>Ga0307378_10000147_pt1 | contig 131477 bp, 127 predicted proteins | sample UN1MG_FD_202238 | JGI IMG/M metagenome (GOLD analysis project Ga0307378, IMG submission 202238) | Soil microbial communities from Risofladan, Vaasa, Finland - UN-1 | ecosystem: Environmental > Terrestrial > Soil > Coastal area > Acid sulfate soil | place: Finland: Risofladan, Vaasa...
CCTGGGAAACAATTAAATCGAGCTGTTTCAGCGCCGTTGCGAGCCAGACGATCGTGGTCAGCGTCACCAGGATGATGATGAACGCATTGGTCACCTGCCGAAGAACATATCGGCTAAAGAGGGTCATACCGCTTCTCTTAGATCCCCGAGCGACCCCTTTTGGCGAGCGCGGCCAAGTTGCGCCAACCGCTTGGTGTCAAAGTCGATTCTCATCAGGGAAAGAGGGCCGAATTTCGGCTTTTTCGGCGACTTGCATTCCGGTCCGCCAGGAACTAGGAAGATCGTCTTGAATTCCCCCCCGCTGTTGCAAAGCTGCATCAGTTGAGCGCGCAAATCACGCGCGTTTGTAGCGCTTTTCTGGGTGTTTGCTTGGGGCGCGAGCGGGGATGATCATGATGGAGTGAGGGGTGACAGACCAAACCGCGATTTCCTTTGCCAGTCTCAATGTGCCCGAAGAGGGCGTCGTCGCGGTTCTGGCCGAGGAGGGGCCAAAGCTCGCGCCGGCGGCAAAAGGTCTCGACAAGACGTCGAAAGGGCTGCTCTCGCGGGCCGCTAATATCAGCGGGTTCAAGGGTAAGAAGGAAACCACGGTCGACCTCCTGGCCCCATCCGGCTTCAAATTTTCGCGCCTGGTGCTCGTCGGGCTTGGCAAGACCGCCGACTATGGCAGCGAAGACTGGCTCAACCTCGGCGGCACGCTCCGCGGATTGCTGACCGGGAGAGAGGGCCCCACCGCCCACATCGTGGTCGAAGGCATCGGACGCGACGTCACGCCGGCCGATGTCGCGAATGTCGGGCTTGGCGCCATGCTGCGCGGATACCAGTTCAAAAAGTACAAGTCCAAGCCGCGCAAGAAGAACGGCGCCGCTGGCGAGAATAACGACAAGACCCTCAAAAAAATCGTCATCCATTGCGCCGACCCTAAGGCGGCCAACAAGATGTTCGTGTCGGCGCGGGCGATGGCCGAGGGCGTGATGCTCGCCCGCGATCTCGTCAACGAGCCCGCGAACGTGCTCGGCCCGGCGGAATTTGCCGCCCGCACCAAGGAACTCACCAAGTTCGGCGTCCAAGTCGAGGTGCTGACCCCGGCCACTCTGAAGCGGCTCGGCATGAATGCCTTGCTGGCTGTGGGGCAGGGGAGTGTGCGGCCAAGCCATGTGGTGGTGATGCAGTGGAAGGGTGCGGGGCCAAAGGGCGGCGACCCGGTCGTGTTTGTCGGCAAGGGTGTGACCTTCGATACCGGCGGCATCTCGCTCAAGCCCGCTGCCGGCATGGAGGACATGAAAGGCGACATGGCAGGCGCTGCTTGCGTCGTCGGTCTGATGCACGAACTTGCCAAGCGGAAGGCGAAGGTCAACGCCGTCGGCATTATCGGGCTCACCGAGAATATGCCGGGCGGCAACGCCCAGCGTCCGGGCGACGTCGTCACGGCGATGTCGGGCGTCACCGTCGAGGTGCTCAACACTGACGCCGAGGGGCGCATGGTTCTCGCCGACTGCCTCTGGTATGCGCAAGACAGGTTCAAGCCAAAGGCGCTCGTTAACCTGGCGACGTTAACCGGCGCGGTGATGGTCGCGCTCGGCAAGGAGCATGCCGGTCTCTTCAGCAACAATGACGAGCTCTCCGACCGTCTGCTCACTGCGGGCAAGGAGACAGGCGAGAAGTTGTGGCGCCTGCCGCTCGGACCCAAATATGACAAGATGATCGAGTCCAAAGTCGCCGACATCAAAAACACCGGCGGCAAGTGGGGCGGCTCGATCTCAGCCGCGCAGTTCCTGCAGCGCTTCGTCAAGGAGGAGACTCCTTGGGCGCATCTCGATATTGCCGGCACGGCGATGGCGTCGGTCGACAGTGAAGTCAATCGGAGCTGGGGCTCTGGCTTCGGCGTGCGTCTGCTCGATCAGCTGATCCGAGATCATTACGAGAAGCGGTGACGGCGTGACGCGGCCGGTCGGACAATGTTGGCCGCCACTCTCATCCAAACAAAAATTTTCCATAATATACCTTATGCGAATCGAGGATGTCCGGGGCAATTGGCGAAAATCCCACTATTCCTTTGATCTTCCGATGAAATTCGATTTTGCCGCTTTTTGGCTGGCGGGCTATTGCGCGCGATGACTGACCCGCCCGAGGCGCCACAAAACATCGAAGACCTGTTGCGCGTCATGGCGCGGCTGCGGGACCCGGAGACGGGTTGCCCCTGGGACGCGGTTCAGAGTTTCGCGACGATCGCGCCCTACACCATCGAGGAAGCCTATGAAGTCGCCGACGCGATCGCGCGTCGCGATGTCGAGGGCTTGAAGGACGAGCTCGGCGATCTGTTGCTTCAGGTGGTCTACCATTCGCGTCTGGCCGAAGAGCAAGGATGCTTCGACTTTGGTGACGTGGTTGAGGCGATCACCGCCAAGATGATCCGCCGGCATCCGCATGTGTTTCAAGATCCGGGCTTGCGAGAAGGGTTCGAGAAGAGCGCGGCGTGGGAGCGGATCAAGGCCGCGGAGAAGGCCGCGCGTGGAGCGACGGATGAGGGGTTATCACTCCTCGACGAGGTGCCGGTCGCCCTCCCCGGGTTGACGCGTGCGGTGAAGCTGCAAGCGCGCGCGGCGCGCGTCGGCTTCGACTGGCCTTCGCTCGCGCCGGTTCTGGCCAAGGCCGATGAAGAGATTACCGAATTGAAGGGGGCCATCGCCGCAAGCGGCGCCTCGTCGCCGGAGGTGGCGCAGGAATTCGGCGACCTGCTCTTCGTCATGGCCAATCTTGCGCGGCATCTGAACATCGATCCGGAGGCCGCGTTGCGCGGGGCCAACGCGAAATTCATTCGCCGCTTCGCCAGCATCGAGGCGGCGCTGCGCGCGCAGGGGCGCTCGCCGCAAGGCTCGACGCTCGAAGAGATGGATCAGCTCTGGGACGAGGCCAAGGCGCAAGAGGGCGCGAAGGAATGACTATTCCGCCGCGAGCCGGAGGCGCTCGGTACCGGCCAGGTGTTGCAAGCGGTGGCGTTTCTCCGGTGCCACGCGGATGCGAAAATGGGTGAGGCCGTCGCCGAGAGCGGAGCGCTCCAGCACCTCGCAATTCTCGTGGATCCAATTCGACAGAGCGCCCTCGCCGGGTCCGAGCGTCAGGTCGACGCTTTCGCGGCGGCGATTGAGCCGCGTTTCGATCTCGCCGAGAAGCGCCTCGAATCCCAACCCTGAGACCGCGGAGACGAGGCAAGGCCGCTGTGGGTCGCGCCCGGCCTCATTCTCGATCCGGGTAACGCCGGCGGGGTCGAGAAGATCGGCCTTGTTCCAGACCTCGAGCACGCGCTCGGGCTCGGCGTCGGCATCGATGTCAAGCTCTGCCAGCACCGCATTGACGTCGGCCCGCTGGCTGGCGCTCGTCTCGTCGGCAATGTCGCGGATATGCAGGATCAAGTCGGCCTTCTGCACCTCCTCCAGTGTCGCGCGGAAAGCGGCGATCAGCGTCGTGGGCAGATCGGAGATGAAGCCGACGGTATCGGACAGCACCGCCTTCGACCCGTGCGGCAGGCCTATCGCGCGGTGGGTGGGATCGAGGGTGGCGAACAATGTGTCCTCGGCCAGCACTTTGGCGCCGGTTAGCGCGTTGAACAAAGTCGACTTGCCGGCATTGGTGTAGCCGACGAGCGCGACGGCGGGGTAAGGCACCCGCTCCCGCGACTTTCGATGCAGGGCGCGGGTGCGCCTGACCTGCTCAAGCTCGCTGCGGATCATCTCGATGCGATCGCCGATGATGCGGCGGTCGGTTTCGATCTGGGTCTCGCCCGGGCCCCCGAGGAAGCCGTAGCCGCCGCGCTGCCGCTCCAGATGCGTCCATGAGCGGACGAGCCGGCTCTTCTGATAGACGAGATGCGCGAGCTCCACTTGCAGGCGTCCTTCCCGCGTCCGCGCCCGCTCGCCGAAGATCTCCAGGATGAGACCGGTACGATCGAGGACCTTGGCATTCCAGGCGGTCTCGAGATTGCGCTGCTGCACCGGGGTGAGCGGATGATCGACGATCACCAGTTCGGCGTCTTCGGCGCGGATCAGTCTTTCGAGCTCCGCGACCTTGCCGGAGCCGAACAGGGTGGCGGGCCGCGGCTTGGGCAATGGCACCAGGCCGTGCGCGCACACATCGAGGCCGATCGCGCGCGCCAGTCCCAAGGCCTCCGCCAGCCGGGCCTCGGGCACTCTCGTGCTGAGGGTCTTTCTCTCTCCCGCCCCGGCCGTCCCTCGCGCTTGACCGCTGAAGGCCGGCTCGAACACGACGGCCTTGGTGGGATGGCCGGAGGTCGCGCTGCGCTGCCCGCGCTCGGCTGTCGACCGCTTCTTGCGCTTCAAAGCTCTGGGATCAGTGGGGCGCAACTATTCCACGGCACCTTCCGCGTCGCCGAACTCTGTAAGCTGAATCGGTTGACCGGGCATGATGGTCGAAATCGCATGTTTGTAGACGAGCTGCGAATGCCCATCCCTGCGCAGGAGGACGCAGAAATTGTCGAACCAGGTCACGACGCCCTGCAGCTTCACGCCGTTCACCAGGAATATGGTCAGCGGTGTTTTTTGCTTGCGAACGTGATTGAGAAACGTGTCCTGCAGACTTTGCGTGCGTTCTGTTGCCATGGGCTTCCCCGTCCCTTAGGTCCACGCTTACGCTGATGAAGGCCCCGGGCGGGTGTAAGAGCCCGCGGCCGTTTGCATTAGACGCGATTGAGAGGCGTTACCGCAAGAGCCGTTATCAAATTGGCCGCGTAGAAGTGGCGCTCGAAGACGGTAAATCTAGCGCAGAGCCATGCCTCTTTCGTTGGAATTAACGCCGAGGGCGCGCAATTTGCGGTGCAGCGCCGACCGCTCCATGCCCACGAATTCGGCCGTTCGCGAGATATTGCCGCCGAATCGGTTGACCTGGGCGAGCAGATATTCACGCTCGAAAATCTCTCTGGCGTCACGCAAGGGGAGCGACATCAGGTGCTCGCCCCCTGCCCCATTAGGTGACAGCGGAACCGGAGAGATGATCTCGTCGGGCAACATGTCGGCGGTGATGATGCTGTCGGCCTCGCCGCCGACGAGAATCATCAGGCGCTCGACGTTGTTGCGGAGCTGCCTCACATTGCCGGGCCAATCGTGGGACTGGAGCACGGCCATGGCGTCCTCGCCGATGCGGCGCGGGGCGAGGCCGGAAGCGACAGATATGGTTTGCACGAAATAGCGAACGAGCTCGGGAATGTCCTCGCGGCGGTCGGAGAGGCCCGGGACCCTGATCGGCACCACGTTCAGGCGGTGGAAAAGATCCTCGCGCAGACGGCCTGACGACATCTCCTTCTGCAGCTCGCGGCTGGTCGAGGAGATGACGCGCACATCCACATGCACCTTGGGCCCGCCTCCGAGTCTTTGGAACCGCTGTTCTACCAGGACGCGCAGGATTTTTCCTTGCGTCTCGAGCGGCATGTCGCTGATCTCGTCGATATAAAGCGACCCGTTGTGAGCTTCTTCCAGCGCGCCGACCTTGCGTGGGCCCGAACCCGACCCCTCCTCCGTGCCGAACAGCTCAAGTTCCACCCGGTCGGGCACCATGGCGGCGGCATTCAGCACCACGAACGGTCCATCGGCGCGGGCCGACTTCATGTGCATGACCCGAGCGGCGAGTTCCTTGCCGCAGCCCGACGGGCCTGAGATCAGCACGCGACTGTTGGTCGGAGCCACCTTGTCGATGGATTGCCGAAGCTGATTCATGGAGGTCGAGTGACCGATCATGTCGAAGCTGTAAGCGCTGCGCTCGCGCAGCTCCCGATTCTCGCGTTTCAGCCGGGATGCTTCGAGGGCGCGTGCCGTGATGAGCACGAGCCGATCGACCTTGAAGGGCTTCTCGATATAGTCATAGGCGCCGCGCCTGATCGCGGCGACGGCGGTCTCGATATTGCCATGGCCGCTGATGATCACGACCGGCAAATCGGGATGACCGCGCTTGACGCGGTCCAGCAGTTCGAGCCCGTCAAGCTTCGAGCCCTGCAGCCAGATGTCCAGGATCACCAAAGAGGGCCGCCGCTCCTCGATGGCGGTAAGCGTCTCGTCGCTGTCCTTCGCGAGCCGCGTGCCATGACCTTCGTCCTCGAGAATGCCGGAGATCAACTCTCTAATATCGGCTTCGTCATCTACGACGAGGATGTCTGACGCCATCGGTTGCTTCCTCCTCTCACTCCGCCGCCTCGGGCGCCTTCACCTCTTGGGCGCCTTTGCTCGATCTTGCATCGGCATCGGCGCGCGCCTCCTCCGAATCCCGGATGGGAATGTCCATGCGCACCGAGGCTCCCTGAATTTTACCGTTCCGTTTCGGCGCATCGGCGAGATGCAGGCTGCCCGCATGCTGTTCGGTAATCCGCTGCACGATGGCCAATCCCAGTCCTGTCCCCTTCGTTCGCGTTGTCATGTAGGGCTCTACCAGCCGTTGGCGGTTCTCTCTCGGCAGCCCGCAGCCATTGTCGATGACAGTGATTTGCAGTCTCTCCCCCTTGGCCCGCACCTTGGCGGTGATGTGACCCTTGTCGGCGCGATCGGGCTCGGCTTCGAGCGCGGTGTCGATGGCCTCGCTGGCATTCTTGACCAGATTGGTGACGGCTTGGGTCAAAAGGCGGTGATCCGATAGCGTAATGGCTGGCTTGTCGGGGAGATCGAGGTCGAAGGTGATCTCCGGCCGGCTCACCTGAAACAGGAAGACCGCCTCGCGCACGATGTCGCGCAAATCGTGGGGTTCCATCACCGGCTTCGGCATGCGCGCGAAGGACGAGAACTCGTCGACCATGCGGCCGATATCCGACACCTGGCGAATGATGGTGTCGGTGCATTGGTCGAACACCTCACGGTCCTTGGTGATGGAATCGCCGTATTTGCGGCGGATGCGCTCGGCCGAAAGCTGGATCGGCGTCAGCGGGTTCTTGATCTCATGGGCAATGCGTCGCGCCACGTCGGCCCAGGCGGTGCTGCGTTGGGCGCTGACCAGCTCGGTGATGTCGTCGAACGTCACGACATAGCCCTGCGCCTCCTGCTCGCTTCCTTCCGTGGTGACGCGAACGGCGAAATTGTGCTCCGAGCCGCCGCGGTGGAGCGAGATCTGGTCGGTCACAAGGTGCTTGCCCTGGTTAAGCGCCCGCTTCATCACGGGCCCGAATCCGGGAACGGCGCTGGCGAGAAGCTTGCCGGTGAGAGCCTTCTCCTTCACGCCCAAGAGTTTCTCGGCCGAGCGGTTGACGAGCGTGATGGTGCCGTCGGCCTCCAGACCAACCACCCCGGCGGTGACGCCGGAGAGCACCGCCTCCATGAAGCGTCGCCGCTCATCCAGGGTGCTATTGGCGCCGACCAGCGCGTCGCGTTGGGTCTTGAGCTCCGAGGTCATGGTGTTGAACGTGTCGCCAAGCACGGCGAGATCGCCGTCCGCCGGGCGGGTGTGGACCTCGACCCCGAGATCGCCTCGAGAGATCCGCTGCGCCGCGCCCATCAGCTGCCGGATCGGCGCCACGAGGCGACTGGCGAACCACATGCCGATCCAGATGGCGGACAGGAGCAAAGTCAAGGCTATGGCCACATACATGAGCCCGAAGGCCACCTGCACGCCGGTGCGCCGCTGCTCGAGCAGCTGGTATTCGGCGGCGTTGGCGCGGGTCTCGCGCAATTGTTGCAGCACGCGCGCGTTTACCGGCCGGATGACATAGAGATAGGTATCGCTGAAGTTTTCGAGCGCCTTGATGGCGCCGACCAGCGCCGTCTGCCCGGGTGCGATCACGATTGCCTGGCCGTCCTTGGCCAGGTCCATGGCCGGCTTTGGCGGCGCCTGATAGGGAACGTCCTTGAGCGTGGCCGCGGTCGCGAGGATCTTCCCCTCACCGTCGATAAGATAGGCGATGGGGAGAGCCCGGATCGAGGCCTGCGCGGCGAGGAAGTTGCCGAAGGCTTGGGGCCGCGACTTCACCAGATTGACGGCCTCGTCGATGTCCTTGGCCATGCCGAGGGTGTCGGCGCGGATCACTTGGCCATGCTCTTGGACATAGGCCGTGGCCACCTCGGTCGAGTTCTGGATGATCGACTTGGTCCGGACGGAGAACCAATGGTCGAGGCCGCGGTCGAGCGAGACGCTGGCAAACACGGCGAGCAGAATGGCCGGCACCACCGCGATCACGCTGAACAGGCTGACGATACGGACATGGAGTTGCGAGCCCGCCGCCTGCCGCCGCCGCGCAAGCCAAAGGCCGGTCACCTGCCAGGCGATGATCATCACCATGGCGAGCACCAGCACGAGGTTGATGAGCAGCATGCTCACCACGACGAGGTGGGTCGGCACGATGGGGGTTAGGCCGGTCAGGATGACGTAGGTCGCAAGGCCCGAGCCGAGCGACAGCATCATGGTGATGAGGCCGAGCGTGAAGGGCAACCGGCGTCCGGAGCGAGCCGGGCCCCGGGCCGAGCCCGCGAGCAAGGCCGGGTCCGCCTCGTGGGACCCACCGTCGCGGGGAAGGTCCTCGCTTCGGCGGGATCGCCAAAACGCCAAACCTTCCAATGCTGTTCGCCAAGAATTCAGGAAACTACCCAACCCCTCTCCCTCGCTTGCCCAGCCGTCCACAATGAGGGAAGTCAGCCCAGTCTAACGCTGATGCAATAAGATCACAATGTGGCGCTGTGGAGACAAGTCACCCTGTGGCGCTTCCGCATCGCAGCGGTGGCCGAGCCAGATTCCTCAATTGGAATCTGGGCGTTAGAGGCCCGGCGTGCGAATGACCCTGACGCCGAGATCGCGGATTTTCTTGCGCAGGGTGTTGCGATTGAGGCCGAGCAGGTCCGCGGCGCGGATCTGGTTGCCTCGCGTCGCGGCGAGCGCCGCCGTGATCAGGGGTAGCTCGATCTTGCGCAGCACGCGGGTGTAGAGCCCCGCCGGCGGGAGATCCTGGCCGAAGCTCATAAAATAATCCGAAAGAAAGCGCTCGACCGACTCGGAAAGATCGCCGGCGCGTTCGGCCGCCTCGGCGAAGGGCGTGCGCGCGGCGCTCGCAAGCTCGCTTTCGACCATTTCGCCGGTGATCGTGTCTTGCACGTAGATCGCCGAGAGACGCCGCACGAGGTTCTCGATCTCGCGGATGTTGCCCGGCCAGTGGTAGCGTTTGAGCCTTTCGATTGCGGCCTGTTCGAAGGTCTTGGGCGGCAGCCCCTCCTTTTCGGCGATGCCGAGAAAGTGCCGCACCAGATCGGGGATGTCCTCCAGCCGTTCGCGTAAGGGCGGGAGCCTGAGCGGCACCACGTTCACGCGGTAGAACAAATCCTCGCGGAACAGGCCCTGATCGATCTGCTGCTGCAATTCGCGATTGGTGGCGGCGATGATCCTGACATTGGTGCGGATGGGCGTGCGGCCGCCGACCGTGGTGTACTCGCCTTGCTGCAGGACGCGGAGCAGGCGCGTCTGTGCCTCCATCGGCATGTCGCCGATCTCATCGAGGAACAGCGTGCCCCCCTCGGCCTGCTCGAAGCGGCCGATGTGACGGTTCTGAGCGCCGGTGAACGCTCCCTTCTCGTGTCCGAACAGTTCCGACTCGATCAGCTCGCGCGGGATCGCCGCCATGTTGATGGCGACGAACGGGCCGTTGCGGCGTTTGCCGTATTCATGCAAGGCGCGGGCGACGATCTCCTTGCCTGTTCCCGACTCGCCGGTGATCATCACCGTCAAATCGGTCTGAGTCAGCCGCGCCAGGACGCGATAAATGTCCTGCATGGCGGCGCAGCGGCCGATCAACGGCAAACCATCGCTGGGCTCGACTGTCGCGCGCGGCACTTTCCGCCTCGGTTCGGCGAGCGCGCGTCCGACCACGGCGATCAGCTCGTTCAAGTCGAATGGCTTCGGCAGATATTCGTAGGCCCCCCGCTCCGCCGCGGTGATCGCGGTCATGAACGTGTTCTGCGCGCTCATCACGATAATGGGCAGGTCGGGCCGGAGCTTCTTGACGCGTGGGATGAGATCGAAGGCGTTCTCGTCCGGCATCAACACGTCGGTGATGACGAGGTCGCCCTCGCCTTGACTGATCCAGCGCCAAAGGGTCGCGGCATTGCCGGTGGCCCGCGGTGCGTAGCCGGCGCGCGCCAGGGCCTGGTTCAACACCGTGCGGATGGCGGCGTCGTCATCGGCGATGAGGATGTTGCCCTTGGCCATGCTTAAGCCTGCCCCCCTTGCGTGGTTTCGGTCTCGGACATCGGCATCAGCGCGCGAAAGATCGTCTGCCGGGGCCGCGAGTCGCATTCGATGATGCCGCCATGGTCGCCGATGATCTTCGCGACCAAGGCCAGCCCGAGGCCGGTGCCTGAGGGCTTGGTGGTAACGAACGGATCGAACAGATGCGGCATGAGGTCGGCAGGCACGCCGGCGCCGTTATCTTCAACGGCGATTTCGAGCGGCAGGCTCACGCGTGCCTGGCTGCCCGGGACCGAGAGGCGCACGCCCGGACGGAACGAGGTCGTGAGCGTGATCTGCCCGTCGGGCCGCTCCTGGCCGATGGCTTCGGCCGCGTTCTTGATCAGGTTGAGAAAGGCCTGGATCAGCTTGTCGCGGCTGCCCGGCACCGGCGGCAGCGAGGGATCGTAATGCTCGACGATCTTGATCTGGCGGGCGAAGCCGGTGCGGGCGATCTGCTTCACATGGTCGAGCACGTCGTGGATATTGACGGGCTGGCGTTGCAGCGGCCGCTCGTCGCCGAAGATCTCCATCCGGTCCACCAGCTTGCAGATGCGGTCGGACTCGGCGCAAATGAGCTGCGTCAGGGTGCGGTCGGAATCGGTCCTTTCGCTTTCGAGAAGCTGGGCCGCGCCTCTGATGCCGGAGAGCGGGTTCTTGATCTCATGCGCGAGCACGGCCGCGAGCCCGGAGACGGAGCGCGCGGCGCCACGATGGGTCAGCTGGCGTTCGATCATCTGCGCCATGCTTCGCTGCTGCAGCATCATCAGCACGCGGCCTGGCGCCTCCGGCAGCGGCCCGCCGTAAAGATCGACGAGCTTCGGCGCGTCGAAGCGATAGGAACCGAGTTCGACGCCATATTCGTTGACCGTGGTGCCATTCCGCTGCACCTGCTCAACCAGGGCGATGAGCGGACTGCCGAAGGCGACGACATCGGCGAGGGTGCGGCGGCAGAGCACCACCGAGCTCGTCTGAAAGAAGTCCTCGGCGGCGGAGTTGACATATTCGATGCGGAGTTCGCTTCCGATCACGAGCAAGGGGTGTGGCAGCGCGCCAAGAAGCGCTTCCGCCGGGACCTGAGGCGCGGGACGACGTTGACCCAGTCCTTTGGTAGAGGCACTCAAGCGGTGTATCCTTGCAGCCACGAGACGGTTTTGCACAAAGAATAAGCAGTGATTTCCCCTGATCTATTATTGGGCAGACTATTGAGGAATTGATGCCGGAGCAACACGACAATTGCCGCAGTGCAAAAAAACTTTGTGGAGCGTTCGCATGAGCGTTGCGGCCCTCATCGTAGCGGCTGGGCGTGGCGCTCGAGCCGAACGGCCGAACACTTTGATGCCAAAGCAATATTCGTTGATCGGTGGTGTGCCGATGCTGGCCCGCACCATCGGTGCGTTTGTCCGTCATCCACGGGTGGATGAGGTGATTGTGGCCATCCACCCCGAGGACGCGGTGCACTATGCGGCGGCCTCCAAGGGCTTCGCCGAGCGGCTGCGGCCACCGGTTTCAGGCGGCGCGAGCCGCCAGGACTCGGTCCATGCCGGGCTTGAAGCCCTCGCCGCCCGGCCGCCGGGTGAGGTGCTGATCCACGACGCGGCGCGGCCTTTCGTCGATGCCGGGCTGATCGACCGGGTGCTTGGCAGCCTCAAATCACATGCGGGCGCCCTCCCCGGTCTGCCGGTCTCCGATTCGCTCAAGCGTGCGAGCGGGGGCCGCGTGATCGGCTCGCTTGACCGCGACGGGCTGTGGCGGGCGCAAACGCCGCAAGGGTTCCGCTTCGATGCCATCCTCGCCGCCCATCGCGCCGCCGCTTCGGAGGCCAATGCGGGTTTCACCGACGATGCCGGCATCGCCGAGTGGTTCGGTCTCGACGTGGCCTTGGTCGAAGGCTCGGAGGAAAATCGCAAGCTGACAACGGCAGAGGATATCGAGAGCGCCGATGAACTGCTCCGGCTTCGCGCCGCGCATGACCTCGGCACGCTCCGCGTCGGTTCGGGCTATGACGTTCACGCCTTCGGGCCGGGCGATGCCGTTATCCTGTGCGGGGTTCGCATCCCGCACAGCAAGAAGCTCATCGGACATAGCGACGCCGATGTCGGCATGCACGCCCTGACCGACGCCCTGCTCGGGACCATCGCCGACGGCGATATCGGCGTTCATTTCCCGCCATCGGACGCGCGCTGGCGGGGCGCCGCTTCCGAGCTCTTCCTCCAAGACGCGGGCGACAGGCTCAGGGCGCGCGGTGGTGCCATCGTTCATGTCGATCTCACCTTCCTCTGCGAGGCCCCGCGCATTGAACCCTACCGAGATGCGATGCGGGCGAAGCTGGCCGAGACTCTCGGCCTCGACCTCGGGCAGATCAGCATCAAGGCCACCACCAATGAGGGCTTGGGCTTCATCGGCCGTGGCGAGGGTATCGCGGCCATGGCCACGGCAACGGTTCGTCTGCCATGATCGGCCTTGCATGAGCGATGACCTCAAGATCGATCAACGTGTGATCGCGCGCGCCGCGGCGCTGCTCGATGCGTGCCGGGAGCGCGGGGAGCTGATCGCCACAGCCGAGTCTTGCACCGGTGGGCTGGTGGCGGCCACCCTCACCGCCATCCCCGGCTCCTCCGACGTGTTCGAGCGAGGCTTCGTCCCCTACTCTAATACCGCCAAGAGCCAGATGCTCGGCGTTCCGGACTGGCTGATCGAGCGGCACGGCGCGGTCAGCGAGGACGTCGCCCGCTCCATGGTTGGAGGGGCTCTGACGCATTCGCGCGCCACCATCGCCATCGCCGTGACCGGCATCGCCGGCCCGGGCGGCGGAACGGTCGATAAGCCGGTCGGCCTTGTGCATTTCGCCGCCGCCAGGCGCGACGAACCAGTCAGGCACGAGCGGGTTCTGTTCGGCGATATCGGCCGCGGCGAGGTCAGGCGCGAAAGCGTCGAGCGCGCCCTCGATTTGCTTGCCTCATTGCTGTGAGGCGAAGGATGGCGGCCGCGTGCCATAGATCGCGTCGGCCCGCGCCTCAAAGGCAGCGGTGTAGCGCCGTACGACTTTGTCGAAGAGTCCCCCCATCAAGCGCTCGAGCAGGTGCGAGCGAAAGCTGTAGGCGATGTAGAAATCGACCTCGCAGCTCTCCGGGGTCAAAGGCTCGAAACGCCATCGGTTCTCGAGAAATGAGAACGGGCCGTCGAGATAATGCACGACGATGGTGCGGGTCTCGGGGTCGAGGACGACTTCGGTGGTGAAGCTCTCGCGGATGAGCTTGTAACCGATCACCATTGTCGTGTTGAGCACCTCCTTGCCGTCACGCCATTCGCGGTGCCTGAGCTTCAATTCCTCGCAGAGCGGCAGGAATTTCGGATAGCTCTCCACATCGGCGACGAGCGCGAACATCTTGTCGGCCGCGTGGGCGATGGGGTGCTTGGTCTCGTAAATATGCATCGAGGGCTGGGTCGCGGGTCCGGGCTCCGCTAGCGGATGGCGGCGGCCGCGCGGGCCGCTTTGAGCCGCGCGAAGTCCTCGGCCGCGTGGTAGGAGGACCGGGTCAGCGGGCTCGCCGCCACCAGCAGGAAGCCCTTGGCCTTGCCCTCGACGCGGAGCGCGTCGAACTCCTCCGGCGTGGCGAAGCGGTCGATGGCGGCATGTTTCCGCGTCGGCTGCAAATATTGGCCGAGGGTGAGAAAATCGACCTCGGCGCCGCGTAAATCATCCATCAATTCAAGCACTTCCGCCGCCGTCTCGCCCAGTCCCAGCATGATCCCGGACTTGGTGAAGACGCTGCTGTCAAAGGTCTTGGCCCGACGGAGCAGGCTCAAGGATTGCCGGTACTCAGCCCCCGGACGGATGCGCCGGTAGAGCGACGGCACCGTTTCGAGATTGTGGTTGAACACATCCGGCCGCGCCGCCATCACCGTCTCCAGCGCACCGTCTTTGCGCATGAAATCGGGGGTCAGCACCTCGATGCTGGTTGCGGGCGCTTCCCGTCTGATCGCTGCGATCGTCTCGGCGAAATGGCCCGCGCCGCCATCCGCCAGATCGTCGCGATCGACCGAGGTCACCACCACATGCTCAAGCCGAAGCTCGGCTATGGCGTTGCCCACGCGTTCGGGCTCGGACGGATCGGGTGGCATCGGCCGCCCCGTCCGCACATTGCAGAAGGCACAGGCCCGGGTGCAGGTGTCGCCAAGGATCATGACCGTGGCGTGCCGCTTGCCCCAGCACTCGCCGATATTCGGACAGGCCGCCTCCTCGCACACGGTATGGAGCTTGTGCCGGCGCAGGATCGCGCGGGTCTGGTCGAAGGCATGCGCACCAGGCGCCCGGACACGGATCCAGGCGGGCTTGGGCAGCATGGGCGTATCGGGCAGCCGCGCCTTCTCGGGATGGCGCGGCCTGCCCGCATTTGCACTATCGAACACTGTGATCATGACGTTCCGCGGTTTGGCGGTTATGTCGTTCCCCTGAACCTGCGCCAGACCCAAAGCAGGAGTATGGCGCCGATCGTGGCGACCAGGAGATTGCCGAGCCAGCCGTAGAACTCGATGTTCAAGAGCCCAGCGAGCGAGCCGCCGACAAAGGAGCCGGCGATGCCGACGAGCAGATTGGTGAGCAGGCCATGATCGCTCGCGGTCACCTTCTCCGCGATATAGCCGGCGAGAATGCCGATGATGAGCATGCCGAAAAAGCCCACGCCCGGCATCGACAGAAGTCCATGAGCCTCATGTTCCATTCGAGTCTCCCAGGATTGAACCAGCCGCAACGCTTCAACAGGGCCCCGCGACTCGTTGGGCCTCTTGCCCAATATAGGCTATCCCGGCGGGCACAACAGCGCAGGGCTCACTTGCCCCGGATCTGCCGCCAGACATAGAGGCAGACAATGGCGCCCGCGGTGGCAACCACGACCTCGCCGATGACATTGTGGGCCGTGAGCCCGAGCAGCGTGGCGATGAAGCCGCCAACCATGGCGCCGATGACGCCGACCAGCAGATTCATCCAGAGGTCTTGCTCGCGCCCCAGGTAAAAGGAGGCGATGGCGCCGGCGGCGAGGCCGACGGCGAGAAAGATGGCCAGGCCCAAGATCAGCTCCATATCAAGATCAGCTCCATGTCGAGATCAGCTCCATATCAAGATCGGCTCCATATGCGGTGCTCTCCTTCCGCGCCGGCGCTGGGCGCCCCCGGGCCCCGCGGGACCTAGATATGCAGCGCGCGGCCATAAGCGTCGAGCACGGATTCGTGCATCATCTCCGACAGCGTCGGATGGGGAAAGATGGTGGAGATCAGCTCGGCTTCGGTCGTCTCCAGGCGCTTGGCGATGGCGAAGCCCTGGATCAGCTCGGTGACCTCTGCCCCAATCAGATGCGCGCCGATGAGCTCCCCGGTCTCGGCATCGAAGATGGTCTTGATCAGCCCCTCGGTCTCGCCCAGCACGATCGCCTTGCCGTTCGCCTGATAGGGAAAGCGGCCAATCCGGAGCGCGCGGCCCTCGCCCTGCGCGGCCTCCTCGGTGAGACCGACGCTCGCGATCTGCGGCGAGCTATAGGTGCAAGCCGGTACCCCCGTGCGGTCCAGAGGGTGTACGCCCTCGACGCCGGCGATCTTCTCGACGCAGAGGACGCCCTCATGGCTCGCCTTGTGGGCAAGCCAGGGCGGCCCGACGACGTCGCCGATGGCGTAAAGGCCGGGGATGCCGGTGCGGCACCATTCGTCGACGACGATATGCCCCTTGTCGATGCGCACCCCTTGCGCCTCGAGCCCGAGCCCCTCGACATTGCCGGCGATGCCGATGGCGAGAATGACGCGATCCACCGTCAACTCCTCGCTGGCGCCGTTTGCATGTTTCAGGCGCGCGGTGACGCGATCGCCTTCGGGCGCAAGCCCTTCCACCGTCGTGGCGGTGTGGATGGAGATGCCCTGCTTGGCGAAGGCTTTGTGTGCAAGCGAGGAGATTTCCGCATCCTCGCTCGGAAGGATGCGGTCAAGCATCTCCACCACACTGACCTCGGCGCCGAGCCCGCGATAGAAGCTCGCAAATTCGATGCCGATGGCGCCGGAGCCCACGATCAGCAGCGACTTGGGAAAGCTCTCCGGCACCATGGCTTCCTTGTAGGTCCAGATCAGCCTGCCGTCGGCTTCGAGCCCCGGAACCTCGCGCGCCCGGGCGCCGGTGGCGATGATGATATGTTTGGCTTCGATCGCGGGAAGTTCTTGGCCGTCATTGCCCGTGACGGCGATGCGCCCCTGCCCCAGCAGCCGCGCGGTGCCGTCGATCACCGCGATCTTGTGCTTCCGCATCAGATAGGCGACGCCGTTCGACAGGCGCGCGGCGACTTTGCGGCTCCGCTCGACCACGCGGGCGAGGTCGAAGCGAATATTATCGGCGGCAAGCCCGAACTCCGACGCGTGCTGCATCGATTGATAGAGCTCAGAGGTGCGGAGCAGCGCCTTGGTCGGAATGCAGCCCCAGTTGAGGCAGATGCCGCCGAGATGTTCGCGCTCGATGACGACCGTCTTGAGCCCGAGCTGGGCCGCGCGGATCGCGGCGACATAGCCGCCGGGTCCGGCGCCGATCACGGCAAGGTCGAAGTTCGTTTCAGCCATCGGGCGGTGATCTTACTCCGTTGTGGGGGGCTTGACGCCTTGGGCTTGAGATCGGGCCAAGACGACGCTCAGGATTTTCCACTGGGCGAGGACCGCAAGTGCTGCTGGGACGAACAGCGTGAGCGTCGTGCGCAAGTTTTCGTAGGGTTCGAGACCGAATGCTTGCCATGACTCCACCAGGGCGATGGAGAGGAACGCCACCAGCGGTGCGAGCAACAAGAGCATCCCGGCCCGAAGCGCGATCCGATTGCTGGCGACGAGGAGGATCACGCCAAAGATGACGGGCCCGAGTAGGCTCCAGATGATGACGGCGTAGCCGCCGATGGCCTGGTCCAGATTGCAGGCAAGTCCCTCGCCTCGGCAGGGCAGCAGCGAGGCGATCTCGCTCATGCCAAGTCCGATCGGAAGCGAAAGCGCGGCGGCGAGGAGTAGTCCGAGGATCAACCGCATCGCGTTATCCGTCCGCCGGCAAAGTCTTCGCCATCAACTGCCAATCTCCACCATGGGGGCATCCTGGAAATAGGAACACCGGCTCAGCCGCAACGAGGCCATAGCCGCAACTTGCGTAGAGGCGCGCCGCCCTTTCATTCTCGCCGGCGACGATGACGCTGAGCGCAGACGCGCCGCTTTCCCGCGCCTTGGTCTCGGCCAGGCCGAGCAGTTGGCGGCCGAGGCCGCGGCCACGGAACTCGGGGAAGGTGGCAAGCACATTGACGTACCAGGAGCCCGCGACCCGCGCCTCGAGTTTGACCAACGGCCGCGCCAGTTCGGGCAGCGCGTCCACATCGCCGAGATCGTAGGGGTCATCGAGGCGATAGCCGATCAGGCAAGCGGCGATCTCGCCGTCGATCTCGGCCATGACGGCGTTGCGATAGGAGAAGCCGCCTTCCTCGCGGGCGGCGCGTTCGCGGCCGATTTCGAGGGTCGATTGTCCGGGGGCCCTCAGCGTGCTCCACAGATGGGCCGGGAGCCCCTCACCGGCGATATCGACCAGCACCGCCAGCGCGGCGGTATCGGCTTTGGTCGCGGGACGGAGGGTTGCTGCGGCTTGCATTAGACCAGCATGGTCACGGGGTCTTCGATGAAGGCCTTGAAGGCGGCGAGCAGCTCCGCGCCGAGCGCGCCATCGATCACCCGGTGATCGACCGAAAGCGTGGCGCTGATCATGGTCGCGATCTTGACCGCGTCGTCCTTGATCACCGGGCGCTTCTCCGCCCGGCCAACCGCCAAGATGCTCGCCTGCGGCGGATTGATCACGGCGTCGAAGCGGGCGATGCCGTACATGCCGAGATTGGAGAGCGTGGTGCTGCCGCCCTGATATTCGTGCGGCGCGAGCCGCTTCGACCGCGCCCGCGCGGCCAGATCCTTCATCTCGTTGGAAATCTCGGACAGGCTCTTGATCTCGGCGTTGCGGATCACCGGCGTGAACAGCCCGCCGCCCTCCAGCGCCACGGCGACGGCGATGTCGGCATCGCGATGGAGGAGCAGGCCGGCTTCGGTCCAGCTCGCATTGGCGCGCGGCACCTTCAGCAGCGCCATGGCCAGAGCCTTGATGAGGAAGTCGTTGACGGAGAGCTTGAAAGCGTGGGGGCCGTCGGCCGGCGCCATGGCATTCAGCCGCTGCCGCGCGCCGAGTGCGGCGTCGAGCTCACAGTCGATGGAGAGATAGAAATGCGGGATGGTCTGCTTGGCCAGGGTAAGGCGCTCGGCGATGACCCGGCGCATGGTATCATGCGGGACGACGCGGTAGGTGCCAGGCTCATACAGGGCCAGCACTTGGTCGTCCGACATGCCGGCCGACGGCGCGGCTTGGGCCGAGCGAACCAGCTCGCGCCGCTCAGGTTCAGGCATGGCGTCGACGACCTCGACCGTCTCGGCCGCTTCCTCCGCAACAGCCACGTCGACCAAGACCCGATCGAGGTCGCGCTTGACGATCCGCCCGCGCGGGCCCGAGCCGTTGAGGGCCCGCAGGTCGATCCCGCGCTCGTGCGCAAGCCGCCGCGCCAGCGGTGAAGCAAAGATCCGATCCTTGCCGTTTCGCCGGATCTGCGCGGCGATCTGGCTCAACACCTGCTCGGCTGGCTCAGTCTCTCCCTCTCTCTCTGCCGGCTGGGGGGAGGTGAAGGGTGCCCATGGCGTTGCCAAGACGTCTCCCTCTCCTCGGGTGGGCGCTTCGGCCTCGTCGTCGCCGGTCAGAAGGAGCGCGATGGGCTGGTTGACCGGCACATGCTCGGTACCCTCGGCCACCAGGATCTTGCCGATGGTCCCCTCATCCACCGCCTCGACCTCCATAGTCGCCTTGTCGGTCTCGATCTCGGCGACGACATCGCCGGAGCGGACCTCGTCGCCCTCCCGCACATGCCATTTGACCAGCGTGCCCTCCTCCATGGTGGGCGACAAAGCCGGCATGAGGATTTGGGTCGGCATGGCTCAGACGTCCATGACGCGGGTGGTCATGGCCTCTTCCCAATGGGCGCCATCGAAGAGCGTGATGCGCGCCACGCTCACAGTGCCGTCATCGAGGCAGCGGACATTGACGCTGAAGCCGTCCGGCTTCGATCGCGGCACGTAGAAGCTCTTGATGCCGCAGATGGAGCAGAAATGATGCTTGGCCGTGCCGGTATGGAAATTGTAGGTGGCGATTTTGTCCGCGCCCTTGAGCAGGCGGAAGCGCTCGGCCGGAACGATCAGGTGCAGAAACCCGCTCATACGGCAGATCGAGCAGGTGCATTCGGTGGCCTCGATCTCGTCCGGCGCCAGCACCTCGAAGCGCACCGCGCCGCAATGACAGCCGCCTTGCTTCCAACTCATCGGGGCTTCGGACACGCGACCCTACTCCCGGTAGCAGACGGATTTCGCCGCCTTGACCACCTGCTCCACCGACGGCAGCGCCAGCTTCTCCAGATTGGCGGCGTAAGGCATCGGCACGTCCGCGCCCGTAATCTTGACCGGCGGTGCGTCGAGATGGTCGAAGGCTTCCGACGCGACGGCAGCACAAATCTCCGTGCCGATCGAGCAGATCGGCCAGCCCTCCTCTACCGTGACCAGGCGGTTGGTCTTCTTCACCGAGGCGATTACGGTCTCAAGGTCGAGCGGCCGCAGCGTGCGGAGATCGACGATCTCAGCCTCGATCCCGTCTTCCGCCAGCCGCTTGGCGGCGTCGAGCGCATAAGCGACCCCGCGCGAATAGGACACGATGGTCACGTCCCCGCCTTCACGGGCAATGCGAGCCTTTCCAATCGGTAGGACGAAATCATCGAGCTTAGGCACGTCGAAGCTCTGGCCGTAGAGGATCTCGTTCTCGAGAAAGATCACCGGGCTCGGGTCGCGGATCGCCGCCTTGAGCAGGCCCTTGGCGTCGGCGGCGGTGTAGGGCGCGACGACCTTTAGTCCAGGCACGCTCGCATACCAGGCCGAGAAATCCTGGCTGTGCTGGGCGGCGACGCGCGCGGCGGCGCCGTTCGGCCCCCTGAACACGATCGGGCAATGCATCTGACCGCCGGACATGTAGAGCGTTTTGGCGGCTGAGTTGATGATGTGGTCGATCGCCTGCAGGGCGAAGTTCCAGGTCATGAACTCGACGATCGGCTTCAGCCCGGCGAAGGCGGCCCCGACGCCGACGCCGGCGAAGCCATATTCGGTGATCGGCGTGTCGACCACGCGCCTTTGCCCGAATTCCTCCAGCAGGCCTTGGGTCACTTTGTAGGCGCCCTGATATTGCCCGACCTCCTCGCCCATGACGAAGACGCGGTCGTCGGCCCGCATCTCCTCGGCCATGGCGTCGCGGAGCGCCTCGCGCACGGTCAAGGTGGTCATCTCCGTGCCGGGAGGAACCTCGGCTTCGCCGCGCGGCTCGGCCGGCGCGGCTTGTGGGCCGGCCGGTGCCTCTTCGATCTCCGGTTGGCGTTCACCCAGGTCGGCCGAGGTTGAAGCCCCCTCATCCGCTTCGCTTGGTGATGCGACCTCGTCCCGTTGGCGAGACGTGGAGGCAGCGTCAGCGGTCTCGCCGTCGGTCAGCAGGAGCGCGATAGGCTTGTTGACCGGAACGTGCTCGGTCCCTTCGGCCACCAGGATCTTGTCGAGCTGGCCGTCGTCGGAGGCCTCGACCTCCATCGTCGCCTTGTCGGTCTCGATCTCGGCGATGACGTCGCCCGCGCGCACCTCGTCCCCCTCGCGGACGTGCCATTTGACGAGCGTGCCTTCCTCCATGGTGGGAGAGAGCGCGGGCATCAGAATTTCCGTCAGCATGTGTTCTCGACTCAATTGGCGCGCGCCACGACGTCGCTATGGAGCTCGCTCGCATCGGGCTCAGGATCGTCGGTGGCGAATTCAGCGGCTTCATTGACGATGGCCCGGACGTCCTTGTCGATCTGCTTGAGCTGGTCTTCATCGACCACCCCGGTCTCTAACAGGCGCTTGGCGACGAGCTCGATGGGGTCGCGGCTGGCGCGGATCTCCTGCACTTCCTCGCGGCTGCGATATTTGGCCGGATCGGACATGGAATGGCCGCGGTAGCGATAGGTGCGCATTTCCAGAATCACGGGTCCCAGGCCTCGTCTCACTTGCGCGATCGCCGACTGTCCGGCGGCCTTGACCGAACGCACGTCCATGCCGTCAACCTTCATGCCCGGAATGCCGAAAACCGAGCCCCGATGATAGAGCTCCTCGGCCAAGGCGCTGCCGCGCTCGACCGGCGTGCCCATGGCGTATTGATTGTTCTCGATCACGTAGATGACCGGGAGCTTCCACAGCGAGGCGATGTTGAAGCTTTCATAGACCTGGCCCTGATTGGCCGCGCCCTCGCCGAAATAGGTGATGCAGACGCGGTCATTGCCGCGATATTTGTTGGCGAAAGCGAGGCCGGTGCCGAGCGGCGCCGGCGCACCGACGATGCCGTGCCCGCCATAGAAGTTCTTGGCCACCGAGAACATATGCATCGACCCGCCTTTGCCCTTGGAATAGCCGTGCCGGCGCCCGGTCAGCTCGGCCATCACGCCTTTGGGGTCCATGCCTGAGGCCAGCATGTGGCCGTGATCGCGATAGGCGGTGATGATCTGGTCCCCCTCCTCGCGCGCCATCTGCATGCCGGTGACCACGGCTTCCTGGCCGATATAGAGATGGCAGAAGCCGCCGATGAGTCCCATGCCGTAAAGCTGGCCCGCCTTTTCCTCGAAGCGGCGGATGAGCAGCATTTGGCGATAGGCTTCGAGCTCCTGTTCGGGCGTGAGGCTCGGGGCGCTGCCATGCTCCGTGACGAGGGCCGAAGGCAGCGCCTCGGATGGGGCGATCGTCGGGGTGGAGTCGGGCGCTTCGCTGGGCTTGGCCTCGTCTGTAGGCGTGATCAAATTCTCGCTCCTCGTTAGCCCCGCAACTCCACGCGGACGCTAACACGAGTTTGGATTCGGCCGAAAGGTAGCGTCAGGTCGAGGCTAAGCCTGACTCAGGGCTTGGACGCGGAGCCAGGCGGCGTTTCCGCCGGCGGACGGCGCTTCAGCAGGATGAGGTCGTCCGGATGGGCGAGGTTCAAAATGGCGCGGGCGCGCTCGTCGAGCATGTCCGGATCGAGGCTTTCGGGCCTGAGCAGGGCCACGTCGCGCTCCAGGCGCTGCCGCACTTCCGCCAGGCCCGCGAGCTCGCCTCCAAGCACGGCTTTCCGCTTCTCGAGTACCGCGCGGGACTCCAGGCCGTGGTCACCGGACTGGAGGTGGTAGACGAAATAGCCACCGACCGCGCAGGCGAGCAGCGGAAAGAGAAGAGATTGCAGACGCATTCTGATTGGTCCCGTGGGCGCGTGCTTGCTGGATCGCCCGATCAAGCCGGGCAATGACGACGCAGCGGAGAGAATCGCGCGCCGAGGGTTAATCGCCGGTTAGCGGCCGCGATTTAGCACCGAGCGGCCGGCGTAGCGGGCGGCCTTGCCGAGCTCTTCCTCGATGCGGAGGAGCTGATTGTATTTGGCGACGCGATCGGATCTCGCCAGCGACCCCGTCTTGATCTGCCCGCAATTGGTGGCGACGGCGAGGTCGGCGATGGTCGTGTCCTCCGTCTCGCCGGAGCGGTGCGACATCACCGCGGCAAAGCCCGCATCCTGCGCCATCCGCACCGCGGCGAGCGTCTCGCTCAAGCTGCCGATCTGGTTGACCTTGACCAGAATGGCGTTGGCGATGCCTTCGTCGATGCCCCGCTTGAGCCGCGCCACATTGGTGACGAACAGATCGTCGCCGACGAGCTGGCAGCGGCTGCCCAGAGCCTCGGTCAAAGCGCGCCAGCCGTTCCAGTCGTCCTCGGACATGCCATCCTCGATGGAATAGATGGGATAGTTGGCGACGAGCTCGGCATAGGTGGCGACCATCTCTTCGGGCTTGAGCGTCCGACCCTCTCCCTTGAGCTCGTATTTGCCGCCGGCGTAAAGCTCGGTGGCGGCGACGTCGAGGGCGATAAACACATCTTCGCCAGGCGTGTAGCCCGCGGCCTTGATCGCGGCCATGACGAAGTCGAGCGCTTCCCGGGTCGAAGCGAGATTTGGCGCAAAGCCGCCCTCATCGCCGACATTGGTGTTGTGGCCGGCGGCCTTCAGCGCAGCTTTCAGCGCGTGGAAGATCTCGACGCCCGTGCGCAGGGCCTCGGCGAAGTTCGGCGCGCCGACCGGCGCGATCATGAACTCCTGGAAGTCGATCGGATTGTCGGCATGCATGCCGCCATTCAGGATGTTCATCATCGGTACCGGCAACAGCGTCGCCCCGGCGCCGCCGACATAGCGGTAGAGCGGCTCGCTCTTGTCTCGCGCCGCGGCCTTGGCGGTCGCCAGCGAAACTCCGAGAATGGCGTTGGCGCCGAGCCGCTTCTTGTTCTCGGTGCCGTCGAGCTTGCAGAGGCGCGCGTCGATGCCGCGCTGGTCGCCGGCGTCGACACCGGTCAGCGATTTTCGGATCTCGCCGTTTACCGCCTCGACCGCCTTGCGTACGCCCTTGCCGCCATAGCGTGTGCCGCCGTCGCGGAGCTCGTGCGCCTCATGCGCTCCCGTGGAAGCGCCGGAGGGCACCGCGGCGCGGCCGAAGGCGCCATTGGTCAGCACCACATCCACCTCCACGGTGGGGTTGCCGCGGCTGTCGAGAATTTCCCGGCCAACGATCGTAGCAATAGCGGTCATGGGCTCGATTCCGCCTTTGTGGGGGGCAAGAAATGACGTTCGCGCCCTCTTAGCCCAGCAGGTGGGGAATCGGAAGCCGTATGTGCGTCGCGCGGTACGTCCAGCCGCGGGTGCTAGTAGCTCGGAATGCCTGACTGAACATTCTTCTGAGGTGGCTGAGGCTCGGCCCTGGGCGGCTCGATTCGCAGCCCACAATTCTTGAGATTGCCAGCCTGCTGCACTGCTACTAGCTGACCTTTCAAGTTCGCGATTTGAGGCGCGATGTTGTCGCCTGAAAGCGATGATACCGGGATACCGACGAGGATCACTCCGATCGCATCATTGGTCCTTGCATTTCGCTGCTGAGTTGATGCTTCCGCTAGAGCTTGGTTGAGCCTTCCTCCCTCCTCGCCAAGTTGGCCGCATGACCAGTTCTGATAGTTGACGGTGCTAATATAGGCAGGTGCGATCGATTCAGGCGACTTCGCGCAACCTCCGATCACGAGTGCCGTAGCAAAGCAAAATAACAAGAATTGCTGCTTGGTGCCTTTGACGACGGTTGAGCAACCCGTCACAAGGATGGCTATGAGGCCGCATAAAGCGACAACCGTGCGTCCCATAGGCCAGCCCCCCAAGCTTTCGGCTTCTCGTTAGAGTGGTAGAGTATATATGACACAACTAAAAGGCGAGTCCTCTTCGACCGTGCAATCGTCATGCTCACTTGCTGCAGCCGGGGCGCTGGTACTGTTCTCGGGCGGCCAGGATTCGACCGTCTGCCTGGGGGTTGCGCTTGACGGCTACGAGCGCGTGGAAACTATCGGCTTCGACTACGGCCAGCGCCACAAGGTCGAGATGGAGTGCCGCGAGAGGGTGCGGAGCGAGATCGGGAAGCGCCTTCCCGAATGGGGCGCCCGCCTCGGCCCCGACCATATCCTCGACATTTCCAGCTTCGGCGCCATCGGGGACACGGCGCTGACCTCCGATGCCGAGATCGAGATGCTGGCGTCGGGGCTACCGAGCACCTTCGTCCCCGGGCGCAACCTCGTCTTCTTCACCTATGCTGCGGCGTTGGGTTACCGCCGCGGCCTGCGCGTGCTCATGGGTGGCATGTGCGAGACGGATTATTCCGGCTATCCCGACTGCCGCGAGGCGACCCTGAAGGCCCTTGAGCAGGCGATCAGGCTCGGCACCGAGGTCGAGTTCACCCTTGCGACGCCCTTGATGTGGCTGACGAAGGCCGAGACCTGGGCGCTGGCGCGAGAGCTTGGCGGTGACGCCTTTGTCGATCTGATCGTGGAGCACACCCACACCTGCTATCGCGGCGACCGGGGCACGCGTCACGCCTGGGGGTATGGTTGCGGCGCCTGCCCCGCTTGCGGCCTCCGCGCCAAGGGCTTCGAGCAGTGGCAGGCATCGCATCCCACGGACATTCGAGCGCGGAAGCGCCGCTGACCGGCCTCTTGCTCCCGGGCCAGAGAAGAGCCAATTTCCACTCATGTATGCGGTCAAGGAAATCTTCTACACGCTGCAAGGTGAAGGTGTTCAGGCCGGCCGGCCCGCCGTGTTCTGCCGCTTTGCCGGTTGCAATCTCTGGTCCGGCCGCGAGGCTGACCGGGAGGCGGCGATCTGCAATTTCTGCGATACGGACTTCGTCGGCACCAACGGATCTGGCGGCGGCAAATTCGCCGAGGCCGACGAACTCGCTCGCGCCTGTCGCGCGGCCTGGCGGGGGAATAGTGGGACGCCTCCCTTCGTCGTGTTGACGGGCGGCGAGCCGATGTTGCAGGTGGACGAGAATCTGATCGCCGCGCTACATGATTCAGGCTTCGAGATCGCCATCGAGACCAACGGCACGCTTCCAGTGCCACGGAGCATCGACTGGATCTGCGTCAGCCCCAAAGGTGGCGCGCCGCTAGTGCAGCGTTCAGGCGACGAGCTGAAGCTGGTTTATCCGCAATTCGAGCTGGCCCCGGTCGAAGTCGAGGACTTGAACTTCACGCATTTCCTGTTGCAGCCGATGGACGAAGGCGCATGCACGCCCGCCAATGTCCGGGCCGCGACCGACTATTGCCTTGCCCACCCGAAATGGCGCCTCAGCCTCCAGACCCACAAGCTTCTGGGCTTGCGTTAAGTCTCACGCTCCAAGCCCTGGCTCAGCCCGATAAAATCTCCTAAACGACTGTCATGCGTGTCTATAAGGAATTCACCTTCGAGGCGGCCCACCGGCTTCCCTTCGCCCCTGCCGGTCATCCGAATGCGCGGGTGCATGGGCACTCGTTCCGCGCCCGGGTCACGGTCGACGGCGAGCCTGATCCGGAGACGGGCATCCTTCTGCATTTCGACGATCTCGACGCGGCGATCGCGACAGCGCGGGGGGCGCTCGACCATCATTTCCTCAACGACGTCGAGGGGCTGGAGGTACCGACCTTGGAGCGGATCGCCATGTGGCTGTGGGATCGGCTGCATAATCGCCTCCCAGGCCTGGCCGAGATTCAGATTTCGCGCGACAGCTGCCATGAGGGCTGTATCTATGGCGGACCAAGGGCGCAATTGCGCGCGGCGGAATAGGGCAAGCAATGGCGGCGAAGACAAGCAAACCGAAGCAGCTCGGCAAGCCGGTCCCCCTTCCCCGCTCGCCCGAGGAAGCGTTGCTCGAGCGTGTGCCTAATCCTCATCCTGACACGCTCTATGCCACGCGCTTCTCCGCGCCGGAATTCACCTGCCTCTGTCCGATCACCGGGCAGCCCGACTTCGCCCATTTCGTCATCGATTACGCGCCGAAGCGCTGGCTGATCGAGTCGAAGTCGTTCAAGCTCTATCTCGCCAGCTTCCGCAACACGGGCGCCTTCCACGAAGACGTCACGGTCGGCATCGGCAAGCGGATCGTCGAGCTGATCACGCCGGCCTATTTGCGCATCGGCGGCTATTGGTATCCGCGGGGCGGTATTCCCATCGACGTGTTCTGGCAGCAAGGCACGCTACCTGAGGGGCTATGGCTGCCGGACCAGGGGGTCGCGCCTTATCGCGGCCGCGGCTGAAGCAAGGATCAGGGCACCATGATGACACTCGCGACGCGGTTGCCGACGTTACCCAGCTCGCGCCGTCCGATCTTGTCGGACTCTGCTTTGGCGTCATCGGCGCCTTTTTGGTTTTGGGCGGCGCCTATTACGCGTCGGTTCTGATCAACAAGGATCCCCGTGACATCAAGATTTGGCAGAAACTAACGACAGTCTGCCTCTTGCTCTCCGGCCTCGTTCTCTCGCTCGCCGGACTTTCTGGGGCGCTTTGGATCGAACTGAGGGAGCCTGGGCATGCCAAGGTTGGCAATGCCGTAGAGGTCGCCGGCCCGTCGAGCCCTTCAATGAAGGCCTGACCGAGGCGTCGCTTGGCGCTAACGAGACTTTGCACCCGCGTGCCGTTTTACTAGGCGGTCGATCTCAATCAGTTCGGTGAGTAGGGTCGGCAGCGCCTTGAGCGGCAGCATGTTCGGACCGTCGGACGGGGCGCGGTCTGGATCTTGATGCGTCTCGATGAATATCCCTGCCACGCCGACCGCCACGGCCGCGCGTGCCAGCACCGGTACGAAACGCCGTTCGCCCCCGCTTTGAGCGCCCTGCCCTCCAGGCTGCTGCACCGAATGGGTGGCATCGAAGATCACCGGCGCGCCCGTCTCGGCCAGGATCGGCAGCGCGCGCATGTCGGAGACGAGCGTGTTGTAGCCGAAGGAGACGCCGCGCTCGGTGACGAGCACATTAGGGTTGCCGGCGCCGACCAGCTTCGCCACCACATGCCGCATGTCCCAGGGCGCGAGGAACTGCCCCTTCTTCACATTGACCACCTTGCCCGTCCGGGCCGCGGCCAGCAGCAGATCGGTTTGGCGGCAGAGGAATGCCGGGATCTGGAGCATGTCCACCGCCTCGGCCACGGCCGCGCATTGCTCGGGCTCATGCACATCGGTGACGACGGGGAGTCCAAGCCGCTCTCTGACCTCGGCGAATATCGGCAAGGCCTCGGCCAGACCGAGGCCGCGGGCGCTGCCGAGGCTCGTGCGGTTGGCCTTGTCGAAGGAGCTCTTATAGACGAGCCCGATGCCGAGCCGAGCTGCGATCTCCTTCAGCGCCGCCGCGGTCTCCAGTGCGTGCTCCCGGCTCTCGAGCGCGCAGGGCCCAGCGATCAAAGCCAAGGGCAAGGCATTGCCGAATTTGGCCGTGCCCACGGCGACGACGGGGCTTGGAGGGGGCTTCATGGCGGCGGTCATGGCCGGACCATGGGGTGGTCAAGCTCAGCCGTCAATCGTCTGGCGGGCTTGCGCCAGGACGCCGGCCACATAGGTGGCACGCACGGCGCGGTCGTCGCCAAGCGTCATCAGCACGAACAACGTCTCCTCCAGCGAGCGAGACCGTGCCTCGCGGAAGGAAAGCAGCGGCGTGGCCTTGGGATCGAGCACTACGATGTCGGCCTCGCGCCCGGCCTGAAGCGAGCCGATACGATCCTCAAGGCCGAGGGCGTCCGCGCCACCGAGCGTGGCGAGATAGAGCCCTCTGAGCGCGTTCATCGGCGCACTGTTCAAGGCGGCGATCTTATAGGCCTCGTTCAGGGTCTGCAGCAGCGAGAAGCTCGTGCCGGCGCCGATATCGGTGCCGAGGCCGACACGGATCGGCCGCTTCGGGTCCTTGGCGACGCTGAGACGGAACAGACCGCTGCCAAGGAACATATTCGAGGTGGGGCAATGGGCGATCGAAGCGTCCCGCTCATGCACGCGTGCGAACTCGGAATCGGAGAACCAGACGCAATGGCCGAGGATGGTGCGGCGCCCGACGAGACCATAGTGGTCGTAAATGTCGAGGAAGTCCTTTCGTTCGGGGAACAATCCGGTGACGAAGGCGACCTCCTCCCGGTTCTCGGCGATATGGGTCTGCAATGCGAGCTCGGGATGTTCGCGCCACAATGTGCTTGCGGCCTCGAGCTGGGCCGGCGTGCTCGATCCGGCCCAGCGCGGCGTGATGGCGTAGCCGAGCCGCCCCTTGCCGGCCCATTTGGCGATCAGCGCCTTGGATTGGTCGTAACCGCTTTGCGCCGTATCGCGGAGCGCCTCTGGCACGTTGCGGTCCATCATGCATTTCCCGGCGAGGAGACGCATGTTGCGGCTCAGGGCTTCCGCAAACAGGGCATCGACCGACTGCGGATAGACGGCACAGTAGACGCAAGCCGTGGTTGTGCCGTTCCGTAGGAGCTCGTCGCAGAAGACGCGGGCAACGGCACGGGCGTGCGTCTCGTTGGCAAACGCCTCCTCCGCCGGATAGATGTACTCGGTCACCCATTGCAGCAGCTGCTTTCCATAGGCCGCGATGACCTCGGTTTGGACGTAGTGAACGTGGGTATCGACAAATCCGGGCGTCAGCAGACAGCCGGAATAGTCCGTGATCGGAGTGGCTGCCGGCAGCGACGGCCTGACCGCCGCGTAAGGGCCGACGGCTTCGATGAGGCCACCGCGGCAGACGATCAGTCCGTCCGGTTCATGCAGGAGCGCCGTCGCCGGATCGACGACGAAAGGATCGGCGGTAAGGCTGACAATCGTGCCGCGGAGCGCCGTGACGGAAGCATCAGCCATGGTGCGAACTCTGCTAAACTTGTTTCAGTGTAGCCTCTGGGAGGAGCAACCCGGGCGATGATAGCGGTAAGATGCCTAATTGGCGCTAGCGTCTTCCTCGCTGGCGGAGTGGCGCTGGCAAATCCGATCGACGATTGCAATCAAAGCGCCGATTTGGAACGGCAGATCGGGGGCTGCACCGCGTTCCTACGGCAAGATCCCTTCAGTCCCCATGTCGCCCTCGCCTACGGCAATCGCGGCGTCGCCTACCTGTCGAAGCGTGAGGTCAAACGCGCCATCGAAGATTTCGACCAGGCGCTCGAAATCGATCCCCGCCAACCCAAGGTCTATGTCAATCGCGGCCTCGCCTATCGGGCCAAGGACGACCTCGATCGTGCCATCGCCGATTTCAGCGAGGCCATTGAGATCGACGCGCAATCTGGCGACGCCTTTGTCAACCGCTGCGTCGCCTATACGGATCAGGGTCAAACCGACTTGGCCATCGCCGATTGCGCCAAGGCGATTGTGCTGAACCCCAAGGACGCCGTCGCCTACAACGATCGCGGCGTCGCCTATGAGAAGAAGGGCAGTCTCGACAGCGCGCTTGCCGATTACAGCAAGGCCATCGAGCTCGATGGCGGCTTTGGCGAGGCCTACGCCAACCGGGCGGTGGTGTACGACCATCAAGGCGCCAAGGAGCGTGCCATTGCCGACTACCGCGCGGCGCTCGACAAGAGTCCGACCAGCGAAGACCGTGAAGAGCTTGAGGCGGCGCTCAAGCGTCTCGAAGCAGGCCCCTGAAAATCTTCGCAAATTCTGAGCGAGTATCGTCTCTGTTACAAGGCACCGTCATCTGCCATCATCCCGGCCTTCGCCATGGGGGGCATCATCATGAAAAAAGCAGTTGCGGAATTCATTGGCACTTTTGCGCTTGTCCTGGTCGGCTGCGGCGCGGCCGTCATCTCCGGCATGGGCACCGGGGCGACCTCTATCGACAGTCTCGGCATCGGCGCCGCGTTTGGGCTCACGATCGTCGCCATGGCCTACGGCATTGGCCAGATCTCGGGCTGCCACATCAATCCCGCGGTGAGCTTCGGCGTGCTCGTTTCGGGCCGGATGTCGATGGCGGATTTCGTGACTTACGTCATTGCCCAGGTTCTGGGCGCCATCGCCGGCGCAATCGTTCTTTATCTCGTCCTCTCCGGGAAAGCCTCCGGCTGGAGCGGCTCCCTCGGCCAGAACGGCTGGGGCCCCGGCTATCTCGGCGAGTACAATGTGACGGCGGCTTTCATCTATGAGGTGGTCGGCACCTTCCTGTTCCTGGTCTGCATTCTCGGCGTCACGCAAAAAGGCGCGCCGGTGGGGCTCGCAGGCCTCGCGATCGGGCTGACGCTGGTCGCGATCCATCTCTTCGGCATCAACATCACCGGCACATCGGTCAACCCCGCGCGCTCGCTCGGGCCGGCCATTGTCGGCTTCGGTACCAATCCGCAGGCGCTCCACCAGATGTGGCTGTTCATCGTGGCGCCGCTGATCGGCGCTGGGCTCGCGGGCTATCTGTTCAAGTCCGGCATTCTCGCCGCGGATGACGTCATCCCTGAGCGCGGAACGGCGACTTCCGACGTGGCGCCCGGCGCGTCGGCTCCACGCGAGCGGAAGTAGCAGTAGCGAGCTGAAACACAGACGAAGCGGGCGGGGTCACTCAGGTTCCGTCCGGCTCCATCTCGGCCGATCTCCCTCGTAGCGGCTGACGACGCCCGGAAACTCGGGCAGCCAGGGGTCGCGCCGGATCGTCCACAATTCGTAGCTTGGCTGCCACCGCGCGGGCTCGTCGAACGAGCCCGGATACACATAGATCTCATCCGGCCGGGAATAGTGGGAATAGATTTGCGAGCCGCAGGCTGGGCAGAAATATCGCCGCCCGTGCTCGGAGCTCGCGAAAGTGCCGACCTTCCCGGTGATCGTGACGGCATCGGTCGGGAACACGGCATAGAAGCTGTAGGGCGCGCCGTGCAGTTTTCGGCAGGTCAGGCAGTGGCAGATGCCGACGCGATAGGGCTCTCCCCTCGCCTCGACCCGGACCTTACCGCAGGCGCAGCCGCCTTTATGCACGTCGTCTGACATTTGGGGTTCCTTACGAACTTAAGTGACCTTGCTCGCGGCCTTGAAGCCGGACGGTAAGGAGCTGGCGAGCAGCATCAAAAACATCGAGGCCAAAGCTTCGGTAGAGGGCTTGGGCGGCGGCATTGCTACGTCCCGCCTCGACATGGACCGCGAGCACGCCGCGCCGCGCGCACTCGGCGAAGAGCGCGCTCAGGGCTTCGCGCCCCAGGCCTTGACGCCTGTGGGCCGGACGCACGTAGAGATCGTCGATAAAGGCGTCGGGACCGCCATACTCCATGCTGTGCCGAAGAGTGAGCACCACGTAACCGGTGGGTTCGCCATCCTGGAAGGCGATCCAGACGGCGCCTTTGGTGTCGTCGCCAAGCAAGGCCGAGAAGCTGTCGCTTGCCCACTGGCGGTCCAACGAAAATTCAGATTCGGCATAAAACTCGGCCATCAGCGCAACGAGAAGAGGCGTGTCGTCCGTGTCGGCGCGCCGCACCGTGACCATTGAAGCAGGCCTCGTCTTGATGTCTCTCAAGGCTACACCAGCCGCGACTGCTCCACGGCGGCGTGGATGAAGGAGGCGAAGAGCGGGTGTGGCTGGAAGGGCCGCGATTTCAGCTCCGGGTGGAACTGCACGCCGACGAACCAGGGGTGGTCCGGAATCTCCACGATCTCGGGCAGAAGCCCGTCCGGCGATAGGCCGGAGAAGCTCAAGCCAGCGGCCTCGAGCTTGTTGCGGTAGCGCATATTGACCTCGTAGCGGTGGCGGTGCCGCTCGGAGATGCGCGTGGTGCCGTAGATCTCGGCCACCTGGCTGCCCTTGGCCAGCACGGCGTCGTAGGCGCCGAGGCGCATGGTGCCACCAAGATTGCCGTTGGTTTGCCGTCTCTCCAGTTCCTCCCCCCGCATCCACTCGGTCATCAGGCCGATCACCGGCTCTTCGGTCGGGCCGAACTCGGTCGAGCCCGCGCCCTCGATGCCGGCCAGATCGCGCGCCACTTCGATCACGGCCATCTGCATGCCGAAGCAGATGCCGAAATAGGGCACGCCCCGCAGCCGCGCATATTTGGCGGCTCGAATCTTGCCCTCCGCGCCGCGCTCGCCGAAGCCGCCCGGCACCAAAATGCCGTGCACGTCCTCGAGATAGGCGGAGGCGTCCTCCTGCTCGAAGGTCTGCGATTCGATCCAATGCAGGTTCACGCGGACCTTGTTGGCGATGCCGCCATGGACCAGCGCCTCGCTCAGCGATTTATAGGCGTCCTTCAGCCCGGTATATTTGCCGACCACCGCCACATTCACCTCGCCGTCGGGATCGGCGATGGTCTCGGCGATCTGCCGCCACAGCTCCAGATTCGGCGGGGGCGCGTTCTTGATGCCGAAGGCTTCGAGCACTTCGCGGTCGAGCCCTTCGGCATGGTAGGCGACCGGAACCTCATAGATGCTCGCCACGTCGAGGGCCTGGATCACGGCCTCCGGGCGGACATTGCAGAACAGCGCGATCTTGCGCCGCTCGTCGCGTGGCAGCGGCCGCTCGCAGCGGCACAGCAGCACGTCCGGCTGAATGCCGATCGAGCGCAATTCCTTGACCGAGTGTTGCGTCGGCTTGGTCTTGAGCTCGCCGGCGCTCGGGATGTAGGGAACGAGGGTCAGGTGAATGAACACCGAATGGCCCCGCGGCAGCTCGTTGCCGAGCTGACGAATCGCCTCGAAGAAGGGAAGCCCCTCGATGTCGCCGACGGTGCCGCCGATCTCGCACAGGACGAAATCGATGCCGTCGTTGCCCTGGGTGATGAAGGACTTGATGGCGTCGGTGACGTGGGGAATGACCTGGACGGTGGAGCCGAGATAGTCGCCGCGCCGCTCCTTGGTGATGATCTGCTGGTAGATGCGCCCCGTGGTGACGTTGTCGGCCTGGCAGGCAGGCCTGCCGGTAAAGCGTTCATAGTGGCCGAGGTCGAGGTCGGTCTCGGCGCCGTCGTCGGTGACGAACACCTCGCCGTGCTGATAGGGGCTCATCGTCCCCGGGTCGACATTGAGATAGGGGTCGAGCTTGCGCAGGCGGACGCTATAGCCGCGCGCTTGGAGGAGCGCTCCGAGAGCGGCCGATGCCAACCCCTTGCCGAGAGAGGAGACCACGCCGCCGGTAATGAAGACGTACCGCGCCATGGGCCTCGAACATATACTGAAAGGGACGTGAGTCGTAGTGCAAAGGTGCGGGCGTCCACTGCTCCGCGCTTACCCGCCGCTAATCATGGATAATCGCGGCCAATCCCGGCAAATCGCCGCCTGTGCGCTCCGAGCCCGGCTCTATTGCGATTGAGGAACCTGCGGAGCCTGCGGTGCCTGCGAGGCTGGCGCGCCAGACGGCGCCGGACCCGATGGCAGCACCAGGCCAGGGAGAGAGCCTCCGCCCTGTACCGGGCCGCTCGTGCCTTGATCGAAGATCGACGTAGGACCGGACTGGCGGCTCGCGATGATGGTCAGAGCCAAGCTGGTGGCGAAAAACATGGCGCCCAGCACGGCCGTGGTTTTGGTCAGCGCGTTACCCGCGCCGCGCCCGGTCATGAAGCCGCCGCCACCGCCACCACCCCCGATTCCGAGGGCGCCGCCCTCAGAACGCTGTAGCAGCACCACGCCGATCAACGCCGCGGCGACCATGATATGAATTACAAGAAGCACTGTGGTCATCGTGTAGCCTTCGCTTTGCCAGGCGGTGTCTTAGCCGAATCCGCTAGGGCTTGGCTAGGCTTGGCTTCATCATCGCTGGCAGTCGATGGCGGGGCCGGTTTTCGGTCCGGCAAGGGCACCGCGGTGGCTTTGGTCACCTGCTTTGCCACCCCGCCGCCACGGCACCGAAACTGGATGTGCTCCTCGACCTTGAGGAAGTGCCTCACGCGGCTGATCGCCTCCTCGGTGAGATTCTCTTTGACCCAATCGGGCCCCCGGTCGAGGGCGGCCTGCATGTCCTTATTGAGCAGCTGCTTGCGCTCGAGCTGGAGTTTCGCGCAGCTCTCTTTGTCAAGCGGCTCCGCGACAGCAACGGACCCGAGGCCGGTGACCGCAGCCGAAACCAGGATAGCCATTGTGCAAGGGCGCAGCAACGATGTCAGGACTCCGCGAGGAGCCCTCTCCCACCAAACAGCAAGCCGTAGAATGGCGATATTTGTTTCGCTTGCCAACGCCTACTCACTCGTCCGCCCGGTCGTCATCGCCGGCGGGACCCCGTAAGCCGATAAGATAGCATAGAAATCGGCGGCCTTAAGGCTGGCGCCGCCCACCAGCGCGCCGTTGACGTCGGGGATGGCAAGGAGCTCGGCGGCATTGCCCGGCTTTACCGAGCCGCCATAGAGGATACGGACACCGCCGCCCTCCTGGGCGCCGAGCCGCCGGCTCAAACCCTTGCGGATGAAATCATGGACCTCCGCCACGTCGCCCGGCGTCGGCGTCAAGCCGGTGCCGATCGCCCAGACCGGCTCATAGGCGATGACGGTATTCACTGCATCCGCCGATGCGGGCAGCGATCCCTCGAGCTGGCGGCCGACGACTTCGAGCGTCGCGCCTTTCAGCCTCTCCTCCTTCGTCTCGCCCATGCAAATGATGGCCATCAGCCCGGCCCGATGTGCCGCCGCAGCCTTGGCGGCGACAAGCGAATCGGTCTCGCCATGGTCGGTGCGCCGCTCCGAATGGCCGACGATCACGGCGCGCGCACCAGCATCCGCCAGCATCTCGGCCGAGATATCGCCAGTATGGGCCCCTTGCGCGTCGGGGTGGCAATCCTGGCCGCCGAGCAGGATATCGCTCTTGGAGAGCGCGTAACGGGCTTGGGCGAGCAGAGTCGCGGGCGGACAGATCATGATGTCGGCCTCCGGACGCGGGCCTTTCGCCAGAAGGTCGAGAAGCGCCCTGATCTCGGCCAAAGCCGAGCTCTGCCCGTGCATCTTCCAATTGCCGGCAACGAGAGGCCTGACTGCGTTCACCCTGTTTCCCCGTTTCCCGCCCCTGGCCGAGATGAAAATAGGCCGATCGGCCCTTTGCGAATGACTAGCTGTACCCCGGATCGCCGCCTTGCCGCCTCACCTCTTGCTACCTATGATGCCGGCGCCGCGCGAGCAATCTCTCGAAAGATTGGCCCGTCGGCGCGGCGATTGCAAACAGCCAACAAGAAGGTGTCGAGGCGTGATACTTGATAATTTGCGAAAAGGAGCCGGCCGCCTGTTCGGCATGATCCTGATGGGCCTGCTCGTCTTAAGCTTCGCCGTGTGGGGCATCGCCGACATTTTCACCGGATATGGCAGCCAGACCTTGATCAAGGTGGGCGACACCGAAATCAACCCGCAGGACTATACCCGCGCCCAACAAGACGTGTTGCGGGTCATGAGCTCCAATGCGGGCCGAAGCCTGTCTTTGCAGGAGGCACGCGAGTCCGGTCTTGAGAAGCGCGTGCTCGAGAGGCTGATCGGAGGGGCAGCTGTCGACAGCCACGCCAAGGATCTCAAACTCGGCGTCAGCGACAAGGCCATCCTCGAAGGCATCATGAAGGAATCCGCGTTCCAGGATTCCACCGGCAATTTCAGTGCGCTCGCCTTCCAGCAGGCTTTGCGCAATATGAGCTTAACCGAGCAAGGCTATCTGGCGGGGGAGCGGGAGCGCAATTTGCGGCGTCAGCTCCTGGCCACGGTCGGTAAGTCGCCGGCCGCGTCCCAGGTCTTCCTCAATGCGCTTAACAATTACAACAACGAGACCCGCAGCCTGCGTTACGTGCTCGTGCCGAAGAGCGCAGCCGGAGCCGTGCCCGACCCGACCGAAGAGGATCTGAAGCGCTTCTACGACAATCACCATGCCCAATATACGCAGCCGCAGTTGCGTAAGGTGGGTGTGCTTGCCGTCACGCCAGAGGCCGTCAAGGACAAGGTGCAGATCACCGAGGATGATCTGAAGGCGACCTTCGAACGCGACAAGGACAAGCTCGGCACGCCCGAGCGCCGTCGCGTGCAGCAGATCTCATTCGCGGATAATGCCGCCGCCAATGCCGCCCATCAGAAGATCGAGGGCGGCACGGATTTCATCGCCCTCGCCAAGGAGCAAGGCCTGAGCGAGAGCGACATCGATCTTGGCCTCCTCAAGCGAACGGAGATGGCCGATGCCGCGATCGCCGACGCCGCGTTCCAACTCGAAAAAGACAAGGTGAGCGAGCCTGTGACCGGGCAGCTTGGCCGGACCGTCTTGCTGCGCGTGACCGCCATCGAGCCCGGCAAGATCGTGACCCTCGAGGATGCGAAGCCGGAGCTGGAGAAGAAGCTCCTCAAGGAACGTGCTCAAGGCGCGATCTTCGATCTTCACGACAAGATCGAGGACGAACGCGCCTCCGGCACGCAGCTTTCCGAGGTCGCGGGGAAATTCAAGCTCAACTATCAAGTCTACGATCAAGTCGACCGCAAGGGTCAGGGTCCCGACGGCAAGGCGCTGGAGCTGCCACAGAAGACCGATCTCTTGAACGCCATCTTCGCCACCGATTCTGGCGTCGAGAACGACCCGATCGACGCCAAGGATGAGGGATTGATCTGGTATGAGGTGTTGGGGGTCACGCCGCAGCAGCTGAAGCCTTTCGACCAAGTGAAGGACGAGGTCGGGAAGGATTGGCGGCTCGACGAGGAGCGGACCAGGCTGGCGAAATATACCGACGATCTGGTGAAGCAGCTCGCCGCGGGCAAGACCCTTGACGAGCTGGCCAAGGAGCTCAACACCGAGGTTCTGCCGTCCGAACCGCTAAAGCGTAGCGGTCTCACCGTGAATGTGTTGCCGGTCGCGGTGACGCAGGCCTTTACCCTGCCCCAAGGCGGTTACGGTTCGGCCCCTTCTGGCGTCAATGAGTCTCGCATCGTCTTCCAGGTGGATACGATCACGCCGGCGCCACCGCTCGATGCGGCGACAACCGCGGCGCTGGAGCGCCAGCTCAAGCAGTTCATGGGCGAAGACATCATCGGGGAATATTTCTCCGCCTTGGAGTCGCGCTACGGCGTCACCGTCAATCAGCAGGCGCTGGCGAAGCTCGCGGGGAGCAGCGAACAGCAATGAGTTCGGCGGAGGCCATTTCGGTTACGGCCTTGCCGCAACAGGGTGGTGCTCCGATCGAGCCGGACTTCTCGATTTTCGCTCGCCTCTATGACGGGGGCACGCCGCAAGTCGCCTGGACGCGGCTCGTCGCCGATCTCGAGACACCGGTCTCGGCCATGCTCAAGCTCGCGCATGAGCGGCCGAACAGCTTCCTGCTGGAATCGGTCGAGGGGGGCGCCGCGCGCGGCCGCTACTCGATTATCGGTTGCGAACCCGACCTGATCTGGAGGGCCAATAGCGCCCGGGCCGAATTGAACCGGACGCCTTTGGCCGCCGCCGCCGGTTTCGTCCCCTCGCCGCTGCCGACGCTGGAATCGCTCCGCGCGTTGCTCGCCGAGTCGGCAATCGAGCTTCCGCCGGAGCTGCCGCCGATGGCCGCGGGTATCTTCGGTTATATGGGTTATGACACAGTCAGGCTGATCGAGCATTTGCCCACCAGCAGGCCGGATAAACTCGGCCTCCCCGACAGCATTTTGGTGCGGCCCACCTTGATCGTGATCTTCGACACGGTGAAGGACGAGATGACCCTGGTCACGCCGGTGCGGCCGGCGCCAGGCATCAGCGCCAAGGCGGCCTATGCGCGCGCGGCGGACCGGCTGAGCGTCGTCGTCGAGCGGCTCGACCAACCGTTGCCGCATGGAAGCGATCTTGGCGCCGAGGCCGCGCACCCGGAGCTGACGTCGAGCACGGCGCCGGAAGCCTATATGGGCAAGGTCGCGCGCGCCAAGGAGTACATCGCCGCCGGCGACATTTTCCAGGTGGTGCTCAGCCAGCGCTTCGAGGCGCCCTTCACGCTGCCGTCCTTTTCGCTCTACCGCGCGCTCAGGCGCGTCAATCCCTCGCCGTTTCTCTACTACCTCAATTTCGACGGCTTCGCCGTCGTCGGCTCGAGTCCCGAAATCCTGGTGCGCGTGCGCGAGGGAGTTGTGACCATCCGTCCCATCGCCGGGACGCGGCCGCGCGGAGCTCGACCCGAGGATGACAAGGCCCTCGCCGCGGAACTTCTCGCCGACGCCAAAGAGCGCGCCGAGCATCTCATGCTGCTCGACCTCGGCCGCAACGATGTGGGCCGCGTGGCTGATATCGGCAGCGTGCGCGTCACCGACAGCTTCTTTCTCGAATATTACAGCCAGGTGATGCACATCGTTTCCAATGTTGAAGGCCGGCTCGCGCCCCAATTCGACGCCATCGACGCGCTGATGGCCGGTTTTCCGGCGGGCACCGTATCCGGCGCGCCCAAGGTGCGAGCCATGGAGATCATCGATGAGCTGGAGGAGGAGAAGCGCGGGCTCTATGCCGGCTGTGTCGGTTATTTCTCCGCCAATGGGGAGATGGACTCCTGCATTGTGCTCAGAACTTCGGTGGTGAAGGACGGTGTGATGTATGTGCAGGCGGGTGCTGGAATCGTCGCTGATTCGGTGCCGGAGCGTGAGCAGGCCGAGTGTGTCAGCAAAGCCTCTGCCTTGTTTCGTGCGGCCGAAGAAGCCGTGCGCTTCGCCGCCCGGGCCAAACGCGGCCAGTGAACCGATTGCACTAGGCCTCCCATGTTGACCTTGATTCTCCTGCGTCACGCCAAGTCGAGCTGGAACGACCCGTCCCTCTCCGATCACGACCGGGCTCTGAATAGCCGAGGCGTGGCCGCGGCCCCGCTGATGGGACGCGCGATGGCCAAGCACGGGCTCGATCCAGATCTGGTGCTGTGCTCCACGGCGCGGCGCACGCGGGATACGCTGGCCCTCGTGCTGCCGGCGCTGAAGGCTGAGCCAAAAATCATCTATGAGGATGAGCTTTATCATGCCTCCGCGGCGGAGATGCTGATCTTGCTGCACGGGGTTGGCGCGCCGGTAACCCAGCTCCTGATGGTCGGGCACAATCCGGAGATTCACAGTTTCGCGCTCGACCTGATCGGGTCTGGCGCCAAGCATCTGAGGGACCGGCTCGCGGCCAAATTGCCCACCGCGGGCCTGGTGGTGATCCGCTTTCCCGGGGGCGGCTGGAGCAGCATCACGATCAATAGCGGCAAGCTCGAGCTGTTTCTCACGCCGAGGGATGTCGGGCAGGGAATGGCCGGGACTGCTTGACGCCGCGTCGGCCGGGGGCGTAACAGGTTCCCCATGCTCACGCTCATCGATAATTACGACAGCTTCACCTATAACCTCGTTCATTTCCTTGGAGAATTGGGCGCGAGCACGCGCGTCTACCGCAATGACAAGGTCAGTGTGGACGAGGTGCTGGCCGAAGCGCCAGAAGCGATCGTGTTGTCGCCCGGGCCCTGCGATCCCGACCGTGCCGGTATCTGTCTTGAACTGATCGAGCGGGCCGGTCCGGAGATCCCGATTCTTGGCGTGTGCCTCGGGCATCAGGCCATCGGCCAGGTCTATGGCGGCCGGGTGGTGCGCGCTCCCGTGCTGATGCACGGCAAGCTGTCAAAGGTGCATCACACCGGCAGCGACGTGTTCGTCGGCCTGCCGCAGGATTTTTCCGCCACGCGCTACCATTCTCTCGTCGTCGAGCGGTCGAGCCTGCCGGATCAGCTCGAGATCACGGCGGAGACGGCCGATGGCGTCATCATGGGGCTGCGGCATAAGACCTATCCCGTGCATGGCGTTCAGTTTCACCCCGAAAGCATCGCCTCCGAACACGGTCATCAGCTGCTCGCGAATTTCCTCGATCTCGCGCGGGTCGAACGCCGCTCACGGGCTTCGCCGAAAGACGCGATCGGTGCCCTCTAATCCCGTGCTGGCTGGTACCGCGACGATCGCCGATCTGCGTCAAGCCATCGCCAAGGTTGCATCGGGCCAGACCCTCAGCCAGGAAGAGGCGGCGGACGCATTCGAACTCGTGATGTCGGGCTCGGCCACGCCGGCCCAGATCGGCGCGCTGCTGATGGGACTCCGCGTGCGCGGCGAGACCGTGGACGAGATCGCAGGTGCTGCCCGCGCGCTTCGCGCCCATGCCCTCCCGGTGCGCGCGCCGGACGGCGCGATCGACACCTGCGGCACTGGCGGCGATGCCAAGGGCACGTTCAACATCTCCACCTGCGCTGCTTTCGTAGTCGCGGGCGCCGGCGTGCCGGTCGCCAAGCATGGCAACCGCTCGATCTCTTCGCGCTGCGGTTCGGCCGATGTGCTGTCGGCGCTTGGGGTGAATATCGAGGCAAGTCCCGAGACCATCTCGCGCTGCATTGCCGAATGCGGGCTCGGCTTCATGTTCGCCCCGGCCCACCATGCCGCGATGCGCCATGTGGCGGCGGTGCGCACCGAGCTTGGCACGCGCACGATCTTCAATTTGCTCGGGCCGCTCGCCAATCCGGCCGGCACCAAATTCCAGGTCGTTGGCGTGTTCGCGGCGGAATGGGTCGAGCCGATGGCGCAGGTCCTCGGTCTCTTAGGCGTCAAGCGGGCCTGGGTGGTGCATGGTAGCGATGGGCTCGACGAGCTGACCACGACGGGTATCAGCGATGTGGCTTTGCTCGATGCCGGGCAGGTCTCGACCTTCAGGATCTCGCCCCGGAATGCCGGCCTCCCCGACGCGCGTCCGCAGGACCTTCTCGGCGGCGATGTGGTCGAGAATGCGGCCCATCTCAAAGCGGTGCTCAACGGCATGCAGGGGCCGTTCCGGGACATCGTGCTCTTGAACGCCGGTGCTGCACTCCTGGTCGCGGGCAAGGCCAAGACGCTGCGCGAGGGTGTCGCGCTCGCAGCCCAGTCCATCGACAGCGGCAAAGCGGCCGGCGTGCTCGAAGCGCTCATTAAGCTCAGCCATGATAGGCTCTGAGCCATGGCCGACGTGCTCGACAAGATCCTGGCCTATAAGCGGCGCGAGGTCGAAGCCGCCAAGGCCGCCTCGCCTGCCGACCTCCTGCGCGCGCGCGCCGAGGCAGCCTCGCCGGTGCGGCCTTTCGCGGAAGCCATCGCTGCGTGTTTAGGGCGCTCGGACTTCGCCCTGATCGCCGAGATCAAGAAGGCGAGCCCGTCAAAGGGCTTGATCCGCGCCGATTTCGATCCGCCGGCGCTGGCGCGGGCCTATCAGGCGGGCGGGGCCACCTGTCTTTCGGTACTAACGGACACACCGTCTTTCCAGGGCCATGCGGAATATTTGGCGCAGGCGCGCGACGCGACGAGCCTCCCGGCGCTGCGCAAGGATTTCATGCTCGATCCCTATCAGGTGCTCGAAGCGCGCGCTCTGGGCGCGGACTGCATTCTCATCATCATGGCCGCGGTCGACGACGCGACCGCGCAGGAGCTTAGCCAAGCGGCGCATGGGCTTGGCATGGACGTGCTGGCCGAGGTGCATGACCAAGCCGAGCTCGACCGGGCGCTGGCGCTGGACACCAGGCTGATCGGCATCAACAACCGCAACCTGAAGAATTTCGCCACGAGCCTCGCCACCACCGAGGCGCTGGCGCCGCGCGTGCCGAAGGACCGCATCGTCATCGCCGAGAGCGGCATCTTCACCCATGCCGATTTGGTGCGGCTGGGGGCTGCCGGGGTTGGCGCCTTTCTCGTGGGCGAGAGCCTGATGCGCCAAGCCGACGTGGCCGCGGCGACGCGGGCGCTGCTGACCGGCACGGCCGTCGCTCAGCCCGAGGCGGCGCAATGACCGAGCGGCGCTTGAGCCATCTGAACGAGGCCGGCGAGGCGCGCATGGTCGATGTCTCGCCCAAAGCGGTGACCGAACGCAGCGCCGTCGCCGAGGGTTTCGTCGCCATGGCGCCGGAGACACTGGACCTGATCCTCAGCGGCCAGGCGCCAAAAGGCGACGTTCTCGCCACCGCCCGCATCGCCGGCATCATGGCCGCCAAGCGCACGCACGAGCTGATCCCGCTCTGCCACCCCCTCCCTTTGACGCAAGTGACGGTCGAGTTTACGCCGTCGCGCGATCCCGCCGGCATCCGCGTCGAGGCGACCGCCAAGGTGGAGGCCAAGACCGGGGTTGAAATGGAAGCGCTGACCGCGGTCACCGTCGCCTGCCTCACGCTTTACGACATGTGCAAGGCGGTCGACCGGGCCATGAATTTCTCCGGCATTCGCCTGATCGAGAAGACCGGCGGCCGCTCCGGGAATTTCAAGGCTACGGCCACTCGCCGTTAATTGCTGATGGCCCTTCTCCCCGTCGCTGAAGCTCTGGCCCGCGTCACCCAAGGCCTCGATCCCCTCGAGGTGGAATGGGTTCCTCTGGTCAAAGCCCATGGGCGCGTGCTAGCCGAGGATTTGGCGGGCCGCCTCACCCAGCCTCCCTTCGATGCATCGGCCATGGATGGCTATGCGGTGCGGGCTAAGGATGTCGCGAGCTTGCCGGCGACGCTGACGCTGATCGGCGAGGCAGTGGCCGGCCGCGGCTTCGACGGCAAGGTTGGCGGCGGCGAGGCGGTCCGCATCTTCACCGGCGCCCCGGTGCCGGAGGGCGCCGACATGGTCATCATCCAAGAGAATGTCGACCGGACGAATGGAAGAGTCACGGTCAGGGAAACGGGGCCAGCGCATATTCGCCCCCGCGGCCAGGATTTCACCGAAGGCGAGGTGCTGTTGCGCGCGGGGCTGAAGCTCGGGCCGCGTGAGGTGATGCTTGCCGCCGCCATGAATCATGCCGAGCTTCCGGTGCGGCGCCGGCCGAAGGTCGCGATCCTTTCCACCGGCGATGAGGTGGTGCCTCCGGGCTCGGCTCCCGGCCCGGACGAGATCATCGCCTCGGTCTCTTATGGGCTTGGAGCCCTGGTCGAGGCGGAAGGCGGCGAGCCCATCAGCCTTGGCATCGCCAAGGACACAGCGGACAGCCTGATCGCCCATATCCGGGCCGGTAGCGCCGCCGACATTCTCCTGACCATTGGTGGGGCCTCGGTCGGCGACCGCGATCTCGTGGGCTCCGCGCTCCGCTCAGAGGGGCTTGAGCTCGACTTCTGGAGGATCGCCATGCGGCCGGGAAAGCCGCTGCTCTATGGGCGCCTGGGACGTCAGCGCGTGCTTGGAGTGCCTGGCAACCCCGTCTCGGCCCTCATTTGCGGACTCGTTTTCCTGGTGCCCATGCTGCACCGGCTGCTCGGGCTCGGAGAGGACGCGCGCGGACCTCTGGAAGCCGTGCTTGGCCAGGATTTGGAGGCCAATGGGCCGCGCGAACATTACATGCGGGCGATTTCCGCCTGGACGGCGAATGGCGACAGGCTGGTGGCGGCGTTGCCCTCCCAGGACAGCGCGCAAATGGCGGAGTTCGCCCGCACCGATTGCCTCATCGTGCGGCCGCCGCATGCTCCGGCGCTCGCCAAAGGCCATCGGGTCAGGATCATTCCCTTCGACGCCTGACCCTCAAAAATTAAGCCCTCGGCAATACGAATCAGCCAGACCAAGAGCCGGACCGCAGGGCTTGGCACGAGATGTGGGGTCGATCCTGCTTGCGGAACACAACTAGAACAGATACAACTGTTCATGATTTGTACAACGGGCGGCCGGCGACGAGACGCGGCTGAAGGGACCAGATGCTAACTTCGAAGCAAAAAGAGCTTCTCATGTTCATCCACGAGCGGTTGAAGGAGACGGGCATACCGCCCTCCTTCGACGAGATGAAGGATGCTCTCGACCTGAAATCGAAATCAGGCATTCACCGGCTGATCACCGCGCTCGAGGAGCGCGGCTTCGTGCGGCGGCTGCCGCATCGGGCCCGCGCCATGGAAATCGTACGACTGCCGGAATCCGTGGTGCAGACGGTCGGCTCAGCCCGCTCCCGAGGCTTTTCGCCAAGCGTGATCGAGGGAAGCCTTGGACGCGTACCGCAGATCGCCGAAGGCGAGAGCATGCCGCAGACCGTGAGCGTGCCGGTCATGGGCCGCATTGCCGCCGGTGTACCGGCCGAGGCGATCCAGACCCGCCTGGATACGATCGACGTTCCGCCCGAGTTGCTGACCAAGGGGGAGCACTTCGCACTCGAGGTCAAAGGCGATTCGATGATCGACGCCGGCATCCTCGAAGGCGACACCATTATCATCCGCAAAGGCGAGGACGCCGGCAATGGCGACATCGTCGTGGCGCTGGTGGACGAGGAGGAAGCGACCTTGAAGCGCCTCCGCCGCCGCGGCGATTCAATCGCGCTCGAAGCCGCCAACCAGGCCTATGAGACGCGTATTTTCGGCCCCGACCGGGTACGCGTTCAAGGACGGCTGGTCGGCCTCATTCGCCGCTACTAAGGCTGAAGCTGCATCAATCTTCGGGATTGCCGTAGAAGCGCTCGCCGTCGCTGCCGCCGGATGCGCTCGGGTCGCTGGCATAGGCGTGGCCCGAGGGCAATGGCGGCTTCGCGACCTCCCGTTCGGGCACCCAGGGCCGCCGCCCCCTCGTCTCCGCCACGCTTTCGCTACGGATCGAAAGTCCTTCGATATAGAGCGCGTGCGCCCCTGCCGCTCGCAGCATGCGCCGGTCGATGACCACCCGTGCCGCCTTGCAGGCCTTGCCGACGCTGATCGCGGCGATGACGATGTCGGCGATGCGGCAGTCCTCTTCGAGCGCAGCCGGATGGCGGACGAGAGCGATAGTCTTGCCCTTGACCTTGCCGATGCAGCCGAGAAGGTCGCAAGCGAACGGGCTGTTGGCGGACGCTCCAGCCGCATCGCGCTCATCGCCGTCGGCGAGCAGCCAATGATCGACGCTGTAATTCGCGCGCGTAGCCGGCGGCAGTGCGAGCGCGCCGTCCTCGCCTCTGAGCGCCACGCTGCGGCCGTCGCGTTCGACCATGACGTCGGGCCTCGTGCCGCCGCCGCTCAGCAAGAGGCCGGCCGAGATGGCGACGAGGCCGAGCGAACGCCAGCGCGTCTGCCACAGACAGAACCAGAGGCCTCCGAGCACCATCAGCACTAGCGACGTGCCCGAAATCGACGGCAGGATCGAGACCGCGCCCGGCCAGGACGCCACCCATTTGCCGGTGGCGACCAGGAGTTCGATGCCCAGGCCCATGACCCATAATGGCCACGCCTCGAGGCCGAACGGCATCGCCACGAGGCTCAGCAGGGCGAAGGGCATGATCACGATGCTGACCAGCGGCAACGCGATCAGATTGGCGGCGACACCGTAATGCGACATGCGGTGGAAATGGTAGATGGCGAACGGGGCGACCGCCGCCGTGGCGACGAGCGTGGTCACCACATCGCCGACGATGACGGCCCAAAGCCGGCGGAGCCCGCGCCAGACGAAGCTCACATCCCGCGCCCGGTCCTGTAGGCGCTTGCTGTTCGCCTCGACCAGAGCCACGAGCCCGATCACGGCGGCAAAGGACATCTCGAAGCTCGGATCGAACAGGCTTTCGGGCGCGATCACCAGGATCACCAAAGCCGCGAGCGCCACGTTGCGCATGGTGAGTGCGGGCCGGTCGAGGATCACGGCGAGGAGAACGATGCTCATCATGATCCAGGAGCGGACCGTGGGCACCGCCGCGCCGGACAGAAGCAGATAGAATAGAGCGACCGCGAGCGCCACTCCGGCCGCCCATTTGCGGATCGGGAAGCTGAGCGCGATGGACGGAATCAGCGCCGGGCCCGCCCGTACCAGCCAGAACACGGTGCCGGCCATGATCACCATATGCAGGCCCGAGATCGACAGGATGTGGAACAGGCCGGAATCGCGCATGGCCTGATTGTCCTCCTCGGAGATGCCGGCCCGCTCGCCGGTAATCAGCGCCGTGGCGATCTCACCGCGCTGGCCTGGCAGGCTCGCGCGGATGCGGAGATTGACCAGGGCCCGGAGGTGGTCGATCGAGGCCCAGAGCCTCAAATCCCATGGCGGCTCGCCCAGGTCGTGGAGCGGTTCGGGCTTTCCCGTGGCGTAGCCGCTGGCGCCCAGGCGGCCGAACCAGGCGGTCCGGCCGAAATCGAAGCCATGCGGCAGGATCGGCTCTGGCGGCGGCCGGAGGGTCGCCTTCAGCGCGATCGCCTCGCCGGTCTCCACCCGTCCTTTGGCGGCGCCAACGGTGACGCGCACGCGATAGGGCGTCGCCTCGGGCGGCAATTGGCCGAGGCCGATCACGCGCAAGGTGATCCTGGCCTTGGCCTTGTCGCGGGGTTCGTAGCGTTCGACCCAGCCCCTCACCGCGACCCCGCGCATCTCCTCGGCAAGGACGGGGGCACGCGCCAGCTCGGTGCGAAGCTTGGCGGTGGCAAAGCCCGCGGCCAGCGCCAGGGCCGAGGCGCCGACGACGAGGCCGAGGCCAGAGCCCCTCACGGCGAGGCAGAGCCCAATGGCGGCGATGATGACGGCCGCTGCCGATACCGGGGTCGGCTCGTCGGAAAGGGTGAAATAGGCGAGAATTCCCCCGGCGAAGAGCACCGGGATCCAGAGGAACCAGCGGTCGGATTCGGCCTCGAGGGCGTGGGCGAGCGCGGCGATCAGGCGCGGCGTCCAGCGCAATCGACCGGACGGGGCGCCTCCCTCCCCCAACCAAGCGTGCTCGTCCCGGACCGGCATCGTCGATGCCTCTGCCCTGACCTTTCCCCGTCCCTATGCTACACCACGCCAGCGTCGCGTCCCTCTCAATTCACCGAAGGCCCCGTCCCAGTCCATGAGCGACAAAGTCGTCACGCGTTTTGCCCCCTCACCCACCGGCTATCTGCATATCGGCGGAGCGCGCACGGCCCTGTTCAATTGGCTCTACGCCAAGGCAAAAGGCGGCAAGATGCTGCTTCGCATCGAGGACACCGATCAGGCGCGATCGACGGAGGGAGCGATCCTCGCCATCCTCGACGGCCTGACTTGGCTCGGGCTCGACTGGGAGGGGGAGCCCGTCTATCAGCTTTCCCGCGCCATGCGTCACCGCGAGATGGCAGAGCAGCTCCTCGCCGAGGGCAAGGCCTATCGCTGTTATGCGAGCGCGGAGGAGCTCACGGCCATGCGCGAAAAGGCACGGGCCGAGGGCCGCGCCCCCGGCTATGACGGCAGATGGCGCGACCGTGATCTGGCCGAGGCGCCGGCCGGCATTGCTCCCGCCATTCGTTTCAAGGCGCCGAATGACGGCGAGACCGTCATCGAGGACCAGGTGCAGGGCCGTGTCGTTTTCGCCAACAAGGATCTGGACGACCTCGTCATCCTCCGCAGCGACGGGACGCCGACCTACAATCTTTCGGTGGTGGTCGACGACCACGATATGGGCACCACCCATGTCATTCGCGGCGACGACCATCTCACCAATGCCGCGCGCCAGTCGCAAATCTACAAGGCGCTCGGCTGGCAGACGCCGATCTTCGCCCATTTGCCGCTGATTCATGGCTCCGACGGCGCCAAGCTCTCCAAGCGTCACGGTGCGCTTGGGGTCGAGGCTTATCGCGCCATGGGCTATCTGCCGGCGGCCTTGCGCAATTACCTCGTGCGGCTTGGCTGGAGCCATGGCGACGAGGAGATCATGTCCGCGGAAGACATGATCCGCTGGTTCGATCTCGACGCCATCGGACGCTCGGCGGCGCGGTTCGACTTCACCAAACTCGAAAATCTCAACGGGCATTATCTGAGAGAGACGCCGGACGCCGAGATCGTCGACCGGCTGCGCGCGTTGGTTCCGGAGCTGCCGAACGGAGACCAGCTCGCAGCTTCGATCGGGCCGGACGGCTGGCGCAAGCTCGAGCGCGCCCTGCCCGGACTGAAAGAGCGCGCCAAGACCCTGATAGAGCTCCTGGACAACGCCCAATATTTGTTCACCAAGCGGCCGCTCGCCCTCGATGCGCAGGCGGAAAAGCTGCTCGACCAGCCCGGACGCGAAACACTCGCGGCGCTGTTGCCGCGGCTGGAAGGCGTGGAGCCCTGGGCCAAGGAGGCGCTCGATGCTTCCGTGCGAGCCCATGCCGAGGAGGCTGGCCTCAAGCTTGGCAAATTGGCGCAGCCGCTCCGCGCCGCCCTCACCGGCAAGTCAACCTCTCCCGGTATCTTCGATGTGCTTGAGGTGCTGGGGCGCGAGGAGTCGCTGGCACGCATCGCCGATCAGGCGCGTCAATGAATTCTGCATAACATTTGTGCAACGCTATTGTTGCACTGCGTCACGTTTTGCGTCAACTATCCCGCAGTGCAAAAATTTACTACGCGAAACTCCGAACTGCTGGCACAATGGAGCCAGATAGGCGTGAGTTCTCTCTCATCGCATTGGAGTGGCAGGAGGCTTTTATGAGCGTGGCAGAAAGCTATATCCGCAAGCCGGTCGCGGCCGAAGCGTCCTTGGCGATCGGCGGCGAACAGCAGGAGTTGCCAATCCGCAAAGGCACCCTCGGCCCCGATGTGATCGACATCACCACCCTCTACGCCGACACCGGGCATTTCACCTACGATCCGGGATTCACGTCGACGGCGAGTTGCGAGTCGAAGATCACCTTTATCGACGGCGACAAGGGGATACTGCTTTACCGCGGCTATCCAATCGACGAGCTCGCCGAGCACGGCACCTTCATGGAGACGTGCTACCTGCTGCTTTACGGGGATCTTCCGACCGCAGAGCAGTACAAGGCCTTCTGCCACCGCATCACGCGCCACACCATGGTGCACGAGCAGATGACGAAGTTCTACACCGGCTTCCGCCGGGACGCGCATCCCATGGCCGTCATGGTCGGTGTGGTCGGCGCGCTGTCCGCCTTCTATCACGACTCGATCGACATCAGTGACCCGAGGCAGCGCGACGTGGCAAGCGTGCGCATGATCGCCAAGATGCCGACCATTGCCGCCATGGCCTATAAATATTCGATCGGCCAGCCCTTCATCTATCCGCGCAACGAGCTCGATTACTCCGCCAACTTCTTGCACATGTGCTTCGCCGTGCCCTGCGAGGAATATAAAGTCGATCCGGTGCTGGCCCGTGCCATGCGCCGCATCTTCATCCTGCACGCCGACCACGAGCAGAATGCCTCGACCTCGACGGTCCGGCTTGCCGGCTCGTCTGGCGCCAACCCCTTTGCCTGCATCTCGGCGGGCATCGCTTGTCTCTGGGGTCCCGCCCATGGCGGCGCCAACGAGGCGGCGCTCGAGATGCTGCAAGAGATCGGGTCGGTCGACCGCATCCCCGAATACATCAAGCGCGCCAAGGACCGGGACGACCCCTTCAGGCTGATGGGCTTCGGCCACCGCGTCTACAAGAACTACGATCCCCGGGCCCGCATCATGCAGAAGACCTGCCATGAGGTGCTCGAAGCGGTGGGTCACAAGGACGATCCCATCCTTCAAGTCGCCCTCGAGCTTGAGCGGATCGCCCTGAACGACGACTATTTCATCGAGAAGAAGCTCTATCCCAATATCGACTTCTATTCCGGCATCACGCTGAAGGCCCTCGGCTTCCCGACCGATATGTTCACCGTGTTGTTCGCGATCGCCCGCACCGTCGGCTGGATCGCGCAGTGGAAGGAGATGATCGAGGATCCCTCGCAGCGTATCGGCCGGCCGCGGCAGCTCTATACCGGCCCGGTCGAGCGCGCCTATATCCCCGTCGACGCGCGCTAGGTCTCGCTGAGCTCAGCCTGCGTTCCTTGAGCATAGGCGAGGACGATCCTCGCCGCCCCCAGGCTCGGGGATTCCTCCGCCTCGCCGACACGCTCGGTGACGCGAGCCAAGCCCGCAAGCTGCGCCTCCCGCTCCGGTCCGCCCCGCAAGAGCGGCATGAGGGCCTGACTCAGCCTTTCGCCGGTGCAGTTTTCTTGCAACAGCTCGGTGATGACATTCTCGCCAAGGATGAGGTTCGGCAACACGACCGAATGAGCAATCAGGAGAAAGCGCAAGGTCCCCGCCAGCGGATCGGACCTGTAGGCCACGACCATCGGGGTTCCGGCCAGCGCCAGCTCTAGCGTGACGGTGCCCGACGCCGCCAGAGCGACGCGCGCCAGCTTGAAGGCGGAAAATTTGTCGGTCTCGCCGCTCACGATATGCGGCGTCACGGACCAGCTCTTGAGTCCCTCCTCGATCAGAGCGCGAACGCTGGACACCACGGGGAGGATGACCGCCAAGGGACCGGCCTGCTCTTCCAGCCGTAGCAGCGCATCGCCGAAGGGCGCCATCAGGCGTTTGACCTCGCTGGTTCTGCTGCCGGGCAGGACCACGACAATGTTGCGGTCCTTGGCGATGCCAAGCCGCCGGCGCAAGGCCTCGGGGTCGAGGGTCTGCATCCAGTCGAGTTTCTCGACCAGCGGATGGCCGACATAGCTGCAGAGCGGGCCGCCGAGACGCCGGTGCGCCTCCGGCTCGAAGGGAAGGATGCCGAGGATATGGTCGACATAGCCGCGCATCTTGCGGGCACGGCCGGGGCGCCAAGCCCAGACGCTCGGCGACACATAATCGACGATGGGAATGTCGGGCTTGAGCCGGCGCACGCGCTTGGCCACTTGGTGGGTGAATTCCGGACTGTCGAGAATCACCAGCGCGTCGGGGTCCTGCGCGATCACGGCTCTTACCGTTTGCCGGATACGCCGCCAGATATTCGGCAGGTGCGGGAGCAGGTCGAGCGGACTCATGACCGCGATTTCGGCTAGGGGGAACAGCGAGGGGCAGCCTTGCTCGGCCATCAGCTCGCCGCCGACGCCGGCAAGATCGAGCGGCCTCGGTGATAGAACGCGCAAGGCCGAGATGAGCTTGGCGCCGAGCGCATCGCCCGAATGTTCGCCGGCGATGAGGAACAGTTTCAGCGGGCTCTCCCGCGGATCGGAGCCAGAGCTCCGCTGACTAGTCATCAGACGTGCTGGCCTGGGGCTGGCCAAACAAGAACAACCCATGTTCATCGGCTGCGGCGATGGTGGCGGCACGGTCCGCGATCAGGACCCGGCCGGCCGCGACGGCAATGCCCGCGAGCCCGGCATGGGCCGCCTTGTCCACCGTATCCGGGCCGATCGTCGGCAGGTCCACGCGTTCCTCTTGTCCAGGCTTTGGCGCCTTCACCATCACCCCGGCGCGGGGGCGGCGACCCCATTGTCGGAGCCCGGCGCAGCGCGCAAGCATCGCGTCGGTGCCTTCCGCCGCTTCCACCGCAAGCACGTGACCTTTGGCCACGACGGCGGCTTGGCCCACATCGAGGCGCCCGAGCGCCTCGACCACGCGGAAGCCTGCCTCGATATCGGCCATGCTTTCGGTCGATGGCGCCTTGGCGCCGAGTGTCCCGATTCCGGCCAAGAGCTCTGGCGCCACCTCTCCGGCTCCCCGCACGCGATAGCCTTTGTCCTCAATGAAGCCCACGATCCGCGACAGCACGCTGTCGTCACCGCCCTTGCGCAGGCTGAGCAGGAAGGGCAGCGCCCTGATGGCCCCCAAATCAAGCTTGATGTTGCTCAGATCGGGTCTGCCGACGGTGCCGATAAAGATTAGGTCGTGGCAACCTTCCTGCTTCAGGGTCGCGAACAACTTGCCGGCCTCGCCCCATTTCATCCAGCTATGGGGATAGCTTGCGATCGTCTCGTCGGCCTCGCCGCGAATGCCGATGATATGGACCCGGCCGCCTCCGGCGGTGACCGCTGCGGCAATCGCGCAAGGTAGCGTACCGCCGCCCGCGATGATGGCGAGCGGACCGCCCTCCTTCGCCAATTCGTCTACCTTCGGCATTTCAAGCTCAGCTTTGGATTGACGCGGGGACATTGTTGCTGGGCACGCAAAAAGAGCGGTCTGAATTGCTCTTGATGAAGTCGACGATCTCGCGCACGAGCGGATTGGCCTTGAACATGTTCTCTACGTCCTCGAGCCGCTCCTTCAACGTGCCTTCGCTCGCGAACAGCATGCGATAGGCCTGGCGGAGCTCGTGGATCTGCTCCCGTGGAAAGCCCTGACGCTTAAGACCGACAATATTCAATCCCGACAGATGCGCGCGGTTTCCGATCACCATGCCAAAGGGAATGACGTCCTTCTCCACCCCCGACATGCCCCCAACAAAGGCGCGGGCGCCGATCCGCACGAATTGATGCACGGCGCATAGGCCCCCAAGGATGGCGTGGTCGCCAACCAGCACGTGGCCGCCCAGGGTCGCGTTGTTGACGAGGATGACGTGGTCGCCGAGCTGGCAGTCATGAGCGACGTGAGCGCCCACCATTAACAGGCAATGCGAGCCCACGCGCGTGAGCAAACCTCCAGCTTCGGTGCCGGAATTGATGGTGACATGCTCGCGGATGACGGTCTGTGGTCCGATTTCCAGGCGGCTCGCTTCGCCGTGATATTTCTGGTCTTGCGGAATATGACCGAGCGAGGCGAAGGGGAAGATCTGGCAGCCCGCGCCGATTGTCGTCTGGCCCACGACCACGACGTGGGAATGAAGGACGACGCCATCGCCGAGCGTGGCCTCCGGCCCGACGACGCAGAACGGCCCGATGTCGACGCCCTCGCCCAGGTCAGCATTTGGATCGACCACCGCGGTCGGGTGAATGTTGGCCATGCTCTTGCGTACTTGACTTAGTTTTCGATGATCACGGCGCTGACTTCGGCCTCGGCGACGACGGCGCCGTCGACCAGCGCGCGTGCCCGGAAGCGCCACACGCGCCCGCGATTGCGCATCTTCTGGACGTGGTACTGCACGGTGTCGCCCGGTACCACCGGGCGGCGAAAGCGTGCCTTGTCGATGGCCATGAAATAGACGAGCGGAGGTTGCTTGAACTCCTCGATGTGGCGCATGCAGAGCGCGCCCGCCGTTTGGGCCATGCCTTCGATCAGAAGCACGCCGGGCATGACTGGGTTTCCGGGGAAATGCCCCTGGAAGTACGGCTCGTTCGCGGTGACGTTCTTGATGCCGATGGCCGAGCGGTCACCGTCCATGTCGATGATGCGATCGACAAGCAGGAACGGATAGCGATGCGGCAGGAGCCGGAGGATATCGGTGATCTCCGCCCTTCCCAGCTTGGTCTTCACACCGCTCTCGTTCATTCCACTGGGCTCCCATGACGACCAGCCGATCGGCTAGCCGTCGTTCTCATTCGAGTCGAGCTTCACGTCCTTGCGCTCCGCCAGCTGGCGTAGAACGGTAAGCTCCCTAAACCATAGCCGCACCGGCTTTGCCGGGGTGCCTCCCCAGCGCGCGCCTGGCGGCACATTGCCTCGCACGTTGCTGCTACCGGCGATCTGGGCGCCGGCGCCGATCTTGACGTGGCCAACCACACCGACCTGGCCGCCCAGGGCGACGAAATCTCCGAGCTCGGCGCTACCCGAAATACCGGTTTGTGCCACGATGATGCAATGCCTTCCGATCACCACGTTGTGCCCGATTTGCACCAGATTATCAATTTTCGTGCCCTCTCCGATCACGGTGTCGCGGAGCGCCCCGCGGTCGATCGTGGTGTTGGCGCCGATTTCAACGTCGTCTTGGATGATGACGCGGCCGATTTGGGGTACCTTCTGGTGACCAGCTCTGCCCATGGCAAAGCCGAACCCGTCCTGCCCTATCGACGTGCCGGCGTGAAGCGTCACTCGGTTGCCGACGAGGCTGTTGGTCAACGTCGCATTTGGCCCAATATGGCAGTCGCGCCCGACATGCACCCGGTAGCCGATGACGCTGCCGGCGGCGATGGTGGTGCCGCGTCCGATCGAAGCCTCCGGGCCGATCACGGCGCCAGGTTCGACCGTTACGCCTTCCTCCAGACGTGCGCTCCGATCGACCGTCTCGCCACCACCGGCTCGGTCCCTGGCGGGTTTGGGTTTGATCGCGCCGGGATAGAATAAGGCTAGCACCTTGGCGAAGCCCCGATAGGGATCCGGCGTGACCAGGGCCACGGTAGCGGCGGGCACCTGGCCTGCAAATTTGGGGGCGACGAGACAGGCCGTGGCCGTGGTCTGGGTGAACAGCGAGAGATATTTGGGGTTGTCGAGGAACGACAAGTCCCCGCTGCCCGCCACATCCAGGGGTCTCACGTCCTTGATCTTAGTGTCGAGATCGACCTCGCCGGAGGGTACCGCTCCCGCGGCCTCGATCATGGCGCGCAAGGAGAAGGGCCCGGCGCGCTCGAAGAAGCCCGGATGTTCCATCAAATACTCACCGGCAATGGGTGCCGTCTCACCAATGACTCCAAGGGGCAAGCCTTGGCAAGCCCCTAGAAATTGGTCGAGGCGCCGAAGCGGAAGAGTTCAGTTCTGTCGTAGGAGGTTTTGAGAAGGGCCTGCGCCAGATCGGCGCGCAACGGTCCCAAGGGCGACTGCCAGATCAGGCTGATGCCAGACGACATGCGCACGTCCGCACCGTCGAGGATGAAGCTGCCTTCGTCTTGGTCGACAGCCGTCTGGGCCAGGCCGCTTGGCTCGAACAGCGAGCCGGCGTCGACGAACACAGCGCCTTGGATGCCGAGGTTGTCGGGAACGAATGGGATCGGGAAACGGACCTCGGCGGTGGAGGCCCAAAAGATCTGGCCGCCAAGCGGATCTCTCGAGCAGTCCTTGACCCGCTTGCCGGTGGAGGGGTCCTCGCAAGCGTCGCGTGGACCGTAGCCTGCGCGCTCGAAGCCTCTGATCGTTTCGCCGCCCTTGAAGAAGAGGTCGGTCAGACGCACGTCGTCGCCGCCCCAGCCGTCGATAACGCCGCCCTGGACGCGCCCGACCAAAATAATCTTGGGGGTGATCGGATAGTAGCCGCGGCTGTCAAAGACCGACCGGAAATAGTTCACGTCGCCACCGATGCCGGCCATGTCCTGTGAGAACGAGACGAAGATGCCGCTTGAAGGCGACTGCGGCAGATTACGCGTATCGTAAGCAACGGTGAAGCCGATGCTCGAAACGTTGTTGACGCCTTCGGATTGCTTGACCGCCAGCGAGGCATCGTTGGCAACGTCGTAGATCTCCTCGCGCTCGAAGCGGTAGCGGAGGCCGAGTTGCGTGTTGTTGGCAATCGGGAAGCCCATGCGCAAATTGCCACCGGTGTTGCGCTCGCGGAAGGAGGCCACATTGGTGAAGTCGACCTCCTTGTGGAAGAGATCGAAGCCTGCGGCGAGGTTACGATCGAGGAAGTGCGGCTCGGTGAAGCTGAAATCGACCTGGGCGCGCTCCAGACTTCCGGAGAAGCCCAGTCTCACATATTGGCCTTTGCCCATCAGATTGCGCTCGGTGATGCTGATGTCACCGATGACACCCTCACTCGTGGAGTAGCCGGCGCCGAAGGACAGTTCGCCCGTGGGCTGTTCTTGAACCCTGACGATGAGCACGATCCGGTCCGGGGCGCCGCCTGGCTCAGTTTCGATCTCCACCGTCTTGAAATAGCCGAGCGAGCGCAGCCGCCGCCTCGCCGCCTCGACGAGCAGCCGGTTGAAGGCATCGCCTTCGGCCAAACTGAACTCGCGCCGAATTACGTCATCCTGGGTTCGGAAGTTACCGACGATGTTGATCCGCTCGATATAGACCCGGGGACCCTCCTCGATGACGTAAGTGATATTGATCCGGTGGGTCTCCGGATCGCGGTCGAAGCGCGGCTTGACCTGAGCGAAGGAGTAGCCTTGCTGCGAGGCGGTGATGGTCAAGGCCTCGGCCGTCGTCTCGATCCTCTGCACATTGTAGACGCGCCCTGGGCGGGTCACGATGACGCGCCGCAGCGGCACCGTGTTGAGCGAAGGCAGTGGCGATTCGACCTCGATGTCGCCAAAACGGTATTTCTCGCCTTCATCGATGGTGAATGTGATGAAGAAGCCCCGGCCGTCCCGGTCGAGGTCGGCGGTGGCCGAAACCACGCGGACGTCGGCATAGCCATTCTTCAGATAAAATTGGCGGACCAATTCGCGGTCGAGGTTCAGTCGATCCGGATCGTAGATATTGGTGCTCTTGAGGAAGCTCAGCCAGGTTGTCTGCGTGGTGCTGACCACGTAGCGGAGCTGGGAATCGCTGAAGGCTCTGTTGCCGATGAAATTGATGGCGCGAACCTTGGTCGTGGGTCCCTCATTGATCTCGAACACCACGTCGATGCGGTTGTTGTCGAGATTGATGATCTTGGGATCGACTTGGGCCGCGTAAAGACCCTGGCGGCGATAGAGCGTGAGAATCCGCTGCACATCCGCTTGCACGCGGGCCCGCGTGTAAACGGCGCGCGGCTTGAGCTGGACCTCGGATACGAGGCTGTCGTCCTCGATCTCCTTGTTACCCTCGAAGGCGACCTTGGAGACGATGGGGTTCTCCAACACCACGATGACGACGGTGCTGCCCTCGCGCCGGATGCGCACGTCCTGAAACAGGCCCGTGGAAAACAGAGCTTTTAGGGATTCGTCGATTCTGGCGAGATCGTAGGGATCGCCGACGCTGAAGGTCAGGTAGGTGCGGACGGTTTCCGCCTCAACCCGCTTGTTGCCCTCGACCCGGATGGCCGAGACGGTTCCGCCCGCTTGAGCGTAGGCCGCAAGTTCGCCCATGCTCACGCTCATGCCGATCGACAAAACGATCGCACTTGCTGCGAGCAAGGCTGCAGACAGCCCTCTAGCCAACCACGACCGCACCATCACTGGTGTCGTTCCCCTCAACACCGATCCCCCGTGGACGCAAAAGCCCAAGATCGAAACTGGCCATCGTTTGTGGCCGATTTTTGGTCTTAACCCCCACGGGGGGGCATTGGGTCATTTACGCGTTTGCGTTGTGTACTGAAAGACGCCGCAGTCTACAGAAACTTCAAGTGAATCAAATCATTCCAAGTCGCGAAGATCATTAGCATGAGAACGAAGGCGAGGCCAATCCGGAAACTGATTTCTTGCATGTTTTCGCTGAGCGGCTTCCCGCGGATTCCCTCAATCCCGTAAAACAGAAGATGGCCACCATCAAGCATGGGGATCGGGAAGAGATTGATTAGACCGATACTGACCGAGATGATCGCCGCAAGGTTGAGCAATGCCACAAACCCGGCCGAGGCAACCTGCCCGGAAACTTGCGCGATTCGGATGGGGCCGCCAAGTTGATCGGCCGCTTCACGCCCCGTGACCACGTTGTAGAGATAGGAGAGAGAGCGGGACACCACGAAGTAGCACTCTTTGACTGCCATGACGAAGGCGGTCGCTGGGTCATGCCGCTTCAAGGTCCAATCATCGGGAGAGGCGCTCCGCTGAATGCCGAGCAGGCCGATTCGCATGGTATTGCCGAAATTGTCGGTGATTTCCTTCAACTCCGGCGTCGCCACGATCTCAATGGTCTTCTTGTCACGCTCGACCCCGAAATGGAGCGTCTGATTGGGGCTCGTGGCGACAATGCGCTGCATCTGACTGAAGCTGTCGATGGCCTGGCCGTCGATATTGACGACGAGGTCACCCGAAACGAATCCGGCCTTTTCCGCCGCGCTGCCCGGATTGACGACATCGACCTTGGCCGCCGTGGTTCGCTCGCCGAAAAACGTGAAAATTGCGGTGAAGATGACGATAGCCAGGATGAAATTGGCGATCGGGCCGGCAGCCACGATCGCGGCGCGGGCCGGCAAGGATTTGCCCTGAAAACTCCGTTTCCGCTCCTCCGCCGACAGGCCCTCGAGAGCCTTGCCGCCGCTTTGGGCGCTCGCGACATTGTCGTCGTCGATGAATTTCACATAGCCGCCGAGCGGGATCCATGAGAGGCGCCAGCGCGTGCCCAATTTGTCGGTAAAGCCGACAATCTCGGGGCCGAAGCCGATCGAGAAGGTCCTGACCGCAACCCCGAACCAGCGCGCCACGAGAAAGTGGCCGAGCTCGTGGAAAAACACCACGACCGTGAGCACGAACAAGAAGGGGAGCAGGTAGGAGAGCAGCGTGTCGCCGAAGCTTGAAAGCTGGAGAATCGTGTCCATGAGGCAGGTTATCCCAGATGCTAGGCGACTTCCTAGCGTGCCCGACCGGATTGCGCAAATCGGAGCAAAAGCGACCGGGCGACAGCCCTTGCCTCGTCATCGAGGGCAAGAATGTCCTCAACGCTATCCGGGTCCAAGCCGACGAGGTCGCTCGCCCGATCGAGTGTCGCCTCGACCAGATCGGCGATCGCCAGGAAGCCGATTCTACCGTCGAGAAAGGCCTCGACGGCCACCTCGTTGGCGGCGTTCAAGATGGTGCTGGCGCTGCCGCCGGCGGCGAGCACTTCTCGCACCAGGCGCAGCGCCGGGAATTGCGCCTCATCCGGGGGTTCGAAGGAGAGATCGCCGATGCTGGCGAGGTCGAGCCGCTCGGTCGGTGCCTCCATGCGGTTGGGCCAGGCGAGGCTGTAAGCGATCGGCGTGCGCATGTCGGGGCAACTCATCTGCGCCAGCACCGAGCCGTCGCGGTAATAAACCAGGCAATGCACGATGGATTGCGGATGGATCAGCACCTCGAGCCGGTCGGCCTCGACCGCGAAGAGGTGATGCGCCTCGATGAGTTCGAGCGCTTTGTTCATGAGGGTCGCCGAATCGATGGTGACCTTCGGACCCATCGTCCAGTTGGGATGGGCGAGCGCCTGCTCCGGGATCACCCCCGCCATGTCGGCGAGGCTCCACGATCTGAACGGTCCGCCCGAGGCCGTGAGACAGATGCGCTCGACCTTCTCGGCCGACACGCCCCCCATCACTTGCATCGCGGCGGAGTGCTCGGAGTCGACGGGCAGAAGCGTGGTCTCGTGGCGCGCCACTTCGCGCATGAAGATCCGACCGGCGGAGACCAGGCATTCCTTGTTGGCAAGCGCCGTGCAAGTGCCTTGCCGGACGGCTGCGAGCGTCGGCCGGAGACCGGCAGCGCCGACGATCGCCGCCATGACCCAATCGGCCGGGCGGCTTGCGGCCTCGATCAGGGCCACGTCGCCCGCCGCCACTTCGATGCCGCTACCGGAGAGATGGGCGCGAAGCGCCTCAAGGCAAGTCTCGTCGGCGACGACCGCAATTTCGGCCTTGTGCGTGATCGCAAGCTCGGCCAGGCGTTTGGCATTCCTGCCGCCGGTTAGCGCCACGACCTGGTAGGCGGTCGGATTGCGGCCTACGAGGTCGAGCGTGCTCTCGCCGATCGAACCCGTGGCGCCGAGGATCGAGATCCGCCGAGGTTTTGCCTCGGTCGGCTTGGACCTGAAAGAGGCGGCACCAGGGGCCAGTAGGGTCATGCGTAACGCCTCACCAAAACAGCAAGCCATGGCCGGGATTGGACGGATCCCGCAATGCAATCAAAGCCGCCGCGATTGCGGCTATGAGAAGGCCGTCGATGCGGTCGAGCAACCCCCCATGGCCCGGGATGAGATCGCTCATGTCCTTGGCGCCAAAGCGGCGCTTCACGGCGCTCTCGCTCAAATCACCGATTTGGCACGCTGCCGCAATCGCAACGCTGACAAGCGCCAGGCGCGGCGCCGAGGTTCCTTTCAGCATGAGGGCGAAGGCGTAGCCGACAAGTGCCGGTGCCAGCGTGCCCACGATGAGCCCGCTCCAGGTCTTCTGCGGCGAGATCCGGGGAGCAAGCTTTGGCCCGCCAAGCAGCCGGCCGCCGGCATAGGATGCGGTATCCGTGGTCCAGGCCACGGCGAAGACAAAGAGCAGGGCCATGGTACCCCAGGCTGGGTCGCTGCGGAGCCAAACCATCGACCAGGCCGGCAGCACCGAATAAGCGAGCCCGAGCAGCGACCAGCCCAGCGTGCCGGAGGAAAGTCCAAGAAACCCGGTTCCGGCGAAGGCGGCGGCCGCCGCGACGAGGGCAAGTTCGGGACGGGATATTGTCACCAGCACGGCGATGGCCGCGATGGCGGCGGCTTGAATGAGCGCGATGGCATCGAAGCTCGCGCCCCGCACCAGCCGTCCCCACTCCCAGGCGACGGCGACGCCCGCCACGATCACGAGCGCGGCGAATGTCCAGGGGCTGACGATGACGGCCGCGAGCGCGAGCGCCCCGAGCACCAGAGCGGAGGCGATCCGCGTCGCCGTCTCCGACTTTTGCGCCTTGGGACTGGCGCTGCCCGGCGGCATCTCAAGCGGCGTCACGCGGTCGATCTCGCCTTGAGGCCACCGAAGCGGCGGGCTCGCTGCTGATATTCGGCGATCGCGGCTTCGAATGTCTCACGCGAGAAATCGGGCCAATAGGCGTCGATGAACACAAACTCGCCATAGGCGAGCTGCCACAGGAGAAAATTGCTCAAGCGCATCTCCCCGCTCGTGCGAATGAGCAGGTCCGGATCCGGCAAGTCGGCGGTGTCGAGGTAAGAGGAGAAGCGCTCAGGCGTAATGTCGGCCGCGGCGAGCGACCCGCGCTTGACGTCCTCGGCGATGCGGGCGGCGGCACGGGCGATCTCATCCCGGGCGCCGTAGTTGAAGGCGATGGTGAGATTGAGTGCATTATTGTCCTTGGTAAGGAGGACCGCGTCGTCGATCATGCGCAAGACATCGCCATCGAGCCCCTGCCGCGTGCCGATGATCCTGATCTTGACGCCATTCTTGTGCAGGTCCGCCAGGTCCCGCCGGATGAAGCGGCGCATGAGGCCGAACAGGTCGCGGATTTCCTGGTGTGGGCGCGACCAGTTCTCCGACGAGAAGCTGAACAAAGTGAGGTGCGCAATGCCAAGATCGAGCGCGGTCTTGACCGCTTGCCGGACGCTCTCCACACCTTGGCGGTGACCTTCGGCGCGCGGGAAGCCTCGCTCGGCGGCCCACCGGCCGTTGCCGTCCATAATGATGGCAATATGCCGAGGGGCCGGCATGTCGGTGCCCGACCAGGCAAGCTCCTCTGCTGCGAGCGTCACGTTTCGGTGCTCCAATGCCCTAAGAGATCAGGCCCGCGCCGCCGGTCCGGCGGCTAGACCTGCATGATCTCAGCTTCCTTGCCGGCTAGCGCCTCGTCGATTTCCTTGATCACCTTGTCGGTCAAGTCTTGCACCTTGGTGGCGAGCCCGTGGTGGTCGTCCTTGCCGATGTCTCCGTCCTTCTCCATGCGCTTCAGGTGCTCCATGCCGTCGCGGCGGACGTTGCGTACGGCCACGCGCGCCTGCTCGGAGTATTTATGCGCAACCTTCGCCAGCTCGTGGCGCCGCTCCTCGTTGAGCTCGGGGATCGGCAGCCGGAGAAGCTGGCCTTCCACCACGGGGTTCAACCCCAGATCCGATTCCCGGATGGCGCGCTCGACCGCGCCGACTTGGGTCTTGTCCCAAACCTGCACCGTGATCAGGCGGGATTCGGGGACGTTGACGGTTGCAAGCTGATTGAGTGGCATCTGGTTGCCATAGGCATTGACCATGATCGGGTCGAGCAAGCTCATATTGGCCCGTCCAGTCCGCAATCCGCCGAATTCCTGCTTGAGCACCGTGAGGGCGCCGCGCATGCGCCGCTCGATCTCCGCTAGGTCGAAGCCAGCCATGTCGTCTCTCCTCCTCGCGCGGTCGCTCTGCGCGCTTGGGTAAGCTTATCATTCACGCCTTGCAGCGGCTGCCGCCGGCGTCCGGGCACCGTCCACTAGGCTATCGTGGTCGAGGAGCCCTTCCCTTGCAACACCGCAGCCAAGCCGCCTTCACCCTTGATGGAGAACACAATTATCGGAATCTGGTTGTCCCGGGCAAGTGCGACCGCGGCGCCGTCCATGATGCGCAGGTCCTGCCCCAATACCGCGTCATAGCTCAGAGCATCGTAACGCTTTGCCCTGGGGTTCTTCTCCGGGTCGGCATCGTAGACGCCGTCGACCTGGGTCGCCTTGAAAATCGCGTCGCAACCCATCTCGGCCGCGCGAAGGGCTGCGGTCGTGTCGGTGGTGAAAAAGGGATTGCCAGTGCCCCCGACGAAGATCACCAGCCGGCCGTCTTCGAGATGCGCAAGAGCGCGAGGTCGGATGAAAGTCTCGCAAATGCTGGGCATGGGGATGGCGGACATGACCCTTGCGGGCTGTCCTCGGGATTCAAGCGCCTGAGCGAGGGCAAGGCCGTTCATGACCGTCGCCAGCATGCCCATATAGTCGCCGCTGACCCGGTCCATGCCGTCGGCCGCGCCGGCGACGCCACGATAGATGTTGCCGCCGCCGACCACGATGCAGAGCTTGATGCCAAGATCCGAAGCTTCGCTGATGTCGGATGCGACGCGGTTCAGCACGGCCAGATCGATGCCGTAGCCGTTCTTCCCCATCAGTGCCTCGCCCGAGAGCTTGACCAGGATCCGATTGTAACGGAGCGAGCGGCCAGTGCGCGGTGCTGCCATTAGCCCAGCCTCCTTGCGGATCGAGCGGTCGCCGTCCCCAGGATCGGCGACCGGGACACCCGGTTCTCTCGCTCCGCCTTTATGACCCCGATGCCGCGGCGGCGACTTCCGCGGCGAAATCGCTCTCGGGCCGGTCGATCCCCTCCCCGAGGGCAAAACGATGGAAGCCGACGATCTTGATCGGCGCGCCTGCGTCCTGCTCCGTCGCGGCAAGCGCCTTGGCGACCGTCGTATCCGGATCATGGATAAAGGCCTGCGACAGGAGGACGACCTCCTCGTAGAATTTGCGCAAGCGACCCTCGACCATCTTTTCGATCACGGGTTCGGGCTTGCCGGACTCCTTCGCCTGCTCGGTCAGGACCGCGCGCTCGCGTTCGACCAGGGCGGGATCGAGGCTGCCAGTGTCGATCGCCTGCGGATTGGCTGCGGCGATGTGCATGGCGACCTGCTTGCCGAAGCTTTGCAGCTTCTCCGCATCGCCCTTCGATTCGAGCGCCACGATGACGCCGATCTTGCCGAGTCCCGGCCCCACGCTGTTGTGCATGTAGTTGGCGATCGCGCCGTCCTTCACCGTGAGATAGGCGCTGCGCCGAAGCGTCATGTTCTCGCCGATCGACCCGATCATCTCCTTCAGATGATCGGCGACGGTGGTTTTGCCGGCGCCATATTTGGCTTTGGCCAGCGCCTCGACATCGCCTTTGGCTTTCAGCGCGTCCGCCGCGATCGTGCTCACCATGTCTTGGAAGCTGTCATTGCGGGCGACGAAATCGGTCTCGGAGTTGACCTCGACCAGGGCCGCCTGCTTGGCGTCGGTGGCGAGCCCGATCAGCCCTTCCGCGGCCACCCTGCCCGCCTTCTTGGCGGCTTTGGCCAAGCCCTTGGCGCGCAGCCAATCGACGGCCGCCTCCATGTCGCCGCCGGTCTCGTTCAGGGCCGCCTTGCAATCCATCATCCCCGCGCCGGTCTTATCGCGCAGGTCCTTGACCATCGTTGCCGTAATCGCTGTCATACTTTTCCTCTTAGGACGGCACCTCGTCTGCCCGTCCTAGCCGTTATCCTCGACCAGTTCAGGTGTCTCGGCTTTTGCCTCGGGCTCGGACGGCTCCGACGTGGGCGTTTGCTCCGGCTTGGCTTTGCCATTGCCCGCGGACTTGGCTTCGTTCCGGCCGCCCTTGGACCGGGCCTTGCGCTCGCCCGCCGGGGCCGCGGCCTCGCTGGCACCCGCCTCGCTTTCGTCGAGTCCGGGCTCGGTCGCAGGCTCTTCGGCAGCGCCGAGGTCGGCGCCGGTCGCGCCTTGAGCGCGCTCGATGCCGTCAATGGCCGCGCGCGCGATCAGGTCGCAATAGAGCGTGATCGCCCGCCCCGCGTCGTCGTTGCCCGGAATGGGATGGCTGATCCCGACCGGATCGCAATTTGAGTCGATCACGGCGACGATCGGCATGTTCAATTTGCGCGCCTCGGCGATGGCGATCGACTCCTTGTTGGTGTCGATGACGAACATCAGGTCCGGCGGCGCCCCCATGTCCTTGATGCCACCGAGGGAACGCTCGAGCTTGTCCTTCTCGCGCGTGAGCTGCAAAAGCTCTTTCTTGGTCAGGCCCTGGGTCTCGCCGCCCAACAGCTCCTCGAGCTGCTTAAGCCGGCGAATCGAGTTGGAGATCGTACGCCAATTGGTCAGCGTGCCGCCGAGCCAGCGGTGATTGACGTAATATTGCGCGCAGGAGCGCGCGGCGTCGGCGACGGCCTCAGAGGCCTGGCGCTTGGTGCCGACGAAAAGCACGCGGCCGCCTTTGGCCACGGTGTCGGCTACCGCGAGGAGCGCCTGGTGCAGCAGCGGCACGGTCTGGGTGAGATCGATGATGTGGATGTTGTTGCGGGAGCCGTAAATGAACGGCGCCATTTTCGGGTTCCAGCGGTGGGTCTGATGACCAAAATGCACGCCAGCTTCAAGCAGCTGACGCATGGTGACATTGGGCAGTGCCATGGGACTGCAAACTCCTTTTTCCGGTTCGGCCGCCGCGGGAAGGAAGACCGGATCGAATTCCGGTCACCGGAGCGAGCGCGAGAGCGATAAACAGCCTCGCGACGCTGAAGGTCCCGCGTGTGAGATGGGGCGGTTTATAGGGTCGCAACCGCTTCTTGGCAAGGGTGCGAAGGCCCTCCCGCGCGCCGCTTTTTCAGAGCGGGCGGACCTCGGCCACCCCCTCCACGAGCTTGAGCGCGCTCCTTTGCTTCGGGGTGGCGTCGATACCCTGCGGCAGCACGAATTCGACCTCGCGCGCGGTGTCGTCGAGACGGAGCACGAGCCGGAGTTCCCCCTGCCCTCCCTTGGCCCCGATCTGCTCGGCCACGGAATCGAGCGAGCGCGTCTCTTCCAGATAGATCTTGATGCCGGTGTGGCGGCCTTCCGCGGCTCTCTCAAGCGACATCATGCGCTGGACGCGGACCTTGACGTTCTCGCCATCGGCCTCCGCCTCGACGTCGATCACGACCGCGGTGCCCGGCTGGAGCAGAGCGCGCGACGTCGCCAAAATCTCGGAGAACAACACCGCCTCAAATTGACCGGTGGGATCGGAGAAGGCGACGAAGGCATAGGCATTGCCGCTCTTGCCGTTGCGCTCGCGCGCGGAGAGCACGGTGCCGGCAAGCGTCCCCACCGTGCGGCGCGTCTGGGCCTTGGCCGAGAATTCCACCCAGGTCTCGGCCCCAAGCGCTTGCAGCACCTCCTGATAGTCGTCGAGAGGATGCCCGGTCAGAAAAAAGCCGACCGCGTCGAATTCGCGCGCCAATAAATCGGTCGGAACCCAAGGCCTGGCGGCGCGGAGCTCGATCGGCAGCGGATCGCTGGAGACGCCGGCGAACAGATCGTTCTGGCCGGCGATTTCCTCCTCGAGCGACCGGTTGCCGACGGCCATGATCCGATCGACATTGGCAAAGGCCGTGGCCCGGTCGATGCCAAGCTGGTCGAGCGCGCCCGCGGCGGCGAGGGTTTCGAGCGCGCGCTTATTGACGAGCCGCGGATTGATCGCCCGGGCGAAATCGGAGACGTCGCGGAACGCCCCGCCACGAGCCTCCCGTTCGGCGCAAATATGATCGACCGCTTGGCGCCCCACATTTTTCAGCGCCGCAAGCGAGTAGCGGATGGCGCCGTCACTTGGGATGAAGCCGGCCTCCGAGCGATTGACGGATGGCGGCTCGATCGGAATGCCCATGCGGCGGGCTTCCTGGGCGAAGATATTGAGCTTGTCGGTGTTGCCCAGGTCGAGGGTCATGGACGCCGCCAGGAACTCGATCGGGTAGTTGGCCTTGAGATAGGCCGTCTGGTAGGCGATCAGCGCGTAGGCGGCGGCATGAGACTTGTTGAAGCCGTAGCCCGCGAATTTGGCCACCAGCTCGAAGATGAATTCCGCCCGCCCGCGATCGACCCCATTGGCGACGGCGCCCTCGACGAAGCGGGTCCGCTGCCTGTCCATTTCCTTCTTGATCTTCTTGCCCATGGCGCGGCGGAGCAGGTCGGCCTCCCCTAACGAGAAGCCGGAGAGCGTCTGCGCGATCTGCATCACCTGTTCCTGGTAGATGATGACGCCGTAGGTCTCTTCCAGGATCGGCTGGATCAAAGGGTGGAGATAGTCCGGATCCTCGCGGCCGTGCTTGCGGTTCACATAGCTGTCGATGTTGTCCATCGGGCCCGGGCGATACAGTGCCACGATAGCGATGATGTCCTCGAAGCGGTCGGGCTTGAGCTTGCGCAAGGCGTCGCGCATGCCGGCACCTTCCAACTGAAACACGCCGACCGTATCGCCGCGCGCGAGCAGCTCGTAGCTGGCCGCGTCACCCAGCGGAAGCCTGGCCGGATCGATCGAGATGCCCCTGCGGGCGAGCAGCGCGCGCGCAGTCTCGATCACGGTCAGCGTCTTGAGGCCGAGGAAGTCGAACTTCACCAGCCCCGCGGCTTCGGCCCATTTCATGTTGTATTGGGTCGCTGGGAGCTGCGCGCGGGAATCGCGGTAGAGCGGCACGAGCTCGATCAGCGGCCTGTCGGCGATCACAACGCCCGCGGCGTGGGTCGAGGCGTGGCGGTAAAGTCCCTCCAGGCGCTGACCGATATCGAGCAGCTTGGCCACGATCGGCTCGGAGTCGCGCGCCTCCTGCAAACGGGGCTCGCCGGCGATGGCTTGCGGCAGGGTCACCGGGTTCGCGGGATTGTTGGGCACCAGCTTGCACAGGCGATCGACCTGGCCGTAGGGCATCTGCAGCACGCGGCCGACGTCACGCAGCACGGCGCGGGCTTGGAGCTTGCCGAAGGTGATGATGTGAGCGACGCGGTCGGTGCCGTAGCGCTCGAGCACATAGGCGATCACCTCGTCGCGCCGGTCCTGGCAGAAATCGATGTCGAAGTCGGGCATCGAGACGCGTTCGGGGTTGAGAAAGCGCTCGAATAAAAGCCCGAAGCGCAGCGGATCGAGATCGGTGATGGTGAGGGCCCAGGCGACGAGCGAGCCCGCGCCAGATCCGCGCCCGGGGCCAACGGGCACGCCCTTCGCCTTCGCCCATTGGATAAAATCGGCGACGATCAGGAAATAGCCCTGGTAATTCATGCTGGTAATGACGTCGAGCTCGAAGGCCAGGCGCGCCGTATAGGTCTCCGCGGTTTGGCCAGGCGCGGTGCCTTCGGTGGCCAGCCGCCGCGCCAAACCGGCCTCGGATTGGCGGCGCAATTCGACTGCTTCGATATCTCCTTGCGCCTCGGACGTGCTCTCCCCGCGCAAGAATTGCGGCAGGATAGGCGCGCGCGTCGTCGGCCGGTAGGAGCAGCGCCGGGCGATCTCGATCGTGTTGTCGATGGCCTCGGGCAGATCGGCGAAGAGCTCCGCCATCTCGCGCGAGCTCTTGAAATAGTGGTCGGGGCTCAAGCGCCGCCTTTGGTCGACGGCAACGTAACTTCCGGCCGCGATGCAGAGCAGCGCGTCATGGGCCTCGAAGTCGCTAGCGGTCTCGAAAAAGGCCTCGTTGCTGGCAACGATGGGAAGATGGGCCTCATAAGCGAGATCGAGCAGGACCGGCTCGATCGCCCGCTCCTGCGACAGCCCGTGCCGCTGCAATTCCACATAGAGCCGGTCGCCGAAGATACGTTTGAGCGCCGCCAGCCTGGCGCGGGCAAGGTCCGGGTTGGCCTCGGCCAAGGCCAGATCGATCACCCCCTCGGGGCCGCCGGTCAGCGCGATGAGGCCATCGGCGTGGGCTGCGAGCTGACGGATGCTGGTCACCACTTCGCCACTCTCCGCGCCGGTGAGATAGGCGTTGCTGGAGAGGCGCATCAAATTGGCGTAGCCCTCCGCGTCTTTGGCCAGAAGCGCGATGCGCCCATCGGCTTGCGGGCGCCTGATCTCGACGTTTGTCGCTTCCTCTTCCGCGGTGACGAAGCTCAAGGTCAGGGTGCAGCCCATGATGGGCTGAATGCGGCTGCCGGCCACGGCCTCGGAAAATTCCAGCGCGCCGAACAGATTGTTGGAATCGGTGATCGCCAGCGCCGGCATATGGTCCGCCGCGGCCAAGGCGACGAGCCGCGGGATGGTGAGCGCGCCTTCGAGCAGCGAATAGGCGGAATGCACCCGGAGATGCACGAAAATTTCCGTCGGCTCACTCACGCCTCGTGTCTCCGCTTCCAAAACAGTCTCTTAGGGTGCCAGCCATTACGGTTCGGATTCGGACTCGAGGCAACGGCTCCTCGCCCCGGCACCATAGATATCCAGAGCTTGTACCCAACTATTCTGTTCTTATTTTGTTCTTCGAGCAAGCGCGGCGAAAAACGAAAGTGGCTGAAAGGGTTAGACAAACCGGAGACGGTTCTAAGTCTCGGTGAGCTCGACCACGGTCGCCTTCTCCTCGACGAGAATGCCGTCAACCAGGCGCAAGGTCCGATCCATGCGGGCGGCTAGGTCGAGATTGTGGGTGGCGATCAGCGCCGCCACGCCCGACTGGCGGATCAGACTCAAGAGCTGCTCGAACACGCGCTCAGCCGTCGGCGGATCGAGATTGCCGGTCGGCTCGTCGGCGAGGAGAAATTTCGGGCCGTTGGCGACGGCTCTGGCAATGGCCACGCGCTGCTGCTCGCCGCCCGAGAGCTGCGCTGGCCGGTGGTCGGCGCGCTCGCCAAGACCGAGCGCCTCCAAAAGCTGCCGCGCGCGATCATCGGCTTCGCTCCGCGGCAGTCCCAGAATGAGCTGCGGCAGGATCACATTTTCCAACGCCGAGAATTCCGGCAGGAGATGATGGAACTGATAGACGAAGCCGATCTCGGCCCGGCGCATGCGCGTGCGCTCAGAGTCGCCAAGGCTGACGCAGTCGACGCCGTCGATCACCACCGCACCGCTATTGGGCCGTTCGAGCAGTCCGGCGATGTGGAGCAAGGTCGATTTGCCGGCGCCGGAGGGACCGAGCAAGGCCACGGCTTCGCCCGGATAGAAGGAGGCGGTGGCGCCTCTCAGCACCTCGATCACGCGCTCGCCTTGGGCGTAAGCGCGTTGCAGCTGCTCGAGACGAAGCGTCGGCGCTTGATCTGATTTCGTCACGGGCTCGCCCCTACTCGTAGCGCAAGGCTTCAACCGGGTCGAGACGAGAGGCCCTCCAGGAAGGATAGAGCGTGGCAAGGATGGCGAGGATGAGGGCCATGACCACGACGGTGGCGGTTTCGCCAATGTCCATCTCCGCCGGCAATTGCGATAAATAATAGAGCTCGGGCGAGAACAGCTCGGTGTCGGTGATCCAGCCGATGAACTCGCGCAGGCGCTCGATATTGGCGCAGACCAGAACGCCGAGCAGAAGGCCCGCCAGCGTGCCGACGACGCCGATGCTGGCGCCGGTGATGAAGAAGATGCGCATCACGGCCCCGCGCGTGGCCCCCATGGTCCTCAGGATGGCGATGTCCCTGCCCTTGTCCTTTACCAGCATGATCAGGCCGGAGACGATGTTGAGCGCGGCGACGAGTACGATCAGGGTGAGAATCAGGAACATGACGTTCCGCTCGACCTGCAGCGCGGTGAAGAAGGTCGCATTTCGCTGACGCCAGTCGCTGATGTAGATGGTCGAGCCGCCGGCATCGAGGATCTTGGGGCCGAGCTGGCTCACCTCGTCGGGCGAATCGAGCACGACTTCAAGCACGGTGACGCTGTCGGGCCTGGAGAAATAGCGCTGCGCCTCGGCCAGCGGCATGAACAGGATGCTGGAATCATATTCCGACATGCCGATCTCGAAGATGGCGACGATGGGATAGCGCTTGACCCGCGGGGCCGTGCCGAGAGCGGTCGAGGCGCCGCGCGGCGTGAGCAGGGTCACCTGGTCGCCGAGTTTGACGTTGAGATCGTTGGCCAGCCTGGTGCCGACCGCAACGCCCGCCTGACCGTCAAAGCCATCCAGCGTGCCGAAGCGGATATTGCCGGAAATCGCCTTCAATTGCTTGAGGTCGGCCTCGCGCAAGCCACGCACCAGCGCGCCGGTTGAAGACGAGGGCGTCGAGGCCATCACCTGGCCTTCGATCAACGGCAGCGCATATTTGACCCCAGGCACGCTGCGGATCTTGCCCGCCACGGTGTCGAAGTTGGAGAAATTTGGATCGAGGCTGTGCACTACGACATGGCCGTTCAGGCCGAGCATCTTGTCGAACAGCTCCTGCCTGAAGCCGTTCATGACCGCCATGACGATGATCAGCGTCGCCACGCCGAGCACGATGCCGACGAAGGAGAAGCCGGCGATCACCGAGATGAAGCCCTCCTTGCGGCGGGCGCGCAAATAGCGAAGCGCCACCATCCATTCGAACGGCGAAAAGGCGGAAGGGTTCTTTGCGCTCATGCCGCCTCCCTGGCGCGCTGGCCGGCCGAGGCAAGGAGGCGATTCAACACGGCGTCGAGGCCGAGCGTGTGCCTCTCCCCGCTCGCGCGCTCCTTCAACTCGATCTCACCGGATTTGACGCCTTTCGGCCCGACGATGACCTGCCATGGAAGCCCGATCAGATCCATGGCGGCGAATTTCGCGCCCGGCCTGTCGTCGCGATCGTCATAAAGCACGCTCATGCCCGCGCGTTCCAATTTGGCGTAAATGTCCTCGCACACTTTGTCGGTCTCGGGATCGCCGCTCTTGACGTTGATCAGGCCGACGTCGAAGGGCGCGACCGCTTGCGGCCAGATGATGCCCGCGTCGTCGTGCGACGCTTCGATGATGGCGCCGACGAGCCGTGACACGCCAATGCCATAGGATCCCATCTGCACCGTCACCCAGCCTCCGTCAGGTCCCTGAACCTTGCAGCCCATGGGTTCGGAGTACTTGGTGCCGAAGAAGAAAATATGGCCGACCTCGATACCGCGCGCGGTGACTCGATCGGCTTCCGGCACCACCTGGGCGAAACGGGCCGGGTCGTGCTTGTCGATGGTCGCGGCATATTTGCCGGTCCAGTTGCGGATCGTCGGCGACAAATCGCTCTCATAGTCGAGCTCCGCTCCCGGCGGCTCGAGCTTGAGGAGATCCTTGTGGCAATAAACTTCGCTCTCGCCGGTGTCGGCCAGAATGATGAACTCATGGCTCAGATCGCCGCCGATGGGGCCGGCCTCGGCCGCCATGGGAATCGACCTCAATCCCATGCGATGGAAGGTGCGAAGATAGGATACGAACATCTTGTTATAGGAGGCGCGCGCATCTTCGACGGTGAGATCGAAGGAATAGGAATCCTTCATCAGGAATTCCCGGCCGCGCATCACGCCGAATCGAGGCCTGATCTCGTCCCGGAATTTCCATTGAATGTGGTAGAGAATGCGCGGCAGCTCCTTGTAGGATTTGACGCTGTCGCGGAAGATCTGCGTGATCAGCTCCTCATTGGTCGGGCCGTAGAGCATCTCACGCTCATGCCGGTCGCTGATGCGGAGCATCTCCTTGCCATAGACGTCGTAGCGGCCGCTTTCGCGCCAGATTTCGGCGGGCTGGATGGTCGGCATCAGCATTTCCAACGCGCCGGCGCGGTTCTGCTCCTCGCGCACGATCTGCTCGATCTTGCTTAAAACGCGCTCTCCCAGAGGCAGCCAGGAATAGATGCCGGCGCTCGATTGCCGGACCAGGCCGGCGCGCAGCATCAGCCTATGGGAGACGATCTCGGCTTCCTTCGGATCGTCGCGCAAGAGGGGTAGAAAATAGCGGCTGAGGCGCATTGGAAGCCGTGCTCGTTCTTTAGGGCGGAGCCAAGCGTGCCCGCGCCGGTGGAATGCCAAGCCTTGCAAGAATGGACCGCCTGCGGGCGTGACCGCTCCGCGGCTAATAGCTTAATTCGGCGCGGATTAGCAATCCTGGGAGGGATGGGCGTGACCGGCTACCAGAGCGTGTGAACCGCGCCGGCCGATACCAGTTGCACCCGCCAATGGGGGTGGCTCTTCGGCCACAATTGTCTTGGAATGACTAGTTTTGAGGCCATCTGCCCGCCACAGAACGCGGTCACGCAAGAATCTCGATCGGTCGATCACAATCATGGTGACAATTTGGCGCGGCCTTGCTAGGGTCATAACCACAACGTGATGAGTGTTCGGGACTGGTAACGATCTCGGAGTCACGCGTTGAGATTGGACCAGGTCCAAGTCTTGGGAGGAAGTAGCTCCAGGCGCGCTAATATTGCCATAGCATAGGCGCCGCCGCTCTTTGGTCAGCACTCTCGATTGTCAAACTTGACGGCGAGCCCGTAAGGCCGGGGAGATAAGGGGTGTGTTACAAAGAAAGCAAGGTCGCTCGACCTTGCTTTTTTTGTTGCCCGAAGCCGTTCGCGTGCTGCTTGCGCCTTAGCGTAAGGTCTCGTAACGCGGCAGGAACGGGATCTGGTCCAGCGTGATGACATGATGCACGACGATCGCGTAGACGACCGCGAAGATCACGCTTGAGACCACCGTCGTTGCTAGGATCTTGGGCAGCATCCTCGGACGGTGCGGCGCGCTCTCGGGGGTGCCGGGCGCGATGTCGCCCTCCTCGGCCTGGGTGCGGACGCCAATCGGCAGCATCGCGAACAGCACGATCCACCAAATCACCAGATAGATCGCCAGAGCGAAGGCAAGCGTCATGGGCTCAGGCCTGCTCGAGTTCGACGAGGGTGCCACAAAAGTCCTTGGGATGCAGGAACAGGACCGGCTTGCCGTGGGCGCCGATCTTCGGCTCCCCGTGCCCCAGCACGCGCGCACCTTGCGCCAGAAGCTGGTCTCGCGCCGCCAAGATGTCCGGCACCTCGTAGCAGAGATGGTGGATACCACCATTGGGGTTGCGTTCGAGGAAACCCGTGATCGGAGAGTTGTCGCCGAGTACGCCCAGCAACTCGATCTTGGTGTTGGGAAGCTCGATGAACACCGTGGTCACGCCATGCTCTGGCTGATCCTCGGTCGGAGAGACCTTGGCGCCGAGCGTATCGCGATAGATCTTGGTCGCCGCGGCGAGATCGGGAACGACAATGGCAACGTGGTTCAAGCGTCCGATCATGGACAGGGTCTCCTAAGTTCACTCGGGTCTTTGCGCTGTTTAGGCCGCTATCGCGCTTGGCGCACCTTGAGCCGGTGTTTTAGTGCGCTATCGCGCTTCGCGCTACTTGAGCGCTGAAGGGCGCTAGAGCTTGGTCAGGAGCACCGAGCATAAAGGCTTCTTGCCCCAAGCCTGGTTGACGGCGGCGCGCACGGCGCGGCGCACGGCCTCGCTGACGAGAGCCTGGTCCTTGCGCCGGGGCCTGGGGATGCTCTCCACGGTGCCGATCGCGGCCTCCCGCGCGATCGTCTCGAAGGGGGTACCGTGGGTGTCGGTGGCGGGGAGACCGGCCAGCGCCACTTCTGGTTCGGCCAGGAGTTGCCCTTTATCCGAAAGGACCAGCGACACGGAGACAGTGCCGGCGAAGCTCAGTTTGCGCCGTTCGCGCACCTGCCCGTCATCGGCACGGGTGATGATCGCGCCGTCGCGGTAAAGCCGGCCGACGGGCACGTCGTCGATGATCGCCGCGGGACCGGGCGCGAGGCGCACCATGGTTCCGTTTCGCGCGCGTACGACCTCGCTCACGCCGAGTTTCTCGGCCAGCCGCGCATGGGCTTCGAGATGCTTGCCCTCGCCATGCATCGGGATCGCGATCCTGGGGGCGATCCAGTCGTAGAGCTGTTCGAGCTCGCCGCGGCGCGGATGCCCGGAAACATGCACGGGCGCGTCCTGATCGGTGATGAGCTCGACCCCGCGATCGGAGAGACCATTCTGCACGCGGGCGACGGCCTTCTCGTTGCCCGGAATCGTGCGCGAGGAGAAGATCACGCGGTCTCCGGCACCGAGCTCGACATTGGGGTGCTCACCCAGAGCGATACGCGCCATGGCCGCGCGCGACTCGCCCTGGCTGCCGGTGCAAAGGGCCACGACCTTGTGTGGCGGGATGCGGTCGAATTCCGTGTCTTGATGAAATTGCAGGTCACGGTCGAGATACCCTGTCTCTTGCGCCGCCTCGATCACGCGGTACATGGCGCGGCCGACGACCACGAGCTTGCGGCCGGCCGCGTGCGCGGCCTCGGCCACCGAACCAATGCGGGCGACGTTCGAGGCAAAGGTCGTGACCGCAACCCGCCGAGGGGCGTCTCGGATCAGTCGCTCAAGCGTGACCGCCACGTCGGCTTCGGACGGCGATACGCCATCGCGCACGGCGTTGGTGGAATCGCAGATCAGCGCGGTGATTCCGGCCTGTCCGAGTGCCCTGAGGCGCGCTTCGTCGGTCGGCCCGCTCGTCAACGGGGTCAGGTCCAGCTTCCAATCCCCACTGTGGAACACGGTGCCGAGATCGGTCTTGATCACGACGCCCGATGGCTCCGGAATCGAGTGGGACATGGTGACGAGCTCGATTTCGAACGGACCGATCGTGCGCCGCCCTCCCATGGGCATGACCTCCAAGGGGAATTCCTTGAGCATGCCGATCTCGCCGAGCTTCGATTTGAGCATGGCGGCGGTGAAGGGCGTGGCGTAGACGGGGACGCCACCAAGCCTCGGCCACAAATCGATCACCGCGCCGAAATGGTCCTCATGGGCGTGGGTCAGAAGCAGCCCCTTGAGGTTCGGACGTTCCTCCTCGAGGAAGCGGATGTCGGGAAGGATGACGTCGATGCCCGGCTCGGTGTCGCTGCCAAAGGTGATGCCCATATCGACGATCAGCCATTCCCGGTTCCCCGGCGGCCCATAACCGTAAAGGTAGAGATTCATGCCGATCTCACCCACGCCGCCAAGGGGGACGAACACGAATTCTGGTCTTTGGCGGGCGGAGCGGCGGGACACGGGCTTGGCGTTCACGAGTTGGCGAAGAACACGTCGCCGGCGGCGACGCGGCGCTCGGCCCCATCGCTCATCAACAGCCGGAGCGCACCACCGGAATCGAGGCCGGCGAAGGTGCCCTCCGCCTCTTCGTCATGCAGGCGCACGCGCAGCGGCCTGCCGGTGGGGCCGGCGCGATCGAGCCAAGCCCGCCTGACGGCCTGGAAGGATGCGCCCTCGCCCCAGCGCGTGAGCCAGGAGTCGGTTGTTGCGGCGAGGGTCTCAAACGCCGCGGCGGGCGTGGCCGTGCCGCCATGGACGGAGAGGCTCGTTGCCAGCTGCTCCAGACCTTCCGGATGACTGCAAAGATTGAGGCCGGTCCCGATTACCACCTTGGACCGGTTCGGGGTCACGTCGCTTGCGCTCTCCAACAGCACGCCGGCGATCTTCCCGCCTTGCAGCAGAACATCGTTCGGCCATTTGAGCAGAAGCTCGGAGCGGGCCTCCTCCGGCAGTAATTCGGCGATGGTGTCATAGGCGACCACGCCTGCAAGCAAAGCGAGCTGCCCCGCCGTCCGCAGTGAGCAGGACAGGCCGATCAGAAGACTGGCGAAGAGATTGCCGGGCTGGGACTGCCAGCTCCGTCCGCTGCGACCGCGGCCCGCCGATTGCCTGGCCGACCAGATCCAGAGAGGTCCGGGCTCGCCCGCTTCGGCGCGGCGCCGGGCTTCGGCATTGGTGGAATCGACGCTTTCGAGCCGGAGCAAGCGGTAGCCGCTCGGGACTTTCGGCGATGGCGAGGAGAAAGTTGGCATCAGAATAGGGATTTCGCGGCCGCCTCGGCGACGTTCACCAGCGGCGCCGGATAGAGGAAGAAGAACAGGATGAACAGGCCGCTCACGCCGAGAACCGCGGCCAGCACGCCAGGCATGGGCTCGAACCGCTCGGCTGGTGCGTCGAAATACATGATCTTGACGATGCGGAGATAGTAATAGGCGCCCACCACGCTCAATAGCACGCCCGTGACGGCAAGGGCATAGAGGCCGGCATTGATGGCGGCGAGGAAGACGTAGAACTTGGCGAAGAAGCCCGCCAATGGCGGGATTCCGGCGAGCGAGAACAGCAGCATCGCCAGGAGGAAGGCCATCAGCGGACGCGTGGCCGAGAGGCCGGAAAGCTCGTCGATGTCCTCGACCATGCGGCCGTTCCGCCGCATGGCCAGAATGCAGGCGAAGGTGCCGAGCGTCATGGCAAGGTAGATGGCGAGGTAGACGATCACCCCCTTCACCCCGTCGACGGTTCCCGCGGCAAGCCCGACCAGGGCGTAGCCCATATGGCCGATCGAGCTGTAGGCCATCAGGCGCTTGATGTTGCGCTGGCCGATGGCGGCGAAGGAGCCGAGGGCCATCGAGGCGATGGCAAGGAAAGTGACGATCTGCTGCCATTCGAACGTCACCGCCGGGAAGGCCGTGGACAGGGTCCGCACCATCAGCGCCATGGCGGCGAGCTTGGGGGCGGCGGCGAAGAAGGCCGTGACCGGGGTCGGCGCGCCCTCATAGACATCGGGCGTCCACATATGGAACGGCACGGCCGAGATCTTGAAGGCGAAGCCGGCCATCAGAAAGACCAGTCCGAAGATGAGACCGAGATTGGTGCCGGAAGGCTGCACCGCGACGGCGATGTCGGTGAACAAGGTCGAGCCGGTGAAGCCATAGACCAGCGAGGCGCCATAAAGGAGCATTCCCGACGACAGCGCGCCGAGAACGAAATATTTGAGGCCGGCTTCGCTGGAGCGGGCTGAATTCCGGTCGAACGCCGCGACGACATAGAGCGCGAGGCTCTGCAGCTCGAGCCCGACATAAAGGGCGATGAGATCGTTGGCCGAGATCATCATCATCATGCCGGTGGTGGCGAGCAGCACCAGCACCGGGAACTCGAATTTGAGCCCCCCTGCACCCCGCCAATAATGGACCGACATCAGCAGCGTGACCGCGGCGCCAGCAAGCGTCAGCAGCTTCATGGTGCGAGCGAAGGCATCGACGATGAAGCTGTCACCGAACAGCGTCGTGGTGCCGCTGCCGCGCAGGACGAAGAAGCCCGCCAGCACCAGCACGCCGACCGCGATCCCGAGCACGAGTTCGGCCCGGTCCTTGCGCGTGAAGACGCCGACGAGCAGCAACGCCATGGCGCCGATCGACAGCGTCAGCTCTGGCAGCGCGACCGACAATTGCAGGGATGGCGGCACGGGGTCTCCTTAGGGCGCGAGCGCAATATGCGCCTGCTCGGCCGCGGCCAGGGCCGAATGATAATTCTTGATCAGGGCATCGACGGAGGCGGCGGTCGCGTCCAACACGGGCGCCGGATAGAAGCCGAAGAAAATGGTGAGCACCACCAGCGGCGTCAGCACGGCGACCTCGCGCCAGGTCAGATCGGTGATGAATTTGAGGCTCGGCTTCTCCAATTTGCCGAAAATGATGCGGCGATAGAGCCAGAGCGCGTAGGCGGCGGAGAGGATGATGCCGGTGGTGGCGAGGAACGCGACCCAAGTGTTGACGCGAAAGGCGCCGGTGAGGCTCAAAAACTCGCCGATAAAGCCGGAGGTGCCGGGCAAGCCCACATTGGCGAGGGTGAACACCATGAAGCAGCAGGCATAAAGCGGCATGCGGTCGGCGAGCCCACCATAGGCCGCGATCTCCCGCGTATGCAGGCGGTCGTAAATCACGCCGACGCAGAGGAACAGGGCGCCCGAGACGATCCCATGGGAGAACATCTGGAAGATACCGCCTTGCAGGCCCTGCATGGTCAGGGTGAAGACGCCGATGGTGACGAAGCCCATGTGAGCGACCGATGAATAGGCGATGAGCTTCTTCATGTCCTCCTGCGCCAGCGCCACGAGCGAGGTGTAGATGATGGCGATCACCGAGAGGGCGAAGATGAGCGGGGCGAACTCGGCCGAAGCCAGCGGGAACATGGGAATGGAGAAGCGCAAGAAACCGTAGCCGCCCATCTTCAACAAGATGCCCGCGAGGATGACGGAGCCGGCCGTGGGCGCCTCGACATGGGCGTCCGGGAGCCAGGTGTGCACCGGCCACATCGGCAGCTTCACGGCAAAGGAGGCGAGGAAGGCGAACCAGAGCCAAGTCTGCATCGAGGCCGGGAAGCCATGGGTCAAGAGCGTCGGGATGTCGGTGGTTCCAGCCTCCCAATAGATCGCCATGATGGCGAGCAGCATCAGCAGCGAGCCGGCGAGGGTGTAGAGGAAGAATTTGAAGCTGGCATAGACGCGGCGCGGCCCGCCCCAGATGCCGATGATGAGGAACATCGGGATCAGCCCGCCTTCGAAGAAGAGGTAGAACAGCACGAGGTCGAGGCTCGTGAACACGCCGAGCATCAGGGTCTCGAGTACGAGGAAGGCGATCATATATTCCTTCACCCGCGTCGTGATCGAGGCCCAGCTCGCCAGAATGCACAGCGGCATCAACAAAGCGGTGAGGAGGACGAAGGGCAGCGAGATGCCGTCGACGCCCATATGAAATTTGATCGGCCCCAGCCAGGCGCGCTGCTCGACGAATTGGAACTGCGCCGTGGTCGGATCGAAGTCGCGCCACAGCAACAGCGACAGGGCGAAGGTCACGAGCGTGGTCCAGAGCGCGATGAAACGGGCGTTGCGGAAGGCGCTCTCGTCGCTCCCGCGGAGCAGCACGATGAGCAGCGCCCCCAGCAGCGGCAGGAAGGTGATGGTCGAGAGGATCGGCCAGCTCATCGCGGCAGCCCTCCCCCGGCAAAGATGAAATAGGTGATGAGCAGCGCCACGCCGATCAGCATGACGAAGGCGTAGTGGTAGATGTAGCCCGATTGCAGCTGCACGACGCGATTGGTGATGTCGATCACGCGGGCCGCCACGCCGTCGGGCCCAATGCCGTCGATGACCGTGCCGTCACCGGTCTTCCACAGGAAGCGCCCGACCCGCTTCGCCGGGCGGACGAAGAGAAAGTCGTACAGATCGTCGAAATACCAGGCGTGAAGCAGGAATTGGTGCGCGCCGCGGAAGCGCTTGGCCAGACCGAAGGGCACCAGCGGATTGGAGATGTAGAAATACCAGGCGATGGCGAAACCGATGGCCATGGCGACTGTCGGGGCGAGCATCACCAGGATTGGCACCTCGTGGTGGGCTTCGCCGCCATGAGTGACGAGCGAGCCCTTCCAGAAGGCGACCTCGTCCACACCGATGAAGAAACGCATGAAGATCGCGCCCGCGAGCAGGGAGCCGAGGGCGAGAATGACCAGCGGCAAGCCCATGGTCCAAGGCGGCTCATGCGCGTGCTCGAGCACCTCTGGCTTCTCGCGGGGCTTGCCCTCGAACACCAGGAACATCAGGCGCCAGGAATAGAATGAGGTGAGCAGCGCCGCGAACAGCGTCAGGGCAAAGGCGTAGGTCCCTATGGGCGAGCTCGCGGCGTAGGCGGCCTCGATCACGGCGTCCTTGGAGACGAAGCCGGAGGTGAGCGGGAATCCGGTCAGCGACAGGGTCCCGATCAGCATCATGGCCCAGGTAAAGGGCAAGACTTTGCGCAAAGCCCCCATGCGGCGCATGTCCTGCTCGTGATGCAGCGCCTGGATCACGGCGCCGGCGCCCAAGAACAGCAGCGCCTTGAAGAAGGCGTGGGTGAACAGATGGAACATGCCGGCGCCATAGGCGCCGACGCCCTCGGCCACGAACATGTAGCCGAGCTGCGAGCAGGTCGAATAAGCGACGACCCGCTTGATGTCGGTCTGCACCAGGCCGACGGTCGCGGCGAAGAAGGCGGTGGTGGCGCCGATGAAGGTGACTACGGCGAGCGCGATCGGCGCAAGCTCGAACAGTGGCGACAGCCGCGCCACCATGAACACGCCGGCCGTCACCATGGTCGCGGCATGGATCAGGGCCGAGACCGGCGTCGGGCCCTCCATGGCGTCGGGAAGCCAAGTGTGGAGCAGGAACTGCGCCGACTTGCCCATGGCGCCGAGAAACAGCAGGAGGCAGATCAGGGTGAGCACGTCGACCTGCATGCCCAGAAAGTCCATGGTCTTGCCGACCTGCTCGGGCGCGGAGGCGAACACCGTGTCGTATTGCACGGTGTTGAACACCGTGAAGATGGCGAAGATGCCGAGCGCGAAGCCGAAATCCCCCACGCGATTGACGATGAAGGCCTTGATCGCGGCGGCATTGGCGGTGGGCTTGTGGTACCAGAAGCCGATCAGGAGATAGGAGGCGAGACCCACGCCTTCCCAGCCGAAGAACAGCTGCAAGAAATTGTCGGCCGTCACCAGCGCCAGCATGGCGAAGGTGAACAGCGACAGATAGGCGAAGAAGCGCGGCTGGCCGGGATCCTCGTCCATATAGCCGATGGAATAGAGGTGCACGAGGCCGGACACGGTGGTGACCACCACCAGCATCACCGCGGTCAGCGTATCGATGCGGAGGGCCCAGGAGCTTTGCAGCGCGCCGGAATCGATGAAGCGAAGGAGCTCGATGCGCTGGTCGTGGCCCTCGATCCCAACCTGATAGAAGGCAAACCAGGAGAGCAGCGCGGTGACGAGCACGAGGCTCGTGGTGATCACCCCGCTCGCGCGGGCGCCAGCGAGGCGGCCAAAGAAGCCGGCAAAGATGGCCCCAATCAGCGGCAGGAAGACGATCGCTTGATACATGGGCCGTTCTCAGCCCTTCAACAGATCGATTTCCGCGACATCGATCGTGCCGCGGTTGCGGAAAGTGACGACGATGATGGCGAGCCCGATCGCGGCCTCGGCCGCGGCGACGGTGAGCACGATCAGGGCGAAGACCTGCCCCACCAGATCGCCGTGGAAGCTGGAGAAGGCGACGAGATTGATATTCACCGCGAGCAGCATCAGCTCCACGCTCATCAAGATGACGATCACGTTCTTCCGGTTGAGGAAGATGCCGAAGATGCCAAGCGTGAACAGGATGGCGGCGACGGTGAGGTAGTGCGAGAGCCCGACGGTCATAGCGTTCTCCGGGTTGCGTGCCCCTCTCCCCGGCCCTCCCCCTTGCAGGGGGAGGGAGTTTCTGCCGCCGCCCGCTGAGCTCGATTCCCTCCCCCTAGAAGGGGGAGGGTCAGGGTGGGGGTCGTAGCTGAGCAAGTCATGAGAGCCCCCTCCCCGTCTCGACCTCGACCACCTCGACGGCCATCTCTCGCGTGCGCCCGATTTGCCTGGCGACCGACTGGCGTTTGACATCGCGCTTGTGGTGGAGGGTCAGCACGATGGCGCCGATCATGGCCACCAGCAGGATGAGACCGGCAGCCTCGAACAGATAGACGTATTTTGTATAGAGGATCAGTCCCAGCGCGCGCGTGTTGCCGATCTCGGTCACTGGCGGCACTGGCGCCCGCGCGGCGATGTCCGGCACGGTCACCCAAGAACCGACGATGAGGATCAGCTCGAGCAGGAGCAGGATTCCGACCGTGGCGCCGACCGGCAGATATTTGAGGAATCCGGCTCGGAGCGCGGCGAAGTCCACATCGAGCATCATCACCACGAACAGGAACAGGACCATGACCGCGCCGACATAGACCACGACCAGGATCATGGCGATGAATTCGGCTCCGAGCAGGACGAACAGGCCGGCGGCGTTGAAGAAGGCCAGGATGAGGAACAGCACCGCATGCACCGGGTTCTTCACGGAGATGACCATGAAGGCGGAGGCGACGCAGAGGCCGGCAAAAAGATAGAAGAACAGCGCGCTTGCGATCATCAGCGACGGTTCACCGATACGGCGCGTCGAGTGCCAGGTTCTTGGCAATCTCGCGCTCCCAGCGGTCGCCATTCGCGAGCAGCCGCTCCTTGTCGTAATAAAGCTCCTCGCGCGTCTCGGTGGCGAATTCGAAGTTCGGTCCCTCGACGATGGCGTCGACCGGACAGGCCTCCTGGCAGAAGCCGCAATAGATGCATTTCACCATGTCGATGTCATAGCGCGTGGTGCGCCTCGTGCCGTCGTTACGGCGGAGGCCGGCTTCGATGGTAATGGCCTGGGCCGGGCAGATCGCCTCGCACAGCTTGCAGGCGATGCAGCGCTCTTCGCCATTGGGATAGCGCCGGAGCGCGTGCTCACCCCTGAATCGAGGCGACAGCGGCCCTCTTTCGAAGGGGTAGTTGATGGTCGCCTTTGGCTTCACGAAATATTTGAGCGCAAGCCAAAACGCCGACAGAAATTCCGTCAGCAACAGGGCTTTGGCGGCATTGGCGACGCGCTTCACGCTCTCTCTCCCATCAACTGCCTAGCTGCCAAAGCTGAAGAATGACCGCGACGATCACGACCATAGCTAGGGACAACGGCAGGAAGACCTTCCAGCCGAGCCGCATCAGCTGGTCGTAGCGATAACGCGGCACCATGGCTTTGACCATGGAGATCAGGAAAAACAGGAAGCAAACCTTCCCCACAAACCATATCACACCTGGAATCCAGGTGAAGGGCGGCAGCGGAACCGGCGGCAGCCAGCCGCCCAGGAAGAGCACGGTGCCAAGGCCGCACATCAGGACGATGGCGACATATTCGCCGAGCATGAACAGCATGTAGGGGGTGGAGGAATATTCGACCATGAAGCCGGCGACGAGCTCGGACTCGGCCTCCAACAGGTCGAAAGGCGGCCGGTTGGTCTCGGCCAAAGCGGAGATGAAGAACACCACGAACATGGGCAGAAGCGGCAGCCAATACCAGCCGAACAGCCCGAGCGCGCTGTCTTGGGCCTTGACCACGTCGTTCAGATTGAGCGAGCCGGCGCAGAGCAACACGGTGATGATGACGAAGCCGATCGAGACCTCGTAGGAGACCATTTGCGCCGCGGAGCGAAGCGCGGCGAGGAAGGCGTATTTCGAGTTCGAGGCCCAGCCGGCCATGATCACGCCATAGACCTGGAGCGACGAGATGGCGAAGATATAGAGGACGCCGACATTGATGTTGGCGACGGCCCAGCCATCCGCCACCGGGATCACCGCCCAGGCCGACAGCGCCAGCCCTGCGGTGACGATCGGCGCCAGCAGGAACACGCCCTTATTGGCGGCGGCCGGGATCAGCGGCTCCTTGAACACGAATTTCAGCAAATCGGCGAAGGATTGCCAGAGGCCCCAAGGCCCGACGACGTTCGGCCCGCGGCGCATCTGCACCGCCGCCCACACCTTGCGGTCGGCGTAGAGGGTAAAGGCCACAAACACCAACAGCGTCACGAGCAGCAGCAGGCTTTGCCCGATGATGAGCGCGAGCGGTAGACCGTAATTGGACCAGAATTCAGCCATCGGTACCGGTCGCCTCCGCGGCACTCGTGGCGTGAAGCGCGCTCAAGCTCGCCATGATTTCCGACGCCCGCGCGATTGGGTTGGTGAAGTAGAAATCGGCAATGGCTTGGCCGAAACGCTCCTTGCCAGGCTTGCCGCCTCTCTTGGCCAGAGTCTCGATGGCCGCAGCGTCGGGGCTAACGATCTGATCGAGCATGGCCAGATGCGGACAGGCGACAAACATCTTGGCGCGGAGCTCGGCCACATTGTCGAACGGCAAGGGCTTCCCCAGCACGCCGGACAAAGCGCGAAGGATGGTCCAATCTTCGCGCGCCTCGCCCGGCGGGAAGATGGCGCGGGCGGTCATCTGCGGGCGCCCCTCGGTATTCACCAACAACGCATCTTTCTCGGTATAGGCGGCGCCAGGGAGGATCACATCGGCGCGATGGGCGCCACGGTCGCCATGACTGCCCTGGTAGACGACGAAGGCGCTGCCGAGCCGCTCGGTCTCGATCTCGTCGGCGCCGAGCTGATAGACGACGTCGATGTCCCCGCTTTGCGCGCCATCTAGGATTGCCTCGACGTCCTTGCCACCCTTCCCCGGCACCAGGCCAAGGTCGAGACCGGCGACGCGGGCGGCGGCGGTGTGGAGCACGCTGAACCCGTTCCAGCCCAAGTCCGGCTTGACCGCGCCCATGGCCATCGCCGCCTTGGCCGCGAGCGCCAGCACGGCGGCGCCATCGGGGCGCGCAAGGGCCGCCTGGCCCAGGATCACGAGCGGCCGCTCGGCATCCTCGATCTTCTCAAGGAAGGGGTGGGAGCCGTTTGCGAGCTTGGCCAGGGTCTCGGGACCGGCGCCCAGATGCTCATAAGCATAAGTCAGATCGGCCGGGTCGCCGATGAGACCGATTGGGACGCGCCCTTGGCTTTGGCGCCAGCGTTTCAGGATACGGGCATTGAGCACCGGCGCCTCGGTCCGCGGATTGGTGCCGATGAGGAGGATGGCGTCGGCCTGCTCGATGCCTTCGACGGTGGCATTGAAGAGATAGGTGGCGCGGCCGAGTGCCGGATCGAGCTTGGCGCCGTCCTGGCGGCAATCGATGTTGGGCGAGCCGAGCTGCTCGGCCAAGAGCTTGAGCGCGAACATCTCCTCGGCGCCGGCGAGGTCGCCGGCGATGGCGGCGAAGCGCGCGCCGTCGAGGTGTTTCAGTTTCGCCGCGACCGCTGCCAGAGCCTCGTCCCATGACGCTGGCTGAAGCCGTCCGTCGCGGCGGATATAGGGCCTATCCAGGCGCTGCACCCGCAACCCGTCCCAGGCGTGGCGCGTCTTGTCGGAGATCCACTCCTCGTTGATCGCCTCATTGATCCGCGGCAGGAAGCGTAACACCTCGCGCCCGCGGGAATCGACGCGGATGTTGGAGCCGAGTGCATCCATGACGTCGATCGACTGGGTCTTGGTCAGCTCCCAGGGGCGGGCGACGAAGGCATAGGGCTTCGAGGTCAGTGCGCCGACAGGGCAAAGATCGACCACATTGCCGGAGAGCTCCGACATCATGCCGTGCTCGAGATAGGTGGTGATCTCCATGTCCTCGCCGCGACCGATGGCGCCGAGCTCATCCACGCCCGCGACCTCGGTCATGAAGCGGATGCAGCGGGTGCAGTGGATGCAGCGGGTCATATAGGTCTCGATCAAAGGCCCGAGATATTTGTCCTCCACCGCGCGCTTGTTGTCGGCGAAGCGGCCGGCGTCGAAGCCATAGGCCATGGTCTGGTCCTGCAAATCGCATTCGCCGCCTTGATCGCAGATGGGGCAATCGAGAGGGTGATTGATCAGGAGGAACTCGAGCACGCCCTCGCGTGCCTTCTTCACCGTCTCGGAATTGGTGATGATCGTCGGTGGCGTCCCGTCGCGGCTAGGTCTGAGATCGTTGACACTCATGGCGCAGGAGGCCACGGGCTTCGGCATGCCGGCTACCTCGACCAGGCACATGCGGCAATTGCCGGCAATCGACAGGCGCTCGTGATAGCAGAAACGCGGGATCTCGACGCCGGCGAGGCCGCAGGCCTGAATCAGCGTGATGTCCTTCGGGGCGTCGATTTCTTGGTTATCGATGATGAGCTTGGGCACGCTTTCCTGCTCTCTCGTTCGGCGGCTCGATGTGGGCGACGTTCGATTGGGGTGGCGTTGGAGGATCGAGGGGTTCGCGCAGCACCTCTTCCAAGAAGGCGTTAAACCTGGCGCTATATTGGTCAAGGTAGCCCGACTGCCGGAAGTGCTGCGACTGGAAGTAGTCGAGATGCGGGAGAAGTTGAATCCGCACCGACGCGCGCCATTCCTTGGTCGGCTGCACGGCGAGGATTTCGTCGCTGGCATTGAGGATGGTGTCGACGAACAGCTCGTATTTCTGGAACAGCTCGACGCTGCCATCGACGGTGCGGTTGTCGTAGTTGAATTCGGCGAGCTTCAAGGTCGGATCGGAGAGCTTCGGGTTGTCGAAGGCAAGCCGCAGCGTCTCCCGCCAGAGCTCATTGGCATTTGCCTGCTGCTCGGCCTTGCGCCCCTCCGAGATTTGCAAATGGGCATAGATCAGGGCGGCGATTGCAGCCACGGCCATGACCAGCGTCGCCAAGGTCACGGCGTTGTCCCAGAGCCAAATCATCCGGGGCCCCCTACTCCGCCGCCACCGGCACCGAGGGCGACAACGGCTTCGTCGCTTGCGCGTCGATACGCTCCTCGATGACGTGACGGAAATGGCGGATCAGGCCCTGTACCGGCCATGCCGCAGCGTCGCCAAGGGCGCAGATGGTGTGGCCCTCGACCTGGTAGCTCACATTGAGCAGCATATCGATCTCGCTCTTGTCGGCGTGGCCCTTGGCCATGCGTTCGAGCACCCGCCACATCCAGCCGGTGCCCTCGCGGCAGGGCGTGCACTGGCCGCAAGATTCATGCTTGTAGAAATAAGAGAGCCTGGCGATGGCGCGGATGATATCGGTCGACTTGTCCATGACGATGACGGCGGCGGTGCCGAGCCCGCTCTTCAGCTCCTTCAAGCTGTCGAAATCCATCGGCAGATCGTCGCATTCGCTAGCCGGGATGCATGGCACCGACGAGCCGCCGGGAATCACCGCCAGCAGATTGTCCCAGCCGCCACGGACGCCGCCGGCATGGCGGTCGATCAGCTCGCGTAAGGGTACGCCCATCTCCTCCTCGACATTGCAGGGCTTGTTCACGTGACCCGAGAGGCAGAACAGCTTGGTGCCGGTGTTGTTGGGTTTGCCGAGCGAGGCGAACCAGGTCGCGCCGCGACGGAGGATGTCCGGCACCACCGCGATCGATTCGACATTGTTGACGGTGGTGGGCGCGCCATAAAGACCGACATTGGCCGGGAAGGGCGGCTTCAGCCGGGGCATGCCCTTCTTGCCCTCGAGGCTTTCGAGCAGCGCCGTCTCCTCGCCGCAAATATAGGCGCCGGCGCCGTGATGCAGATAAAGCTCGAAGTCCCAGCCATTCGAGTTGTTCTGACCGATGAGCTTGGCGTCATAGGCCTCATCGATGGCGGCCTGCAGCACCTCGCGCTCGCGAATGAACTCGCCGCGAATGTAGATATAGGCGGCATGGGCGCGCATGGCGAAGCCGGCAAGGAGAGCGCCCTCGATCAGGAGGTGCGGATCGTGGCGCATGATGTCCCGGTCCTTGCAGGTGCCGGGTTCGGATTCATCGGCATTGATGACGAGGTAGTTCGGGCGGCCGTCGGACTGCTTCGGCATGAACGACCATTTGAGACCGGTGGGAAAGCCAGCGCCGCCACGGCCTCTCAAGCCAGAGGTTTTGACCTCTTCGATGATGGCCTCGTGGCCCCGCTCGATCATCGCCTTGGTGCCGTCCCAGGCGCTGCGGGCGCGTGCAGCCTTGAGCCGCCAATCGTGGAAGCCGTAGAGATTCTTGAAGATGCGGTCGGAGTCTTTAAGCACGCGGGGGGCCTCTAAACCTTCTCGTCCTCATAGAGCGAGGGCTCGGTCAACGTGGTCGACCCGCCAAACGGCTCGGAGGAGTGCCGCCCATTTTGGGGGCCGGGCTTCACCTCGCGGCCTTGGCGCAGATCGGCCAGGATTCGCTCCAGGCTCTCAGGCGTCAAATCCTCGTAATAGTCCTTGTTGATTTGGACCACCGGCGCATTGACGCAAGCGCCGAGGCACTCGACTTCGGTCCAGGAAAACAACCCGTCCTCGGTGATTTGACCAGGCTCGCCGATCAGTTCGCGGCAGGCGGCTTTGATGTCATTGGCGCCACGCAGCCAGCAAGGGGTGGTGCCACAGACCTGAACGTAATGGCGGCCGACCGGGGCGAGATTAAACATGGTGTAGAAGGTCGCGATTTCATAGACGCGGATATAGGCCATGGCGAGGAAGTCGGCGACATAGCGCAGCGCCGGCTCGGGCAGCCAGCCGCCGCATTGCTCCTGCGCCCGCCACAGCAGCGGCAAGACGGCGGAGGCCTTGCGGCCTTCGGGATATTTCTCGAGCTGACCCTTCGCCCAATCGAGATTTTCAGGCGTGAAGGCGAAACCCTCCGGCTGCTCGGCGGCAAGGCGGCGGACGCTCATCGGTCGACCTCTCCGAACACGATATCGATCGAACCCAAAATGGCAGAGACATCCGCTAACATATGGCCTCGGCAGAGAAAATCCATGGCCTGGAGATGGGCAAAGCCTGGCGCTCTGATCTTGCAGCGATAGGGCCGGTTGCTGCCGTCGGCGACGAGATAGACGCCGAACTCGCCCTTGGGGGCTTCGACCGCCGCGTAAACCTCGCCGGCCGGCACGTGATAGCCCTCGGTATAGAGCTTGAAGTGGTGGATCAGCGCTTCCATCGAGCTTTTCATGTCAGCCCGGCGCGGGGGCACCATCTTGTGGTTCTCCACCGTCACCGGCCCGATCTCGGTCGTGAGACGCGCGCAACATTGCTTCATGATGCGCACTGATTGCCGCATCTCCTCCATGCGCACGAGATAGCGGTCGTAGCAGTCGCCGTTCTTGCCGATGGGGATGTCGAACTCCAACTCGGCGTAGCACTCATAGGGCTGGCTCTTGCGCAGATCCCAGGCGGCGCCGGAGCCCCGCACCATGACGCCGGAGAAGCCACGGGCCCAGGCGTCTTCCAGTTTCACCACGCCGATATCGACATTGCGCTGCTGGAAGATGCGATTGCCGGTGAGCAGGGTCTCGATGTCGTCGCAGACTTTGAGAAAGGGGTCGCAAAAGGCATAGATGTCGTCGACGAGCTCAGGCGGCAGGTCCTGGTGCACGCCGCCCGGGCGCACATAGGCCGCATGCATGCGGCTGCCGCTCGCGCGCTCGTAGAAGACCATCAGCTTTTCACGCTCTTCGAAGCCCCATAGCGGCGGGGTGAGCGCTCCCACGTCCAGCGCCTGGGTGGTGACGTTGAGGAGGTGGGAGAGAAGCCGGCCAATCTCGGAATAGAGCACGCGGATGAGCTGGGCGCGCTTTGGCACCGTCACGCCGACCAACTTTTCGACCGCGAGCGAATAGGCATGCTCCTGGTTCATCGGCGCCACATAGTCGAGCCGGTCGAAATAAGGCAGCGCCTGGAGATAGGTCTTGTGCTCGATCAGCTTCTCGGTGCCGCGATGGAGCAGGCCGATATGCGGATCGACGCGCTCGACCACCTCGCCGTCAAGTTCGAGCACGAGGCGCAAGACGCCGTGGGCAGCCGGATGCTGCGGCCCGAAATTGATGGTGAATTTGCGGTCCTCGGTGTCCGGCTTGGCGGCGTCGGTCTCGGTCATCATGCGTCGGCCTCTGCCGCGACACGGGCCCGCTTGGTCGCGATGCCACGATTGAACCGGTCCCAAGTGACGATGAACCGCTCGTGCGAGCCGACGCCGATCTCGTCGATGCCGTCATGGGCGCGGAGCGAGAACTTTGCCCGCGGCCCCCTCACCTCGACGCATTCGGCCTCGACCGTGACGGTCATGCCCGGCGGCGTCGCGGATTTGTGCGAGATGTCGATATGGACCCCCAAGCTGCCCTCGCCCGCATCGAGATGCGGCGCAAGCAGCTGCACGCAGGTCCACTCCATCAGCCCGACCATGAAGCCGGTGGCGAAGACCTCGGGCATCGCCTGAAGTTCGGTCGCCTCGGCATAGAGATGCGGCACGGTCTTGGCCAAAGGCACGGTGTAGGAGAAGCGATGCCTCAGACCCGCTTGCAAGGAGGGCTTCATGGCTTCGCCTCCTTGTCGCGGGCGTGAGGGGCCTCCCCGGCCTTCTCGTCGCCAGGGATGGCGCTATCCATGCCTTCCCAGGGGCTAAGGAAATCGAAGCTGCGATATTCCTGCATCAGCTTCACCGGCTCATAGACCACGCGCTTCAATTCGTCGTCGTAACGAAGCTCGACGAAGCCCGTCAGCGGGAAGTCCTTGCGCAAAGGGTGGCCCTCGAAGCCGTAATCGGTGAGGAGCCGCCTGAGATCGGGATGGCCGGTGAACAGGATGCCGTAGAGGTCGTAGGCCTCGCGCTCGAACCAATCGGCGCCTGGGAAGACACCAACCACGCTCGGCACCGGGGTCTCCTCGTCGGTGGTGACGCGCACGCGGATGCGGTGGTTCAGCCAGGGGCTGAGCAGATGATAGACCACGTCGAACCGCCGCTCGCGCTCGGGGTAGTCGGCGCCGCAAATGTCGATCAGACAGCCGAAGCGGCAGGTGGGATCGTCGCGGAGGAACTCCATGACCGACACGATCTGCTCGCGCTCGACCTCGACGCTCAGCTCGCCAAGCGCCACGCGCGAGGAGGTCACCGCGGGGCTAAGGCGATCCGTAAGGTAAGCGCTTAGCGCGTTAAGGGCTTCGTCCATTCAAAGGTCCAGGACTTGGGCTGAGGCTTCAGCGTTCGATCGTGCCGGTCCGCCTGATTTTCTTCTGCAGGAGGAGCACGCCATAGACGAGCGCCTCGGCGCTGGGCGGACAGCCAGGCACGTAAATGTCGACGGGCACGATGCGGTCGCAGCCGCGCACCACGGAATAGGAATAGTGATAATAGCCGCCGCCATTGGCGCAGGACCCCATGGAGATCACGTAGCGCGGCTCGGGCATCTGGTCGTAGACCTTGCGCAAGGCTGGGGCCATCTTGTTGCACAGCGTACCCGCGACGATCATCACGTCGGACTGTCTCGGGCTGCCTCGAGGCGCGAAGCCGAAGCGTTCGAGGTCGTAGCGGGGCATCGAGGCCTGCATCATCTCCACCGCGCAGCAAGCGAGCCCGAAGGTCATCCACATCAGCGAGCCGGTGCGGGCCCAGTTGATGAGATCGTCGGCGGTGGTGAGCAGAAAGCCCTTGTCGGCGAGTTGGTCGGAAAACTCGCCGAAGCGCCCTTGCACCGGCGTGATCAGGCTTCCGCCACTGCCCTCCTTGGGCTGCTCGAACTTGATCTCTGGCCCTAATCCCATTCGAGTGCGCCTTTCCGCCACTCATAGATAAATCCGACGGTAAGGATGGCGAGGAACACCATCATCGCCCAGAAACCGAAAACGCCCACATCTTTGAAGGCGACGGCCCAGGGGAAGAGAAATGCAATCTCTAGGTCGAAGATAATGAACAAGAGCGACACCAGGTAGAAGCGCACGTCAAATTTCATCCGCGCGTCATCAAAGGCGTCGAAGCCGCATTCATAGGCGGAGACCTTCTCCGGGTCCGGGTTGTTGGGCGCGACGATGAAAGGTGCGACAAGAAGCGCTCCGCAGATGACGAAGGCGATGGCGATGAAGATGACGAGGGGCAAATAGGCTTGTAGGAGTTGGCTCATGGCTTGATGCCTTACGCTGACTCCCGACGGCAAAGGGCGGTTCGCCGTGGGTCAGCGGCGGTGGGGTCTCGTTAACGCCCAAAGTCAGGCTTAGCGCAGCAAAATGTCCCTGGCAAGAAAGCCGGGGGCGACAATGTTTTTTCGGCGCTATAGGAACGTTCAGTTTCGCCAAAGGGGGAAAATGTCGCGGCCCCCGCAGGCGATTCGATTGGAGATTGAAGGGGAAGCTACTGGATGACTGTTGCCAAGAATAGGGGCTTTGCCAGGGCGGTCGGGGCCGAGCTGGGGCTCATCGCCGGCGTCGCTACGACCGCGATATTCTTCACAGCGGGAAAAGCGTGGCTGGCCGAGATCGACAATCCGGCCTGGCTCGCCGTCATGTTCATCTGGCTGTTTGGGGTGATGGTCTGGTGCTCATTTGGCGTCGTGCGGCATGCCGACGTCCTGGCGGAGCTGCTCGGCGAGCCCTATGGCACATTGATCCTCACCGTCTCCGTCATCAGCATCGAAGTAACCATTTTGGCTACGGTCATGCTCGGCGGCGAACCAAATCCGACGCTCCCGCGCGAGACCATGTTCGCCATTCTGATGATCGTGTTGAACGGCATGGTGGGGCTGACGCTCGCCATCGGCGCGTGGCGCCACGTTCAGCAGGAATACAATTTGCAGGGCGCGATCGCCTTTCTCGCGGTGATCTCCCCGCTTGCCATCATCGCTCTGGTCATTCCCGCGTTCACGCAATCGACCACGGACCACTCATTCACGCCGCTACAGGCAGTCGTGCTTGGACTGCTCACGGCGCTGCTTTACGTGGCCTTTCTCGTCATTCAGACGACGCGCCACCGTAGCTTCTTCACCCAACCCCAAAGTGCGCCGAAGCGAATCAAGCGGTCTCCGGAGGTTCCGCCGCATGCTCACGGGGAAGGCGCCGGCTCCGTGGCCTATCACGCGATCCTGCTGATCGCGACGCTGCTGCCCATCGTGCTGTTGTCGAAGCCGCTGGCGAAGTTGCTCGATTATGGGATTGGGCAAATGAACCTGCCCACCGCGATCGGGGGTATTCTGATCGCCGCTCTGATCCTTTCGCCGGAAGTGGGCGCGGCGATCCGGGCCGCGGCCCGCGATCAGTTGCAGCGGGCGGTCAATCTCAGCCTCGGCTCGGCCCTCTCGACCATCGGCCTCACGGTGCCGGCGGTGCTTGCGATCAGCGTGCTTACGGGAACGCCGCTCGAGCTTGGCCTCGAACCTGTCGAAATGGTCCTCCTCGCCATAACGCTGTTCGTTTGCCAGATGACGTTCTCAGGGGCACCGACCAACATCCTGCTCGCCTCGGTCCACCTTGTGCTGTTCCTCACCTATCTCGTGCTGGCGTTCCAGCCTTAAAGCGGCTCGGCCAAGATCGAATGAATTGGAGGGGTCGAAGCCGGGACCAGCCGGATCGCAGGATCCACGCAGCCGCGAGCTTGAGCAATTGAAAGTGGCGGGAGTGACGGGACTCGAACCCGCGGCCTCCGGCGTGACAGGCCGGCGCTCTAACCAACTGAGCTACACCCCCTTCGCCAGCCGCTAAAGCGGCAAGGGGCAATCCTTACGGCATGTACGGGTTGGGATTCGCCAAGTCAAGCTGACGACCCGCCGGTTGAGCAAGGTCGTGAGCCTTTCGCCTTTACCGCTCGTCCGCGCGTGTCTGCGGAAATGGTGGGCGGTGACAGTCTCGAACTGCCGACCTCCTGGGTGTAAACCAGGCGCTCTTCCAGCTGAGCTAACCGCCCGGCCAAGCGCGCGAGAGAAAGCCCCTATCGGCGGCGTCTCGCAAAATAGATGGGCGGAGCCCGCGACAGCGAGACCCCGCCCAGAAAGATCAGTCGCGTCTCCGAAGCCTAACTATTGCAGGCCTCTTTGAGGGCTTTGCCCGCGCGGAATTTGGGTACGCGCGAGGCGGGAATTTGCACCTCGGCCCCGGTGCGCGGATTGCGCCCGACTGAGGCTTTGCGCTGTGCGACCTGGAAATTCCCAAAGCCCACGATGCGGACGGTATCGCCGTCCTTCAAAGCCTTCTCGATATTCTTGAATGTCGCGTCGACGGCCTTTTCGGCCGCATCCTTCGACAGCTCGGATTCCTTCGCCACATGGGCGACAAGCTCAGCTTTGTTCACGGGTGTTCATCCTTTCGCTCGGGTGCTCGGCCCTAACTTGCGGAGGTCCAATTCCCCCACGGCCGTCTGGGTACGCTCCGATTCACAAACAAGTGGTGTATGACTGAGACAAAAAACGAGGAAAATCAACAAAAATGGTCCGACTCGTTTGCGGAGCCGGACCATGGAAATGGGGCAAATCCACGGCAATCCGCCGTTTTTTGACCCTCAATGGGCAGTGAGGGCCGTCGGAGCCTCATCTTTCGGGGGGACCAGCTTGCCGGCCTCCTCGCCCTCCTCCTCCCAGACAATGGGTTGCAGCGGGCGCGTGAAGGCGATTTTCAGCACTTCGTCCATGCGCGAGGCGGTGCGGATATCGAGGCAGTTCTTGAGCCCATCCGGAATTTCGGTGAGATCCTTGGCGTTCTCGTCGGGGATGATCACCGTCTTGATTCCGGCCCGGAGCGCTGCGAGCAGCTTCTCCTTCAAGCCGCCGATGGGTAGAACCCGGCCTCTCAGCGTGATCTCACCGGTCATGGCAACATCGCGCTTCACCGGAATTCCGGTCATCGTCGACACGATGGCGGTCACCATGGCGACACCGGCCGATGGGCCGTCCTTGGGGGTCGCGCCTTCCGGCACGTGCACGTGGATGTCGCGCTTCTCGAACAGAGGCGGCTTGATGCCGAACTCAACCGCGCGCGAACGGACATAGGCGTTCGCTGCCTGGATCGACTCCTTCATCACATCGCGCAAATTGCCGGTCACGGTCATCTTGCCCTTGCCCGGCATCATCACGCCTTCGACGGTCAGGATCTCGCCGCCAACCTCGGTCCAAGCAAGGCCCGTGACCACGCCCACCTGATCCTCGAGCTCGGCCTCGCCGTAACGATATTTCGGCACGCCGAGATAATCCTCGAGGTTACTGAGCGTAACGTGGATCGACTTCTTCTTGGTGGTGAGCAGCTCCTTCACCGACTTCCGCGCAATCTTGGCGATCTCGCGCTCGAGACTGCGGACGCCGGCTTCGCGCGTGTAGCGGCGAATGATCTCCAACAGCGCATCGTCGTCGAGGCTCGATTCACCTTCCTCAAGCCCGTGGCCCTTGGTCTGAGCCGCGATCAAATGGCGCCGAGCAATCTCGACCTTCTCGTCCTCGGTGTAGCCCGCAAGGCGAATGATCTCCATGCGGTCCAACAAGGCCGGAGGAATATTGAGCGTATTGGCCGTGGTGACGAACATCACGTTGGACAAGTCGTAATCCACCTCCAGATAGTGGTCGTTGAAGGTGTGATTCTGCTCAGGGTCCAGCACTTCGAGCAGGGCCGAAGCCGGATCGCCGCGGAAATCGGCGCCCATCTTGTCGATCTCGTCGAACAGGAAGAGCGGGTTGATCTTCTTGGCCTTGCGCATCGACTGGATGACCTTGCCGGGCATCGAGCCGATATAGGTCCGGCGGTGGCCCCTGATCTCGGCCTCGTCGCGCACGCCGCCCAGGCTCATGCGCACGAACTCGCGGCCCGTGGCGCGGGCCATGGACTTGCCGAGCGAGGTCTTGCCGACGCCGGGAGGGCCGACCAGGCACAGAATCGGGCCCTTCAGCGTATTGGTCCGGTTCTGCACCGCGAGATATTCGACGATGCGGTCCTTGACCTTTTCAAGCCCGTAATGGTCCTGATCGAGGATGACCTGCGCCTCGTCCAGGTCGCGCTTGACCTTGCCCTTGGTGCCCCACGGGATCGACAACAGCCAATCGAGATAGTTGCGCACGACCGTGGCCTCGGCCGACATCGGGCTCATCTGGCGAAGCTTCTTGAACTCGCCCAGAGCCTTCTCGCGCGCTTCCTTCGACAGTCTGGTCTTGTCGATCTTCTGCTCGATCTCGGAAAGGTCGTCGCGGCCTTCCTCGCTGTCGCCGAGCTCCTTCTGGATCGCCTTCATCTGCTCGTTCAGATAGTACTCGCGCTGCGTCTTCTCCATCTGACGCTTCACGCGGCTCCTGATCTTCTTCTCGACTTGCAGCACCGAGATTTCACTCTCCATGAGCGTGAACACGCGCTCCAGGCGCTCCGAGATCGTGGTGATCTCCAGAAGCTGCTGCTTTTCGGCGATCTTGATGGCGAGATGCGAGGCGATGGTGTCGGCGAGCTTCGAATAGTCTTCGATCTGTGCCGCGGTGCCGAGCACTTCGGGGGAAATCTTCTTGTTGAGCTTCACATAGCTCTCGAACTGAGAGACCACGGAGCGCGACAGGGCCTCGATCTCGTCTTCCGAGCCCGTCGCTTCGTCGACGCGGCTAACTTCGGCCTCGAAATAGTTCTCGTTCTCGATGTAGCGGTCGATGGTGGCGCGCGTGGTTCCCTCGACCAGCACCTTGACGGTACCGTCGGGGAGCTTCAGCAGCTGCAGCACCGAAGCCAGCGTGCCCATGTTATAGATGCCGTCGGTCGACGGCTCGTCGTCGCTCGCATTCTTCTGGGCGACGAGCAGGATCTGCTTGTCCGTCCGCATGACCTCTTCAAGCGCCGCGATCGACCTCTCGCGGCCGACGAAAAGCGGCACGATCATGTAGGGGAAGACGACGATGTCGCGAAGCGGCAGAACCGGGTAGCTCTCCGGAGCCTCTGCTTCGTCCGTTTGCGGCTTGAGTTCGGTCATGTCAGTCCCATTGTTTTAAGCAAACGACGCGTCGGTTTGCGCCATTCGCACCTCTTTTTCCCCTCCCTGAGTGTCGGCCCGCCTCCTGCCGGGTCATTGGCGCCCGATTGTCTCGGCAATCGACTGCGCGCGCGCGTTGCGGCCATCAAAGCCGCCTATGCTAGTTGGCGCGTAGTAGGGCCCCCGTCAAGATGGCCACTGCCTAGCATATATAGCCAAGATTCAGACCATTTTGAGTGGGATTCGGACCGACGGGCAAGCGGAAAGGATTATCCGCTCAGGCGCTGGTGCCGAGCTCCTCGTGCCGCTCGGAATAGATGCGCAAGGGCCTGGCCTTGCCCTCCACCACCTCGGAGCTGATCACGATCTCCTCGACCCCGCGCAGGCTCGGCAGCTCGAACATCGTGTCGAGCAGGATGCCCTCCATGATCGAACGGAGGCCGCGGGCGCCGGTTTTGCGCTCGATCGCCTTCTTGGAGATGGTACCCATGGCTTCGTCGGCGAAGCTGAGCTGCACGTCCTCCATCTCGAACAGGCGCTGATACTGCCTGACGAGAGCATTCTTGGGCTCCGTCAGGATGCGCATCAGGGCTTCCTCGTCGAGGTCGTCGAGGGTCGCAATCACCGGCACGCGGCCGATGAATTCCGGGATCAGGCCGAATTTAAGCAAATCCTCGGGCTCGACGCCCTTGAGGACATCGCCGGTGCGCCGGTCATCGACGGACTCGACGTTGGCGCCGAAACCGATCGAGGTCGACCGGCCGCGGGCGGTGATGATCTTCTCCAGCCCGGAAAAAGCGCCACCGCAGACAAACAGGATATTGGTGGTGTCGACCTGGAGGAATTCCTGCTGCGGGTGCTTGCGGCCGCCTTGCGGAGGAACGGAGGCAACCGTGCCTTCCATGATCTTCAGCAGAGCCTGCTGCACCCCCTCGCCCGACACGTCGCGGGTGATCGAGGGATTGTCGGATTTGCGGCTGATCTTGTCGACCTCGTCGATATAGACGATGCCCCGTTGCGCCCGCTCGACATTGTAGTCGGCGGATTGCAACAGCTTCAGAATGATGTTCTCGACGTCCTCGCCGACATAACCGGCCTCGGTCAGCGTGGTGGCGTCGGCCATGGTGAAGGGCACGTCGAGGATGCGCGCGAGCGTCTGGGCGAGCAGCGTCTTGCCGCAGCCCGTCGGTCCGATCAGCAGAATGTTCGACTTGGCGAGCTCGACGTCGGCGTTCTTGCCGGAATGGTTGAGGCGCTTGTAGTGGTTGTGGACCGCGACCGACAGCACCCGCTTGGCATAATCCTGGCCGATGACGTAGTCGTCGAGGACAGCGCAGATCTCCATCGGAGTCGGCACGCCGTCGCGCGACTTGACGAGACTGGACTTGTTCTCCTCACGGATGATGTCCATGCAGAGCTCGACGCATTCATCGCAGATGAACACCGTCGGCCCGGCGATGAGCTTGCGGACTTCGTGTTGGCTCTTGCCGCAGAAGGAGCAATAGAGGGTGTTTTTCGAATCGCTTCCGCTCACCTTGCTCATACGCTTATCCAGTTCCCTTTGGCCGAAAATTTGGGGCAAATCTGCCCGCAACGAACCGCTTTTCGTCCATGCTGCAAAAGACTCTGATCCTCCAGGAGAAGCTGTTCGAAAGACAATCTCAGCATGCTAGGTGTCACTGATCAAGGATTGATTAATCCGGCGCCGGAGCCGCGGGGGAGGATGGCTGTGCAAGGCTTTGCTAGGACTATCGCCCACGATCTGGGCTAAGTCCGATACTCGGCCAGGCCTTGCCTGTGGCTGTTAGGATACGGGCGTCAGCCGTTCAAGTTTCTCGCCGACGGGATGGCGCTTGGCAATGACCTCATCGACGATGCCGAAGTCGCGAGCGTCTTCCGCCGACATGAAATAGTCGCGGTCAAGGGTGCGCTCGATCGTCTCGTAGTCCTTGCCGGTGTGACGGACATAAACTTCGTTCAGCCGCCGCTTCATCTTGATGATGTCTTCGGCATGGCGTTCGATGTCGCTCGCCTGCCCCTGGTAGCCGCCAGAGGGCTGATGCAGCAAGATGCGGGAATTGGGGAGCGAATAGCGCATGCCCTTCTCGCCGGCTGCAAGCAGAAGCGACCCCATCGACGCCGCTTGGCCGATGCAAAGCGTCGCGACGGGAGGCCTGACAAATTGCATCGTGTCGTAGATCGCCATGCCCGAAGTGACGACGCCACCGGGCGAGTTGATATACATGGAGATTTCTTTCTTCGGGTTCTCGGCCTCGAGAAAGAGCAGCTGGGCCGTGATCAACGAGGCGAGATGATCCTCGATCGGACCGGTCACGAACACGATTCGCTCCTTCAGCAGGCGCGAATAGATGTCGTAGGCCCGCTCGCCGCGGTTGGTCTGCTCGACCACCATGGGCACCAGCGTATTCATGTAGGTCTTGGCCAAATCGGTCATTGTTCTCTCAGCGGTCCAAAGGGGCTGGCGCCGTCGATCCGGCGCGCCTGAAAACGTGAAGCCTTGGGCTATTACATAGTGCGCCGGCCGTGCAAACGGAAGGGTCGCCCAGGAGCGGCCTAGTCATGGCGGTGGCCGGGATCGCCATGGTCATGGTCGTGATGATCGTGGTCATGATCATGGTCGGGACCGTGATCGTGGTGGGGACCGGAACCCTGACCGACGTCCAGTTCGGCGTAAAGTTCCTCGGCGCTGACCGGCTTCTCCGTGACCTTGGCGAGCTCGGTGACGAAGTCGACCACCTTGTCCTCGAAAATCGGGGCACGCAGCTCGGCCAGCATCTGCGGGTTGTTGCGGTAGAAGTCGTAGACCTGACGCTCCTGGCCCGGGAATTGTCTGATGCGCTCGAGCAAAGCGCGGTTCACCTCCTCGTCGGTGACCTGGATCTTGTTGCGCGTGCCAACCTCCGACAGGACCAGCCCGAGCCGGACGCGCCGCGCGGCGATATCGCGATACTCCGCCCGCGCCTTGTCTTCGGTCGTGTCCTCGTCCTCGAAGGTCCGCTTGGCCTGCTCGAGGTCGGCCGTCACTTGGCGCCAGATGGCCTCGAACTCGTTCTCGACCAGCGTCGGCGGCAGCTCGAAATCATAGCTCGCATTGAGCTGATCCAGGAGAGCCCGCTTCAGCCTTTGCCGCGACGCCACCACGCGATCCTGCTCCAGGCGCTCCTTCACGGTTTCCTTCAGCTTGTCCAGCGACTCAAATCCAAGTCCAGTGGCGAAGGCCTCGTCGATGACCGGCGTCTCCGGGCTCGCGACCTCTTTGACCTTGACGTCGAAGCGAGCCTGCTTGCCGGCGAGCTTCGCCTCGGGATATCCCTCGGGGAAAGTCGCGTCGATGACGCGGTCCTCGCCGGCCTTGGCGCCTTTGAGTCCATCCTCGAAGCCAGGAATGAAATTGCCGCCGCCGAGCACGATCGGCGCGTCCTCGGTGCTGCCGCCGTCAAAGGCTACCCCGTCGATCGTGCCCTTGAAGTCGAGGGTCAGACGGTCTCCGTCGGCGGCCGCGCCGTCCTTCGGGTTGTAACGAGGATTGGCCTTGCTCAGCCGCTCCAAGGCGTTGTCGATATCAACTGCCTTGACCTCGGCCACCGGCCTCTCGACTTCGATCTTGCTGAAATCCGTGACGTCGAATTTAGGTAAGACCTCGAAGGACATGGTGTAGGCGAGGTCGGCGGCGCCGTCGAAGATCTTGTTGATCTCGGCTTCATCCTCGGGGAGCGCGATCTTGGGCTGAAAGGCCGGACGCTCGTCACGTTGAGAAATGGCTTCGCGGCTCGTGTCGGTCACGGCCTGCTGCACCACTTCGGCCATTACCGAGCGGCCATAGACCTTGCGCAAATGCGCCTTGGGCACGTGGCCAGGCCTGAAGCCCCGGAGCTTTACCCGGTTCTTCATCTCGTCGAGGCGCGCCGACAGGCGCTGCTCGAGTTCGTCCGCGCCGACGACCACCTTCAATTGGCGGCGTAGGCCCTCCGTCGTCATTTCCGTGATGTCCATCTCGCCCTGATCCGTTGCCTGGCGCTTCGCGTCGCGGCCCGCGCTCCCACGCCTTGACCGAAGCTCTTGCTCTGTCTGCCGATTGGTGCGGGCGGAGGGACTTGAACCCCCACGGCCGAAGCCACCAGAACCTAAATCTGGCGTGTCTACCAGTTCCACCACGCCCGCTCATCCTGCATGCGCCCGGGGTCTATAGCATGGCCGGGGGGAGAGGGAAGAGGAGCTGAACCGAGCCTGGAGGCTTATCCTCGGCATGGTTTTGCCATGTTGGCGGGTTCAATGACGGGCTCGGTTCTTACGCCACGCCTCCGCCGAGGGAATGGCCCAAATGCGAGGAGTTCCCACCATGGCTGTTGCGTCCCTCGCCCGCATCCTGGCTTTGCTGCTCGCCATGGCTGCAGCGGAGGCGGCGATCGCTGCCGGGCCGGCCAGTATCGGTCTCGTCGACAAGGTCGAGAACGAGGCGAAAATCGTCACCGGAGACAAGGTGGCGACCGCAATCGCCGGCACGCCCGTGCAGATGAAGGACGAGCTTCGCACCGGGCCGGAGGGGCGCCTCCAGATCATTTTCCGCGACAACACCGTGCTCACGCTGGGCGAGAAGGCGAGCATCGTCATCGACCGCTATGTCTATGACCCCGATGGCAATGTGGGCGAGACCATCCTGCAAGCCACCAAGGGCGCCTTTCGCTTCGCCTCCGGGCACATCAAGGAGCTCACCGACAGCAAGATCGCGGTCTCCACCCCGGTGGCCGATATCGGCGTCCGCGGTACGGAGTTCTGGGGCGGAGCGCTTGACGGCAAATATGGGGTGCTGCTGCTCGAAGGCGAGGTCGTCGTCTCCAACCAGGCGGGCAGTGTGACGCTTTCGGCCGAGGGTCAGGGCACCGACATCCCCTCGCCCTTCGATCCGCCGGGGCCGGTTCGCGCCTGGAGTCCTAAGAAGATCGCCAAGGCCGTGGCGACGGTGACCCTGCACTGAGCATTTGCGCGGGCCGATTGGGCTTTATAGGGTGCCCCCTCAGAATCGAGAAAATGGAAGTTTCCCGTGCATTATCGTAACGGCATCGTCGCGGCGGTCGGCAACACCCCCCTGATCAAGCTCAAGCGCGCATCAGAGGAGACAGGCTGCACCATCCTCGGCAAGGCCGAGTTCATGAATCCCGGCCAGTCGGTGAAAGACCGCGCCGCGCTCTTCATCATCCGCGACGCGCTCGCGTCGGGCCAGCTTCAGCCCGGAGGCACCGTGGTCGAGGGCACCGCCGGCAATACCGGCATCGGGCTCGCTCTGGTCGGCAATGCCATGGGCTTGAAGACGGTCATCGTCATCCCGGACACCCAGTCGGACGAGAAGAAGGAGATGCTCAGGCTCACCGGGGCCGAGCTGATCGAGGTCCCCGCGGTTCCCTACAAGAACCCCAATAATTACGTGAAATATTCAGGCCGGCTGGCCGAGGAGCTTGCCCGCACGGAGCCGAATGGCGCGGTATGGGCCAATCAATTCGACAATGTCGCCAACCGCCAGGGCCATATCGAGACCACGGCGCAGGAGATTTGGAACGACACGCAAGGCAAGGTCGACGGCTTCGTCTGCGCGGTCGGCACCGGCGGCACGCTGGCCGGGGTCTCCATGGGGCTCAAGGCGCACAATCCCGGGGTGGTGATCGGCATTGCCGATCCCCTCGGCTCCGCCCTCTACGAGTTCTACGAGCACGGCGCGCTCAAAGCGGAGGGAAGCTCGATCACCGAGGGCATCGGCCAGGGCCGCATCACCGCCAATCTCGAAGGCGCCGTGATCGACAAGGCCTATCAGGTGCCTGACGCCGAGGCGCTGCCGATCCTGTTCAAACTCTTGAGCGAGGAAGGCCTTTGCCTTGGGGGCTCCAGTGGCATCAATGTCGCCGGCGCCATCAGGCTCGCCCGCGACCTGGGTCCGGGCCACACGATTGTCACCGTGCTTTGCGATTACGGCACCCGCTACCAGAGCAGATTGTTCAACCCGAAATTCCTGCGGGAAAAGGGACTGCCGGTTCCCGGCTGGCTCGAGACCCGCGACGCGGGGGCCCCCGCGGTTTTCGTCTAGGCTAGGATTGCAGATGACCGAACACAAATCATGGCTGACCGAGACCGATTGGCTCGCGGCCGAGCTCAACGCGCCCGATATCGTCATCATCGACGCGTCCTGGCACATGCCGGGAGACGGCAAGGACGCGCGCGCCGACTATCTGGAGGAGCACATCCCGGGTGCGATCTTCTTCGACATCGACGAGATCGCCGACACCAAGAGCCCCCTGCCCCACATGCTGCCGCCGCCGGAGAAATTCTCCTCGCGTATGCGCAGCATGGGCATCGGCGACGGCTCGCGCATCGTGGTCTACGATTCGAAGGGCCTCTACAGCGCCGCGCGCGTATGGTGGACCTTCCGCGTCATGGGCGTCGAGGATGTCACCGTGCTCAATGGGGGCTTGCCCAAATGGAAGCGCGAGGGGCTGCCGCTCGAGAGCGGCGAGCCCAGGGTTCGCGGCACCCGGCACTTCACCTCGCGCCGCAATGCCGACCTCGTTCGCGACGTCGACGATATGAAGGCGATCCTCAAGGATCATTCGGCCGAGATCCTGGATGCCCGCTCGCGTGAGCGTTTTGCCGGGCGCACCGCCGAGCCTCGACCTGGTCTTCGCTCCGGTCACATCCCGGGCGCGCATAATCTGCCTTCGGGCCAGCTCGTCAATCCGGACGGCACGCTCAAATCGAAGGCCGAGCTCGCCCTGCTGCTGGCCGAATCCGGTGTCGATCTGGCCAAGCCCATCGTCACCAGCTGCGGCTCAGGCATCACCGCGAGCCTGCTGGCGCTGTCGCTGGCCGAGCTCGGTCATCGCCGCACGGCCGTCTATGATGGCTCCTGGGCCGAGTGGGGCGCCGATCAAAGCCTCCCCATCGAAACGGATTAGGTGGCGCCCATGCGCGCGCGCTTCCCGCGCCTTCGCCGATGAGCAAGAAGCCGCCCCGCCAAAAGCAGGATACGCGGCTGGCTCATGTCGGGCGCGATCCGAAGCGCTTTCATGGCTTCGTCAATCCGCCGATCTATCGCGGCTCCACCGTGCTGTTTCCGAGCGTCGCCTCGCTCGAAGCCGACGACCAGGAATTCAGCTATGGCCGCCTGGGCACGCCGACGGTCAAAGCGCTGGCGCAAGCGATCGCCGAGCTCGAGGGCGGTCACGCCACGGTGCTGACCCCCTCTGGTCTCACCGCCGTTGCCGCCACCTTGATCGCGCTCGCGTCCGCCGGCGACCACATCCTCGTCTCCGACAGCGTCTACCGGCCGACGCGGCGCTTCTGCGACCATGTGCTGAAGCGGCTTGGGGTGGAGACGACGTATTACGATCCGCTTCTGGGCGCTGGCATCGCCAGCCTGATCAGAGCCAACACCACAGTCGTGTTCGCCGAATCCCCAGGCTCGCAGACCTTCGAGGTGCAGGATATTCCGGCCATGGCCGAGGCCGCGAATGCGGGCGGCGCGCAATTGGTTTTGGACAACACGTGGGCGACGCCGCTCTACTTCAAGCCGTTTACCCATGGCGTCGACGTGTCGATCCAAGCCGCGACCAAATATATCGTCGGCCATGCCGATGCGATGCTCGGCGCCATCACCGCGTCGGAGGCCGCCTGGCCCGCGATCGCGCGGGCGCATGACGAACTCGGCCTCTGCCCCGGCCCGGAGGATGTCTATCTCGCCTTACGCGGGCTCCGCTCCCTCGGCGTGAGGCTGGAGCGGCATCAGGCTTCCGGGCTTGAGTTGGCGCGCTGGCTGCAAGTCCGGCCGGAGGTCGCCCGCGTCATCCATCCGGCACTGCCCGGAGATCGGGGGCACGCTCTGTGGGCCCGCGATTTCACCGGCGCCTCGGGCCTGTTCTCGATCGTGCTGAAGCCCGCATCGAAGCAGGCGGTGGCGGCGATGCTCGACGGCCTCACGCTGTTCGGCATGGGCTATAGCTGGGGCGGCTTTGAGAGCCTGATCATCCCCTTCAATCCGAGCGCCTATCGCAGCGCCACCAAATGGAAAGACAAGGGCCCGGCGCTGCGTCTGCATGTCGGGCTCGAGGATATCGACGACCTCAAAGCCGACCTCGATTCAGGCTTCGCCCGGCTCAGAAAGTCTTAAGCTTTCCCGTCGCAAACTCGCGTAGGGGGAGAGCCGGAACGATGCCTTTCTTGCTGGTCCTGGTCCTGTTCATCGCGGGATGCTCGTCGTCCGAGCTTCCCGGCGCGCCCCAGCTTGCGTCCGGCCAGGTCGAAACCTATCCGCCCGCGAGCCTCTCCCCGCAACAGGTGCAAGTGATCTATGCCGGGGTGCAGCGGCGTCTGACCGACCCGGCCTCGGCCCGCTTCAGCGGTATCGTCGCCGGCAAGATGCCGGACGGGAATCTCTATGTTTGCGGTTCGGTCGACGCGCGCACGCGTGAGGGAAGCTATACCGGCGATCAGCCCTTCTTCGGAACCTTGGATCAGCGCGGATTCGTACCGGCCACGATCGGCGGCACGCCGGAGCAGTCGCAAGCGATGCGTAACTATTGCCGCCAGCAGTTGGCTTTGTCCTGACAAGAAAGTGGTGATCCCGGAAGGATTCGAACCTTCAACCCTCTGCTTAGAAGGCAGATGCTCTATCCCTTGAGCTACGGGACCATCGCTGGCGAGTCAGGGTTCGGACTCTATCGCCTAAATCTATAGCGATTGGATGAAAAAGCCACCGGCCGGCTCAGGTCGACTTAATGCGTCCAGCGGTCGACCCGGCCGAATTTGAAGTTCTCGGCGTAGGATTTCGGCTTCAGCTCGGTCTTGGGCGGCTCATCGATGCGGAACGGAATGCCCTCGCGCGTGGCGTAGGCGACGGCCTCACCGAGCGTGGTGAACCGCATCCGCACCTGCGATCTCATATCGTCCGAGCTGGTCCAGCCCATCAGCGGTTCGATCACGCGGGTCGAGGCCGGGGCATAGACCAGAACCCATTCGCGCGTGCCGGCCTTGCCTTGCTGCATGGCGGTCATGGCGGGCTTGTAGATGCGGGCGACCATGTCTGTTCTCGTCCAAGCCTGAGCGGTGTTGGTCGGGGCAGCAAGATTCGAACTTGCGACCCCCTGCTCCCAAAGCAGGTGCGCTACCAGGCTGCGCTATGCCCCGATCGCTCAGCACATACATAGTTCGCGCGCGGGCGGCAAGCCAGGGGAGAGGCCTTAAGGCGTCCGGCCGAGCTGCGGAGAGTCGACCTCGTCCCCAACCTTGAGCCCGATCGCGGCGGCGGTCCCGGCGTTCAGCTCCAGCACGGCCTTGACCTCGCCGTCGGAGGAAATGATGTCGGTGGAGAACGGCTCGGTATGGGTTTCGATCCTGTGCACCCTCATGTCGGCGCCGATGAAGACCATATCGAGGGAGATCAGAGTGTTCCGCATCCACATCGTCAGGGGCTGCGGGCGGTCGTAGAGGAACAGCATGCCGGCATTGGCCGGCAGGCTCCTGCGGTACATCAAACCCAGCGCCTTCTCCTGGGGTGTCGCGGCCAGCTCGACGGTGAAGCTATGGGGACCGGAATCGGTCTTCAGCACCAAGGTCGCGCTCCCCGCGGCCATGCCGCCGGGCGGCGGCAGAAGCAGGGTCAAAGCCAGCCCTGCGCCCGCCGCCAAGCGTCCCAATCGCCAAAGATGTCCGCTGATCAGTGAGAGGACGGACCCGTCGAGGTGTCCGGCTTGAGTTCTGCCGCCATCAATCCTTTGGGGCCGTGACCGAAACGAACCAGCACGGTCTGACCGGGTCGAAGCTCGGTGAAGCCGAAGCGCCGCAGCGTCTCCATATGCACGAAGATATCCGAGGTCTCCGGACCCCGGGTCAAAAACCCGAAACCGCGAAGACGGTTGAACCACTTCACCATCGCGCTTTCCCAGTCGCTCTCCGGAATCACCGCGACGTGAGTTCGTTGCGGCAATTCCGACGGGTGAACCGCCGTCGTGTCGTCCATGGCGCGGATGCGGAAGGCCTGCAGCCCCTTGGGCCGCCGCAGCACTTCGCACACGACCCTGGCACCCTCGTAGGCGGTCTGAAAACCGTCCCGCCGGAGACACGTCACATGCAGCAAAATGTCTGGAAGCTGATCTTCGTCTGGAACAATAAACCCATAACCCTTGGACGCGTCGAACCACTTGATCGATCCCGAGACCTCAAAGACATCAACTGTGGCTTCCTCGTCGCGTTGGGTATGGCCTTCAATATGTGGCGGTTCTTTCGCCCCCATGCCGCATTCCCCCCGCTAAACTTTCAGAGCCCAGACGAGTGTTACCCCACACGAATCGTCTGGAAGCTGCTCACCCAAAACATAGCATTGCCGCCTTGCGAGACCAGTGGAATTTTCCGCGCGCCTTTGCCTTCTCCACAGTTCGCCCGGCAAGTTCGACGCGGGTCACCGTCCCGGGTCGCAAGCGGCTGAGGAGAAAGCGATTCTTGCGTGAACAAGGGCGTCCACGGAAAAATCGATTCTGCTTGCCCGGGCGCGACGAAGAATCGGTCAAGCGTCTCTGCTAACGAGCAAAAATTCACTTTGCGGGTTCGCTTAGCCGGCGCGGCGCGAATCTGTGGGCCCCGGGCAACAATGGCGGGCGAATCTGCACCACAAGGTCGCGGGAAGCGTCATTTGCCTTGCCGGCTTGTCACGGCGCGCGTCCCCGGGCTAAGGGGTGTCGAGCCCGTCAGGCCGCAGCCAGCGAGAGGTGATCCATGAAATATTTGCACACGATGGTGCGCGTTTCCGATGCCGACCAGTCGCTCGATTTCTATTGCAACAAGCTCGGCCTCAAGGAGGTCAGGCGCATGGAGAGCGAGCAAGGCCGATTCACGCTCTACTACCTTGCCGCTCCGGGCGACGAGGATGCACAGATCGAGCTCACTTATAATTGGGATCCGGAGACCTATGGCGAGGGGCGCAATTTCGGCCACATCGCGTTTGAGGTCGACGATATCTACGAGACCTGCGAGCGACTCGTAAAAAACGGTGTGACCATCAACCGCCCGCCACGCGACGGGTGCATGGCGTTCATCCGCTCCCCCGACAATATCTCGATCGAGTTCCTGCAAAAGGGCAAGCCCCTGCCGAAGCAAGAACCGTGGGCGTCGATGCCGAATGTGGGGAAATGGTAAGTGTCGCGGGAGAACGGCTGCCCTCGAACCGTTCGGCAGCCGCCTCCCGCAACAAATTTCTAAGCCTGCCGGTTATGGGCAGTACCAGACCGGGCCGACGACGATGCAGCCGAGCGCCTGCCAGTTATAGGGGCGATAATTGTAGCGGTGATTCCAATAGCGGTTACCGTAATGGTAGCGGCCTTTGTAGTACTTCTTGCCGTAGTACTTCTTGTTGTATTTGTAGTGCTTGTTGTAATACTTCTTGCCGACCTGAACGATGTCGTTCGAGGTCAGCTGCGGGAGCGTTGCGGTCGGGGAGACCGGCAGCGCCCATGCAGCCGATAGCGCCAGGAGCGACACGATCGCTGCCGACAGAACAGATTTCATCATCAGTGAATTCCTCTTGTTGGGTGCCACCGTCGCATCGACCTTCAGACCGGACGATCAGACGATCGGACGATCGGGGAGAGAGCGGCACATGCACAGGCGCCGGGATGGATCATGCAGTCCCCGACGGGGCCTAATAAGGAAACGTGAAACCCTCGCTATGGGTTCCGGACAGCGTTTCCTAGTTGGATTGGTCCCGCAATCCAACGAAACAGATGGTACTCCCTAGGGGAATTGAACCCCTGTTTTCAGGTTGAAAACCTGACGTCCTAACCATTAGACGAAGGGAGCTTCGTCAGCCCCGCTGATATAGAAAGCTTTATGCACACGGGCAAGCTAGCCGCGCGCGGTTGAAGGCGTCGCCGCGTCCTCGATCACGAGCTCCACTCCGTCCCGGCCATTCCAATTATCGCGGCGGAGATGCCCCGCGACATGGAGCGGCGCGCCATCGTCCGCAAGCAGCAGCTTGGCCAGTGGCGTGTCGCCGATGCGGAAGGCAACCGCCTCGAGGCGCGCACCATCGGCGGCTATCAGGGTGCAGCGCATGTGCTGGCCGTTGAGCGGACGGACCCTGGTCAGGCGGTGAGCGGGAAAGGCGAAGCGGGGTTCTGGATGGCCCTGGCCGTAAGGGCCGGCCTTGTCCAAAAGCCCAATCAGCTCCTTGTTGGCTCCACCGGAGGACAGCGCGCCATCGATGGCCAAAGAGCGCAGGGCGGTGGCGTCGGCCACGGGAATGGCGAGGCGGTCGCCGATAAAGCCGAGCACCGCCTCCTCCTTGCCGCGCTCGAGCTTGAAACCTGCGGCCATGGCGTGGCCGCCGCCCTGCAAGAGCAGCCCCTCATGCACGGCGTCTCTGATCGCGAGGCCAAGGTCGACGGAGGCGATCGAGCGGGCCGAGCCGACGCCGCGGCCGTCGGGGGACCAGGAGACGGCGAAGGCAGGGAGATGGAAGCGCTCGGTCACGCGCCCGGCGATGAGCCCCAGCAGGCCCTTGTGCCAGCCCTCGGCGCCGAGCCAGATAAAGGGCCGGCCAGCATCGATGGCTTGCTCGGCCAGCGCGATCGCTTCCTCCAACATGCGTTCTTCAATCACCTTGCGCTGGGTATTGAGGTGGTCGAGCCGTGTCGCGATCGCGCGCGCCTCGCTCTCATCGTCGGTGGCGAGAAGCTTGGCGCCAAGATTTGACGCGCCAACTCTGCCACCGGCGTTGATGCGGGGGCCGAGAATAAAACCAAGCGTGAAACTGGTCGGAGCGGAATCGATGCGCGCGACATCGGCGAGCGCGCGCAGGCCCACATTGTGCCGCAGCCGCAGCACCTGTAAGCCCTTGGCGACCAGAGCGCGGTTGACCCCCTTCAGCGGAACCATGTCGCAAACGGTGGCCAGGGCCACGAGGTCGAGAAGCCCGAGCAGATCCGGCTCGGCTCTCCCGCGATAGAAGCCCTGGCGCCGGAGCACCCGGGTGGAGGCCACGAGAAACAGAAACACCATCCCCGCCGCGGCCAAATGACCGAGACCCGAAAGGTCGTCTTGGCGGTTGGGATTGAGGATGGCGAAGGCCGGCGGCAACGCCTCGTCGGCCTGATGGTGATCGATAACGACAATGTCGGCGCCAAGCCCGCTTGCAGCTTCGATCGCCGCCGCTGCCGCGGTGCCGCAGTCGACGGTGAGAATGAGCTTTGCCCCCCCCTCGGCCAGTCCCGACAGGGAGGCTGGCGTCGGTCCATAACCCTCGCTGAGGCGGTCCGGAATATAGGTCGCGGGCGTCTGTCCATGCGCGCGCAAGAAGCGCACGATCAGCGCCACCGAGGCCGCGCCGTCGACGTCGTAATCGCCGAAGACGGCGATCGGCTCGGCGTCGCGGATCGCGCGCGCGAAACGCTCGGCCGCCGGTTCCATGTCCCGCAAGCTTGCCGGATCGGGCAGAAGATGGCGGAGAGAGGGATCGAGATAATGGGCAAGCGTCGCCGCCTCAGCGCCCCGCGCGGCCAGGACCCGGCCGAGCAGCTCAGGCAGCCCATGCGCCTGCGCAATGGCCATCGCCGTCGAGGCGCGTGAGGGATCGAGCCGTTCGGTCCAGCGAAAGCCGCGCACGGACTGCTCCACGCCGAGAAAGGCGCATTGGACGCCGTCTTGGATTGCTTTGTAGCTGAGAGCCGCGGTCACGCTTATGGCACCTACCGACAACCGATCTGGGTTGGTGCCTAGCCTAGCTGATTCGCCGGTCGTTCCCGGATCAGTCGAGGGTGCTCGGGTCCCGGAATTCGGTCCTGATCCAGCGCACGGTGCGGGTTCTGGCCCGCATCACCACGGAATGGGTGAAGATCGCGTTCGGGGTAAAGCGCACGCCCTCCAAGAGCGAGCCGTCGGTGATGCCAGTCGCGGCGAAGCTCACATCGCCGGAGGCCATGTCGCGCATCAGATATTTGCGGTCGAAGTCGACGATGCCGGTGGCCTTCGCCTGTTCACGCTGCGCCGCGCTCGTGGCGACCAGCCTGCCCTGGATCTGGCCGCCGATGCAGCAGAGCGCCGCGGCGGCGAGCACGCCCTCAGGGGCGCCGCCCACGCCCAAATAGATATCGATGCCGGTGTCTTGCGGTTCGGTGGTGTGGATCACCCCGGCAATGTCACCGTCGCCGATGAGACGCACCGCGGCGCCCGTGGCCCGCACCTCCTCGATCAGCTTGGCATGGCGGGGGCGGTCGAGGATGCAGGCGGTGATCTCGGTGACAGGCACGCCCTTGGCCTTGGCCAGCGCGTTGAGATTGTCCGCGGGCGAGGCGTCGAGATCGACGAGACCCTCGGCATAGCCTGGCCCGATGGCGATCTTGTCCATATAGGTGACAGGGACCTTCAACAGGCTGCCGCGCTCGGCGATGGCGACGACGGCAAGGGCGTTGGGAAGCGCTTTGGCGGCGAGGGTCGAACCTTCGATCGGATCGACGGCAATGTCGACCTTGAGACTCTGAGCCGAGCCAGCACCAACCGTCTCGCCGATATAGAGCAGCGGCGCCTCGTTCTCCTCGCCCTCGCCCACGACGACGAGTCCTTGGATCGGAAGGCGCGCGAGGCCGCGATACATGGCGCCAATCGCCGCCGTCTCGGCGATGGCTTCGTCGCCACGGCCGCGCAGGCGGGCGGCGGCGATCGCGGCCGCCTCCGTCACCTGCACGATCTCAAGGCCGAGGGTGCGGTCAAGCTCGGGTTTCGGTTGAGCTTTCGCCACCTCGGCACCCTCCTCCCTCGCGCCCGGCGCAAGGCTATGTCTGCGGCCTATTGACTATCACAATTTCTCGATGCGGATCATCTGGGGCTTTGCATCCACGTGACCGTCGCGCTCGATCGCAGCCAGGGCCTTGCCAATGGCGGCCTCCGTCGTCTGATGTGTGACCATCACCACGGCCGCGGGCGAGCTTACATCCCGGCGTCTGAACCCCGGAAGCTCGGCGCCGCGGCGGCGCTGAACGATGCTCTCGATGGAAATGCCCTGCTCCGCCATGCGGGCGGCGATCGCGGCGAAGGCGCCGGGACGGTCGAACACGGAGAGCCTGATATAGTAGCCGCCTTCATGGGTGCGCATCAGGGCTTTCTTGTACGGCTTCAAGTCCTTCGCCCTGATGACAAAGGGAGGCAGGATGAGGCCCCTGGCGATGTCGATCAGATCGCTGACCACGGATGAGGCGGTGGGGCCGGCGCCGGCGCCCGGCCCGATCAGCATGATATCGCCGACAAAGTCCCCGTCGATGGCGACGCAGTTCGACACCCCGTCGACGTCGGCGATTGCCGTGTGCTTGGGCACCATGGTTGGGTGCACGCGCTGCTCGATGCCGCTGTCGGTGCGGAGCGCAACGCCGAGCAGCTTGATGCGGTAACCGAGATCGTCGGCCGCTTCGATATCAGCGGGAGTGATGTTCTCGATGCCTTCCACATAGACCGATTCAAACGAGGTGCGGGTCCCGAAGGCGAGCGTGGTCAGAAGCGCGAGCTTGTGCGCGGTATCGAAGCCGCCAATGTCGAAAGTGGGATCGGCCTCGGCGTAGCCTTGGGCTTGCGCCTCCTTCAACACGTCGGCGAAGGCCCTGCCCTCTTTCAGCATCAAGGTGAGGATGTAGTTGCAGGTGCCGTTCAAGATGCCATAGACGCGGCTGATGGCGTTGCCTTGCAGGCTCTCGCGCATCACCTTGACCACGGGAATGCCGCCGGCGACGGCGCCTTCGAAATTGAGCGTCACGCCGTGCTTCTCGGCCAGTGCGGCGAGGCTCGGCCCGTGATGGGCGAGCAGCGCCTTGTTGGCGGTGACGACATGCTTGCCGGCGCGAAGCGCCGCTTCGACCGAGTCCTTCGCCGCGCCGCTCTCGCCGCCGATCAGTTCGACGAAGATGTCGATCGAAGGGTCGCGCGCTAGCTCGACCGGGTCGTCGACAAAGCGAAAGCCAGAGATGTCGGCGTCGCGGCTCTTGCCGCGGTTGCGCGCGGACACCGCCACGATCTCAATTGGCCTGCCGATGCGGGCGGCAAGCGCTGGACCGCGCTCGGCGAGCAGACGCAGAACCCCGCCCCCGACCGTTCCGAGCCCGGCGAGCCCGAGTTTTAAAGGCTCCGTCATTGAGGGATCAGAGCGTCCTCGACGCCTTAGACGCAAGTGGAATGACGTTGTGCAGGCTTTTCGCCGATTCGGCGAAGAATTTCCGAATATTGCGCGCGGCTTGGCGAATGCGCTGCTCGTTCTCGACCAGCGCGATGCGCACATGGCCCTCGCCATATTCGCCAAAGCCCACGCCCGGCGATACCGCGACCCCCGCTCTCTCCAGCAGCAGCTTGGAGAATTCGAGCGATCCAAGATGGGCGAACATGTCGGGGATCGGTGCCCAGGCGAACATGGTCGCCGGCGGTGAGGGGATCGGCCAGCCGGACCGCGTGAGGGCGTCGACCAGGCAGTCGCGGCGACGGCGGTAGATGCCGCGGATCTCGTCGATGCAGTCTTGCGGGCCGTTCAACGCGGCGGCGGCGGCGACCTGAACCGGCGTGAAGGCGCCGTAGTCGAGATAGGACTTGACCCGCGTCAGGGCTCCAATCAGGCGCTCATTGCCGACGGCAAACCCCATGCGCCAGCCAGGCATGGCGTAAGTCTTGGAGAGCGTGGTGAACTCGACGGCAATGTCGATGGCGCCCGGCACCTGAAGGATCGAGGGCGGCGGCTCGCATTCGAAATAGATCTCCGCATAAGCGAGATCGGACAGCACGATCAAGTCGTGCTTCTTGGCGAAGGCGACGATCTCCCGGTAGAAATCGAGATCGGCGACGACGGCGGTGGGATTGGCCGGATAGTTCAGCACGAGCGCCGACGGCTTCGGCACCGAATGCTTCACCGCCCGGTCGAGCGAGGCCATGAAGGCGGAGTCGGTCGAGGCCGGAAGGTGCCTGATGACGCCCCCGGACATGATGAAGCCGAATTCGTGGATCGGATAGGTCGGGTTGGGCACCAGGATCACGTCCCCAGGGGCCGTGATCGCCTGAGCCATGTTGGCGAAGCCTTCCTTGGAGCCGAGCGTGGCGACGATTTGAGTCTCGGGATCGAGCTTCACCCCGAAGCGGCGCTCGTAATAGGCGCCTTGCGCTCGCCGCAGCCCCTGAATGCCGCGCGAGGCGGAATAGCGGCTCGAACGCGTGTCGCGAACGGTCTCGATCAGCTTCTGCACAATATGGTGGGGTGTCGGCATGTCTGGATTGCCCATGCCGAAATCGATGATGTCTTCGCCACGAGCGCGCGCGTGCGCTTTGAGCTTGTTCACCTGCTCAAAGACGTAAGGCGGCAGCCGCTTGATTCTGTGGAAATCGTCAGTCACGAGCTTCTAGATCCCGCTGTCGCCCTGGTGCCTAACGGGTGGGGCATTTGAACCACAAAAACAGGCTCCTGGGCAAGATGCCCGGTCGGGCGGCTCAGTTGGCCGGTTTCACCGAGGCCGTGGTGTCCTGCGGCGTTTCCCCGCGCTTTGCCTGCTCGCCCCGCAGATCGGCGATCAACGCCTTTTGCTGGTCGGGGGTGAGCGTCTTCTCATAGCCTTTGGCGGAGGTCTTGAAGGTCGGGGCCGAGGGTCCGGTGCCGAACGAATCGGAGCACCCGCCGAGAATGATCGCGGGAAAGGCAAAAACAGCGAGAACTGCACGCTTTGACAGCAGTTGAAGCATCATTAGGCTCGCAAATTTCTATTTTGTTCCCGGGCAATTGGCATGGCCCGTCCCTTGCTATATTGCATAGCACAATGAGCCATAACAGGAGTCGTCGCCACCGCGCAGATGCTCCGTTCACCTTGGCATCATTGTGATTAACCGGGGGTAAAATAAGGGCGCCAGCTTCTATGCAGGAACGCAACGAAGAAATGACCGAGGAAAAAGGGGACGGTTCCCAAGGCAATCAGTTCGACGTTCTCGCGCGAAACATGATGCGCCTGTTCGACCAGGGCGCCAAAGTGCTTAGCACCTTGGCCGAGAAGCAGAACGGCTCGGGACCCTACAGCATGGCGACGGAGGCCGGCGAGGCAACCAAGCTGCTCGGCGAGATCGCCCGGCAATGGGTCAGCGAGCCGGCCAAGTTGGCCGCGGCGCAGAATGAGCTCTTCAAAGACTATGCTGAGCTTTGGGGCCGCTCGGTCCGCCGCTTTCTCGGTGCCGAGGTCGAGCCCGTGATCGAGCCCGCGCCCGGCGACAACCGCTTCAAGGACCCCGACTGGTCGAACGGTCAGTATTTCGACTTTTGGAAGCAGGCTTATCTGCTCACCTCTCGCTGGGCGGAGGATCTGACCCGCAAGACCGAAGGTGTGGACGACAAGACCCGCAAGCGCGCCCTCTTCTATCTGGATCAGATGCTGGCGGCGCTATCGCCGTCCAACTTCGCCTTGACGAATCCGGAGGTGGTGCGCGCCACGCTGGCCACGAATGCGGAGAATCTGGTCCAGGGCATGACCCATCTCGCTTACGACCTCGAGCATTCAAATGATTTGCTGCGCGTCAGTCAGACCGATTTGTCGGCCTTCGAGGTGGGCAAGAATCTCGCCGTCACGCCGGGCAAGGTGGTTTTCCAAAACGAGCTGATTCAGCTCATCCAATATGCCCCGAGCAAGGGCAAGGTGTTCGAGCGGCCTCTCCTGGTGGTGCCGCCCTGGATCAACAAATTCTATATTCTCGATCTGGTGCCGGAGAAAAGCTTCATCAAATGGGCGGTCGATCAAGGGTTCACCGTCTTCGCCGTCTCCTGGGTGAACCCCGATGCGCGGCTCGCGCAGAAAACCTTCGAAGACTATATGCAAGGCGGCCTACTCACCGCGGTCGACGCCGTTATCCGCCAAACTGGGCAGCCCCAGATCAATGTGCTCGGCTATTGCGTCGGCGGCACCCTGCTCGCCTCGGCGCTGGCTTATATGGCGGCCAAGAAGGACGATCGCATCGCCTCGGCCACCTTGCTGGCGGCGCAGGTCGATTTCAGCGAGGCCGGCGACCTCCTCGTCTTCATCGACGACGCGCAATTGACGTCGCTGGAGGAGATGATGTCGGAGCACGGCTATCTCGACGGCTCGCGCATGGCGGCGGTGTTCAACATGCTGCGGCCGAAGGATCTGATCTGGCCTTACGTGGTCAATAACTACCTTCTCGGCAAGAAGCCCTTTCCCTTCGATCTACTCTATTGGAACGCGGATTCGACCAGGCTGCCGGCGGCCAACCATGCCTTCTATTTGCGCGAGTTCTATCACCTCAACCGCTTGAGCAAGGGCGAGATGGTGCTGGGCGGCGTCAAGCTCGACCTCGGCAAGGTGAAGGTACCGGTCTACGAACTCTCGACCAAGGAGGACCACATCGCCCCCGCGTCGTCGGTGTTCATCGGCTCGAAGCTGTTCGGGGGCCCAGTCCGTTTCGTCATGGCGGGCTCCGGCCATATTGCCGGGGTCGTCAACCCGCCGGCGAAGAAGAAATATCAATTTTGGAGCGGCAAGCCCGGGGCGTCGCTGACCGAATGGATGGCGAAGGCGACGGAGACGCCGGGCTCATGGTGGCCCGACTGGGCCGCCTGGCTGGCCAAGCAATCGGGTCCCAAGGTACCGGGCCTCGATCCGGCCAGCGGCCCGCTCAAGCCGATCGAAGACGCCCCTGGGTCCTATGTGCGGAGTCGCCCGCAAGGGGACTGATGTGGCCCTCGCGCGGGCCACGCGCGCGGCTTACGGGAACAGCGGCAGTTGTTCGAGCCCGAGCGTCTCGGGGAAGCCATGCATCAGGTTGAAGTTCTGCACGGCCTGACCGGCGGAGCCCTTCACCAGATTGTCGATGACCGAGACCACGATGGCGCGGCCCTTGAGGCGGTCGGCGAAGACGCCGATATGGCAGAAATTCGAGCCGCGCACATGCTGGGTGGCTGGGGTCACGCCCTCCTCCACCACATGCACGAAGGGGCTTGCGGCATAGGCCTGCTTCAGCGCGCTGCGGAGGTCGCCGGCCGTCGCCTTGCCGGCGAGCTCGACATAACAGGTGCAGAGTTCGCCCCGGCTCATCGGGGTGAGGTGCGGCGTGAAGTTGATGGTCACGGCTGCGCCAGCGGCAATCCCGAGCTCCTGCTCGATCTCCGGCACGTGACGGTGATTGCCGATGCCATAGGGGGAAACCCCCTCGCCCGCCTCCGAGAACAGAATGTTCTGCTTCAGCGTCCGGCCGGCGCCGGAGACGCCTGACTTGGCATCGATGATGAGGGCGTCGGTCTTGACCAGCTTCGCCTTGGCCAGCGGCAACAGCGCCAGCAGCACGGCCGTCGGGTAGCAGCCGGGACAGGCGACCAGCCGCGCGCCTTTGATCTTGTCGGCGTAGTGCTCCGTCAGCCCGTACACCGCATGCTGCAGCAGCTCCGGCGCATTGTGGTCGCCGCCATACCATTCGGCATAGACGGAAGCATCGCGCAGCCGGAAATCCGCCGACATGTCGATGATCTTGATCCGCGCCGGAAGCTTCGCGATCTCGCCATGGGCGGTGCCATGTGGCAGCCCACAGAAGACCACATCCACTTGATCCCAATCCGCCTGGTCGGAGGTCACCAGCGGCGGCAGGTCGAGGCTCGAAAGATGCGGGAACACTTGCGCCAGCGTTTGGCCCGCATGAGCCTTGGCGATCAGCGCCGTGATGGAGATGCTCGGGTGACGCGCGGCGAGCCTGATCAAATCGGCGCCGGTATAGCCGCTGGCGCCCAGCACCGCGGCTCTGATCTTGGTGTTTGCAGCCATGGTCGACACTCTTGCGCCCGCGCGAGCGGTCATGCTCGCGGGCTTAGCCGAATTCGAAGGATTGCGAAAGCCAATGGATGCGCGCTGGCGCGCGCAAGGTCATTGGGGGTGGCCGTCTAAAGCCGTTGGTAGACGTCGAGCCGGCTAGCGCTTGGAGAACTGGAAGCTCTTGCGGGCCTTGGCCTTGCCGTACTTCTTTCGCTCCACGGTGCGGGCGTCGCGAGTGAGGAAGCCCGCCTTCTTCAACACGCCGCGGAGCTCGGGCTCGTAATGCGTGAGGGCCTTGGAGATGCCGTGGCGGACAGCGCCGGCCTGGCCGGAGAGGCCACCGCCGCTGACGGTGCAAACAACGTCATATTGGCCGTCGCGCTGGGCGGTGACGAGGGGCTGCTTCAGAATCATCTGCAGCACGGGCCGCGCGAAATAGGTGGCGTGGTCCTTGCCGTTGACGACGATCTTGCCAGGGCCCTGCTTAACCCAGACGCGGGCCACGGCATCCTTGCGTTTGCCGGTGGCATAGGCGCGGCCCTGGGGGTCGACCTTCCGCTCATAGACGCTGACCGGAGCAACATCGCTGTCGCCCTTGATCGGGGCCAAGTCCTCAAGAGTCTTCATCTCAGGGGCCATGGCTTCAAGCGCTCCTTGCGTTCTTGCTGTTGAGGGCAGCGATGTCGAGCTTCGTCGGGCTTTGCGCCTCGTGCGGGTGCTCGGCACCCGTATAGACGCGCAGATTCTTCAGCTGCTGGCGGCCAAGGGGCCCGCGCGGCAGCATCCGCTCAACCGCCTTGTGCAACACCCGCTCCGGGTGCTTGCCGTCCAGAATCTTCTCGGCGGTCCGTTCCTTGATGCCGCCGGGATAGCCGGTGTGCCAGTAATAGACCTTGTCGGCGCGTTTGTTGCCCGTGAGCACGACCTTTTCGGCGTTGATCACGATGATATTGTCGCCGCAGTCCATATGAGGCGTGAAGCTCGGCTTGTGCTTGCCTCTAAGACGCGTGGCGATCAGAGCCGCGAGCCGGCCCACGACGAGGCCGTCGGCATCGATGACGACCCAGGACTTTTCAATGTCCGAAGGTCTGGCTGAAAAGGTCTTCATGGCGTATCGCTCTCCCGACCGGATTGGCGGGCTTCTAGCGGCTCGACTTGGCAGGGTCAAGCGCAAAGCGGATTTTTCGTGTTAATTCCTTGGATTACGCATGTGGTATTCAATTACCTTTAGGTCACGCGCCACCTTGCTTCCTTGACGCAGAAGGGAGTGGCGTAGATTGCACGGATAGGCGATTTCGGGCAGAAGCTTGAGCGCCTGCGACGATCGATAGGCCAGGGGTTGAGACAGTGAAGCAGGCTCCTTCCATGGGCACCGAGCCGGGACGCGATTCGGGCACCCCGCTCCTGCGCGAGGATCGCGGACCCATAACCCTGCTCACGCTCAACCGGCCCGCGGCGCGCAACTGCCTGTCCGAGGATCTAATTGCCGCCCTGCATGGCGCCATCGAGACCACCGGCGGCGATGAGTCTGTTCGCGCGGTGGTGATCACCGGCGCGGGCTCGGCCTTCTCCTCAGGCCACGATCTCAAGGAGTTGAGTGCACATCGGAACGATCCGGATCGCGGCCAGGCTTATTTCACGAAGATCATGCAGGCCTGCTCCGATTTGATGCTGTCGATCGTCCATTCGCCAAAACCCGTGATCGCGGCGGTGAATGGGATTGCCACGGCCGCCGGCTGTCAGCTCGTTGCCGCTTGCGATCTGGCCGTCGCCAGCGATGACGCGCGCTTCGCCACACCAGGGATCAATATCGGGCTGTTCTGTTCCACCCCCATGGTGGCGCTGAGCCGCAATCTTTCGCGCAAGGCCGCCATGGAGATGTTGCTGCTGGGCGATATGGTGAGCGCGACCGAGGCCAAGGAGCTTGGCCTCGTCAATCGGGTCGCGAGGCCGGACGAGACCGTCAATGAGGCCATGGAGCTTGGGCGCCGGATCGCAACCAAGCCCAAAGCCACGTTGAGCATCGGCAAGGAGGCCTTCTATCGCCAGCTCGAGATGTCGCTGCAGGAAGCCTACGCCTATGCCGCCGCGGTGATGGTGGAGAACATGCTTCATGCCGAGGCCGAGGAGGGAATTGGCGCCTTCCTGGAGAAGAGAGAGCCGATCTGGCCGCGATGAATTCGCGTATCCCGGCGGCGATACGGACCCGTATTGGCCTAGTTTTGCCATTCTTCGTGATATATTCGGCTCACACGGGACAGCCTGCCCCCTCTATGGCCATACGTCTTGTCGTGTAATCGGGTTCGGGTATGGACCACGTCATTCTTCTCAAGCATTGGAGTCGACTCGAATGAAGCAGCTCTTCGCGTTAATCATGATCGCGTTCTTGGTGCCCACCGCGGCTATGGCCAAGAACAGCCCCTGCAAAGAAGACAAAACCAAATTCTGCAAGGAAGTGAAGGCAGCCGGAGGCAAGGTCAAAGCTTGCCTTAGGGAGCACATGGAAGAGCTCAGCCCTGCGTGCAAGGACTCGCTGGTAAAGAAGAGAGAGGCGAAGCCGGCTGATGCCAAGAAGCCGAGCGACGCCGCGAAGCCAGCTGACGCGACGCCTGCCGATCAGGCCACGCCGCCCTCCGACCCGGCCTCCCCCGGCGCGGCAGAGAGCAAGCCATAAAGAATATTCCTCGCGCCGTGCCGTCCTTGGGAACTGGCACGGCGTGAGACAGCCTTCCCCATTTCGGCTGAATTATTTACGAGCTTGACGGGCTCGCTGGCTCGCGTGAACCACGACACCTATAGCGACGCCTATATCAGGGGCATTCTCTCCACGTGCCGAATCTTTGCGGTTGTAGGCGCGAGCCCAACACCGTCGCGGCCGAGCTATTTCGTCATGAAATATCTGATGGCCAAAGGCTTCCATATCCTTCCCGTCAATCCCGCCTATGCCGGCAGCGAAATTGTGGGTCAGAAGGCCCACGCCGCGCTCGCCGAGATCGGCACGCCGGTGGACGTGGTCGACATCTTCCGGAATTCCGAAGCCGCGCTTCAGGTGACGCGCGAGGCCATCGACCTCGGCGCCAAGGTGGTGTGGATGCAACTCGGCGTACGCAACGACGAGGCGGCGAAGCTGGCCGAGGACGCCGGATTGAAGGTGGTCATGAACCGCTGCCCCAAGATCGAATATGGGCGCCTCTCGGGCGAGATCGGCTGGCTGGGCGTCAACCGCCGCCTGATCGACAACCGCAAGCCGCTGCTGTTCGGCAAGGGCGGCACCATGAAGCACCAGCGATGAACCTGAGCACCGCACGCTAGCGGTAATCCGCTGCCCGCCTGTATAGTCGCTTTCCGATCCAACCAGCCTAGAGGGAACATAATGTCAGCCGAACAAAAGCCCGGCTTCAATACTCTGGCGATCCACGCCGGCGCCCATCCTGACCCGGCCACCGGCGCCAGAGTCACGCCAATCTATCAGACGACCTCATTCGTGTTCGAGAATACGGACCACGCCGCGGCGCTGTTCAATCTCGAAACCTTCGGCAACATTTACACGCGCATCATGAACCCGACGCAGGGTGTGCTCGAGGAGCGCATCGCGGCGCTGGAGGGCGGCACGGCCGCGCTCGCCGTTGCTTCCGGGCACGCGGCGCAGGTGCTCGTCTTCCATGCGCTGCTCGAGCCCGGCGACGAGTTCATCGCCGCGCGCCAGCTCTATGGCGGCTCGATCAATCAGTTCACGCAGTCATTCAAGAAATTCAATTGGAACGTCCGTTTCGCCGACACGGATGACCCGGAGAGCTTCCGCGCGGCGTTGACGCCCAAGACCAAGGCCATCTTCGTCGAGTCGATCGCCAATCCCGGAGGCATCATCACCGACATTGCCGCGATCTCGGCGATCGCGAAGGAAGCCGGCGTGCCGCTGATCGTCGATAACACGCTGGCTACTCCCTATCTGATGCGGCCGATCGAGCACGGCGCCGACATCATCGTGCATTCCCTGACCAAGTTTCTCGGCGGTCACGGCAATTCCATCGGCGGCGCCATCGTCGATTGCGGCACCTTCGACTGGATGAAGAGCGGGCGCTACCCGACCCTGTCGGAGCCCTCGTCCAGCTATCACGGCATTACCTTTGCCGAGACCTTCGGTAATTTCGCCTTTGCTATTGCCTGTCGTGTATTTTCGTTGCGCGATCTGGGGCCGGCGATCTCGCCCTTCAATGCCTTCCTCATTCTCACCGGGATTGAGACTCTGCCCTTGCGCATGCAGCGGCACTGCGACAACGCGCTCGCGGTAGCCGAGTGGCTGTCCGGCCACGACAAGGTCGCCTGGGTGAGTTATGCGGGGCTCCCCGGTAGCAAATTCCACGCGCTGGCCAAGCGCTATTGTCCGCACGGCTCCGGCGCGGTGCTCACCTTCGGGCTCAAGGGTGGCTATGACGCCGGCGTCAAGCTCGTCGGCAACGTCAAGCTGTTCAGTCATCTCGCCAATATCGGCGACACGCGAAGCCTGATCATTCATCCGGCCTCGACCACGCACCGCCAGCTCTCGGACGAGCACCGCGTGCGTGCCGGCGCCGGACCGGAAGTGGTGCGGCTTTCGGTGGGGTTGGAGGATGTCGCCGACATCATCGGCGATCTCGATCAGGCGCTGGCCGAGGTCTGAGGCGCGCGCGCCGGCAGTTCGGGCGCGAGCGTTAGCCACAGATGGTAGAGCGCCGCGCCGAACAACAGCACGGCGCCTGCCTGGTGGGCGAGACCAAGCGAGATCGGCACGGCGAGGAGCAGCGTCCACACGCCGAGCGTGGCTTGCAGGAGCGCGAAGCAGGCGACGGCGAAGGCGCTTGCGAGCAGGGCGGATGGGCCGCGCGCGGCGGCGAACCAGACCGCCTGGGCCAGCGTGGCCAGGACGACGGCGTAGCCCAGCATGCGGTGATCGAACTGGACCGCGAGCCGGTTCTCGAACAGATTCATATACCAGGGCGCGAGGCCGCCGAGACCTTCGGGCACGAAGGCGCCGTTGATCAGCGGCCAGGTGTTGAAGCCGAGGCCGGCGTCGAGGCCGGCAACGAGCGCACCCGTAAGGATCTGTAGAAAGACCAGCGCCAGCACGGCCGCGGCGAGCCAGACGGCGGCGCGCAAGCCTGAGCTTGCAGATCCCCTGCCCTCGCGCCCAAGCCCGAACAGGAGCCAGAGCGTGTAGCCCAAGATGGCGACGGCGAGGCCGAGATGCGCGGCGAGCCGGTACTGGCTCACATCGAAGCGGTCGACGAGGCCGCTCTTCACCATGTACCAGCCGACCACGCCCTGAAGGCCGCCAAGGGCGAACAGGCCCAACAGCCGCGGCATCAAGGGTTTGGGAATGGCGCCCGCAATCCAGAAGACGACGAAGGGCACGAGAAAAACGAGGCCGATGCAACGTCCGAGGAAGCGGTGCACCCATTCCCACCAATAGATGGTCTTGAATTCATCGAGGCTCATGCCCTGCTTCAAATGTAGATATTCGGGGATCTGCTGATAGGCGGCGAACGCCTTTTGCCAGGCCGTGTCGGACAGCGGCGGCACCACCCCCATGATCGGCTGCCATTCGGTGATGGAGAGGCCTGAATCGGTGAGGCGCGTGGCGCCTCCGACCAGGATCATGGCCACGATCAGGAGCGCGATGGTCGACAGCCAGAGGCGCAAGGCCCCGCGGTGCCACGCCTTCGCCGGCCTCTGGTCCAGGCGGGGGGTGGTCACGCTTTGGCCGACGGTTTGGACATGATGGGCTCTGATAACCGGCCCCCCGGCCGAACTCAACGCCGTGAGCGGACCACGATGCCGCACAGCCTCGGGTTCCCGGGTCCTCATTTGCGCCCAAGCCTGGGCTTTTTTGCCAAGCGAAAACGATTAAGCTAGCGATCTCGACAGCCAGGCCGCCCTTCGGCCTCAAGAACATCGGAAGGCAGCCATGGTGGATGTGCGTTTGGTTGTGGCAGCTGTGTTAGCCGCAGGGCTCGCCATGGCCGCCGGAACGGCGGAAGCGGCACCTTGCGGCAATAATAGCGCCGGGTTCGAGGCCTGGAAGCGGGCCTTCGCCGCCGAGGCGCGCGCCAATGGCGTCGGCCCCAAGGCGATCTCGGCGTTGATGAGCACGAGCTATTCGGCGGGAACCATCAGGGCCGATCGCGGCCAGAAGAGCTTCAAGCTCAGCCTCAATCAGTTCATGGCCAAGCGCGGTGGCACGGCGATCGCGGCGAGAGGCAAATCGCTCAAGAAGTCGAATGCCGGGCTGTTTGCCTCGATCGAGAAACGCTACGGCGTGCCGCCTGGGCCGCTGCTCGCGATCTGGGGCATGGAGACCGGCTTCGGCTCGACCATGGGCAATCAAAACACGCTCTCGGCCGTGGCCACCCTCGCCTATGACTGCCGCCGGAGCGAATATTTCACCGAGAATCTGTATGCGGCGCTGAAGCTCATCGATCGCGGCATGCTCAGCGCCTCCCAGCGCGGTGCCATGCATGGTGAGGTCGGGCATACGCAGTTTCTGCCAAAGAGCATTCTGCTTTACGCGGTCGATGGCGACGGTGACGGTAAGGTCAATCTCAACTCGAAGGCCGATGCCCTCGCCTCGACCGCCAATTTTCTCAAAGGACATGGCTGGGCCCCCGGCGCGGGCTATCAGCCGGGTCAGCACAATTTCGTCGCCATCCAAGGCTGGAACGCCGCCGGCGTCTATCAGCAGGCGATCGCCATCATCGGCCTGCGCATCGACGGGTGATGGACCGCCGAAGCCTGAAGGGCTTCGGCGCGTCTCTCAGTCGTGGGTAATCGGATCAAGCAGCTTTGGCGTAGTACGACTTGAGCTGGTTCATCACCGCAGCTTTGTCGAACTCGGCGCCCATGCCGAGCATGGCGTCGGCGAAGCGGCCGGCGATCTCGCTGATCTGCTCGGGTGAGAGCTGGTTGAGGATGCCGATGCGAACTTGAACGGGCTCGGACAGGGTCGGCCAGATGCCGAAGCCTGTCTCACGCGCGCCAGCCACCAGCTCCTTCTCCTTGCCGGCGAGCTTGCCCGGCAGATTGAGCACGATGAGGCTCGGCATGTCGGAGGTGACGTCGCAGCCCATGGCCTCGACCGCTTGGCGCAGCGCCTTCTCGTGATAGGCGTAGTCGGTGGCCTTGCGGCGGCGGCCATAGCCGAGAATGATGCGCAAGGCTTCGTGGAACGCGGCCACGGCGTAGCAGGAATGGGTTTGGTGGTAGCCGGGGGTCGGGCTGTCCTTGCCGTCGATGATGCCCCAGTGGCGGGCGTCGAGGATCGGATGGTGCACATAGGTGCGGCAGCCGCGCTTGCGCACCAGGTCGATCGCCTTGTCGGTGAAGCTGACCGGCGCGTAGGTGAGCGGCAGCGAAAGCACGCCTTTCTGCGGACACGACGCCCAGGCGACGACGCCCGGATAGTCGTCGATATTGAAGTCGCCGACGCCGAGGCTCGACACGGCATCGACAATGCCCATCACGCCGTGCTTGACGCAGGCGTCGCTAAAGCCCTTGAGGTCGTTGACACGGCCGGAGCCGGTTTCCCAATGGGCCATGAACGCCCACATCGGCTTGTGCTCGGCCAGCGCCTTGTCGACGGTCTCGCCCCTCACCGACTGACCGTGCGGGGTCTCCACGGCGATCACACTTTTCGGTTTGGGGTTCAGCGAATCCGCCGCAAGCTCCTCGGCAGTCGCGGCCTTCATGCGGATGGTAAGGCTGTCGATGCCGGAGAAGGTGCCGTTGGGAAAGGCCACGACCTTGTCGCCCGGCAGGATCATCGAGAGCACACAGTCGAGACCCGAGAAGCCGGTGCCGGCGACGCCATATGTATAGACGTTCTTGGTGCCCCACAATTCGCGCAGCATCTCCTTGGCCTCGATCATGCCGCGGAGCACGTCCTTCTGCATGTGGTCGGCCACCCCAGTCTTGGCGAAGCGCTCGAGCACTCTGGGGTCGGTATTCCCCGGTCCGGGGCCGGCAGCCAGGGTCTCAGGAATTTCAAGGGGTGGGAAAATCGTCATGGGATACCTCGGAGTGTTACGACCGTCGAAACCTAAGCCGTTCGAGATACCGGATGGAGGAGGCAACGACAACACAAAAAATGGCTCAAATCAGAGCTTTCCTCGAAGGCAACGCGGCTAACGGGGATATCTTCGCCACTATCGTGAGGGTCGAAGCATGCGTATGAGGAGCCGTAAGCTTATTGGCACGGTGGTGCTGCTGCTGTTTCTCGCCGCCTATGCCGTGATGGTGGTGAGTATCGGAGCCGGGCGGATTGTCGATGCTTCACCCTTGGCGCGGCTTGCTTTTTTCATCGTCGCCGGCCTCGCCTGGGTGTTGCCGGCCGGCGTGCTGATCCGCTGGATGCAGCGGCCCGACGCTCCGGGTGCGCTCAAGCGGCCCTGACCTGCTGCAAGCCATTCCAAAGCGCGAAGGGCGCGCCGGAGAGATAGAGGGCCGTATAGGTCAGCGACTGATAGTCGCCATTCAGCGCGACCCGGGGCAGCGCCGTCACATTGCGGCAATGGCCCGGGAACAGCACACCCTTTCGCGTCGTCACCCCAGTCCTGAAGCCGAGTTCCTTGGCCAGGGCGAAATCCCTGCCCCGCGTGCTGTCTTCGTCGCCATAGGGGAAGCTGAGATGGGTGGGCCTGGTTCCAAGCTCCCGCTCGATTGCGTCGGCGCTTCCCTCCATCTCGCTCACGGCTTTCTCGGTGGAGAGTTTGGCCATGGCGTAGTGTCCCTGGCCATGGGTGCCGATGGTGACCAGCGGATCGGCGGCCAGAAGCCGCAACTCATCCCAATTCATCACCAGGTCGCGGCACATGGCGGCCATGTCGATCTCATAGCGCTCGGCGAGCGAGCGCACGATCTGCCGCTGCGTGGCTTCGTCGATGGCGCGGAGCCACCAATAGATCTGATCGTGACTTCGCGATTTCTCCGCCGCGGTGACGGTCGGCAGGCACCAGAGGTCGCGATGGCGGCAAAGCTCGATCTCGTCGGCTCTGCGCACGATCTCTTCCAGTGCGAGCCACCAAAGTTCGCCCCGGCCGGAAGCGTAGTCGGTCGGAACGTAAATGGTGAGCGGTAGCGAACGGCGCTTGAAGATGGGATAAGCGTGAGTGAGCACGTCGCGATAGCCATCGTCAAAGGTGAAGCAGACAAAACGCCTGCCCTCGCCGTGTCTCAAGCGCCGCACGGCCTCATCGAGAGAGACGACATCGAGCCCGGCCTCTTCGACTTGGTCCAGCACAGCCTCGAGAAATTCCGGCGAGACCTCCAAATTGCGGTTCGGAGCAAATTCCCTCTCTCGCGCCGGCCGGATATCCGGCCGGACATGGTGCAGGCTGAAGATCATGCCCTCGCCTTGGGTGTAGGGCGCGAGCAGGCGATGGGCGCCGGTGTGATAGAACCCCGACATGGCCGCCTTCATCATCGCGGTCTTCATTGCTGTCATCGCTCGAAATTCCTTTCGACTCTTGGACGCATCAACGGCACTCAGAGCGCGGCGGCGCGGCCGAACAGGCCGGATCGACGCGACAGGCGTTCCCGCGCGCCTTGTTCGTGGCGCAGGACGGGGCAGCCGAATGCGGTGAGATCGGTCAAGGCGCCGCTATTTGCGGCTGCGCCGGGCGCAAGTACGGCAACAACGACGCCGACCCGGCCTTCCAGCGGGGATTGGATCTTGGCCGCCGTGTCGCGATCGACATGCAGCACGATGAAGTCATAGGCCTGCGCCAACGCCGTGAAGATGCCGGTGAGGCGCCCGTTGCCACGGCCTTCGGTTCCGACCGTCGGGTTTCCGGCCGGGATCACCTGCAACGGCGTCTGGTCATCGACATGCACGACGTCCTCGAAGCCCACCCGGCCCGCGGCGAGATCGGTGAAGCCCGGCGCGCGCGGGAGGCCGAGCCGTCCCGACACGGCCGTCGCACCGCGGGTGAGATCGACCAGGACGCCGCGTTGCTTGCCCGCCAGCAGCGAGCGGGCGATGCGAATGGCTTCCGAGGTCGCGTCGATCTCAAGCTTACCCGCCACCACCAGCACCGCGCCGGCCGCGTTTCCGGCCGAACGCAGGCGGATGTGGTTCAGCACCGCGTCGATCGATTTGAGCACCGGCCCGACCCGGCCCTGGCTTGGCCCGGCCGGAGCGCCCTCTTGGCGCGGCTCCTTGGCAGCCTCTCTCGCGCGCAAAGACGCTCGCCGCTGTTGCAGATAACTGCGGAGGTCGTTCGGCGCTCCGACCTCGCCTTCTTGTCGCGTCGGGGGCGGAGACGAGTTGCGGTTCTGCTCCTCAAGCTGATGCGATCCGCGAAGCTCGGCGGCGAGGACTCTCTCGAACAGGCCTCTTGTGTTTGCCCGTTTCGGGACGACTTCGGCCTTGGTGCTGTCGGCGCCGCCTGCCAGGGCGGGAAGCAGGTCCTCGGTCGAGATCTTGATCGTGCTCATGGAGTCCTCGATCGGCCTGCCTGCCGCGCAAGCCGAGAATGGCGTAGGCTCCATTACAGCGCCTCTTCGTAACCAAGTTCTTAAGTACCGCCCCGCTTCGGCACGGTCGCTCAACTCTCATTAAGGATCGGATGGCGGGGGATCGGAGCGATGAGCAGCGCGAGGCGTGCTCACCGAAGTCGCAAGGCGGAGCCGGACCACGCTATTTACCTGTCCGGGTGGTTCTTCTAAACAGCCGGTAACCTTAAACCCCAACCATCCGGCTCCGTCCGTGATCTCCTCTCTTCGCATTCTGCATTGCCTGAGAGCGCCAATCGGAGGTTTGTTCCGCCACGTTCACGATCTGGCCAAGGGCCAGGCGGAGCTCGGGCTGCAAGTCGGCGTGATCTGCGATGCCGATACGGGTGGCGAAGAAGCGGACCGCGCTCTCAATCGCTTGACCGATTTCTGTGCTCTCGGCGTCACGCGCTGCCCGATGCCGCGCCGGCCAGGGCCCGGCGACTGGCGCAGCTATCGCAAAGTGAGGCGGCTAGCTTCGAATCTTGGCATCGACGTCCTGCATGGCCACGGCGCCAAGGGCGGCGGCTATGCCCGCCTCGCGGCACGGTGGCTTCAACGCAGAGGCAGTAGGGTGGGTGCCTTCTATACCCCTCACGGCGGCAGCCTGCACCATCCGCCCGGGACGCTGGTCGGGCGCCTTTATCGCCAGGCCGAGCGCAAGCTCGCCCCCCTGACCGACGGCATCATCTTCGAAAGCGCGTTCGCGGCGCGGAGATTCAGCGATCTCATCGGCGCGCCCAACTGTCCCATCTGCGTCGTGCCGAATGGCCTCTATCGCCATGAATTCTACGAGCCGACCCTGTCGGACAACGCCGCGGATTTCGTTTTCGTCGGCGAGCTCACGCAATTGAAAGGCGTCGACATCTTGCTGGCCGCGCTCGCCGCGCAGAGAACCGTCTATCCCGCGACCGCGGTGATCGTCGGCACGGGCCCGGACGAAAGGGAACTTAAGAAGCTCGCGCGGAAGCTTGGCCTCGAAGGCAAGGTCTCGTTTGCAGGGTCGCTGCCGGCAAGGACCGCATTCGCGCGCGGACGCTGCGTGGTGGTGCCGTCGCGGGCCGAGTCGTTCCCCTATGTGTTGTTGGAGGCGGCCGCGGCGCAGATGCCGCTGATCGCGACGGAGGTCGGCGGCATTCCCGAAATCGTGGCCGGCACCGACACGCCTCTGATCAGGCCGGGAGACATTGGCGCCCTTGCCGGGCAAATGCGGGCCTTCCTCGCCAACCCGCAGCCATTTCTTGGCCGTGCCATCCAGCTGCAAAGGCATGTGGCGAACCGCCTGACCGTGGACCGCATGACGAGCGAGATCGTCCAATTCTATGTGTCGGTGCTGGGCGACGTGCCCGCGAGGAAGGCTACTCCAGTAGAATCAGACTCTTGATGGTCTGCCCTCAGGTCACGCTTGAGAGTCGTGCCCCAACCTCTCAGCACGAAGCCAAAAGAGGGCGCCTCTCAACATTTTCGCATTGATAAATCACGGTCGTGCTTGAATCGACTGTGCACACGGCTTACGTCTGAGGGAGACGGTGGGGCACGCTCGGGAAGCGTGCCATGAAACGGCTTCTTCTCTCGCTGGGTCTCGTCGGCATCGTGTTCGCCGGCCACGCACCCAGCGCGATTCAAACGCAGCAGAATTTTTCCGACGTGGCCAAGCAAATCCCTGCGCCGCGGGCGGTCGCGCTTGCGTCGGATCGCACCCGCGCGGCGGAAAGCGTCTGGGGCCAATCGAACCTCCAACGCTTGGGCGTTCAGCCCATCGCGCTGCGCTCCACGGACAACCATGCCCAATGGGCTGGTTTGCCCGAGGCGAGCGTTGAAGAGATCTTTGCCCAGGTGCTGCCGCGGACGGCTAGCCGCAGCACCGAGGCCAGCGATGAGAACGCCATGTGGGTCGTCGTGATCCGCGGGGCGTGGCTTCATAGCGGCCCGTCGGTTGCGGCTCCGATCGTCGGCCATCAATCCCCCGGCACGGAATTGCATCTGGTTGACTCCGCCAGAGGCTGGTTCGAAGTCTTCGATCCCGCAACCAACGAGCGTGGCTGGGTCTACGGCAAATATTATGTCGAGTCGATCGATCATCCCGGCAAGAAGCGCGTCGCTGCGGTCGAAGCGACGCAAGTCCCGGTGGCCAACGCGGCGCCCGAGCCAGCAGCGCCAACGAAGCAAGTGCGGCGCGTGCTGCAACAGCCGCAGTTCCTCGCCCCGCCGCAGGTCCAGGCGGAGATAGCGCAGCCGTCTCCTCGCCGCCGCGACGACAGTGTCGCGAGCCTGCTGGAGAGAGCCCTTCAGCGTTAGGCTCGGTCCTTCTTTCAGAGTTCGAGGGGGAAATGGTCGGAGCGGGGAGATTTGAACTCCCGACCCCCGGTCCCCCAGACCTGGCGGTGCTTGGCATATTGTCGTTTGTTTTCCGATATTTAGCCAGCTTTGATCATCTCGTTTCGGGACTTATTTCGGGACTTTTGAAACTGCTCAAGCGCATTGGCCACCTCTTCATCGAGAACGTGGGCGTAGCGCGTCGTCGTCTTGATGTCGGCGTGATTGAGCGCTCGTTGCACAAGCTTGAGGTTGCCAGTGTCGCGAAGGAGCTTTGTGCCCACGTCATGTCGGATGTCGTGAAAGCGGAAATTCTCAACGCCTGCCTTCTTGCAAAGCCGACGCCACTGCGACTTCGCGCCACTCACGGTCATTGCATAACGCTGCCCCTTCACGCGACCAACTCGCGTTCGCTGTGCGACGTAAGTGAACACGCGCTCGCGATGATGACCCCGTAGCGGCCACAGGATCGAAGCAATTGTGGAAGTGATCGGAATGATGATGGCCCGACCCCCCTTCCCTTGCGTCGTGATGACAAGCTCCGTCCAATCAACGTCCGACCACTTGAGGAACAGGCATTCCTTGAAGCGCTGTCCCGAAGCCCGCGCGAAGCTCAGGAACGGCTCGTAGTCGCCACGGACGTTCTCGTCCAACCGGTCCCCTTCGTCTGTCCTCAGCTCCCGCACACGCTCCTGAGGTTCTCTCAACATATGCCGACCCCAGTCGGGTTCGTTGTCGAAGCGCACCTTCCATGTTCGCCGAGCGTGGCAGAAGAGCTTCTGCAATACCTCCGTGGTCGAGCGATTGACGGTGGCGGGCGAAATAAGGGGCTGGTCCTTTCGGCCCCACCGCTTGTGTCCGCGACGCCACGCGACGAGCCGCGCCACGTCATCATCAGTGATTTCGTCTAGGAGGTGATCCTTGCCAAAGTATCCGACGAGACGATCAAGGTTTGCCCAGGTCTCTTTCCGACAGGTGTGGTGTTGACCCACCTCAGACCAGTAGCGGCCCGCTGCGTTATCAATTGTGAGGCGTGCCACGCCACGGCCACTCGCTTTAACGCGTTCCTTTGCCTTGTCGCGCTCAACCTTCTCTATTGCTTCCCCCTCCCGCCGATTTCGGCATCCCGTAGAGCCGTGAAATCGTATACCTCGCAGTTGGAAGTCGAAGTGGAAGTATGGCGAGCCCTTAGGCTTGTAGACCGACATGGCGCGTCCCTCTTAGCTCTCTGCTGCTTGAAGTCGTCAACATCCGCAGGCGCGAAGCGATATGACGGTTTCAGCCTACCTCTGCCGACATTTAGATAGCGAATGTTACCGTCCCTGACATGGCCACGAAGCGTCTTGGCGGAGCACTTAAGGTCGGCGGCTACCTCCGCCAGGGTCAGAAGTGTATCCCTAGCCATCGTGCTGTCCCTGGCCCATGTCTTTCTCGCCGTTGCCGGGCACCTCGATGGATGCCGTCGGTGCCCGAAGATGCTCATCGGTCCCGAAGGTGCTCACGTTTTTAAGGTGAGCATCTTCGGTGGGGCTGAGCGTCTTCGGCAGCGCACAGAGCCATGCTCCTTTCATCCCATCCTTGTACGGTTTGATGCCCAGCTTCTTCTTGGCACGACGCAGCGTCGCCTTTGCAATTCCAACTTCCTGAGCGTCTGCGTCGACCTGCTTCGAGGGAACCGGTCCACCTGAGAGGAGCGCCTGCAAGAAGTCCTTAGCTTCCTTGACAGCCAGACTGCTCTTGCCACCAACCGCAAGCGCTTCATCGGCCGTCATGGTGAAAGGCTCGGGCTCCCAGGCAGTGTCAAACTAATGCGAACCAGACAGCGAAGTGCGCGAAGCGGATTGCGTCAGGCTACCAGTTGACGCCACTCGGCCAACGCGGCGGAGCGGTGCTGCTTGAAGATGTCGCGGCGGCTGAGGT
>Ga0307378_10000148_pt1 | contig 131347 bp, 100 predicted proteins | sample UN1MG_FD_202238 | JGI IMG/M metagenome (GOLD analysis project Ga0307378, IMG submission 202238) | Soil microbial communities from Risofladan, Vaasa, Finland - UN-1 | ecosystem: Environmental > Terrestrial > Soil > Coastal area > Acid sulfate soil | place: Finland: Risofladan, Vaasa...
ACATAGGTGTATTCATGGTGACCGTCGTCAGATCCAACTGTGTCCACGTGTTGCCGTCCGCTGAATAATAGGCCCTGACAAGTCCGCCTACTGTACGCTCTAATTTTACCCACTGAGGAGCGGTAATGCCTTCTTCGAAAAACCTGTCCGTAATACCGCCTGCGGAGTTGCGAAACTGGAACCGGACCCCGTTTTCAGGGGTAACGAGCAGTGCGACGTTGGCCGAGTCCGCCTCAAGCGTATCACGAATCATCACGCCGGCCTTGGCAAAAGGATCTGTGTTCTCCACGCTCTCGACCTTAGCTGAAATCGAGACGGCGCCGGAGGCCTCCTTCCAGGCGAAGTGGAACTCGTCAGAGTTACCCCAGATGTCCGTGCCGGAAGCGGTCATCATATATGTTCCGGCCGGTCCTTCTGTGAAGCCGCCGACATACGCCGGATGTCCCCTGAACCACAGCGACAATATCCCAACGTCTTCTCTGGTCCAATCCTGCGCGGGGCTAAACGAACGTTCAGCTTCTGAATAATTTGCTGTACTACTATTGTCATAGAAAAACGGCATTGACTGCTTGCCCCCGTGGACGATACTTTGCTCGGCAGCAGGAGCATCAGGATAGCCAACAGTAGAACCGTTTGTCGGCTCTTCCCACCCGTCTAACCACGCTTCATATATAATGTCGGGCGAGAAGTCGGTGTAGTCCTCAAAACCGTCCACGATAAAATGGTCGATTACCGTAAAGCTCCACATATTTCCTTTCCATGGACTATTCGGCTCGGCATCATTGAACTCATCGACCCGCCAGTAATAACTCTGGCCGAATTCGAGAAGGCCGGGGGGATCATAAGTAGTTTCATCCTGGTTTTGGCCGACCAATACATCCTGTGGATTGGTCCTGCTGGATTCGTTGACATCGTCGGAAACTGTTCCGAAGTACACATCATGCTTATCAGCATAAGTCCCCGCCGCCCAGCTAAGGACCGTATCCTGTGGCATATCTATGGCGCCATCACGCGGGCGGGCGCTCCTGGCCTGCGTCAGCGGCCCGGTCGTGCCCAGCGCATAGTTAATCGCCGCTTCAAACAGTGCATAAGTATTCTCATTAAATAAAGGATCGCACCACTCGTGAAAGCCGAAACAAACACGGATGTCCGCTGCAAACTGAGGACTGCCATCTGCCGGAGCTACAGGCAGAGCAGATCCCTTTTCGTAAACAAAAATAATATCGTAAGTCTCGCCGTCAGCTAAGGTGGCTCTCGCAATGACGTCGGCCTCTTCCCCTGCGATGCCCTTGCCAAGATGGCAATCACCGAGAACACCAGTAATTTCAGTGAGAACGGCCACGGTCCCGCTGAGACCTGCGGCCAGATAATGCCCTGGATTAACGATCTCTATGTCTGCAGTGACCGTGTTCTCGTCTTCGCCAACGCCGTATGTCAAACCCATTTCCTCCCAACCCCACATCTCGCCGACGACCATGGGAGTTTCAATTTCTGTGATTTCGGTGTTGATATTAGCCGAGCCTACCGATTCGGAAATATAGACCAAATCTGCGGCAGCAGCGGCGGCCTCGGTATCCGCTTCGTTCTCGTTGTCATCAAAATACGTCACCGTGTGTCCAAGGTCTTCCATGAAGGCTTTAAGGGCATCGTCCTCGATCGTTTGGTCGGGATCCATCGCGGAGATAAACAAAATATTGGCCCCCATAGTTGCGGTAGCGGAAAAACTAAGTCCTGCCAACAGACAGAGTAAGGACCTTACAAATTTTTTCTCTAACATAATAATCCTCCTTCAAAAAAATATAGGTTGTTAATTGAAATGCACAATATCTTCCTTGCGAAATACGAAGCTCTCACGTAGAACTTTGTACCTCGCATAATGCACAATAATTCCTCCTCTATTCGGTAAACTATAAGGATTCCACACCTCAGAGGGCCGGAATCCGCTTGTACAAGCTTAGTCAATATTATTTATACTAAATCAGCATCTCTCCCGTCAAGGAAAATCCCTCGAATTATTCATCCATTTTCAACGGAGCAGAGTTGATTGTATGCAGGATTGTCCAAACAGGTCTCTGGCCTCCTCTGCAGTCTGTATAAACTCGGCGGTGAAAGGTGATATAACCGTGCATAGACTATAATCTCAAAAATGAAAATTGTTTTGAAAAACCTCCTGTTTTTCCCATTTTTTGCTGGACATTCGGTGTTGAATTTGATACAATAATACACAATAAGTATGTTCCTCAAGGGTGGGGGGATTCACTCTTTAATTGTTTAGTATAACCATTAGTGCGCCAGAATAGGCGGGGGGGGGAAATAATCCCAGGTAAAATTAACACATTGCTGATTATATTGCTATTGCTCGTTACGGCCACGGCGACAAAAGCTGGGCCAACGATGAGCAATTGCAATGAGAACTTCGCTGCCGGTGCTGTTTCACCGACTTCGGAAGCACATATCTCCTTCGTACATAAAACAAGCCATATTATCGAACCTTCTAATGCTCACTTGGCTAATATCGGCGTAGAGCTTCTAAAGCCACCCGCTGATTTAAGGAGCTCGGCACCTGTTGGTGCAAAGATTTTACCACCCATACCTGCTGCGCTTTTCATGGTCTTAACTGGATTCCTTTGCGTTTCATTGGTTAAGGACCGCAGGCTCTGGCTGGCAGCCCTGGCCGGCCTGCTGTGGGCAGGCCAAGCTGGTTTTCATGCCATTCCTCAATTAGCTGCCCATATGAACTCCCAAAAACACATTCAGCGAAAAACGCCCGATAATACTGCCTGCCTGTATCGGTTTGAAGATTGCTGTCGTTTGCGTAGTGATATCGAAGGGACACAATACATTGGTCTGCTTCACCGTTTAGCTGCAATACCAGCCGGCACAATGTCATTGCTGTTACCAGCGTCTCTTCCGTCATTGCAAGAGCAGCGAAGCAACCTTATTGCACCGCGTAAGCGCGTAGTCTCTGCGCTAACCAAGAGCAACACCGGAGTTCTTCAATTTGCAATAACTCGCTTTTCATCCTTACTGGATTCTGTAGTTATCTGCCCGGCTGCGAGAGCTGAGCAGTATATTCATTTTTCGCCGGCATATACTTTTGCTCAACTGGCCCGCGGTCCGCCTGACCCCGGCCTTATAATTGTAACCTCCTTTCTACACAGAGGGTCGTTGCGCGCGGGCCCTTCAGGCTGGAGGTTGATGTAATTGCTACTGAGTACATTTGTAACTTTACGCACTTAAGGAGAAATTAAAATGAAACGAGTATTATTAACACTTGTAATATTGGCCTTAATGGCTACTACGGCTCTGGGAACGCCCAGCCTGGGAGAGTGGGAAGAAGAAAACTCTCGCGCTACCCATCAATACTGGGATTTTACTGTAGGTGTGCACGACGACGGCGGGCCATATCAGTATTATGCAGATCCGCCTACGAATACGACTAATCCCGGATTCGCAAAGGCCTGGGTCAGTGGCCTTTTTGACGGCAAAACCAAAGATCAGTCCGGTTATTACATCGATGGGAGTACGTTCACCGCTAATCCTGAAACCGGCAATATTGACGTTCTGTTGGAGATTTGGAACTTCCAGGATCCTCTGGACTACAAGGAAATCTGGATTGATATCGGCTTTGAAGGTTTGCTGACCAACGCCAGCGCATCAGGAACAGGCAAGGATGGGCCGTACACTCCGGTTACCCTGCCACCATATAATGATCCCAGAGGTATAGCTGAGCTCGGCTTCCGGATCTATCCGAATCCAGGTAAAGAGGATATCTTCTTTACAATTGAGACGGTAATGGCTCCAGAAGGGCAGGTTCTTATGCCTGCTACCCTGGATTGGATTCACGTGGATACGATCTGCATTCCCGCACCTGGAGCTATTTTGTTAGGTAGCATTGGTGTAGGATTTGTCGGCTGGCTGAAAAGACGCAGGGCTTTTTAAAATAACTTTAGAATACAGACTCTATAAAAGGACAGGATTATGAAAAAGTTAATTGCATTTTGCGTTTTTGCAGCGTTGATGCTGTCCGTCAACAACCCGGCAAATGCAAATATAACAGTTGCGGACATGGTCGATAATAGCGATAATCAGGCTAACACCTACTTCAGTAGTACCCCGACCGATACCGACGCTACTCGGCCGTCTTCAACGGACACTTACCGTTGGTGGAATGAAGACTGGGGCTGGACACACACCTTTAGCCCGCCGGGACCGGCGCCCGTCTCGATAATTTCCGCAATATTATCGATTGAAGCATGGGACGTGGACCCCGGGCTGGACCTGTATCCCGAAGTTGATGAGATATATGTTGGAACAGATTCCAGTGGAATCTATTTAGGGAAGCTAATTGACGAGGATAATGTTTGGAGTACAACACCCCTTCCTCTTCCCACCTCGACCTTTGCCGACTTGATGGATGGGACTATCAATATATTCATGGATATTGATTCGACGCACAATCAGGACTTTTGGGCAGTAACCTTAAAATCTTCCACGCTTACAGTTACTTATGTACCGATACCTGCTCCCGGTGCTATCGTATTAGGTGGAATTGGTGTCTGCTTTGTAGGCTGGCTGCGAAGACGTCGGTCATTGTAACTAACTGCTCAGCCTGGGTGCGGTAATGGGGGGCCCCCGCCTTGCGGGAACTCGGATACGATTGTGTTATCATTCGCCCGCCCCCGCGTCTCCCGACGCGAGTCGGGGCGGCGGGCAGGGAGGGCCAAGACTAAGGAGGGCAACGCCCCGTCGCTGAAGCTTTGGAGCGTAGGCGACTTAAACAGAGGTTTAGGCTAAAAATCAAAGCCAATTTCAAAGGGCTCTGGTCTGATGGATCAGAGCCCTGTTTCTTTGTTCCCTTTTTCCTTGACTTGAGAATGTAAGCTGACTGTACGCCTGTAAGAAGCGTATGTGTCCATATTCATGTCTTTGTAAGCAAGAACATATTGGATTTTAGCCTCGGGGCACAAAAACAGCGCCTCATGAGGCCATTTTAACGGCGAACTCGTCTTGAGGGGTATTCAAAACCTCCCACAACTTAAAAATCAGCCCAAGAGAACGTAATCGGACTGTGCTGAAGCGGTTCCTGTTGGTTCAGAAATTTGCCGCTAAAAGCTTGCGTTACCGCGGCCAGGCGTGTTATAATTATGGCAGACAACCATGCCAGCGAAACTCATCGTTTCTGGCGAGAATTCTCGGTTTGAAAAAGCCTTCTTTGAAAGAGAAGTAGAATCGACATGCGCAAACGAAACGCTTTTACATTAATAGAGCTTTTGGTGGTAATTTCCATCGTTGCATTATTGCTCGCGATCTTGCTGCCGACATTGCAGCGGATTAGGAGACAATCGAAATCAGTTGCCTGTCAATCTAATTTGCACCAATGGGATATAATGTTTTCGATGTATAAAGCAAATAACGATGGTAAGTTTTTTAAGCCGATGCACGGTGGCACCTGGATAGAGCCTTTGCAGCCTTACTACCAGGACTGTAAAGACTCGCTCTTCTTATGCCCGATGGCCACGAAGCACTACATAGAGAACCCTGACGACCTAATCACAGACCCGCTTATTGATAGTGCCGTCAAAAAACGTTTCTGGGCATTGAAGTACATAGGAGGCGGCACCAAATTTCACGCTTGGTTGTTATTTGAGCCTAAGCCTTTATGCAGCTACGGCCTGAATGAATGGGTTATGGATCACTGGTTGACCTCCTCTGCTATGAATGTGCCGGTGCTTCTGGATTGTGTATGGAGGGGCGCGCGTCCACACTACCTGGATCCACCTCCGATAAATGAAGGTTATCCGCCTAATACCGCGCTGGGTTTGGATGAGCACTATAGCGCAATGCAGTATTTCTGCATAAACCGCCATGATGGGGGAATAAACGGCCTGTTTATGGACGGCTCTGTCAGAAAGGTCGGACTAAAGGAGCTGTGGACCTTGAAGTGGCACGAATGGTTTAACACTAAAGGTTCATGGACCAAAGCCGGCGGCGTCAAGCCGGAGGATTGGCCGAAGTGGATGAGAAGGTTCAAAGACTGAGGCTGTAAAAAGAATCACTCTTCAAAAACCGCGAAATATTCGGACCTGCCGGCGGAAAATGCTTCAAGAAATTTCTCAGTAATGGCATAAAGAAACATCAACTCGACTATTTTAATTGACTCAATCGTTCTATATATGTTAAAATATCATAAGTTTATATATATTTTGTAGTAGTGGTTCCGAGGCCCATAAGTTGCGCCAGATCCGTTGTGCCCCCACCGTTTTGCTTCGCAAAAGCGAAGCAGTAGGGGCGAAACGGCAACCCACAAAGATAAGACAGCAATCGGCGGCTTCAGGTATTTGTTAGGATGGAGATTGAAAATAACCATATCTGAGAAAATCTTGGTAATATCACTGGCTTTGGTCGTATCATCTCTGCCCCCTTGTCTTCTGTCGAAGACAGAAAAGGGGGCGGCTGGTGCCGGGCCTTGCGCCGCGGGTGATTTAAATAGTGTCTGCAAAACCGGTTGGCAAGACCAGATTTTCCCCAACCACGCGCTGGTCGCCTACGCTCCAAAGCTTCAGCGACGAAGCGATGCGAGCTATTCAGCGACGGACTGTAAGGATGACCTGGATGGCGTGCCTGATGTGAAAATGTCAGATTTTGCCCTGTTAGCACAGAGCCGGCTCGCCGATTTCAGGCAAAATACTTTAGTCATCAACGAGTTTATGGCTCAGAATGGTGGCTTCATCCGGGACCCACAGGGCGATTATGACGACTGGATAGAAATTTACAACTACGGGGACAATGCCATTAATATAGGGGGGTTGTATCTGACAGATGACCTGTCTGTTCCCGGCGGATGGCGGGTCCCTGATAATAATCCTGCTGCGACTACTATCGGCCCGCGAGGCTACTTACTGATTTGGGCTGATAGCGAAACTAATGAAGGGACGCTGCATGCAAATTTTAAACTCAGTGCCGGCGGCGAGCAAATCGGCCTGTTCGAGACTGATGGCATTACACCCATCGATGATGTTACATTTGGCCCACAGACCGAAGACGGCTCCTCCGCTCGTCTGCCTGACGGCAGCGATAACTGGCAGGTTCTTCGCAGCCCTACGCCGGGATGGTCCAACAATGCTGAGCCCATCGAAGTGCTCATCAACGAGATTATGTACCACCCTTTTTCTCCCTCCCCCGGGGCCGAGAACATCGGCGTCGAGTACATCGAGTTGTTTAACCGGGGGAGTAACTCAGTCAACTTAGCCGGCTGGCAATTCAACAATGGTGTGGACTTTCTTTTCCCGTACATAACGCTCGGTGGCGGAGAATACCTTGTTGTAGCGGCGAACGTGAGTGCTTTTATGGCCAAATATCCCGGCGTCACTAACGTCATCGGCGGCTGGAACGGAAGGTTGAGCAACAGTGGTGAAACGATTGAACTGGTTAACAACGTGGGGGTGATGATTGACCGGGTCCGCTATGCCGACGAGGGTGATTGGACCCTGCGCGAGCTGGGACCGGTAGATCGCGGTCACCGTGGGTGGGCCTGGTTGAATGAGCACGATGGCAGCGGTAAATCGCTGGAGCTAATCAATCCAATCCTGCCCAATGAGTATGGGCAAAACTGGGCAGCCTGCATCTCTAACGAAGGCACGCCCGGTACGGTTAACTCGGTCACCGCTGATGACGTTGCACCTTTGATTTTGGACGTGTCGCATTATCCGGCCATCCCGGGATCCAGCGACCCGGTGACAGTAACGGCCCGTATCATCAACGAGCTGATGCGCAGTATCACGGTGACATTGCACTATCGCGTTGACGTCTCGGCATACAGTAGGGAAAACTACCCACACCATGACCCTGATGACTACAACAGCCTGATAATGTTTGACGACGGTGCACATGGTGACGGTAAGGCTGATGATGGTGTGTATGGCGTGGAACTACCCTCCCAGCCAAATGGCACAATCGTCGAGTTTTACCTCGAAGCGAGCGATGCAGGGACCAATTCGCGAACGTGGCCCGCGCCGGGCTTTGTGGATGGCGTCTTAGAGCAGGTAACCAACCTGCTCTACCTGGTGGACGATTCGTTCGAGCCGTACTGGACGCTGGGCAATCAGCCGATTTATTACCTCATAATGACCGAGGCCGAGCGGGGCAGGCTGGCGTATATCGGCTCCAGCTCCTCTGATAGAAACTCGGATGCCCAGATGAATGGCACATTCATCACTGTTGACGGAGTGGATATAAAGACCAGATACTTAGTGGGCATCCGTAACCGCGGCAAAGGCACTCGATCATCACCACCCAACAACTATCGCCTCAACATTCCACATGACCAGCCCTGGAAGGGCGTGGCCGCACTGAATATTAACAGCAAGTACGCGTTTTCACAGATAATGGGCAGTGCCCTGTGGCGCATGGCGGGACTGGTGGCAGAGGACGCAACCGCCGTACAGGTAAGAGTTAATGGTGTAAACTTGGCTCTGGACGACCCAGCTCGTATGTACGGTTCATACGTCGCTTTGGAGGTGCTCAACAGCGACTGGGCTGACAACCATTTCCCCGACGACAGCGCCGGCAACCTGTATCGCGGCGCCGACGACCAGGGACCGGCGGAGCTGGCTTACGGAGGTGACAATCCTAATACCTACCGCAGGGGTTATTCAAAGAATACTAACGAGTCCGATGATGACTGGACGGATTTAATCAACCTGACATACGAGCTCAACAACGACGGCATCTCTGATACCGAGTTCATGGAAAGGGTCGGCCGGGTCATTAACATCGAACAATGGATGCGATATCTCGCTGTTGATTCACTGTCAGGCAATCGCGAGGGGGGCCTGAATACCGGCAGAGGTGACGATTACTCGATGTATCGAGGCGTTAAGGACCCACGGTTTTGGCTGGTCCCGCACGACCTGGACACGATACTGGGTCATAGTAGCGCTGACCCTGGCCGCAATATCTTCACTTTCTACGAGCAAGTAGCAGGATTAAACCGATTGCTTAACCATCCGGAGATTGTGAGGATCTATTACAACCAGTATCTCGACCTGATAGACACGGTCTTTGCGCCGGAGAAATTCAATCCGTTGATAGACCATGTACTTGGTGACTGGGTCCCGCAAGCGAAGATAAACCAAATGAAACAGTTCGTCGTGGACCGCATTGGCTATGTTCTGGACCAGATTCCACAGGGCCGACTGACGATCAGCAGCAATCTTCCGTTACTTGGCGGCTATCACCACCGTAGGACTACCAATACCTTCACACTATCGGGTACAGCCAACGCAGTTACGACCCGTTCTGTGCTGGTGAACGGCCGGTTCGCCGAATGGTCTCAGAAAGACGGAACCTGGTTGTTTAGTGGCCAAGGCAGTATGAGTGAACCGCTCATGGGGCGAGGCTCGGTCTGGAAATACCTCGACGACGGTTCCAATCAGGGAACATCTGCTAACGGGACAAGCTGGTTTGGCCATCCAAATTACAACGATTCATCCTGGCTCGAAGGGCCGGCCGAGCTGGGCTACGGAGACTCAGGCAATAACCGACCCGAAGTAACACAGCTCAACAGTGGACCTTCCGATAACCGATTTATCACTACATACTTCCGGCATTACTTTAACGTGGACGATGCATCACGGTATTCGAGCCTGCACCTGGCACTAATGCGCGACGATGGAGCGGTGGTTTACCTCAACGGGGTGGAAGTTGCCCGCAGCAACATGCCTAATGGCCGGATTAACTACCTCACTGCTGCCAGCAGCAACATCGCCGGTGATGTTGAATATACCTTCTTTGACTTCACCGTAGATGCAAGCCTGCTCAATGACGGCCTTAATGTTCTGGCCGTCGAAATCCACCAGAATTCCGGAGCGAGCGCAGACATTAGTTTTGACCTGGAGCTTGAAGGTATCCTGTTTCCTCGTGGTACAGGTTCGCTACAGCCGGGTATAAATCGCATTGTCGTGCAGACCTTCGACGGCCAAAACGGCACCGGCAACGAGCTCGAACGTGGGCACATCGACATCTGGTACCACACCGGCCAGTTCAACGATTACCCGAAAGAGAATAATGGCGGAGCCTCAACCAATGTGTCTGATTTGAGCACAAATCTCCTGGTCCGCGACAGCTATCTGCCGGGCATTGGCGTTCTGGTTCGGGTCGAGGTCGTGCGAGGCGACGGCAATGTTGAACGCGAGCTGTGGGACGCAGTGGCGACGCTTTCAGTGGACAACCCGAGCGTCAACCTATCCACAAACCGGATTGTGCTGCGCAATGGTTTAGGAAGCGCGCTGGTAACTTTTATAGGCAGTGGCGACTTTATGCTGACAGCCAATGTCAACGGTGTGGAGGACAGCCGTTTATTGACCGACATGATCGGTGAGCCAATCACAAGCATCTCAGGCACACTTGAAGGTAACTCCACCATCTGGAATGGCATTATATATATAACTGATGACCTGCTGGTTCCCAATGGCCACACACTGACCATCCAGCCGGGCACACTCGTCGTGCTTGACGGGGTAAGCTCAGGCTCAGGGGGAACAGACATCGACGTGAAGGGCACTATCGAGTCTCTCGGCACTGCCTCGGCGCCGGTAACATTCACATCATCGAATCCGGCCAGGGCCTGGGGTGAAATCCACCACGACTACTCGGCGCCTTCGATATATCAGTACACGAACATCACTCGTGGTGGACACTCACCCGGCGGTGGACATACCGGCTCGGGCCCGGTTATCCGGCCGGAGGGTTCTAATATCACTTTCGATTATGTCTCTATCACCGACAATCTCGGTAAGGTCATGCAATCGGCCTCCGGCTCGGACCTGACCTTCCGCAATTGCCAATTAGCCAGGTCGGTAATGGGGCCTGAGATTAACAACACCGCCCTGTTGTTTGAGGACAACTGGATAACGGAGATGCTCGGGCCGGATGACAACGATGGTATCTATATCAACAGCCAGAGTGCCGGACAGAATGTAACACTTCGCCGTGGTGTGATTGCCGATACGGACGATGACGGGCTGGACACATTGGGCTCGAATGTCTTGGTCGAGGATTATATCTTTCGCGACTGCCTCGACAAGGGTGTCAGCGTCTTTGACGGCGAGGTAACACTTGAATACGTGCTGATTGTGAACAACGGCATCGGTATCTCGGCCAAGGCCAATAGCCACAGCAGCGCTCAGGTCTTTCTCAACCATGCCACGCTCGTTTGCCGCGACGTCGGCATTCAGGCCTTCAACAAGTACAATCCCACCGACCCGTCGATTGAATATTTTGTAATCAACTCCATCATCCTTGCCGCTGACCCGGTGCAGACCGACTACGACACTGAGGATATCCACATTGATTACTCTGATGTCGGCCGGTTTTGGCCCGGGACCGGCAATATCAGCCAGGCCCCGCTTTTCGTTGATTCGGTGAATAATAACTACCACCTCCTGGAAAATTCCCCATGCATCAATGCAGGTAACGACGACGGCGTCGCCGGCGTTCAGGGATACTACCAATATGGGCAGGCCGATGACGCAAAAGGTGTTTTGACAGAGAACACCACCTGGACACCGCAAGAGGGTCCTTACCGCCTTACAGCCGAGCTGACCGTGCCGTTTGGCGTTGACCTGACTATTATGCCGGGCACTACGGTCTTCTTCGACCCGGGTGCAAAAATCAATATTAAAGGCCGCCTTATTGCCGAGGGCACTGAACATGAGCTGATTATGTTCACGCGCACACCGGGCTCAGGCGGCACATGGGACGGCATTCAATTCGTCAACACGAGGCGCGACAATCGCATTACATACGCGGTAATCGAGTATGGGCGGACCGACAACGGTATGGTCGGCCTTGAAAACTCCAGCCTTTTGCTCGACCACGTTACATTCGACAATACCGACCTGCGCCGTATCAGCACAATTAATTCATCTCTGGTTGTGTCCAACTGCGTGTTCACTGATATCTTCGGTCCGGATGAGCCGCCAACCACCGACAACCGCAGCGAGCATATCTGGGGTCGCGGTATCCCTGAAGACGGTTACTTCATCATCGAAAATAATGTCTTCGGAACTACAAAGGGACATAATGATGCGATTGACTTTAACGGCCCGTCGCGTCCGAACCCGGTCGCACAAATCCTCGACAATGTCTTTATGGGTGGTGGCGATGACGCCCTCGACCTTGAGACCGATGCCCATATCGAGGGCAACGTCTTTAAACACTTTCACAAGGACACTTACAACACCGACGCCGGTGAGGCAAATGTAATCTCCGCAGGCGGCGGAAAAGACTATTGTCTGGTCCGTAATGTCTTCCACGATGTCGACCATGTTGCGCTCATCAAGGAGGACTCATTCGTAACTTTCGAAAATAACACTGTGGTTGATGCAAGCAGAGCGGTCATTTATTTCGACCTGCCCGGCCAGACCCCAGGACCAGGCCGCGGGGCCTACGTGGACGGCAGTATCTTCTGGAACACAGACCTCATTTTTGACGAGTTAACTGCCTCTACAGATATTACCGTTAATCATTCGATTATTCCCGTCGAGTGGCACTACCTCGGCCAGGGCAATATCGACGCCGACCCTATCTTTGTTGACCCAAAAACTGACCCGCCGTGGCTCGCTTGGCGAAGCCAGGTCGCGACAGGCTTCCATCTAAGGCCCAGTTCGCCGGCGATTTGTGCGGGGCCTTGCGGCCTCGATATGGGAGCTTATGTACCCGGCGGTGCTGCGATCTGCGGCGAGCCTGACGAGGTGACACACCGCACCAATGCTGCACTCATCGTAGGCGGACCGGGCATTACGCATTACAGGTATTCCGTCAACGGCGGGCTGTGGAGCCAGGAGCGGTCGGTGGATGTGCCCATCGAGCTGACAAACCTGCTTAACGAACAGTCTTATACCGTTTATGCAATAGGCAGGAATTCCGCGGGCTATTGGCAAAGCGATGAAAGCCCAAGCGCTTCAAGCACCTGGACCATCGATGTCTCTCATCGACGGTTGGTTATCAATGAAGTGCTGGCAATCAATGTTTCGGCCGTCGAACACGAGGGGACATTCCCTGACCTGATAGAGCTGTACTACGACGGGCCTGCTTCGCTTAATTTGTCCGGCATAGGCATAACCGACAATCCGGACAGTCCGACGAGGTTTGTCTTCCCTGCCGGGACCGCGTCTATTAAACCCGGCGAGCATTTGGTCCTCTGCGCCGATTCAGACACAACAACATCAGGCATCCATCTTGGTTTCGCTCTTGATGGCAACGGGGAGGGCGTTTACCTTTATGACACAGACGGCGTTCTGCTCGATTCGGTCGAGTTCGGACTGCAATTGCCGGATTTGTCCATTGGTCGAATTGGCTATAATGGTCAGACTTCGGCGAGCTCAGCCGGGCCATGGCGTCTTACTATCCCTACCTTTGGCCTGCCCAATATCGCTCAACCACTCGGCAACCCAAAGACATTGAAGATAAACGAGTGGTTTGCCAACGGCGAGGTTCTGTTCGAGAATGACTATATTGAGCTGTTTAATCCACACGTCTTTCCTGTGGATCTGAGCGGTTTGTACCTGACCGACAATCCCATAACGCAGCCCGGCAAGCATCAGCTCGGCCCGCTGAGCTTCACAGCCGGTGAGGGCTTTGCTGTGCTCGACGTCGACGACCGGAATCAACCCGGCCACGTCGATTTCAGACTCTCAGCCGATGGGGAAATACTTGCCCTGTTCGATGCCGAGCTCAACGAGATTGACAAGGTTTTCTACGGGCCGCAGACGACGGATACCTCACAGGGTCGTGCGCCCGATGGATTAGAGAACTTCGAGTTTTTCGAGCTGCCAACCCCCGGTCTCGCCAATCCGTTAGGCGGCAGTGTCGTCGTGACCAACCTCATTGCCATTGATGACGTCTGGTCCTATGAGCAAACGGATACAGAACTATCTGCGATACGGAGATGGAGCGGGCCTAACTATATTGATTCATCCTGGCCGAGAGGAAAAGCACTGTTGTACGTTGAGAATTCCGATTTACCGGCGCCCAGGAACACGCCGCTTACGCTTGGCCCTATGACATACTACTTTAGAAAGCACTTCACCCTCGATGCCGACCCGGACGATATAACAGAGTGTGAGCTTTCCACCGTTATTGACGATGGCGCAGTGTTCTATATCAACGGTATTGAGGTGCTGCGTCTTGGCATGCCCAACGGCACTATCCAGCACACCACCAGAGCCAGCCGCAGCATAGGCAACGCAGACTACGAAGGCCCGTTCATAATCTCCACAGAGCATCTGCTTGCCGGTGATAATGTCATTGCAGTCGAGGTGCATCAGACGAGCACCACCAGCAGTGATATTGTCTTCGGGCTGCAGCTCGATGCCGTCGTTGCGACCGCGGGCGAGTCCTTTACTGATGCGCTTGCGCTGCTGGATGGTTTGCGCATCACCGAGTTGATGTACCATGCCGTTGGCGGCAGCGGCTTCGATTACATTGAGCTGCAGAACATCAGTCGGACTGCTCTGAACCTGACGGGCGTGCGCTTGACCGGAGGGATCGATTTTACCTTCCCGCAGATGTTCCTTGACCCGGGCCAATACGTTGTGGTCGTCGGTAATCTGGCGGACTTTCAGTCAGTCTATCGCACAGGCACCAATGTTGCAGGCGAGTATTCCGGCAACCTGAGTAACGGCGGTGAAAATATCATTTTGCAGCTTCCCTGGCCTCTCGAAGCAGCGATATTGCGGTTTGAGTACAGCGACCAATGGTATCCGACAACAGACGGCGGCGACAATTCGTTGATGATTTATGACCCGGCAGCTCACCCGGCCGCCTGGACTCAACCCGAGAGCTGGCAGCCAGCCACTCCCACCCCCGGCTGGTAACAACACTAAAAACCAAAAGTATTATTTGTGGCTCGCCACGCAGTTCTCCATCCAGGCTCACTCGCCCTTTAGACGATATTCATAGAGGTCGTATCCAACTTCACGGCAGGCACGGACTATCTCAGGATAGGGCTTGTCGCAGATATCAATAAAGCCAATCTGATAGTTTTCGCCGTCACCGCGACCGGTTGTGGCCTGGTCCTTGTACTGGAACCAGTGCGTACCAACGATATACGGATTTCTTAGCGCTCCCTGGACGTAACTTTTATACTTGTCGGCACGGTCCTGCTGGTTGGCAGTTTTCCTCAGCCCCGTGTGAAACATACCGCGGTCGAGCGCACCAAAATGGAACTCACCTATGATTACCGGCTTATCGATACCGTCCGGCAGGCGGTGTTCCCTAACGCTGTAGCTGTAACGGTTATAGCTGACGATATCACAGAACTTCGTTGCCGCCCGCGCCGCCCGGTCGTTCACCCAGGCGAACCGGCAGCCCATATAAAGCTGATTTGGCGCAACCTTTTTAAGCTCATCGCGGATGGTACTGAAATAAGTCTCGGCGGTCCTGGTATAGAAAGCTGTCAGGTCCGCCCAGGCATTCTTTTTGTCCGGGGCCTGCCGGCTTTGCAGCAGGGCGTCCCATGTTGCGTGCTCGGTCTCCCAGACGGCGTTGAGCTTGTTGATAGTGCCGTACTTTGCCTTGAGGTCATCGATAAAAACTTTCTTGGCCGGCTGCTCGGCAGGAGAAATCAAGGCGGCCAAGGCCAGTGACACTTCGTCACCCCAGGCTATCTCATTATGCACAAAATATCCGATGCACCACGGGTCGCCAACAGCCCTGCCCTTTTCCCTTTCCAATCGCTCACGAAGCCTCTGCCGGAAGCTCGGGTCAAATACATCGTAAAACTTGCCCCAATAGCCCTCCGAGCCTTCAAGACTTCGTGAACTGTAGCTGATTGTACACACATAGGGTGTTTTGCGCATCAGATAGATGTCGCTGTCCGACCAGTTGGCGATTGTATTTATTCCCCAGCTTTTGAGCCGGCGATGGGTTATCTCGGCAAAGGCCTTTTCCCAGTCCCGCCCGTACTTTTGCAGGAAGTTGGCCTGACTGAAATCGTAAGTCTTATATGGCGAATGGTCCTTGTAATACCCGTGTGGTGCCCAGCTACCGGAACCATAAAACTTTGCAAATGGCGAATTTGTTTCAGGCAGGTTGTGATAGTAATGTTCACGGTCGGTAATCGGCGTAGAGTTTGCGCTGCGGACGCAATCGATACCGTACGACCAGAATAGTCGGCCTTCCGGGTCCACCAGCCACCACTTGCCCTCGTACTTTTGCACACGGAAAAAGCTCGTGGCATCGAGCTTTGGTCCGGCGAGCCAGCCGCCGTATTTGTTGCGGTCGGTCGGGCCGGAATGAGCGGCAATGTCCTTGTCTTCTTCTTTACCCTGTGCAATCATCTCCTTTAGAGAGTGCGTCTTGCCGGGCCAGTCCTTGTGGATGTACTGGCCGAAATCATCAATGAAGGGAAAGAAAGTCTTTACATCCAGTATCTCGACGCTGCCGCCGGCACGGATATTTCTGACCTCAAACGCATGGTCAATGCTGGGCTCGCGAACGAATACAAGTAACTGAATAATATTTGAGGTATCGACTTTGCCGGAGTGAACAGGTGCTCCACGCATACCAATCAGCTCTATCGGTTCAGAAAGCCGCCAGGGAGTTGGAAATACGCGTACCACAAGTGTTTCGGCTGACCGGGGATTGAGCGTGATGCTATCGGATACACAGTTCTTGCTGCCGTCCGCGTTGGGATTGTCCACACGGCAGGAAACCGTAACCGGTTCGGTCCCAAGATTCTTAACGTCGATGGATACATACTCGTACTTGGACAGGTCCCATTTGCCGGCCGGCGCTTTTAAGGTAATGCCGGGCCACTGATTCTTATGACCGGTTTCAATACGCAGAGTCCCGCTTTGGGGCAGGGTTACTTTTGCGTCGCTCGTTATAACTGAGCCAATATTAAAACCCCCAGCAAAATCGAAGAGGACCAGAGAAGGTTCCTTCTCAGCAGATAGAGCGGCCACCTCCGTGATAAACAGTCCCGAAACGATAACTATTAAAACTACACAAAAGCTTTTCTTGTACATTATGTTCTCCTTTCAATCGAGAAACGTAAATAGAACAACCAAATATAAATTATTCCTGTTTCGAGGGACCCCGCAAGGCGGGAACTCAAATCCGTGTTATAAGATACCACATTGTCTTGTATTGCGGCGACAAATCAATATAGTTTCTGCCATCCTCAGACCGAACAGGCACATCGGCTTTGGCCAGGCCATCAGGCCCTAACGCCTGACACCGCCAATCTCCCCTCGGTATTTCTACTGTCCCTTTCACCGCTTCAATCTGGGCGGGCCCGTGACCCCATTGACGTCCTACTGTGCGCCTGTCCTCAGAGAACTTCATCCCCACGTTCTCACACCGCCCACAGGCGGTGATAAGTATTTTTCTGCTGCGCAACCAGGATACACCGTCAAGCGGGGTGGCTGTAATTACCGCAAAGGCAGGCTCATCAATTTGGCATCGCTCGAATCTGGATGTGTCTCCCGCCAGAACACCTGCACCGCCATGGGCAATATATAATCCCTTGCCGTCTTCAACCGACCATATCAGCTCCGTAAAAGACTTCTCTGTCTGCTCTTCGCCGGATGAAGGTCGAAGACTTACATACAACTGATTACCCAGCACTTTCGGGTGGGTTGCACCACAGAGAGCATTAACAACATCTAACATGTCACGGTCATGCTTGAGATATAGTTGTGCTAACTGCTGCACAACATCTGATGAACGACTTAGGACCGCAACCAGATGTCCCTCAAGTGGTGTAAGTACTGCCTCACGGAAAATAGCTGCTCCCGCCCGCATAAAGCCCCACTTGGCAGTGTTGGTATCAATGTCAAAGTAGCTGTTCAGGTTCTCTCTTTCCCAGTTATCAGAACTGTGGGAGTACGTATATAACCAGACACCATCCCAGTCCTGGGCAGCGGCGAATGAAGCTACCATAGGAACACATTCCGCCTGGGAATCGAGAGGAGCGGGATGGTTATATTCGCTGACGGTGAAAGGTTTGCCGAGGAGACGTTTGGCAGCCAGCTGAAACAGCGCCGCCTCGGCGGGGTAATCGGTCATCGGTTTTTGTTCAACGAGCCAATTGTTGCTGTCCCACGGTCTTCCCGGAAATCTCGGATGCTGCCAATAGGCATGGGTGTCAATAAAATCCATATCACTTTGGGCATACAATCCGAGCGGCCCGAAGACAATCGTGCCGGTTACAAGCGCCTTGCAGCCCAGCTCTTTTTTTATGAAGTTTCTCATCTCGTCGAAGTAAGCCTTTTCCGTTTCCGCTAAGAATTGCATCCGGTCGAGGGTGCGGGCGGGGCTTTCATTGTCGGCGAAAACAGCAACACTGCCGGTACGAATGGATTCGCCTTTCTGCAGACTTACCCGGCCGCCGGGACGAAGCTCAACATTGGCAAGGTAAACCGGGACATTGCTGCCCCCGAAGCTAAAGCTCAAACGGGCATTGTCCTCATCGGCCCCGGCAACAAAGCCGAATCGAAAAGTTTGCCACTTTTGGCTTAATTCCACTCCTCGCGACAGTCCAAGATTGCTCCAGGGACTGTTTGCCTGACTGACACTACAACTTATCTTCCTCGACTCATCACCAGCGGCTTCAAACACGACCGTGTAATATTGCCCGGTCTTGACAGAAATATCTCTCTGGTTAAACTGGAGGTGCCATTCGGTGTCGTCGGCCTTATCAATCTCAATACACAGCGCATCCCGGGACCCGTAGCGACGGCGGGAAACCGAAGCTTTGCACCCTGAATGCTGCTCCATGTTCCAGTTTGTTGGGATACTTTTGCCCGGCCCGGTTGTCCGAAAGTTGCCGTTGGTCAGAAGATTGCTTCCGAGCTGCTCGGTGCCCTCGGCCCATACCTTGCGCAGCCTCTGGTCCGAACCGTATTTTTCTTTAAGCCGGGTGTTAAATTTTTTTTGCAGAATATCTGCATAGTACGGGGGAAGTGTCCGCAGCGTGTCCTCGCTGGCCCACATAAAGAAGCTGTTTTCATTGGTAATTTCGACCATCGCCACAGCAGGGTCATCGGCATAACGGACCTTGCGATATGGGTTGACGTGTGTCAACAGCTGGCGGGCAAATTGTTTCTGAGCGTCAATTAACGCAGGCGTGAAGATGTTGGAGATTTTATCGTATTGACGGTTGGCCTTGGGCAGGCCTAAATATTCGCTGTGTGCTCGGCCGACGTGGAGGTTAATGTTAACACAAATCCCGTGTCGGGCAAGCTGGTCGATAAAATAGTCCAGTCTATCGAGGGCTTCCGGAGTGATGGTTTTGCCGTCCTTGGCGTTCCATAGTCCGCGGGGCCACCGGGCGGTGTCCAAGTGGTGACATCGGACGGTGTTGACGCCGGCCGCAGCCAGGCGGGCAGCAACATACGGGGCATCCTCGTGCCTGGGCAGATTCGCCCCGAACGACAAATTGACACCCCAAAGTCGGACGCGTTTTCCTCTGCGATAGAAGTGTCCACCCTCTGTTTGCAGGCGGTCGCTGTCGGTCTCGATAGGTTCAAGAGAGGTAACTGCAATCAGCGAGTCGGCATTCGGCTTTGCAGGAATTACGAAGGGAACAAAGTCCTCCGCTAATGAAATTCTACAAACAAAAGCACAGGCTATAAAGGCAAAAAACAGGATTTGTCTTGTGCACTTTTTTCTTATGCTCCTGCTCACCTTGCTATAACGTTCCTGATAAATCATAGACACCTCCTGTTTATATAGTACGCTTAATTGAGCGTACTATGATTTTTTCATCTGCTATCGTTAGCGATAAGCTGATGAGGAATGATACATACTGTGTTCTGCACTATCAACAGAAAAACAAAACTAACGGCCCCCGTCGTTTTGCCCCGCACCAATTGTCCTGTGGAAAAAAAGCGCCATCTGCGTTCGATATGGATGGCTCCCGCTAAGGCCCAATTGGTGCGGGGCGGCGGCCTTCGTTATCATATTATTCATTACAGAATTTATAACGGAGCTTGCATAGAGGCCCCTCAGACAATATGATTGGGGCACTAATATAACAGATATATCAAATACGGAGCGAACAATGGCACATAAATTCATCAACCAGATCGAGCCGGGAGAGGCAATAGACGATATTTATATCGTGAGGGATCCGATACTGCGGAGCACAACACGAGGCGATTTATATATAGCGATGTTCCTTTCGGACCGCAGTGGACAATTAAACGGGCGGATGTGGCAGGCAACCGAAACGATTTATAAGGCGCTGCCAAAACCCGGCTTTGTTCACATACAGGGTCGAAGCGAGCTTTACCAGAACAACCTGCAAATCATCATAAATAACATCAGTGTTGTCGATGCAAGCAAGGTCCACATAGATGACTTTCTTGCGCGAACGGACAAAGACACGAAGCAGATGTTCGAGGAGGTAAAAAAGATAGTAAGCCGAATAAAAAATCCGCAGTTAAAGACGCTGGTCGAGGAGTTTTTGGCGGATGGTGAGCTTATGGAGAAATTCCGCGATGTGCCCGGTGGGATGAAGCTACACCATAGTTATATCGGCGGACTGCTGGAGCACACACACAATATGCTGCGTGTGGCTGTTGCGATATTACCGTTGTATCCCCAGGTGCAGACTGACTTGGTTTTGGCGGGGATATTTCTTCACGATATCGGCAAGACTGAAGAGCTTTCGTACGATATGGCCTTTACATATACCGATTCAGGCCAGCTAATAGGTCATATTGTCAAGAGCCTTCTTATGATAAATCAAAAGGCTGACGCACTAAGGGCAAAGGGTACACAGATTGAGCAACCGGTCATGGACGCTCTCGGGCATATTATCCTCTCGCACCACGGCCAATATGACTTCGGCTCGCCAAAGCTGCCGGCAACGGCTGAGGCCTTTGTGGTTTATTATATCGACGACCTGGACGCCAAGATAAGCCAGGTAACAGCAGCGATTGACAGTGAGCAAAGCGATTCAAACTGGACCGCCTGGAAAAGCGCTTTGCAGACGCGGCTTTATAGGAAACGGATAGAATAACGGACATTGATTCCGTTCGGATAAAAAAACAGCCCGGCCAAGCTCCCCCGCAAGAGCCAGCTCAGCCGGGGGGCCTTATCACTTTATTATTGTGCCGGCGATGTTCACCCCGTCCCGTCTTCGACGGGCGGGGTTCACCCGCGCCCCTGCCGCAGGAGCGCAGTTCACCGTATCTGCGGGTAATATCTATTATCCTATGATGATTTGGCAACATTTATATCCGCACTGTGACAACGTTATGTCACAGCTTGTGAAGAAATTCATAATCGTGTGGGGAAACACAGACTACACAGAGAGAAATTGGTTAAAACAGATAAATCTGGTAAACTTGTGCCCGCGTAGAGCCTGCCCTGAGCGAAGCCGAATGGGCGGGTATCTGTCATAATCGGAGAAATCTATGGACAATTAGATGCTCTGAGTGCGGTCCCGCTCCAGGACAATTCCGGAAAATCGCCAGATTTTCTCGAACTGCTCATGGGACATCAACTTCGTACCAGCAAGGGGGTCGGCGATAGTGATTGTGTGGTCCGAGACTTCAAGAACAGCCAGACAGTGGTCCAGAAGGAATGAGTCTCTTACCATAACTAACGTAAGACCGGCATTTCTGAGCTGCTCGATTGAATCAATGCGACGGTACTGACATTTTAAGCCGAAGGGTCCGTAGCGTCTTTGCAGAGCTGAGCTAAGGCAGGCTGGGAGTGTCCCTGCGACCGGACTGGTATGAGAAAGTATAGCTATTTCGCCTTCTTCGGCGGATAAACCCAATTTTCCAAGAGCGGTTACCGCCGCCGCAGGGCCGCAAGTATAATTTGTACTTTGAAAACAGATACCCCTGGCATTAAGCCTTGTTTTAATATTCGAGAGATGGTCCTTAATCAAAGCTGGAACAAGAAAAGGCAAAATCAGGAACCAGGTTACAACCACGGTCATCATGAAGCAAACCAGCAGTTTCTCGCATTTGCGAGGCAGACGTGACAGCAGAACGGTCAGGCCCATTGTAACAGCTAAAGATAAAATGACGAACTTGATCCGTCCGCCTGTAATCCAGGAAAACGGCCGGATAAAGTACAACGCATTATTATACCTGACCAGGACCAGCATTACGATTAGCGAAAGGGACAGAAAATAGCCTAACAACCAGTAGGGTTTTCGAAGACCAGAAAAGAACCTGCCGAGAAAAACACCCAACACAGCTACCAGGACAACACCTGCGGTTTCAACCCACGGATTCATCTCTATCCTCCTCAGGACTTGCACATTTTCGCAACGATTCTTCATTCTATCAGATTAAGACCCTCAAATCAAGCAAATTATTCCGGCAGCCGAAGCCGATTTTGATCATGGGGGCCCCCGCCCCCCTGGAGTTGTTTCGAGATTGGGTTTAATTGGGTTTGTTTTGGGTTTGAATTGGGTTTGTTTTCCGGGACTGCGAAAATGTCATTTCTTTCATAATCCTTTGTTAATATTGAATTTACGCTCATTTTGAGCGTTTTGGAAATTGGGTTTGAATTGGGTTTGATTGGGTTTGATTGGGTTTGTTTTGACTAAGTGTCCAATTGGATTTATTTTTATAAGCCATTGTTATTAGTGAGTTTACGTTCATTTGCAATCCGCCTACGGCGGACAAGATTGGGTTTGTTTTGCATAAAAAGGGCTGATTTGTAGAGGGTTCTCGACAGATGTAGAGGGCAAGTTAGTGAAGAGTGAGCTAAAGTGCCTAAAGTGAGCTAAAGTTAGATTCTCGATGCTCATGATTGGTAATTTCCCTAAGGGGTTTCAAGGTTATTGACTATTGACTATTTACTATTGAATATTGAATATTGAATATTTATCTGCCTATAAGGCAGCTGGGCTGGTTGGCTCTAAGTCCTTGCTGCGCTGCAGCTTACAAAAATCAGACTACAGACATCAGACTAAAGACTACAGGCTTTTTTGGCGTGTATCTGCTGATACGAAAAAGTGCGGTTCTCCGCTATATCTTCGCCTACTGGCGGTTTATGTTAGCTTTCTGGCTAACAGATGGGTATTATACCATAAAACAGGTTAAATTTCAAGACAATTCTTAAAAAATGTCAGAGACTCGAAACTTGATACGAGAGACAAAAGACTACAGACTAAAGACACAAGACCCCCGGCAGGATACCAAGTGAGTGCTTCCGGGGGTAAACTCCAGAAGGCCCCCGGCAGGATACCAAGTGAGTGCTTCCGGGGATAAACTCCGGGGTTGATTTTCGTATGTTTTCGGGTAAAATCTGCTTGATTTTCGTTGGCCGGGGTAGTAATTTCGAGTTTTTGAGAGGTTTGCAGCATGTGGGGTTATTTTGGGAAATGGCGTAATGGCGGAAAGATTGCATGATGAGTAGCGTACCTTTTAGAGTCGTGGAACTGATTGAAACCTTTGATCGGAATGCCAAAGCACTCCACTCGCAGCAATATAACGAGACCCAGCTTCGCAGAGAATTCATCGACCCATTTTTCGAAGAATTAGGCTGGGACGTAACGAACAAAGCCGGCAACGCCCACTGCAGCTGGCCAATAAAGTAATAGCGAAGAGATAATATGGCAAAACTCGCAAACAAGGGAACAACCAGAACCGGATACATCAACAGGAATGGACAAATAAACATCGGACGTACTGAACCGTCACGAGCAGGAACAGACCATGGACAATACATTTATATCATAAAATGTACGAAGTGTGGCGAAAGCTATGGTGCAAACGGATCTGACATTTTCGAAAGGAAGTGTCCCTTTTGCCAGAAAGGCAGACCGGGTCTGGCATTGTTAGCAGATGAAATTAACAAGATGGCAATAGTGGCTGGTGTAGATGGTTGTAAAGCTGGATGGTTCTGTATAGCAAAGGACTTTGATACTGGATTAATCACATCTGCCGTGTTCAGCAATGCTCAGTTAATTCTTCAACAAGAGCCGGAACCATCGATTATTACCGTTGACATACCCATTGGATTAACCGAAATAGGGGCGCGTCAGTGCGACGTCGAAGCTCGGAAATTATTAGGTCCTCGGCGATCGAGTGTCTTTCCAGCCCCTATTCGTCCAGCACTTCAATCCAAAACACGCCAACACGCAGACGAAATCCGCCGGAAAATAGAAGGAAAAGGGGTTTCAGCACAGTCATTCGCTATTGTTAAGAAAGTGTTGGAGTTTGATAAGATACTCTCAACACGGCCTCATTTGCAAGACAGAGTAAAAGAGATACATCCAGAAGTTTGTTTCTGGGCGTGGAATAACAAACATGCCATGTCGTATAACAAGAAATCCAGTGGTGGTAGAGCAGAACGACGCGAATTAGTTGTTAAACACTTTGGAGCTGAAGTTGTAGAAGAGACTCGGGCTAAGTACCTTGTCAAATGTGTAAGTCACGATGACATTTATGATGCGTTTGCGGCACTTTGGACGGCCGAGCGGATTTTTGCGGGTAAAGCCGGAGTAATTCCCGATCCTTCACCGCAAGATGCGGTGAGGATTAACATGGAAATGTGGTACTGAGTTCATAACGCGGCTGGCCAATAAAATAGGAGGATATTATGCGGAAACGAAACTGGTTAGTTGAAGATAATCTTGTCGCCCTTTATATCGTATTACATGGATACAAGGAGTTGGCTTACAATCTTGAAGAAATTGAGGAAATAATTCCCCACAAAGGATTTCCTATGAGAATCCAGAACTACAAGGCAATTCATACAAAGGGCAAGGAAGGGCTCAATGCAGCTTTGGAATCACCTTTGTTTAATGAGCTTTACGAAATATTAGAGAGTTTTGAGCAGCATAAATTTGCAAAATTAGTCAACTCAATTTTGAAAGTTAAATCGGAAATAACTGTTGATTAACGTAAATAGCTAACGAAGTGATCGACATCCCAGGTGGTTGATCAAAAAATAATCTATCATTGTTTATGGAAATACGAGCCAAATGAACATCCATAAGAAAGAAATTGCTCAGGCTTTGAAAGAGAATAATTGGTCATTTTTTAACAGCCTACTCTACAAGATATGTTCTAAGCATTTTGAACATAAAAATGTTGATGTTGTGATGGCAAAAGTCTGCATTATTGGAAGGACCTATTCAGCTTCTATAGAGAGAAGAAAAACAAAAACCACAAAAATTACAAGTGATGATTTTTATGAAAAAGTAGTTGCACCAGCAATAATCGATTCCGATATTGATAAGTGGTTAAGTTGTTTAAAAAGATATAAAGAAATAAGCGAGAAGAGTCTGCCTGGTATTTTAGAAGTGCATTTAAAAGTAATGAAGTTGTTTAAAAGAATATCGGGAATGGATAAACGGTCTTTAGCTTCCAAATACTTACATTTTCATTTACCAGATTTATTTTATATTTATGACAGTAGAGCTGCTAAAGGTCTGCGTCTAACTCTGCCTGGCTTCCGGATTAAAAGTAAGCTCAATGGGCATGATGAAGAATATTCTAAGTTTTGCCATAAGCTATTTTATCTTCAGGAGAAGATTAGAGAAAGATTTGGCAAAAAACTCAATACTCGTCAACTTGACAGACTACTATTGTTGAAATCATAGTTGATGAGAGGTTGTGAATAAATCTAATAGAAATTCGCCACCCACGGCGGCTGGCCAATAAACTAAAACCTCTTAAAAAAAAGGCCCGACACGAAATAAAAACCCCCGACAGAGGTCCGGGGGCTAAGTAATCAAGAAACAGTTAAGGTGTGGTCCACGCTATCCGGTTATTTTCTTACACGCATCGACAAACTGAACGGCCTGCTCCAGAGTTTCTCTTGCCTGCCGGCTGTCAATATCAACGATGGGTTCGTAGTCTGTCTGCTGGCGCAACTCAAAAGCCTCTCGTAAGGACTGGTGCAATCTCTGCTCGAGCAGGCCGGGCTTAACAAGATACTCACCGAATGCGGATAAGATTCCATGGTGTGAGCTGCGTTTTATCCCCTTGACCGACAGTACCGCTGTTGCAGCGTGGAACATAGCATAGTAGGCCCTGGCCACTGCAGCAGCCGGTCGTTCATTGTCGAGAAGAATTTGTGCGTCTTCCATGCATTCGGCTGCTCTGGCAAAATGTAGCTGTGCTTCTTCTGTCATGCTCTAATTCCTTCTCTCTTGATAGCCCTGTGAATAGCGAAGCGACCGGTCTCGAGATCACTTTCCTCTGCAAAGAAGAAAAGAACGACCGTGTTGTTGTCAAGGCTGATTTCGGACCCCAGTTGGCTCGTTCGTTCATGCTCTTCAAAACGATTTTGTATCTCATCCAGAATAATGGCGATATCGATATCACTATCGGGTGTTAATTGATTACGTGCAGCCGAACCATACAGATAAACGCCACGGAGACGTTCGCCATAAATTTCCTCGAGAACTCTGCGGGTCTTAGAAGCTATCGTTAGGGCCTTTTCTTTTGTTGTTACCATATAATTATCATACCTTTTTGGATGAGCCTATGCAACAAAAAAGCCCCCCTTAGGAGGGCTTTAATATCAAGAAACAGTTAAGCCTGCCGTTGCGGTTTTTGATAGCGAGCAATTCCCGGCCCTTGGCAATCGTTTCTGCGATAGAGGCGATCTGTTATTTCTGGGGTACTGGGATGGTGATGTCAATCTCGCGCATCGGCCCCAATACCGATAGCGGTTCATCAAAGTCCTGTGGCCGGCCAACTGCCAGGATTTGTACCATATCAGGCTTAAGATGGGCCTTAGCAACGCGCAGGACATCCGCCTTGCTTACCTTTTCAACGTTCTGCTTGGTTTTCTGTAAAAAATCAGCCGGATAGCCAAAGTACTCGTAAGTCATCAGGCGATTGACAATTTCGCCCTTAGTATCGAAGTTGAATACAAACGAATTGAGATAGCTTTCTCTTGCCAGGGCCAGCTCCTCATCGGTAACCTCACTCTCGGTCATTTTTCTGACCTCTTCTACCATAGCCCTAATAGCATATACAGTACTCTCGGACTTGGTCTGGCAGCCGACATAAAATACGCCGGGATAGTCAAAGTTGGCCGAATAGTTGCCGAAAACCGAATAGGCCAGTCCCTCGCGAGACCGTATGTTTTTAAACAGACGGCTGGTAAAACCGCTGCCGAGGACCCGGTTCATCAAAATTAAAGCAAAATAATCGGGGTCACTCATCAGGCCGCCTATGTGCCCCAGGTAGATGTTCGACTGATTGACATCATCCTTGCGAACCACATTCACCGTTGGCCGGAATTCATACTGAACTTCCGGTACGTTCGGCAGCGGTATATCGGTTTTTTCCCATCCTTCGAACGCCCCTTCAATTTTTTTCATTATCTCATTAGTGTCGAAATCGCCACACACCGCGAGCATCATGTTATTAGGACAGAAGAACTTTTTATGGAAATCCACGAGGTCATCGCGGCTGATGCTGTCGATGGTTGCATACTCTGTATCCCGTGCGTAAACACTGTCGGGACCGTAGATGAGTTTATCAAACTCCCGTCCGGCTATCGCCCTGACATTATCATTACGGCGGGCAATCGAACTGCGGTGTAGTATTTTTGCAAGCTGGATTTTGTCTTCGCGGAATTCCGGATGCATCAGCACATCCGCGAGAATCGCCAGTCCCGTGTCGATATCTCTTTTCAGCACAGACATTGAAGCGTAGCCCGAATTGGGTCCGATGCCGGTCTCCACCGATGCAGCAATCTGCTCCAGCTGCTCGTCAATCTCATCACCGGTCTTGCTCGTTGTCCCGCCGGTACGCATCACGGTCCCGGTGATATCGGCCAAGCCAATTTTGTCGGCCGGCTCGTATATAGAGCCCACTCGAATCCGGGCCGAAATCCTGATCAGCGGCAACTCGTGGTCTTCCAGCAAAAACAACTGCATGCCATTTGCCAAAGTAACCCGCTCGACCTTCGGAATCTCGATATCACTCAGCTTAGGATACGTCAACTCCTTGTAATGCAGGGTATATTTTTGGGCACAACTTGAGGCTGCAAAGCACAACGCAAGGGCCGAAAAAACAAAAACTATTATCAGGGATTTATTAGCTCTCATTTTGCTTCTCCTGCTAAAATCAGTCTTCTGTTTGGGTTGTCTCGATAATACCCACAGTTTGGTTTTTGGTCGTAAAATATTCTTTGGCTACCCGTTGAATGTCCTCGGCTTGAACTTTATCGATATCGTCGAGCTGCTTGAACAAATTGCGCCAATCGCCGGTGACGACCTCGTAGAAAGTCAACTGGGCCGCCAATCCTGAGTTTGACGCAAGCTGTCGTATCAGACCGGCACGACTGCGAGTCTTTGCCTTGGCCAGCTCTTCGGGAGATACGAGTTCGTTTTTCAGCTTGTCGATTTCAGCGTAAATTGCCTCTTCACACTCCTGGTTCGAGTGGCCCCTGGCCGGCACCGCATAAAACAAAAACAGGCCGGGATATTTATTGCCCGGAAGGCCCGGAAATCCAGAAGCGGCGACTGCAATCTTTTTTTCCTTGACCAAACTTTTGTATAACCGCGATGTGCGCCCGATGCCCACTATCTCAGTGATAGCATCAAAGACCGCGTTGTCAGGATGGTTAATACTCGGCTTATGATAACCAATCAGGACAAAGGGCTGCGCAGGGTCTTCCACCACTACGCTACGCTGGCCAAGCTGGGGTGGTTCGACCGTCTCTACAGGATCCGGCTTCGGATCGCTGGGGATCCGGTTAAAGTATCTCTCTGCCAGCTCTCTTACTTCTTGTGGATTCACATCACCCACTATCGCGATTGTTAAATTACTCGTCCCATAGTGCTTGCTGAAAAACGCCTGGGCTTCACCGCGAGTTAAAGTTTCCAGATCGCTCATATGCCCAATTACAGGCTCACCATACGGATGCGCTTTATACGCAATGGCCAAAAATTCCTCTAATAAACGCCCTACAGGCTGGCTTTCCGTACTCAGGCGTCGCTCTTCCATCACAACGTCCTTTTCCTTGTAGAACTCCCGCAGCACCGGATTAAGGAACCTGTCCGACTCCATAGACATCCAAAGTTCGGCTTTATTGGAGGGAAGACTAACAATATACTGGGTGGCATCGTAACTGGTATAGGTGTTGAAACCCGCACCGCCTTCACGTACAAACACCTCTTCAAATTCATCATGGACCAGATATTGCTGAGCTTGTTCCTGGGTTTGCTTGAATTGCTGCTGCAGCTCCTCCAGTTTTGCTTTATCCGCTCGGTCGCCTTTCCTTCGCTCAATCTTCATCGCCTCGAATGCTTCGTCTGTCTTGGCTATAGCGATGGCTTCTGCTTCGTAGTTATTGGTACCGATAGTCTTTGTTCCCTTAAACGCCATGTGCTCAAAAATATGTGCCAAACCGGTGATTCCCTTGACCTCGTCAACCGAACCAACGTCGGCGTAAGTGTGGAACGAAACTACCGGCGCTTCGTGCCGCTCCAGGACCAGGAATTTCAAGCCGTTGTCCAATGTAAATTCCGTCATCCGCTTCTCGAACGCCGCCAAATCCTGAGCACCTGCCGATGTTGGAATTACCGCGGCCACAGCACAAAACAAGAGCGCCACGTTTACCACAACGGCCATTGGTTTTCGCAATGCGTGTTTCATATTTGATACTCCTCTGTTATTTCATACTCTCACATTTTCGCCTGAAATACAGTAAAGAATAAGATACCTTCCGACAATATTTTTAATAACACATCTGAAGGCTCATAGTCAACTCTTTTTTAAAAAGTTGAAAAAGAATTTACAAGAATGGAAAATTCCTTGTGCTAATTGTACATAAAGTACACCGTCGCCTTGCAATCATCGCTTACTCTGACCCTCACCCAGTGGGCCGAAAAACCATCCGGAAACACATGGTAGTTATATCCCCTCTTGGCAGGAACCGTGACCGGTGAGTATAGTTTCCATGTCCCGTCGCCGAGAAAGTCAACCTCTATCCAGAACCATACATCCTGCTTCGCGTCATGAGTAAAATGCACGACCTTCTTATCGAAGCCGGTCATCAGAAATGGGTCGGATGTTTGCCCTGCTTTCACCGGGGTTTCCCACCATGGTCCGCCCCAGCCGCAGGGCTTACCCATCGCCCAGAGGTCGTCTATATTTCCAAACCACAGACCCGATTGCGGCTGTCCCTGGTCGTGGTCGATTTGGTCAGAAGCCATAACAAACAACCCACGCCAGTGACAAAAATCAGGAACCACACGCAAATGACTGCAAATCGGACGAATCCCCCATATCTTTCCGGCATAAGCGAAAGGCGGAAGGTCGTAGAACATCCCGTGAACATCCATCAGTAACCGTTCGGTCTGCGCATGACGAATTCGCATCCATTCGGTGTTCCAGGCGTGGTCCCAGGAGTGGCTGGCCTTGGGAAGCAGATAGCGCAGCCATTTACCCTGGGCGAGCACGCGAAGCACAACAGACGATTTTGTCCAGCCGGTAGCGTAAATCGTATGACCGCCGTAGGAGTTGCCGGAGGCGCTGCCGTGGACCTCCACGAATGGATTACGCTCGATAATTGTCCATTTCCTGCCGTCCCACTCGGCCAACCGCCCGGCAGCTCTCTGGCCAAGAAACTCCTTCTGGTCATAAGTATTGTTGGCCACAACAACCCGGCCCTGTGCGGTGTAAGCGCTTTTGAAATGCTCTTTGGCGTTTTTGATTTCGAGCTCCTTAACCAGATTGAACAGGAGCTTTGCTTCAAGGCTATGCACATCCACCTCCCAGAAACGGCCTTCCATGCCAAGGAAATAGACCTTGTTATTCGGGTCGGTCAGGTGGTTAACAGTGGCGGTGAGCCGATAGCTCTTGAGTGCTTCAATTGTTCGGACGTTTCCGTCAGCATCAATAACGTGCGGCCCGATGAATGCCTGTCCGGACGACCAGTGCGCCATCCGATTTGCAAACGTGCCCGTAACCGAGGCCGGATGCCGACGCATTGTCATATTATCACTGATTTCATAAAGCCCGAGGTCTTTGCCTTTAATATGCGAGACATACCCAATCGCCCACAGCTTGTCCGCCCAGGGAATTAGTGCCCCGATACCGGCCTCCGAATCACTGCCCAACCCTTCAGCCATAACCGTCAGCTTAGGGAACACCCCATTGACATGAATCGGAATTTCTCTGTTATCAGCATTCTCCGGTGAGGGCGTATTTACATCGACCTCCTGAGCCTGTCCATACCCACTATCGAGAACCATAATCCACAATATAACCAAAACAAACGGAGTTCGATACCAGCGATTTGTTGCCTTGTGATTCCCTGAAAGTTGCAATCTGATGCCTTGTTTCATAATGATTTCCTTCCCCAAAAATCTTAATACATCTTCTTAACAATTATTGGCTCTAAGCCGGCTGACAATTCAAAATGCTTTGTAGAAAACTTTTACAAAATGTCATTGCGAGGCCCCCTTCGGCTGCGCTCAGGGTAAACTCCGGGCCGTGGCAATCTCTTGCGTAGTAGGCAAAAAAACCATCGTCGCGTTTGAGATTGCTTCGCTTCGCTCGCAATGACGACCTCTGACCTGATGTTTTCTATAGAGCAAATTCAAAACCAAAAATATTACGGTTAACCAGCTATGTCAATGATTAAAAACTTCCTGTAAGACAACAGTCCACCCAAAACCTGCCTAAAAAATGGTCAGTTTGAGTAAAAAATTGAAACCTATGCGGAAAATAGAATTGCTTCTTTCAGATTTTTTTGATAAAATCATTAGATTAAAGTCATTCTTGTTTTATTGGTTGTCGGCATCTTTTTTACCAGTTGTCCCGGCTTCGATATAAACGATGGGTTTTGTGTTGGAAGCATGGGTTTATAGCCCCAAGGCAGAACAAGGGTTAGGAGGTTATTATGTCAAGATTTACGAAATATTTGGTTTCAATTTTACTCTTATTTCTCGCCCCCATTGCGGTTGCCCAGGAAAGCTGCTGCTGGAGCACAGCAGGAATGCTTCCGGTTCCCATGCCGCCCGGGCAAACGGCATACGACTATAGTGGAATGATTTCCGGTGCTTTTTTAAGTCCCTTAATGGATCCCGCTTTAAGTGACTGCCCTCGTGGGGTTGACATTATGAGTTACCAGGGGACGAAAGACCTCAACCGTGTGGTCGATGCCATAGGCAAAGCCTGCGGTGTCCAACCCGATCCAAAAACGAAACAAATTCGGGCTAAAATGCATGGCTTTGATGTTGATTATTTGTTTATAGGTACCGTTACTGCCGCTAACACCGTAATCATCGATGGTTATCTCTATGGTCAGTTCACCTTATATGTGCAGCTTATTGACAATTGCCCGGATAGGAGCGGGACTGTCCTCAAAGAAGGTCAGACTTCGTGGGATGGGAGTAACACGCAAATTGCGGGGGAAGGGGGAATTATCTGCCGCGCCGCGAGCCCGGCTATCGAGGCACTGGGGCGTAGCTTTATGCCTCTGGATGATATTATTTACGATTACGAACGTGTGCCGGAGAACTGTGAGATCCAACCGGAAAAGGAGAAGGTCAAGATTGGCGAGAAGATTACGATCAATTTGCAGAATATAGTTGACGGTCGAGGCCGACCCTCGCAACCCTGGCAACAATTATTGGTCAAAGTCGAGAAAGGTGAGATTCTCAACGGCATCGAGAATGGTGATTATCGTCGCTTTCCCGTGGGAGAGGCGGGTACAGTCGCTGTAGAATATCAAGCCCCGGATGAATGCCCGGATGAGAAGAAAGATACCATCATCGTTGAAAACTCCTGTAACAGTTGTGCGGCAACCATAGTAAGTTTTCCACCTGACCGCGAGATCGCACGGAAAGAAATAGAAATCAACTGCGGAGGAGAGCTGGAAATAATTCATTATGAGGTTTGTACTTTGCCTGGGATAATGCATAATGAGCTGTGGACGAGCGGCCGAATAAGTTTTTTCATTGAGGGTAATACCATAGAAAAGGGGGAGCCGGTAGAATTACAAATTACGGGGTCGGGCTACGCTGGTGGATGCAGTCGAAGTGATAGTGGGTGGGTCGAGGCTACGATAATAAGCGGAGAATTGCTAACTAACGAGAATGGTGAGCCGGAATTAACTATTACTATTAACGAAATGGCCTATAAAAGCTCTCTAACAACAGTATTTAATTGCCCCGACTGGAGTTATGCAGCAAACAATCCTGGTATAGATGTACCAGGCACTTACACGCTCGTGATGCTCTATAAAGACGGTTATACTGATGAGATTCCCTGGTCATTTGGTTTCTGTACGGGAACCAACGTCTTTACTCTATACCTTGAGTGATGAAGGAGAACATAGATGAAAAGATTATTTGTGTTTTTAATGTTAGCGACCATATCTATCTGTGCCGACGTAAGCGCCGGCGCTAAGCAGTGGGCAACAACCTGCGGAGGAAGTAATGCGGATAGAGCGTGCTGCGTCCAAAAGACTGAAGATGGCGGCTATATTATAGCGGGAAGCACCTCGTCCTTTAGTGCCGGTGAAAATGACCTCTGGCTGCTTAAATTTGATAGCAATAACGATATCTCCTGGCAGAAGACCTACGGAGGCAGCGGCAACGATTATGCCGTGGACATCCGGCAAGTCCAGCACCAATTAGGCGTGAGCCCAAGCTCAACCGGTGCGGGTGGGTATATCGTTGTAGGAACGACCTATTCCTTTGGCGCCGGGGAAAGTGATATTTGGGTGCTCAGGCTTGACGACGATGGCAATATTTTGTGGCAGAAAAGCTATGGGGGCAGCAGTTTTGATTTTGGCACTTGCGTCCGGCAGATTGCAGATGGGTATATAGTTGCCGGTAATACCTACTCTTATGGAGCGGGTGAATGCGATATCTGGATATTGCAACTGGACGGCGATGGAGAGATTATCCATGAGAAGGCCTATGGGGGCACTGGTTTTGATTGGTCATTTCATCTCCAGCAGACCCCGGACGGACAATACCTTATAGCAGGGGATACGTTTTCCTTTGGGGCGGGAGAAAATGATTTCTGGGTACTTAAGCTGGATAAAGCCGGGGAGATTGCTTGGCAAAAGACCTATGGCGGCAGTAGCTTTGATTGGGCCTTTCGTCTTCAGCAAACTGAGACAGGAGGTTCTATCATTGCCGGCAATACCTTCTCATTCGGCGCAGGGGAGGACGACATTTGGATCCTTGAACTGGACAATCAAGGGGAGATTGCATGGCAGAAGACGTATGGAGGTGCAAGTTTTGATTGGCCCGCTTCTATTCAGCCGATCTCAGGTGGGGGGTATGTTGTAACAGGTGGCAGCTATTCCTTTGGCGCCGGTGAAGATGATCTGTGGGTATTCGAGCTGGATAGCCAAGGGAATGTAGCCTGGCAAAAAACATACGGTGGTGAAAAAAGTGACTACGCAACTTCTATCCAGCCGGTGGATGACGGATTTATAGTGGTAGGCAGTACTTCTTCATTTGGCGCAGGTAAAGATGATCTTCTGGTGCTCAAACTCGACAACCATGGGGAGATTCCCGATTGCCGCTCAATACTCGACTGTAATGCATCAGTTTCTGATACCCTGACAATCGCTGCAGAAACTGACTGCCGCGTGGAATCGACCCTTGCCACAATTACCAATACGACTGTCCTACCCCAAGATAGTTCAGCCAAAATAAGAAATGAATTTTGTGGTATAGGTAAAGGAAATTTCAATGACGATGGCCGAAGGCTCAATACAAAAGGTCAGGTGCTATTTTTTTCTGTAGTCTCAACCTGCCCTTTTCGTCTCTGACCCCGGCAGCTCTCACAATCACATACGCCGACATGCTTTAGATGTGACACTCCGGCAAGCCTTTTGGTCTCAATCAGCTTCGCTCCTTTAGTCTCCATCTTGCGAAGTGCCAGCTTGGCCTCTCTTTTATTATGCGAGCCCACCGCATCAACTACAATGGTAACTTTTTTGCCTCTCTGCAGTAGTCCCAATGCCGTTGCCTCAACTGCACCTTCGAGACTGATACCGATAAGAATAAATTCATTGGCTTTCACTTCGCTCAGCAGCCTGTCAATCCGAGGCTCATCGAAGGGGTCAACGCATCGCTTGTGAAGGATGACCTGCTTGTACCGCCGCAACATATCTCTCGGCAAATCAGTACAGCCGTCCGCTGCGAAACTTACCCTGTTATTAAACAGTGAGTAGCGTATCTTTTTTTGCCCATCAGTACCGTCAAGGCAGTAGCGAATTTGGCCTTCACCGTTATGATTGGGGTGAACCTCGGCGGTCGAGATTACCGGGACATTTCTACGTCTCGCCCAGGCCATCACTCTGCGGATATGCGCTAACACCCTCCTATGGTTCCCTATGCACGCCTTTCCCCCCGCCAAAAGAAAATCCTTTTGGGTATCAATATCTACTAAAATCTGCTTACGCCGTGCTCTCACCATTTGTAGAATCATTTTCAGACTTGCCTTTCTTGGCCTCTGCCCCCTTTTCTGTCTTCGACAGAAGACAAGGGGGGTCCTATAATGAATACGCATCAGCCAACAATCAGGTTCACAGATTCTTATCGAACACTCCGTGCATCCACTTTAATCACGGCAGAGCCCTAAAAGCAATTTCAATCTTCGCCCAAACGGCTGTTGTTTTGTATAATACAGGCGCTGGATGCTTTTTATTGTTTTTAACGTGTGGTTTTGGACTTGATTTAACGAATGGCGCGAATTTTAAAGGAATATCCCTCGGTGTCACTTAATCCCGAAGATTTGGACGGCAAAATCGATTTTGTCCGGATTTTCGGACGTGCCGGACCGGTCCACATCGAAATCGGCTCTGGTAAAGGTACATTCCTGCTCAACCAGGCCGGGGCCCAGCCCGATGACAATTTACTCGGCATTGAATGGGCCCGCAAATACTACCGCTACGCGGTTGACCGCATCGGGCGATGGGGCCTGACAAACGTGCGGATAATCCGCACCGATGCCGCAACCTTTTTAGCCGATTTTATTCCCGATAACTCTGTTGAGTGTTTCCATATTTATTTTCCCGACCCCTGGCCGAAAAAACGACATCACAAAAGACGCTTCATCTGTCCTGCTAATTTGGAGCGTCTGATTCGCTGTTTAAGAACGGGCGGACAGTTAAAAATCGCCACCGACCACGCAGAGTATTTTGAACAGATAAAGAAGGTTTTGACTGCACGGAATGAGAAATTGCAGGAGATTGATTTTCTTCCCACGGCCGGCGCAGAAGCCAGCGAATGGGTCGGCACAAACTTCGAACGCAAATACCTCAAGGACCAAAGACCGATTTACACCCTCGCCGTTGAAAAAACATAAATCCCATTCACGAGCGTTTCTGCTCTTCGCGAGTGACGAGCCGCGAGTCAGTATTTTGAGCCTTGCGGCGCCTTTAGCAAAGGTCCATAACTTTCTACCATGCGGTGACGTGGCCCGATCGAACGCCAGTATCCGACCCATTCGAGACTTTCTCGCGCGTTGAGGTCAATCTCTGCCCAGAAGACGCCTTCTTTACCCCCGCTGTGAGCTAATATTCTTCCCATCGGGTCAATCACAAGACTATTACCGCTGTACACCGATGGAACCATATACACTCCATTGTCACGGGCCCGAACCCGGAATACCGACTCACCATCCACCCGACCGGCTTCATCAGGCAGTGTATTACCCCATGTCGGCGCAAAGATAATCTCAGCTCCTTTGAGGGCAAAAATTTGTGCCGGCTCCGGAAAGAACCAATCGTAACATATTTGAATAGCCACCTTTCCGAAATCCGTCTCAAAAACGGGATACTCACCACCCGGCCTGATACCATTCGTCCATTCCTCACGAGGCAGATGGACCTTCCGGTACTTGCCGGCAATCCGTCCCCGACGGTCCAGCAGTACAGCGGTATTATAAACAACATCGCCGACTTGCTCGGTAAGTCCCGCCACCACCCAAATGCGATTCCTCCGCGCAGCATCAGCTATTTGCCTTGTGGCCGGCCCCGGCATCGGCTCGGCGCAGTCTTTCACCGAACAGTCCGTCCCAACCATAGTCATCGCCTCACCAAGGCACACAACATCCAGGCCAAGTTTACCAGCCGCGTCAATCTGCTCGCACCATAGCTTTATATTATTCTCCGGTGTGCTGTTTCTGGGTCGCAGATATACAGTGCCGACCTTGACCTTTCGCGGCTCCGGCCGGGACGTCGCCTGTAAACTCGCCTGCTTCCAAATCACCGAACCACCGCCGGGCCATTTAACCTCCAGTGACAATTGTGCACCATCAGCCGCCTCGGGAGCAACAAGCACATCTTCAAAACTCGCTATACCTCCGGTAAGCACCTGCCCTCGCACGAGCATCCCAGCCGGATGAAGCGGCTTCCCCTTTTGGGTCCAGCTTATACGTACCAGCACAGACGGGTAGGGAGTAGGAACATCGCGCAATTGACAAACTGCTTTAACCGCATAAGCCTGCCCGGGCTTGATGTCTTTGATTTCCTGAATAATCCCACCGACGGCGTAAGGGTCTTCTGCTTCGACCAGGAGTCCTTCGCCAACACTTTTGAACCGACACGCGGCCTTGTCCCATACAGGCTTCCAGACAGACCAGCCAACCGGCAACTTTTCTGTCTCCGCCGCTTTAAACATGGGATTCGATACCAATTCCTTCGGTTCAAAATTCTCGACACCAAGCACAACCCCACTAAAACAAACGACCACCAGCACTCTAAACACAAATCGCTTCCACATTTTTCAACTCCTTAGCAAAATCTTCGCCCAGGCAGAAACACTGCTATTTTTTCATTAACAGCCCGGCAAAAAAACTTATTTAGCCCAACGTCTCATGTAGAGTTCTGTAATCTACTCACTTCCAAGCTGATTCAAAGTTGTGCGTGCCACCCGCTGTACGTAGTTGTCCGAATCCTCTACGGCCGCCTTTATCTGAGGCAAGAACGGCCGGGCCTTTTCGCCAATCTTGTTCAGGGCGATAACAGCGTATAGCCGGGCCTTGTCTGTTTTGTCTTTCAGCGCTTCGGCCAATACCGGCAAAGCTTCCTTTTCTTCGCCCCAGTCGCACATCGCGTGCGCAGCAGCGACGCGAACAATCGTCGCCGGGTCCTTCAGAGATTTTTCAAGCGTCGCCTTTGCACGCTCTATATCTGAAGAGCTTTTACAATTATTGTGTAAGCCTATAACGGCCCAGTAACGCACGGAGGCATACTTATCGCTCAAAGCCTTAAAATATTCTTTTATCGCCTTGTTTCCCTGGCTGTCTAACTCTTTTATCTTACGGAGGCGCTCAAGCAGGTCCGTTCGGTCGAGCTTATTCCGCCAGTGCTGCTCGTCCTTAGCAGGTGTTTGGGGACGCTTTGGTGTTGTCACTTTGTCGTCGAATTTGAACTGGACCTCGCGGCTGTCCTCGAAACCGATACGGCAGGCCTTGGCGTGCAGCACTTTGCCCGGTGTCAGCCACACAGATTTTCTATATAGTTTCCAGGCGTTCCCAGTTTTGCCATTGTCACTGATTCTGTAAACGATCGAAGCCCCGGCTGTGGGACAGGCGATTGTAATACGACGTGCGGTCTTACCCGGCGTTCCCGCCTGCCACTTCGGCGACCAGAAAACCGGTTCTGCCGTTTTTTGGTACCGGCCGTCCGGCCGCTTCATTTCGTCAAATTCAGGCTCCGGAATCAGCCCCACATCGCCTATCTCTTTCATCCATTCTTTATGCACTCTGCGCATTCGCTCGAGAACACTTTTATACTCCGGATTGTCTGCCAGATTGTTGACTTCGTGGGGGTCGCTAAGTGTGTCATATAATTCTTCTACCGGTTTGGTTTCTTCGAAGTACTGTTTCTGCGGGCCTTTTAGTTTGCCTTCGGCGTTGAGACGGCGCATCTCCTGCATTGTCGGCATCTGGTTCATATAATCGATGTCCTGGCCGCGAGTTAAGTGCCACATATAGTTGCGAATATATTTGTAACGCTTGTCGCGCACCGCGCGGATAAGGTCGTATGCTTCATCCATCCGGTCCCGCGCAGCGAAAATATAGTCACGCGGTCCGGCCTTTTGACTGCCTAAGAACGCCCGGCCCTGGATGTACTCCGGTATTTTTATGCCCGTCAGCGACAGCATAGTCGGCGCAAAATCAATGAAAGCCACAAGGTCGTCGTTAACGGTACCGGGTTCGAGCACATCAGGATTGCCCGGCATTGCAAGTTTTCGCAGTTTCTTTGGCACGCGGATAACCAGCGGAACTCTTAGCCCCGAATCATAAATCCATCGCTTGCCCCGCGGCAGTCCGCGTCCGTGGTCGCCCCAGAACCACACTATCGTATTATCAGCAAGGCCCTCGTCTTCGAGCTGTTTTAGGACATCGCCTACCTGCTTATCCATAAGGGTAATAACATCGTAATACTGCGCCCAGTCTCTGCGAACTGCAGGCGTATCAGGATAGTAAGGAGGCAGGACCGCCTTGGCCGGGTCGTGCTTCTCATCTGGTTTGAGATTGGCCAAACGCTTTAACATACTGTCGCTCCTGTTGCGAATCTGGCTCTCGTGCGAAGTAGTGAAATTAAAGACAGCGAAGAATGGCTGGCCCTCTGCGCGACCTCGCCAGTGCGCCTTTCGGCTGCTCTCGTTCCAGGCGCTCGGCGGCGGGTCAAACTGGTAATCGGTTTTTACATTGTTCGTGCAATAATAACCTGCCGCTCTCAGGTATTCACTAAAAGCTTTAACATAGGCCGGCGGCACACCCTTGCAGCGCATATGGTGCGTGCCAATGGTGGTCGGGTACATCCCGGTGATGATACCTGAGCGTGTCGGGGCACAAACACCGGAGTGCGAATATACGTTGCTATAGCGCACACCCTGAGCTGCAAGCTTGTCGATATTGGGTGATACGGCGTAAGTATCACCATAACAGCCTAAGTCGGGACTGATGTCCTCGCAACTGACCCAGAGAATGTTCGGCTGTGTTTTCGAGGTTCCTTCAGCGCTAACGGGAATCTGGGGCAAGAACATTGAGGCCACCGAGCCTGAGCTAATCTGCAGGAACCGGCGCCTGTTTATGTTGTTTTTGAAACTTGCCATAAATGTTGCCTCCATACATCAGGGGGTTAAAAACACTTTTGCAACTATCTAAAAGTGAACGGTTTTTCATTGTCATGCTGAGCAAAGCGAAGCATCTGGCCTATGAATGAGAATAACTTACACTTGTACAGAAAGAGATTCTTCACTTCGCTGCGCTTTGTTCAGAATGACAAGTTTTGCACGTTTTCAACAGCGCATTATTCTATTATAATCCATTGAAGTTAGCGGGCAATTCAAATCCTGACCGGCCGGGGATTTATAAGTGACTATTGACTATTTTTTAATGTTTTGCTCTGGTCATTAATTATCAAGGCGTGGATTTATATACTTGAATTCGAAGAAGAACCCGTCCGGTCTGCTGAGACCGTAGAAAGCGGACAAGCCAAAATACTTCCGCACCACATCAAACTCAGGCAAAAGACTGAAATCAAACAAATCAGAACCTGCCTGTGAGAGTATCAACTGCGGGAAGGGCGATCCGGAACTCACTCCGAGGCCTATCTTGGTACTCGAATCTGTGTCCTTGCTCTTGCTTGTTTCCTTCTTTAATTCGCGCAGGTCGGACCAGAAGAATTCGCCCGAAGCCGCATCGTTCTGCAAACTGGCCAATCCCACAACCGAAGGAATAGTCGATTTGGCCTTATTAAACCACTGCGCAGAACTTACTGACAGGTTTTCGGTACTGTTCAATGCGCGAATGACCTGCTCAACGGCAGATTCACCTGCGAAAATCAGATGAGTGTCAGTAACGGTAAATGCCAATTTAGGCATTGTAGGAGTCTCTGGTCGGTTCCCACTTTGCGGGGTCCCTCTGCCGGGGATTTGCATCGGTCTCTTGGGCCTCATTGGGGAAGCCGGAAATATAGCCGCCGTGTCAATTAGATATATTGTGTAGCCGAGAAGCTGCCGCCTCGCGTCAGGATTGTTCGCAGCTAATAATGTACCGTGCAGAAGCGACAAAGATTTTTCGAGGGCGCTGCGGTTCTCTATCGCCACGGCAATAAGTGATTTTTTCTGCCTTGGCTCGCTAATATCAGATAGAGGCTCCCTTATGCTCTGGGCAATAATAATTTGTGAGCTGAGATGGTCAACAATATCAGCTTTTAACTGCAGCGGCGGTTCGCCCTGCGGGCTCGGCGGCAAAAGCGGCATATACATCATCGCAGCAAGCTGTGGTGAAATACTATTAAGAATATTGCCGAGCTCATTATAGGCTTTTTTAATATTCAAATTTACAAATGATACCGAATATGCCGAGGGCTGAATAAATTGCGGCACCCTGAGAGTGGCCGATTCCATATCGAGCATTTTGCAAATACCCTTTTTTTCGCCTCTGACTTTCAGGAATGCCTTTCCAAAGGAGGTATTACTGCCCGCTGTTGACGGCCCAGGACCAATTGAACAGCCAAAAGATATAACATTATCAAGGCCCAGGTTGTTTATTGTTGTTTTTGTCTTACCGGTATCATCCTCGGCAGCTATTATTTTGACGATTTGTTTTATATTAACGTAGAGATCAATCTTTGTTTGAGTGGACAATTCAGCAGCTTTCATAGCGGCGGTATAGTCGGCGTCATCAGCGAGTGTCGCGCTATCGGCACCTTTGATGTGTGCGATAACGAATTTTAGAACATCCAGGTCCATAGAGCCTATCAGACAATCGTCGATAAAACAGTAGCTTAGATTTGCGGAAGACCGGCGGATTATGGTTGTGATACTGACGCCGCGGTAGTCTTCGCTCTGCCGGTGGGCGCCGTCTTCGACGGCCTTTTCGACTGTCTTGTCCACCGCTTCTTTGATTTTGGCTATTGTCTGTCCCCACTGGGTTATGAGCAACAGCGGCGGCTCATTGGCATCTTTATTTATCTGCTCGTTTAATACAAAAGCGACGGCTACTCTGCCCCGGGGAAATGTATCTATATCAGCGATTACCCTGAGGAGCTCGTTATCGGGTTTGCGGATTTTTTCCCGCCATTTGGTCTTAAAGTCATCGATAAAGGCCGCCATTGCCGGGTCTTTAGAGAGTTTATAAAAGTTAGTTCCTTCAAACTGCGTTCGCAAACGGTCAAAATCGTCAACATCCACCAGCAGGATTGTTTCAGGCGGAACAAGCTTTGCTGTATTGGGAAGGGTCCCTGCCCGAACAGAGCTTGATGAGCACAAGCACATAAGAGCACAAGAGCACAAGAGCATAAGAGCAAAGGGGAGCTTATGAGTAGTTGTGGCAGCATGTTTCATTTGAACACCTTTCGCGAATTTGCCTGTTATCGTCAACGATTAGTCTGTGGTTGATGTCTAAGTATTATTCACTCCTGCTTTCGAGGAATTTCGGCCTGGCTTTGTTGCGTCTTCTGTCCGGCTGGATGTATTTATAACCGCTGTTCGAATTATCCTTGTCATAGGCAAAAGCGTCCCGGTTTTCTACGAAATGTTTAACATAGCTGGCCGGTATGGCAAAGCCGAGTCCGCCGTAAAATATATATCCCATATTAGTAACACCGATGACCTCGCCGGCCAGGTTAAACAGTGGGCCGCCGGAATTGCCCGGATTGATATCGGCGTTAGTCTGGATATAGATAAGCCCCTCAAAAGCCCTGTTCTTCGTGCTGATGACACCATTAGTGATAGTCCGCTCCAGGCCGAGCGGATTGCCGATAGCAAAGACCTCTTCGCCTACTTTGATGCGGTCGATATCGCCGAGGTAAACGAATGTGACCTTCGTGTCCCCGAGGTCCTCGACCTTCAACAGTGCCAGGTCAACAAAAGGATTAATGGCCTCGATTTTGACCTTTTTGAAACTCTTTTTCTCAAAGCCGTTCTTTGCCTTCTGGAACACAGTAACTTCGATTCTCGTTTCTTTTTCTATTACGTGATAGTTGGTTATCAGGAACCCATCTTCATTGATAAAAAATCCCGAGCCCATCCCCGCAGGACTTGAAACTTTGACGACCGCTTCAGAGACTGCGTTCACGCATTTTTCGATAGTTGTCTTTTTCAAATCGGCGGTTTTGTATAATTGACCGCCTGGCCCTGTGGCAAACTGCAATTTGCCCGCTTCTACCTGTGAAACAGTTATGTCATTGACGTCCTCAACATCGAGAGCCCCGGTGTATTTATACTCGAGTATCTTTTCCTTCGGAATGGTCAGGACCGTTATGCCGATATCAACGTACAGCTGGGTTTGCTTTTCTGCGAGTATATCGCCGGTTATAGTCTGGCCTCCTTTGAGGACAATTCTATCCGCCCAACAAAGAGCACAAGAACAAAAGAGCACAAGAGCACAAAGGCACGTATGATTTATGCGCTTGTGATTTGTATATTTACGAGTTATGTTCTCAAACATTTATCGCTCCCGAATTGACATTTTCGTCTGCTCGTTAACATTTTGTAACAAGTATCTGTTGCGGAAAATAAAAACATACGATGTCACCCCTGTGAAACCTGTCCTGAGCGAGGTCGAATGAGCAGGGGTCCAGAGCGAAAAAGCTGGATTCCTGCTGCCGGGCCTGTTGAAAAAATCGAGATTGCTTCGTCATTACTTTCCTCGCAATGACGCAAAGTGCATTTTCATGTCATTGCGAGCGATTCGAAGAATCGCGCGGCAATCTCAAAACGTCCCTTTTGGACCTTTTCAACAGCCCCTTTCGCGGGAATGACAAATACCGTTTCCGCAAAAGGTACTAACTAACAGTACTAACTATCAGCAAAAATCATTGTAAGGGTTATCCCATTTTGACGCAAATAGAAAATACGGTGGGGCGGTTGACAATAAACGCCCTTAAAAACCGTCAAATGATAAATTAACTTGACTAAAGGCGATGAAAAAGTTATAATAAAATCTACAAAAATATTATTCGGGGGGCTAAAAATACCGAAAAATTATCGGTACCGGATGTAAACTTTCAATATTTGAGGAAAATACGTATGAAAAAATTATTTTCGAGCAAATTAGCATTGGCTGTTTTAGGCCTATCAATAGCACATTGCCAGATGTTGGTCGCAAAGGCCCAAACAACAGTCGGTAAAGCCGGAGAAACAAACCGTCAGAAACAGTCTGTAGTTGAATCATCTGCTGAGCCGTCAAATAACGTTGTTGCGAGTATAGGCGATTATGTTATTACACGCCAGGAGCTTGAGAAAAGACTAATGACAGAGCTTTACCCTCGTGGCTATGATAGTTACGACGAGCAGGCTGAACCGCCTGATGCCGAGACGGTGCTTATGAAAATGATAGCGGAAAAAGCTATGGTTACCGAGGCCCGCAAACAGGATTATCTCAAAGATGAATCGCTCGCGAAACAGATTAAACAATTCAGGGACAAACGGCTTGCAAACTTGTTGCTGCAAAAACAGCTGCAACCCAAATTAACAGTAACAGAGTCCGAAATTCAACAAAAGATGAAAGCCGACCCCAAACTCGACCGGGCCAGGGCGGAAGCGATGCTTAAAAACACAAAAGGCCGCACGCTTTTTTACCAGTATTACAAACAAATATGCCAAAAGTTCCATATGACAAAAAAAAGCGAGAATTACCTCAAAGCGGCTCAAATCCACCAAAGATTGCTAACTCAACCGAAGAAACCGCGTAAAGTTCCTTTTATCCGCATCTATCAGATAAAAGAGGAGCTGACCCCGGAAGAGAAAAACATTGTTCTGGCAACGTTCGACAATGGAAAGATAACATTGAAGGACTGGTTCGATGCTTTGTGTAATAGCGCCCCGCCAAGTCGCCCGAAAGACCTTAATACTCCCAAGGGTGTCGACCGCTTGTTAGAGATGACTTTGAGGATGCCGCTTCTTGTATCCGAGGCCATGTCACTCGGGCTTGATAATGATAAAGATCTATTAACACAGGTAAGAGAATACGAAGACACCAGGCTCCTGTCTAAAGTCAGGTCTGAAAAGTACAAGGAGATTAAAGAGCCGACACCTGATGAGATAATGATATACTTCGGCAAGAACAGAGAAATTTTCAGAACAGGCAGGACGCTCAAGATTGACCTCATCTGGTGTCAGGACCTTAAAACAGCCCGGCAGGCAAAGACTGAATTAGACAGCAGCAAGGATTTCGAGCCGGTCAGGCAGAAATACTCTTTGCAAAAGAATGGCAAACCATTTAATACTTATCCCAGCGGCGAAGGATTGTTCTGGAAGGATTTATGGAAAGGTGACCCAAATGATATATTAGGCCCGGTTAAAGGTTTTCACCAGAACAGCATCAAGTGGCGAATCGTCAAAATCTTGGAAAAGAACCCCGGTGAGTTAAAAGGATATTCCGATAATATGGGACAGCGCGTCAAAGAGAAGATAGTAAGCGAACAGAAAGATGCCCTGCTGGCCAAATACGGTGACGAGCTGCTGAAGAAATATCCATACAAAATCCATACCGAGAAAATCAAAGATATTGACCCGCTGGATATTCCCGAAAGCTAAAATTAAAACTCGCTCCTCGATGCTTGTAGAGCATCGAGGAGCGAGCATCTACTATCGAGTGGCACTTATCCTTTAAAGAAGAATATAAACACCAAAATGCTCACAAGTGCAATCGCACAAGGTACCATGAAAATCTGACTCCACTGAAACTTCTCTTCTTTCCTGAATTTGTCCATTATGAAACCGGCGAACTGCGTTCCGCAGAAAAGTCCGACGCCTGTAGTGGCGGCGAAAAGCAGGGATTGCATAGAACCTCGTATTTCATCTGAGGCCACGTTGTTTGCGAATATCTGGCCTACGATGACGAAGAGCACATAAGCCAGGCCGTGGAAAGGCTGACAGGCAATAATAATCCATCGTGGTTTATGCTTTATATAGGCTAAGTACAGTATGAACCAGCCCGTTGCTCCGACGATCAAGGTCCATTTCGTCCCGAGCTTTTCGAGCAGGAAGGTCATCAGGACGACGGTGGCTATTGCCTGTCCGGCCTGGGCGATGCCCATCGAGGCCGGGACGTTCTTAGCTGGGATTCCTATGTCCTGCATAAACGCTGCCGTTCCAAGGAAGTAGAACTGCATCAGGGCAAAGAATATCATCGAGATGATGATAAAAATAAGGAAATTAACATCCTTGAGCATACCCATAGCTTTAAGTATGGGAGCGGTGTCGGCTTCAGCAGATGGTGGGTCGATAGTTTGAAGTGTAGAAGGGGTGCCAGCTTCAGCAGGTGGTGTATCGGGCACGAAGAAACATCCTATACCCATTATTACTGAGAGGATAGCAGCGAGATAGAGGCAGTCGCGTCCCTGCTCTCCGGTTTTGAAGATCCATCGCCAGCCGGTAAGGGACCAGCCGATAAAGGCCCAGGCAACCGGGGCCCATATAAAGATATTGGCAGAAGCGGCATTGACATCGTCGATATTGTCATAAACCTTCCCCAAGTGGTGAAACATGATGGAGTTAGCCAGCGGCAGTGTGGCGGCATAGCAGAGAGAATAAAGAAACATAACTACAAAGAGGCCTTTGAAAGTTATTTTACGCACTGCAATGAACATTAGAACCGCACCTAACAAGTGAGCGACGCCGAGAATGATCTCAGTGTTTACATACTTGTCAGCAAGCTGCCCGGACACCAATGGCATGAAGATACAGGCAAGCGGGAAGGTGGCGTAAATCCAGCCGGTCTGCTTGCCGGTCATTTTCAGCGGTCCCAGAAGTCGTGCGGCCAGTACCGGCATCCAGGCTGCCCAGACCGCGTACTCCATAAACATCACAAAGCTCAGGGCGAAGTACAGTTTCCATTCCATTTTGTTCTCCTTAGTCTATTTGTCCTTTATCCGTTTGAGCCCAGCAGCCTTTCAGCCGCCAGCTTAATATCTCCGAACCGGTCGTCGCCGGCTTCGCGCTCGATTGCCAGAACACCTTCAAAACCTATTTCTTCGAGCACACTCAAAAATGCCTCCGGTCCCACTTCACCGTCACCCCAGGGGACCTCCGCGCCCCATGTGCCTGGCTGGGTGGTTCGAGTCGCATCCTTAATATGGATGTGTTTTACCCACGGCGCCAGCACACGTACTGCTTCGATTGGATTGCCCTTGTCATAAAGAATCATGTTCGCAGGGTCAAAATTGACTCCAATCGCCGGATGATTCAATTCCTCCATAAAATGCTTCAGCTCCTCGGCCGTCTCCTGGCCTGTCTCCAGCAAAAGCATAATATCCTTTCGGCCGGCGGCATCAGCCAAAAATCTGATACGGTCGTAAAATTTCTTAATATATGCCGGGTCACTTTCATCGATAAAGCCGGCGTGCAACGAGAGGTATTTGACACCGAGCTTGACCGTTACCTCAACGGCGCCAAGAAACAGCTCTCGATTCTGCTCCCAGTATTCATCCGGCCCAATTCCGCCGGTTACTTTTATGCTATCCAGCGTCGAATAATCTTCCTGCGGAAAGTCTATCATTGTACAGCTTACAGTCCAGTTTTGCTTCTGCACGGCTGCGAGATAATCGTCTCCCTTGTCTTCCAATGCAGCCCTGACTCCCAGGTGCACGTTTTCAATTCCGATTTTTCGCATCGCCTCTGCTACTCCTGCGACGTCTGTTCGCAACGACCAGCTGCAAATCCCTATAGGCCAATCCTTACATTTCATTGTGCTATTCTCCAATTCAAATCTTTTTCTTCTTTATTTACCTATCGTAACTTCTTCCATCTTCCTCGCGGATTCCTTCTCCGCCGCCACAATTCTAACAGAATCCCGTGACTGCTCCAGAGTCGTTATTTCCTCGACCTTTTCTCCTCTTACGGCTTTGGCAAAATGGGCTATCTCCAGGAACCAGCCGTCCCCTTCCTGCACTTCGGGAGTGAAAGCCTCACCTTCAGCCGGACAAACCCTAAACGCCGGCTCCCGCGTCAAATCATAGACAAGCGTTGCTTTGGCCAGCACAATGTTAAAGCTCATCTCAAATCCAAACGTCGGCATCATCGCCCAGCCGCCTTCTGCGGTTACTACCTTATCATCGTCATAGAGATACTGTGTCACTATATGTAGCAGACCTTCGCCGGGGCCTTTTGCTCCAAAACTGCAAACCGCCCGCGGCACCCCGAACAGATACTGCACAAAATCCGTGTCGTGAATGTGCAGGTCTAAGGCCATTCCTCCGCTGCGTTTTTCGTCCAAAAACCAGTTGTCTATGCTCCACGTTGGGGCCGCCCCCAGGCGTTGAAACGTCGCTGCAATGACCCTGCCGTACTCTCCGCTGTCAACTATTTGCTTTGCTTTGGCATATTCGGGCCAAAATCGTACGCAGTGTCCGATTTGCAGCACCTTTCCGCTGCGTTTCGCCTCTGCAATCATCCTCTCGCAGTCTTCGACGTTTAGTGCCATCGGCTTCTCGCAGAAAACGTTAACTCCCGATGCCAATGCTTTTATCGAAAAGTCCGCGTGCAGAGACGTCGGCAGCGTAATCGAAACGGCATCGAGCTCGGCACTTTTGAGCATTTCCTCAAAATCCGTGTATAACCGCAGGCTGCTGAAATCAACCGCATGTTCCGTGTCTCCGATGTTCCCCACCGCTCTTTTCGTATCTTCTACTATGTTCGGATTTACGTCGCAAACTGCCACAACTTCAGCACCTTCCACGGCCTTCCAGCACTTGTAGTGCTTTTGCCCCATAAACCCAAATCCTGTTATGCCCACTCTTAGCATACTCGTAATCCTCCAATTGTTTCCGCCGATGGCGGACTAACCAATCCTTTATTCGCTTTGCAATAACAGCAGCTCGCCCGTATATTTCACTGGTTCAGAATTTTATCAGATACAGTCACGTACTCAAGCATATTTCTCTAAATTTGTGAATTATAAATTCCGCTTAATTCGACCGCTTGCGCAGCAAATGATTGATATTTTGGATACGGGCCTTAAAAGGGGGATGCGAAGAAAAATAACTGCCGAGGTCGAACTGGCCCACAGGCTGGCTCAGCGTGGCTAAACGCGAAAGTAACTGCACACAGGCGCCGGCGTCATAACCGGCGGCCCCAACAAGACGCACCCCGAGCTTGTCGGCTTCGGACTCCAGGTCCTGGGAATATGCGCTTTCAAGGAACTGCACACCTACCCTTCGCAGCCAGCCGGAAAGAACGCCCCGAATTGGTGCAGCCCTGGTTGCAGTAGCAATGGCTGAATTGCTGATGATACGGGCCATTGCATGGCCCCGAATGACGTGGCCCATCTCATGTCCGAGGATGAACGCAACCTCGCTCTGATTCCACTGGCATAGTTCCATCAGCGAGCGGGTGACAAAGATGAATCCGCCCGGTAGAGCGAACGCATTCGGCTCGACACCCTTGACGGCTTCAAAACTGAATTTACGAGACTTATTAGCGACGCAGGCAGCCAGACGACGGCCAACTTCGTTCAGTATTTGTTCGGCTTGTGGTTCCAGGTCAAGTTCCAATTGACGCCTGATTTCGCGTGCAAGGTCCTGGCCAACCTCATGCTCGACTTTGATAGCGTCAGCCTCACTGCCGGCTATTGATTGCCAGAGCCACTTGGCCTTGCGGACCTTTGGCCCGACCTTTTTGCCCAAATTGTAAAACAGACCACTCACCTTGTCAGGTCTCCTTAATCGGTCACCCCGGTCGGATTCAGACTCAGGATAAATGAGAGCGCTGGGACTCGAACCCAGGACCTACGGCTTAAAAGGCCGTTGCTCTACCAACTGAGCTACACTCCCAAGTTATTTATTATCAAGATCTTGTGTTAATTCTCGAATCTTCTAAAAACTCAACTGCGCTGATAGCATTTTCAACAAGCCATAAGCTTTGACTACATAGCACTTTCCGATTTCCTTGTCAATAGAAATGTTGTTTTGCCGGGATTTCATATGTGCTGTTTATTACACGTAGAACAATGTAAGGTTTTTACGGAGTCTCTCAGCACCATTTTTGCTCTTTCACTTTACATCCTTTTTTTAATCTTTAAAGTCTTTTGAAATTTGCGACCTCTGCCCGCTGTCATTGCGAGCGAGGCGAAGCTGAAAAAGCCTTTAGCCCTGAGCGAAGTCGAAGGGGTGGCAATCTCGTTTTGAATTTAAATTTTTTAGCTTTGTAGGGTGGGGCTTGCCCCACCAATTAAATCTACCAACGAGGAAAGGATTTCTTTTTCTGTTTAGCCCACGGACCCGTGCCGTGGTGTGCGAATTCCAGGCTTGCTTTCTTCTTCCCCCTCGACCACTGGCCCCGACAGTGGTAGTATTTAGCCCCGTCCTCTGGGCGGGTGTGCAAATTAATCACAAATTAACCAATTAACTAACACCATCTTGTGTCCTGAGTCTGTAGTCTTCCGTGACCCAACCGGGGTTATTGGCCAGCCACCGTGGGCGTGGATTATTCAGTCAGTAATCTTATAGACCAAATCCCCGCTTCTTACCCGCTCACTAACCTTCACGCCGATAGAGTCGCCTGGTTTAGCTTCAGTAACATGTTCATTTTTGATCTGTATCGAATCAACAATCATTTCAAGGTTGGTAGTATGACCCTTAATGTGGATTTTATCTCCAACTCTTAAAACTGCCGTCAACTCGATACCGGCTACTACGGGGTGGGCGAAGAAATCCGATACTTCTCCAATAATCTCCTCAGACATTTTTTTCTCCTTTCCTTTTTTATTGCCCAGCCGACGTAGGCGGCGATTTGTTTCTTAGCTCGTTGATTTTTCGGTAACCTCGAACCTTTACAAAGATACTATTCAGTTAACAGGGAGCGGGATTCCAGGCTTTCCTCCCTGGCACTTCGGGCACTTTCTCTCCCATATGTCGGAGCCGTTTACACCGTAGATAAGTCCGCAGCGGGTACATTGGATTATATATACGTACTGGCCATAGTCTGTTCCTTCAATCGGCGGCTGCGTAGGCCCAAGATTTTGTTGTTGGTTGGGATTTATAAAACCTGCTCTGGTTGTTCCCTTATCCTCACGTTTTGCCATTTTGGTTACCCTAAGAATTTTAGTTTATTGTCCAGCCACCGTGGGTGTCGATTGTCTCGCCTATTTATCTTATTCATCTGTAATTACTTAATTCCATATTTTTGCTGAAAGTCAGTTACCCAACTGTGTTCGCCAGAATCTTTAATTGCCTTTACAACTTCCTGCACAGTAACCATACGCACGTTGTTTCTGTATTGGGCTGGGATAAAATCTTTAAGAAAATGAAAGAGTCCTCGCTCGCCGTTCTTTCCACAATAAAAAGTAGGGTTACGCTTGTCAACCAGAAGAACAAACACACCACTTCTCTCCAATGCGTAAAGGACTTCACGGAAGAACTGATAATACGTTACCAGAAAACACGTGGCATTTTCTGCCATTGGACCTTCGAGGAATTCATACGTATCAAGAAGAATCCAGTACTTTCGTCCTATGTGGTTAAGATAACAGATTGAGTGGTCTTTGGCTGGATTCCTACCATCACAGTCCCCATTTTTGAACACAGAACAACCACCAAATTCATGCTCCACAAACTTGAACTCGATATACAGTCCTCCTTTCTTTTCCTCATTTTCTATCACAAGGTCAATTGAAGTAGGTTGTTGAGTTTTCTCCATAAAAATGTTGCGGTCTTCGTCTTCTAATTTCGCTGTAAGTTCCCCGGATGGCCAGCATATTCCTTTTTTTTCAAAAGCTGTCTTAAGCGGAGACAGATTCTGTTTTTTGGTCCTAATAAGTGGGCCAACGAGATTAAAAAGCATTGCCTGACTACTTAAGCCGTGATGTATATACTTATGAAGAGGGAAACCTTTTCGATTATTGTCTCGATTCTTACGCTCTAATTCAATATATTCTGCAACATCTTCAGAAATGATGTTTTTATGCCAATCATCATACTTTGCGAGGATATAACTACGCTTCTGAGTTTCGTATCCTTTACGCTTGAACCACTGGCTGGCAGCATTTCTCATTCTTTTCTCGAAATCCAGATGCCTCCCAAATGGCCAACTTTTGGCCATTTCTCGGGGCGATATTTGCTTGCCCATAAAGTTTACTCTCCTTCTATTTTATTGGCCAGCCGCCGTGGGTGTCGATTTTTTTCATTATGCTATATTACTATAAATTTACTCTTCCCATATTTGCCTGCGAATGACCGAAAAAGTTTTCTTATCTCTTCAAAATACGACAGAAATAATAATAGTAATTATTGCTATTATTATTGCTATTATCCACACCCAATGAGGATTTTCTTGATACCATCTTTTTAGTCCGCATTCTGGCACTTGAAAAGCTAAATCTTCATAGGTTTTTGTCTGTCTATCCAGGAAGTCGTTCATCTTTTTGATCTCAGAATTAATATCCCTTTTTGGAACACTTTCAGGGTAGCCTTTGCCTCGCAATCTCCTGTCAACATCCTGCATTTTGCTATAGACAGTATCTATTCCACTTGAAAGATTTGCTTTTGTAGAGCTAAGAACAAAGGAAAGCTTCACATTCTTATCTTTGGCAAGGCGAATAGTTTCCTCTATCATCCTTTTTATGACATCCTCAATAAATGGCTCAATATAACCTTGCCAAAAAACTCTTGATGAACTTCCAAACGTAACACCAGAAATCGAAATGTCTTTCCCGTCAAATGTTTTTGCACGAATACCTTTACTGTTAAAAAAGCTCCAGGGATCAATCTGTTTTTTTATCAATCGCTTAAATTCTTCAGAGATCACATCACACATCTTCGCTCTAATGCCATTGGCGTTAATTTCCTCTGCTTTTTTTCTACGGCCACACTTCATACTTTGCTTTTCCCTAATTCCCGCTATATTAAATTAAACGTTACGCCATGACCTACCCAAAACCGCGATTCCCTAAAATACCTCTATGCGATGCAAACCTCTCAAAAACTCAAAATTACCTCCCCGGCTAAATAAAATCAACCAAATTTCCCCCAAAAACCCCCAAAAATCAACACTGGAGTTTACCCCCGGTGCAGGCTTCTCTGTTTCTCTGCCGGGGGCCTTCTGGAGTTTACCCCCGGAAGCACTCACTTGGTATCCTGCCGGGGGTCTTCCGTCTTCCGTCCTCCGTCCTCTGTCCTCCGTCGTTTTGTCCGCCGTAGCTTCAGCGAAGGCGGAAGCAACAAGTGCCGTGTCTTGGACATTTATTAAGAATTTACTCGAAATTTAATCTGTTTTATGGTATAATACAGATTAGTAGTAGATAGTTCATCGTTCATTGTTCGTAGACATCAGACTTCAGATAACAGACATCAGGAGGTTACCCAAATTACCATCGTTTTACAAAACGCCGGAAAACCCGGCTTTTTTGTCACATCAGGCCGAAATAGCGGAGAAATAGAGAGTGTGTTTCACTATCAATTATGCAAAACAAACCCAATTTCCAGGATGTCCAAATGAACGTAAGTATATTTTCACAAATGGCTTATGAAAATAAATACAATTGGACACTTGGTCAAAACAAACCCAAACAAACCCAATCTCGAAACAACTCCAGGGCAAAAGGTACTTTTTTCTTGACTTTTCCGGTCAAATGGGTATAATTATATATAAATGATTTAATTGGGGCGGTCAGCTCAGCCTTGTATGTAACGCTTTTCTGCCCAAGAGGATAGGGCAATTGTATAGTAAAGGAGTATCCAGGCTATACTGTAGAGGCTGCTACTTAGGCTCGTTGCCCAAGGCTGGCTCCTGATGTGTATTTGACCCCAAAGGGGGAGGGAAAATGATGGAAAGACATTATAGTTCGATAATAAGAAGGTTTTTGACGTTCCTAATAGCGATTTTCTTAGCTATAACTGTTCTGGGATGTCAAAATACAAATGAGGTTAGCATTGCAGCAAAGCACCGTCAACTGACGAACATAGCCGAGCAGCAGCTTCGGTGGCGTTACTCTGCCTTTCCACCGACCTCACAAACAGAAACTTTCCGTCCGACACCATAGACCGCCGAGCTTACCACTTACTCGTTGGGCCGGATTACCTGCTCGCGCTGTACGTTGTAGAGGTCCCCTTTCCATTGAAGGCTTGCGGGGCCAAAGGCATGAAAGACGCGCACTTGATGAGCGTCCTTCAGGTTTTTATTGTCTATCGCCTGGAGTGTAAATAAAGCTCCTTTGCCATAGTCTTGTCCGGCCCATTGGCGGGCATGAAATGCCGCAAAACCTGGCCCTTCGATTACGAATCCCCATGGTGGCAAAATGACATCTCCTCCCAATTCTGAGGTTACCTGGGTCTCTGTCGTCCCGAAATTCACAATGACCCTGGTCGCAAGCTCACCGTTTCCATAGGTGGCCTTTCTGAGCTTACGGTCTTCAGTAAGGTATTCCAGCCGTGTCAGTCGGTCGTGGGCCGTTATCCTGTGGAGAGGTCCTAATACCTCGTGTGTATTCTTGATGAATACATCGAGCGGGTGCATACCTTCGGCCCAGCCGTTATCGCTGCGGACATAACACGAGCGGTCAGGAACCTGGCTGTCGCTGTTTCCTTCGTCCTTTTCTCTCGGCGATTGCCAGTAAAGGTGGTCGGGAAAAGAGTGATAGTGCAGCGGACGGGCACAAAGAACGTGATGGGCGACATATTCGGCTGCCTTTTCTGCCGCATAGCCGTACTTGCCATAGCATATCTGACAATCATGATAGACCATCTCGAAAAAGGGGATGACCGTGGCTCCAAGCTCCTCCGGTTTGAGGTTATGAAAATACCGGCCACTGACAGCCACAAGGCCCTCAAAAAAATCGCTATGGGGAAGTGCCCACTCGCGTCCGCACTCACTGCCGAATATTCCAAATTGTTCCCGGGCAAAGTCACTGAGACGAATCTTCCATGCGATGTCATCGTTTCGGTCGATGGGATGGTTTGGGTCATGGCATTCACGAGGCCCGACTGCGTACGTCGTATCGATGAAATAACTCCAGGGCGAGAACAGTTTATCAATGGACGGCAGGTTCTGCGGACGCTTGGCCAGATCTAATTGCCTGGGTGCACAGACCATATACGCTCGTCCACCGAGCCACCGGCCTCCTGTTATTAGCGAGCCATCCGGGCGTTTTTCGATGAATGCCGGGTCCCAGCTTTTCGCATCGCGATACATGTCCTGGACGTTGTCATGAAGGCATGCCACGTAGTCCAGGGCTTGAATATGCTCGATGGCGTCTGCCAGGCCCTTGTTACCGCCGCACTCAGGATTAGCCGGTAGATTGTCGGGATGGCGACAGTCATACCCGCCTTCCGTCCAACCGCCAATCATAAATAGACAACGCTCGATTCCCACGTCTTTCTTCAGGTGCTGAGCGATTTGGGCCGCCTCGTTGAACGTCCAACGAACTCTAACCGACTCCTCCTTTGTACTTTCCTCGTTCATTCGGCGTGCAAGGCAGGTCCAGAGCTTGGCATTCGAGGCACCAATCATCAGTTCGACATGCGGGTCACGACTAATCTTCTCTCGCAATGTTACCACCAGGCCTTGCTTTTCGGCATAGTGTCTATAGCCTGCGGCTACGGAATTGAAGTCCCCTTTGCCTAACGGCATCAGACGCAATGAGTTAGCGCTGCGACGAAGTTCGAGCGTTGCCGTAAGTCTTTGGCTATATCCTTTGCCGCTGGGCTTGGTGCTTTGAAGTTCCGGGAACACATAAGCATTGTCCCAGGTTACGATTAGTGCCGAGCCGCCCTTGACAAAGCCGAGCATATTCATGTGGCAGCCTTCATAGTCAGATGTGCCGAATGTCCGCTTAAACTCCTTACCGCTATTGGCCGGAATCAGCAGCCCCTCGCGAGAAGGGACGATGGCATAACCACCCTCGATGTCGGTGATAGCCAACACGTCACCCAGCACACGGACACTGTCATCGGTCTTGCCTTCATAACGAAGTTCCAGTGCGTTTCCTTCTTCGAGCAGGGCGAAAACCATCGTTGGGCCGTTTTTCTGATGTAGCCTCACAGAATTCTTGTCCATAGTCTGGATTTTCCGGAAGTTACCCTCAAGCCACGCTGCGGTGCCCGGATTGGCCATCCCTTCGGAGGGCCACTTAGCTCCCGAACGTTTATCCAGCAGGGTCCATCGGCCTGTCGAATCATCCACTTCAACCCTTAGCGAGTGACTTTCTAATCTTACGATGTCGGCTTGAGTGCTCGCGGATATTAACAATACAAGCAGACAGATTAAAACGGGCTTACCCATAATTATGCTCCTTTTAAGCCAAAACTTATGGCAGTTATATTCTGTATGACTTTCAGCATCAGAGCATCTTAACCCCGGCGGAGTGTTATATTCACTTTATGTTCTCCATGTGCCGCAGTATTCAGAGCTGCTGGATGAAGCGGGCAATACCAATTGTAATTAAAAGATGCGCTTTATATAAAGAGCAGCGAGCCATCCCCAAGCTGCGCTTGAGGCTGCCACCCTTCTGTGCTAAACACAAGGAGCGCAGTAACTAAATGCAATTAGTATAATACCTTTTTTCGGCCTGCAACAGCCCGCAGCCGAGCGCGACAATCTCTCTACTGTGGCAATTTGAGATTGCTTCGGCCTAAAGGCCTCGCAATGACAGACAAACGCCGTTTTGCCATCGTGAACGGTTACGATTTTGTTAACTTCCCGGCGTTTTCTTGGCCTTGTTCAATATCTCCCTTGCGCGGCGAGTCACGTTTCTGTTGTTCGTGGCCTGCATTACCTTCTGCATGGCGTCGGCAACATCGCCGGGCTTTTGCTCGACTATCTTTTCACCGATAGCTATCGCCGCGAAGCTCGCTTCGTTTCTGGTTGCCGGGTCGTCCAGGTGCGCCATTGCCATCGATAGGGCCTCGGCCGCCGGCACTGTGCCCAGCGCGCCGAGCAGAAGCTTCTTCTCTTCGTTGCGTTCAATCAGGACGGCTGCATTCCTGCACATCGCAAGTTTCTCCTCGGTCGGTAGATTCTCATCTCGAACCAGGCTGATATAGCCACGCAGGGCCGCGGTTTTTTGAGACGAATTCTGCGAGCCCTTGGCCAACGCGAGCAAGTCGGGCGCCGCGTCTGCGGTTTTCCATGTGCAAAGCACGCGGATTGCGGCGGAACGGACCTGGGCATTGGAATCATTGGCCCCCGAGCGTACAGCGTTAAGGGCGTCCGTTCCCCCAATGACGCCGAGGACGCGCAGCAGGGCGCTCTTTTGTTCGGGCCGGGCCTGGACCAGCAGACTGATAAGCTTCCCTGTGTATGATTGCGGATTATCGGCTTTCATACAAACATCACTCAATGCCCGTTCAGCCGCTTCCAGGTCTTGCGAGGTCTCAAAACGCATGAGCAGATTGAGCAGCTCCGGCAATTCGGCGCCACTGCCCAGCTCGCCCACTTTCCTCATCGCAGCCGGACGGACTTCCGGGTCGGCATCGACGGCGGCTTTCAGCAATGCGGGAATGCTTGTCGCCATTCGCCGACGACCGATCAACTCGAGCGCGGTGAGCCGCCGGCTGGTCTGGCTGCTATTGAGCATCGCCATCACAGCATCATCCGCCTGGCGGCCAGGCAGGGCGGCGAGGCTTTCCTGCGCGGCTTGCGAAATCTCACTATCGGCATCGTTTAATAATTCGGCCAGCACGGGCACTGCGGAAGAATGGCCAATCTCCGCCAGAGACTTGATGGCTGCGAGGCGGACGGATTTTTCGCTTTTCCCGGCCAGGGCGAACAGCGCCGGCGACGCCGATGCATCGGCACGCTTGCCGAGAGTTTGGATAACCAGGATTTGATTGTCAGCGGGCAGCCGGTTCAGCTCAGCAGTCAAAGCCTGTGTTACTTCGGCGTCCGGTAATTCCTGAGCGGTCTGTACGGCTGCGGAAAACATAATGTAGTCCTCGCTGCGCAAATGCTCGCGAAGCAATGCGATGCCATCATTACCGCGGGCGAGGATAGCGCCGCGCAGGGCCCCACCACGAACCTGGTGCGGGGCATCCAGCTTACGCAACTGGTCGTAAATCTCGATGGCCTGGTCTGAACGTCCTTGAGCAACAAGTGCCTCGGCGCAACGGAACAAACCTTCGCAAAGTGCGAGCTGATTGGCGGCAGAGACATTTGGCAGGGCACGTTGCAGCGCTCTGGTTGCAGGCTGGTTACCGATTTTGCCGAGCGCCCTTGCTGCGGCCTGGGCCACCTGGTCATCAGTATCCTGCAGCATTTTCGCCAGTGGTTCTACCGCCTCGACATCACGTCGTACGCCGATGCTGCCGATGACACCGACCAGCGGTCTGCCTTTGAGTTTGCCGAGCGCATCTCGCAAGGCCTCGTCCACGGCCGGGTCCGGGATGGGTTCCAGCCCGTAGCGGGCCATATGCGAGAGTTTTTCGTCACCGAGCAGCGCGGCCAGGGGTGCGACGGCGTCTTTGGTTCCAACGACGGCCAGCAGACGGCAGGCATCGGCCTTTTCTTTGTGTGGTGCGTCGGATTTTAGTACGGCTACAAGTTTGTCCACCTGCTGCTTCGTTGCCGGTACGACGGTCTGTCCGAAGGACTGCATCGCACAGGCGAACAGCAAGGTAATGATAAGCGTATAGTTCATTTTTGACTTTGACATGGCTTGGTCTCCTTCCGGGTTTATATTATCCACGGCTCACGCATCGCTCGCGAACGCAGCCGATTGGCTTCGGGGTCGTTGATGAATTCCTCTTTGACGGGGTCGTAACGCATGTCGCGTTTGAGCCACATGCAGATATTGGCCGCGTGCACCGTAGTCATGGTCCGGTGCATCATTACCGGATTGGACACGGTCTGGCGGCGTGACTTTACGCAGTCCAGGAAATTTCGCACATGGCTCATCGGGCGCTGGGTGCGGGCCACATAGTCATAGACCAATTTCCTGAAGTCGTCCATCCAGGCTGGTTTTGAAACATCCGGTTTTGAATAACCATCGGCTATGGCGACCCAGCCTTCAGTGCCCTCGTAGTGGACACCGCAAGAGCCGTGCCAGTATTTGTTATCCATGTCGCGTTCAAGAATCATCTTTATACCGTTGGCAAACATGGTGACCATTCCGTCGCCGCTCTCGTTTTTCACATATCCGTATTCGATGGCCGAGGTGTCCGCCGCCCCAATCGCCACCTGGCACTGGGCGAAGGTGTGCGCCCCCCATTCACCGATGCAACTGGTGTGGAAGTCGTAGTATCCCCGCCATCCGCCGCTTGTGTATGTGGAGTTATAAGGCCTCCAGGGACACGGCCCCAGCCATTGGTCCCAGTCCACCTCTTCCTTTGGCGGCAGGGGTTGTGCCGGCAGCCATTCGTGGCTCATTTCGGCCGCATCCCAGGGGGCAATGTGGGCCCGAACCGTGTGCACCTTGCCGAGTCGACCGAGACGGAGCAGCTCGTTGGCAAAGGTGAAATTTCCCTCGCTGAGCCGTTGGGTGCCGGTTTGATAAATGCGGCGATAGCGTTTTGCGGTTTCTACTACGGCCTGGCCTTCTGCAATGGTCATGCACGACGGCTTTTCGGAATAAACGTCCTTGCCTGCCCGCATCGCCATTATGGAAGCCATCGCATGCCAGCGGTCGCCTGTGGTGATTAACAGCGCGTCAATGTCCGTGCGCTCGGCCAGGAACTCCGGCGTGTTGTGGTATATGCGGCAATCCTTGTTGCCGTACCGTGTGTCCACTATTTGTTTGACGGCCTCGGCACGTTTCCTCTGGGGGTCGCAGACTGCGACAAATTGCACGTCCTTCTCAGGCATCATCCAGCGCAGGTCGTGTGAGCCGCGGTTGCCGATGCCGATGCCTCCCAGCACAATGCGTTCGCTCGGGGGCACCTTTCCGTCGCGGCCCAATGCCGAGGCTGGAACGATGTAAGGCACCGTCGCCAAGGCCGCCGCGCGCTTTAAAAATGCACGCCGCGTAAGGTTCAAATTCTTCTTTAACATGACAATCTCCTAATTTATTTGGTGAGTTGTGTTCATTAAAACCTGCCGCTTAGGGCAATAACCAAACCTGGTTAGCTGACCGGTCCTCAATCCTGAAGACTTCAAATCACAGCTGATAAGGTTAAGAATTCTACCCTTTTGAAGATTGGGCGTCAACATAATTCGGAAAAAAATAACTGTTTCATATTGTTGGACGGTAATGAGCATCATAAGGGCTTGACATTTCAGGAGATAGTGCTATTATGTTGTATCACCACACGGCCTGCATGAATATTTTGATAGGATTATGCTCTGTTGAAAACATGGACTGTCATTCTGAGGCGAAGCCGAAGAATCTCATTTTTTGAGCCATAAAGAGATTCTTCACTCCGCTGCGCTCCGTTCAGAATGACATTTTTTATGGCTTTTCAACAGAGCAATAGGATTAGTGATTATGACGACATTTCGTTGCATTTTGGGATTTAAATGAGCAAGTCAATTCATATCGGTGTGATTCTGTGTTTGTTCATGTCCGGCCTTGGGCGCGGTTCAACGGAGTTTGTCAGGATAGAAAGGCTGTCAGATCGTGTAATCCTTGGCTACTGGCTGGGGACAGGCAGGTGTAATCTCGTTGCTGTAAAATCGCAGAAAGGCCTGGCCGTCATCGATACGGAGATGTCACCGCGTATCATGGCGCCGATTAAGGAGAGTCTTGAAAAGGCGTTTGGGCGTGATGATTGGGCGTATGTTATCAATACGCATGCCCATATGCATCATGCAGGCGGAAACTGCCTTTTCAAAGACGCGGTGATTATCGGCCACGACAATTTGCCTAAAGACATGCAGTGGCTTATCCAGAAGCAAGTGGACGAGACCTGGAAACGCAAGGAGCTTGATAATAATGCCGAGACCATTCGTAACCTACAGGCTATGCTACCAAAGGTCGCAGGCAGTCGACTGCAAACCGGAAGGATACAAGGTGAAATCAAGTTCTTTCAGTTAAACACACAAGATATGGAGGATGGTTTCGAAGTGGTAAAGCCGACTGTTACGTTTTCCGACAAATACACCCTTGAGCTTGGAGACCTTCGGCTGGAGATGGTTTATTTTGGCAAGGGGCACAGTCTGTCCGACATTCTTATCTATATCCCTCAGGAGGGCGTTCTGGTCACAGGCGCTATCGTTTATCAACGCGGTCACCTGCCCGGAATAACTGAAAGTGCGGAATTGAAGGACGTGCACCGTTACATCGCCGTGCTGAACGAGTTTCTCGAAGAAGTAGTAAAGCTAAATTATGTGGTTGCTTCCCACAGCTTTCCGCTCGCACGCAGGGATCTTAAATACGTCCGGGATTATTACCAGACGATGCTTGATGGGATTCGCTCAGCCCAGCAGGAAGGCTTGACACTGGAGCAGGCCGGGGAGCGTTTCGCCGTGCGTAAGAAGTTCCCCCGCTTCTTTCAGAGGCAATCTGCCCAATGGTCTAAAGCCAAACAGGACCGCAACATTAATGTTCTATGGAATCTCCTGAAAGAGGCCAACCAGCAATCGGAGTCAGAGGAAAGTAGAAAGTGATACAAACAAGATTATTGTCACTTATGGGGGGAGAATGCATGATGAAGCTCAAGCTAAGGAATCGGAAATACTAAGAATAATCACCTATTTTTAATAGACACTTTACTCTCAAAGCATTTCCCTTCCTGCCGGTTTAGCCGGATATGCGTCTGTCTTTCTCCCGCACACCCAGCACTTATCTTCATCAGATTTCCGCACAGCCCAATAATCCATCTTGGCAATTTGTAAAAAGGTCACGTAGTACTTTTCGTTAGCGAAAAGTACTACGTATTTTTTAAAAAGCAGCGAGATGGGTTGTGCTGGGTATACTACTCCATTTTAGAAATAGTACAACTACAAGATTGCCACAGTCGCCTACGGCTCCTTCGCAATGACATTGTTGGTCTATTTTCTTTTATGTACTTCCTGTGAATCAGGTGAGGTGCTCGCAATGACAAGAAGCGCGATTGTCGTAGCTGAGAATAAGTACTGCCAGGCAATAAATCGACAGTCGGAAAATCCGGCCGAACGCACTCTTCAGGTGTGCACTTTTGTGGCTTGTGCTTTTGTAATGTTTATTCTAATGCAGGTGCCTCGGCTGTTTTGCCAACGGCTGAAATATCCTCGCTTGTGTTGAGCAGCGTGCGGAAGATGTCGAATACCGTTACTAAGCCCTGTACTTTTCCCTGCTCGTCCACCACGGGTAAACCACGCCCGCCAAAGCGGCACATATTTTCTATTATTGTCGCCAGCGGTGCTTCCGGCCTTACCGTGCGGACAGGCCTGCTCATTATCCATTTGAGTTTGATTTGAAGCGTAGCATCATCCGAAGGGCCATGCCATTTCGCAAATATCGGCCGCAGATAAATACTGGTTGCTCCTGTTATATCAGACTTCGATACTATACCTTCCGGTGCCCCGTCCTGGCCTATTATTATATAGCTGCAATCATGCTGCTGCATTTTTGTAAGAGCCTGCTGTACGCTCTCGTCGGGACTTGCCCAGACTATATCTTTTTGCATAACGTCTTTTGCGCATACTGTTGATGGAGCGCTGATATGCGCCATTGTGGGTTTGCCGGACTCGCCCGGAAGGACAGCCGGTGACTGGGTCATCTTTTGGATGGCTTCGGAAACTACACCCTTGGCGGACTCTTGGATCTGGTCAGGTGTAGTTGTTTTTTCTTCGGTCTCGGCTTTTGGCTTGTCTTTTTCCTCTACGGCTTCGGCCTCGGGTTTAGCTTCGGTTTCGGTCTCGACTTTTTCTTCAGCTTCGACCTTGGTTTCTGCTTCGGGCTTGTCTTTCTCCTCTACAGTTTCGGTCTCAGGTTTAGCTTCGGGTTCGGTCTCGGCTTTTTCTTCAGTTTCGACCTTGGTTTCTGCTTCGGGCTTGTCTTTCTCCTCTACAGTTTCGGCCTCGGGTTTAGCTTCGGTTTCGGTCTCGACTTTTTCTTCAGCTTCGACCTTGGTTTCTGCTTCGGGCTTGTCTTTCTCCTCTACAGTTTCGGTCTCGGGTTTAGCTTCGGGTCCGGTCTCGACTTTTTCTTCAGCTTCAACCTTGGCTTCTGCTTCGGGTTTGTCTTTCTCCGCTTCCGATTCGGTCTGGGGTTTAGCTTCGGGTTCGGTCTCGGCTTTTTCTTCTGTTTGGGATGTTACCATTTACTATGCCCTGTCATTTTTCTTATTGAAAACTGCTATTTGGCACCCTTCCAGGCTTCACAGTCTCTATATATAATATGTATGTTTTCGATAGATTGTTGAGGGCACTTTAGTTAAAAGTGAGAATTGACTGGATGGAATCAATTATTTATTCGCTGCTCTTTGATAAGTAGTTAAAGGCTCGGTTTATTAAAAGCTTTAGTTGTTACCGGATGGTACTTTCATGCGCTGTGAAATAGTACCTTAAAGGGCCTGTATGATTTGTCTCAAAAACACCATATTTTTCTTGACGGCAATTAAGCAATTTAGTATAAGTGTAGTAGGTGGATTCTGGGTTTTGTTTGTCATCTTAGCGTGTGGAATCTTCATAGTTTTGCGAATAGAGGAGGAGTTATTGTGTATTATGCAAGGCACATAGTTGGAATAGAGACTTTGTGCTCGCACCCCCTTGTCTGCTGTCGTAGACAGCAAAGGGGGTAACGCGAGTACAGGTGCTTTGCGGTGAAGATATTTTAACATTTCAATTAGCATCCTATATTTATTTTTTTAAGGAGAACTGGCTATGTGTAAGAAATTGATTTATTTAATGTCTTTTGGTTTGGTACTGGGTATGGTCAGTAGCGCTTCAGCCGATTTGGTAGCGCATTGGAAGCTTGATGATGAGGGCACCAGTACTGTGATTGACTCATCCGGCTACGGCCATGACGGTACGCTGGTGGGAGATACCCACTTTGTGCCCGGGCTGTTCGATGAGGCTCTGGAGTTAGACGGCGATGGCGATTATGTTGTAATAGACGGCTACACGGGCATTGTTGGCGATGGCACAAACACACCTGCTTTCAGCATTACTGCATGGATTAAGACCAACAGCGATGGCGAGATTGTCGGCTGGGGCAGCACCGGCAGCGGCAACAGAATGGAATTCCTGATCAACTCCAATAGATTGCGCTTGGAATGTGGTGGTGGCAATACCCAGGGTGACACGGCTGTGACGGACGGCCTGTGGCACCACGTCGCGCTTACGGTACGTGAGAACTCTACTTATGAGGATGGCGTGACATTTTACTTGGATGGCCAGGAAGACACCAGGGCAAATACCGACCCTGATCCGGTCCACCCGACCGAGAACTTTGATGTCAAAATAGGCCTGCGCTACAATGAAGACAACAGGATATACACGGGGCTGATTGACGAGGTCCGCATCTACGATAATGTGCTAACGGTAACGGAGATAAGGGATATCATGGAGTTAGGTTACTTAGCAAGGGCCCATAGTCCGGAACCATCTGACGGCAGCATGTATACTGACACGTGGGCAACTCTTACGTGGACGGCCAGTGGGACCTCTGTATCCCATGACGTGTACTTTGGTACGAGCTTCGAAGATGTCAGCGCAGGGGCGGAAGAGACGTTCGCGGGTAATATGACTGTGGACACCCAGCCGGTTGGCTTTGCGGGCTTCCCGGCACCGGACGGTCTGGTTCCGGGTTCAACCTACTACTGGCGGGTGGACGAGGTCAACGAGGCCCATCCCGACAGCCCGTGGCAAGGTGAGGTCTGGAGCTTCTGGGTCCCGTTCAAGACCGGGTACAATCCCGACCCCATGGACGGAGCGCAGTTCGAAGACCCGAACGTCGATCTGAACTGGGGAGAGGGTATGAACGCGATTATGCACACCATTTACTTTGGGACCGATGCCGACGAGGTCGCCAACGCAACAGGAGCTCCCACTCAAATGGATACCGGCTATGATCCGGGCCTCCTGGACTCGGAGACCATGTACTACTGGCGCGTGGATACGTTCAACGGCTCAGAATGGGTCACAGGTCCTGTTTGGAGCTTTAGGACGATGCCTGTAATCCCGATGACCGATGATCCCAACCTGGTTGCCTGGTGGAAGCTCGATGAAGGCGCAGGCACAACGGTGGTCGATTGGTCGGGCAACAACCATCACGGCAAGTTCACGGCCGGTCAAGTGGAGTGGGTCGAGGGCAAAGACGGCGGCGCCCTGGCGTTCCCAGATGGTTGGGTCGAGATGACGGAATACGAGGGCATACTCGGCACCCAGAATCGTACCGTGAACGCCTGGATAAACACAACCGGATACGGTGATTATATCTCCTGGGGTCAGAATGTAAACACCCAGAAATGGATTGGCCGCGTACAGGACACCCCCGATAATGGAACCGTAGGGGCGTTCCGAACAGAGTGCAGTGGCGGTTACATCATTGGCAGTACGGTTTTGACCGATGGGCAATGGCACCATGTAACATCCGTTCTGGAGAGCTTTGGTCAGCCCGACATTATGGATATCAAGCTCTATGTTGACGGCGTGCAGGAGCTTATCAGTGGTTCGCAACTCATAGACGTCAACACAGTTGGAGATGGCAGGACGGTTTGGCTTGGCGAAGGACATCACGGCAGATTATTCCCAGGTTTGGTTGATGATGTGCGCCTCTATAATAAGGCGTTAACGCAGGACGAAATCAAGCTGCTCATGCGGGGTAATTTACTCCTCGCCTGGGATCCGGACCCCCCCAAGGGACGGACAGTGGATATCGAAAGTGCCCTGCCGCTGCGCTGGAAAGCAGGCGACAATGCGACACAGCATGACGTCTATTTCGGCACTGATAAAGATGCGGTTGCCGATGCTAATACATCGACGGCAGATATATATCGAGGCCGACAGGGTGCTACCAGCTACAATCCACCCCAAGGTGTTGAATGGGGCGGCGGGCCTTACTACTGGCGTATCGATGAATATAATAACGACGCCACAATCAACGAAGGCCAGGTATGGAGCTTTACGGTAGCAGACTTCATTGTCATAGATGATTTTGAGGGCTATGACTCCGGCGAGAACCAGATATGGTACGCATGGAGAGACGGGCTTGGCTATGGCACGCCGGGTACTGAACCCTACTCTCCAGGAAACGGGACCGGCTCGGCTGTGGGCGATGACACAACTTTTTCTTATACTGAGGAAACTATCGTTCACGGAGGTGTAAAGTCGATACCGTTCTTCTACGACAACAGCATCCTCAGGTATTCAGAGGCAGAGAAGACGTTGACCTCGTTCCAGGACTGGACCAAATACGGCATAAAGGTATTGTCAATATGGTTCAGGGGTATTTCGGATAACTCTGCTGAGCCGATGTACATTGTTCTCAATGGCAGTGCGGTAGTCACTCATGATAATCCAAATGCAGTACAGTTAGATCAATGGACCGAATGGACTATCGACCTGCAGAGGTTAGCAGACCAGGGCGTGAACCTGGCCAATGTCAATACGATTGGTATCGGCTTTGGTAACAGGAACAACCCAGTGGCCGGTGGTTCAGGTACGATGTACTTTGACGATATTCGGCTGTATCAGCCGGCTCCAGGGCCGGAACCGGCACCTTAAGCTAAGATTTAAGTGTCCCCCTTTGCTTCTGCCTTAATGCATCCTGTGGGCTTCGGATTGCAAAGCAAGATATGGGGGCGGGGTTAATGTAACAGTCGCCGCGGCGCCCAGCCAGGGTAGATTTGGTCAATTCGGGGCCTATATTGATCAATTCTGTATAGGCCCTTTGGTTCCGTTTTTGAAGGGATGAAACATGAGAAAATTATTTTGAGGTTAGGCTTCGTTATTTGGAATTGTCCAATCCAAAACTGGAAGAATTGTTTTAATAATATTTTTCTGAGAAAGAAGGAAAGAATATGATGAAGAAGTTTGTTTATTTAATATTATTTCTATTTGTTTCGCAGATGGCTATGGCCGATTACGTTCTGATAAGCGGCTCTAACGACACGAATGGAAGTACGCAGTCAATTATTCGTTACAGAGATGATTTTGTAGTAGTCTGGGAGAGATCACCTGCAGCAGGAACACCTGAGCCCATGGTCAATGATGTGGCAATCAATCCACTCGAGGCCATCTATGGTGGTGGGGATGTATATACCGCCCACTACGGCTTCGCGCCCCCTGATGGCCTGGTCGGAAAGCACTTTGATTGGGAAACAGGAGATTACATTGGACGTCCGGTTCCCTCATCATTAGGAGATGGCCAGGCGGATGGTACGGGCACTTACACGCCTCGAGGTAACGTAATACAGGACATTCAGTTTGGCCATGATTACAACGGTGATGGCGTTAAAGATTTGTGGATTGCCAGAAGGGATTTTTTTGAAGTATATGATGGGACAACTTTAGATAGAACAGGCGATGACGGCGTGGCAGATATACTGACCTGGCTTGATATCCCGGATAGCCTCGAGGGTACTCGGGATGGGACCGGTGCTTTTGGTTTTTGTTTCGGGCTCGATGTTACAGGCGACGGCATCGGCGAGCTGTATGCAATGAGAGGAATTAACCAGGCCACGGGCAGCAGACTGAATATCTGGGATCCGGTCACGATGACTCAAGTGGCTACTTATAATGTCGATGGGATTAGGGATAACACATACATGATTCTTGGCCCTGATGTTAATAACGACGGGCAGCAGGATTTGTGGGTCGCAGATTCGCGCAGCCACCGGATTAGTGCACTCGATTGCGCTACCGGTGACGTTGTTGCTGTAGAAGTAAGTTTCGTGGATGCGAGTAATCCGAATACGGATGTTACCCTGCGATACCCATCGCATATAAACGATGGTCCTGACGGCTCTATTCTGGTTACCACGCGGTTTGCTACGTCACTTGACCCGGACTGGACCGGCCCTTCGGATATTACGGGCGGCAATTTACTGAAGATAGTATGGGACCCGGAAAATCAGCGGGGACTTGTAACGTTGCTGTTTGAGCACAGCCGAAGGTTAAGTGGCGTCGCATACAAGCCCGTTGACCTGAAAAAAGCTCATTTTCCATACCCTCTGAATAAGGCCAAAGATGTGAAGAGGGATTTAGTCCTTGGCTGGACACCGGGATTGAATGCCGGCAAGCACGATGTGTACCTGGGAAACGATTTCAAGGATGTTAACGAAGCAAGCATAGCTGAACCGCGTGGTGTGCTGGTCAGTCAAAACCAGGACGATGCTGCTTATGATCCCCCGGGTCTTCTCGAATGGGACCGAACATATTACTGGCGGGTCGATGAAGTCAATGATGTAGAATCGAATAGTCCGTGGAAAGGCAATGTCTGGAGCTTTGCTACCGCCAATTATATTGTCATTGATGACTTTGAGGACTACAACGACTACCAACCTGACACGGTATTTGATACATGGATAGATGGATATGACGACCCGGCGAACGGTTCCACTTCCGGTTATCCTGACCCGGCCTTCTTCTCCGGCGAGCATTACCTGGAGGATGAGATTGTTCACGGCGGTAATTGGTCGATGCCGTTGTTCTACGACAACACTGCCGGTTTCTCAGAAGTAACTCGGACGTTGACTTCTTCTCTGCGTGACTGGGCCCAGGACGGATTTATTACATTATCGTTGTGGTACTATGGTGATACTGATAATACTGCTGAGCCGATGTATGTCGCTCTTAATGGCAGTGTAGTGGTCGCTAACGATGATTTGAATGCCGCTTTGGTCACTGAGTGGACGCGGTGGGATATCTCCCTGCAGGCATTCGCTGAACAGGGCGCTAACCTTGCCGATGTCAATATAATTTCGATCGGTTTAGGTAACAGGAATAGTCCAGTAGCTGGTGGTGCAGGTCACGTATTCTTTGACGATATTCGACTGTATCGGCCGGCTCCGGAGCCGGAACCGGCACCTTAAGCTAAGATTTAAGTGTCAATTAAGATTGTGTGGTTAATATAGTAGATTTGGTCAATTCGGGGCTTATATCGAACGATTCGGTATAGGCCCTTTTTTAATTGACTCTGCCAAAAGACGGCGGATTTCGCCGGGAGCGAATCTTTAAAAATCTTGTTCTTTTCTCGACAGAAGGAGTATGAAAGTGTGAGAATTACCAATTTGAAGCTTTAAGGCAGCTTGCCTCGGCCATTTTTCGACTGCTTACACCAATAAATTCAATGTCATAACCATAACCGCTTTTTTATAAAGCAGTTATCAAGCCTGCACAATATGCGTCAGCGATTGGTTCGGCGGCACTGATAAAGATGCGATATTTTTTGTTTTTGTCCGGTATTGACTTATCTGTTAGCAAGATTTCGAGAAAATATCGACCGGATAATATATTTCGTATCTCGGATATCGTATATCGTATCTTGTTGGGGACTTTATGCAAGGTGTTAGTTTTGGCCCGCTGGAGGACGGATCTTCACTTACTTTTCTCGATGTTTAGTTTTTAAGACTTTTGGATAAAAATTATATAACTCCCTGCTGTACAAATAGTTACGACGTTTTAGATGGGATTTTGGGAACAAGTATTTTTTGGCGTTTTTTCGTTTTTTTTTGGCAAAAATTTGGAAAAATGCAGACTTTTTGACCAAGTCTGAAATGGAGTATCTTCTGCGATTTGGCTTTTCGGGATTTCAGGGCTTGACAAAGGTCGCTATTTGTGTATCATAATATTTGATGCCTTGATTTGTAGTTTGCGGATAAAGGCTGGGAGTATAAATTGATAAGTTCCACTTTTTTCATTTTTTTTCATAAAATAGTAATAAAATTCTTGACGTAACATCGGCCAATCTGGTATAAATATACTTGGTAACGTCTTTACGGGCATTAGGTAAGGATTTGCCGATTCTGAACAGCCGAAGTATGGAAACTTTGTAGTTTTCCAAATAGAGGAGGAGATATGGCTTAATGTGCGAGGCACAGAGTCGCCAATAGGGGCTTAGTGCTTCGTAGTCAAACATTTCACATTTCAATTAACAGCTCATTTTGGGCTTTTAAAGGAAGGAGGTTGTATCAAGTCGCACACAATTTTCCTGGGCAGATATCGTGTGGCGACAGTGGAATTTATTGTCGATCGCTTTGGTGTGTAGCCAAAGCATAATTCAGAATTATTGTAACTGTTTTGGAGGAGAATTATTATGTGTAGGAAATTGATATTTTTACTTTCACTTGTTTTAGTGCTGGCTCTGGTCGGTGCGAATGTCGCCATTGCGGACGTTATCGAAATCCCGATCGCTGCCGATTCTGATGATGTTGAAGAGGGCGCTGATGGCAGTATATACCTCGACAGCAGTGACCTGGAGTTCATGTACGATAACGACGTAACCAATCCAGATGACTTGCAAGTAGTGGGTCTCCGCTTTGTGGATTTACAGATTCCAAAGGGCGAGAACATCCTGAGCGCGGTTGTTCGGTTTGATGCCGACGATGTGGATGATGATGAGCACGTCGGCGAGGCGTCTGTTATCATCGAAGGTGAGCTGAATCCGAATCCCGGCACGTTTGAAGATGCAGCTAATAATGTCTCGGCGAGGGCCAGGACGGCAGCGCAAGTAGCATGGGGCCCGGCGCACTGGTCTGAAAAACATGCGAAATATGAGACTTCAGACATTGCCGGCATCATCCAGGAGATAATCAATCAGGATGATTGGGCTGCGGGCAATGCGTTAGTGTTGATATTTAGCCAGGACCCGGCCAATGCGTCGACAGGAGTCCTCGAGGCCGAAGCTTTCCCGGACAACGCAACGGAATATATTGAACGAAGGGCGACGCTGATTGTAGAGTTTGGCGAGGCAGTACCACAAGTAGTTGTTGCCGTTGACCCCACCCCTGCTGATGGCGCTGTTGGGGTAGTAGATTCAACGCTGCAGTGGACCCCCGGCGACACGGCTGTTTCCCACATGATATATCTGAGCACAGATGAAACAATCGACGAATCGGACTTTCTTGCCGAAACCCAGATGGCAATATATTTCGCAGACTTAGAACCGGGGACGACCTACTATTGGCGAGTCGATGAGGTCGAAGCCGAAGTACCCGCAGACTGGGACAGTTGGGAGATAGAGATCCCTGAAGCTGTTGTAAATGAGGGTGCGGTCTGGAGCTTTACGACGATGACTATTGAGGCTCATGACCCGAGCCCATCTGATGGCACTACGTCGGCAGGTATTGATACCCAGCTTAGCTGGACAGCCGGCAAGGATGCGATTATGCACGATGTGTACTTCGGCACAGACAAAGCGGCCGTAGCGGCTTCAGATCCGAGTACGTTAATGGGTACGATAATGGAGACATCGTTTGACCCCGGTCCGCTGGAGAAGGGTACGACGTACTACTGGAAGGTCGATGAGTTTGCTGTTGTCGCAACGAATCCGGGGCCGGTCTGGAGCTTCACGACAGAGGTGCCGTCAGCTTCCGATCCGGAGCCCGAAGACGGAGAAGAAGATACCGTGCAGTCACCGGTCCTTTCCTTTAGTGCCGCCATGAAGGCTGCCGAGCATGACCTATACTTAGGTGATGATGCTGATGCTGTAGCCGATGCCGATGTCAATACACCGGACATTTACCTTGGCAGGCAGGCCGATACCAGCTTAGACGCTGGGGAACTGGAATGGGGCAAGACTTATTACTGGCGTGTTGACGAAGTCAACGAGCTCGATGCAGGTTCGCCGTGGAAAGGCACGGTTTGGAGCTTCACGACTGCCGACTACTTAATTATCGAACTTTCGGAGACAGTCCTTGACTATGACAATAGTGCTGAGCCTTTCACTACTGAGGTTTCATTTGATACGCCGCAGGACTTGACAGTCAATGGAGTTACGGACCTGATGTTCAGGTTCCAAGGCGCACCGGGACCTGAAGGCAGTACGAGCTTAGACGAAGCGACCGGGACCTACACAATAATAGGTTCCGGGACTGACATCTGGGGCAACTCGGATGAGTTCCACTTCATGTACAGGGAGCTGAAAGGTGACGGCTCGATTATGGTGCAGGTGCTCAGTGTCGAGCAACCTAACGCGTGGGCCAAAGCAGGCGTTATGATTCGCGACACGCTTGATGCAGGATCTGCCAATGCGATGGCTTACATCACGCCCGACGGACGAGTCGGCTGGCAGCGTCGTGCGATTGCAGGTGAAAGCTCCGACAGCACGCGCACTGACCCGGGCGTCATTACGGCACCTTACTGGGTGAAGCTGACCCGTGAAGGCAATGTTATCACAGCCCAGAACTCCAGTGACGGCGTTACCTGGGAAGACATGTTTGAAGCAGCCAATCCTGATGAGCCGACCTTCCAGGAGATTGTGATGAGTGAGGACGTCTATATAGGTTTGGCGGTGACCAGCCATACCCCTGGTGTGCTCTGTGAGGCCCAACTCTCCGACGTCAGTACTACAGGTAAAGTGGGTTCTGCCGCTGCGAATCAAGACATTGGCTTAACCAGCAATTCTGCCGAGAAGCTGTACCTGGCAGTGGAAGATGGTGACGGCGCCATTGGCGTGGTAATCCATCCAGACCCAGCGGCCACACAGATTGATCAGTGGTGGACCATGAAGGTTCCGCTCCTGGACTTCAGTGACGCAGGCGTGGATGTGGCAAATGCCGCTAAGCTTTACATTGGTGTAGGCGATGTATTAAACCCGACGGCCGGTGGTACCGGCACAATCCGCATCGATAACATCAAAGGCGTCAAGCCGGTCGTCATCATGGAACCGAATGATGTTACCGCACCAGGTGACAACGTCTTGGGTATTCCGAGAGGACTTCCATGTGGTGGTGATCCTTCTGCTAATTATTCGCCCTGTGGTGAACTGCCTCCTTTGGTGATCGATGATGACAGCACGACGAAGTATCTGAATTTTGCTGGAAATTTTGACCCCAATGAAGAACCTTCTGGTTTCACGGTTACACCGCTTGCCGGTCCGACTATCGTTACGGGACTGACTTTCACTACAGCCAATGACGCAGTAGAGCGTGATCCGGTTGCATATGAACTCTATGGTTCTAATGCGGGCATCGATGGGCCGTATAATTTGATTGCCAGTGGCGATATCGTTGATTTCAACGATGAAGTAGCTTGGCCTCGCTTCACGATAAATGCAACGCCGATTACGTTTGATAATGCGACAGTGTACAAGCATTATAAAGTTCTGTTCACGGCCATTCGAGATGCCGCGAGTGCGAATAGTATGCAGATTGCAGAAGTCGAGCTAATAGGTGTCACCGAAGACGTACTGGTTGATATCACCTCGCCAGGGAATACCATCTATGGATATCCGACCGATGGCGATTGGTCCAGCTCGGAAACACCTCTAAAGGCGCTCGATGATGACATCGATACGAACTATCGGCATAAGAAAGGCGAGAAACAGTCCACTGGTTTAGTGGTAACACCATCAAAGAAGAAAGTTGTTAATAGACTGACTTTCACGACGGCAGATAGCCATCCAGAACGAGACCCGGTTGCATTCAAATTCTATGGTTCCAATGATGACGTATATTCTGGGCCATGGACGTCGATTGCAAGTGGCAGTATTGACGACTTCAACCAGGAGACGGCTTGGCCGCGTCAGGCAAAGAACGAAACGCCGATCATGTTTGATAATGATGTAGCGTACAAGCACTATCGAATTATGATCACGGAAGTTCGAGACGCCGGAAGTGCGGATAGTATGCAGTTCGCTGAAGTAGAGCTGATAGAAGCTCTGAATTAATAACTCTAAGCCCAACGATCTCAATAATTTTGGCTTAGGATTGATGATGTTTATGGGTTTGGGGGCACGTGGAGTGTCCCCAAACCCTTTCTGTTTAGTTATTATTTGGGCGGGCACATCGGAGTAAGTAAGCACGCGGGGGCGATTCAGAGCAACACGATTACTGGTGGTTCCAGGGATACTGAACTGCCGATCCTTGATCGTTTAGAATTTCATCAAAGAAGATTGGGTGATATTTAAAGATACGTTTCCATCAGCGGCTATCGATACGACGAAATGGACGGTTGTCGATGGAGCCACGGTGGAGAGTGTTGGTGTGGGTGAGCCTTCTCGGAAGTATTCTTTTTACAGTACCTCGGAGCTTGGATTGAAATAAGGGATTCCGAGGGTAATTAGGAAGTTAGCCTTGCCGAACAAGATTGAACTTGGTGCTGTAAGTTTAGAGCTTACAGCCCTTTTCAATGTTCGCTTCGCAATGCTCATAATGACATGTGTGTATTGCGTAACGCGGAGATTGCGGGTAAAATGGATTGGAGAATTGAATGGAAAGTTAAGGCCCGGATTCAAAGGAATGCTTGAGTTCATTACGGACAGAGATATATATGAAAAAGTGATTTGCGGACGAATCGGAAAAGCCCGCAAGTTCGTCTGGATAGCAACGTCCGACTTGAAAGACCTCTATGTGGAAAAGGCCGGCGGGATGGTGCCGTTTCTTGAGATTTTGTCCGATTTGGTTAGGAGTCACGTCGAAATAAGACTGCTGCACGCAAAAGAGCCGGGGCCGGCTTTTCGGAAGGATTTCGATAAGTATCCGAACCTGATAAAGGGAATGGAACGAATCTTGTGCCCGAGAGTTCATCTTAAAGCCGTGATTATCGATGGGGGCTTTGCTTACAGCGGCAGTGCCAATCTTACCGGTGCCGGGATGGGGGCCAAGAGCGAGCACAAAAGAAATTTCGAGGCCGGCATCATTACCGACGAGGAAAAAATAGTCGGTAAGATTATGGAGCAGTTTGACAATATCTGGAGGGGAACTCACTGTAGAGCATGCGGCCGAAAGAAATTCTGCGCAGACTATAAAGACATCTTGACTTGATGGAAATTGCGGTTTTATGTTTCTGCGAGGGAATCAGAAAGAAACTCAAGCTGCATTTGGTCCATATATTTATCAGAAAAGGTACCCTTCCGTCTTTCAGGAGGAACATTAGTAACCTTCAGAAAGCCCTTTTTTTTCAAAATCTTAAGTGAAGATTTGTACAGACAAGCAGGGGTTTCAGTTAATACAAACTCTTTCACCTGAAATAATGTGAGGGTCTTTCCATGTAAATTTGAAATGAGCTCATCAGCAAGCATTGTTTCTTTGTAATTTGTGAAAAGATTAAGTTGTGACGGATTATCTTTGTCAGAGAATCGAAACCCACCAATCGTGTCGACTTTCCACATGGCTCTTTTCATTTCCTCCAAACCTCTGAGATTGTTTGTAGAAAAGAAAAGCCAATAAAGTAGCTTATCGTTCGTGTCGGTCATAGCAAAGTGCCAAACGTATTTGCTACTTCCTTTTTCTTTAAGTGCAGCCTTGTAAGTTTTCAATATAAAAACTGGGCGCTTATGAGATTCGAGCGTAAGTGCCTTTCGCCATTGCTGGCTTCCAAACGTTTTATCTAAAGATGGCCATTTGGTCTCATCTGAAAGAAATCGGTTCATGTGATCCCAGTTGAGATATGAGAAAACTTCACAGGAAGGTTGGGACATTATTCTTTCAATCAGTGGCATTGAGACATCTGAGAATCCGGATTGGTCAAGAAAGAAGAACGCTGGCCCGAATTTTCGGTTGCTTTTCTTGAAGTTATCGAGAACGTTATTTAGGATTGTTTCACAGTCTCCTCGTTTTATTTGAACAGATTTAATTCTTGGTGACTTATTTATTTGTTCCTTATACTGTTCAATGGCACTTCGCAAGATGGCATGTCTCTGTTTGTCCTGTTCAATGAACAAGAAGCTAATAGGGATGGGTAGGTTGTGGGAATGGCTTAAGACTGATTCTATCGCAAGAATCGGACTCCCATCTTCGCCTCCGGCGTAACGACCAGGACCAGCAAAGCCGTCAACGAAAAATAACTCTGCTTCAGAGATACCAAGGCGGTGTGACTGTCTCGACATTATCGGCATCCATGCCTTAAGATAAGTCTCCAATATTTGGTGTTTCGCAGAGGTGTGAGCAGATCTTTCCCAAATAGTGGGTAATGTGTCACTCATTTTTATTTACCAACATTTTTTCGTGAGTTGCCAAAGGCATGCCGTCCCAAGTGCAGCCATCAAGTATACGGCCTGTTTTTTTCTTGTTTATGCCACCCCATTGTTTGAAGAAAAAAGGAACACGTGCAGAAAAGCATTGGTCGCGGATATCAATAGCCCATTGGGGTTTCATTGGTCTTGCTCTGGGGCCGGATTCACCGCCAACTATAACCCAATCGATGCCTTCGAGGTCAATATCGGGAATCGGGCCCAAGAGTGGTTCAAAGGAAATAAATTTTATCACAGCGGAAGTTTGTCGAAGGTCGTCTATGCGGAATCCGCAATTGGCATTCTCAACAGTAACTCCCATCCAAACGTTTTCCGGCCAAATGAGCCTGGAGCTTAGCTCCAGCAAACGGCCGGAACGTTTCGTTAATATCTGAAAGCAGTGATGAGATGCCCGGCGCATAACGTCAAAGACTTTCGAGATGAAATCAAAAGGAATATCTTTATGAAAAAGGTCGCTCATAGAATTAACAAAAATCGTACGGTTCTTCTTCCAGCGTAGAGGTATTTCGAGGGCATGGTGATGAAGCGTTACCTTGAAACCTTTGGCGTAGTTGGGACTGCCCGCAGCTTTTAATCGCAAAGCCATACGTTCCGCATAGCAGTTCTTGCAGCCTGCGCTTATTTTCGTACAGCCGGTAACAGGATTCCAAGTGGATTCGGTCCATTCAATTTTTGAGTTCTGAGCCATTTAGCCTCCACAACAAAGTCCATCATAGAAGAAAGATAACACCCAAAAGGGGAAAATCAAGAGATTTATCAGGCCCTTTTGAAGTTCAGTATTAAATATTTGAGATTGTCACTGGATTAGCGGGAGTTTATACTTTTCGATATGTTGAAGAAGATATTAACTTTTTATACGAAGTATTTTGCGGTGTGGGTGATTGCGTTTGGGGTGGTGGCGTATCTGGTTCCAAAGCCCTTTGTGGCGTTGCGGGACTATATGGATTGGTTCTTTGCCCTTACGATGTTTGGGATTGGGGCGGTACTGCAAATCGAAGATTTCAGACGAATCGCACAAAGGCCTATCATCGTTCTTATCGGCTCGGCTGCGCAGTTTAGTATTATGCCGTTGGGTGCGTTTGCTCTGGCGAAGCTGTTTGGTTTGCCACCTGAGATTACAGTAGGATTGATACTGACCGGCTCGGCACCCGGGGCGATGGCGAGTAATGTGATGAGCTACATAGCCAAAGCTGATACGGCATATTCCGTTTCGCTCACGACTGTTTCCACCCTGTTGTGTCCGTTGTTGACGCCGGGGTTGACATTCATTCTGGCCGGGTCGGTTTTGAAGGTTCCCTTCTGGGAAATGGTGTTCAGTGTCGTCAAAATGGTGATAGTGCCGTTGTTTGTCGGATTTGGGGTAAGGCATTATTTTAAAAAGAAAACAGAAAAGGTTTTGCCGATTTTCCCGGCGATATCAGTGACTTTTATCATCTTTATTTGTTCGCTGGTAATAGCGCTCAATAAGGAACGCCTGGCACAGGTGACCGGGCTGGTTCTGGCAACGGCGGTGATTCTGAATATTTATGGGATGCTGAGCGGATATGGTGTGGGGTTGGCTTTTCGGATGGAGGTGCGGCGGAGACGGACATTGGCGATTGAGATTGGGATGCAGAATGCCGGCTTGGGGACAGTCCTGGCGTTGAAGCATTTCGGCGAAAAAGCGGCGATACCGGCGGCGATTTTTGTATTTATCTGTATTATTACAGCGTCTGTAATGGCGGAGCTTTGGCAGAAAAGGCCGAGCGAAGCATGAGCGGCAGCGGAATAAATATTATATATTAAGTGGAAGACTATTGCATTCTGCCGATATAAATAATACAATTCGAGTTCAGTTTTGGCATTAGTAAGTTTGATGGGCAGTCTTGTTTGGCTGCCTTTAAGTTTGTATGCGAGAGAAGATTTTGAGGAGTTTATGGTATGGGTTGTAATCTGGCGATTGCAGGAGTAACCGGTGCGGTTGGACAGGAATTTCTGAAAATCTTAGAAGAGCGGGATTTTCCGTTTGACAGATTAAAAATGTTGGCGAGCAGCCGGTCGGCCGGCAAGAAAATCAAATTCAAAAGCAAAGAATACATCGTTGAAGAGCTGACGAAGAGTAGTTTTTCTCGCATTGATATAGCGTTGTTCAGTGCCGGTGCAGCGCGGAGTAAAGAGTTTGCGCCCGCTGCGGTCGGAGCCGGTACGGTCGTGGTTGATAACTCCTCGGCCTTCAGAATGGACCCGGATGTGCCATTGGTTATACCTGAAATAAATCCTCAGGCAATCAAAGAGCATAAAGGCATAATCGCCAATCCGAACTGTTCAACAATTATCGGTATCGTGCCGGTCTGGCCTCTGCATAAGGCCAATCCTGTCAAACGAATGGTCGTGAGTACTTACCAGGCCTCCAGCGGGGCAGGACAATCAGCGATGCTTGAACTGGAAAATCAGACGCGTGAGATTCTGGCCGGGAAAGAGCCGACCTGTAAGGCTTTTCCGTACCAAATAGCATTTAACTGCTTCAGCCATAACTCGGCGCTCGGGCCGAACGGATACAATCTGGAAGAGATTAAAATGGTCAATGAGACCAGGAAGATTTTCGACTGTGCTGATATTGCAATTACCTGTACTTGTATTCGTATCCCGGTGTTCCGGGCGCACTGTGAGAGTATCAACCTTGAGTTCACCGAGGCGATTACGCCGGGCCAGGTCAGGGACCTTTTGAGCACCGCGCCGGGCGTTTCGGTACTGGACGACCGCGAGAATAACCGGTTTCCGATGCCAATTGATGCTTCGGGCAAGGATGATATCTTTGTTGGCCGAATCCGGCAGGATGAGTCTATACCTGAGAACCGCGGCATTAATATCTGGGTCGCCGGCGACCAGTTGCGAAAAGGCGCAGCTCTAAACGCCGTTCAGATTGCTGAGAAACTGCTTTAATCGGTAATAATGGCCGTTCGCAATATAAAACTCACCGTGCAATACGACGGCAGCCGATATCACGGCTGGCAGACACAACCGGGTAAAAGAACCATCCAGGGCGAGCTTGTCGAGGCCGTCTCGAATCTTGTCGGTGTCCGAACTTACGTCCACGGTGCGAGCAGGACAGATGCCGGCGTAAGCGCCCTGGGACAGGTCGCACTATTCGAGATTGATTCTCCCATCCCCACGGAGAACTTCCCAAAAGCAATCAATGGCCAACTTCCGCGTAACATCGTAGTTACCTCTGCCGAAGAAGTGCCCTGGGGATTTGACCTGATGAGCGATGTGAAAAGCAAGCTCTATCACTATGCGATTTATACAGGCCGGCACCGGCCGGTTCTGCGTTTGAATCAATGCTGGCATATACCGAAAAAGCTTGATGTGGAAGCGATGAACCAGGCGGCGCAACTGCTCGTCGGAACGAAAGACTTTAAATCATTCGCATCAGCCGCTGATAGGCGTAAAAACTCCGTCCGGATTATTTTTCGCTGCAATGTTACAGCCGAAGATAAATGGATATACGTGGATGTCGAAGGGGACGGCTTTTTGTATAATATGGTTAGAAATATCGTCGGCACTCTGGTTGAGGTAGGCAGGGGAAGATGGAAGCCGGAAAAGATTAACGAGATTCTCGAAGCAAAAGACCGAACCGCAGCAGGGCCACTCGCCCCGGCTCAGGGATTGTGCCTGATGTGGATTAAATACACCTGAAGCGTATGCAGGAGACATATTGAAGATTGTTCATATCATAACGAGGTTAATACTCGGTGGGGCACAGGAAAATACGCTTATAACCTGTAAGCTCTTGGCGCAGCGAGGGCACGATGTTACGCTCATTACCGGCCCGGCTATAGGACCGGAAGGCGAGCTTTTTAATCAAACAAAAGGACAAAATTATAAAGTTATCGTTCTCCAGAGACTTCGCCGGGCAATAAATCCTTTTAACGATACTGTCAGTTACTTCCAAATCAAAAAACTTCTGCGACAATTGCAGCCGGACATTGTACATACTCACTCGGCAAAGGCAGGGATATTGGGCAGATTTGCCGGTTACAGATGTGTTCGTTATCATTGCGAGGCCTGCACAGCAGGCCGCGGCAATCTCTACCGTTATGTTTTGAGATTGCTTCGTCACGGAGTTTACCCTGAGCGTAGTCGAAGGGCTCCTCGCAATGACAAAGAAGCAAAGCGTAGGCCGGTAATAGTACACGCAATACACGGCTTAGCCTTTCACCCATACCAAAGTCAATGGCTAAACAAGTTTTATATTGCTATCGAAAAATCCGCAGCAAAGCGAACGGACTTGTTTATTAGCGTAGCAGACGCAATGACCGCACAGGCAACCGCTGTCGGCATCGGCAAACCTGAGCAGTATGTTACCGCTTATTCGGCTATAGAAGAAGATGACTTCTTAGAGCCAATTTCAGAAGAGCGCAAAAGAGATTTTCGACTAAAGTACGGAATCGGTGAAGGCTCAATTGTGCTTGTAACCATTGCGCGGCTGTTTATGCTCAAGGGACATGAATATATTATTGAATCGGCCAAACAGCTCTCGGAACGATTTGAAAATTGCATTTGGCTGTTTGTCGGAGATGGAAATCTTTCGGACCATTTTAAACAACAGGTTAGAGAATTGGGATTAGCTGAAAAGGTAAAATTCACGGGTCTTTTGCCGCCGAGCCAAATCCCGCTCGCCATACAATCATCGGACATCCTTGTGCACTGCTCGTTGCGGGAAGGGCTTGCACGCACTCTTCCACAGGCAATGCTCTGCGGCAGGCCGGCTGTCTCCTTCGATGTTGATGGTGCAAGAGAAGTTGTAAATGAAAACACCGGCCGGCTGATTGAGCCGAAAAATGTCGAACAATTAACAAAGGCCTGTGCAGAATTGGTAAAAGACGAGGACTTAAGAAAGAAACTCGGTGAAAACGGAAGGGAATCTGTAAAAGAAAAATTCGCGCCGGAAACGATGGTCGATACCATCGAGGCGGTCTATGAAAAACTGCTGAAGTAGGAAATAATAACCTTTATGAAAATGGAGTTAAAAGATGAATGAGATGATGAGTTTTTGTGGTTTGCTGTGTAATGAATGTGGTGCATTCATAGCAACCGAGAACGATGACGACGAAAAGAGAGCGGAAGTAGCGGAGCAATGGTCTAAAGGATATAACGCGGATATTAAGCCGGAAGATATTAATTGTGACGGCTGCTTATCAGATGGTGAACGTCTTTTCAGTCATTGCAAAGTGTGCGAGATTAGAAAATGTGGAAAGCAAAAGAGTATTGCGAACTGTGCGTATTGCGATGACTATGCGTGTGAAAAGCTCGACAAGATTTTCCAGATGGTTCCAGATGCCAAGGACCGATTAGATGAGGTAAGAAGCGGACTCTAACTTCGTTTGAATTGGTACGAAAAGCGTCGTCAGACAGGGGAAAGTGGTTCTGGCGAGAGACAAGACAGCAGACTGCTTTTTGTAGAAGGCATATTAGGTGTGTTCAGGGCTATTTATTTGGAAATCCGTGTGCATGGAACGAAAATATAGGCGAAAAAAAGAAAATTTCATAAAATATTACAAGTATTAGAGTAGAGGAGATAGTGCTCATATTCTCTTTTATAACAAGTACTTGTAACATTTCTGCTCTCTAAGAATCCTGTATATCCAAAAATTTTTCAAAAAAATCTCAAAAAAACCTTGACGCTTATGCGTCTATACTATAAATTAGTCTGTATAGCAAACTGATATGCATTGCAAACAAGTTTGGATTAAGGATGTTAATTATGAAACAAGAAATCAATTTGAAAGAAATCGAGCAAAAGGCTTACCGGGACTCCAATCAAGATGGCCTGATGGAGATTATGATTGGCATCTTGCTGACCGGGCTTGGCGCCACTTTTGGTTCCGGCCTATATGTTTTCGCAATTCTCCTTCCAATATTCCTGTTTCCCTATTTCATGGGGGCCGTAAGGAAAAGATATACCTACCCAAGGATAGGTTACGCCAAATTACCTACGGATGGTCCGAAGAAGACAGCCAAAGGCATGTTTGGTTATACGGCCGTCGTGTTAGCCCTTATGGTTATTTGCTTTCTTCTTCTGGGTAAGGTCAAAGATGCAGCTGCCTATAAAAAATGGTCTCCTGCTCTTATGGGCGTCTTGTTGGTTGGTGGATTTCTCTATGCACATGGCAAGTCAGGGAGTGTCCGCTACATAGTATTTTCTTTGTTGTCGGTTGGGTTTGGTCTTTTGTTTTCGATAATGAGCTTTGAATCTTACAACGGTCTTATCATTAACTTTTTTGTTATGGGAGGTATATTCATAGTAACCGGGTTCACATTGTTCATATTTTTTTTGCATAAAAATCCTAAGCTTGCAGAGTAGGTATGAAATGGTATTTTCAATTGATATGAGAAGAATAACACAAGAGTCGTACCGAATCATTCGGCAGGATGGCCTGTCCGATATCTGCGCCGGGCTTATGCTCGGCATAATGGCGATATTTTTCTTTGAGTTCAGGTATTCAGTTGCATTGATTGTGGGTTGCGCAATGCAAACAGTTGTACTTCCTGTCTGCAGAAAGAAATTTACCTATCCTCGTGTCGGCTATGTTAAATTTCCGGGGCGTGCAGATAAAAAAAGTCTGATAGTGTGGGACATCGCTGTGCCTCTGGTCGTAGTTGGATTGATTATATGCGCTGGTATATGGGTAAGGCTGTTACTTCCCCTTTGTCTGGGGGCATTCCTGGCCGGGCTTTCTTTGGCCGGTGCCCGTATCACCGGATATGTTCGTGATTACATATTTGTCGGATTGTTTTTGGCAAGCGGCCTTGTTGGTTTAATATTCGCGTTGCTTGGTTACGATCCGTTTGTTGTTACTGCATATCAGCTCTGGGGTTTGTCCGGTATCCTTATTCCTGTTGGATTGATTCAGCTAATCCTTTTTTTATGCAAATACCCTAAACCTATAAAGGAGACAAAAAATGACAATGTTTAATTTGACAGAAATCGAAAAAAAGGCTTACAGGTCCACTTTCCAGGATGGCCTATGGGATATCTTTCTGGGTCTTATACTGCTTATTCTTGCCACGAGCGCATTGCTCTCGAACATCGGCGCATCGGAAGGCCTGCAGATGACCGTACTCGTTGTGTTGCAGGCTGTAGCCCTTCTGGCCTTTATTGCCGGAAAGAAACGCATAACAGTTCCCCGGATGGGCTTCGTCAAATTCGGTCCGAAGCGTAAACGCAAAATAAGGAAATCTCGCATAATACTTTTAGTCTCTGTCCTCGCGGGATTAGTAGTCTTCCTTATAGCTGCACTGGTGATACGAAGCTATCCGGCGGGTCGGCCAAAACTGCTGCTTCTTTTGCCCGCCGCCTGGGTCGCCAATGCTGTCATCGTCTTCAGCTTGTTGGCCTACTATCTGGATTGTACGCGCTTGTACGCATACGGTATGCTGTTTGCCCTGCCGGTACCGATTGATATGGTGGTAAAAGAGTTCGCGGGTGTGAACCTGAGCCCTGTTGCATTTGCCATTCCCGCGACTGTCATGCTGGTCATCGGAACGGTGCTTCTGGTTCGTTTCCTTCGCGATTACCCATTCCCTGCAAAGGAGGTATGCAATGACGCAGAAAATTGACTTGAAAGAAATTGAAAAGAAGACCTTCAGAGACAGTCAGCAGGACGGTCTTCTGGAGCTTGTTATGGGCATCTGTATGGTGGCAATGTCCACACGCCTTATTTCACGTTTTCTGGTTTTCATGTTGGCTCTTCCTGTTCTTGTCTTTGGGTCTGTGCTTGTGGCTATGAGGAAACGATTCACGTATCCCCGAATAGGCTATGTCAAGCTCATTCCGGACAAGCCCAAAGAAGTTCTTGCAGTTATTTTTCTTATTACACTTATCGTGATTGTAGTTCTGGCTGTTGCCTTTTTGCTTTTCGGTGATGTGCGAGACTTCAATCTCTGGATGAAATGGGTTCCGGTCTGGGGTGGCGTGGTCCTGGCAGGTATGTTTAGCTCTTTCGGCTCCAAATCCGGCTGCGCACGCTATTACGTTTTTGCCCTGTGGTCCTTAATAAGCGGCTTCGCCTTGTCAATTCTCAACTTTGAAGCCGTAGAGACCGGCACACTGCTGTACTTTCTTGTTATGGGATGCCTGCTGATTCCCTGGGGGCTGGTCACATTCATCCGTTTCCTGCGAAAATCCCCCAAGCGGATACAGGAGATTAACAATGGCAAAGACTGAAATAGATAATGAAAATCTTCAGCCGCTCGCGGAAATCGACCGAATTATTCACGAACCGGCGAGACTGCTGATTCTGGCATATCTTTCCGTCGTTGAGAGTGCCGACTTTCTGTTTTTGATGAACCAAACTCATCTGACGAGGGGAAATCTTTCCGCGCATCTGAGTAAACTGGAAACCGCCGGTTATGTCGAGATTAAAAAGGAGTTTGTAGAAAAGATTCCGCGAACGCTTCTGTGCCTTACTGAAAAAGGCAGCAAAGCATTTCAGGAATATCGGCGCAGCATGAAGCAGGTCCTCGACAGCCTGGCCGAATGATGGGAGAAGAAATTATGACTCGTGTTGTAAAAAAATAGCGTTTATATCAGCAACGCCCTTTTTTTTAATTGCGTCAGTCTTCGGCGTAACCGCATTTCCTTTTATCTTTCAAAATTACCCTGTAGAAAACATAGACTGTCATTCTGAGGCGAAGCCGAAGAATCTCATCTCTTGAGCTATAAAGAGATTCTTCACTTCGCTACGCTTCGTTCAGAATGACAGGCGTTGTGTGTTTTCTACAAAGCATTTCAAAATCTGAAAATTGGTTAATATTTGCGAAGATATTTTGTTTAATATAATCAGCTCCCCCCTTATCATATACAATGTTATTCCAAATGAAAGAAAGGCATTTTATGAAAAGTTATAGAAAAGAGCTCTGGTTCAATACGAGAAATAGACGCCAATACATTAACATTACGCCGCAGGTTCAGGAATGCCTGGAAGAAAGCGGTATCAAGGAAGGATTTGTGCTCTGTAATGCGATGCATATTACAGCCAGTGTGTTTATCAATGACGATGAGGCCGGGCTTCATCACGACTTTGAGGTTTGGCTGGAAGGATTGGCGCCGGAAAAGCCGTACTCGCAGTATCATCATAACGGCTTCGAGGACAACGCCGATGCACATCTCAAGCGCAGCATAATGGGCAGAGAGGTGGTCGTAGCCGTTACCGGAGGCAGACTTGATTTCGGACCCTGGGAGCAGATATTCTACGGCGAATTTGACGGCAAAAGAAAAAAGAGAGTCTTGGTAAAAATCATCGGTGAGTAAGTTGGTGACCTTGTGGCATTTCTGTTTTTCTTAGCTCAAGTACTGATTATCTCCTGCTCGGGAGCTATGCAGCCCGGGCCGGTAACAGCTGCGGCGATTGCAATGGGAGCGCGCAACCGCTGGGCCGGTACACTCTTAGCCATCGGGCACGGCATCATCGAATTTCCCCTGATGGTTCTTATTATTTTTGGCCTGGGAAAATATTTCGAGCTACAAAAAGTCCAGATTGCAATTGGGCTGGCCGGCGGCGCTTTTCTGTTACTGATGGCAATACAAGGCCTGTTAAGCCTGAAAGCGAAAGCGGAGAATAAATCCAGAGTGTTCACGAACAAACCGGTTCTGGCCGGCATAATATTATCAGCCGGCAACCCGTATTTTCTGCTTTGGTGGGCTACGGTCGGACTGGCGTTAGCTACTCAGGCTACTCAATGGGGAATCTGGGCCTTTGCTCTTTTTGCCCTAACGCATTGGTCGGTGGACCTGATTTGGCTGCAGATACTATCGTGGGCGAGTTCCAAAGGCTCGGTATTACTTGGGCCACGTGGGATGCGAATAGTGCTGATGATTTGCTCAGCGGCACTGCTTGTGTTCGGCCTGTTTTTTGTTTACAATGCCGGTAGTACCTTGATTAGGTTGATACTAACAAAGAACTAATCACTTTTATTAGAGGTTGTAAAATGTTCAAAGGAAAATTGCTCGTATTGTTTCTGGCGTTGTGTGTTGCGGTGCCTGGTTGTTCCGAAAGCGTCTTGTCGGAGCGGACTGGGCAGTGGCGTGTTGAAGTAGGTCCTCCGGGTAACGAGTTCTATGAAGAACCCGAAAAGGCGCCACCTCCATCTGAGGCTGTGCTGCGATGGATCAAGATATTTGCACCTGGGGCAAAGGTGACGGATTGGGAGCTTGAGAGCGAGGGCTACCAAATTGATAGCGAAACGGGCGATGAAGAGTATAAGTTCCTTGTAACGCCCGAGGGCGAGCTGCTTGGGTTTGAATACGAAAACAACGCTACCGGTGTGGAGGAACAAGCCGATGAGCTCGTCCTGCGAGGTACCAAGAAGAGAATCGACGTTAGTGTGCTGCCTAAGGCTGCGCTGGAGACCCTTGCCGGGGCCATGCCGGATGTCAAACCGAGCAAGGCCTGGACCGCGGATACCATTGTGGGGCCGCGGTACGTGATTCTAATCGGCAAAATGGCCTTTTATGCTCTGCCGGATGGACGGATTCGTACGGGGGGTCTGGTCAGCATAGGTGCGCTCGATGAGATCGATCCTGCCGACAGGCTGAAGGATGAAACGGCGGCCGGCGACCCGAAAAAATTCAGTGCTAAATTAGAGGCATTGTTAGGCCGGTACCGGCAGCGCTTCAACTTCGAAAATCAGATAAAGAGACTTAGTGGGTGGCCCAAGAGCGATGACGGCAGCTTTCGCTATGTTGTGATGGGGGACAGCCGTTCACAGTGGGGACTGTGGTCGAATATAGTTAAGCATATTGATGGTCTTGAGCCGAAACCGGCATTCGTCATTAACTCGGGTGACATAGTGCCGACAGGGTATGCAAGAGAGTATCGCGACTACTATGTTCGCGCGCTGCTGAAGACGGACATCCCTTTCTTTGTCGCGATTGGCAATCACGATGATGGCTCTGATGGCATGGCTCGGGAGTACCGGTATCTGTTTGGGGCCAAGGCATTTAACTATTACTTCGACTACGGCAAGGCGCGGTACGTTTTTATCGATAACGTTACGGATGTGCAGCCTTATGAGGAAACGTTGAAGTGGCTCGACAAAACCTTAGCGGATACGCCGAAAGGTTATCGCAAGTATGTAGCTGCCCATAAGCCGCCCTCGACGATTGAGAAATGGGCGTATCATGCGTGGGATGACTCTAACTCGCGGGTCTTTACGGATTTGATGACCAAACACGAGGTCAATGAGGTCTATCTTGGCCATATTCATGCGTATTCAACGGCGCACTATAACGAGGTCGATTACACGCTCAGTGGTGGGGGTGGCGCTGGGTTGCACGACCGGTATGGGCCTCTCGGCAATGTTCACCACTACATCATCTGCGATGTTATGGCCGATGGCACGGTGAAACAACAGGTTGTGCGGTTCTACAAGGATAGCAAGTAAAAGTCAGAGATCAGAAGTCAGAGATCTGAGATCTGTCCATTTGTTTTCTGTCTCCGTGGCACAGCTTTTATTCGGCCTGTTGTTTATCTACAACGCCGCAAACATTTTGTTTAAGCAATTTTAACTATTCTTTTCGACGTCGAGAATCTGTTTTAGGCTGTATTGAGCTAAAGCGCTTCGCTGGGATTGATTTATCTGCGTAAGGGTCTGCGGCTGGTCTGTTGTTGACTGTGCAAAACCCGCCGCTGCTACAGCTTCGGCGATGTCCGACAACCTGATATTTGCCGGGTCTTTAACGGGCAGGAAACCCACCGTAGGGTCGGAAGTCTTGGCTATCAGTCTGCTGTTGACAAGATGACCGAAAATTTTGTCTCCGAACTCGGCGGGAATATGTAATTTGCTGCATATAACTTCGGGCGGGACAGGAGCCTGATTTGCCTCGAAAGCAACGGCAATCTCTCTGACAATGTTGATGGCCGTAACGTCGTTGGCTATGAAATACTCCTCGGTTTGTTTGGAAGCGGCAATCTCAGCGGCGTCAAGACTCCTGAGGTGCTGAGTGGTAAATGTCAACTGCAGGCCGAACAGCACTGTGAGCCAGGTAATATAAATCCAGAGCACGGTCATTGGGACCAGAGCCATTACGCCATAGACCGTGCTGTACAGCTTTAATTCCGTTATACTGTATCCAAAAATACTTTTTGCTGCTATCCAAACCAAGGCTGCTACCGCAGCACCCCAGATGGCGGCCTTTGCCTGAACTTTTGTATTCGGCAAAACAAAGTACAGAAAGAAAAACGCAAAAATCGCGACAATATAAGAGACCACCGTCGGGGCAATGTAGGTCAAAAGGGTTTTTTGTAACTGTGCCAAAGTAGCATATTGGGCGCTGGCGTACACGCCCAGGCCGAGCAGCAGCGGCCCAAGGGTCAGTATGGCCCAATAGTTGATTATTCGATTCAGAAAATTCCTGCCCCTCGGAACGTGCCAGATATTGTTGAAGGTTCTTTCTATTGTTGACAGCAGAGCCAGGGCCGCCCAAATGACAATTACCACGCTAAATATTGTGATTGAGCCTTTGTTTACGCCGGTGAAGAATTTGCCGACTATTTCATCGAGGTGCTCTGTAAGTGTTATAGTTTTCTGGGTGTCTTCGGTACCGGTGGCAGGACTCTCGAAAGCTGATAAGTTGGCCTGGTCGTAAACGAAATTTTTCAGCTTTTCTCCAATATCACTATAGGCGGGAAAGAGCTGGAATATCAAAAGTGTTACGATAGCCAACGGCACAATTCCGAAAACTGTGTGATACGACAGTGCAGCCGCCTGGCGACCTGCATTGTTTTTCTTCAGCAGTCTGATACAATGAGACCATAGCTTAATCTGAAAGACCGCAAATCTACCGGCTTTCCCAAGCTGTGTTGTAGGTGTGGATAACAGCTCTTTGAGCGTTAACATCTCTATACCCTTTCAATTCCAGATTATATCGGCCAATTCAGGTGAAACCTGTGGTAAAATGGTGAGCTGAATAAAGAATCTTTGCCGGCCTACCGTGATTGCCATCGACAGAACCCGGCCAGTTTGTGCTACTTAAATAACTCTTCGAGGCCTTTTCGCAACTGGTCTTCCAATTGTTGCTTTAACTGGCCCTCAAGGAGTTTGCCTAAATCAAGTTCGGGCTTGTCGATGGTGCCTTTGAGCGGCAGTGTGATCCTTTGGCCGGAGGTTTGCTTGCCGATACCCACTGTCCTGCCCTGAACAGTATAAGGCAAAGTTATCGTCATATCCAGACTCTTATCCAGGCCGATAACGCCTTTGAAATTGACCGGATTGTCGCCGACATCCATTTGCATATCATCATATCTGAGAAATCCGTCCCGCAGCACGAACTTTGTCGGACGGATAGTAATATCCGCACCGCTGGCGCTGGTGCCGGCCGCCGTAAGAATCTGCCCGAGCAAATCCGAGGCCTGTAACCGCACTTTGTCCATTGAAATCGTGCCGACAACTTCAGTTTGTTTTTTGGCGGCAGCACTGAACGGAATAATGAGCTGTTCGCATCTAAAATTGGCGATGCCACTGACATTAACTGCGTCTGCAAAAATGGGATTGATGTATCTCAGGAGCTTTTGGGTCGTCTGGTCGTTGATTTTAATGTCTTTCATTAGCTGTAGTGGTTTGGCCATTTTCAATGTTGCAGGCTTTTGCCTGAAATCCGCCTGGCCGGCAAAGTTGAATTGGCCTTCGTTGACGGTCGTTACAAACGGGGGGATATTCAGCAGGCCGTTTTGCATTTGAATATCTACATCGGTGGGGCCGAAATCCAGCCCCATATAACCAGCACGTTCAAAGCCCAATTTGGCGTTAGCAGTGAGATTGGCCATGAGTTTGTCCGTCTGTCCGGTCGGATATTCGCTGACGAAACTGACAGCGTCTTTTCTTTTGCCCTGGAGTGTTAGACCCTCCGGCAAATACGGTGCCGCCACGGCGCTCACTGCCGACCAGTCATATTCACACTCCGCTTGCCCTTTTAATTTAGTCTTGTCAGCTTCGTTGAGTAGGTTAAATTCGCCTTTGTGAATCTTAATTTGCGGACTTTCCAACTGTAGTTCTTTGATATTAACAGTTTTTTGTTCGGGATTAATCTCGGCGTTAAAAGTCAGTGTTACTTCATTCGGCTCAAAGGGCTTTTTGCCGGGGGAAGTGAGCTTTAGGGCTTTAATTTTTGTAGAGTCGGTTGTGATTTTGTAGATTTTTTTATCAGAGCTTACAGAGATTTTTGATTCGGCGATACCGGCAAGCTGCGTTTCCTGCGGCAGAGAGGCGAACAGAACAGCAAATGGCTTTGCTTTTGCAAGATCAATATTCTTAGCGGATATATCCAGGTGCATAGGTACTGTAGGTTTTGGGCCGATTGGATAAACGGCCTGCTCTATATTGACCTGGCCGAGACTTGCATTTGCCTCAAAAGAATCAAAGGTCAGGATTTTAGTTTGCCTGTCCATAGCAAAAGCATATTTAATATCGGCCATTGGCTCTTGCGCTGTGACGCCGTCGGTCGAAGTTATGCTAAGATTTTTGACCTGCGAAGAGCCAACACCGGTTATCTTATCTTTATTAACGGACAGTGTACCTTGTTCTGAAATCTCACCGGTTATTTTGTATGGACCCAAATCAACAAATTGGCCAAACTCTGATAGTAGTTTTTCAAGGTCGACATTGCCGTTGTATTTGAGTTTTTCAAGGGGGCCGCTGGCATTGATTTTTGCAAATGCGGCTGAGACATCAAGCTCATCGAAACTTATTGTCTTATTGTCAGCCGAAATCTGAACTTTGGCAGTGAGAGGTTCAGAAAGAGCGAGCTTTTTATCTTCGACGACGCCGGCCAATTCAGTAAGATTTGCCTGGCCGTTCAGCCTGCCGCGATTTGCCCTAATATTTCCGCTCATTTTGCCCGAAGTTACCTTTGTTGCCTCTTTGATACCAAATGTATGCGGCATCTGCGATAAAATCGCGGCGACATCAAGCTCAAAATCAGCGTCTAAACTGTAATCCGACTCGGACGTTAAAAAGTCGGACCACGACCTAAACGTGGTGGGAACCATCCCTCCGGCTTTTGCAACGAGCCAGTCGCTATCGAACTGAAATTGTCCGATGTTCATCAATTGCTGCTCGCTTTTAAGTTTCACGGCAACATTCAACTGACTTGTTTTTAGCTGGTCGCCTTTTAGTACAGGGCCGGTTACATCCAGGTTCTTTGCTTTGATTGAGCCATTTAAATCTTCAAAACTACCATCTTTGATTACGGCGTTTACGTTAGCTGAAACCAGCCCTTTGGCTTGAACTTCGATTTTAGCCAATTCAAAAATCGGCCCCAGGGATTCGAGGTCCAGGTCGTTGACCTCAACAATCAGATTGCCGGTAGTGCCTTTCAGTGTCCAGCCTTTTTTGTCCTTGCCCGGTTTAATTTGGCCCGCAGCGTGAATCGATGACGGCTCAGCTTTTTGGCCCACTACAGCCAGATTGATATCGAAATCTGTTTGCCGTCCCGGCGGTCGTAAGTTCAGCCTTGAGTTTATCTGAGAAAGCTCAACCGTCCTGGCTTTCGAATCTGTTACCTTAAAATTGCCGTCGTTAATCGCGAGATCCATCACAAGAGCAACATAGACGGTTTTTACAGGAACAGGCTGAGCTTTGACGAAAGGCTCAACAGCAGGTTGGTTTTGGAGATTTATATGTACTTTAGGCTGGTCAATTGATGTTTCGCCGAAGGATAGATTTCCCGTAATAATGGAACCGTAGTGGGGTTTTGTTGTTATCTGCTTTACTTGAGCGGAAATTTGACCGACTCTGTCTTTGAAGCCCAAATCCGAGACCTTGATTCCTTTGAACCAGCCCATTGAAAGATTGGCAAAATCTATTCGGCCGTCAATTGAGCTGTTGATTTTACTCAATATTATCCGACGGCCTTGCCCGGATGAGACAAATGCGGGTACAAGGAAAAGCACTAACAAAATCAGAATCACTGTTAGTGCCAATACCAGCTTGAGTATTCGTGTGGCGGTCTTTTTCCGTGGCTTCGCTTTTGATTTCTTTTTAATCGACATCATTTTGGCCCCCAAATAAGGTTGTTGAATAAAAGCGCAAAGCACTTCGCTTATGCCTTGTGCACTTTTTAGCTTAATCAATCGAGCATTATCTCGTTCGATTTATGTTTAATTAGCTCGTCAACCTTGTCGGAGTATTGCTTGGTAATATCGTCGATTTGCTTCTTGCCTTTTTCAAGGTCATCTTCAGTGATGAGTTTGTCTTTTTGCTGCTTTTCGAGTTGCTTGATGGTTTCTCTTCGTATATTGCGAATACCAACCTTTGTCTGCTCGCCGGTATGTTTGGCCTGCTGGATAAGCTGCCTTCTTCTTTCCTCACTCAGAGAAGGAACGTTAAGTCTGATTATTTTGCCGTCTACGATGGGCGCGATGCTCAGGTCACTGGCTTTGATTGCCTTTTCGATATCCTTAACCGAAGCGGGATCAAACGGCTTAATCACAATCATATCAACCTGTGGTGCTGCAAGTGTTGCCATTTGTTTCAATGGTGTGGGTGTTCCGTAGAAATCGGCCTTTATATTTTCAACCAGTGCAGTAGAAGCTCTGCCGCTGCGAACGGCCTTTAGCTCGTCCTGCAGGACTTCGACACTCCTTTTCGTTTTGGATTCGCTGTCGGAGAGTATTCCTTTAATCGGCATCTTCAACCTCACGTCATCACTATTTTGGTACCAACCTTCCGGCCACAAATGGCCTTTGTTATATTTCCCTTCTCGAAAATATTCAAAACAATAATCGGGATATTATTGTCCCGGCAGAGAGTTATTGCCGAATGGTCCATTATTCTAAGTTTTTTCGCCAGCACCTGGTCGAAAGATAATTTTTCAAAAAGCTGTGCATCCGGATTCTTCTCAGGGTCATCGCTGTAAACACCTTCAACCTTTGTTGCCTTTATGAGCAGGTCCGCATCGAGCTCCGATGCCCTTAAAGCTGCACAGGTGTCGGTGGTAAAGAAAGGATTTCCAGTTCCGCCGGCCAATATCGCAACTCTTCCGCGCTCAAGGTGCCGAAGAGCCCTTCTGCGAATAAAGTGCTCGCACATCGCGGGGACCTCTATTGCACTGAGGACTCTCGTTGGCTGACCGAGCTTCTCAAGTGTCTCCTGCAGCGCACAGGCATTGATAATAGTGGCTAACATCCCCATATAATCGGCTGTGTTTCGGGGTATATGGCTGACTTTAGAGAAACTTTCTCCCCGCAGAAAATTGCCCGCGCCAACAACGACAGCGACCTGCGGGCCGAGTTTGCATATTTCTGCTATCCTTGTGGCAATCGACTCGAGTGCAGAGCCGTCAATTCCGAATCCGCCGGGCTTGCAAAAACTCTGACCCGAAAGTTTCAGCAACACACGATTATATTTGCTCTCTGCCATTTGTTTCTTTCCAAAGGCTAAAGCAACTAATTTATGTTGGTCTTTTGTTTTAACTGTGAGTTAACTCAAAACTCAACACTACTAACTTATAATTATGTCTGCTACCCGACTTCGAATCTAACGAATCTTTTTATTTTAGCCTCGCCGCCGGCCTGTTTGGCGGCTTCGGTAAGGACCTGGGCAACAGACTTGCTGTCGTCTTTGACGAACGGCTGGTCGAGAAGACAATTCTCAGCAAAGAATTTCCTTATCTTGCCTTCGACGATTTTTTCTATGATATTGGCCGGTTTGTTTTTAACCTGTTCGGCGAAAATGGACTTTTCCCGTTCAATTGTTTCCGGAGTGATATCGTCTTTATCCAATGCCAGGGGCTTGGTGGCAGTGATGTGCATTGCTATATCGGAGGCCGTCTGCTTTAGGACATCTGCGGCTGCTACATCGTCATCGCTGGTCTCAATCTGAACCATTGTGCCGACCTTTTCGTTGAAGTGAATATATGTGCTGATAAGCCCCGGGTCATCGAGCTTGTATTTTGCGTAATCTCCGACCTGTGTTTTTTCACCGGTCTTACTGACCATTTCGGTCAGAATGTCACTGAATTTTTTGCCGTCAACAGTGGTCTCAAGGATATTCTCTGCGCCCTCGTCGGCCGGACAAGCCAGGGCGTAGTCAGCAAGGGTTCGCGCCGTCGCTACGAAATCATCACTCTTGGCCACAAAATCGGTCTCGCAGCAAAGTGTTGCCAGAGCAGCCGTTTTACCGTCGGCGCTGCTTTTGTGCACGACCAGGCCTTCGGAAGTTTCTCGCTCGGCGCGTTTGGCTAAAGTCGCAAGACCTTTTTTTCTAAGTATGTCCGTAGCCTGCTCGATATCACCATTGGCTTCCTGAAGTGCCTTTTTACAATCCATCATTCCCTGTCCGGTCATCTTCCTAAGTTTCATCACCATTGTTGCTGAAATATCCGCCATATTAAAAACTCCTGTTCTTTTATTAAGTTTAAGAAAATCTCCCTGTTTGGAATTCGGTATATATTACTTTAGCCGTCGGAGAAGGCTTCGGCTAAATACTCGCGACTATTTATTCCCGACTTGTAGCTTTTTCCTTCGGGTCATGCTGCTCGGTCTGGCTTTGTTGCAAGGCCGCGTCTGCGTTCTGCGTTGGTTTTTGCTCAACAATGGGCAAAGTCTGTGGTTTGTCTTCGCCGGCGCGGGCCAGAATCGGCCTTCTTGAGCGGGTGCGCCTCGGCCGTTGAGCCGGTTCCTGACGAGCAGTAACCATTGTTTTTCCAATCGCCACCGCATCGGCCAGCTCGTTAAGTATCAATTCAATCGCTCTGATGGAATCGTCATTGGCTGGGATGACCACATCCACTGTGTCGGGGTCCGAATCGGTATCGAGAAGTCCGACTGTTACGATACCCAGCTTGCTGGCTTCCCGCAGACCAAGATATTCCTTTTTAGCATCGACCACGACCACGGCACCGGGCAAACGAGACATATTCCGAACGCCCTGGAGATTAGCTTTTATCTTTCGCATCTCTCGTTTGAGTCTCGATGCCTGCTTTTTGCTCTCACTATCAAGCGTGCCATCTTCGGTCATAGATTCCAGCTGCTCCAGCCTCTGCAATCGGGAGCGTATCGTTCTGAAGTTTGTAAGCATTCCCCCAAGCCATCGCTGTGAAACATAGTGCATTCCGCACCTCTCGGCGATGGCCTCAACCGCTTTTTGGGCCTGACGCTTTGTGCCTACGAAAACAACGTCCTTGCCTGTAGAAACCACCTCAGCAAGAAGCTTTTTGGCAATCAGTAATCCCTTTAAGGTTTTTTTGACATCGATAATATGAATATTGCCGCGCTTTGCGAAAATAAATGGAGCCATTTTTGGATTCCATCGGCTCACGCCGTGCCCAAAATGCACCCCTGCGTTAATTAGTTTCCGAGTCAGCTCTTTAGCCACAAAAAATCTCCAAAAAATTTACAAAACCATGTCTCATTTGCTACATACCAACAGATAAACAAATAAAACTAATGTAAATCCTACAGTATGTCAAGAATTTATACCAAGAATTTTTATCGGGTGTGGGCGGAATTTTCCGGTCCGCCTCAGGCGGATAACACTGTCATATTGTCGGATAACAATTTATTTATTTCGCGTGTATAGTTATAGTGCTGGTTTAGAGGCGTTTATTGCCGCTTCGACGGTAATGACAGCACGATAAAAAGCTTTATTCGCTGAAAAATGCAGGCAAAGCCCCGCCATCCCCACCTGCAATGCTGGTACGTACCCGTGAGAATTTTGAGATGATTTCTTAATACCAGACGGTAATAATAATATTAGGCTCGGTCTTTTTGGACTGGATCTCGCCTGTAACGATGTTTGTTCGCTTTATCTTAACATCCGGGTTTTCTTTCAGCCATTTGGTCATTTGTTCATCAAGAAAATTCAGAGCGCCCGGGTGCAGTTTTGTAAAGAAGGTTTTTACGCCCGTGATTCGCTCGGTGGAAACTACTTGTTCGGCCGGCTTTATCGTAGCAGGCTTGGGAACCTCGATCTTCGGCACCTCCACAGGGCTGCTGCCACCTAAATCCAGGGGCGAATGTGAAACACCGGTTCCACCTGCATTGGCACTATCAAAAGGAATCGGGTTATCAAGCGGGATGGGTTCGTTGAGATTTTGGCCCCCAAAATTAACGCTGTCAAAATTATCCATAGATTCTCCCTTTCCTAAAAAATAAAATTGTTATCATGGCATCCGGATATGGCACCAGTGGCCGCCAAATAAAAAAACGGTATGATGATTTAGCCGAACATCTCATTTGTCTTATTTGTTTAAGCCTTGTTAAGCTTCAGGTTCGTCGTTATCTTCTTCGGCCTTTACTTCTCTTCATCTTCTTTCTTTGCTTTTTCGGCCTCTTCGGCGGCCTTGAGCGCTGCATCGGCTTCGGCTTTTACCTTGTTTAGTTCTGCTTCTGCTCTTTTGACTCGTTCTACGGCTTCTCTGAGGGCGTATCGGTTCTGGGCTTTTTCTGCCTCGGCATCGAGGCGTATTCGTTCAGTCTCCGAGGTTTCGAGCTGGCGTGCTTTTTCACCAGCCTCGAATCCGAAGGGGTCCTTAATAATTTCGTCCAGGCCGTCAGAGATAGGCGTTCTATGTTTTCTTTTGACCTTTTCGACCATTTCTTTGTTTGGTATGCCGCCCGTGGAGATGGTCGGAGTCAATATGAATATAGTCTCTACTACCCGCTCTTCAAAATCTCTGCCGGAGAACAGAAGACCGAGCACAGGTATGTCTTTCAGGAACGGGACGCCGCGGGCGACGTCGCGCTCCTCAGTCTTTCTTATCCCTCCTATCACAAGACTTTCGCCCTTTCTGATGCGGTTTTCTTTATTTTCGATTTCCTTCTTGGTAACGATGGGAAGCTGCTTGACACCTTCGGGGGTCAATTTTGACCCGAGAAGGATGCTTGTTTCCAGGCCGATGTAGCCGTCCGCAAAAACATGGGGTGTGATTTCAAGCGAGTCAACTACATCCACGTATTCTGTTTCAGTTACAATAACGGTGGTCGCACCCGTACCGGGTATGGTCTTAGTTATCCTTTGCAGCGGTACGTGCTGACTTTGTGAGATTTTTGCTGTTTTGCCGTTGATGACCTCAAGCGTGGGATTCATCAGAATTTTCAGGTAACCCTTTGACTCCAGCAGATCCACCATAGCCAGAAAGCTCCCACTATCGCTCAAATATCCGATCTGAAGACCCATTTGGGTGCGGGCGAGGTCCCTGAGCGAGGCCCCGGGAAATGCGGGCAGCAGAGAGCCTTCCTCTACGAGCTCAGTAACGCCCGTGCCGAAAGGCTGGGCTGAGCTTCCCGCCCTGATACCCGCACCGAATAGATTTTCAATTTCTAAAGTGGTTTCCCAGTCCAATGTCAAATCTGCATAGACCTCGGAAATAAGGCAATCAATTTTAACCTGAATGGGCGGCACATCGACCATTTCCAGCAATTCAAGCACCGCAGTGGCATCCTCCCTTGTTGGGCATCTTAATATCAGCTGGTTGGTAGCAGGATTGCTGCTGACGGTGTAGTCAGTGACGGTAGTTACTTTAGGGTCTGGTTCTGCGGTGAAAAGCTTGGTTGCAAATTGCTCGTGGACGATTTTTTTGAGCTCATCGGAGGTATGGTACATGCAAAAGTAGAATAGTTTGAACTCCGGGGTGCCGCCGACCTTTTGCTCGATAATCTTGGGTGGTTCTTTGTATATCTCGGGGACAGAAATGTTTGGGTCGGATACGGGCTCAATTCTGCTCACATCACGGATGATGCTTTGCGACTGAAGGCCGGTGGTTTTTCCGCTAAGAAAATCCCCGCATCCTCCAACCAACAGCACAACCGCTACAGTCATAGCCATGCTTAGACATTGACTGCGGTTAACATTTTGGCTGCTGCTTGTCATAATTCTGTACCCGTCATTGTAATCCCGGGCCTGACGAACAGTGTTTTTCATAATTCTATGCACTTCTGACCCAGGTATAGACGGTAATCGTGAGCATTATATCGCATACTTCCTTTATCGTCAAGCATATTCCGAAAGAATGAGTAAAAAATAATTTCTTGTTCTGGGCTTGCCCAAATAAAAAATAGACTAAACCACATTTTTCTGTTATTTTTGAGGGAGTTATGGCAAGAAAAAAACAAAAGGTCACTGTTGGCTTTGTAGCTTTAGGTTGTCCGAAGAACTTGGTCGATAGCGAAAGGATGTTGGCAGAAATCGCTCAGGCCGGTTTCGTGATAACCTCCGAACCTGATAATGCCGACGTCATTGTCATCAACACCTGCGGCTTTATTGCCCCGGCCAAAGCTGAGTCACTTGAAGCTATAAGACACGCTGTGGACCGAAAGTTCAGTGGCCCCGTTAAAAAAGTGATTGTTGCAGGCTGTCTTCCGGAAAGAGAAGGTAAGCAACTTTTTGGCCAGGTCGATGGCATTGATGCAGTTGTCGGTCTTGGTCAGCGAGATAACATCGCCCGGATAATCAAAAAAACTCTTTCTTGCGGAAAACCAGCTGCTTATCTGGTTCAGCAGAGGGACGTAATCCATGACGACAGAGCCAGGTTGCTTATTACACCGGGCCACTGGGCGTATCTGCGAATCAGCGAGGGTTGTAATCACCGCTGCTCATTCTGCACGATACCGGCAATCAGAGGCCGATTCCGCAGCAAACCTCGGGAGCTTGTCCTGGCCGAGGCGGCTGAATTGGTTTCGGCGGGTGCGGTCGAATTGAATATTATCGCTCAGGACAGCACTTATTATGGGCGAGATTTGAAAATCAAAAACGGTCTGGACGGCCTTATCAGCGAAATTGAAAAGATTGCCGGTTTGTCGTGGATTCGGTTGATGTATCTATACCCGGCGGGAATTGACGATAAACTCATCGAAACCATCGCAGAGAGTGAAAAAATCGTTCGCTACCTCGATATTCCAATCCAGCACGTAAATAGTAAAATCCTCAAGGCCATGCATCGACCTGATACTAAAGGCCAGCTCAGACGACTGATTGAGAAGCTGCGCTGCGCTATGCCGGAGATTGCGCTGCGGACAACAATAATAGTCGGCTTTCCGGGCGAGAGCGACCGGCAGTTCGCCGAGCTTCTGGATTTTATCAAATGGGCCCAATTCGACGCCTTAGGCTGCTTTAAGTTCTATGCCGAATCTGGGACCGTCGCAGCCCAAATACCAGGCCAGGTCCCCGAGAAGGTAAAACAGAAGCGCCTCGAAGAGCTTATGCTTAACCAGCAGAAAATCGCCTTTGCCAAAAACAAAAACAGAATCGGCAGCAAACTAACCTGTCTGGTTGATTCGGTTGATAGTAACGAACTCGGCCGGGGACGGTTTTACGGACAGGCACCCGATATCGACAGCGTCTGTATCATAAAAAAGTGCTCGGCAAAGTTAGGTGGGTTTATCAATACGAAAGTTGTTGGTACAAAAGACTACGATTTGCTCGTTGAACAAATTTAGTATTGAACTAAATTTACGTTATTTTACTGCATTTTAAACCATTTCTCTCGACTCCGCAAGAATAATATAAAATTTTTCACAAAAACCTTTAAATCCGCGATTCCCGGCCAGAAAACGCCAATTCATTTGCCACAAGGCCCGCAGAGCCGCAGCGTTCGATTCCAGCCTAATCCCCCGCAGACCAGTCGATCGGCCACGACAGCGAAGACAGTGGCCTTGAATTTTGGCTGATTTCCCCCTTTATCGGCTATATCTCGAGTCGACCGTCTCTCGACCGACAGACTCCATAAAATACAGGTTTTATTGGACGGTGCAGTAATAGCCTTGTTTTTAGTCGAATTGACTTGGTTTCTTTCAAGGAATAGTTGAAGCTATGATTAGTTAAAGAGTTGTCAAGAAAACGAAAATGAAAAAGCTAAAAAACAATTCTCACTCATGATATTGGTAAAGAAAAACTATAAAAATGGGCATTTGGGGCGTATTTGGCCGATGTATTATAGGACAACTTCTCATTTTTTGCCGGGAGGCCCAATATGCCCAAGCAAAAACAAAGAAAAAGACATGATAACAATAAACCCGCCAATCTACTGCTGGCTTTCTTTGCATGCCCAAATAGCGACTGCGCCGACTTTAATAAGTTCGATGCAGGAAACCTCTCAATCGCCGAATGGATGGGAAAAGACAAGGCTATCCGACGACTATACTGTAAAACCTGCGGCACACGCTTTAGCGAGCGACAAGGTTCACTTATGCAACACACCAAGCTCTCGCAGGCCGATGTTGTACGCGCTGTTAAGTGTCTCGGCCATGGATGTTCTGTCGAAGCGACTGCAGATATCTGTGAAGTCGATACCCGCACTGTCCAACGGTTATTGGAAAAGGCAGGTAAACGTGCAACTGATTTCCACCGCTTACAGCTTGAAAATCTTAACCAGCCGCTTGAAGTGGTCCAGATGGATGAGCTGCACGGTAAAACCGTCAAAGATAAACGCAACAGCCAGTTGGTTGATGTCCCCCCAAAGCTTCGTAAACGTCTCTGTAAAAAAAGGGCAAGACCTGGCTTCATACGGCTCTGGCCGTGAAAAGCAGGTTTCTGCTCGAATCTATCATTGGTCCGAGAACGCTCAAAACTGCCTTGCAATTGACTGCTTCGGTAGCTGTGTATTCGAAAGACAAAGACCCTCCGCTGATTCTCATCGACGATCATCTGCCGTACCCACGAGCGATTTTGCAGGTGTTTGGGGGTATAAAACATGGCCGTCGCAAAAACGCAAGAGGCAGATTCAAGCATCCCAGACTCAAACCACCCGCGGATTTGCAGGTGGGCGTGGTAAAGAAAATTCGAGACAACCGAGGCTATTTGTTGAAGGTATCGAGCAAGGCGTTGTTTGGCAAGAAGAAGGAAATCGAAAAGCGTATTCAAAAGCTGGGTATCGGCCGCAAGATCAATACCTCTCATATGGAGCGACTCAACGGCACAATAAGAGGACAACAGGCTCGTCTGATAAGACGTACCCACGCTGGCTCCCATCTGGAAGAGATGTTGCAATATTCGATATGGCTGTGGCGGGATTTGTACAACTGGACAAGGATACATTACTCTTTGCTGGACGAAACACCCGCGATGGCTTTGTGTCTGGCCGGCGAGGTTTGGACTGTTTTTAAGTATATTCTGTATCCAGTTCATATCAGCGACCTTCAACGTCGGGACTGGGCCGAGCAGCGTAACAACGTGCTGGAATCAGCCGTTGATGTTTATAGACGTAATAAAGCTTTACCAATATCATGAGGTAGGACCAAAAAAACAAAGCGAAGGCAAAAACAAAACATTGGCCCGAAATCGGCGTAATCAACCTTTACTGGATCCTACGGGTTCGGCGTTACTAAGAAAGGAAAGCGAATGCAAAATGCTATCGAAAAAATTGAAAAACTTTAGCAGCAGTTGGATGAATTGAGAAACCTTAACGAAGAAGACGAAGTCCATTTTCTGCGAGCACCGGAATTTGGCATCACTTGTTGCATAATGTATGAAGCTGACCCCAATCCATTACAAAAACTCTTTTCCCAAGAAACCGAACCAAAAACCACCGACTAACCAGAACAAACTCAATTCTCAAAGGCTCGTCCAGCGGCGGCGGCGGGCCTTTTTCTTGTTGCATTTTTGCACAAGCGGCTCGACACAGGAACGAACGCAAAACGGGCCCGGCCCACAGGGCTTTGCGGCACTGTCAGGCCGTCCGGGGCCACGATTGGCCAGCGTCCCGGTGGATCGACCGGCAATTCCGGCTCGGCCCGATGGATCCAGTGGTTTAGGTGGCGAGCGTGCCCAACCACATGGAGCCTTTTGAGCAACGCAGAATTCCTCGACGACTCATTGTCTGTTGCCCAAGAAAAAAGCCGAGCTACTATCCTACTACAGACCGAATTGTTCATATTACGTAAGATCTCTGAACCTTTGCAATTCAATGGGTATAGCAAGGTAATATTGGCATATGTATCGAGATATCTTACTGCTTTTTCATAGCTGGTAGGAGAGCTGGGTAAGGCGGTTCCAGACCCACTTCAGGAAGAGGCAAGTGCATGTCGGTCCAACCTCAAACAATGGGGCCTTCTCTGGGCGATGTATACCAGCGATAACGATGGTTATTTCACTGAAGGTTACATCGGGGCAGCAACAACCCGGAATGATATGTGGATGGGGGCCTTACGGCCCTATTCACCACTTTAATTAACAAGCATCAATTATTTTAGACATTTCTTGGCAATATTAGTATTAAGAGATAGCTTAATATAGGTCATCATAGTAATGGTCGACTAGCTCATCCTCAGCTGCTGTGATAAATACAAGCGTTTGATGTGTGTATGGAATCACAGCATAGAATTCTTTGACACTAATATTTGATAGTTCAAAATCAATCCATTGGTGAGCTAGACCTAATCCATGGCCTTCTCGGTACCTTGAGAAGTTTAGATCTGTTTTTATGAACTTTTGTGCATCTTCAGAAAGCACTTTCTTATTACATCGCACACGGTAACCCCCAGCTCGCTTAAATCCCTCTGAAAGCCATCCCCAATTGATACCATTTGCAGATACAGAAATTGTTGCACAAGGAAAATCGGAAAGCAATGTCCATCTTACCATCATACTTGTAAGTGAAACTTCAAGTTCCTTTGCTATATTTTTGATTATCCCAAGAGTAGGTTCATCTTCTCTGTTGACACGGTGAACGAGTAAAAAGCTGGGCATAAGTAAACCAGCTGCAAAACAATCAGCCTGTTGCTCTACATAGGGATCAGACTGGAATTCAGTAAAACATGGATGAGATTTTCCTCCTTGTTGCAAATACAGTCTATGGTCCTCGAGATAGTAGTGGCCTAGTTCATGGCCTATTGTAAAACGCACTTTAGGATGATGTTTGCCGGAATGATTCCATTGGTCATATTTCGTATTGAAAGCTAATAAGAAACGCGGACCTACATATTCTAAACGACCATCAAATACATCTCCAAAATCTGCACCTTCTGCATAAAGATTGGGTTCAGAATCGATTATTTTGAATAGGTCGATAGGCGGTGAAACGAAATCCATTAAGCTTGCAATTTCTTCGCCTTGACGTAGGGCATGTTCTCTTATGCTTTTTACTAGTTTCCAAGAAAGCTTACGATTCATCCTTTTGTTTGTCCTCTAACTCTGCTGCTCTCTTCCTCATTTCATCAAGGATGGACTGAATCTCCGGTGGAATATTTCTGCCTTTAGAACGATAAAGCATAAGCAATTCCTGCTGGGTTTCGTTCAGCACGTTTGGGGTGATGTTAAGTTCTTGTTGTCGCTGTTTTCCAAGTGGTTCTTCTCCATGGATTTTTTGTAGCATCCTTGCCAGCTTATCGCCTGACAAAGGCTCACCTCCGACCGTTTCGAGCATTGCTTCAATATCATCGTTACTTTTAGGCCGAAACCCAGGCGGTATCAGAGCTGCGTTAAGAAGTTTGCGTAATCGCTGATCTGTATCTTTATTGATAGTCATACCTGAACCTCACTTATGATAGGTCGTGCCCCATTTTCTTCATTTCCGCACGAATCGTATCCTTTGCTCGTTTCAAATACTGCCTAATCGTTCCTGCAGGATAGCCGAGTTCTTTGCTGAGTATAGAAGCATTAATTTCTCCTTCAGGTGCGAGAGCAAAAGCCCAAGCAATTTTTTGTTGAATGTCGGGCAGATTCTTGACGATAGCTCTCAGATCCTTATTAATTTTAGAATCGTAATTGTCGGGTAGTTCATTTTCTTTCTCATCCGCAGTTTCCGCACCAATCATCTCTTCAAGAGAATCATCGTAGAAGTTTTTCCTTCTATCTTGCAATTTTTGCCAACCAGACTTTAGTATATCTTTAGCATAGTTGTCTGCTATCCGGTACAACAGACAACGAACACTACCCTTGGAGTCATCATACTCGTTCCTTTTTGCCCATAGTCTTTTGATTGCTTCAGAAACAATATCTTCCAAATCTTGGGATGAAAATGACGGATATTTTCCACCTAGAGCCTTTTCAAGACATGGGGCGTATTGAACAAGAATTTCAGCAATAACAGTTTCATCACCATCCCATAGCCTGATAGCAACCTCATCTTGTATGTCTGAAGTAGTTTGGTTGTCCATATCCTTAACTTTTACAACAGGTTCTCACCTTAATACACGAATGGGCGTTACAAGTTTTAGGCATATACGCATCTATTTGTTGATGTAACGGCCAATCGTATTAACTAATAGAAAATCGCATAGGCTGCAAACGGCAGAATAGGTATTTTAAGAAGAAAATTTAGTTAATACAAGGAATTTGAAGTGCTAATACCAATATCCGCAGATAAGGCGTAGCTAACTGCCATTTTGACATAATAGCAATTACACGGGACGAAGGCTTTGGCGTATAGCAATTCATAACCTCTTGCAAAAACGGCCCTTACGTAAAGGTCTGTTTTTGGGGAAATTTTAGGGACGTCTTTTGCTTAATAAATATCAGATTTAACGACAAAAAATTGTGGAGAAAACAAAGATGGCTGACAAGCAAATAACTTTTTATCCTATTGGAAATGGTTTTTCCTAGACGAGTTGTTCCATGATTAGCTTAAAATGTTAAAGTGTTAAAATAGTACAGCCAGCAATCGTTTAACAAGGCTTCGGGAGCTGGGCTTATTGTATAAGAGCAAGGATGAAGTAACTGTTGGAGGTGCTAGGCAATATGTGTAAGAAGAAATAAAATAAACTTTTTGATACTATTTCCACCGCTTCAGTAAAAAAACACACTGAAACTGGAAGAAAAGGAGATACAAGATGTCAAGCGAAGAAAAAGGTAAAGGACCCAAATATTTCATAAATATTGAGGGTAAGGAAACCCCATGGGATAAAGATACAATTACTACAGAAGAAATCATTTCTCTCGGTGGGTGGGAACCTAATTTAGGGGCTATTGAGATAAATCTTCAAGATAATACTGAACGAACACTTCAACCCAGTGAAGTTGTTACAATTAAGCCGGGATACGGATACTCAAAGAAGGTAAGATATAAACGAGGGTAAACATTTGGATGGTCGGATTGAAAAAGAAGTTGAGATTTTGAGGTCTTTTTACCCGAAAGTGACATACATTGAAAGTGGACAGTGGGTGCTTATTGAAGATTACCCAATCCCCCCGGGGTTACTTTGGAATCGTGAAAAAACTAGCGTTTGCTTCCAAATTCCTGCAGCATATCCAGGAGCACCACCATACGGTTTTTATGTCCCTTCAAGTATATTATATGAGGGTAAACGCCCGAGCAATTATCAGGAACCATCCCATAATAAACCCCTATTTCCTCCAGATATATGGGGCCTTTTTTCATGGACACAAGAGTCAGGATGGAGAGCCACAGGTGATCCCCATAGCGGCTCCAATCTTTTGGGTTTTGTGAGAACTTTTAAAGATCGCTTTCAGGAAGGCAGATAATAAAATGCTAAAATCACTTTTGTTTATTCCACAGGAAGTCTATCAAGATATTTACCGCTATCTGTTTCCTAAGGAAATACGCTTTCAAAGTGTTGCATTCATTTTTGCAACAATATTTAAAACGAAGAACTCTATGAAATTTCAATTTAAGAGTTGGTACTCTATTGAATCGCACGAGTACGAATATAGAGGCAGAGAGTATGTGGAATTAAAGGATGAGATGCGTCAAAAAATAATCAAAAAAGCATTTGATATCGACGCATCTATTATCGAGTTACATTCCCATATATGTTCAAGAGGAGCTTGTTTTTCTCCTACAGACCTCCAAGGGTTTGAAGAATTCGTTCCTCATGTATGGTGGCGATTAAACAAAAAACCCTACGCTGCAATTGTATTTTCCAAATCAGATTTTGATGCCTTCGTTTGGCTTGATGATCCTCAACAATATCGTCAACTATCAGAAATAGTGGTGGATGGACGACATCTTTACCCAACGGGTCTTACATTAGCTAATTTGGAGGGGCAGTATGAATTTTGGGCGATTTGAAAGACAGATTCGTCTATTTGGCGAAGACGGACAGAAAAAATTTCAAAATACTTCTGTTGCCATTGTTGGTGCAGGTGGTTTAGGGTCTCACGTAGTGCAACAACTTGGTTTTCTTGGTGTTGGAAGTTTGATAATAGTTGACCCAGATGAGCTGGAAGAAACCAATCGTAATCGCTTAATAGGTGTACATTATAACGATCCTATACCTGGGACTAAAAAAGTGGGTATTGCTAAACGATTAATCAACACGATCGATCCGTCCATTAAAGTAGAGGCGGTTTTTAAAGAATTAAGAACTGAGGAGGCGTTCTCCAAAATAAAAAAATCTAATTACGTCTTTGGGTGCGTTGATAATGATGGAAGTAGGCTAATACTTACCGAATTATGTAACGCTTTTGGAATACCCTATTTTGATTTAGCATCAGATATAATCAACGAGAAGTCCGGTTTGAGTTACGGAGGAAGAGTCCTTGTCAATTTTGATGATAAGGGGTGCCTCTGCTGTTATAAGATAATATCTCTATCGAATGCAAGTATAGAGCTTGAATCTGAAGAAGCAAGAAGGGACAAGGATGAAATTTACGGAGTTTCACGGGAGTATCTTAATAGTACTGGTCCATCTGTTGTTTCTATCGATGGAGTAGTTGCATCTCTTGCAGTGACAGAGTTTATGGCGATGATCTCTGGGCTTCGTTCCCCTAAACGTTTACTCTACTATCACGGACATCTGGGGGTTGTTAATGTAAGTGTAGATAAACCACAGCCAGATTGTTATTATTGTAAATCTATTCGTGGTAAATATAATGATGCCAATATTGGTCGATATTTAAAAAGAAAATAAATTCGATTTGTTTGCCATGAAGACAACCAAGGAAGGAGCGAAAAACTTATGTCAAACAGAGAAACACATGCAATAGTGGGGGCCTTAGCCGGAGGGGGATTTGCAGCCTACAGAGCTCATGAACAGGAGCAGTTACAGTTAGATGCTATTCTGGAGACAATCGGTGGTGCTATTGGTGGTTATATTGGTGGCCGACTCCCAGATGTTATTGAACCAGCCTCAGTACCTGATCATCGTGGACTGGCACACTCTGTAACAACCGGAGGCGCTGTTTTGTATATTGATTACAAGATATTTGGGCAGTGGGAGCAGTGGTTCCGCTCTGAAGCGGAGCGTTATCGGATAGAAAGAGAGCAGAGAGTTCTGGCAGGTCCTGAGGAACTTGCATATTCCCTAATGGAGACAGTGCTGCGTATTGCAGCAGGTGCCCTGACCGGCTTCGTCGTTGGTTATTTGTCTCACCTCATGTTAGACGCAAACACCCCGCGTGGATTGCCACTTCTTAAATAGCAGCCGCCCTCTAACCACTTGAGAACATTTATTTTGGGCCAACTTTGGAAGGGCAAACAGGACGACAAAATATCTTTTGGGTACTTCGCTATTTTGTCTGCGATCTGAATGCCCTCAATGATTCACTCCTCCTGCGGGGAAGCCTCTCTGTAATACATCCTTAGTTGATAAACACCCGATGACAAGGAAAAGGCACAACGACCGTCGCTTGTATCCTTGAAGACTACGGGTCCAGGGGTTAATAGCGGGGGAGCGTTTCGAACGTACGACCACTCCGTATTAGCCCTTCGAGATGACCTATCACTTTTTTGCCGAGGAATGCGGAAAACAATCCCTCCTTTATAGGCACCCGGCTGAGGATCCAGCTAATTGCCCTGAAAGACTTTTGACCGCCATATCGATCCCGACATCAATCCGGGTATTCGAGCAGTCCTGCTAAAATTCTGTTTCGCTTGAATATAACCGTCGTAAACTGGGATTTCGAGCTGAAAAATGGGTCTGGATTTTGTTTCCAGGGGTTCATAGCGGGGGCGCGTTACGAACATACGACCTCCAGGGCCCCAATGGCGGGGGGAGACACTGACCTACCTATCAAGATAGAGTTTTTTGGGGGGACAGGGAGAAACCATAATTTGTGCCATCTAAAGTTGGGCTATTTCGGACAAACCTTCAATTTGCAGTTCGGTTATTTTCCGAATCATAGTTTCAAATTCATCTTGCAAGGTCGCGGTCTCCTCTTGCAGTTGGTTTTCGAGCTGTAATTGGAAGTCCTCGCGTGTCTTGGCTATCTTCGACTGTGTTAAAACCCTTTTGACTACCCAGGCCGGGGCAACCCAGTTCTCGGCAAATCTCTCCGCCTTCTCTTTTCCATACCGAACCGTCAAGAAGGCAATTGCTGAAGTCAGCACAACTCCGGCAATCAATCCAATAGGACCTGATATCAAGATTGCCGTCCCCGCGCCCCCACAGACCATGGCCCCGATGCTAGTGGCAATTCCGACAACAGACCATCCAACTGTATCCATTATCCTACCATATAGATCAGGTACCTTTGGTCTGACGGCATCACTCGCAGCTGAAATTCTCTTCCCTTCCTCGATCTGCGCATCTCCAACACCCAAGCCATAAAACTCAAACCACTTCGTGAGCAGATCCCTCACTTGCCCGGGTAAGCCCATCCTGAGAGTCAGCATCCTGTCTTCGATAATCCTTTTCAGCTGCGGTTCAAAAGATTTTGCCTGTGAAGATATATTCTTCTTGAGCAAAGCAATAGAACCGCCGTTCTCTCTGAATTCTTGCAGAACAGGCTTGATTGTCTTATCAAAGAGTTCCGATGTTATATCAACTGCAACGTCCGACACGTACGTGTCTGTTATTCTCTGAATAAGGGGTCTGACCTTTGTGTGGCAGAATTGTGGAAGCCCGCTCCTGAGTCTATTTCGAGTCTCCTCAAATTGCTTTTGAAGAGCCGGTAAGATAGCGAGCCCTTCGGAAATAACAGCATATGGTCTGTCGCTGCGCATAAGATTTGATGGGTCAAGATGCAACGCTTCAGATATGACATCAGAGACAAAGGGCCACTGGCTGCTGCCTCCAGCAAGAATCACCCGGCTAATCTCGCTCGTGTCGATGGCTTTCTCAGCCAGCCCCTGCGTTAATGACTGCTGGAACCACTCGAGTAGGTCTATCGGCTTATTCCGCTGGATTAGTCCGTCAGACTTAAGGCCAATTCCTTGCAGATAACGAACGAAAGTAGGGCTTGGATCATAGGCTTTGGCCTTGCCCAAAAACGTGCCCCAATTCATACCTTTAATGCTGCCGTAGTTCCCGACAGATTTGTTAACGCTTTCAGAACGGTTTCTGGCCATCGTTAGCGAAAAAAACTCCTTCACGTCGCGGCAAAGGTATGAATGTACGTAATAAGTATCGCCCGCTTGCTCAGTTTTTCGGAGGACGCTATGATTTTTGTCTAAGAACCATTGAAAAAAGAGGTCATCAAACAAGCGTCCTCCCAACTCCATGTCACCCCACGAGTGGCGTACTTCCAGGCCACGCAGGAACGCGAAGTCACATGTGCCTCCACCAAAGTCGACAACTAAGACTCCCTTTCGGGCCTCATCTGGTGAGAAGTCTTTATGCCACAGATGACACAGCAAAGCTCCCTTAGGCTCGTCCACAAGCTTCACATCGCCATACCCTGCTGCTTTGGCGACTTCTGTCAGCTTTGCCCGAAAGTCGTCCTCAGCCTCGCTCGGAACTCCCAAAATCACTTCATGTTGAGCAGGATCAAGGGCGATATGCTGCCGCTGCGACTGTACCAAGACGGTACGCAGGAAATCTTCCGCATTTCTGGCAGCCTCTTCGCTCCTTGCAATATCAGGCTTGAATTGCGTACACAGATGGTAATGCTTCCGTTCTTCATTCGAGGCTTCCCCATATTCATGCAACGCCAGATTGCCGACCAGCGGTTCTTTGTCGCCGCGATAGAGAATCGCGGTGGGGATACCATCCCGGCCCGTACCAAAATCCACACCAACCGGTGAAATCTGGTCTGCCGGACATTTGCAGAAGTACGAGTTAGTAGTTCCAAAATCTATCGCTAAGATGCTCAAATTACTCATGTTTTAGGTCTTATCTCGAAGCTTCCTCACCAATCCACGTTCCATTACCCTGCCGTCGAAGATAACTGGCTGACGCTCTATTTTGACTTGGTCACCTTCAGCAACGTGACCAAAGGTTTCGTACTTGCTTTGAAGGTCATTTGCCCAGACGATCACGTTTTGCGAACCAACGACGGAGGACAAAAACGCTGGCGAGCCGTCCAGTCCTTCAAAGCCGCAGTTCCGCGCCTCCTGGATTAGCTCATCTGCCATCACTGGCAGGGACTCAGACGATGCACAGTGCAAAGCATAGATAAGCCTTCCGATCCGCCGAAATGCAATTTCCTTATCGGCCAAGGTTTCCGTTGACCATGATCGATAAAAGCATAATACTACCAACAAAGGGATTATCAAGTTTAGCCATTGCTCAATGGACATGCGTACCACTTCTTCATGGTTCCGGCGCTCGTATCCTGGCAGGCGTTCTGCAACTCCAAAAACTCGCCACAGTAACTTGAGGAAGAACTTGCTTCGTGACACTCGACAAACAATCAGAACCATACAGAATGCGCCAAGAGGCCCACCCAATACCAGCCCTACATCGCGCATGTCGAACGCCAATCGAAATAGAGGAGTCAGTAGGATCATACCTACAACAGCTCCTGCCAGAGCACTCAGAGCAACACTATAAGCTTTTGGCTCCACATGTCTGGAGGGTTTGGGTATTCGTAAAGGACTTGCAATTGAATCGAACGTCAATGCCATTGTAGCTATAGAACGGTCGTCAATCACGGATCCATCGCTTATCGCAGATAGCCACGTTGAACTGAGTAATTCTCTTTTCAGAAGCGACCGTGTTCTTGTCTCAGCAACATCAAAGTCACCAGCCGTAGGACAACCGCTGGCGCCCGAAGTCTCGAAATATTCCTTTGTTGCGATATCGAGCAAGTCTCGACGTAACTTCTCGGTTCGGGCACACGCCTTGAGAATTTTCTCCTTCAGGTCAAGCATAAACGACCAATTCCTCTAGCTATACTTGGCTGCGCGAATTCTGCAATCAGTGCTTATCTACGCCCAAATACCAGGACCGTGGGCAACCCAAAGCCATTGTATATCATAAGCTCAAAAAAGCAATTAGAAAGGATTGTGCCTACCAAAAATTTGCACTTATACAGACGGATTCAGAAAGGCCTCTTATAGCAGTTCATAAGAAAAATTCAAAAAAACATGGAGAAAGCTTGATTTTAGGCAAACTCTTCCAGATACATGCGGTAAGGCCAACCTGAAGATAAATGGCAAGGCGATCATGCCAGGTAAGAATTTCCGCCAAGGTATTGTGGGGAACATGGATGGCACACCGAAAAAGATTATATGGCTAAAGTACAGGGCGAACTCGCCGGTGAGTGTTGAAATCTCAGAGGCGAAATAGTAGATAGATAGCAAATAGAAAAGAAAAATCACGCTATGAACCACAGGGGTTTGCTAAAATCGGCCGGTTTGGGTGCCGCGGCACTCATCGCACCTGGATGTGTAGATGCTGCCCAGCAATCTGCCGACAAGCGCCCCAAGCAGCCAAACATTATCTTCATTATGTCGTCATAAGTTTCCCGCCTGATAACCGGGGTTGATTCGATCGGCGGGATTATGAAGCTTGCCGCTCCTATGCAACCGTGGTCGTAGGTTCAGTACCAGATGCTCAGAAGAAGATGGAAAGGGCAAGGGGATATCACTTATTCTGGTATCTTTTTTAAACCTATTGTAGATGTGTTTAAGAAAAGGTAGTTAAGGTCTGCGCCGATCGCGACATGTTTGTCAAAGCTCTGACTTTGCCGGGAATCACTCTTCCTGAAACTGTCAATATTCAGTCTTCAATGAGCTATATTCCAATTTTTGCGTAGGACAGGCAAATATAGGCCAAACAGGCCGGAAACGAGGCCGCTGTCGGCCGCGTGTGCCCTTGAAGCCGCCACTGCGGGCCAACCAAGGTGCCTCAAATCGCACACAGGCCAAGCAGTGCGTTTTGGCAGAATTAATCGGCCTTATTTGGCCAGAATCGGCGGTCGCAATGTCCGACAAAAGTATCTTTCAGAAATCTTATTTTTCCGCTTGCATAGCTCAGAAAAGGTGTTAAGCTTTAGTGATAGATCTAATCTTGCGAGATAAAATTTCCGATAAAATATTTTTAGGAGGAATCACTATGGATATAAATTTGCCGATACCAGCAGAAAGTCAAGAGGCCCGGATACCAGGATTATTCAGAATTGACGCTCCATTTCCATTAACCACGAGGAGAATCGGATTAAATACAAGTCACGGAAAATATCACTGGGCTCCTTCGTTTCAGAATCTCAAAGATTTAAATAAAGCTCTTCGAAAAAGTTATTCTGGTTACGTTTTATTCTGTTTTCCGCAGAAGGACGAGATTTACATTATGACTCCATCCAATGAAGAAACTGAAGAACTCTGTCAAATGCTCCAGGAAAGAAATGAAGAGGTTGCGAAGGCATTTATCCGCAAGCTTCGAGCTGACAAACAACTTGAATACGATGAATATAGTAAGGAACTAATTGAAAAAATTAAGATTTTTAAGGCGAAATATTTTTATAATAAAGCCGTCGAAGAAAAACATTCTTAACAAACCTAATTTTAGAGGAAAACAAGATGAACGATGAACAAAAAGAATACAAAGCATCAGATTTATTTCAACGAAAACTAAAAAAATGGCGTAGGCTATATTTTGATTTTGTGTTTGAATTGGAAAATGATCTTCTTCGTTTGAATATCCCTACTGAAGAAAAAGATAATTTCTTAAAATTGATTATTAATTCAGGAAATTATACAAGCTTTAGTGAAGTAGATGAGAATATCAGAGAATATTTTCTCAAGAAAGTTTCTAAAAAATAAAACTTAAGCAAATCTGAGGAATCAAAATGAACGAAATTGATAAATGCAAACAATGTACTCAAGATCAAATTAGAGCTGAGAAAATTATTAAGACGTTAAACAACTCAAAGTTTTTCGTCTCAAATCTCTCTTATCGTTCAAGGAATAGACGAACTTTTACAAGGTTTCAATTACAGAAGTGGCTTTGGCAGGATAAGCTTGATCTTGATAATATCATTAATAGTTTAATTGCATCAAAAGCAATAGTAGAAGTTACTGAAAATGTTTATGCAATCTCAAAAGATTTTTCCTTAGCTTGCTTTTTTCCAAATTTAAATAATGGAGAATCGCCTACAGATAGTATTCAGAATTCTGAATTTTAAAATTCTTTGCGTTTTCTGTTTCAGATGGGCAGGTCTCTCGATCAGCCTGCCCATCTACCTTTATTATATGATCGAAATGATCGAATGATCGAAAGGAAATTATGATCGAAGAAGATATTACATCTCCAAGAGAATTAATGGAGAAATTAACTCCAAATGCTATTGAAAATTACGGATGGTATAATGACCATTGTCCTAATTTCAAAAATCATAGTAAAGCTACAAGTGATGCAGATCCAAGTTTTGGATGGCGAGAGCATTTAGATGGTCATATTCAAGTGAAATGTTTTGCCGGATGTACAACGAAGCAAATCTGTGATGCATTAAAAATATCACCTACACAGCTTTATCCACTAAAATATGATAAACCAATGGTTGATTTGTTTAATCCTGATCAAAGGTACTTATATAAAGTAACATCAAATAGAATTTTATATGAAATCTGGCGATGGAAGTATGATATTCTTGGTGAAAAACTAAAAAAGAAAGTAACACACTTCGTTCACGATCATCCAAGCAATCCTAAAATTCAGATTCACAGAAACGATACAGGCATAGAATTAATTCTCTATAATTATGACAAGATTTATATTTCGCCAAAAGAGGAAACGATTTATTTTGTAGAAGGTGAAAAGGATGCTAAAACCTGTGGAAAATTAGGACTCCTCGCCACGACGACTGCATTTGGTGCAGGGAATTCCCATCTTACTAAAGATTTATCAGTTTGTGATGGCAGAAATATTGTTTTCTTTCACGATAATGATAAACCTGGAAAGAAATATGCGGTGTCGCTCGCCATTCGACTCTCAAAGATAACAAAATCAATTAAAATCGTAGATCTCAATACTCCAGACACGAAGCTGCCACGAGGTGGGGATATTACAGATTGGTGTTTAAGATATACTGTAGATCATAAAAGGGATCCAGCAAATCCTGATGAGGTAAAAATTGATTATAAAGGAACGGTTGAAAAGTTGCAGAAAATTATTGATGCTACTCCTGAATGTGGTCTGCAACTACTAAATGATTTAGCGTCAAAACTGGAAGTTAACCGTGAAAAAATTACATTAACATCTGCACCAACAGATAATATGAAATTATTTCTTAAACATCAGTTTCTTTTTCTGGAATCTGATGAAGAGTTTTATTTGATTAGATATGGGCAGGGACAATTTTGGTATTATGATTTTAAGTCACCTGCAGAATGGAAGATTTTAGATGAAGATTTACGCGGCATTTATATTCAATCGTTTTATGATCTGGGTGTAATATCCATCCCCGCAAAAAATATTAAGATTGACGCATTTAATTTGCCAGGAGTTGAAGGAACAGCAGAGGTCGATTTTAAGGCTAAAAATAATGATATTAGAGAAATGGAAGGTGCATTAAAAAGATGTAAGAAGATTTATGTAGATTTTAAGGATGTAGAAAATGCTATTCGATGGCTTGTTGAAGAAAATCCAAACGAAAATCGTCCTGAAGAAACTAAAATTACTCCATTAAGAAATAATTTGCTGGATATTACTGATTTTAATGATTTAAAAACATTTGATAAGACCCCATTTCTCTGGCACACATATTCTTTAAATGTAGATGAAAAACCTAAAAACCCAATGATTTTTGAAAAAGGAATTATACCATTTGATGATATAGTTAAGGAAATTCTTGATAATCGAGAAGAAATGGTAATACAATATGGAAAAATGTTAGCAGTTCTTTTATTCTTCACTGAATTTCTCCGAGATACAATTATGATTAGTATTGGTATAGGTGGTTCTGGTAAAACAACTCTTTTTGATATAATTAGAATTATTTATCCAATGAAGGCAATTTTAGAAACAGGAGTATATCAATTATCTGATGATCCTTTTGCTTGGTCTCGACTTCCAGAAGTAAGTATAGTTTCACTTGATAATTGTAAATGGATGTCAGGTACAAATTATCATAGATTTGTTGGTGAATTAGAAAAATTAACCAGTAAAATTCCACTTATGGTACGACAATCTATGAAAAGTGGATTTGAATTCCTTTCTTATGCAAAAGTAATGGCTACAGCCGCTGTTCCCCCGCCATACGCTGAAACCGGTCGGCAGTTTAGACGTAGATTGTTTGGAATACATTGTCCAAATCATTATCCTGTTGATCGAACTTTTTCTGATAGGAATATATTACCTCAAAAAGAATTTATTTTTTATGAATGGGCTCCGCATTATCTTAAAAAGTTTTATGATGAAGGGTTTTTGAAATTAGAACTTATGGAACAAATGTTTGATGACGCAAAACCTGCCGCCGAAAGTCTCGGAGACTTTATTCGTGCAACATATAGACGAACGAAAGGATCTAAAATATTCACTAAAGAAGTGTGGTATAAATGGAAGGCACACGTCGATCTACTTGATAAAATGAAAACTAAGGATTTAACAACGTTAAAAAGTTATATAAATCAGGGAGAATGCTCAAAAGAGGTTACAATTGAATGTGGTTATTTGAAAAAATCATCAACAATTAATAAAGAAACCGGAATGGCATTTTTAGATATGGAATTAATCCCGCCTCCCGTCGAAAAAACTGATGATAAATAACTTTTGCTCGCACGAAGCGGGCTGGCCGAATCACAGGAAGGGCCGCCTGAATCACAGGTGAATCACAGCGATTTTTAAGCTCTAAAGGTTGGTAAAAGCAAGACTTATAACTAAAAAAACCCTCTGAATCACAGTGGTTATCCTATTGTGGGAGATTGGACAGAATTGAACCAGTAGTATAATTTCACTGGTATGTTATATATATGACAGGTACAATGGGTGGATGGCTGTGATTCTGAGGCATTTTTCTCTGCTAAATGTTTATAAACACGAGACTTAGAGCTTAAATTTACCTGTGATTCACCTGTGATTAGGTGTTTATCTAACCTCCGTAAAAAAGGCTTTTTCAGGTTTTTAAAACTTCTCGAAATAAAAAGCCTCATACGTGCGAGTAAAGACGAAAGTTGAACGCCGAAGCCTCACAAAAATCACGAAGATCTTTAAAAAATCGCCCAATGACACATAACTACCATTATGACACCTAAAAACACTGTTTTTATCGGGTGTTCTTGTCGACTTAACATTCTGTTAAATCATCAAGCTGATCCAAAACGTCGGTATAGCCAGTCATCAACCGGTATTTGATCTACTGCATGGCGCAGGACAGGATCAACATTCGGGAGACTCAAAAGTTTCTCTACATGCGCGAGTTAAAACGGCAAAAACTCCGAAAAACCATTCGGTGCTGAAAACACTTTCGGTGAAAGACCAATGGTAAGATCGAACGATACCATCGTTCGATGAAAGAACAAATATTCTTGCATGTTTGGCAATTGCCTGAAGAACTCGAAAAGGAAATAGCCAGGTTTGTCAGTTGGTATAATAATCAGCGATACCATGAGGCTATCGGGAATGTCACACCTGATGATGTTTACTTTGGCAGGTGGGAAGAAATAGCGAAAACAGTTGAAAGCAAAAACAATTCTTGAAAGGAAAAGAATTAACTGTAAAATCATTGAAACCGGAGCTGAGATCGTCTCCTAATTTAAAGGTAAATTTGTCTCATTTTTGCTGAAGACGTACACTTAACTTTTTTTAAACCACCAAGCTCCTTCTGTCGCGTGCAGCAAAGTGTTAACCTAAAAAATAATAGTATTAAATATTAGAAAATAGTACCTTTCCAAATTAAATCAAAATTATAATCTATCGCAAAATTGTACAAAACTCTTACTGCTGATTCGTCTGTTGTTTTTAAAGGAATGTTTGTATTTCTCTCAATTATATTACATGCTTCTTTTGAAGTCTTAATAAGTTTATGATTAATATATACTCTCGTGGAATTTTTACTATTTCCTTTGGTTTTAATTTCTATAAATAAATTCTTTATTTCCCCTTTAATAAAAATATGGTAATCTTTTCCTTTAACTGGGGGATAAATCGGTTTTACATCACCACATAATTGTTTCGCCCGTTTATATCCTAATTCTGTAAAGAGATATTCACCACTACCTTTTTCACCATAATTTATCCATAACCTTTTATAAACACCTGTTTCTATCACACGTTGAAAAGCAGATTGATGTGATTTTGAGCCAAGATCTTTATTGGCTATAAAAAATAATTGGAGGCGATATGCTGGATTTCCAGTTGGTTTTAAACCACAAAGTAATGACGAATATAATAATTGTTTTTCAAGAGAATCTGTCATCTTAAGATCCCAATATATTTTTAATTATATATTATATTGGCTAACCGCTATGGGAAATATATACTGCAGAAGTAAGATATTCAAGTGAAAAATCGAGACAAAATGTGTCATATTGAGACTGGAGGTAGGCCAGGTAGGTCAATAACATCGGGCAACTTGTAGCGAAATCTTTTCTCCATAACACCCACTTAATTGAGAAATCCGGATTAAAGTTCCTCATCATCCAACGCTTCAACCTGTCTTTTCCTGGCGGTGTTATTAGTCTTGGCATATATGGCGGTAGTTGTAGGGCTGGCATGGCCTGCCTGATCCTGGACAAATCTCAGATCCTTTTCCACATTGTACAACCTTGTCAAGTAAGTATGCCTCAGCATATGCGGATGCAGTTTACCAATGCCAGCCTGTTGACCAATACGTTTTATCTTGGCGTATATGCTGCGGTATATTATCCTCTTGCCACGCTCACTAACCAGCAACGGTGAGTTGACCTTCACCCCTTTGCGGTAGAGTTTAACAAACCGCTCAAGCCTTTTCTTGAGTTTTTCTGATATATCAACCACCCTGGACACTTTGCCCTTACTGTCCCGGACCCAGATGCAGTCCTTGCCGTGCTTGATTGGTAAATCACCGATGTTCAGGTTGCACAGTTCAGAAGCCCTCAGCCCGGTATTGACCAGCAGTTCTACGATTAGTTCATCGAAAACTCCTCTGGAGCCGGCACGCATCCTGGCAAGGTCGGCCTTGTCCTTTACATACTGCCGTAGTTTCTTCAATTGAGCATCAGAAAGGTACTTATCCGGTGCCAAACCACCTCTTTTTTTAGCTCTTTTTCGTTTAGCCATTTTTAGATCTCCCAAACTTGTCATATTTTACTTAATAACTAATCACAATATACTACTATCATTGTCCTCTGTCAACAAAAACATGTAATAAATCTTGTATTATATGAAAAGTTTATGGTAGCTTGGCAATAATTGTCTTTTGTTTACATATCCTGTCATCCGAAAATTACTTGTTAATGTCCGGTTTTGCAGGTATTATCTGGGCACATTCATTACTTATAAATCATAGAGGAATAGCGAATGGCGGTAACAAAATGATAACTGCGTTCGGATTAGATTTAGCTGGTTACTCAAGTGGTCAAACCGGATTTGCCAGGGCCGACCGCAAACCAAACAAGAGCATCTTAATTACAGTCTACCGCAATAACCTGTTTTGTCGAAAGCTAATGGGGCGAAATCCGCTTTCTGATATTGCCAACGAGGAAAGACAAGTTATAGCAGCATGTCTGGAACGGGCGTCTTTGGTTGTAGATGTGCCAATAGATCTTCAGGGCCTGCCAAATGTTAGTAATCCACATTTTATGTGGGAGTTAACACGTAGACCTGTTGATTTTGCTTTCTCTGCTTTGGCGTCGTTAGCGGATCGCATTGGTGCACCTGTCGCACGTTTTATCCATTGGATGGAGCCGCTTAACCAAAAGACTAATCGGCTTGGGGAGAAGCTATGGGAAACTTATCCAGCCGCTTCACTTGAACTGCTTCGACTTAAGTCTACCGGCTATAAAGGCAAATCCGCGATATTTAAGAAAAACCAGTGGGAACAGTCCCATCCTGGTCACCAAGCTCTGGCCGACATTCTAAACAAACTGGATTGGTACTGCTGCGAAGATAGTTGCACACTGACAGATGATGAGTTTGATGCGGCACTTTGTGCTTTGACCGGCGTAGCCGATGCCGAAGCTCGGCTCCAAGGCCGGTTGCTTGAAGATGAAATCTACAGACGTATTTCATACAAACTCAAGGCACCCCAACGTAGGCATATCCGTACCAATGGCCCTCAAGGATATGTGCTTTTGACACTGCCAACAATAGAAACGGTACATTTGCAAGTAAGACAGCCCAAAACCCTTGAAGCAACGTTGCGGGAGGTAACCGGCAAAATTGATGTAAGGGAGGAGGGAGGTAAGCAATGAAGCGGTCCCGTCAGCATTTCCTTGCCTTGGAGAGTTTTCACGAGCTATTGGTAGCATCGACGATTGCAGAATCGATCATATCAGTCCCTGTTGCCGCGAAAGCCCAAGAAGCTCTGGAGATCATGAACCAAAGGCATTTTGATGTTTTGGGTCTTGCTGAAGAGGGGCGGATTGTTGGGTATTTGGCAAAGAAAGAACTTGAGGACGGAGATGATTTGACAGAATCAGTCTGCGGGTCTTTCAAGAGCGACTTTGAGATCATGCATCTGGTATCAGAATCCTGCCCCTTGGAAGATTGCATATCAAAACTTGGACAGACAGAACGTCTTTTTCTTCTGAGGTCCACAGGGATTGATGGGATTATCACGCGAGCGGATTTACACAAGCAACCTGTGCGGATGCTTTTGTTCAGCGTGATTTCGCTCTTGGAAATGACTTTGCTTTCGCTCATCAGGAAAGAATATGCTGACGACAAGGGGTGGAAAACACTTCTTTGCGAGCGGCGCCTGGAAAAAGCAAAGAGGCTACTGCGAGAGAGACAGGATGCCGGGATGGAGATCGACCCCGTTGATTGCCTTCAGTTATGCGACAAAGGCGAAATAATCAGGAAGACAGATGACTTACGCAAGCAGATTGGATTTATGTCCAAGGGAAAATGTGAGGCATTTTTCGGACATTTGGAAAAGATACGGAATGCGCTTGCACATGGACTCGCTTTTGAAGCCATACCAAACTTAGCCTGGCAACAAGTCTTTGACACGTTTCAGAAAGCTCAAGAGGTGTTGAAAAAGGGGATTGCTTTGTTCGATAGCACAGAAACGAAAGGCCCAGAAGATGCCGAATCATCACAATGATGAGGTATTTGAAAACGCGATCGAACATCAGCTGAACACGGTGTATGGCTACGGGAAGGGAGACTGCGCGGCAAATCGTCTCTCAATAATCAGAGTCGAATCTCGTTGGGCGTACGTCAAATTGCACGTATTACACCCGCGAGTCAACTGCCCGTTTCGATTCACAGAAACGCAGCAGCGAAAAACGAAGAAACGCAGCGGCGATCGCAGAAAAGTTTGCAGACTCAGTGACATTCTCGACATACTTTCACATAGAATTCTGCTTTCCACCAAAGTCGCAGCTTTTCTGGGCCGGGCGGATCATGATCCTGCCTTGTTTGGGCCACGATTTTCGACAAAACGTCCTATAAAATGTGTTATGCAGCATTCAAACCGCAGTTTTTTGCACAAAACGCAGAAATTATGCCAATGTCCAATAACTTGATTTATATTCCGATAATATCGCCGAATTTCACCTGAAAAATAAAATCGGACGTCAATATAAGAAGAAAGGAATAGATAAATGCAAATAACGCCATTTCCCAAAACCTTCAAGCCTGAGTTTATAGTTTAAACTCACGGCGCAGACGAAACTTTTATTTTGAACTGAAAACTGGGCCTGGATTCGTGAGCATCTATTCCATCGGTTAAAAACAAAATCGATCCTGAAAAAGTGAATACATAATCGAATGATGCGCGAGCATCAAGTGGCTGCTTCCCGGAAAACCGCCAACTGAGCCTTCAGGCTCTTTAACAAGACAGCACTACTTGAGCCGCGTTCCCGTTTCGGGAGCGTTGGCTGAGTGCTATGTCTTGTGCCCCTTGGCGGGGGTTACTGTCCCGGACCCAGATGCAGTCCTTGCCGTGCTTGATAGGTAAATCACCGATATTCAGGTTACACAGTTCAGAAGCCCTCAGCCCGGTATTGACCAGCAGCTCTACGATTAGTTCATCGATACCAGCCTCGAGACTGTCAGGAGGTCCCGGCACGACAGCTCAAGTCACTGCACAACAAATTGCTGATATAGCTTCAGGTAAGCTAAAGGTAGATTTGTCAAAGTAAGCATTTTCAAGTGAACAAATCGAATCGCTTTAGGGCCAGAAAGGGATGGCGAAGGATCGCTGTCCCTTTCATTTTTGATTTGATTTTATTATAGCAAAAGACGAAGCTAAAGATAAATTCAAAGAATTCAGTAAGGTCTTCATCCTATGTCCTTCGTGTCATAAATCCTGCAGGAAGGCCAAAGCAAAGAAATACAAATGCCCGCGTTGCGGCAAAGCCATCAAATAGTATTGCTCTTTTGAAAACTGCATAAAATAGGCCTAATCACCAAATTTCGAGGCCCACACAGCCGCACAGGGCGACGATCTTTTCTTTTAAGGGTAATTAGGCCTGCAGGCACAAAGCCTCTGTGTCCCTTATCAGAACCCACAATCTTTATCAGCACCAATTACAATCAACGCATCTTTCCGCTGTTGTAGTGCATTAATCTCAGGCTTCTCATTTTCCTTCAAATCCATAAAGAACCAGGGCACTATGAGAAACCATCCAGCACAAAACCAAAGTATATTATCACCTTCCTGCTTCGACTTTTGTTGCTGCTTCCGAGTAATCTGCTTATCTATGTTTGCTATTTCTGCTTTCAAAGCCGTGCAGCTTTTGTTCTCATCACCGGGGAGGTAAACTGCGATGGGATTTGGGTCTGAACCTGCACAGCCCGTCCCGGCGATGAAAATTACTCCAATCAACAATACACACATTAACTTTTTCATAATTCATTCTCCTGTAAAAAATATTATTGTTTCGATGCCAAACAAAAAGGCATCATCTATCAGCTAAAACTATCATTATTTTCATTAAGATTATTTTTTATAAGTTTTAGAGTTTTTTCTGTATGTGTTTTGATTTCATCAAGGTCAATATAAATCTTGTGATTTTTGCTCTGGATATGCATAAGGGCTTGTGCTGCAAAGTATTTGATGAGTTTTAAATGTTCAATTAATGTTAGTGTCACGACAGAATCTTTTCAAAAAATCGATGCCAAACAAAAAGGCATCGCCCGAATGCTCGCTTGAGGTCCAGCAAGACCTATCACGAAACACACAAAACGATGCCTCAAAAGGCAGGCATCGATTTTTATGCGTCTCCGTGATAAAGATTTTTGCTGGTTTCAAGCGAAACGCTAAAAATTCAATGCAATATTCAATTTTTAATTATCGGCATTTTATAGTCATCGCTAAACTTTTGCAATGTAAAATTATAAAATTTCCTGACCATCAAGCACGTCAGTAGTCCCTAATAAATCTAACGGGAGGAGGTGAATATAAATCGACTCAGTCGTTTGTACGGAGGAATGTCCCAACAGACGACTGACTTTATAAATGCTTACTCCCTTTCGTATAAGCTGCGTTGCGAAATAGTGTCTTAACGCGTGGCTGCCGAAGCGTATTATCGATGCATTTTTACTTATACGTCTACACAACCAAGAGCTACCTTCTGGCCCCGGATACCTTGTGGCTATTTGTAATAGCTCATTATCTGCTCCGCGTCTATATTTTAGCAGCAACTCCTTGCACGTTGAGTTTAATGTCATTATATTCTGTCGTCCGAAATCTGCTTGATTTTCTATGTTTGGGGTGTTAGTTTTATGTTTCTTAGCGGTTTGCATCACGAAGAAAAACTTTAAGGAAATGGCGGAGTAAACGCTGGCCATAGTAGATAATCACGAGGGAAACTTGGAAGAATGAACCCCATCGAGAACTATCTTAGGGAGATGAATACAATTAAGTCGACCGGAGGCGCGGTTGATGAAAGGTCTTTTTACACCCCTTTATGCAATTTGCTGAATGAGGTGGGAAGAAAGCTTAAACCCAAAGTTTTCTCTCATTCCGAAGTCAAAAACACTGGTGCTGGAAATCCCGATTTTGGGCTCTATGCCAAGCATCAGCTTCAAAACTTAAAACACGGGGAACCTCTGACGCAAATCCCCGAGCGGGGCGTGATCGAGGTCAAGCCCCCGAATGACGACGCATGGGTTACTGCTGAGGGCAAGCAGGTGACAAAGTACTGGGGGCATTATGGTCAGATTCTTGTTACGAACTACCGAGACTTTCTTTTTGTGGGGCAAGACGAAAAAGGAAATCCGGTCAAACTCGAATCTTTCCGTTTGGCCGATAGTGAAAAGGGCTTCTGGATCCTCACTACTCAACCTCACAAGGCCGCAAAAGAACAAGGGGATAGGTTAATTGAGTATATAAAACGTGCTATGCTACATTCTGCCATTGTTAGCGACCCTGAAAAGGTAGCATGGTTTCTGGCTTCTTATGCGAAAGAGGCAAAAGCGAGAATTGAATCAGCCGCTGACCTGCCTGGCCTAGCCGCCATACGAGGAGGATTAGAAGAATCGCTCGGCATGAAATTTGAGGGTGAAGACGGCGAACATTTTTTTCGAGCTACTCTGATACAAACCCTTTTCTATGGAATCTTCTCTTCTTGGGTACTCTGGTCACGTAATCACAACCACAAGAGCCGGGAGCGATTCAATTGGCACGAAGCTGCCTGGAACCTTCATGTACCAATGATAGCAGCGCTTTTCTCGCAGATTGCCACTCCAAACAAGCTAAAGCCGCTGGGGATAGACGAAATCCTTGACTGGGCTGGGATGGTCTTGAACCGCGTCGATAGAGCAAGGTTCTTTGAGAAATTCGAGCAAGAGCACGCCGTCCAGTATTTCTATGAACCGTTTCTGAAAGCGTACGATCCCGAATTACGCAAGGACCTTGGGGTCTGGTATACTCCGCCCGAAATAGTTAAATATCAGGTTGCCCGTGTAGATACCGTCTTGCGCGAAGAGTTGGATATCGAAGATGGTTTGGCTGATCCAAATGTTTATGTTTTAGACCCCTGTTGTGGAACCGGGGCTTATCTTGTGGAAGTATTGCGAAAAATCCACGAAACACTTAAGCATAAAGGCGAGGATGCCTTAATGGCTCAGCAGTTGAAGAAAGCCGCTATGGAGCGGGTCTTTGGCTTTGAGATTTTGCCAGCACCTTTTGTTATTGCTCATCTCCAGTTGGGCCTAATGCTCAAGAATCTTAATGCTCCGCTTTCAGACAAGAAGAATGAACGTGTTGGAGTCTATCTAACCAATGCTCTGACAGGCTGGGAACCTGAGAAAAAGCCCAAAGACAAACTTCCTTTTCCAGAATTGCAGGAAGAACATGATGCAGCGGAAAAAGTCAAGTGCGATGTGCCCATTCTCGTGATTCTTGGTAACCCTCCTTATAATGCTTTCGCTGGCACAAGTCCCGAAGAAGAGGAGGGGCTAGTCGAAGAATATAAAGGCGTTTACTACGAGGAGAAGATATCAAAACGTGGTGGCCCAGCTAAACAAATTAGACACTACAGATTGAATGACCCAGAATCAGAAGGTGGCTGGGGAATAATGAAGTTTAATCTTGATGATCTGTATATCCGTTTCTTCAGGATTGCTGAACGCCGCATTGTCAAGGGCGGCAAAGGTATCATCTCCTACATTTCCAATTTCTCATATCTTGGTGACCCGTCATTTGTAATCATGCGCGAGCGTTTTCTTGAGGAGTTCGACACACTTTGGTTTGACTGTATGAACGGCGACAGCCGAGAAACAGGAAAAACGACCCCAGAGGGCAAACCTGACCCAAGTGTATTTTCCACCGAGCAAAACAAACAGGGCATCAGAGTCGGAACAACTATCAGCCTGATGGTTCGCAAGGAAGAGCGTCACAAAAAGCCACAAGTTCGGTTCAGGCATTTCTGGGGTGTCGAGAAAAGGAAAGAACTTCTTGATAGTATTGAAACCAAAGGCACCAAGGGACAGTACAAAGTTTCCGAGCCGCGAAGAAGCAATAGGTATTCATTTAGACCTTGGAAAGTGACTGAAGATTATCTTAACTGGCCCAAGGTTACAGCGCTATGCCTTGTCGCTCCGTTCAACGGCTTGATGGAGAAACGGGGCGGTGCTTTGTATGATGTTGATAGGAGTGTACTCGAAGAACGAATGCGCACATACTATGACCGCTCTATAGATTGGGGCCGCCTGAATAGCGATGCGCACAAATTGACGCGAGCTGCGGCTGGCTTCAAACCAAAAGAGGCAAGGAAGAAGGTCCTAGCTGCTGAGAAATTTGATCCCAACCGCCTGCGCAGGTATGCAGTGCGGCCTCTTGATACGCAATGGTGCTATTACTCTGCTGTCAGTCCGCTGTGGAACCGGGCTAGGCCCGATTATTGGGAGCAATGTTGGCAAGGTAACTCGTTTTTCATGACACGGATGAGGTCAGCCAGAAGGGACGAGGGCATACCCAGTTGTTTTGTCGTAGGCTTGTCCGATGACCACTTCATTGCCCCAGATAATGCTTGTTTTCCTATTTGTGTGCGCCAGGCCCCTCAGGAGCAGCAGAGGGGCGACAAGACCGGTGACATGTTCGCCACAGATATTGTCGCCAATCTCTCGAAAAAGGCTCGTGCATACCTAAGCTCAATCAGAGTCGACGATCCTGACGGGGATAGGGAAGCTGCAAGTCTGGTCTGGATGCACGCGCTTGCCATCAGCTATTCTGCAACTTATCTCACAGACAACCCCGATGGCATAAGGCGGGACTGGCCTCGGATTCCGTTGCCGGATTCAAAGAAGGTGTTGCTGGACTCTGCTGCCCTTGGCAAAAAAGTGGCCGCTTTGCTTGATACAGAATCGAATGTCAAGACCGTCACATCAGGTGCTATTCGGCCGGACATGCGTTCCATTGGAGTTATAACCCATGTAGCTGGTCATTCGATTAATCCGATGCAGGGTGAACTTGACATAACGGCCGGTTGGGGACACTTCGGTAAGAATGACGCAGTTATGCCGGGGGTAGGTAAAACTATCGAACGCTCCTACACGCCGAAAGAACGAGATTTGATAGAACAAGGGACTGTCAGGCTCGGGTTGACTCTCAAACAGACACTTGACCAGTTGGGCGAGACGACATGCGACGTATATCTTAATGACGTTGCTTATTGGAGCAACATACCGACAAATGTGTGGAATTACTACATCGGTGGCTATCAGGTAATAAAAAAATGGCTGAGTTATCGCGAAAGAGAAATTCTTGGTCGTGGTCTGAAAATAGAAGAAGCCCATGAAGTGATGAACATGGCCCGTCGCAGTGCCGCTATCATATTGCTTCAGCCTGCTCTTGACGAGAACTACGAAGCGGTCAAGAAGTCAACTTTCAATTGGTGCGGCGAAAAATGAAAAGCTGAGTTACCAACAAGTGGCGGTGTGGACTTACTTGATCAGTGGCCCGCGGCGGCTGGCCAATAGAATAGGAAGAATATAATCATGTTTGAAGCAATAAAGTACCGCTGGAAATTGCGAAAACTCGAAAAAGAATGCAATAGAATTCAAGGAATCTATGCAAAACACAGAAAAGGTTTAAAAGGCAAGGATTTGGCGGTGCTCCATTCTGAGGAGGGCAGCGAAATATGTCCAGTACTTGAAGAAATTGATTCTTTGAAAACAGGACGCTTCAGTCAAATCGCTAATAGGTTAATGGTACCCCTGCCAGACTACAATGACAAGGAATTATGGCAAGACCTATGCTATAGCAGCCGTAGAGTAGCCTTGACTTCCAAAGGTTTCTGGGAACTCAAGAAGCTCATTCGCCAAGAGAAGCGAGAAAGGCGAGAGGGATTTGTCGTATGGCTTGCCACTTTGACAGGAATTATCGGTGCGATAACAGGATTAGCTGCTGTGCTTAAGGGCACATATCAAAGGGATAAGGATATGGTGCCATCCCCGGCGGCTGGGCAATAAGATAAAAGTTATGTTTAAGACTGTAAAAAATAGAGTTTGGGCATTTGACACAGAATGGATACCTGATCCAGTTGCAGGAAAACTTTTGTATAATTTGCCAGATGATATGCCGGATTTAGATGTTCTAAAGCATATGTGGAAAGAAGGAGGAGCGACCGAGGAAGACCCTACCCCGTATTTGAAAACAGTGGTCTGCAGGATAGTTTCCGTTGCTGCGATAGACAGATTAGTGTCAGAGGGCAATACTAAATTACATTTACTTTCTCTGCCTCGTGAATTGAATGATCCTGAACAAATCTCGGAAAAAAGTGTCGTCAGTACTTTTTTAGATAAGGTTGGCCAATACAAACCACAATTGGTTGGCTTTAACTCCGCTTCTGCTGATTTGAAAGCATTTGTTCAAAGAGCCGTAGTCTTAGGTATTCAGGCCAAGGGATTCTGTGGTCGTCCAAACAAACCATGGGAAGGAGATGACTATTTTGATAGTCGAAATAGTGAAGCGAGTGTTGATATAAAAGATGTTGTTGGAGGCTGGGGTAAAGCTACGCCTTCATTGAATGAAATTGCTACTCTATCGGGTATCCCGGGGAAAATGGATGTTGACGGAGAAAAGGTTGCATTTCTATGGTTAGACGGCAAGTTAGATGAGATTGTGGCTTACAATGAATTTGATGCTTTGACTACATATTTGGTGTGGTTGAGGGTGGCACATTTTGGCGGGCACTTTACAAGTGAGGAGTATGAAGTTGAGCAACAATTAGTCAGAGAGTTGATTTTATCAGAAATTGAAAATGGCAAAATACATCTGAATAAATATCTTGAAGAGTGGAATTGTTTGAAAGCAAGAATTAAGTAAATTGACGAAACAATCGACGCCCACGGCGGCTGGCCAATAAGATAACGGCGTGTTGCAGTAATATTAAGGAAAAACGCTGAAAGTTTGCGAGAGACAGAAATGCGTATATTGCTAAGGATTCTGCCATTTGTGGTTTTCATTTGTCTCATCTGTTATTTCTTTTACTCCCCTGGCAGAAAGCGGGCACTTGGCGACCAAAAGCGAAAAGGCGAATCGCCACCTACGAAAAGAAAACGGGTCGATTCCACAGTGGTTGAAAATGATAGTAAGTGAACATCTACGAGACCTATTATGTGGCACACAAACTGTGGAGATAGGACTTTAGAGGGTACTGAGGCAAGGCTCTTTGCCGAGACGCTCTGGGACTTCGCCCAGGAACTGGAGCTTGACGAAGGCGACTACGATGTGGGGCTGAATGTTTTCGACCGCCTGACATACGGCCAGAAGGTTTCTCTGTTATCCATCATTGGCGATGGCCTGTTGAAGCTTGATGTACCGATGCGTAAACTAACTGCTGTCGTTGAAGCAGCAATTGCTGCGGTGTTCGACCATCTCAATATTGTAGTCATTATAGAAATCGATGAGCCGGAGATTAAGAGCAATTGGCGGAAGATGATTTTGGCCGCTCGTCGTGAAGTTGGTGCTGAGGAATTGCCGAAGGAGAACTGCGAAGATGTGCAGGAGTGGCTCATCGAAATAGAGGAATTGTCAGACTTGATTCTCTGGGACGCTGATTACGAAGATGAAGACATCTACATTGACAAACCGCCTGAAGAGGCCCAGGCTCTCAAAGACTTCATGTGTATGAGAGATGACTATTTTCTTGAAGTCCCTGAAGACCTCAAGCCTAAACAAATTAAAGCTAAACTGTCGGAGTTGAAAAAACTTTGTCAGTCTATCTGCGAAAAATCCGAGGGTATATAACTTTCTGATAAGGAGTATACCATGACCAAGGCACAGAAAATAGCATGTCGGTTGCGACATATTATTCTTGTAGTTGGCATCTTATTTACAATAGCAGGTATTATTTGGGCCATCCTGCCTTTATTATCCAGTTTCGAGGATTTTGCCGGCTTGTTTGGTACTGTATTGATTATTGCCCGTGAAAGTAAATTGGCCTATGGTATCAACATTGTGATAGTGCTGAGTTTACTGTTACTCGCACAGTGGGCATTTCTCAGGCCGGGCAAAGGATGGACAATACGGATGGTTACTGTTGGTAGACCTTTGAAAACCAGTATTTTTGCCGCTGGGGTAATTGCTATGCTATTGACGGTTGGTTTTGTTGCTCTTTTACTTGAGTTGCCAAACTGGTGGGAAAGTATTATGAGTGTTGACAGTTATTGGGGTATCATCTGTGTTTGGATTACAATGTTGATTATTTGGGGCATTTGGTCTTGGATCTTTTTTGTTTACTGGAGGCAGGGTGACAGGTACACACAATTAGGGAGGATGATACGTGGTTTGGTAGCTGGCAGTATACTGGAAACGATTATTGCTGTACCCGTACATATATGGGCAACTCGGCAACGAGAATGCTATTGCTGCCGAGGTACATATACAACCCTGATATTGGCAGCTACTGTATTGATTTGGGCTTTTGGGCCGGGAATAGTTTTGTTATATATGCGTGAAAAACACCGAATTGAAAAATTAAATGTTTTTGAGCAGGACTAAATCTTATGGCACTCATAGCAAATCTAAGGCATTATCTTGGTGATGATCTGAGCTTGATAAAAATCCCTACACCCGCAGCGGCATTAAGGGAGTTCCTGGGCTGTTTGGTGGAAGCTGTTACATCAAGAGACCCAGATGACGAAAATTATGTCACACCGTTAAAATGTCGGCATGGCTCTGACGGCTGTGACGGAGATGTTATTGCTTTTTTTGATTCAAGCGATTCTTCAATCATCAAGTGGTCTTGCTTCTTCTGTGAGGACGAAGGTCTGATTACCGGATGGGAAGGGACGGTCTGGGACAAAAGCTTCAGATGATAAACCAGCCCAGAGAATCTCACAGAACACCCCTCATCTTTCAATTTAAAGCGTCTAAGAGGCCATTTAAACGGCGAACTCGGCTTGAGGGGTATCATACATGGGTGCGGTGATGGTGAGAAGGAAATGCTATCGAAGCAATTGACGACGAAGGTAGATGGTTGCGAAACGAGATGATCTCCAGTGAAGTGTTTGTCCGCAATGCCCATGTTCTATGTGACTATCTTGAGGCTGTTGGGCAATGAAAGTAAATTTAATATGCCATAAAATTGTCGGTTAGTCTCCGAAAACATTTCAAAGGCAGTCATGAAAAAATGCGATACTTGACGTCGTACCTGGTTAAGCGTCTCAGAAGCGATACTGAAGCACAGAAACCACCACGTGGGGAATATACCCCCCTAAATTCCCCAAAGGTATATGCAACCATCGAAGAAATGAAACAGGCAAAAAAGACACAAAACAAGCCGAAAGTTATATTGGTGGTTATAGAAAAATAGTGACTTTTACCTCGAAATTTATTTACTTTGCGTCAAAATATTGTTGAACTGGTGCTTTGGGATGGGTATAGTTTTATCTGTATTGGGAAAGCAGAAAATGGTACAAATTATACCGCGAGAAGTATTAAGTTTTACGTATTTGGTGGGGAATGCTAATCGTAATAGGGGTAGCTTAAACAGTTCCGATGTGTTTTAGATAGCTAAGGGAGGCAGCATAAAATAAAAACTTTCGCAAGAACGTACATTTCATTGGTGGCCTTATGCACTTCAGCTCTTTTGACTTTACTTTTTCTCCCCTCCTGCTCGAAAAAAGAACCAAGGGGAAACGTGATTAAGATCGGTCTGTGTGGGCCCTTTAGCGGTCAGGCTGCAAACTGGGGCGAACAGTTTAAGAGAGGAATTGAGCTTGCATTAAACGAAAACTGAGAAGCATGTACGCATATTCAGAAGAAGTTGTCAATCGTGGAAACTACGTGTTTTTCACTGCCCTATCTTGAAGGTACGTTCTATTTTGGATACCCCTCAAGACGAGTTCGTCGTTTAAATGGCCTGTGAGGGGCCTTAAACACAACCACATCAAGAATAGATACCCACTCATAATCCAGAGATTTTCCTTGACGGGAAGGTAGATAATTTGGTATAGATAAGGTTAGTGAAGCTTGTGTCTGCACAGTCAGGTGTATGTGGATTATGGTCCCCCGAAGTGCAGGACTTTTGTATTTTTCTGAAGAGAGGAGGAGTTATTGTGCAAGACACAGAGTTAGTTGTCACGGCGATTTTGAGCTTCACGAGTGGAGGTTTTCACATTTCAAGGAAAAATTCATATCCCGGCTCTGCGGGAACGAGAGTTTTGGTGTGTGGTAAAGGCATAGTTATTTTAACTTTTTTTGAAGGAGGATTATTATGTGTAGAAAATTGATGTATTTGGTTTCTTTTATTTTGGTGCTGGGCCTGGTCCTAACGAGCGTGGCAAAAGCTGCTGACCCGGACCTTGCCGCCTACTGGAAGTTTGATGATGGTTCCGGTACAACCGCCTTAGACTCAAGTGGTAACGGCAATGACGGTGTCTTCGTTGGTGACCCGAAGTGGGTCCCTG
>Ga0307378_10000149_pt1 | contig 131268 bp, 93 predicted proteins | sample UN1MG_FD_202238 | JGI IMG/M metagenome (GOLD analysis project Ga0307378, IMG submission 202238) | Soil microbial communities from Risofladan, Vaasa, Finland - UN-1 | ecosystem: Environmental > Terrestrial > Soil > Coastal area > Acid sulfate soil | place: Finland: Risofladan, Vaasa | collected...
TGAGTGTAACCTTATTCGAGAAAGTGTCTATTTTACAAGTACTTATGGAAGCTGGTTACAAAACTGACAATACTGATTTTTGTAACCAGTTGATGTTATTCGACTTATAACCGGACAGTAGTGATAATCTGTAATATTTAACCACGGATTACACTGATTGCGCGGATTTTGTCAGGTTAAGTAAGGACTATTACATCTAAACTTTTATCATTTACCTGTGAATGCTGTATTGAATTTTTCGAAGATTAATGCTGCGGTATCATACAATTCTCGAGGCACCTTTGTGTCATTTTTGTTTATATCTTGAACTATTTGCTGAATTAGTTTCCATTTTTCAAATTTACCAAGATTCTGATGATCAAAGAAAGCTGTAATACGGTCTACTATATTTGCTATCTTCATTTCTTCGGATGAGAATTCTAGAGTTACCTCTGGATATGCCCGAGTAAATGCATCAAGGTAATATTTCTTGGGGATCAGATCCTCCATTTCTTTTACACTATTATCTCCGCTAAATTGACTAACAATGAAACAGCGTTTGTCAACATCTGCAAGCAAATTCCTTATCTTCTTCATTGCTCCAAGGCCAGCCGGATCTGAATCAAGTAAAATAGCGATCTCAATATCATGTCCAATTAACATAGAAGCTAGAGGACACAAGTTGGTTGCTCCACCCATGGGTATCATTACTATATCATCCCTAAGACCTTTACCTTTAGTTATAAGATGCTGGTTTAAGGCACAAAGAAGCAAATAATCATTCTGCCCCTCAATCATAATCTGTCTTTTGGAAAGAAATAGCGATTGATAAACTGAATAGCCCAAAGCAGCCTGTAATGGAAAGAGCGTATCACGATCTTTAGGCCATACATCTGATGAAATCAATGTTCCCTCTGAGGTTTCGTAAACAGCCCGTGCCCGCTCAAGATGTCCACCATCAATCATAAATGGGCTATGCGTTGTATATAGAGTTTGGTTTTTCTGTGAGATTTTTTCAAGAAACCTAATAAGCTTTTCTTGTGCAGTTCCGTGAAGATGTAGTCCTGGCTCATCCAGTAGTAGAATACAGTCTCTGTGTTCTTCTTCCGCTTCAACAAGAAATAACAGATAAAAAGAAAAGAAATATTGAAGTCCAAGACTTCTTTCTTCAAGTTCTACATCAGAAGGGTCAAGGTCGTCGGAAATCCATACCCGGAAATAATCACCATGGAACTTATATGTAAATTTATGTCTTCTTTGTTCCCACCAATCCGAAAACTTTCTGGTCATAGCTATAGAGGCGGCATTTGCTTTAATATCAAGCTCATCAATCTGCCTCCGGATATTCACATCCTCATTAGGGATTTGGCCTTGATTATGCCTACCAAGATTGGCAAGTTCTTTTATGTCTGCGCCAACATGTTTAAAGATAGCTGCCTGAACACGTGTTTTCGGAGATTTATCATTTTGACCCAATCGTCTCAGGAATTCCGGAAAATATATATCACTGGTCAAAACTTCATAATTACCAAAGTATAAGAAGTAAGGAATACTATCCGTAACCCACTTTTTAGCTTTATCTATTGCTTTCGCTTCTGAGACCGCGCTATTTATTTCATTCAATTCATCAACAACTAACTGTAGAATATCTTTCATCCATTGTTCATTCATACTTGAAGTAATCTGCTGCCTCACAGTGTTAATCAGTTCTTGTGACAAATTAAAATTTTGCTTCTGTGCATTGACAATTTCTCGTGATAGAAACTGAGATAAATTATCTTTAAGAGGCTGCCACTTGGCACCTTGTCCGTTGGGAGCAACTGAATCTTCGATCCCTTTTTTTCTATTTGAAAGAAATTGAATCCATTCCTCATTGGTTACCGTAGGTATTTTAGGAGGTGGCTCAAAATCAACTTCAACCTTATCTGAATAGTATCTTGTAACAATTACCCCATCGGTCTTATTTAAACACTTACAGATATTGCTTAACTGTTGTACTTCGTCATCCATTAGGCTGAACTTGCCCGAAGCAACCGGCCAATCCTGTTTCTTAAACTCATCAGTATACCTGCTATGTGGAAATTCTTTTATGGGGTCATATTTGGCTCCATCTGTAGGTTTTAGTTTAGATAAAGCTTTAAATAAGGCAGTCTTACCAGATTCATTCTTTCCCACAAACACCGTCAAATCTTCACAATCGGTCCATTTTGTATCCCTGATTTTCTTATAATTCTTAATTCGAAATGCTTTTAGTTTCATAATATATCTCCCTATGTTTAGTTTAATTATACCTTTAAATATTTGAAGGGGCAAGAGGTTTTTTAACCCTTCAGCTCAGATGTGCAAGCTAAACGAAAATGTTAATGTTGACAAAAAGATAAAAACGGTGCAGAATAAAGCTACCGTGATTTAAAGACAAGGTGTTGTAAATAGAAAAAAACAAATTGTACTGCGGGGATAATTTAGAAATATTGGCTACTTTGTAGAAGGAAAGCGTTGACCTTGTATATATTGAACCGCCTTTCAAGAGCCATCAAAACTACGATTTTCTTTTACTGAACTGGAGCGGTGAGGTCAGGGAGTGGAAAACCACGTAGTCGGCCAAAAAAAGTTCATTCTTGGCCGTTTTCCGTTGACTATTGTTTGGTAATATGTTATAATACGCAAATGTTAGCCAGCAGGCTAACATAAACCGCCAGCAGGCGATAGATTGCATATCTGTAAGCTACAGCGCAGCACGGTCCCGGGGCCAGCAGGCCCAGACAAATTTAGTCAATAGTCAATAGTTAATAGTCAATAGTCGTGAAACCCCTTAGGGGAATTACCAATCATGAGCATCGAGAATCTAACTTTAGCTCACTTTAGGCACTTTATCCGCCGCGGCGGATTTAGCTCTCTCCTCACTAACGAGCATCCAGCATCTCACTTGATAAATCCGTGCAATTTATGCCCCTGTGCCTTAGGTAATAGGTATCCGTAGCGTTAAGATAGGTAAAATTTTCCGTCAGTTTTCAATCAAAAACGCTGATACCTTCGAGCAAAAATTAGAATTTTTGAAAATTTTTTAACTTACATTGCCACATCGAGTTACGAGAATCCCGAATCGAGAATCGAGGACTTTTTTCGCATCAAAAGTGCAGGTAGCTCTAATTATAGAAGGAGTGTTTTTTTACTCCCTGAGTTTACCCCCAGTGTGTGCTTACTTGCTTTTCTGCTGGGGGCTACTTTTTTCGCCTCCGGCAATAAGCCGCCAAACTCTAAACTTGTCTTGAGCGAAGCTTGCCCCTTTCCTATTGGGGCGGAAATCCTTTAGGGGAATTACTCATTTACCCATTAAACCAATCATGAGCATCGAGAATCCAACTTTAGCTCACTTTAGTCACTTTAGTTCACTTTATTTCCCTCTACATCTGTCGAGAACCCTCTACAAATCAGCTCATTTTTATGCAAAACAAACCCAATCTTGTCCGCCGTAGGCGGATTGCAAATGAACGTAAACATTTATTATACAAAGACATATAACAATGAAACCGCCTCAGGCTCCGGAAAAAACAAACCCAATTCAAACCCAATCAAACCCAATTTCCGAAAAGCCCAAATGAATGTAAACTCAATTATAACAAAGGATTACAGAAAAACGATGCTTTCACAGTCCAAAAAAACAAACCCAATCAAACCCAATTCTTGTGGATTCCTGCTGGAGTTTATCCCGCACAGAGTTTACCCCGCACAGAGTTTACCCCGCACAGAGTTTACCCCGCACAGAGTTTACCCCGTACTTCGATGCGGGGATGCGGGGATGCGGGGCAGGAATGACAATGCTGGAAGATAACGCTTGAAATCTAAAATCAGACCATTGACAGTTCCGATCCTTGGGGGTAAGGTATCGCTTAATTCGGACTGTGGTACTTGATCTTGCTTTGTAATTTCTTGACGGTGCTTTTGTTATGAAAATTTTGCTGAATTGGTTAAGTGATTATATCGAAACCGGTCTTTCCGCTGACCAAATTGCTGAGATACTGAGCGATTTAGGATTCCCTTGTGAGGGGATAGAACATCACGATGATGATGTTGTAATCGACGTTGAGATAACCAGCAATCGCGGTGATTGCTTAGGTTATATCGGCGTTGCCCGTGAGTTAGCTGCTGCGACCGGCAAAGAACTAAAGATACCGGCTGTTGAGCTGGACGAGTTGGATAAGGACGTTAAAGAATTCGCTGGTGTCGAAATTGTCGAGCCGGATTTGTGCGGCCGATATACCGCAAGGATTATTGACGGCATCAAAGTTGCCCCATCGCCGGATTGGCTCAGGAAACGACTTGAAGCTGTCGGGCTCCGCAGTGTTAATAATGTGGTTGATGCGACCAACTACGCAATGATGGAGACCGGCCAGCCGCCACATGCCTTCGATTACGCAAAGATTGCTGATGGCAAAATAATAGTCAGGAAAGCCATTTCCGGTGAACGTCTGACCAGCATCGATGGTACACAGTGCGATCTTAATACTGATATGCTGGTTATTGCCGATGCACGAGGGCCTGTGGCCGTAGCCGGCGTTATGGGCGGACTGGATACCGAGGTCAGCGAAACGACCACCACAATTCTTCTGGAGGATGCCTATTTTGACCCTGTCAGTGTCCGCACAACATCCCGCAGACTCGCACTGCCTTCGGAGGCCGCTTTTCGATTTGAACGTACTGTCGATATCGAGATGGTGAACTGGGCATCAAAACGCACTGCACAACTGATAACTCAGGTAGCAGGCGGTAAAGTGGCCGGGGGAGTGGTTGATATTTACCCGAAAAAGCCGGAACAGAAAGAGGTAACGCTGCGGCTTTCACGCTTAAGCAGATTGCTCGGTATCGAGGTCCCTTGCGAAGAAGTGCTGAGAATTCTCTCTGCCTTAAGTTTCAAGCCGCAAAGCAAGGATGATTTGATAGTTTGTTCGGTACCTTCGTGGCGCAGTGACGTTTATCGTGAAGTTGATTTAATTGAAGAAGTCGCACGTGTATATGGCTACGACAAAGTACCAACAGAACGGAAAATCAAAATTGAAGTAGTGCCGGTCGATACACGTCAGAAGCTGGTCGAATCGCTCGGAACGTGTCTTAACGGCTGTGGCTTTTATGAAACGATAAACGTTGGCTTTGTTGACAATTCTGTTGCAGAACTTTTCACGAAGACAGGTGTTAAGGAATATTTGGCGGTAAAAGACGTATCCAGAAAGAATGCGAATCTGCTTCGTCAAAACCTTATCGGCTCTCTGTTGGGAGTTTTCAAGACAAACCTTAACGCCAGGAACTTGCCGTGCAGGATATTTGAGATTGCAGATACTTTTGTGCCGATACCTGAGCAGGGCAGTGGGCTGCCGATTCAGAAGACCAAACTGGCTCTGGTCTGTGACAGTGATTTGAGAGACTTGCGTGGCGTGATTGAAGGGCTGATAAAAAGTATTGATAGAGATGCACAAATTGTTTTTGCTCCTGCAGACCTTCTCTGGGCGCAAACGGGTGCCCAAATCATCGTGAACTCTCAAACAATCGGTACCGCAGGGATTGTTTCACAGGCGGTGAAAGAAAAATTTGATTTCAAAGAGCTCTCACCCTGCGCTGCAGAGTTGGAATTTGGACAGCTTTTGACTCTGCAAAGTGGCGCCATAAAAGTCAAGCCTCTACCAAGATTCCCGGCGATACAGCGAGACCTTTCGATTATCGTGGACGAGAATATCCGCTGGGCTGATATTATTGAGGCAGTTAAAAACAAGGCCTCCGTCGAGCTTGAAGAGGTTCAATTTGTCGGCATATACCATGGCAAGGGCATCCCGTCCGGCCAAAAAAGTGTTACGCTTTCGCTGCGCTTTAGAGATGAGGACGGCACATTGACCCACCAGAGAGTTGATAACTTTGAGGCTGATATTGTAGAGAGTTTGGCTCAGTCCGTACATGCAGAGCTACGCACTGTCTGATTTGTATTACACGAGAAGTTCCTTCTGGAAAGTCAATACAACAGAGCTGGGAACGTAAGCGACCGGTCAATAACTAAGGTTTTGGTTAGCCTAACACAACGAATGTGGCTATTTTAATTTTAAGTCTGAATTTGTCTTTAGAAAAAAGGGGCCAAAAGCCGAAAAAACTAAAGATAGAAAGGTTTAAGAATTTAATTATTTGTCTGAATTTTGTTGATATTTTATTGACTTTTTGTTTGTAATCTGTTAAAAATAAAGTTGCGGGCTAACCCCTGCGGTGTTCGTATAGGAAGCAGGTGTTTGAAAGAACCGATACCCGTACTCAGGGAAATCAGGCCTTGATGGATCGGAAAAGCCTACCCGATAGGACTTTCGGACACAAGCAACGATTGCCCACTTGGAAGTAATGGGTCCTTTTCAAACGCTTTCTTACGGCACTCGTGGAGGAGGGCCACGCAACTAAGATAAAAGGCCTGTTTGTTCAGGCCTTTTTTTGTTTTTTCCATAAAATGGGGCATATATCGGACATATCAAATTTGACAAACTTACCGTTTGATTTGGTTTTTCGGGTTAAGACAATCAATATATTTGTCGATTAAAATTAAACGGAAACTAATGGAGAATCCCTATTTGACCTAACTAAATTGTAAGGACTTTTTATTAAGAGTTACGTATTGGAGAACTAAGAATGCCAGGTGTCAGAAGCTTCACCGTTTTGCCGGCGTTGTCCGAGCCTATAAAGAACCTTGAGGTTATCGCTAAGAATATGTTTTGGTGCTGGAACCCTGAGTTTGCAGAATTATTCAAACGTATTGATAGTGATTTATGGTCGGCTTGCGGCCACAATCCAGTCAAACTGCTTGGCACTATTTCACAGGAAAAATTTGACAAGCTGGCTGAAAATCAGGGCTTTTTGGGCCAGTTGCAGAACGCCGCCGAAAAGCTCGAATCATATCTTAATAGACCGACCTGGTACGAAAAGGTTTGTTCAAAATCCACCGAACCAGTTATTGCCTATTTTAGTGCAGAGTTTGGCATTCATGAATGTTTGCCAATTTATGCAGGTGGCTTAGGAGTCCTGGCAGGAGACCACCTAAAAAGTTCTTCTGACCTCGGTGTTCCATTGGTTGGCGTCGGTCTTTTGTATCAGCAGGGTTATTTCCGCCAGTGTTTGAGTGTCGAAGGTGAGCAGCGTGAGGAATATACAGAGAATGATTTCTATAATATGCCAATAGAGCTTGTTCGCAAAGAAAGCGGTCAGCCCTTAACAATCAGCGTTGAGTATCCAGGCAGATGTGTAGTGGCACAAATTTGGTGTGTTTCCATTGGCAGGGTGAAGTTATATCTGCTGGATACGAACGTGCCTGCGAATTCCTCGGGGGACCGTATGGTTACCTGCAGTCTCTATGGCGGTGACCGAGAGCTGCGAATTCGCCAGGAGATTATGTTGGGAATTGGCGGCTTAAAGGCTCTGTCCGCAATGTGTATCGTACCAACCGTCTGTCATATGAACGAAGGGCACGCTGCTTTTATGGCATTAGAGAGAATCCTTGAATTGCGAACCACCAAAAATATGACTTTTGATGAGGCTATGGAAGCAACAAAAGCCGGCAACGTTTTTACGATGCATACATCTGTTAAAGCCGGGCTTGATGAATTTAATGTGGCGTTGATGGATAAATATTTCGGTAGTTATTTCCCAAAGCTTGGCATAAATGGGAAGCGGTTTTTGTCATTGGGAAGGATACTTCCTGACGATGATAGTGAGACGTTTAAAATGACAATTTTGGCCTTACGCTTGAGCGGTTATACGAATGGCGTAAGTAAATTGCATAGTCAAATAGCACGTGGGATATGGGGCAGCATTTGGGCGGGACTTCCTCTCGATGAGGTGCCTATAAAATCGATTACAAACGGTGTGCACATCAAAAACTGGTTATCAGGTGAGATGAATTCTTTGTATGAAAGGTACCTTGGTCCGAATTGGGCAGATGAAATGATGGATAAGCAACTCTGGAATAACGTCGAGCAAATTCCTGATGAGGAATTCTGGCAAATACATCAGCGATGTAAAGAGCAGTTAATTATTTTTGCACGCAACCGACTTAAGGCTCAGATGGAACGCAGAGGCACTTACCACACCGAAATGAACCGCGCCGAGGAGATTCTTGACCCTGAGGCACTGACCATCGGTTTTGCCAGAAGATTTGCCGGGTATAAAAGGGGCAATCTGCTGCTTAGAGACCCGAAGCGGCTTGTAAAGCTGCTTACCGACCCCGAACGGCCTATTCAGATTATTTTTGCAGGTAAGGCTCATCCGAAGGACTCGGAAGGCAAGGACATTATACGTCAGATTATTAACTTTGCAAAACAGAACAACGTGGTGCGCCGCCTGGTATTTTTGGAAAACTACGATATTGATATGGCAAGGGTTTTGCTTTGCGGTGTTGACCTCTGGCTTAACAACCCACGAAGACCGATGGAGGCCAGCGGCACAAGTGGTATGAAAGTAGCAGTCAATGGTGCACTGAATATGAGCACTTTAGACGGCTGGTGGTGCGAGGGTTACACACCTGAAGGAGGCTGGACCATTGGTGCAGGCCAGAACTATGCGAATGAGGATTATCGAAATACGTTTGAGTCACGGGCTATTTATGATATTTTGGAAAATGAAGTTATTCCATTGTTTTACACACGCTCGGCTGACAATTTGCCCCGGGCCTGGATATGCAGAGTAAAAAATTCTATCAAGTGGATAGCGCCACGGTTCAACACACACAGAATGGTTGCCGAATATACGCGAAGGTTCTATAATCCCGCTCTGGCAAAATACAGCTATCTAACTGCGACAGATTGCAGCAGAGCCAGGGAGTTCTCAATGTGGAAGGCCCAGATGAGAGAAGCCTGGCCTGAGTTCGCCGTCAAAGATGTGGTAATGGAAGTTCACAATGGTAATGGTAACGAACAGCTAAATTCCAAGCAGCCCCAATTAAAAGTTGGCTCAAAGTTGTGCGTGAGGGCCTTGATTAAGCTCGGCAGGATTAGCCCAGATGATATTTCAGTTGAGCTTTATCATGGTCCTGTTGATGCCTGGGGTAATATCAGGCGAGGCTCCGCTTTGAGAATGGATTATAAGGGAGCGGCCGAGCAGCAAGGTGAACATTGGTTTGTTGGCTCGATGCCTTGCAGAAACACAGGCCAGCACGGCGTGGCTGTAAGAGTTTTGCCTATGCACGATGACCTGGTTAATCCTTATGAAATGGGCCTCATCCTCTGGGAAACAATGAATTAGTGCTCTACGACCTGCAGGTAAACACTTATTTGTTCTCTATATTGTCCAGAAGCTCGTAAACCTCATCAGCGGAGGCGGCTTGTTCAAGCTTTTGTTTGAATTCTTCATTCAGCATCAGTCTGCTTATGCTGGCCAATGCCTGAATATGTGGGCCGGTCTGGTCAGCCGGCGAGACCAGAAGAATGAGAATTTTTACCGGTTTTCCATCTACACTATCAAACTCGATCGGCTCATGTGCGATTCCAATCGCCATGACCAGTTCCTTAACGGCATTGCATTTGCCGTGAGGGATGGCTATTCCAGCGCCCGTTCCGGTGCTTCGTGTTCGTTCACGTGTCAGGACCGCGTCCAGGGCCACATCTCTGTCTAACAATAATCCGTTCGCATCGAGCAAATCCACAAGTTCGGTTATCACTGCTTCCTTGTCTTTGTTTTCTACTGGCACTTTAACGCAGTTTGGTTGCAATATTTGTGTCAGAATCATATTTGTTACACCCAATACACTAAGCTACTTATCTATATTTACACAAACCCAATATTTTATCTAACTATCAACATGATTGCAAGGGTTTTACAATAAATTTTGAACATATTTTTTGGTGCTTATTTCATCGTCATCTTTTTAATTGCTGACTTTTCATCCTTTACATTCCGATATTACCCCGATAAAATGAAACGTGGAAATGCGCGGGTGTATGGAGCGCAAAATTTCTAATTTATGATAGTATTTTGTAACATCTAATTTAGTGGTTTGGAGCAACCTCCAGTAACCACCAAGCATTTGTCGTGTTATAGACCAATAGTCCAAATACGAGATACGAACGAATGGAAAAAATAAAGCTTTACGATACTACCCTTCGCGATGGTATGCAGGCCGAGGGCGTCAGTTTCTCGCTGGAAGACAAGCTTGCAATCGCTAAATGCCTCGACGAGCTTGGCCTCGAATATATTGAAGGCGGATATGCTGTTTCCAATCCAAAGGAGATGCAGTTCTTTACCGAAGCTGTCAAACTGGGTTTAAAAAATTCAAAAGTTGTAGCGTTCGGAACCACTCGCAGAGCCGATTACAACGTCACGGATGACCTCTCGCTGAACGCAATGCTTGCCTGCAAAACGCAGGTTGCTACTTTGGTTGGCAAAGCCTGGGACATGCACGTAACGGACGTGCTGGGCTGTTCACTCGATGATAACCTTACTATTTGTGCTGAGTCTGTCGAGTATCTTAAAAAGCATGGCCTCGAGACTATTTTCGACGCCGAACACTTCTACGACGGCTACAAGAAAAATCCGGAATATGCGATGAAGGTTTTAGTTGCTGCTGCTCAGGCCGGTGCCGATGCGCTTGTGCTTTGCGATACTAACGGCGGCTCTCTAACCGACGAAGTGTATGAAATAACGAAGACCGTCTGCGAGCGTTTCAGCACGGTGGCGGTTGGGATTCACACTCACAACGATACCGACTGCGCCACAGCCAACTGCCTTGCTGCCGTTCGAGCCGGCGCCCGACACGTCCAGGGCACAATTAACGGCCTGGGAGAACGGTGCGGAAATGCAAATTTATGCGTGGTCGTACCAAACCTTGCATATAAAATGGGTTTCGATGTCCTTAACCATAAAAAAATAAAATCTTTGACCGAGGTATCTCGCTACGTTTTTGAAATAGGCAATCTAGCGCCGGTGATGAATATGCCTTATGTTGGCGAAAGCGCTTTTGCGCACAAGGGCGGCCTGCATGTGGACGGCCTGCGAAAAAGCAAACACAGTTATGAGCACATTGCACCGGAACTTGTAGGAAACGAAAGGCGGTTTCTCATATCTGAGCTAAGCGGCAAATCAACTATTTTGGCTGAACTGGAAAAGGCAAAGATAAATGAGGATAAGGTATTAGCCCGGAAGATACTCACCCGTGTTCAGGAACTTGAGAACCAGGGCTATCAATTCGAAACCGCAAACGCCAGTTTTGACCTGCTGGTCAAAAAAATTATGGGCACTTATAAGCCTTCTTTTGAGCTTGTAAAGTATCATACAATTGTTGAGAAAAGCGCCACGGGCGATATGGTTACCGAGGCAACAGTAAAACTTAAGGTCGGCGACAAAACCGAGCACGTTGTAGGCGAGGGTGACGGCCCGGTCAATGCACTTGATGCAGCTTTGCGGAAGTCCTTGGAGAATTTTTATCCCGGTATTAAGGATATTCGCCTGATTGATTACAAGGTTCGGGTAGTCAATGCCAAAGCCGGGACGGCTGCCCGTGTGCGTGTAATAATTGAGTCGCGGGACAAAACGTCTATTTGGGGAACGGTTGGCTGCTCCGAGAACATCATCGAGGCATCCTGGCAGGCCCTTGTCGATAGCGTTGAGTACAAATTACAAAAAGACATGCGGAATAGCTGTTCCTGTTGATCGCATTTTTGAGAACTGTCGGGATTTGTCCTAAGGACTTGTAAATAAATTATCTTCCATTTTTGGCTGGCTGCGGCTTCGGCTGGCGGTGTCAGCAAAACTCGGACTACCAACCAGTAGGCCTGCATTTTGCTTCCTTGCCAGCCTTGTCCTCGCTGGAGCCAAAACGAAACCTAATTTCTTTACCAGTCCTAAGTAACCTGTTCCATATTAGAGTCTTTCGTGCACTTAGGGACTTTCTGTCTCCACTTGTTTTTTTAGCAGACCTGGTGCAAACTTTGATGCTGGGAATTCTATCTGAATTTGTGCAGATTTAGACAAAACACCGCGATACACTCGTGTCGTTTCGTGAAAGAGGTTTGACTAATAGGGCGACAAACTGGTATAATTAAGCTTGCCAACAAGGGTGTGTTCTAACTCTGCTGCGACAGAACATCTTTATTTATCCGAGGAGTTGTCTCATAAAGCCATGCAAATAATAGCGGCAAAGCTGAAAAACACCTGTGCCTTCGCCACCTGTGCCCGCACCTGTGCTGCCCGCACAGAAAACGCGGGTACAGGTGTCGAGGCAAACACAGGTGCAGGCAGATGAGGTTTCTCAGATGAAACTATCTATGTATGGACATTTGACTCGCTTGGTTTTATTTGTTTTGGCTCTGAACTTTGCCGGCAGTGCCTTAGCTCAACTGCCCCCCGGATGGTCCCTGCAGGATGTTGGTGAGACGAGTATAGCCGGGATTGCTTTTGAAGAAAATAACGAATGGATTGTTGCCGGAGACGGTGCGGACATCTGGTACAGCTCAGATGCTTTCTGCTACGTGTGTATGACAGCGTTGGGCGACAGTGTAATAACGGCACGCATCGTGAGCATAGAAAATACCAATGACTGGGCCAAGGCCGGCTTGATGATTCGCCAGACACTTGAGGCCAATTCCAAACATGCTTTTATGGCGTTGACGCCGTCTGGTGGTACAACTTTTCTGCACCGCCAATTTGCCGGTCAATCCACGAATTCATCAAGTACCAGGCCGGGCAAAATCACTTTGCCCTGCTGGATTAGAATTGTTCGTCAAGGCAGCACATTCACAGGTTATTATTCGGCGGATGGCATTAATTGGGTCGCCCAGCCCAACGATGAGTTTGTCTCTCCCGACCCGCAAGGCCGTAACCCGGCGACCATCGACATGCCCCAGACCGTCTATATCGGTTTGGCTGTTACATCACGCATGAACGGTGTACAGTGCAGAGCTGTGTTCGACGACGTAATCGTTGTTGATTCGAGCCAATATGTTCAGCCGGACTTGCAGATTCGCACAGACGATGAGCTCCTGTATGCCGGCGATGATGTTTATAATGATTTAACCTTGCAGACGAAAAACCAGACAATTGGTGAGGGGATGGTCGCCATTTACGATATAAAGCTGGAGAACCAAAGGTTTGCGTCTGACCGTTTTATAATTACCTGCTCCGGCGGGAATGAAAATTGGAACGTAAGTTACTTTGATACTTTTAGCCAGACCGATATCACCGACGCAGTAACAGGCGCCGGATGGAGCAGTCCTGTTCTGCCTTCCGGCGGCTCTTTGGAGCTGGTATTGAAAATTACTCCCGAACCTAACATACCTGATGGTAGTGTGCTGGAAGAGCTGGTCACAGCGGTCTCCTCGAGTGATGCTAATAAAGATGATATGGTCAAAGCGGTAACGACATTCGCAGTCTCCGTTCCTCTATCTGGCCGGGGACGGATATATACCATAGATGAGGATTTTGATAAAGGGACACTTATTAGCCTCGAGCATGAAACGGTTCCAGACCAATTGCAGCTTTCAACCGAGTCTACTACTTTGCCATTCATTTGGGTACCCAACTCCAATGAAGGGACCGTTTCCAAAGTGGATACAATAACCGGCAGGGAATTGGGCCGATATCGCACAGGGCCTCGCTCAAATGGTGACCCCTCCAGAACAACTGTTGATCTGTTCGGCAATTGCTGGGTTGGTAATCGCTATACCGGTACTGTGGTTAAGATAGGACTTCTGGAAAACGGACAATATATGGATCGTAACTGGAATGGCATTATTGAAACATCCCGCGACCTTGATGGAGATGGCCGGATTAGTGATGATGAAATCCTGCCCTGGGCCAGCGACGAATGCGTTATTTATGAGGTAGTGCTGATTCCGGAAGCTGAAGGGACCTACATACCAGGTCAGTATCAGGGAGCCTATACGAGCGATTCCTGGGAGGTTGGGCCGCGAGGAATTGCTGTGGACAAATCCAGCAATATTTGGGCAGGCTGTTCCGGCAGTATGAAGTATTATTATATACGTGGTTCGGATGGGCAAATATTAAAGACTATTGATGTTTCGTCGTTCAATCATACTGCTTATGGTGCTGTTGTGGATGAGAATGGTATTCTTTGGTCTTCCGGCCATGACGAAGGCCATGTGTTGCGATTGGACCCAATCGACGATTCACTTTCTGTTGTTAATGTAGGACATTTTTCTTATGGGTTGGGTTTAGACAGGTTCGGACATCTTTTTGTTTCCGGATGGACGGGTTCTAAACTTTCCAGGATTAACATACAAACCGGCACGCTCGACTGGACAAAGCCCGGCGTATTTGAATCAAGAGGGGTTGCCTGTACAGATGACGGCGATGTCTGGACCGCTGATTCCCAGCCTTGTACGGTGACTCGTTGGAGTAATGACGGAGTTAAACTGCAGACCATTCCTGTCGGAAATACCCCTACGGGCGTGGTGGTTGATGCTGACGGCAAGGTTTGGGTAGTGGATAACGGCGACGAATATATTAACAGGATAGACCCTCAAACTAATCTGATTGACCTTTCGAAAAGAATCGCCGGCACCAGGCACTACGGCTATAGCGATATGACGGGACTAATATCGAGAACATTCACGACAAAAACCGGCTCATGGACGGTTGTTCACAATACTAAGGTTTTTGATTCGCAATGGGGCCTGATATCCTGGAACAGCTATGAGCCGACAGGAACCTCTTTAGCTGTTAAAGCGAGGAGCTCTAATGACCGGCAAAAATGGTCTGTATGGGAAGATGTCAAAAACGATTCGGCCCTCCTGAATACTCCGAACGGAAGATATTTGGAAATGAAAGTTACTTTTCAAAGTGCAGACGAGCAGGCCTCACCGATACTTTATGACCTGACGGTTAATCCATTACCGTATTGCGGAGATTCGGAGCATCCGTACCCCTTCTCCGACCTTAATAAGGATTGTAAAGTTGACTTTAGGGATTTCGCCCTTATGGCAGCCGAGTGGCTACTTTGTACTGCCCCTGATTGTGATTAGGTTTCGGCCCATCGTGGCTCGGCCGCGCCGAGACAGGCAAGGTCAATTTTTCTTTTCTGAAAATCCTGGTTTGACTATTGACCGCCTGGGATACGATTGAATATAATCAGCCAATTAGACAGGATTTGGAGGTTTCTATATGTTTAATAATAAATTACTCGTAACGTTTTTGACCGTGTTCAGTACCATTTCTTTTCCTGCTGAGGTCTTTGGTTTCAGTAACACCGCAGATAGCGGTTGGAAGGCCTCACCTGAACTAATCGAGGAACTTATGAAACAACGCTCCGAGACCAACTATTCCGAGCAAAGAGTCCCGAAATACACTTTACCCGATCCATTGGTGCTCTCCGATGGAACGAAGGTAACCAACGCCGGAGCATGGCGGACCAAACGTCGGCCTGAAATACTCGAGCTTTTCCGAACCCATGTCTATGGTCGTGCGCCAATAGGTCAGCCGAAAAATATGACCTTCAAGGTCTTTGACCTGGAGCGAAAGGCACTGGCCGGTTTGGCTACTCGCAAGCAGATAACCGTGAACTTTACCGGCAAAAAAGATGGGCCGAAGATGGACATCCTTATCTATCTGCCCAATGCGGTCAAAGAGCCTGTTCCGGCCTTTGTTATCCTGAACTTTGGCGGCAACCATATCATCCACCGCGACCCCGCTATCAAGCTCTCAGAAAGCTGGATGCGCCCCGGAAGCAAAGGGGTAGTGAAAAACCAAGCTAATGAAGAGTCGCGTGGCCGCGACCGTTCGAGCTTTCCGGTCGAAATGATTCTCAAACGCGGCTACGGCCTGGCGACGATTTACTATGGTGACATCGACCCGGACTTTCACGACGGTTTTAAAAATGGTGTACACCCGGTCTTTGATAAACTAATCGACGGCGAACGCGCACCAGATGCCTGGGGTTCCATTGGCGCCTGGGCATGGGGCTTGAGCCGCGCTATGGACTACTTTGAGACCGACGATGATATTGATAACAAGCGTGTTGCTGTGTTAGGGCACTCGCGCCTGGGCAAGACGACCCTCTGGGCAGGGGCGCAGGACGAGCGTTTTGCCTTTGTGATTTCCAACAACTCCGGTTGCGGCGGGGCGGCGCTGAGTCGCCGGCGATTCGGAGAGACCGTCGAGCGTATCAATAAGAGCTTTCCGCACTGGTTCTGCGAGAATTTCAAGAAGTACAATGGAAAAGAAGACGACCTGCCTGTTGACCAGCACATGCTCATTGCACTGATTGCGCCGCGTCCGGTTTATGTAACCAGTGCTGATAAGGATTTGTGGGCCGACCCGCGAGGTGAGTTCCTGGCGTGCAAAAATGCAGCTCCCGTTTATCAATTGCTGGGTGTCGATGGACTGGGTGTTAGACAGATGCCCGGCCTTGACAAGCCTGTTCAGAAAGGTGCCATCGGTTATCACGTTCGTTCCGGCGGCCATAACCTTACCCAATATGACTGGCAGCAGTTTATGGATTTTGCAGATATGCACTTTGCAGCGATGGGTCGGAACTAAAGCTCCATCAGGGGCAGGCTGGGCTGCTCCAGGAACATCATCGAAACATCCTAATGCTCTGTTGAAAACGTGGACTGTTATTCTGAGGCGAAGCCGAAGAATCTCATTTCTTGAGCCATAAAGAGATTCTTCACTCCGCTGCGCTCCGTTCAGAATGACAGTTTTTGAGGCTTTTCAACAGAGCAACATCCTCACTATATTTTTTTCTTGACGTTAAGATAGCTAATTTGGTATAAATATAATTGGTTGGGCGTGTGGAATCTTTAAGCTATTCCAAATAAAGGAGGAGCTATTATGCAAGGCACAGAGTTAGTTGTAATGGCGGCCTTGTGCTTCACAAGTGGAGGTTTTCACATTTCAATGAAAATTCACATCCCGCCTCTGCGGGAACGAGTGTTTTGGTGTGTGGCCAAAGTATAATTATCGTTACCTTTTTGAAGGAGGACTATTATGTCTAAAAAACTGGTTTATTTATTTTCTTTTGTTCTGATGTTGGGCTTTGGCCTGACTGTAGGAGTCGCCGGAGCCAGCGAGATAAAGGTTAATTTCCAGTCATCCGGGGCACCAATACCAGAGGGGTATCTGCCCGAATATGGCGACCCCTTTGTTGAGCACGACAACGGCTGGAACTACGGGTGGGACCAAAACATAAGGAGCGGTGCGCGTGACCGCAGCAGCGGAAACGCTCCTGACCAGCGTTACGACACACTGAACCACCTCCAGCTAGCAGGAGACAGGATATGGGAGATCGAATTACCCAACGGCACTTACAACATCTTTCTGGTTTGCGGCGACCCGGAATATACCGACCAGACCAATAACTTTGATGTTGAAGGTGTTATTGTGGAGGACCCGGACGGACAGGCTGGAACTGTCTTTGACTTTGACGAGTTCAACGTTACGGTGGTGCTGAGCGATGGTCGTTTAACCATCAAGCCGGGGCCTGGCTCTCAAAACAGCAAAATAAACTTCGTGGATATAGAGGGTGACGCGCTGACTCAATTTTTCCAGAAGGCCAGAGACCCCGACCCGGCTGATGGCGCCGAGGACGTGGCTGAGCCGCTGCTTATGTGGACGTCTGGAGATACGGCGGAACTCCAGCGCGTGTATTTCGGCACAAATCCTGACGCTCTGGTTCAAGTGAGTGAGCAGGCTTATATGGTTTACTGGCACCTGGAACCCATTGAGCCGGGGATGAGGTACTACTGGCGGATAGATGGGGTAGAAGCCGATGGCACTGTCATTACGGGTGACCTCTGGAGCTTTGTGGCCCGGTCGCTGAACGCCTGGGGCCCCGGCCCGGCTGACAGCGCCAGCGATGTGATGATAGACACGCAGCTAAGCTGGGACGCAGGCTATTCTAAAATGCCGCTGAAGCACCATCTGTTCTTCGGCACCGATGAGGCTGCGGTGACCAATGGTACCGGTGACACCGATAAAGGTATCCAGGGAGAAGCGACGTATGATCCGGGACTGCTTATGGCGGAGACCAGCTACTACTTCCGGGTCAACGAGGTCGAGATGGACGGGACAGAACGAGAGGGTGGCGTCTGGAGCTTTGAGACGGTGGCGCCCGGTCCGGGTAAGATTATCCGTGAGTGGTGGTTCGATATTAGTGGTTCAAATGTATCCAACTTGACGGGTAATGCGCGCTATCCCAGTAGTCCTGACGGGTCGGAGTTTGTGTCGTACTTCCAGGGCCCTGAGGACTGGGCTGAGCAATATGGCAGCCGACTTCGCGGCTGGCTGTTCGCCCCGGACACGGGTAACTATACGTTCTTGATTGAAGCCGAGAATGAGGGACAGATACGCTTGAGCCCCGATGAGGATCCGGCGAATGCGGTCATGATAGCCGGCACCGCAGGCGAGGCGGAGTCGCAGCCGCAGAGCCTTGTGGCCGGCGAGAGATATTACATCGAGGCTCTGATGAAGGGAAGTACGATGGGCGACAGTATAATGGTCTCCTGGAGTGGTCCCGGCGTCGGGGCCATGACGGTGATTAGTGCGAATTATGTTGGTGCGACGCCATATCTGGCGGAGAAAGCATTTGCTCCATCGCCTGCTGATGGTGATTCGAATGTAAAGCAAACAGCGATTATTAACTGGTCGCCTGGAGTCTATGCCGCTTCGCATGAGCTATACTTCGGCACTGATGGAGAGGCCGTGAAAAATGCCGATACAGGCTCACCTGAATACATAGGCACCAGAAACCTTGGTGCTGAGAGCTATGACCCCGGAAAACTTGAATGGGATGCCACTTACTACTGGCGTGTTGACGAAGTCAACAATGTCAATCCCGATAGTCCGTGGATAGGCAACCTCTGGAGCTTTACCACAGCTAACTTCCTTGTCGTTGATGATTTTGAGTCCTACAATGACCTTGATCCTGATGACCCCGAGAGCAACAGGATATTTAATGCGTGGTTGGACGGATACGACGACCCGACAAACGGTTCTCTTGTTGGTTATGAGAATCCACCTTTTGCCGAGCAAAGTATCGTTCACAGCGGCAGGCAGTCGATGCCGTTTTCCTACGACAACAGTGTTGGCTACTCTGAGGCGACTTTGACATTGACTTATCCGCGTGACTGGACAGAGAAAGGTGTTACCACACTGACAATTTGGTTCATAGGCGATGCTGCTAACGCTGCTGAGACGTTGTATGTTGCTCTCAACGGCAATGCGATTGTCACGAATGATAATCCTAATGCAGCACAGGTAGATACCTGGACTGAATGGAATATCGACCTGCAGGCATTTGCAGACCAGGGCGTGAACTTAGCCAATGTCAATACGATTTCCCTTGGTCTTGGTAACAAGAACAATCCATTGGCTGGCGGTTCAGGTATGATGTATTTTGATGATATTCGTCTGTATCCTCCGCCAGAGCCGGCACAGTAAGCCGGGATTTAGTCGGTAATTAAAATTGCGCGGTTGATACGAAGCTTTCAAAGTTTGAGATTGCCGCGTCCGCCCTTGGCGGACTCGCAATGACAAACGAGAGGGCAACGGATTTACGTCAATTCGGGGCTTATACCGATTGATTCGGTATAAGCCCCTTTTAAATGATAATTGAAGTTTTGCAAAAGTCTTGTGATAATTGATAAATGAGGCAGGATTAACCGTTTAGTATTTCGATGTTGTCCATAGAGCCGAGCCGGCCGTTGGCCAGTGTAAGGTAGTCCAACTTTTTTGGATTGTGGCCGAGCAGCTCGCTGCCGAGAGTATCGACGGCGACGGGGTCGAAGCCGGCAAGGATAAGACCTATGTTCTTGTGTCTGCCGGCAAGGTGCATTCCCTTCAGGGCGACGGAGGCGTCAACTACCGACAGGTCGGGCTTTTTATATAAGCAGACATCCACAACGGACTTGTGCGTTGATGGGCGGTGGAGCTTTGATTTGTTCCAGGAGCCCGAATAGAACCTGCCCGGGGCGATACCAAACATATTTTTCATCGCGATTGTGGTTTTGGTGAAGCTGTGGTCCTTAAGGACAGGCAGTGAAATCACGAACGCCTGCTGTACAATCTTGGGCATATAAAAGCGTTTTAATTGCAGGGTATTATCATTTTCGAGGATGATAGTTTCAGCTTCGTTGAAGTCGATTAGTTTCATGCCGTACTTGTTGGCCATGTCTGTGTATCCGAGCGCATCGAAAACATCCGGAGTTCTTCCGGTTCCACAGCCCTCACCTATCACGATTTCAGCCTTTGTGTGGGCTTTGCAGTAGTTGTACGTCGCTTCGGCAGCATCGACGCTGGTTGTAACCGGCGGCGGTGAAGAGTTTGTCAGGTTTGGTTTGATAATGATAAGACCCTGCCGGGGCAGCCGAGCTGGGGCATCAATGAGGTCAAGAGCCCGGGCTATGCTGGTTTTATAATCGATAAATTTTACTTTAGCAACTTGACTCATAAGTCATAAACCTTCTTCTGGTTAAATGCTCCGAACAAAATAATCTTATCAAGGGTATTGACTGTCAAGAGATTTTGAGTAAATATATACAAACCCCATAAGGGAAATCAGGTTGGGGAGTGTAATTTGATTTGGTTTTGTGGAGATGAATATGATAGAGGTCAAAGAACTTCGACGTAGTTTCGGCCCGGTTGTCGCTGTTGACGGTATATCGTTCAGTGTTGAAAAGGGTCAGGTTTTGGGTCTTCTTGGGCCTAACGGGGCCGGCAAGAGCACAGCGATGAGAATGTTGGCGTGTTTTCTGCGGCCTGACAGCGGGACAGCTACTATACTTGGGTATGATATTTTGCAGAATCCCATCAAGATCAGGCGGTCAATTGGATATTTGGCGGAGAATGTGCCGGCGTATAACGAGATGACGGTTGGGAGCTTTTTGAACTTTGTTTGCGATGCCAGACAGATTAAGGGCAAGAAATGCAAGCAGGCACTTGACCGGATTGTCCCGATGTGTTCGATTGAGTCGGTGTATCATCAGACGATTGAGACATTATCGAAAGGATATAAACGGCGAGTGGGATTGGCTCAGGCGTTAATTCACGACCCGGATGTACTTATTCTTGACGAACCCACCGACGGGCTGGACCCCAATCAAAAACATGAGGTCAGAAAACTCATAAACAAGATGGCAAAAAACAAGTGTATTATCATCTCGACTCACATCCTCGAAGAAGTGGAGGCTGTTTGTTCAAGGACGATAATCATTGCCAAAGGCCGAATATTAGTAGATTCAACACCGAGCCAGTTAAAAGAGAAATACCAGTGCGGACTTGATGCTGTTTTTCGCAGGATTACCAGAAATGGTAAGAAGTAAATTGGTAAGAAGTAAATTGGTGAGTGGTTAATTAATTGACCAAATTAGGAGTTCAAGAAATGAATAGTTTTTTGGCGGTGTTCAAGAGGGAACTGAAGAGTTATTTTACGACCCCTCTTGCATATGTGTTTCTTGTGATTTTTTTGTTTTTCTCGGGATATCTGACATTCAAAGAGGGCTTTTATGAAATGCGGCAGGCAGATATGCGTGCGTTTTTTATGAATTTGCCGCTGTTGTTTGTTTTTATGGTGCCATCGACAGCGATGCGTCTCTGGGCTGAAGAGCGCAAGGTCGGTTCGATTGAGCTGTTGTTTACTTTGCCGATTACGATAACACAGGCGGTTTTAGGGAAGTTCTTTGCGGCGTGGCTATTCCTTGTGATTGCGCTGGCGCTGACTTTCCCAATGGTGATTACAGTCTGTTACCTTGGTGAGCCGGATATCGGCTTGATAATTACCGGCTACTTAGGCAGCTTCCTGATGGCGGGTGGATTTCTCGCAATCGGCTGTTTCTTTTCGGCAGTCAGTAAGAACCAGGTAATAAGTTTTGTCCTGTCTGTGGTTGTTTGTGCGGTGCTTGTTTTTGCAGGTATGCCGACGACACTAAATTACGTTTCGACGTTCTTACCGGCTGGTTTGGTCTCAGCGATAGAAAATATGAGCTTCCAGACACACTTCGAGTCAATCCAGAGAGGTGTGCTAAAGCTTGAAGACCTTTCTTACTTTATATTGTTGATTATTGGGTGGATTGCCGCGTGCAGTATTGTTTTGGACGAAAGGAAAGCGAGATAATACACGCAATAGAAAGTCTAAGAGGGGAGACGTTTTAAGGAAATATAAATATGGTACAAAAACAGCAAACTTCCAGGTGCGTAAACCGAACGATACGAGCAATTATTGGAACAGGCCTTGTTTTGGTGATTATTTTCTCTGCGATCAGTATTTGCCAGAACATTGGAAAGGGGTTGAAGGTTGATGTTACGGACCAGGAGCTTTATACGCTTTCGGACGGAACAAAATCGATTTTAAGTAAACTTAATCAGCCGATTAAAGCCAAGCTCTACTACGCAAAGACCGCTGCGCGGAAAGGACCTGACCAGATTCGGTATTTCAATCACTATTACCAGTTCGTCAAAGCACTGCTGGAAGAATACGTCGCAGTATCCAAGGGTATGGTTGAGCTGGAAGTAATCGACCCGCGGCCTTTCTCCGATGATGAAGTGCAGGCATTGAGGTATGGCTTGAAGCGATTCCCTATAACTCAGGAGGAAAACTTTTTCTTCGGTTTAGTGTTGCAGACACAATTTGGGGTCGAAAAGGCTATACCGTTCTTTTCGCCGGACCGAGAGAATTTTGTTGAATATGATATAAGCTACCTGATTGATACCGCAATTACCCAACAGAAACGGAAAATAGGTGTATTAAGCTCGCTCGGGGTAATGGGAGACGACGTAAGCGGATATATGGCTGAGATGATGCTCAGGCAAGGTCAGCAACCGAAGGGGCCCTGGACTTTTGTCGAACAGTTGCGAAAACAGTACGAGGTTGTCAGTGTCCCCACAGATGCCAATGACATTAACGATATTGACATTCTTCTGGTTATCCACCCAAAAGACCTGTCGGAGCAGACGTTGTTTGCAATAGACCAGTTTGTGCTGAAAGGCGGCAGGATGATAGCATTCGTTGACCCCCATTGCTTTGCGGATAGGCCGGACCAGAGGATGATGCAGATGGGGATGCAAGTTTCACGCAGCTCGGAGCTGAACGTTCTTCTGAAGACATGGGGCATTGAGATGCCGGTGAATACTTTTGCCGGCGACTTGAATCTGGCGTCGATGGCTTCCATTCGTGCTAATCAGAGACCAGAGAAGATAATCGGTTACCTTAATCTGACGCCGGAAGGGAAATGCTTTGATACGGACAATGTTATTACAGCCCAGCTTAACCAAGTCAGGCTTCTTTTTTCAGGTGTGCTTAGAGAAATTGCGGACCCAAATGAGTTAGTTGAGGTAAGACGAACACCACTTGTTACAACGACTGACAGGGGCAATAGCTTTTCGATAAGCAACGCATATGAACTGATGATATTAGATCCATCAAGTCTTATGCGTAAATTTGTCGAGGGTGATAAGCCGGTTGCGATGGGTTATCTGATAACCGGCCGCCTTAAGAGCAGTTTCCCTGATGGTATTGAGATTGAGGTTGAGGCCGACGAGGAGTCTTCGGACGAAACCAAAGACCCTAATGATGTTAAGAAGATAAAAAAGCGGATTAAGGGCCTGACAGAAGCCCAGGAGGATTGTGCAGTGGTGGTTTTTGCAGATGTTGACTTTATAAGCGATTCGATAGCGTACCAGAGTTCGTTCTTCGGCAAAATTGTTGTTGGTGACAATAGTGCTTTAGTGCTGAACGCTATTGATGATTTGAGCGGGTCCGGTGATTTGGTTTCCATCAGGTCGAGAGGAAACTTCAAGCGGCCATTTGTTATTGTTGACGAAATTGAAAGGCAGGCGGAAGAGGAAACCCGCGAAGAAGTGGCGAAGATTAACGCGCAAATTGCGGGCTTCCAGAGCGAGCTGCAATCTATTCTGGCTTCTGCCAAGGAAGGCCAGGAAGAGGTTATCGGCAGTTCGATACTGCAGAAGCAGCGAGATCTCGAATTGAAACAACGCCGGGCACAGCGTCAATTGAATGAGGTGAAATTGAAAAGACGTGAACGAATCGAACATTTAGGTAATATTCTTCGAGGTTTTAATATGCTAATGGCCCCGGCGGTTATTCTGGTAATTGCTATAGTATTGGGAATCCGCCGCAGTGTAAGGAAGAGACATTACATCAGCCACGCGAGTGATGCGTAAAAAAAACAGGAGTTTTATAGATGAGCGATAAAAAACTTACGGTGTTAGGTATTATAGCGGTTTTTATGGTGATATGGGCAGTAGTTCAGTCCCGTGTTTCAAGCAGGCCGAAGACCGATATGGACAGGCCGGCTTATCTTATCCAGGGACTCGACCCGGCTGGTATAGACAGTATCGTTGTAGGGACCGGTGAAGATGCGGTAACGCTCAAGCGCCAGCAAGGACGTTTTGTTGTTGTTAATAAAAACAATTATCCCGCCAAAGCAAGTGAAATAAATAATTTGATTACTAAGAGCCTGGAGATTCAGACCTCACAGTTTGTTACAGATAACGCGGCAAATCACGAAGACCTCGGGCTAACGGAGGAAAAGGCCAATACCTTAGTTAAATTTTTCAAACCGGATTCGTCGCTGCTTACGGGTGTTGTTGGAGGAAAATCTAAAGAGCTTGGGCAGGGTACTTACGTAAGATTGGCTTCGAGCGACGCGGTCTATGTGACGCCAAGTATGCCGTGGCTCGGAGGTACGGCGATGAGTTACATTGAACAGGAGCTTATTTCAGTGAAGCGCGAGGATATTGTGTCGGTAACGGTTAGTACTCCGGGTGGTGAATATACGCTGAAAACAACAGATGACGGCAAAGGTGTTATACTGGAGAATGTTCCCGCCGGCAAAAAGTTTAAGAGTAATGATGGTGACAGTGTCTTTACTGCTTTAACGAGTTTGACATGCGATGACGTTACGAAAAGAACGGGCGATTTGACCTTTGATAAACAATTTATTTGCAGGCTGAAGGACTCGACTGTTTATACCCTAAAGATAGCTCAAAAGGACGATAAGACGTATGCTGTTTGTGAAGCAGAGTTTACGGATAAGACGCCTGTATTGAAAGGCGACGAGGTCGAATCAGAAGAAGAATTGAAAAAGAAAGAAGCTAAACTGCTTGCCAGGGAGAATACGATAAAATTCACCGGGAAACATCAGGGATGGGTTTACGAAATAGCTGAGTGGAAGGCGAAGAATCTGATTAAGGAACTTTCAGATTTAATCGAGGACGAAGAGAAACCAAAAGAAGAAGTCGAGGTAGAGGACCCCAATTCTATAAAGCCCGACGAGACTGCTGCACCAAAAATCGAGGAACCTAATGCAGTAGGAGTTGAATCATAGGCTGTTCGAAACTAAAAACTGCCCAGCACCAATTTGTCGTCTGAAATTGGTGCTGGACAAATTGAGAATCGTTTGGAGGCAGGTTCTATGAGTAAGATTACTCGAAGGCAGTTACTTAAGCGCAGTACCGCTGCTCTGAGTGCGGTGGTGGCTGTGCCGTACATCGTTCCATCATCGTCGCTGGGTAAGGACGGCTCTGTGCCGCCGAGCGAACGAATCATGATGGGAGGTATCGGCTTTGGCGGGCAGGGCACTCGTGATATGCGTAATTTTATGACGTGTGCGGACGTGCAGTTCATCGCTGTCTGCGATGTGGATACGAAGCGGCGCAACAGGGCCAAGGCTGTGGTTGATGAGAACTATGGGAACAAGGATTGTGCTGCCTACAATGATTTTCGCGAGCTTCTGGGGCGTGACGATATTGATGCGGTACTAAGTGCGACGGGAGAACGCTGGCATGCGCTGACTTCGATTTACGCAGCGAAGGCCGGCAAAGACATCTACTGCGAAAAACCGATGTCACTGACTATCGCCGAGGGCCGAGTAGTAGCTGACACAATGAAGCGATACGGAACTGTTTATCAGTGCGGCACGCAGAGGCGAAGCATGAGGAGTTTTGCGTTTGCAGTTAATACCGCCCGCATCGGTATGCTCGGTAATCTGCATACTCTTCACAGCTATGTAAGGGCGGGACAAAGCTCAGGTGTACTGACCCCTGAACCGGTCCCCGAAGGCTTTGATTATGATATGTGGCTTGGCCCTACACCGTACATACCTTACAATTCGAGCTTCGTTAGCAATCTCTGGAAAAACCATTTCGACTACAGCGGCGGGATGATAACCGATTGGGGCTGTCACTGCAACGACCTTGCCCAGAGGGCAAACAATAGTGAATTGACCGGGCCTGTTGAGTATGAAGGCACAGCTAAATTCCCCAAGAAAGGATTTTGTAATGTCCCCATAGCCCTGCATGTCGAGGCCAGATATGCCGATGGTGTCAGGTTGATAATGTACGATGAGAAAACACCGGATATTTGGCCAAACTTAAATACACAACTATCAGTTAAGTTCGAGGGCACGGAAGGCTGGGTGTATGTCGATGACGGCGGTAATGTCGATGCCCGGCCCAAGTCGCTGCTGGAAAATAGAAAATTCGAAAAACAGCAATGGACCGATTCGGCGAACTGGCAAGGTCATCATCGGAATTTCCTGGATTGTGTGAAAACGCGGGCCACGACCATCGCTTCGGCCGAGGTGGCTCACCGCTCGACAACTACCTGCCACGTCGCCAATATCTGCCTGCGGCTCGGACGCAACCTGCAATGGAACTCTGAAACCGAGCGTTTTGTGGACGACCCGGAGGCCGACAAAATGATATCAAGGCCGATGCGAAGACCGTGGCACTTATGAAAGTCCGGTTAGAAACACCTTAAAAAGTTTGAGGGTGTCACCCCGGTTCTTATTAACATAAAACGGAATAACTCTAAAAGGAAGGACAAGAGATGAACATCCGCAATTTCATACCTCGTAGCTGTTGCATCGGTCTTGCTATACTCGTATTAATACCGGCTCTGCCGGATTGTTCGGCTGGCGTGAAATCGCAAAAACCGGTTAGATTTGTTGCGCACCGTGTTGGGCATTTTCGCAGTGAGGCCTGTTGTGTAGGTGATTTTAATAATGACGGAAAGCTGGACATTTTAGCCGGGCCCTACTGGTACGAGGCGCCGGACTGGAAAGCCCACCAATTTCGAGCTTTGAAGGGTAAGGTCGATGAAAAGGGCGGGACTTACAGTGTCAATGAAAAAGGCATAGGATACTGGGATGATTTTATGAATGTGCCGTTGGATGTCGATGGAGATGGGCTGCTGGATGTTGTAACGTGCTGCTGGTTCAGCAAACAAGTTGACTGGTATCGGAATACCGGAACGGCTGGAGGAGAATGGCCGATGACCATCGGCGAGAAGAATGGCAACTACGAGTGCGGAGAGTTGTGGGATATTGATGGTGATGGTAAAAAGCTCGAAATTCTGCCCGACACCAAAGATACCAAGTGGTACGAGATTGGTATTAAGGACAACGGCGAACGCGGGCTGATTAAGCACATTGTTTCACAGGAAGAAAGACCTTTCGGCGGGGGCGTTGGGGACATCAACGGTGACGGCCGTCCGGATATTCTGCGGCCGGATGCGTGGTATGAGGCCCCGGCCGACCCGCGGAAAGGCCAGTGGAAGAAACATCCTCTTGCAGTTGGCAGCCTTACCGAAGGCCAGGCGGAGCATACGCCCCAAATACAGGTTTATGATGTCGATGGTGATGGACTAAATGATATTATAACCAGCTCGGCTCACCAGCATGGAATCTTCTGGTATAAGCAGATAAGAAAAGGGTCGAAAATATCGTGGAAACAACATCTGATTGACAAGTCGTGGTCTCAGGCTCACAGCATAACATTAGCCGACCTTGATGAGGATGGTGACCTCGACTTTGTTACGGGAAAACGATTTTTCGCCCATAACGGCAATGACCCGGATGCCCGTTCTCCCTTGGGTGTGTACTGGTATGAACTGAAACGCGGGCCTGCTGTTGAATGGGTCAAACACATCATTTCTTACGATGAGGGCATCGGCTCAGGCTTAAGTATTCCCGTGGTTGATATCGATGGCGACGGGGACCTTGATATTGTGGTAACAGGCAAATGGGGCGGCCCTGTTTATTTTGAGAATAAAAGCCAGTCTAACTGATAGCCGAAGGATGAGACCATGAGAATTTCCGCAAAGGCACTTGCTGCTCTATTGCTGGTATGGTTGTGCATGAATTCGGCGGTAGGTGGCGCTACAGGGACTGTTATTAAAAAATCGGAGATTGATAAGAAATTAGCGGCGATTGTTAACTACGAACGTGGGATGAGCAGAGAGCCGCTTATCGCCGTTGAAAAACTCATTCGGGAATCACAAAACCAGCCTGAACAACGTAAATACATCGAGCTTCAATTGGCTGAATTACTTTCTGAAGCTACGTTAGAATGTAAGTCGTTCATATGCAGGCAGCTTTGGTTTATCGGTACGGCTGATTCGGTGCCTGCAATCGCTAAACTGCTGATGGACGAGGAGACTGCGGATATAGCCTGCTATGCAATCGGGCAGAATCCGAGCGAGGAAGCCGGCAAGGCACTGCGCGAGGCGCTGGATAAGGTTTCGCTTAAAGTACAGATTCGCATTATAAATCTCTTGGGTGACAGACGTGATACCCAAAGCGTCGAAGCAATTGGTAAGCTTGTGTTTGTAGCAGAAAGGGAAGTTGGCGAGGCTGCGGTTGCGGCGCTGGGAAAAATAGGCGGCATTCAGGCGAGAAAAATATTGGTCGAAGCCAGAGCCAAAGGTGATTCGGAGTTACGATTCGCAGCGACGGATGCGTACCTGCGATGCGCCGAAGACCTCGTGGCTGAAGGTAAATCAAAGCAGGCGACCATAATCTACAAGGAATTGGCCGACAAAGACGAAGCTGCGATTATTCGAAGTGCGGCCATCAGGGGTTTGGCAGACGCCGGCGGGCAGGAGACAGTGCCGTTAGTGATTGCGGCTCTGCGGGATGAAAACAGGATGGTGCGAACGACAGCCAGAAGCTGCGTTCGGACGATGAAGGGACAGGGTGTTACCGAACTGTTTGCAGGCGAATTGCCAAAAACGCCACCTGATGAACAGGTGCTTCTGATAGGTGCTCTTGCCGACCGCGGTGATACCGCTGCACTTCCAGCAATAACAAAAGCGGCCGAGAGCGCTAATACCGAGGTCAGAAAAGCAGTTTTGCAGGCCGTTGGAAAACTTGGTGACGCTTCCTCTGTAGGGTACCTGGTCAAGGCCGCTACAGAAGGCGTCAGTTCCGAGGAAAAAAGTACAGCTATAAATAGTCTGAAGCTGCTTCGCGGCAGCGGAGCTGATAATGCGATGGTAAAAAGCATGCAGCATTCGCAGCCGAGTGTGCGCTCTCAATTAATTCAAGTACTGTTCGAGCGCAATGCGGTTGGTGCGGTTCCGGCCCTGTTAGGTGAGGCGGTAAACCCGGACAGGGAGGTCCGTAAAGCAGCGTTTAAGGCTTTAGGCAGGCTTGGGCGTGAGGAAGATTTGCCATCTCTGGTGAAACTTCTTGTGAAGCTGGAAGATGATGGTAGTCACAGAGAAGCCGAGCGGGCTGTCGTAATGGTTTCGCGCAAGATTAGTGAGACGAGTAAGCAGGCTGATGCTGTATTGGCTGAGCTGCACGGTGAGAAGCGTGTGGCTGTCAGATGTTCGCTGCTGCGAGTGCTTGGCGGTATCGCAAACAATAATGCACTGAGAACACTGGAGGATGCCTCGAAAGAGACGAATCCTGCTGTGCGGGATACAGCCGTTCGCACATTGGCCAAATGGCCTAACGCGACGGCGGCAGAAGTTCTGCTGGAAATTTACAGTAGCACACAAAACCAAATACATCGGCTTCTGTCACTTCGAGGCTTTGTTCGATTGTTGGCTCTATCATCCGAGGAGCCCTTCGGCTACGCTCAGGGTAAACTGGTTGAGAAAACGCTGAAGATGTGCAGGCAGGCAATGAATCAGGCCCACGGTCCGGCGGAGCAAAAACTTATGCTCTCAGGTTTAGCGAACGTCAGCGACCCGGGAGCTCTGTCAATGGTCGAGCCGTTCCTGCAGGTCGAAACAGTTAGGGCGGAAGCAGCAATGGCTACGATAAAGATCGCCGGCGCAATTATTGAAACTCACCCCGACCGGGCTAAGATGGCAATAAACAAGCTGCTCGCTGTCTCGAAAGACGAAGACCTACGCAGGCAAGCTGAAGAGATTGTCCGGAAGAGCAAAGAGCCCGAAGCCAAGACACACCCGTAAGAATAACAATAATTGCTCTGTAGAAAACTTTCACAAAATGTAATTGCGAGGCCCGAAGGGCCGTGGCAATCTCTTGTGTAGTAGGCAGAAAAAAGCATCGTCGCGTTTGAGATTGCTTCGCGGAGTTTATCCTGAGCGAAGCGAAGGGCTCGCAATGACGACCTCTGGCCCGATGTTTTCTACAAAGCAACAATAATCAATTGATTTTTTAACCGGTCGCTCACACCCTCTGCTCTTTCGTAGAGTCACCGTGATAGCATTTTTTCTGTTGATTCACAGCTTAGAAAATATATAATATTATTTTATTTTTAGTGCTTTTTGCACGAAAGGTGGTTTATGAGCAAGCACAAACGAAGAGGATTCACCCTGATAGAACTTTTAGTGGTGATTGCCATCATCGCGTTATTAATGGCGATATTAATGCCTGCACTACAACGTGCAAAAAAGCAAGCCAAGAATGTCAAGTGCAGAAGTAATATGCGTCAGATAGGTCTGGCAGCCAATTTCTATGCCGAGGAGAATGAATTGTTCGTTCCAAGGGGCAAGGCAGGCGGCACAGGCGGGGCCTGGTACCAGCTTTTTATGCCCCTTTTAGCCCAGAAGCCTATCGATAACGATTACCGTACAGTAGATATATATCGCTGTCCCAGTTACCCTGACAAAGAGCAAACTGTTTGTTACGTTGTCAACGGCTGGGATTTCGAGAATAAAAGTGACATGCAGGGCCACGAGATATTAATACCGACCAAGTTAACCACCTGCACCAATCGAGCACGTACTATTTACCTCGCTGATAATGAGGATGGTTCGTGGCGACATATAATCAGAAAGGCCGACGACGAGGGAAGCAATCGTTGTGATGTGTGGACCCCGGGTCATCTGCCTACCTCCGATAGTCAGGATATCACAACTGGCAGGCGGATTGCGAGAGCTCGACATAGAAGAGGCAGTAATGTACTGTTTCTTGACTGGCATTCCGAATGGTTGGCTCCTGAGGATGTAACAATAGACCTGTGGAGATTTAAGAAATAGTGTATCGACCCTGACAATCTCGATGAACGATCGGCAATGAGCGGGCCGAAAGTTGGACCAGTTCCAAAGCACTTAAATAAATTACTCACAATTAAGGAGATCACAAAATGTCAAATGTTTATCTCGGTGTCAATATGGAGTTCGTACGGCATGCCGATAAGCCGTTTGAGTGGGGTGTGGAAAAGGCGGCGGAGCTGGGCTATGAATATGTCGAGCCGATGGTACACTGGGGACGAGAGCTGCTGAGTGAGGCGGGATATTTCCACAGTGTATCTATGTTAGACGACCCGTACCGGATTAAACGAGCTTGTGAAAAGGCTGGTATTAAGCTTTCCGGTCTTTCGGCGCATACACCATTGTGCAAACCGGAGATCAGTACGGAGTATCTTAAACAGGCAATTAGATTTGCCGCTGAATGCGGCGCGCCGGTTGTGAACACAGATGAAGGGCCCAAGCCCGAATGGTCGACCGAGGAAGAAGACCATGTACTGATGCGTTATGTATTGAAAGAAGCGGCGGCAGTTGCGGAAGCCCGCGGGATACTGATTGGCCTTGAGCCGCACCAGCAGTACAGCCAACATCCGGATGGCTTGGATAAGATATATAAACTGGTTGATTCTCAAGCCATTGGCATCAACTTCGATACCGGCAACAGTTACCTGTCCGGTCACGACCCGATTGAGTGGCTTAAGCGGGTAAAAGATAGGTTGGTGCACCTGCATGCCAAGGATATTTCGGTGCAGCAATCTGAGGATGAGCGCGGGAAGGTAACCGGTACACCGGTGGGTTGTGCCTGTGGTGAAGGAGTTATTGATTGGAAACAGGTGGTGGAAATATGCAACGAGCTGCCTCGGGATATTGTTTTCAGCGTGGAATGTGGTACAGTGGAACAAGCCGAGCGAAGTATCAGCCATCTAAAACAACTGGTGTAGTGATCGCAGGGCTTAGCTATATATTTATGTACGTCTCAGGAGGCTTCTATGCTTCAAACCAAAAGAAATTTATTGTTCAGAAAAATGCTTTGGCGATGCTTCCTGGTCATTTTAGTTTTCGAGCTGGTGGACGAAGTCTGCGTTGCTGATAAAGCGGCAAAATTATTAGACGGGCAGAGCAAACGTGCCCATTCTGAGACAGTGGCTGCGGAGGGTGAAGCTGCGTCACCACTTTATCTGCTGACTTATGACCACGGTGGAGTGGTACTCTGGGGCCAGGAGCATTTCCTGGAACACCTTCGTAGTGCCGTTGAGTGGCTGGACCGCTACCCCAGCTTTAAGATAGGGTTGGAAAACGAAGCTTATACTTATGATTATTTAGCTGAGCATAATCCTGAAGTGTTAAAGGAAATATGTGAATACCTGCAACGTTATCCGGGACGGTTTGGAATAGGAACTTGTACCTACGGCCAGCCATTGTCTGTGTTCATCAACGAGGAATCCAATATCCGTCAAATCGGCTATGCTTTAGAGGCGGACCGGCGTCATTTCGGCTGCGCGCCGAATGTTTATCTGATGAGCGAGCACGCCATGCACAGCCAGATTCCACAAATACTCAAGGGATTTGGTTTTACAGGCTCTATCATGCGTACACACTACATGATGTATGGTTTTAATCCGACCTTTAATGTGGCAATAGGCTGGTGGGTGGGATTAGACGGCTCGCGCATTGCAACGATTCCCACTTACGTTGGCGAGGGAGCAGAATTTGGGCGCACGACAAAAGACAACTGGATTTTGACCCGCTATCCCGGACCACAGTGCGATACCCCGTTGGAAAAATTCCGTGAAGATTTTGCACACATTAAGCCACTTCTGGCCACACGTGCTGACGATTCGGGCTTGCGTCGTGAGGAGCTTGTTAGAAAGTACGAGGGCAAAGAACAGTACCAGTGGATACTTCTTGAAGAGATATTCCCTGCATTTCCTGCTCCTAAGAAAGAATTAAAGACGGTTCCCAATGATTTTCATGTACGGATGCCATGGGGCTATTGCGGCAATGAGATTTGGAATACAAGCCGTCGTGCAGAGGTGGGAGTACTGACGGCGGAACGATTAGCGGCAATAGAGCATCTGCTCGGGGGTGCGGACCACGAGAACGAGGTTCGCCAGGCATGGGAAAACCTGCTGATTGCACAACACCATGATGTACAGATATGCGGATTGCTTCCTGACGCCCGCAAATTCCTCACAGCTTCACTGACAGCTTCCGGCCGTGTTAAGGATACATGTTTGCGTTACATGGCCTCATGTATGGAAGGTGGAAAGATTGCACAGGTAACTGTGTTTAATCCAAACTCGTGGCCCCGCAAGGAGTGGGTCGAGGTTATGGTCTCTTTGCCGAAAGGTGCTGCCAAAGCCCTCGGAGTGCAGCGCGTCAACAAAAAGGTACCAGCAGCAATGTTATCAGCAGACCGCTATTCCGATGGAAGTATTCAGACGGCCTATATGACAATTCCGGCTGATGTTCCGGCGCTGGGGTTTGTGTCCTATGCACTCGTGCCAACACAGGACAAGCCGGTACAAAAGAGTACGGGCATTGAGATAGATAAGGAGAATCTGTGTATCACAACACCGCATATGGTGGTTCGCTTCAATCAGGAAGGGGGAATACACTCAATTGTGGACCGGAACACTCAAGAAAGCCTATTAAAATCCGGCCAAAGAAGCGGCTTCTTTGCCGGCAAAATTGACGGTCGGCACTGCGAGTCAAAGGGTTTGTGGGTCCTTGAGCCCGGTCGCAACGGAGCACCATGGGCGATGGCTCGTGAAAGTGGTGTGATTGGCAGCATTCCTTATACACTGGAGATTGTTTTACGAGCGGATAGCCCGCGACTTGATTGTCGGGTCCGTTTTCAGTTTCAAGGTCAGAAAATTGGTCGCCTCAGCGATAATATGCGGGATTCCGAATCACCCTTTGTGCACGAAGAGAAGTTACGTTTCAAAATTTTTCCGGCGGTCGGAGACAACAGCCTCGGAGTGCGTGACCTTCCTTTTGCTATTGCTGAGACTTCGGACCGCTATATAAACGGTCTTTATTGGACAGCACTAACGGATGGCAGTAAAGGCTTGGCGGTTTTCAATCGAGGCACTATGGGCTCTGTTCGCGAGGCGGACGGGAGTTTTTCGGTTCCTCTGGCATACGCTATGTATTATGTTTGGGGCACTCGGATGCTCAACGGTGATTTCATCTACGAATTTTCACTTTATCCCTTTAGCGGAGACTGGCGCCAGGCAGACCTGCATCGACGTGCGTTAGAGTACAACTTCCCTTGTGTTGGTGTTTGTACTGCTCCTGGGGACGGCCGTCTCGGAAGCGAGTTGCGTTTGTTGGAGGTCGCTTCTTCGGATGTGGTTGTTTCCGCCCTGTATAGCAGGGAAGGAAAAAGCTATGTTAGGATGTATGAATACCGGGGGTGTAACAGCCGTGCCTCGCTCGACTACCTACCGGGAACAGCTCGATTGGCCGAGGTGGATCTTGCAGGGCGCGATGGTGAAGCCGTGTCTGGGTCGCTAACTTTTCGGCCCTGGCAGATTCACACAGTTCGGATTGAACCGTTGAAGTAATTGCTTTCAGAGGGATTGTAAATTCTGTACTGATTTTATCTGGATTCCTGTTGGTCGTTGAAGAGCCGATAGTTAATGGTAACGCTTAGGAAGGTCTTATGAAAAATAGATATATTGGAAGAAGAGAGTTTTTGCAGAGTGCCGGGCTTGGAGCAGCTTCGGTTTTCTTAGGGTCGGGTTTAGCGGGATGTGCCGGCGCGCAGTTTCTTGGCGCAAAGTCCGCGCGAAAGCCAAATCTTGTCTTTATCTTCGCTGACCAATGGCGAGCACAGGCGACAGGTTATTTCGGTGACCCCAATGCCCAAACACCTAACTTAGATAAACTTGCGAAAGAAAGCATCAATTTCACTAATGCCGTATCAGGTTGTCCGGTGTGCACCCCGTATCGCGCGAGTTTAATAACAGGGCAGTACTGGCTTACACACGGCCTCTTTTATAACGACAAGCCATTGAATCCTGAAGCGACGACTATCGGCAAGGTATATAGCCAGGCCGGTTATGAAACCGGATATATCGGTAAATGGCACGTTGATGGTCACGGCAGAAGCGTCTTTATTCCCGAAGAAAGAAGGCAGGGCTTTAAATTCTGGAAGGTCTGTGAATGCACGCATAACTATAACAAATCACTTTACTATGCCGAGACAGACACCAAACAATACTGGGATGGTTATGATGCCATCGCCCAGACCCGCGAAGCTCAAAAATACATTTGGCAATATGCAAACAAAACTCCGTTTGTTCTGTTTATGTCGTGGGGTCCGCCCCATGCCCCATATCATACGGCTCCGGATAAATATCGAAGTAAGTTCTCCGCAGACAAAATTATCCTTCATCCCAATGTCCCTGAGTCCCTAAAGAAAAAGGCACGGGAAGAATTGGCCGGTTATTATGCCCATATTGCTGCATTGGATGACTGCATTAGAGATGTTCTTGAGACGCTAAAAGAATGTGGTATCGAAGAAAATACAATTTTTGTCTTCACATCCGACCACGGTGATATGTTGCATTCTCACAGTCAGACTAAAAAACAAAAGCCATGGGATGAATCGGTCAGAGTTCCTTTTTTATTGCGCTATCCTGCAGCACATGGGGAAACAGGCAAAAAGATTGATGTGCCGATTAACACACCTGACATTATGCCGACACTGCTTGGCTTGAGCGGTATTGCGATTCCAAAATCGATTGAGGGCAAGGATTTCTCGGGCGTGATTAAAGGAACACAGTCGCCGGACAACGATGCGGCTTTGATAATGTGCCCGGTGCCGTTCCATCAATGGAATTATAAGCGGGGTGGTCGGGAATATCGCGGGGTGCGAACGCGACGTTATACCTATGTGCGGGATATTAACGGCCCCTGGCTGCTTTATGATAATCAGACAGACCCATATCAACTGGAAAATCTGTGTAATAATCCAGAGTACGCTCAAATCCGGCAAAAGCTGGGAAAGATATTATCTCGAAAGCTAAAAGAAACAAATGACAAATTTCTACCCGGCCCCAAATATATGGCCATGTGGGATTATCAGTGGGACGGAACAGATGGGCCAAAGTAAGTTTATTAAAAAGTAGCTGAAGGAGAAGTGATTATGGAAAAGTTCAAAAGTATTACCATTATTCTTTTGTTGGCCATCGGTTTTTTTGCTGTTTCGGATACGACATTTGCGGAAAACCCTATGCGGATTACTACGGAGGAAAATATCATTTCGGTTTACACAGGCGATAGTGTTTTGATGCGATATCATTACCGGGACGTGCCTTTCAAACCGTATGTGCAGCAGTTATTCTCGCCAAGTGGCATAAATATTCTACGCGATGCCCCCTCTGACCACCTGCATCATCACGCCTTGATGTTTGCAGTTGCCGTGGATGGTGTAAACTTCTGGGAAGAGCAGCAGGCACCAGGCCGTCAAGCCCATCAGTCCTTTGCCGAGGTGAAAATCGGCAAACGCAATGATGTACCCGATGCGGGTTTTACGGAACAGCTCAACTGGTTAAATCCACGCAGTCAGGAGTTATTGCTCAAGGAGTCCCGCACAATCGAAATCTGTCAGTTGGATGAATTTAAGGCCACGCTGTTAAATTGGCAATCAACCCTTGCCGTGCCGTCCGGAAAAGAATCAGTGACGCTTACGGGTTCCCATTACTTCGGTTTGGGAATGCGTTTTTTGAAATCTATGGATACTGGTGGTCAGTTCCGCAACGCTGAGGGCAGGACCGGCGATGTCGTGCGTGGTGACGAACGGCTCGTGCGAGCAAGGTGGTGCGTCTATATCGCCGAGGCGAACGGCAAACCTGTTACGGTTGCTATGTTCGGCCATCCGGATAATATGCGTCATCCGACACAGTGGTTTACGATGACTAAGCCATTCGCTTACCTTTCAGCCACGCTGAACCTGCACAGAGAGCCGTTGAAGGTGACATCGGATAAACCGCTGGTATTACGTTATGCCGTTGCCGTGTGGGACAATCGAGTCGAAAACGAACAAATCGAAAACGTTTATAACTGGTGGGTAAATAGCAAGTAATAATATAAACTGAATTGAGGAGAAAACTATGCGTGACAAACAAAAATCACTGGAAAAGACGGTTCGCAGTCTGACGCGTCGGCAGTTCATTCGCCGGGCCGGTGTGGCCGCGGCGACGGTTACAATTGCAGGTACATCTGCGAAACTTGCCGTCGGCAAGAGTGCCAACGAGCGTATCGGAGTTGGCTTCATCGGTTGCGGCGGTCGAAGCCAGGCTCACCTTAAGGCTGTGTATTACCTTAAGAGCCAGGGCGCAAATGTGGATATTGTTGCGGCCTGTGACGCTTATCGACCACGAATGCAGAAAGTCGCGGACGGCTACAATGCCAAAGGGTATATGGACTATCGCGACCTGCTTGCTGATGGGAACGTCGATGTCGTCTGTATTGCCACGCCGGACCATCACCACGGCTATCAGGCGATTGACGCTGTCCGCGCAGGCAAAGATGTTTACTGCGAAAAACCGGTAACACACTGGCGGCAGTTCGAGCTGACAAAGCGATTGGCGGTAGAGGTGAAAAAAAGCGGCCGGGTCTTCCAGCTCGGCACGCAGGGTATGTACGATTCGGCCTGGTGGCAAATGAAAAAGCTGATTGCGGACGGGCTGATAGGTCAGCCTGTCCATGCCGAGTGCGGCTATTTCCGTGTAGGTGACTGGGGTGAGCGAGGTATGCCAATCGATGATGCTGACGCCATGCCCGGTTCCGATTTGAACTGGGAGGCCTTTCTCGGTGATGCACCGAAGCGTCCTTTTGATGTGAGTCGATTCTTCTGCTGGCGGATGTACGAGGATTATTCGGGCGGGCCTTCGACCGATTTGTTTCCGCATAGTTTGACACCGGTGCTGTCTATGCTTGGGGTTACCATGCCCGGTACAGTCGTGGCTACGGGCGGCAAGTTCCGTTATCAGGAGCGTGAGATACCAGATACGTTTAATATGCTCATCGATTATCCCGAGAAGATTACAGTAGCTGTGCTTGGGACGCAGGCTAATAACCATCCAGGCACCGACAGCCGGGGTTCGGGACAGCGGATACCCGTTGTTCGTGGATGGGAAGGCACACTCACAATCGAAAAGAACGAAATCGTTTTTACGCCCGCCGACGGTTCCAAGAAAAAAACCCAGCGTTTTGCCATCGAGCACGGGGAAGACTTCGTAGGATACTGGCAGAAATTCCTTGACTGCTGCCGTTCGCGCCAGCAGCAGACATTAAGCCCAATGGATTTAGCATACCATGTGCAAACGGCATTACAAATGGGTATGCTCGGTTTGCGCCAGGGCAAGGTCGCGCGGTTCGACCCGGAAAAAGAGAAGATTCTCCTGTAAGATATATAAGAAACTTAAGCAATATATTTCCACGCCCTTACGGATGTGGCATTTCCCGGGGCGGGTAAAGCCCGTCCGACTTCGTCGGATACTTCAATCTATGGGCTTATGCACCGTAGTATTTCGAAGGAAGAAAGTGGTTTTTTCCGCTCAATTCGTGTATTATGTCGGAAGTATAAGCTCGGTGGCGTAACCGGGCGTCAAGCTATTGAGGAGATTTCGAGGAACAACAGAATCAGAGGAGCTTATTATGAAAGAAAGAACAAGGGCGATTAAAATGGTTGTTTGCCTGCTTTTGGTGGCAACGGTTTTAGGTGTAAGCAGCTACGCTGCAATGGAAATCAGGAAATACGGCGTACACGATAAGGAGCGGCCGAATCCATCGGTCATAACACCTCCCAAAGAGTTTGGCCAGCCGCCGTCTGATGCGATTGTCCTTTTCGACGGTGAAGATACCTCAGAATGGGAAAGTGAAAAAGGTGGGGGCAATGTGAAATGGAAGGTCGAAAACGGCTATATGGAGGTCATCAATAAAACAGGGGGAATTCGCACTAAAAAGTTATTCGGTAATTGTCAGTTACATATTGAGTGGTGTACACCGGAAGGTATTGACCCTAAGATAACCGACCAGAAGCGCAGCAACAGCGGTGTTTTCTTTATGGACAGGTACGAAGTGCAGGTACTCGATTCATACACAGATGACAACTACAAAACCAACAGAACTTATGCCGATGGGCAGGCCTCAGCAATTTACGGCCAGAATCCACCGATGGTCAATGTCTGTCGTAAACCCGGTGAATGGCAAAGTTACGATATCAGCTTCCTTAGCCCGATATTCGATGAAAACGGCAAGTGTATTCGCAAGGCCCGCATTACGATTTTGCACAACGGCATTGTTGTCCACAATAACCTCGAGATAGAGGGCACCACATCTCACAAGAGAAAAGCCAGTTACACTCCTCACGGCGAGGGGCGAATCCATCTTCAAGACCATGGCAACCCTCTCCGCTTTCGTAACATCTGGATACGCGAGCTGCCCGAACAGCCTTACCTGATTGAAGATTGATAATTTATCGTTGCTTTTGTAAATGAAGGGAAACAGTAATATAAAAAGGAAAGGAATAAAAATGAACTCAACAAAAGCAAAAGTACTTACAACGATTCTGATAACCATTCTGCTGTTGAGCACGGCTAACGCTCAGCTCCTGAAGATTCCCGAGGTTCCCAGGGACAAGGTTATTTGTTTTGCCTTGTACACTGTCCATAATAACATCATGAAGATGACCGCCCAGTTGTATCCGCTGGAGGAAGGTGAGAACAGGATAGTCAGGCTCGAAATCAAACAAGATGGTGGATGGAAACAAATAGCCCAAAAGGAGGTAATCGAGAAAGGCTGGACGGCAACCTTCCGCGTAGAGAACTGGGATTCTACAAAAGATATTGAATATCGCGTCGCACACGGTAAGGAGGCATATTATTCAGGTATCATCCGAAAAGACCCTGTTAATAAAGACACCATCGTCGTGGCTGCATTTACGGGCAACTCAATAAATCCCAATCACGGCGGTGACATACCCAAAATAGATATAGTTGAAAACCTCAAAAAGCTGAAACCCGACTTTCTTTTCTTTTCCGGAGACCAGGTTTATGACCACAACAGGCATTATGCCGCCTGGCTCAAATTCGGCAGAGATTTCGGAGATATCATTCGCAATACACCGACGGTAACCATACCTGACGACCATGACGTTGGTCAGTCCAATTTATGGGGTGCGGGAGGAAAGGTATCGAATACCCGTGATGGTCCTGATGGTGGATATGCCGCTCCCGTCGAGTACGTCAAAGAGGTTGAGCGTGCCCAAACCAGTCATCTGCCCGACCCTTATGACCCTACTCCGGTAGAACGGGGTATAGGTGTGTATTACACCTCTCTGACAATAGGCGGAGTAAGCTTCGCCATTATTGAGGACAGGAAGTTCAAGTCAGGTCCGGCGGGTCTTGTTCCCCAGCTTGGTCCACGGCCCGACCATGTCACTACGCCCGATTATGACCCGAAGAGCTTAGATGTTCCCGGTGTCACGTTATTAGGAGAACGTCAGTTGAAGTTTCTGCGGTCATGGGCTGTGGACTGGCACGACTGCGATATGAAAGCCGTGCTGTCTCAAACCGTCTTTTGCGGAGGAGCACACATGCATGGAAAGTACGACTACCGGCTGTTAGTCGACCTTGACTGCAACGGCTGGCCACAAACAGGACGAAACAAAGCCCTATACGAAATGCGTAAAGCATTTGCTATTCATATCTGCGGTGACCAGCATCTCGGTACATTTATTCATCACGGTATTGATGAATGGAACGACGCAATCTATTCAGTATGTGTGCCGTCGATAGCCAATCTTTATTTACGCTGGTGGGTACCTCTTGAGCCGGGTAAAAACCGCGAACCAGGTGCACCCGAACACCTGGGCGAATTTCTCGACGGCCTGGGAAATAAAATCAATATGCTCGCGGTTGCCAATCCCAGTCCTGAGAGAAATCACGACCCGTTAACGACCAGAGCGGCCGGTTTCGGAATCGTAAAATTCAATAAAAAGACAAGAGAAATCACAATCGAATGCTGGCCCAGAAATGTGGATATTACTTCCCCGAATGCCGAACAATATCCCGGCTGGCCCAGGACTATCAAACAAGAGGACAATTACGGACGCGAGGCCGTGGCTTATCTGCCAACTATCCAGGTCAGGGGTATGAAAAATCCCGTAGTGCAGGTGATTGACGAGTCAAACGATGAAATAGTCTATACCCTTCGAATCAATGGAACTTCATACAGGCCCAAGGTCTTCAAGAAAGGTAAGTACACGGTCAAGGTCGGCCAACTGTACACCGGCAAGATGACAATCCTCAAAGGCGTCCGAAGCATTGCGCCAAACAAGACCGAAAAGATAAATGTAAGACTCTGACGATATTTATTCAGCACCGGCTGCGACACTGCTGCTTATATATGTCCATAACGGCCGAAAAGAAATTGACAATTTAATTCAGAGAAACGACAACATTGACCGGCAGCCCCTTGTCGGGAGCAATGAGAAAGTTTGTAATCTGATATTTCAGTTCAGCTTTTTCAGCTTTGCTATCAACTTTTGTCTTTACTGTTGTGATTGCATTGGCCGGTAATGTTAGTTTTCCCGACCCACCCTCTCCGATTTCCTGCACGAGAATATCAATGTCTGAATTATTTGTAACCTCAAACCATATTGTATCATCCCTCCTGAGGTAAGGTTTATCGATCTGAACGGCCCTTTTGAAAATTGCATGAAGGTAATTCGGCTTGCCTATTAGTTGGTTGTTAAACCAAACTGCAGTCCTGCCTGCAATTAACGCCTCTCTTATAGCTTTTATGCTCTTTTCTTTGGCAAAAACCAGCGTCATAGGTCTATGAATTTCAGGTGTGATTTCGGTACCAACGATGGGCTGATGTATATCGGAATTTCCCATCATGGTAAGGTTCTTCTCCAGAGCCCACTCATGGGCTTCCGGATAATAAGAATTACCATTTACAACTTCAATTCCATCCAGCCATGTGTTTTCATACAACGTAGTGTGAATATCAAACCAGCCTTTGACCTCAGGTTTCCAGCCGGGATGATTCCAGAAGACGAAGCAGCCCTGATTGTTAGCTGCTTTGACAGCATCGATAAATTCTTCGGTATCCAGAAGGCTTATATCCTCCACGAATAATGCATTGAAATGGCCCGGAGGCGTTTCTCGAGTAATTTCTGTCCCTTTTATAAGTAATATATTCCTCTCCTTCGCCAGGCGCAGAGCAATTTCATAAGATCGACCGTGATTGGTCGGAACATCCTGCTTGTGCGGCTGATACTCAATGTGGTCTGTAATTGAAATAGCATCAAGGCCATGTCTCCAGGCTTCATCAACCCGTACTGTAGGCCACACCTGACCATCAGAAAAGACTGTATGCATGTGAAAATCACACTTCATCGTTTTGTAACCGAGAATATCAGGGATATTAATCTTATGCCTGACATCAGCCGTGGCAAATGGAGCAAGCAAAAGACAGGTGAAAACAACAAAATAAATCACTTTTACTTTCAGTTTCATTTTCAAAACCCTTTCCTTTTGTTGTGACACTTTCGATTAAATAGCCTATTTGGAAAACTTGGCCATCCTGTTAATTTTCTCAATTTCACCAACATAACAGATTTGCACTGAAATTGCAACCTTTTTTGCTTGGCAGAAGAGGCCGTACCAGGAATCACCCTGGGTTCTACTCTTTCTTTGGTCCGATGGAGATAAGGTGCGAATAAGTGCGAAGGTACATTCTCTCGCCCGCAACGGCAGGGGTGGCGTGGCTCTTTTCGCCTAAAGGATTGACTGCCAGCAGCTCGTATGTGGGGGCAGCCTTGATTACAACAACGTCGCCGTTGGTTGTGATACAGTAAAGCTTGCCATTTACCCAAACCGGTGAGCCATAGAATTGATTGGCCGGCTTCTCTCGCCATAGCTGTTCGCCCGTTGCGCTTCGCAGGCATGATACATAGCCCCTGTCATGAAACGTAAATAGTAAGCCTGCCTGAGCCAGGGAGGTAGGAACGTATGGCATGGTACTATCGTCGATTTTATATACCTCGGTGGGTTCGGCGGTTTTATCCGTTGCAGGAGGTCGAATCGCGATTAAGCGTTTGCCGCTGGAGAAGTCTCCACATGTACCAATTAACAGTTCACCTGCGATGACAGGTGAGCTGACTACGCGACTAATGAATGCTGTATTCAATTCCCATACTACCGTACCTGTTCCAGGATCGACACCGGTCATGCCATGAGCGAGACTCGTAAAAATTAATTGTTGTTCATCTGTTGGCGGTGAATAAACGCACGGCGTCGAGTAGGATGTTTTTGGGCTGGTTTTCCGGTCCAGTTTCCAGCGTGTCTGGCCGGTCTTACGGTCAACTGCAATCCAGGCACTCTGGACATCCTTGCTGCTATCCTCGTGCTCGTGGGTAAAGACCACAATGTCGTCGAAAACAATGGGTGAGCCGCCTGCCCCGTGCTGGCAATGCACACCGCCGAAGGTGCGCTGCCAGATTTCTCCACCGTTGTGGTCCAATGCCACCAAAATTGTCTCTTTGGGAGTAGGCCAGAGTGCATAAACGTGGTCGGCATCCACTACTGGTGTCGCGGTTGCATAGCTATTGCGTGGGTTCGGACGGTATGGAGTCAGCGAATATTGCTTTTGCCATAATATCTCGCCGTCGGAAACTCGTAGTGCCAGAAGGAAACCGTGGTCAGTCTTTTGGTCACCGCTGGTTATAAAGACCTTGTCTCCCCAAACCACCGGAGAGGAGTGGCCGCCTCCTGGCAGGTTCACTTTCCAGTTATAGTCCTTTTCCGTCCATTTAACGGGGATGGTTTTGGCCTGGCTGATGCCCTGTCCGTTGGGACCGCGGTACCGTGTCCATTCCTGCCCCTGTGAGACGGACGCCAATAAAATGATAAATGCTGCTAAAAAAACTTTCAGAAATTGCTCTGTGGTGTTCACCAGTGGATTTCTTTTTTTCATCAGTCAACCCTCATGCAACACATTTATGTGGTAGTATCATCCAAAAAAGTTACACTAAAAATAACTGCTTGTCCATAACATTATCAGGACATAATTGTCCCTCATTATCAGAGACCGGTCTGTGTCCAGATGCTAATAAGTATCTGTTGCGAAAAACGAAAATCGACGATGTCACCCCTGCGAAAGCAGGGGTCCTGAGCGAAAAACTGGATTCCCGCTTTCGGGCTTGTTGAAAAAGTCGAGATTGCTTCGTTGCTACACTCCTCCAATGACACAAAGTGCGTTTTCAGGTCATTGCGAGTGATTTGAAAAATCGCGTGGCAATCTCAAAACGTTCCTTTTGAACTTTGGCAACAGGCCCTTTCGCGGGAATGACAAATACTGTTTCCGCAACAGGAACTAATAAGGAAAATGAATAAAAAAGCCCCCGTGAAGCCATAAACGAGTGTATCCCTTTAATTTCAATTTTTATTTGTTATTTTTGAGATACTCGCCTTCTGCTTCGCAGGGGCAATAGTAAATTGTGACTCTTTCCTTTTCTTTCTTAGCCGTTCCTGACAATGCCCGCATTATCATCTGACTTGTGTGCGAAACTCTAAGATGGACAAAATCAGTTCAAGCTAATATGGCCGGATTGGTCATTTTCCAGAGCCACTTTTTTTTATTCCGTCTAATACCATCCATCGGCAGATTCGATTCTTAATCTTGAACTTTTCTGAATGTCCCCGAGTCCCAACAATATAACACGGTTTAACACAGGCAAAGATGCCAATAAACTGAAGATTTCCTACTTTGTTTCCACTTCCCAAGACTCCGAGTTGAGACGTTCAATCTTTTCTCTCATCTCTGATGATTTGCCCGGCTTAACCCCGATAACAAGAAATATTCATACTCGTTTTTTTTTTGAGGAAATTGAAAAAAACTAAATATTTTTGTTTTCTCAGCCAAGAAAAGGCCGTCAAGTCAACCTTCAGAATCTCCGAGAAGACTAAAAGATTGCTTAGCTCGAAATGACTGATGAAAAGTACAAGGAAGGTGCACCCCCCAAACAAGTATGTACTACTCTGCGAAGTACAGGAGGATGCCACCTTGTAATCCATTAATTCGTAAAAACCGGATTGAGTTTGAAACTGATTATATGCAGCCAGAACTAAGATTAAAAGCGTTAAAGACTCTTGAATCGAGATTATCCGACACGCAAGCCCGAGAACTTTTGAGTCGATTAAGAAATGGTATGCTAATCGACTGAGAAAAGGACTGGAGTCCACATGGCAAATCCACGAAGCTTTCGCTGATCTGATGGTTCAGGAAGAAGAATATCCTGTATCGACTGATCTGCCCCGCCACACTGTGAAATATGCTCAAATGCGCATCTGCCGAACCAGCAGCCTGATTCTAAGCTACGGACTGACCTTTTCGTCCTTCGCTCCGTCGAATCTGACGATATACACATTCGCAGTGCCGTTGTTGACACCAAACAGGTCGGCATGCGTCTGGCCGCCATGATAGATGTTGTTGGCGCTATCAATAGCCGCAACTCGGCCACAGGTGCCTCCTCTGGAACTGTACTCCCGGAATTCCTTGGTCCAGATCAGCTTGCCTTGGGAAGTATAACGGCGACAGTATGCTCGGCATTTCTTCTTAGAAGGAACCTGACAGCCACTTATCAGTACGTCACCCGATCCGTCCTGAAACCGGGCCATGGCCCAGGTTCCATCCCAGCCATCGGTACCGAATTGGCGTGTCCATAACAGCCTTCCTTCTTTCGATATACTGACGAGGCATGAATCCGAATCCCTACGTTGCGGGCTTCTAGTGCCAACATTGCCATTGGTTCTGCATGTCAAGTACAGATGGCCGAGTTCACCTATCTCCATACCCGCGCCACTGTCGAAGCCATTCGTGCCGAACTGGTGTAGCCAGAGACGTTTGCCCGTGCGCTGGTATCTTGCCACGAAAAAATCCGCCAGACCATTGTTCTTTCTGGCCAGGTTACCCGACGTGGTGCCGCAGACGTAGACGTCATTGTCATCACCGAGGCGGATCGACCCGCCCCGGTCATCCGTGCCCGTGCCTATCTGGTCCCTCCATAATAAGCTGCGGTCTTTGTCGTATGCGGCGATGAACATGTCAGCCTCACCCTGATTAGGCTTGGCAAAATCCCCATACGTATAGCCTGAAATATACATATTTTCGTCAGCATCAAAGTCCAGGCCGGTGCAGACGTCATGTTTAGGAGTTCCCAGTTGCCATATCCACTGTTGGGTGCCGGTCTGATCGTATTTGGCAATAACCACGTCATTTTTGCCTTTTGCCTCCTGCTCGTGTGTGTTGTCGGCAATTCCGAAGACATAAATGTTCCCTTGATCATCGGCAGTTAAACCCGAAATATGCGAAATTCTGGGATCGAGTTGCTTACTCCACAACTGATCGCCCTTTTGGCTGTACTTAAGAAGAAACACGCCCTTGAAAGTGGAGTTGAGCTCTTTCTCCGATCGTTTCTTGACAACGAGGTAGATGTCGTCGTTGCTATCCACTACGGCGGCTCGGGCGACGTCGAATGTTGGAGTTACAAGCTGATGCCCCCACCGTACCGTGAGTTCGTTCCGGCCCAGTGCCGCACTCGTCAGATAGAGAGATAATATCACCAAAATAATTTTTTTGTCATTCGTTGTCATGCTCTGTTCTCCTGGCATTTTAAACCGTCTGGGATTTTCCATATACACTTCACTAAAACACTCATACACACTTGAAGCCGCAGCCAGCCAAAAATGGAAGATAATTTATTTACAAGTCCTTAACCTTCAAACCGCGACTTCGCAGATAGTCTTTCAATTCTCCTATATCGATGATATGAAAATGGAACACCGAAGCCGCAAGAAGAATTGTTGCTCCAGCTTCTACCGCCTCGTAGAAATGTTCCAGTTTGCCGGCCCCTCCTGATGCCACAATTGCGGCTGAACAGGCATCGGCCATCGCTTTGATGACAGGAAGGTCATATCCGGTCTTTGCGCCGTCCCCGGCTTTACTCGTTGGCAATATTACGGGAACTCCAAAACTGTCAACTTTCTTAGCCCACTCGATTGCATCGGCGCCGGTAGCGGTTCGGCCACCGTCGATATAGACTTCGTAGCCGGATGGTAATGAAACGTTGCGGTCCACATCTATAGCGACGGTTACTTTCTCCGGACCGAATTCGGCAATCATCTGCGATATGACCTCCGGTTTTCTAAAAGCGGCACTGCTTACAGATACATTATCAGCCCCCGCCTCTATTACCGCCGCTGCCGAAGCAACATCGTGAATACCACCGCCAACGGTAAAAGGAATCGTCGTAACTTCAGCTACTCTTTTGACAACATCAAGCATAGTAGCCCGATTCTCAACTGTTGCTGTTATGTCCAGTAGAGCAAGCTCGTCCGCCCCGGCCTGACAATAGGCCTTTGCACATTCGACGGGGTCGCCCGCATCACGAATATCCACAAAATGAACGCCCTTGACCACACGGCCATTCTGCATATCCAGGCACGGCATAATACTAACCTGTTTACCCATTCTTAATTCTCCTTGTTTTACATCTACATAACTGCTTCTGTGGAGTTTTATCCACTAAATTACCGCCGGATTATAACTTTATCAGATGCTATTGCAAGCTCTTTAGGTTTTCAGCAATATCAGCTTGAAAAAAAGCATATCGGCTTTATAATTTTAATTCGACACTACCAGCTGGAATTATAACTCTGGTGCTGAAATCTAAATCAAATCAGGAGTTCGATATGAATCAGTTTCATTTATCTGAAATAACACGCAGGGATTTTCTTAAGAGTACTGCTTTGGTCTCAGCAGGGATGGTTTTCATCACCGATGCGAGCTTTGCCGCCCCGAAGACAAAGCAAAAGCCCAATATCCTGTATCTGATGACCGACCAGCACCGGGGCGATTGCTTAGCATGCACCGGCAATAAAGTCATCAAAACACCTCATTTAGACTCCATCGCAAAGGACGGCGTTCTTTTCTCGAACGCCTATTCTTCCACTCCAAGCTGTACGCCGGCCCGCAGTGCGCTCCTGACAGGATTGTCCCCCTGGCATCACGGGATGATCGGCTACGGACGGGTGGCAGAGAAGTATCCGTTCGAATTGCCCCAGGCCCTTCGAGATGCGGGCTACTATCTGTTCGGCATCGGCAAGATGCACTGGTATCCACAAAGGAAACTTCGCGGCTACCACGGCATACTGCTCGATGAGTCCGGGCGGGCACAAACGCCGGGTTTTGTCAGTGATTATCGCCTTTGGTTTAAACAGCAGGCACCTGAGCTGAACCCGGATGCAACCGGCATCGGCTGGAACGACTATAGAGCCAAAACGTATGTCCTGCCCGAAAGGTTACATCCGACGAGGTGGACAGCTGACAGAGCAGTTGATTTCATTGAAAAATACAATCGTTCAGAACCGTTTCTGCTGAAAGTTTCTTTTGCCCGACCGCATAGCCCTTATGACCCGCCGAAACGATTTATGGATATGTATAATGAAGATGAAATGCCCAATCCTTATGTTGGCAACTGGGCCGCTCGATATGCCGAACACAAGGACCCGCCAAATCAAAGTCTCTGGCATGGCGACTTAGGCGTACGGCAGGCTAAACAGTCTCGACAAGGTTACTATGCTTCGATTACTTTTATTGATGAGCAAATCGGTCGAATCCTTACGGCCCTGAAAAAACGTGGTATTTATGATAATACCCTTATCATCCATTTCTCCGACCACGGCGATATGCTCGGAGACCATCATCTATGGCGCAAGACCTACGCTTATGAAGGCTCGGCCAAAATTCCCATGCTGCTGCGCTGGCCCAAAAGTATGGAGATGGAACATCAGCGTGGCAAAACCTTACGGCAGCCGGTGGAGCTGCGTGATGTACTGCCGACATTCCTCGATGCGGCAGGGGCGCCCATCCCGAATCAACTTGACGGAAAGAGCATGCTCGAGCTGGTTCGTGGAAATACGAAAAACTGGCGGCAGTTTATTGACCTGGAACATTCGATGTGTTACAGCAATGACCACTGGACCGCGCTGACCGATGGCAAATTCAAGTATATTTACTACGCATACGACGGCAGGGAACAGCTCTTTGATTTGACAAATGACCCGGGCGAGCTGTATGACCTGGTGGCTGAATCGGCTTACAAAAACACCTTACTACAATGGCGACAGCGTATGATAGAACATCTTTCCGAGCGTGGAGAACAGTTCGTCTCCAACGGCAAACTGGTCATACGAAAAAAACGTCTTCTGTATTCGCCACATTATCCGAAAAATAGTTAAACATTTGAGTCTGTTATTTACTATTTGTTGTATAGCAAAAAACACGGGAAAGTAATTGCATTTTTTCCGCTATTTGGGTAATATTATAGAATATAATCTCAGTGGCGTAGTTGAATCAGGTTTACTCGGTTAATCAGCTTGTTCTTTTCCAGGAGGACATTTGTGAACATCAAAAATCAAGCTAAGAAGACAAAGCAGCAGGGGACGAAGATTTCCCGCCGTGATTTTATGAACAGGGCTGTAGCAGCAGCGACAATTACTATCGTTCCTCAGCATGTGCTGGGTGGCAAGGCCTTCGCCGCCCCGAGTGACAAGCTCAATATCGCATGTATCGGTATCACCGGTCGAGGTGGAGCTAACCTTGAAGGGATCGGGGGAGAAAATATCATTGCACTGTGCGATGTGGACACCCGACGGGTCGGCAAGGCATTCGAAAATTATCCTAACGCCAAACGTTATACCGATTTTCGCAGGATGTTAGATGAGATGGATAACCAAATCGATGCGGTAGTGGTTTCCACGCCGGACCATACGCATGCGGTGGCGTGCATGGAAGCAATCAAGAGAGGAAAACATCTGTATTGCGAAAAACCGCTGGCCCATTCTATCTATGAGATTCGCGAGCTTATGAAAGCCGCTCACAAATACAAGGTGATAACGCAATTAGGCAATCAGGGGCACTCGTTTGACCATATCCGTATGTTCTGTGAGTGGATTTGGGATGGGGCGATTGGGAACGTTCGCGAAGTGCACGCAGCTTGTGGGTCGAATCATTGCAGGATTGATCAACTCTCAAAGCGCACAGAAAAGCATGAGATTCCATCCGAGCTGGACTGGGAATTATGGTTAGGGCCGGCCCAATATCGACCGTATAATCCAATGTATCTGCCCGGCAGATGGCGAAGCTGGATGCCGTTTGGTTCCGGAACAATCGGCGATTGGGTCTGCCACGTTGTTGACCCTGTGTTCTGGGCGCTGGATCTGGGAGCTCCGAAAACAATCGAGGCCCAGGCCAAAGGATATGACCCGAAAAAGCATGCCGATACGTTTCCTGCAGGCACGATTGTAAATTACGAGTTCCCGGCGAACAGCAAACGGGGACCTGTTAAGCTGGTCTGGTTTGATGGTGTAGAGGAACCTCCGCGTCCGGAGGAACTGGAGGAGGGACGAAAGATGCCGGGCACAGGGGCGATTGTAATCGGGGACAAAGGCAAGATTATGTACGGCTCACATGGCGCCGGCGGGGCAAGGATAATCCCCGAGGCAAAGATGAAGGCCTACGAGCAGCCGGCCAAAACGCTGCCCAGAGTGAAGGGGCATCACGAGGACTGGCTCGACGCTGTTAAAAACAATACGCAAGCGGGTTCAAATTTTGATTACGGTGGGCCTTTGACGGAGTTAGCCCAGTTAGGGATTATTGCAACAAAGATGTTAGGACGTAAGCTCCAATGGGACAGCAGGAATATGCGTTTTACCAACTGCGACGAGGCGAATCAGTTTATCAATCCGCCTTATCGAGAGGGGTGGACATTGTGATGTGATTGGAAAATAGTTTTTTCTGCAAATCCGCCAATATGGAAAGACAGTACCACAATGAAAAAACAAAGAGGATTTATCGCATTAGAAATTAACATTCCTGTTCGGGAAAGAGGAAGATTTCCCGAAAGACACGGGGAAACAGACATCCGGCAACAGCACCGGAGTTTTCTAACGGGGTTTACCTTAATAGAACTCCTGGTGGTAATCGCTGTCATCGCTTTGTTAATGGCGATATTGATGCCTGCACTGCAAATGGCGAGGGAACAAGCAAAGAAAGTTACCTGCTCTAATAACCTCAAACAAATCGGCATTAGTTTGCATTTGTACGGCTCGGAGAATGACAACCGGCTGCCGCTCAATGAAAGCGGAAACTGGCTGTGGGACATCGCTTACAGTACCACCGACTATATTATTGCAACCGGCGGAGACAAAGATACCTTCTATTGCCCCTCTGACCCATTGAAAACCCCGGATATGGCCATACTTTGGCAGTTCTCCCAAAATCTTCCGTTTGGAACCCCTACCGATTCGATACCGGAACCTACAACTAACCGGGGCAGCCAGTTTCGAGTTACCAGTTATTTCTGGATGATGGATACCGTTAATGGAAGGTCGTATCACCCGGAGGGAACGCCTAAAAAGGAATGGGTGAAAACACTAACACATAAGCAAGCCACCTCAACTGAGCTGGTTACCGACGCTACCCTAAGCAGCACTTCTGACCCAAAGACCGCCACCTTTACCGAGATTCACGGTGGTTCGTGGTCTATGTGGGAAATTCCCGACCGCACCAACCACCTGAGATCTGGAGGCAGACCAGCCGGTGCTAATATTGTCTTTCTTGACGGACACAATGAATGGCGGCAATTCAGCGAAATGGATGTACGCGTCTCACCCCCTTACCATTGGTGGTAAGACTAAAAATTTACCTTAAGATCAGCTATTCCATTAGCGACGCTATTAATTGGTCCGGGCGTAGTGACAATGAAAAGAAAAACGTCGGTCTTGTCGCTTTACAATCCGTATTATAACTGATATAATCTTCCGTCAGGAGCCTGCTTTATGCTGAAAGCACGATTATAACAGGCGTGTTGAAACTCTCCGAGACAGTAAGTGTTGCCATCAAGTAACGATTGTTTATAAAGCAAAGATTTGGGAGAAACTGCTATGACAAGCCTAAAGTCCTTTCGAGCGAACCTGAGTATTTTTATTGGTATGTTTCTTATTGTAGCTTCTGTGAGTGCTGCGGATTGGCCGACCTATCGTTACGATAATGCACGTACGGGCTGTACATCCGAATCTCTGACCGCACCATTGAGTCTGCAATGGATTTATACGCCGGCCCATCCTCCAAGACCCGCCTGGTCCGGACCGGCTAATCGCCCAAGGGAGGGTTTTGAGCTGCGCCATCGAGTGATTTTTGATGATGCTTATCAGGTAGCTGCTGTGGATAACACGGTCTATTTCGGGTCTTCTTCTGATGATAAAGTCTACGCGCTTGACGCCGTTACGGGGGATGAACGCTGGTCATTTTTCACCGGTGGGCCGGTGCGTCTGGCGCCGGTGGTCTGCGAAGGCCGAGTCTTTGTCGGCTCCGACGATGGTTTTGTCTATTGCCTGAATGCAAATAACGGAAATTTGATCTGGAAAGTGCGCGGCGGGCCGAACAACGAAAAACTTCTGGGCAGCGGGAGGATGATTTCCCGCTGGCCTATTCGAACCGGCGTGCTTGTCGATTCGGGCATTGCTTATTTCGGTGCCGGGATATTTCCACATGAAAACGTTTACCTCTGTGCTGTACAGGCAGATGATGGGATGGTTATCTGGAAAAATGACTGCATCAGTGAACAGGACGCATATCGCAAGGAGTTCACACCCCAGGGATACCTGCTGGCCACCGGCACCCGACTTTTTGCTCCATCCGGCAGGGCCTTGCCTGTCGGCTTCGACCGCGCAACCGGCAGCGAGGTTTTCAGCCGTAGTTACGGCTGGAGGGGTGAGCAGGCCGGAGGCGCCATTGGAGGCACGTATGCGCTGCTTGCAGATGAGCAAATTTACACAGGCACGCAGCAACACCTTTTGGCTCTAAACCAGAATACCGGCAGAGTGGGTTTTGGCTGGTTCCCGGGCAGACGACTCGCGGTGGTGGGGAATATGGCCTACATGGCAACCGGACGCCAACTGATGGCTATGGATCGGACTAAGTACGCCCAGGCCAGCGGACGACGTAATTCGCTGGAGTACAAAATAAAGTCACTAAGAAGCAGTGTCATAAGTGCCAAGGGTGAGGAACGCAAAAAGCAGGAACAGCAATTAAAAGCCGCAGAAGAAGAATTGAAGCTGCACCGCAGTAAAAATATCGAGCCGATTATCCGTTGGCGTGTCCCAAGCCAGTGTGATGCCGAATTGATACTGACTGCTAACCTGGTGTTTGCCGGTGGGCAAGATCAGGTCAACGCCTTCAGATGTGACAATGGCCAAGCCGTTTGGAAGGCGCACGTCAATGGTAAAGCAAGGGGATTGGCTGTAGCCAACGGCCGACTCTATGTCAGCACGGACACGGGCAAAATCTATTGCTTTGCTGCAAAGCAAGCGGCAAAATCGAAAAACTCAGTGCCCGACCCACGCATCAGGCAGGTAGCAAATCCTTACCCTCAAGACGAACTAACCGCAGTTTACGAAGCAGCCGCCGAAGCGATTGTTATGGAAACAGGTGTTACAAAGGGCTATTGCCTTGTAGTCGGCGCCGAAAATGGCCGTCTGGCCTGGGAACTGGCGCAGCGCACAGACCTGACCATTATCGGAGTCGAACCCGACAAAGAAAAAGTAACCGCAGCAAGATTGGCCCTGGACGCGGCGGGCCTGTACGGCCAGCGTGTAACTATCGATGAGGGTAATCTTTCTAAGCTGCCGTATTCGAACTACTTTGCCAACCTGATTGTCTCCGACAGTCTGCTGCTGACCGGAAATATACCAGGCATTCCCGAAGAGCTTTTACGACATCTAAAGCCGTGCGGCGGTGCCATTTGTCTTGGTGCGCCGGCCAATGCGTCTGGAAAAGCAGGTGCCGTCTCTTCCGAGCAGCTTAGCCAGTGGTTGAAGCGGCTGGAATTAGGGCAATGCCGAATCAGCCAAACCAACGGCTGCTGGGCAACTCTCAGACGCGGAGCACTGCCGGGAGCAGGCAAATGGACACACCAGTATGCCGGGCCGGGCAACACCGCCTGCAGCGATGACCGAATCGTAGCCGGCCCACTGGGTCTGTTGTGGTTTGGCGATCCCGGTCCGGCCCCAATGGTTAATCGCCATAACGCCGCCGCTGCGCCTCTTGCGGTTAATGGTCGGCTTTTCGTCCAGGGCGAAAACGTCGTGATGGCCTATGATTCTTACAACGGCGTTCTGCTGTGGAAGCGCGATATCCCCGGTGCAATGCGCACCCGACTGAAAAGAAGTGAGTGCGGCAACTTAGCTGTCTGCGAAGATAGTTTTTTCGTTGCTCTCGACGATAAATGTCTGCGGCTCGACGCTGAAACAGGGCAGACTCTCCAGACCTACAATATGCCTCCCGTTGCTGAAGGTGGCTCACACAAGTGGGGATACCTCGCTTATATTGATGATATCCTCTATGGAAGCACAATGAAACAGGTAGGCGTTTCGGATTCGGTTTTTGCCATTGATACGCGGAGCGGTGAGACGCTATGGAATTACCAGGGCAAAAATATCATTAACCTTACTATCGCAGTCGGTGACGGCTGGCTCTTTTTCATCGATAGCTCATTAACCCCGGAGCAACGAGAAAAATTTCTGCGACAGGACAAGTCCCATTTGTTGAATCTTAGCGCAGAAGAGGCCAAAAAAGCGGAAGCAGCCCAAAAAGAGCTCGACGTACGCCTCGCCGTTGCGCTGGATGCTCAGACGGGTGGGAAGCTCTGGGAAAGAGCTGTGGATGTAACCGACTGCAGCAATATTGGAATAGGCGGCGGCGAACTGACGGCGATGTACCATGACGGCGTCGTGGTCCTGTGCGGGGCCAATGCGAACGGTCATTATTGGAGTCAGTTCCTTTCGGGCGAGTTCTCGAACCGCCGGCTGGTGGCTCTCTCAGCTAAAAGTGGTGATGTGCTTTGGGCCAAAGATGCCAACTATCGCCACCGTCCACTTATCATCGGCGGGATGGTCCTTGCTGAACCCTGGGCGTTTGACCTCAAGACCGGACAGCAAAGGACACGCAGTCACCCCCTGACCGGCGCTGAGACAACATGGCAGTTTCTTCGCCCGGGCCATCATTGCGGGGCAATTTCCGCCTGTCCACAAATGCTTTTGATGCGTTCGGGCTACACGAGCTACTACGACCTGCAAAACGACAGCGGCATACGTCATTTCGCCGGGCATCGGCTCGGATGCTGGATTAACGCAATTCCCGCTGACGGCCTTGTCCTGGCACCCGAAGCCAGTGCCGGCTGCATTTGCCTTTTTCCCATAGTCTGTTCGATTGCTCTTGAGCCGCGTCCGGACTACGACCGTTGGGGCATCTATAGCACCGGCGGAGCCAACACGCCCGTTAAACACTTGGCCCTCAACCTCGGCGCACCCGGCGACAGACGCGACAGAAACGGCAGACTATGGTTCGGCTATCCGCGACCCGAACTGCCGCAGAACCGCGCAGCAATGGGCTTCTCACTCAAACTGGGAATGAACTTCCTCAAAGAACCTGATTATATTCGGCGTAACAGTGAAATTCAGACTATGAGTGGAACCGATACTCCCTGGCTGTTCGCTTCCGGTGCCCGTGGACTTAGACGGTGTATCGTGCCGCTTTTGTCAGAGGCTGATGAGCCCGCCGAATATACGGTCAGACTGTATTTTGCAGATTTCGATAATGAGCAGGCGGGTAAACGCATATTCGACATTAAGCTGCAAGGACAGGTAGTTCTTGACGACTTCGACATTGTTAGGGAGGCAGGTGGTTCCTGCAAAGCCGTTGTACGTCAGTTCCGGGGCATTGCGGTCAGTGACAACCTAAAAATCGAACTCGTTGCGCAAGATGAGAAGCTCTCATCGAAGAACGGTGTGCCGGTCCTTTGTGGTGTGGAAGTTGTGCGCGAAAGAAAAACAGCCAAAGTCGCAACAACAGCTCATGCTCGACAATAGGCCTCAGGCCCATAATAAGGACAAGGAGAATAATGAGAACAAATCCAACCACACGTCGCCAGTTCTTAAAAGCAATGGGACTGGGAGCTGCGCTGATGGTGTCCGGACAAGGGCAGATGTTTGCGGCCGACAAGAGGAAAAAGCGACCGAATATTCTGCTGATAACGGCTGATGATATGAACTGGGATGCGCCGGGCTGCTTCGGCGGACAAACTCCGGATATTACACCCAACATCGACCGCCTCGCTTCAGAGGGCATGCGTTTTGCCTATGCTCATATCACTATAGCGGTTTGCCAGCCAAGTCGTTCAGTACTAATGACCGGCCGCTACCCCCACCGCAATGGGGCTGAGGGCTTCCAGCCGATTAACACTAATGTGCCGACCCTGCAGGAGAGTCTCCATAAGGCCGGCTACCTCAATGGCATTCTCGGCAAAGTAAAGCACCTGGCGCCTATAGAGAAATTCAAATGGGACATGGTCAGGGACATTGGAGAATTAGGCCAGGGGCGTGACCCGAAACTTTACTATAAGTTTGCCAGGGACTTTTTCCAACAGGCAGCAAACAAAAACCAGCCGTTTTTCCTGATGGCCAATTCACACGACCCACACCGCCCGTATCACGACAGCTTACAGGAGCAAAATAAGTTTGCGAAAATGCTAAAAGATATACCAACGCCATCGCGGGTATATCAAGGTGAAGAAATCCAGGTCCCTGGTTTTCTGCCTGATTTACCCGATGTACGTAAGGAAATAGCGCAGTACTATAGCTCGGTCCGCCGCTGTGACGATACGGTTGGAGCCGTGATGCGTGCTCTGCGCGAATCGGGACAGGCGGAAAACACTTTGATAATGTTCCTCTCAGACAATGGTATAGCTGTGCCGTTTGCCAAGACAAACTGCTACCTTCACAGCACACGCACACCGTGGATTGCCGTTTGGCCGGGCAAAATCAAGCCCGGCACTGTGGACAATCGACACTTTATATCCGGCATCGATTTTATGCCCACCGCACTTGACGCGGCTGGACTGGCTCAGCCCGAAGGGATGGACGGTTTTTCATTTCTACCGATTCTTCTTGGTCGGCGACAGACCGGTCGCGACAAAGTATTTACACAATTCCACCAGACCTCCGGACGAAACCGTTATCCGATGCGCTGCGTACAGAACCACAGGTTTGGGTACATTTTCAATCCCTGGTCTGACGGCGAACGTGTCTTCAAAAACGAATCGCAATCCGGCCTGACGTTCAAGGCCATGCGGGCCGCTGCGAAAACCGACCCGAAGATTGCCGCCCGCGTCAGGCTTTTCCAATATCGAATCATTGAGGAGTTTTATGACCTCGCAAACGACCCTGATGTGCTGCATAACCTAAGAGACGACCCAAAATACAAAAAAAAGCTCGACAATATGCGGGAAGAATTGTTAAAGTGGATGGAACGAACCAATGATCCGGCATTAGAGGCATTCAAAAACCGTAGTTCACCGGAAGCTCTGAATAAGTTCATGGCCGAACAGGATGCCAGGGCCGGAAAGAAACAGAAAAAAAGAAACAATCGTAAAAAACGAGCATCATAAAACAAACTTTTTTTTACAAAATTGAAGGAGTCAGGAAAATGAATAAAAACAATTTAACTAGGCGAGAATTTTTAGCTGCTGCGTCAATAGGTACTATCGCTACTGCGTCGGGGGGAATAGGTGCCTATGCGAATGGAAGTAAAAAAGCAGGTAAAGCTGCAATCCTCGGCGGTAAGGCGGTCAGAACCAAACCGTTTCCCGGTTGGCCGGTCTGGGACAGAAGTGCCGAAAAATCTATTCTATCCGTATTACGCAGTGGAAATTGGTATCGGGGCCAGGGTACAAAGGTTACAGAATTTGAAAAAAAATATGCGGAATTAATCGGAGCAAAGCGCTGTCTGGCCACGGCCAGCGGCACAACGGCCCTGATGGTAGCTCTGCATATTCTGGGTGTCGATGCCGGAGATGAGGTTATTGTGTCACCTTATACGTTTATTGCCACGTATAATGTGGTTTTCCTTACCAAGGCCCTGCCGGTTTTTGCCGATACCGACCCCGAAACTTTCCAGATAAATCCGGATAAAATAGAGGAGAGAATCAACGAAAATACTAAAGCGATCCTTCCGGTGCATATTCTGGGCCTGCCGGCCAATATGGACAAAATCAATGCCATCGCCAAAAAACATAATCTCTTAGTAATAGAGGATGCCTGCCAGGCATGGATGGCCGAATGGAGGGGTAAAAAGGTTGGCACGTTAGGAGATTTAGGCTGCTTTAGTTTCCAGAACTCCAAACATCTCCCGGCCGGTGAAGGCGGTGCCGTTGTGGGAAATGATGAGGAAATTATGGACCGATGCTTCTCCTTTCACAACTGCGGCAGACCGTATGGAAGTATGAAAAAAACCAGCGGTTACCCCATCAGAGGAAGCAACCGACGAATGCAGGAATTCCAGGCGGTTATATTAATGTCCCAGATGAAGCGCCTGGAAAAAGATACGGCAAGGCGCAACGAGAATGCCCACTATCTGACATCGAGAATAAAAGACATTCCCGGCATTGTTCCTCACAAGCTATACGAAGGAGTAACCAGAGCGGCGTACCATTTGTATCCCTTCCGGTATAAAAAGGAGCACTTCAATGACCTGCCCAGAGCCAAATTCCTCTCGGCCCTGGAGGCCGAAGGTATACCCTGTTCCGGAGGTTATGGTCCCCAATATAATGATGGCTTAATTGAAGAAGCCTTAAATTCACCAGGTTATAAGAGACTCTATTCGAGAGAGAGACTCAAGAGATACCGCCAGGAACTGCACTATCCCGATAACGACCAGCTCTGTGAAGAGGCGGTCTGGTTCACTCAAAATATGCTTCTTGGAACCAAAGAGGATATAGATGACATAGCAGATGCCATATTGAAAGTCTATGAGAATCGGGATAAACTGGCATAGTCAGATACGCTATACCGCAACCCGAGAAGGATACTGTCTGCTTTGTTTCATCCCGACCCGTCTTCGACGGGCGGGATTCATCCGTTTAATGATGTTCAAGGGATGCTCTGTAATAATCTTGCCGGCGCCCTCGGTAAGATTTGTTCCGCGCCCCGGCTCATATTCTACCTCTTCATAAGCCTGGCGATGGCAGATATATCCGATGGTATCGTTGGCCGGAGAAATAACGGAAAGATTCTCAATAAGTGGTGGTTTAAGTCTAAAAGAATTCTTTGACAATAGTCTGTCTCCATATTAAAATTTCATTGCTGCAAAAATCTATTCAGTGCAAGAACAGTATGTGCAATTCTTGAAAGGGAGAAAAATGAGAAAGATAAAAGCAGGCTTATTGATAACAGTCGCTGGTATTCTGTTCTGTTGGTCGCTTGTCTCGATGGCAAAACAGGACCAGCCTATTCTCGAGAAAATCGGCATTACTCGCGGAATATGCGTCGTGCTTGGTGACAGCAAGTGCGAACTTGCCCTGGAGCTGGCGCGGGACAGTGAGCTGCTGATATATGTGCAGTTGCGCCTGGCAAAGGACGTCGAAAGAGCACGCAGGATAGTTGATGAGGCGGGTTTTTACGGGACACGTATCTTTGTGGAAGAGGGACCGTTTACCAGATTGCACTTATCCGATAATCTGGCAGACGCTGTTGTTGCGCTGCTTGAGATACCCGAAGCTGAAGTGCTCCGGGTGCTGCGTCCCGAAGGAAAGGCCTTGTTGGAGCGCAAAGTTCTTGTTAAGCCGTTTCCCGAGGGAGTGGATGACTGGAGCCATCCCTATCACGGCCCGGACAATAATCCGCAATCAGAGGACACAGTCATTCGGGCGCCCTATCTGACACAGTTTCTGGCTGAGCCGCGCTATGCGCCACTGCCCCAGGTGGCGGTGTCTTCGGCGGGTCGTGTATTCAAGGCGTTCGGACACGTGGCCTTCAAAAGCCGGGAAGAAGCCTTGCTCAATAAGCTTGTGGCGTTCAACGGCTACAACGGTACGATACTTTGGCAGAGAGACCTGGCTGAGGGTGTGATGATTCATCGCAATACCATGATTGCAACGCCGACGACTTTATATGTCGGTGATGATAAGTCCTGCAAGTTAATTGATACGGCTACCGGCCGTTTGAAGGATGAAATCGTCCCACCGGTGGAAAAAGCCGGAGGGACATTCTGGAAGTGGATGGCTCTGGAAGACGGCGTGCTCTACGCGCTTATGGGTCAGCAGGAACAAAGAGACCCAACAAAGCGGTGGCATAGCGAATCGCACGGCTGGCCGTGGAATCCTATATCAGAAGGCTTCAATCAGCCGGAGCATCCGTGGGGATTCGGTCGAAATGTGCTGGCCATTGACCCGACAACGAAAAAGGTCTTGTGGAGCTATCGAGAAAATGAGCCGGTTGACAGCCGCGCAATGTGTATGAAAAACGGACGAATCTATATCTTTCGGTTTGGAGCGTATCTGACCTGCCTGAATGCGAAGACCGGCAAAGTCATCTGGAAAAAGACCCCTGATAATACACCTGAACTGTTTAAGTCACTCGGGACATATCTGAATCGGCAGGACTGGCGTAGCAACTGGCGAACTACTAACTATCTGCAGTGCAGTGATAAGGCCTTGTATTTTGCCGGCCCCCAGATTGGAAAACTGCTTGCCGTTTCCTCCGAAGACGGTAGCATCCTATGGGAGAATTCCTATAGCAACTTTCAGTTGGTTCTGCAAGACGACGGACTGTACGGCTTAAGTGGTCAAATCGACAAACACCCAAGTATAAAGTTTGACCCGCTTACCGGCCGGGTATTAGCGGAGATTAATCAAAGTCGCCGGGCCTGCACTCGACCGACGGGTTCCACCGATGCTATCTTTTTCCGTGCGAGCGGCGGTTCCGTGCGTTTAGATTTAGCCAGCCTGCGTCCGGAGTGGATTTCACCTATGCGTCCTCAATGTCACGATGGCGTCACCATCGCCAACGGTCTGCTATACTGGTGGCCGTCGGTATGTGATTGCCAGCTTACCCTCTACGGCATTACGTGCCTTGGGCCTGCGGGGGATTTCGACTTTAGCCCGCATGCAACTGAATCGCAACGTCTGGAGAAAGGCGCCAGGAATTTGAAGAAGGTCGCAAGTCTGCCCGAATCGTCGGCTGACTGGCCTACCTTCCGTGCAGACAATACCGGCAGTGCGACAACAGAAACAGTCATCTCCGGGAAAGCCGAACTACTCTGGCGGTTTGAACCGAAGACGGCACCTGCCTCCACAGTTTCTGTCCCTACGGCTCCGGTTACGGTTGGTGGACTGGTATTTGCCAGCGGTCCCGACGGCATCGTCCGGGCCCTTGATGCTGTGAACGGCCGGTTGCGGTGGAAGGCCTATACTGGTGGAGTGGTCCGCTTTCCTCCGACTATCTGGAAGGGTCGTGCTTTGGTGGGTTCCGGCGATGGATGGGTTTATGCCTTTGAGGCACAGACTGGTCGTTTGCTCTGGCGGTTTCGTGCAGCTCCGGCGCAGCGCAAAATACCTGTCTATGGCTCGCTGCTGTCCACCTGGCCGGTCGCAAGTGGAGTCTTAGTCGAAGACGGTATTGCTTATGTTGCCGCCGGTATCGTTAATTATGACGGCACTTATGTCTATGCACTCGATGCTGCAACCGGCCGGATAATGTGGCAGAACAACACATCCGGCCATCTTGACCGGCAGGCCCGTACCGGAGCGAGCGTGCAGGGCCATCAACTGCTTCACGACGACAAGCTCTACTTAGCCAGCGGCACATCTCTTTCGCCGGCTGTTTATAACATTTCAGATGGAAAATGCCTTAACGACCCGAAACTGCTGGCAAGCTGTCAATCGCAAAGCCCGCGTGGCTGTGAGCTTTCTCTGCTCGCAGACCAGGTCGTGGCCTGCGGCAAGCCATTCTATGCACACCCGAAGTATGATGTATTTGACAACACCGTTTTCAACAGAGTTTTTCTAACGTCGAGCAGTGGTCGTGACATCGTTTGGGTAAGCGACCAAAACAGCAAAAAGGTTTTATGCTTTGACAACATTGATAGAGAGATATTAAGAAAAAAGATGGCGGAGCCCGGTAATCGTTTCAATATTGATTGGAAAAGGATTGGTGTTAGCGATAAGCCGTTGTGGAGCTACGATTGTAAAGACAGTGTTGCCGTAGCGGTGTGCAGCAATGCCGTGGTGGTTGCTAAGAAATCAGAGGTTGTTGCCTTAAATCTTGAGGATGGCGGGGTTCTGTGGTCTGAAGCCGTGCCGTCGGCTCCGGTTAACTGGGGCCTGGCCGTTGACCGCGAGGGCCGTACAGTAGTAACTCTTGAAGATGGACAAATTTTGTGCTTTGGCCAAAGAGCTTTTGCCTTTAGCCAAATCGGAACAGAAAAATAACCTTATTATTATGTAAGACTAATACTCGTAGTATATTGCTTATATCAGAGTTTTGAGTGGAAATTAGCTTAATGAAAATGTTACAGCGATTTCATTTACCTATTTTGATGTTGCTCTTTTGCGGAGCAGGTTGCTTAAACGATAAAGCCTTTTCGTTACGTCAGGACGAAAAATATACCGAGCAAAATGCGCTTGGTATGATAAGAACAAGCCGTAAATCACTGGCGCCTGTATATGCTCCATTGGCCGAGCAGATTGTTTCAGATTTCGACTTGGGCGAAAAAGATGGTATCGGGATTGACTTAGGAAGCGGTCCCGGCACGCTCATTGTCGAATTATGCAAGCGTACACGAATGCACTGGATCAATGCCGATATCAATCCGAATTTCTTTCCAAATTTCTATAGACAAGCGGAGGAAAACGGTTTTGGACACCAGGTGAGTGCTATCTTCGCCGATGCACATAATCTTCCTTTTCGCGATAATTATGCGGATATAATCGTTTCCCGTGGATCATATCACTTCTGGGAGGATAAGGTGCGAGCGTTCAGCGAGATATATCGCGTGCTCAAACCGGGCGCGGTGGCTTACATTGGACGGGGCTTCTCGAGAAATCTGCCTATCGAGACGGCAGAAAAGATACGCGCAAAACAGGGTAAAAAAATGAAATATGATGTGGACGAAAAAGCTAATGAGCTATCTAATATTATGAACACCCTGGGAATCAAAGACTACCGCATTGATATACCGAAACCTCCAGGCAGTGAAAATGTTAACTTTGGAATTTGGATCGAATTCCGTAAAACTGGATAAAATGTGAATGGAAAACGGCGATGATAAAATAATGAGTAGAATGCAAAATCAAAATTGGTTGAAAGTGGGCTTTACCTTAATCGAGCTATTAGTGGTCATTGCTATTATCGCCCTATTGATGGGGATACTGGTACCTGCTTTGCATAAGGTGCGATTTAGAGCCAATGAAACATCTTGTCTCAGCAACCTTCGACAGGTAAATGTTGCTCTGATTATGTATGCCAACGACGACAGAAATAACCGTTATCCTTTGGAGGCGACCGAACATAATCCACACCGTGCTTTGCTGCAGAAGCTCAATACATATAAAGATGACGGCTTGATAAAAGCTTTCTATTGTCCGCAAGCCAAATTCTTAGAGCAGTTTGCTAATGATCCGAACGGGGGTGTACCTACCGGGGGGATAGATTCAGTGGTTGATACGCCACAAAACCGCATTATCGGCAATATTACATACATTTACTGGAGTTTCCGCGCCAACAAACAAGAGCTGGATGGAGGTACATGGCGAGATCCCACCTACTTCCTGCCGCGGCAATTAACTTTGCGTGGAATGGAGGCTCATCGAGACTGGCTCGGCCAGACAAGCAAGAGTGGAATCCAGGATGAGCGATATCGTCTTTGCAGTAATGCGAGTCCGGCGGAGATTTGGGTGGTATGCGATTTCTTCCGTAAGCAGGGAATCTTTCCGCACGGCCGCAAACCAGGACAAACAGAAGGTGGTGTCAATGTGAACTTTCTGGACGGTCATGTCGACCGAGTCTCCAAAAGCCCGAAAGACAGCTATCGCTGAATAAGAAAGACTTATGTCGAACTCACTGTAAGTTATTATATAATGCGAAAAACATCTTTTCTGGCGAGGTAGTGGGCCAAGGCGTCAAGAGTTCAGAAAACCAAGTAGAGGTCGACAGTATTCGATTGCAAATACCAGGCCAACACACATAATTTTGAGAGGAAGATCAGGCAAATGCAAGGGAAAAATGTATGTTCCACCAATACAATCTCGTTTCTATTGTTGATCGGTATATTTTGTACGGTGGCCGTGGTCGGTTGCAGCAAAAAAGAAACAGAGGATAAGCCCAGGGAGCTGGTAATTTTATGTGGCAGCTCATTCCCCAAGCCGATGGAACAATTGTATTCGGAGCTCACCGCCCAAACAGGCATTAATGTTACTACGACAGTTGCGGGCAGTGAGGACTTTTTGCCTCTGGTCAAGGCAGGTCGAAAGGGAGATATTCTTGTTACCCACGACCCGTACCTTGATTACGTTGCTGATGCCAACGCCCTGGCGGATTATGTCCATGTAGGCTTTGTGGCACCGGTACTGGCGGTGCAGAAAGGCAATCCCAAAGGACTGACAAGCATTCAGGACCTAACAAAGCCCGGCTTGAAAGTCGCCCTCAACGACCCGAAGTATTCTACCTGCGGCGAAATGGTCTTTGCGCTTTTGGACAAGAAAGGCATAAAAGAGGCGGTTATGAAAAACGTTGAAAACCGCTTAACCAAAGGACACAGCACTTTGGGGAACTTTCTGAAAACCCAGGCGGTCGATGCGGTCATTATGTGGAACGGCGTGGCCCATACATTCCGTGACAGTGTAGAGGTTGTTCGGACACCCTATGAATACGATGAGGAAATCCGCGTGCACATTATCGGTTTGAGCTATTCCAAAGAACCTGAGTTGCTTGAACAGTTCATTGAATTTGCCCGAACCAGGGGCCCCGATATTTTTGCTGAGTATGGCTATGTAAAATGATGGAACCGGAGAACAAATTGAAAAAGATTACAATAATTGTAATTGTTGGTATTGGCGTGCTGCTTTGCGGATGTAAAGCTGAAAAATCAGAAGACTCTGATTCTGAGGTAAAAGAATTACTACTCTATTGCGGGGCCGGCATTCGCCCGCCGGCGGATGAGCTGGTTGAGATTTTTGAGCGAGAGTATGGTGTTAAGGTCGCTCCGGATTATGCCGGCAGCGAGGTGCTTTTGTCAAAGATAAAGATTACCCGCCGAGGCGATCTCTATATGCCGGGCGATAAACACTATGTTGAACAAGCCGCCAAGGAAGATATGGTTCTTTCCCGACGCTCGGTTTGCTACTGGGTCCCGACCATCCTTGTACAGAAGGGCAATCCGAAAAAAATCTACGGATTAGAAGACCTCCTCAAGCCTGGTATAAAGTTGGGTCTTGGTGATCCGGGCGCCTGTGCTATCGGCAGAACATCCAAACAAATACTCGCAAAGAACAATATCACCTGGAAAGACATTGAGAAAAATCTGGTATTTCAATCCCTTACCGTCAATGAGCTGGGTATGCAAATACAGGCAAAATCACTTGACGCTGTTATCGTTTGGGATGCAATGGCACGATACTACAGCGAGTACGGAGATGAGATACCTATCGCTCGAGAGAAAAATTTGATTTCCACTGTCGATGTGGGTGTGCTGAAATTCACCAAACACAGAAAACTGGCGGAAAAGTTTGTGGACTTTCTTGTCTCCGAGCAAGGCCAGGGAATTTTTGAGAAGCATAACTACAGTACCACACCTCCGTAATAGAACCGGATTTGCTGCAGTTGGAGGGAATCTTATCTTTAATTATGTTTTTCGGCTTAAACCGGATTCTTCGATGCAGTTTGACCGGTTACATCGCTATTTGCAAATTTTCTATCGCAAACAACAATATAACCGACTATAATGCCTGCGATAAAAAAATATATTGTAACCACTGAACAATATTTTGGAGGTTTATTATGATAGGTCAGTTACCTAATTGCTGGTGGGTTTTTGTCCTGTTGGGTATTTTCGCGGGTGTCATTAGCGGCACTCTGGGACTGGGTAGCGGTACAGTAATTATACCCGCGCTTGTTTTACTTTGCAGTTTTAAGCAAAAGTCTGCCCAGGGAATTGCTCTGGCAGTGATGGTACCTATGGCATTGGTTGGGGCAATTCGGTACTGGAAGAATCCCGAAATTGAGATTGATGCAGAGGTCATCGCATTGATTGTATTAGGTGCTTTGGCCGGTGTATTGGCTGGAACGGAATTGGTTAACAGGTTGCCCGGCAATGTACTGCAGAAGGTATTCGCGATTTTCCTGGTAATAGTGGCCGTACAAATGTTTACTGCCTCACTAAAACCGGAAAAACGAGACGTGGGCGAGAGTCTGACAAATCAGCAAAATGTGAACTTGGGTGAGCGTGGGGGCACAATGAATGAAGCACCAAAGCAGTAACAGGACTGTCCGTATTTTCAGTGTCAGGGCCTGTGCGGCACCTCTGGAAAAAGCAGCTAAATTATTTGAAGAGCAGACGGGTATACATGCAGAAATCAGTGTTTGTAGTCGCCATTGCGCCCAACCGGTTGCTGAGACGGAAAATACTGAGTCAGAGTATCTAAACATCTGAGATTACTCCCTGACCTGATAATTGGGGCCTGATGTTGTGGTTTTTCTGGAAAACTTTTACGAATTTTTGCTTCTGGTTCATTTATTTGCGACGTTTGTTCTTGTTGGCAGTATGACGCATAACCTGCTCATCGTCGTCGGCTATGTACACGGCAAATTCGGTCGGCAAAAACTTGAATGGCTCTATGTTAGAGTGTCCTTGTGGGCCTACGCAATTGTTTACGTTATTGGTGTGTTGATTTATCCGGCCTACGGGGCCCGCATCCGTCATCCTTATCTTGACCGGCAATTGCCCTGGGCCACCGGGCTGTTTGAGGTCAAGGAACATTAGGGTGCTGTGGGGACTGGCAATGTTCTTCGCGTTTTATTTTCTGCGAAAAAGTTTTCACCGGCCCAGGAAAAAGAAAAGCTGTTCCTGTACGTACCGCTCTGTTTATTGTTGAACGTAATCCTGTGGTACAAGGTTATCATCGGATGTTACCTGGTACTTTTGAAGGGAACCTGGTAATGAAGAAATCAGATATTACTTACATCATCTGTTCTGTTTTTTCGGCTATGACCGCCTTTTTCTACTTCTTTGCTATGTGGCTTCACATCAGGCTGCCGCGCTATTATCTTTTGGAGCATACCTGGAAATGGGTCAAAGAAGATGGCGTTCCTTCCCAGGGCTGGTATGCAAAACAGGCCTTTGCTTTTTTGGCGGCGGGTATTGTTACGCTGGTTGTCTATTTTATCCTTAAGCGTTACGTCCGTGCCGAAGCAAACCTAAAACCCGCTCTGACCAGGATGCTCGGCATAGCGGTGACACTGATTGTAATAATCTGCATGGGGTATATGCTGTATTATGAATTTGACAAATGGGGCGTGTTTGCATCTATGGGTTGGCAATGAAAGCAATTGTGGATACTCCCGTAAGAGGTTGGCGTGACCGCGTCTTTTCAGCAGCGGCATTTTTCTTTGTGTCGGTCTTTATTATCTTTGTCCTGACACTGATTATCACGGACGTCTTATACGTGGACAAAAAAGCCTTCGCAACGGTCCTGGCCTCCAAATTTATCCGTCACGCTCTTTGGATGAGTATCTGGACGAGCTGTGCCACGACTTTGATAGCGCTGCTTTTTGCGGTTCCTATGGGATACTCGTTGAGCCGCTTTCGTTTCCCCGGCCACATCCTGGCTGATGCCATTGTGGATTTGCCCATAGTGTTTCCTCCGCTGGTAGCTGGTCTGACGCTGTTGGTGTTTTTTTCACAGACGAGGCCCGGCCGATGGATACAGGAAGACCTGGGTATTGAGTTTGTTTTTCAACCTAAAGGCATTGTGCTGTGTCAGTTTATAGCTGCCGCAAGTTTTGCTATCCGCTCAGCCAAGACCGCCTTTGACGATGTTGACCGGCGTTATGAAAATGTGGCTCTGACCTTAGGCTGCACACAATGGGGCAGTTTTCGCCGGGTTTGTCTGCCTTTGGCCCGGAACGGCATTATAGCGGGTGGCATTTTAACCTGGTCCCGGGCGTTCGGACTTTTCGGGCCGTTGATGATTTTTGTTGGTTCTTTCCGAGGCCGAACCGAAGTTTTGAGCACTACTATTTTTCTTGAACAATCAGTCGGAAATCTTGAAGTAGCTCTGGCAATAGCATTGCTGCTTATTGTTGTAGCCTTGATTGCAGTAACAGGAATCCGCCTTGTTGGTGGTTCGGTCATGGTGAGATGATGATTCGTACCGAAGAAATTTCTTTTCGTATTGGAACATTCCAGCTGCAGCGATTGAGCATCAACATCGCGAAGGGAGAATACTTTATCCTATTGGGGCCGCCGGGCTCAGGTAAAACAGTCTTTCTGGAGTGCCTTTGCGGTCTTAAAAAGATTGATTCGGGACGAGTTTATATTGATGGACATCAGGTAACCAACCTTGAACCTCGTGTTCGAAGCATCGGGTATGTACCTCAGGATTACGCCCTCTTTCCGCATCTTTCCGTCGAACGAAACATCGCCTTCGGCTTGCGCGTCCGTGGTTATAAAAACAAAGAGATACAGGCAAAAATTACCGAGACAGCGGAGCTGCTGGATATCCAACGGTTGCTGAGACGCAGAATCCACGGTCTCAGTGGTGGTGAAAAACAACGTGTTGCCTTGTCGCGGGCCCTGGTTCTGCAGCCGAAAATTTTACTTCTGGACGAGCCGGTCTGCGCCCTGGATGAGGTTACACGGCAGGAAGTCTGCGCACAACTGTTGGACATTCAGCGCCGGCTCGGCCTGACTACCATCCACGTAAGCCATAATCTGGAAGAAGCATTTACTGTAGCTGACCGAGCAGCTATCTTAAACGATGGTATACTGCAGCAGGTCGGCTCTCTGGATGAGCTGCTGGGCAAGCCGAACAGCAAGTTTGTTGCTCGCTTTATGCGACGCGAAAAAAATCTTCCGTATAGAGATAATACCAATCGCAATGGATGAGGTGAGTAGTGAGTAAAATAAGTGAACTAACTCGTGCCACAGGTAAGTATGAAGTGCCTAAAGTGACAGCGAAACTGTCATTCTGAGCGAAGCGAAGAATCTCTTTTTCGTTGGCCAGATCCTTCCGCTGCGCCTCAGAGCTTGCCGAAGGGATGACACGTAATACGAATTCAAGTTAATTCTTGCGCCTTACTCTAAAAGCGTTCCGGCCGTGAGGGTGGGATAAATGGCCACTATATCATAAATCGTCATTATATAAAGCGCACTTATTAAGTTGAATTGGTATAAGTGTCACTTTAGCTCACTTTAGTCACTTTCCGGATAACCAATTAACCACATATTGTTTACTGTTGCCGCTTTGTTTGGTGAGGTGGCATTAGTCTTACTCAATTAGTCGCCCGTCAACCATCTGCAGGGTGCGGGTGGCGTGTGCGGCCGCCCTGACATCGTGAGTAACAAGCAGCACACATCCACCCTCAGCGACATATTGACTGAGGTAACCGAATACAATATCAGCATTGTCTTCGTCCAGATTTCCGGTAGGTTCGTCGGCTAATATAATTTTCGGCTTATTCAATAGCGAGCGAGCCAGGGCCGTGCGTTGCCTCTGGCCGGTGCTAAGCTGGGCCGGCACATGACCGGCGCGATCATCCAGCCCGAAACGACTGACGAGTTCCTGCGTTCTTTGGTTGGCCCCTTTGGCTGGCAGGGCCAGCGAAGGAGCAAGAATATTCTGCCGTACTGTCAGGTATGGAATCAGGTGGAACTGCTGAAATACGAACCCAATCATGCGTGCCCGCATCTGGCTTCGTTTCTCGGGACTGAGCGCATACGGGTCATTACCATCCAGGCTGACCTGCCCGGTGTTGGGTCTTAGAAGACCACCGGCGATCAACAGCAGTGTGGTCTTTCCACAACCACTCGGACCTCGCACCGCTAAAAATTCACCCGGCGAGACGGATAAGCAGACCTCATCGAGAGCCGTTACCTTGCCTTCCGGGCCGTTAAACCACTTACTGATATTTTTGAACTCAAGCATTCTTATATCAAGACAACAGACTTCAGACTCAAAACCCAAGATCTCAGAATTATATCTCTTGCGTTTTGAATCTTGTACAGTTTACTCTTCTCTTAACACATCTGCCGGGTCCTGTCGAATTGCCATCATAGTTGGAATCCATCCGGCGATGACTGCCAGAGCGGCGGCTCCTCCGACAGAAAGTACCAGTAAATCAACCACAGAGAGGTCCGTACCGGTTATCCGTATCCGTGTTCCTTCGAGGGCCGCGCTAAAGTAAACGGATGCCAGCACGCCGGCGCAAAAGCCCAGAACCCCACCTAACACACCAACCAGGATATGCCTGGAGAGGAACATGACCAGGATACCTTTAGCAGAGACTCCGAGTGTACGCAGAACCCCGATTTCTTCCCGCCGTGCCCGGACGTTCGTAAATCCCAACAGCGCTACCCAAACTGCGCAAGCCGTTACAATCACAAGTGTCATTATGGACGCCAGGCGTTCGTGAACCGCCCTGAGGTGTTGCCTGCCCAGCTTTTCCTTTTCGATGGCGATTTTAGCTTCCTCCTCGACTTTGGTACGGGCCTCGGCACGTGCCAGAGCACGGGACCCTCGTTCGATAACCTGCGTGCCGGGCAGGATGGCCGCGATCTCCTTGCGTATTAGCGGCAACGCATCTCCGGTACACAGGCATTCCAAAGCCAGGATGGCATTGATAAGACCCTGTTTATCCAGCAATTCCTGGGCTTCTGCCAGGTATATCCAGGCTGTTATATCATCCTTGTCCCCGCGCTCCTTGTGGCAGGCGTGTATTGTAAACTCTTTTCCCATCAACTTAACCTTTTCACCGACCTTCAGGTCCAGGCTTCGATGAAGCTCATAACCCAGACTGATGGTTCCCGGTGGTACCGGTTGTACCATTGGTTTGACTGGGTTCTTGTGTAAGTTGGGGACTTCGCCGCGAGCGCCAACCAAAATAATCTTGCGCTTTCGTTCGGGCCATTCGATTTTCTGCTGTAAGCTGGGAAGAAAATGACGCACCGTAACGATTCTGGAATTAGCCAGCTCATGCACGTAATCTTCGGGCATATACTTGGATGCGTAATCCTCCGCATACCAGTCGGCCAGGTTCTGGTCCTTGGGCAGAATGACAACGTTAAAACCAAGCTTGAGCATGGCCTTGCGGGTGTCGTCCTTAAGCTCAGCCATTCTTTTAGCCAGCTCCTCCTGTTTTGCTTCAAGTATCTGGCCTGTGCGGAGGTCATGGATGCGTAATAGTGTAACAGAGCCGATGAACGAAGCACTGGCCACCATTACCGACAGCACACCCAACGCAAAGTTCATCCTGCGATGCAGGATTTCGCTGGCCACCAGCTTCCAAATCGTCATAGGTGTCCCTTTCTGCGCGGACTGATAGCCATTGTTCCTAAAACGACCACCAGCAGAATGACCGCCAGCATTACCCCGGTTGTTCCCATAATGCCTAATCCAAGAAGTTTTCGCTCTTTGGCTTCGACCGCGTTGACCGGTACGTCGTTTACCGGGGTCGGCCCATCCATAGAGGCTGTGACATTATCCTCCAGAGAATTTCCAATTTCTTTGTCTTCCGTTTTCAGATTCTCTTCAGCCGGTGCTTCCGGCATTACACCCGTCAGCTCCGGCACTTCATTGTATGTCTCGTAGTATTCCTCGTAGAACCGCATCGCGGCTGCGTCCCAGTTTGCGGCCATAAGTATATCCATACCAGGATTCAACATTTTGATTTCACAACCACAGGGCCCAACCAGGAAAGCGATGGTTTCTCGAATGTTGTCCGACGTAATACCTTCCCCAATGAGCGCATAAAGGGCCCGACCTCGCCCAAATACGGGAAACATTACAGGCTTATCCGAATACTCGTCAAGGTCCAACTCGCTGTTCAACAACAAGGTCAGAAGCATACGCTCATTGGGGTCTGAGCGCGAAACAGGTAAAATCGAAAACGAGTATGTTATTTCAGGCACGCCCGGTTCATCAGGTATAGACTCGGCTTCTTCTTTTAGTTCCCGGGTCGCCGTTTCCAGTTCCTGTTCGAGCAGTTGAAGAGCTGCTTTGTCCTTATCGGCTTTACCCGATTCAACGAAAATCCATACCGCTGTTTGGCCTTCAATCAAATGCTCAGCCAACTTTTGACGCGTCGGGGACTGAAGCAAAGCCGCCACTGTTGAGCGCGTGAGCTGGCCCTGCCAAATGGGGGGTGTCCGACCTCTTGCCGACGGATACCAGAGAACAAGAACCGGTAGTGTCTCCGGGAGCTCTTCGCTCGTTAATAGAAGACTCTTAATTTTCTCGTCCGTGGTTGTGGTAATATCCACTTCCAAAATGTGTAAGTTCAGAAGAGCTTCTGCCTCGGAGTCTTCCTGTCGCAGCTCATCCAGGAGCTGCTTGTCGTCCTCTGTCAACTGACCTCGATGGATTAATACCGCCTCATAATAATCCGCCGGCCATCTTTCCATCGCGTATCGAAAAACCGGCACTGAACAGGCAAATACCGGCTGCTCTACCAAAATGAAAAGGATTATCAACATTATTATTATAGTTCGCTGTCGTTTCATATCTTTAGACCTCAACTATTCATTTCCTGCAAAACAAATTATTTTACCATTTTTGGTCGCAAGATACAACCGGTTATTTGCTGCGGCCATTCCATCCCACACGGGTATCGATTCAAGTTTGTATTCTGCTAATTTCTTCCCATCCGAGGCGGATACGACTAACAACAAACCTCCTTTTCTACCTCCGATGGCGGCATTTTGTTCGGTGAGCTTTGCCTGAATTACGGGGTCATTAGGAAGCTTGAACGCCTCCTCCTCATCAACAACATCCAACGGCCCGGCAATGAATAATGTTTTGTTTACCTGTCCCTGCGTCTGGCGACGCAAGTCGGGGCGGCGGGCCAGAACCATAGCTCGAACATGAAGCGAGGGTTCCTCATCCAACCAATTGAAACTGGCGGCAGAGCGGGCCGATAGCGGGAAACTCTTGCGAACTCCCCTGTCAGCAACAGAAGAGTTTCTCTTTTTGGAGCTGGCATTCATTTGGCGTTCAGCCGCCACAACGCGCTGAATTGATTCGGCCTTGATTTGCTTGTCGGCGGCATAAAGCTGATATTCCAACACCGATGATTGACACAGATATTCGGGCTTGCGCCCGAAGCCATAGACAGATTGAGCTTGCCCTGAGCCTGTCGAAGGGTCATAAACCATAATCCGCCCGGACGGAACATAACAGCCGGCACGGGGCCATCCACCCCACCCCGAAGCGACGCTTTTGCCAAACATCCAGTAGGAGCGGTGGAACCATGAGTCGTCCAGAAAACCGATTGTACAGAACAGATGCACCCCCTCGCCGGTCTGCTCGGTCGCGTTCACCGGGGCGATTTGCTGACGGGTACCCTGCAGGTCGAATCGCTGAGACCGCATATAGACATATCGGCCGTCACTTGACAAAACGTCCGTCAGTGCAACCGGCATATTCAGACCTTTGACGTACACCTGCAGGTTCTCGCCGGTCTCCGGGTCTCGGTCGTCGAGAATGTTCTCAGATAGTTTTCGCCCTGTTTTCGGGTCGAGCCGTAAGAAGCGTATGCCTCCGTCCAGGAACATCGACCTTCCCGCAACGCAGTACAAGACAGCCTGCCCTGGGCCTGTCGAAGGAGCTTGCCCTGAGCCTGCCGAAGGAGCCTGCCCTGAGCCTGTCGAAGGGTCGTCCTGGACGAGCACACTGCCGTGGACCGGCCAGACTGATTCCAATTGTTCAAACGCCGTCAATCGCAGGTCTTTGGGTGCCGCGCGGAAACGCCAGGCAAGCGCACCGTCGGAGGCGGCAAGACAATAAACCCAGCCGTCAGCCGAGCCGAAAAGGACCCGGCCCTGGTAGATTGTAGGCGGCGAGTCAACCCGTCCCCCGGTTGTATAGCTCCAGAGTATTTTCCCTGAGCTTTCATCAAGGGCATATACCGTATGTGTGTCGATGGACGCTACGAAAAGCTTGCCATCGGCGACCACCACACTGCTGAGTTTGCCGCCCAGGTCGGTTTGCCATGAGCGTTTCAACTCGGCGGGGACGGATGTTTTTGTGAAGCCGCTGCGCGCCGCGTCGTGGCGATAAGTGGGCCAGTCTTCCGGATTTTCGATTTTTGGTTGTCGATTATCGATTTTACCGTATGCCGGGCCACGCTCGAGTCTGTCAGCGTCAGGTACTTCCTTCGGGACCTCGCGGGAGGTGGACACCGGAGCCAAAGCATTGAATCCGTTGAGCTTCGACTCAATGTAGCAGGCACAGGGATGTTGTGGCGCGTAAACCAGCCCGTTAGAAGGCATAATACCGTAAAGGCAGGCGCCTCGCACCCAGTGATTTGTGGTCCAGTGTTCCGAGTCCAGGTCAACGAATTCGATACCGGTTCTCGACGTTAGTATATACCGGTCAGTCGCTTTGCTGCGATGGCATCTATGGTGGAACCAATAAATGTCAATATCAGGTGGAAACTCTTTTTTGATTTGACCTGTGTGCAGGTCCACTCCTGTGAATACACCTGTGTCTTTTCCGTTTGCGATTGCCCCGGACCAGACCAGGCCGTCGATAACAAGAAGGTCCTCCGGAGAATTGTGTCCGGACCTGGCTTGTTTGGCTGTCCACAGCGTCTCGCCGGTTTGCGCTGAGAAGGCCGTTATGGCCCTGTTTCCACCTGAGAACAGTACGACATCCTCGTACACGACAAGTGTCGGCGCGTAGCCGGTTAGAATAGGAGAGCGTCGGGATGCCGGCTCCGATATCCACTTTTGCTCGCCATTTTCTCTGTCTAAGCACACGACCTTTTCCCCATTATGGAAGTAAACATATTTCGAGTCGGCGGCCAGAGTCAGCGGAGTTACACGCTGGGCCTTCTGCCACAGGACTTTCCCTGTGTCGGACTGGACAGCCATTATTCTTCGCTCTTTTTCATCCCACGCCCAGTCTTTGTTTGCGCGATTCGTAGGGTCCCAGATATACGTGGACTCCGGCCTGAACTCTTTCCACTTTACCGGAGAATCTGTAACCAGCAGGAACAGCACACCATCCGAAGCAATGACCTCCTCGGTTGTCTTAGTGCCGTCATAGGTGCGAATAGTCCGGCCCGTTGCCGCGTCAAGCACAATCAGCGGGGCATCGAGTCCGAGTGTAACATAGACGCGGTCCCCTACGGCGACCAGTCGGCGAGGAAGCTGGGCAGGGCCGCTCTTGAGAGGCCACAGATGAGTATTCCACGACGAAATCGGCCGCTTCCATAAAATCGTGCCGTTGAAAGCGTCCCGCGCAATCAGCGACCATTTTGCAGGCAACTGGATGGAGGCAGTCGGGCCTTCATCAAAAATGTAAAAGAGCCGTCCGCCGGTCGATACCAGCGCGCTCACGCTGGCCATATGGTCGTGATGACGTGCCCATCTTGGGCTTCCGACCCATTGCAAATGGCGAGGTGGTCCGACGACCGTATCGTGGGCAACGGCATTGTTGCTCGCATCGTGCATGTAATGCGTCCATTCGTCTATCTCTTTGGGACGAGGCTTGACCGTCTTTGTCCATACGTTACCCTTCTTGATGTAAGCAACGCCGTTGGGAACCAAAACGCGCAAAATCTCGTCCATCGGGACATCTATCTGCTGCTCCGAAAAAACGAGGTTGACAAGGTTGTCGGTGTACGGCAGGCGGTTGCCTCTGAGCTGCTCGACCGATACCTTGCCGTAAAGCTTGAGCGACTGGATATGCTTACGGGCCTGCTCGATGTTCTTTGCATCGGCGTCCAGGCCGTGGACCAGGTAACTGTCATTTGCGCCCAGTGCGGCCGTGAGCTTTCCGTCACCACAGTTCACATGGACTATCAAGCCGCCTTTTATACCACTTGCGTCCAGGATTTGCTGCGCTTGCTCAAGTTCCGGGAAAGAATCTTGTTCCGCACAGCCGAGGTGAAGAATGACTGCCAGCACCAATGACAAAACAATGCTCGTGCTAATACACTCCGCCGTGGCTCGCTTGGCGGAGCTAAGTCGCGACAGGTTTATTTTTGTTTGTGCAATCACTATGAGACATCCTTTCAGTTTGGAGATATATTAACTGTCTATATTTTCTCGTCTTTTTTTGTTTCTTCGCCCCTGTCTTCAACAATCCCGACACGTCGGGATTAAGAGCCTATCCGAAAAACCCTTCATCCTTTGTCATTCTGAGGCGAAGCCGAAGAATCTGGCCAACGAAGAGGAGATTCTTCACTTCGCTACGCTCCGTTCAGAATGACAGGCGAGAGCGAATAGTTATTTAGATAGGCTCTAAATAGTCTGTCACCAGAATTGCTTGAATATTCTTCTCAAGAATTTGCACTTCCCTTCTACTAAAGAAATTCTTGTCCGTCAACTTAATTAGGACGACTGATGGAATTTTTCCCTCAATCGCAAGGGCAATAATTACCGCTTTTTTATAGTTGACACGATTTATGCCCTTTAGTATGATTGCCAAGGCACTATTTGCAGGTAGCAGATGGTCTTTAGTAAAGGGAGTAAGGGGAAAAGCTTAGAGTTGGAAATCATAACTCCACTGCATCAATCAGGCAGGTTCCTGGACTGATTCTTGTGCTGTGGAAGGGACCCCGCAAGGCGGGAATCCACCTGTACCCGCGTTTTCTGTGCGGGTAGCACAGGTGCGGGCAAAGGAATAGATTTATGCGATTAATTTTGCTTGATAGCCCCAATGAGGTCAGAGGCAACTTTTACCCCATGGCGTTGAGTCATCCGCTCTGGGAGCTTCGATGCGGTTTCACCTCGCTTGGCCAAAAGCTCGTCGATAAGGTCGGCGCGAAAGATGTGGCCTATTTCGTGGCTGATTATATGGCAGATTCATATCGCGCCAAGGCCGAATCTGCCTGCACCTGTACCCGCGTTTTCTGTGCGGGCAGCACAGGTGCGGGCAGCCCAGTCAACGACTCGTCCGTTCTGGACGGTGATGACCTGCTTGTCGTGGACCCGCGTCTCAAGGCGGAAAGCTTTGATGTAGCGGCCAAAGGCCCCAGTGAGGTCGGGCTGGATGAACAGGGCAGCCTGCTGTATGCACGAATTACCAAAGACGACCTTACCAGGCTGCCGACAGACGAGATTGGAAAGTTTATAACTGAAGCTAAGGAGAAACTGCCCAATGTCAGGTCCGCACTGCCGAGGTGGCGGTACATCTGGGACCTGGTTCTGGCCAATGCCGAGCAGATAACGGCTGACTTTGCAGCAGCGGGGCGATACGGTATTGAGGGTACTCTCGAACAGCCGAACGCCATTCGGGGCAGCAAAAAGGACGTCTATATCGCTCCCGGCGTGATGGTGCATCCGATGGTGGTTATCGATGCTGAGCATGGCCCGGTCTATATCGATGAGGATGCCCAGATACATCCTTTCACCCGTATTGAAGGGCCCTGCTACATTGGAAAAAAAACAATCCTGCTCGGTGCAAAGTGCCGTGAGGGCAATTCAATCGGGCCTTTCTGCCGGATTGGTGGTGAAGTGGAAGAGTCGATTATCCAGGGATATTCGAATAAGTATCATGACGGTTTTTTAGGGCATGCCTATGTCGGTGAGTGGGTCAACCTGGGAGCGTTTACGACCAACAGCGACCTGAAGAACGACTATTCCACTGTCTCGGTAATGCTGGATGGCCGACGGGCAATCGATACCGGCTCGGTTAAAGTCGGCTCTCTTATTGGAGACCACGTTAAGACGTCAATCGGAACGCTCTTTAATACCGGCTCTTATGTCGGGCCGATGGCTCTGATTATGGGCACAGGTAAGCCGCTGCCGAAGTTTATACCGGCGTTTGCGTGGTTTATTGAGGGTATCGTAACGAAAGGATTCGGCAAAGGGAAATTGTATGAGACGGCCAAAATGGCAATGGGCCGGCGCGATTGCCAATGGACCGAGACCGAGCAAAATATGTGGGATGCCGTCTTTGAAATGACGGCACCAATGAGAAAACAGGCCGTTAAAAAGGGCCGAAGAGCAATGTTAACCCGATAGAAATGAATAGGAAGTGAATCAATGGCAACAGTAGAAGAACGTGTTAAAGCAGTAACCGCACAGGTTTTGAAACTTACCCCGGACGAAATCAAATTAGAAGACAGTTTCACCGCTGACTTAGGAGCCGAAAGCGTGCAGTCCATTGAGTTGGTCGCTATGTTCGAAGAAGAATTTGGCATTGAAATGGAAGAAGATGCCGCCCTTTCGGTGGAAACCGTCGGCAAAGCAATCGAGTTCATTACCGAGGTCTGCAAGGAACAGGGCGTTGACGTGGAGCAATAGTCTGTAACACGAGAGACGAAAGGAAATACAATGAACAGAGCAAAAAAACATCATCCTTTGGTGGATATTAAGGAACCGAACCTGCTGGAGGATACCTATCCATATAGCTTACCCCCCCTGATTCGTTTTGAAGGACCGGTGATTGAAAACATCGACGGCAAAGCAGTGGAGTTTGACTTCGGGGCGGTTAAAGAGAGGAATATTTTCATTAGCGACACCACTTTCCGCGACGGCCAGCAGGCTCGCCCGCCTTATACTATTGACCAGATGGTTCACATTTATGACCTGATGAGCCGCCTTGGTGGGCCCAACGGGGTGATACGGCAGACCGAGTTTTTTCTTTATACAAAGAACGATCGAGAAACGCTTGACCGGTGCCGCGCGCTGGGCCATAAATATCCTGAGTGTACCGGCTGGATTCGAGCGATCAAAGGAGACTTCCGCTTAGTCAAAGAAGCCGGATTAAAAGAAACCGGCATGCTCACAAGCTGCTCGGACTATCATATATTCCATAAGCTGAAATTCCGCAGCAGGGCCGAATGTATGGATGCCTACTGTGAGGTCGTGGAGGCGGCTTTCGAGGAAGGTGTGCGTCCTCGCTGCCACCTTGAAGATTTGACGCGAGCGGATATCGACGGATTTGTCCTTCCATTTGTCGAACGACTGATGGAGATGAGCAGCCAGGTCCCGGAAGAGCTCTCCGCTAAAATTCGTCTGTGTGACACTATGGGTTTTGGAATTAGTTATCCCGGTGCCGAACTGCCCAGAAGTATCCCAAAACTTATCTACAAGCTAAATCAAGAGTGTGGTGTGCCAAGCGACCGCTTAGAGTGGCACGGACACAACGACTTCCACAAAGTACATACCAACGGCGGGACAGCATGGTTGTACGGCTGCGATATTGTGAACACTACGTTGTTTGGTTTCGGCGAACGCACAGGAAATCCTCCTCTCGAGAGTGCAATATTCGAGTACATCGCATTAAAGGGTGACCTCTGCGGAATTAACACAATGGTAATCACTGAGCTGGCCGACTATATGCGTTCTATCGGTCTGCCAATACCGGATAACTATCCGTTCGTGGGCAGGTCGTTCAATACTACGCGTGCTGGAATCCACGCCGATGGTCTTCGTCGTGATGAGCAGATATATAATATTTTCGACACCGAAAAACTGCTCGCCCGGCCGCCTCGTGTGGCTATCACCGACAAAAGCGGTACCGACGGCGTAGTACACTGGGTCAACGAATTCTTCGGCCTCAAGGGTGGAGGCAGAATCAATAAGATTAAAATACACAAACTTGCCCGCTGGGTCATCGACCAGTATGATGAGCACGGCCGTCTGACCGCTATCAGCGACCAGGAGCTCGAAGCCAAAGTGAAAGAACTAATGCCCGAATATTGGGCAAAGTACAAAGGCAGCCAGAAGTAGAGAGAACAGAGAACAGAAGACAGAGAACAGAAGACAGAGAACCGAAGACAGAAGACCGAAGACAGAAGACCGAAGACAGAAGACAAACATCAGACATCTGACATCTGACCTCTGAAATCTGACCTCTGTCTTCCGATTTGAATTGGGTTTGTTTTGGGTTTGTTTTTTCATAGTCCTTAGCCGCATTTTTCTTCATATTCCTTTGTAAATACACACTTTGCATCAATTTTACCCTCTGGGAAATTGGGTTTGTTTTGGCTTTGTTTTTGCGGAGCCCCCGGCGGCGTTTATTTTCATATTCCTTTGTTGCACAAGAGTTTGCGCTCATTTGGGCTTTACGGAAATTGGGTTTGATTGGGTTTGAATTGGGTTTGTTTTTTTGCCCCGCCAGCGGGATAAAATTTTTATAATCCTTTGTATCATAGACATTTATATAAATTTGGGCATTTAGTGGATTGGGTTTGTTTTGCATAAAAAGGTCTGATTTGTAGAGAGTTCTCGACAGATGTAGAGGTGGCGAGTTAGTGAAGAGTGAGCTAAAGTGCCTAAAGTGAGCTAAAGTTAGATTCTCGATGATCATTAGTGGTTTAATGGGTAATGGTAATTGGTTCATAGTTCATGGTTCATGGTTCATAGTTCATAGTTCATTGGTTAATTGTCTGGGCTGGCTGGCTCTAAGTCCTTGCTGCTTTGCAGCTTACGACATGCAAATTGAAATGTCATCTGTCGCCTACTGGCGGTTTATGTTAGCCTACTGGCTAACATGCGGGTATTATACCAAATTTTGAGTTTGATTTCAAGTAGATTTTAAATAAATGTCCGAGACACGGCACTGTATTCTGGACGCTCGTTAGTGAGGAGTGAGCTAAAGTGAACTAAAGTGCCTAAAGTGAGCTAAAGTGCCGGTGAAGGGGAAGGTGAGGCTGTTCAAGGTTGTCGCTTAAATGAGGTTTACCGGGGAAGAGAACCCCCGGCAGAGAAACAGAGAAGCCTGCACCGGGGGTAAACTCCAGGACAGATGGCGGATGGCCGAGAAAAGGAGAATATCGAATATCCACCGCTATGCAATTAGTTTGTCGAATTGCCCAAAATTAAGTGATGAGCCAAGGATTAAACCGGTTGAGTACACCGTTGCCTAAGTCAAATCACTGTATTAAGCGAAAAGAAACCACCTATTTGTTTGTCAATTCTTTCTTGACAGATCAGAATTATTTTGTATTTTAGGAGGGTACAATAGCGGCTGGGATTACTCTGAATGACGAGAAGTTCGGGATGTTATACGGAAATAATATAATACATAGTCACTTAGAGTTCATGAAGGGATTGACCATGGAAAAAAGAGATAAAACAACTGTAGAGCTGCAAAACCAACTCCGCGAGAGACTCTGCGCCGTATTATCCGAAGAACCATTCCGAAAATTGAATCACGTAGACATATCCGAAGCACTTGTTCAAAGTGCATTTGCATGGCGCGACTTCAATGGGGGCATCGACGACATTTGCCATGCAGCGAAGTGCCTACATCAACTTGTTGATGAAGCTGCCGCAAAGAAAGATCCGGAATACACCCATGAGAAACTTAACGAATACCTCAGAAAATCAGGGCAAATATAATCTGAACAGGATTAAACACCTATTTACGATAACAGAAACGGGCGACTGCCCCTAGTATTCGGAAAGCGTTTTTCAAATTGTGGCTATATATAAGAATAGAAAAAATACTGAAAAACTTGGCAACTATACTCAACTTTACAGTGATAAATCCTATCGTAGAGATATGATTATAGTTCTTGCAGTAAGTATTATTTTCTTAATGATACGTTTTGGCGCTATAATTCCTGATTTAGACAAATTCTCAATAAAAGGTTTTAAAATCATAAGCCTGTCAAAAACAATTGCCGCTTTATACTTGATTTGGTTGTATCTATATTTTAATTTTTACCAAAAATATTGGAGTATAGTGAAGAAAGAAATAGTCAAGTCCAAGGAAAAGATTTTCAAAGAGAAGATAGCCTTAACAATTCTAAGAGAAACACATGAGAAACATGGTCATGATTTCGATTCGTTCAAAATTTATTCTATTCATTTGGACCCAATTATGAAATTTTTTATATCTTATTCGCCTGTATCATTTTTAGAGCATGGTGAAGAGGAAGTGCACGGGCGCAGGTGTTGGATTATCAATCTTAAACTAAAACGCAATCGCAAACATATATTACCTTATCTTGCTGAATTTTATTTCAGAAAGCCTATTGTTACTGCGTATTTTATTCCTTTTTTATTTCCCGTTTTTGCTTGGATTGTTTGTATGTTTGGTGATTGGCCCGGCAGCTTGGCGGCAATTTTTACTGGGAGAAAATAGCGGGAAACTAGGGACAGTGGAGCAGCCGACAAGGCCGCCATCCAGCGGGTGAGAGTTCCTTCGGGGAATTAACGGGGTACGGTACATTTTTCGATGAGTTGTGCTTGATAATGAAAGAGGCATAGGGTAAGGTTTGCCCCAACTTAAAGAATGTCACTTGCTTTGATCGGTGGGCTAAAGCCCACCCTACATTACTGCGGAGATTTGGGACGCAGAGGACGGCTGGAATTAAGTATGGTGTGCCCCGAATTAGTAATTCGTTTCCAAGGGATTACTTATGGACTTTGGGTAAAGGGGTGTTATACTGAGGCTCGGAGAGGTAAGGAGTTTTATACGGAAACCATATAAACATTGTTATAGGAAAATAGAATAAAATGACTTATAGACTACAAACAGACGGGGATGCATTAGAACAAAGAGTTTGGGATCAATTTGTTAAGGATTATTTTCCAAACTATGAGTCTTTTTGGATAAATTTTGTAGCACCAAGAACTAATCGGCCTGTCAATATAATGGCAAAAGACAATATTCCTTTCGATGAAAGAAGAATAATGATGCTTCAATATACAATCCTCAATCATTTGTCATTTGTATTTGAAAATTTTTCTAGCTCTTCAAATAGGGATAATTTTGAAAATTGTTATTTACGTTTATCATCGGCTATCGATGCAGCTGAAGAATTTCTTGCTTGCTTCCTTGTGTGGAAGAATAAGACTTCTTTCGAGAATATTATTGAAAACATTGATCTAGGCAACCCTACGCCTACAAAGGAAAATGCTATAAAATCTTTGGAGAAAGGTAAAAATTATAGTATTCCAATAATAAACAAAAAAGAAATAATTTTAGAATTATGCTCAAAAAAATTTATTGCTAAATTTAATAGTTTTGTAAAAAAGTCTAATTTAATAAAAAATTATCGTAACATTATTGCCCATTCATGGCTTCTCTACCAAATAGACACAATGTTCCCTCGAAAAGAAACAATTAATAACTATTCTTTTAGAGATTGGGCTAATATTGTAGAGGAGCTTAGTAAAACTGGCAAAAAAAATGAATTATTAGAAAAATATAAAAACATGGAGACAATGGTAAGAGAAGATTTCTCTGAAATATTATATGAAATCAATGAGATGTGGGAATATATAATAAACCTATAACAACTCAATCCACCGGACCTTACCCCTCGCTCACTCGGATTCAAGCCGTTGATTTCGGGTGTTATCCGATTTGTGTTAAGCTATGCCAGATTCGATGAGATTGAATGGTATACCCGAAGTTCTCTGCTGATTAGGGGAAAAAGTCAAAAGTTTGCGGGAAAACTACCATCCATCGTGGGGACTAAACGGCCCCGCCCACAGGTGGCGGTAAAAAGGACAAAAAACCCCCCCACCACAGGGGTGGGGGCTATATAAAACTTCGCAGGAATGACCCCGAACTAAGACCCCCGACAGAAAAGCAAGTGAGCTAACATCGGGGGTAAACTCCAGGGCAAGCAACCCCAGACCCCCGACAGAAAAGCAAGTGAGCTAACATCGGGGGTAAACTAAGAAAAGCAAGTAAGCACACACCGGGGGCTAACAATTTGGATTGCCGCCTTGGCCTTGAACTTTTCGCTCGGTCTCATAACGACCCGGTTATTCGAATAAGCTCTAAGTACAGAAATTCGTAGTTTTTTTCTTGCTGTGGGATTATATATGCTATATGTTCTGCCTATTCTGCCCCAAGCTGTAGAGTGAGCTAAAGTGACACTTACGTGTCATCCCTTCGGCAAGCTCAGGGCAAGCTCTGAGGCGCAGCCGAAGGATCTGGCCAACGAAAAAGAGATTCTTCGCTTCGCTCAGAATGACAGCTTCGCTGTCACTTTAGGCACTTTAAGTGTAAAGTGAGCTAAAGTGGCTAAAGTGAGATAAAGTGGAGGTACTTATGGAATACACTTGTCGTGATATTGCACAAATGATCGACCACTCGCTGCTGCGACCTGAGCTGACCGAGGAAGATATTCGCAAAGGTTGCCAGATTGCAAAGAAGTATAAGGTTGCCACGGTCTGCTGCCGTCCATCTGAAGTCACATTAGTCAAAGAGTTACTTCAGGATTCAGATGTCAAGACAACCACAGTTGTCGGCTTTCCGCACGGCTATAACAAGACCGAGACGAAAGTCTTCGAGGCCGAGCAGGCCATCAAAGACGGCGCGGTCGAGCTGGATATGGTGATTAATATCGGAAGACTTCTCAGCGGTGACTACGACTACGTCAAGAAGGACATCCGGGCGGTTGTTGAGGCCAGCAAAGCTGGTTTGGATCAAAACCCGCCGTTGGCGGGCCACCGTCACAACGTAGTGGTCAAGGTGATTTTCGAGAATTACTACCTTACCGATGAGCAAAAGAAGATTGCCTGCCGGCTCTCAGAAGAAGCCGGGGCCGACTTTGTCAAGACCTCAACCGGTTTCGCAGGCGGCGGAGCAACACTCGAAGACCTGCGACTTATGCGGGAAAATTCTGGAGAAAAGGTGCAGGTAAAGGCCGCCGGTGGTGTACGCGACCTGGAGACGGCTTTGAAGGTCAGGGAGATCGGCTGTACGAGATTCGGAGCTACGAGGACGGAAACTATTATGGAGGAATGCTATAAGAGGAGCGGACAGAAGTAAGTGACCATTTCGCGCACGCGGAAACGGAGGCTGGAAAAAACACACATATTGTGGAGGTAAAAATCGTGAAAAATAAATATTATCCAAACTTATTCAGCCCTATTCAGATAGGCAATATGACAATCTCCAACCGGATTGCAATGGTGCCGACAGACATCAGCTCGGCTAATGCGGACGGCTCTATAAACCCAAGGGTCATCACTTATCATGAGCAAATCGCCAAGGGAGGTTGTGGTTTTATTATTGTCGGTGCCACTACACCTGATAAGTTAACAGGCAGGCCGACAGTAACCTGTGTGGCTGCAGACGAAGACCCCTTGATTCCGGGTCTTGCTCACCTCGCAGAGGCGATGCATCGTTACGGGGCAAAGTGTGCCGTTCAGATACAGCATCCGGGTCGCCAGGCGGCCTGGCCCCGTAAAAACCTGATGTCAGCCAGTGATCATGTGCTGGATGTCCCGGGCTCTGCCGGGCACGAGGTCATATATGCCGAGAGCATCGCCCAGGGCAAATCAGTACGTGCTATGACCGTCGAGGAAATATACGACCTGATTGAGAAGTTCGGTGAAGCCGCCTGGCGGGTACAGCAGGCGGGTTTTGATTCCGTGGAGCTTCATGCCGCCCATGGCTACCTGATCGCACAATTTATGAGCCCGTTTGTAAACAAGCGAACCGACCGTTTCGGCGGCAGTTTCATGGGCCGGATGCGTTTCACGATGGAGATCGTCGATCGGATTCAGATGAAATGCGGAAAGGGCTATCCTCTCGGCATTCGCTATTCGGGCGACGAATGGATAGAAGGAGGACGGACACTCGATGAAACCGTTAGGGTGGCCAAGCTTATGGAAGAAATGGGTTTGGCCTACGTTGATATCAGTGCGGGGATATTCGAGTCGCCCGGAACGGTAATGGATCCGATGTATTATCCTGAGGGATGGAACACCTATGCTGCTGAGGAAGTCAAAAAGCACGTGAAAATCCCGGTCATTACCAGCCATTCTTTGAGGAATCCGGATTACTGTGAGAAGATATTGGCTGAGGGCAAGGCCGATATGGTCGGGATGTCTCGGCAACTGATAGCCGACCCATATTGGGCCAATAAGGCCAGGGCCGGCAAAAAGCAGGAGATACGACGGTGTATTTCCTGTCTCGTTGGCTGCTGGCAGGAATCACTGATGATTAGGCGTGACATGCGATGCGCCATCAACCCGGCTGTTGGTGATGAGCGATTCATTCATCTGGAGCCCGCTAAAAAATCCTGCAATATTGCGGTCATAGGAGGCGGGCCTGCAGGTATGGAGGCTGCCCGCGTCTCCACTCTGCGTGGACACAAAGTCACTGTGTTCGAAAGAACCGGTGAGCTTGGCGGCGCTATGCTGTATTGCTGCACGGTGCCGGGAAAGAACAAAATGCGGTGGTATGCCGATTGGCTCAGGTCCCAGCTCGAGAAGTTGAACGTAGTAGTGAAGTTACGTATCGAGCCAAAGACTGAAGACCTGAAGGGATTCGATGTTGTTTTACTCGCGTCGGGAGGCAGAGTTGCAAAGCCCGACATTCCTGGAATCGACCTGCCTTCTGTCACCACGTTTGAAGATGTTCTGCGTTGCAAGAGTACGAAGTGTGAGTACTATCCGGATGATAAAACAGAGCCTCTCGAATGCGGTGATAACGTGCTTATCTGGGGCGACCACTTTGGCGCCGCTGATTCCGCTGAGATGCTCGGCTGTGCCGCTAAGAAGGTTACGATTGTCACCGAGAATCGCGACTTTGCCGAATGGATGGAGCCGTGCCATCGGGATGTGATGCTAAAGCGCTTTGCGTGCGGCAATGGCGAGGGGCTAAAGAGCAAGACTTACAAATACCCTGTCAGAATTATCCCTGATTCTTCGGTCCTGAAGATCAGGAAAGACGGCACGGTCGTTATCGTCAGTAGTACCTTTGAGCATTCTGAAGTGAAGGTTGACACGGTCGTCCTTGCCAAAGTCGAACCTAATGACGGTATGTATGAGAGTCTTCTGGAAGCTGGTCTTACCGTGGTCAGGATCGGCGATTCCAAGAAAGTTAGAAACGTGCGGGGAGCGGTGACGGACGGTGCGAATGTTGCGCTTACAATCGAAGAAGGCGTAATGCTAAACGCCAACAGCGAGCTCATCTCGAATCTGCCGACCGGCATTGATTTGTCATAAGCCGGATGAGCAAATGCGTCTGTACAGTGGAATTTACAGTACAGGTAAGGAAAGAGGACAGAAAACAGAGGACAGAGGACAGAACTGACTTTTGATTTCTGACTTCTGTGTAAGGAATCAGAAATATGGAAAGAATTAAGGTTGGTGTCATAGGCACGGGTTTCATTGGCCCGGCTCACATCGAGGCATTGAGGCGTTTGGGCGATATCGACGTTATCGCTTTGGCAGAATGCTCCGACGACGTTGCCAGGTCGAAGGCCGAAACACTCGGCATTGAACGGTATTACGGCGATTACAGAGAGCTTCTAAAAGACAGCCGGATCCAGTCTGTTCACATCTGCTCGCCGAATTACCTGCACTACGAAATGGCCAAAGCGGCCCTGGAAGCCGGAAAGCACGTTATTTGTGAAAAACCTCTTGCCATCAGCGTGGCTGAAGCGGAGGAGCTCGTCGAGCTGGCGGATAAGGAAGGCCTTGTGAATGCTGTTAACTTCAATATCCGTTACTACCCGCTGATGAGGCAGCTTCGATTGATGGTTGACAAGGGTGACGTGGGCGAGATATTTGCCGTTCAAGGCTCTTATTTGCAGGATTGGCTCTTCCATCCGACGGACTACAACTGGCGGCTGGAGCCGGACCAATCCGGACAGTCCAGGGCCATCGCTGATATAGGTTCTCACTGGATGGACCTCATCGAATTTGTAACGGGCCTTAAGATTCGGGAGGTATGCGCCGATTTTGCGACCTTTCACAAAGTCAGAAAAAAGCCGTTAAAGCCCGTGGAGACCTATGCCGGAAAGGTCCTGAAGCCGGAAGACTATCAGGACATGCCCATAAATACGGAGGATTATGCAACGGTCCTCTTTAGATTCGAAAACGACGGCCGGGGTGTTATGACCGTCAACCAGGTGGCTGCGGGAAGAAAGAACAGGCTCTGCTTTGAAATAGACGGCTCAAAACAGGCCGTTGCATGGGAATCCGAGACGCCGAATCAAATCTGGATTGGGAACCGTGACGGTAATAATGAAATCATGATGAGAGACCCGTCCCTGGTTTATCCTGAATGTCGTGGGCTGATTGACTATCCCGGCGGCCATAACGAAGGATTCCCGGACACTTTCAAGCAACTGTTCAAGGAAGTGTACGGTTTCATATCGGGTAAGAAGTTAGGGCCTGTCTCTTATCCGACATTTAGGGATGGGCTGCGTGAGCTTGTTCTTTGTGAGACAATTATGGAAAGTAATAAGAACAGAGCTTGGGTTAAGGTCAAACAATAGGAGCTATATTATGATAAAGCCTGGTTTTGTTAGTGCTATCTTAGCGGATCAGACGTTCGAAGAGGTAATATCTTTTGCGGCCCAGACAGGATACTCTTGCGTCGAGATTATGTGCTGGCCTATGGGAAAGGCAGAGAGGCGCTATGCCGGAGTTACGCACATTGACGTGGGGGACCTTTCAAAGAAGAAAATAGATGAAATTCACAATACTCTTGAGCAAAAGGGTGTCACTATCTCGGGCCTTGGGTATTACCCGAATCCGCTTGAAGCCGACAAGAAAAATGCCGGCCGTTATATTGCACACATTAAGAAGGTCATTGACGCCGCCGGGCGATTAGGCCTTGAGAACGTAAACACTTTCATCGGCAAGGACCACCTCAGCAGTGTCGAAGACAATTTCAAGCGGTTCAGGAAGGTCTGGCCCGGCATCGTGAAATATGCCGAGAAGCGAGGAGTGAAGATTGGCATTGAGAACTGCCCGATGTTTTTCACAAATGACGAATGGCCCGGCGGCAAAAACCTGGCATCGTCGCCGGCAATCTGGCGAAGGATGTTCAATGAGATTCCCTCACCCAATTTCGGCCTGAACTACGACCCTTCCCATTTAGTTTGGCAGTTTATGGATTACATAAAGCCAATTTACGAGTTCAAGGAGCATATATTCCATGTGCATATCAAAGATGCCAAGGTATTACGCGACGAGCTAAATGACGTGGGAATTTTGGCGACGCCGCTTTCCTTTCACCGACCGAAGCTGCCGGGCTTGGGAGATGTTGATTGGGGGAGGTTCTTCTCGGCCTTGACGGACATAGGATATGACGGTGCGGCTTGCGTCGAAGTTGAGGACCGCTCATACGAAGGTTCTTTGCAGATGCGGAAGAAATCATTGGTACAAAGCCGAGAGTATCTCAAGCAGTTTCTGGCTTTATAGAGTTGTCCGCTTATGAGTGAAATAAGAGACAGGATTCGGCGGTTTTTAAAAGACAATGGGATGTACCATGAAGATATCGACATGGACGCGTGCTGCGATACTTTCATACAGGAAATGCAGAGTGGTCTTGCCGGAAAAAAAAGTTCACTCGCGATGATCCCCACCTATATTGAGGTCGGCAGGGACATTCCGGTTGGTAAACCTGTCATTGTACTGGACGCCGGCGGTTCGAACTTTCGCGTGGCTACAGTTTACTTTGGCATGCCCCTGCGTCTCCCGACGCAAGACGGGGCAGCGGGCGACTCCCGTCAGCCACAAGGGGGGGCCGTTATTGAGAACTTCGCTCAGAAACCTATGCCGGGACTGGACAGGGAGGTTACTAAAGAGGAATTCTTTGCAACTATAGTCGGGTATATGACTGACGTCGTGGATGTAAGCAGCAACATTGGCTTTTGCTTTTCGTACCCGACTGAAATACTGCCGAGTAAGGACGGCAGATTGGTTCGATTCTGCAAGGAAGTAAAGGCGAAACAGGTCGAGGGCGAATTGATAGGTCAGAATCTGGTCGCAGCCATCGTGGCAGCAGGTTATAAAGGCAGTAAGCGAATCGTGATACTGAATGATACGGTTGCGACTCTGCTGGCCGGAATATCTGCTTTTCCTAACAGGGCTTTCGACAGTTACGTTGGATTCATTTTGGGTACCGGTTCCAATTGCTGTTATATAGAATCAAATCGCAATATCGCGAAGAAGAGCGATTTAGAACCCGACAGAGAACAGGTCATAAATGTGGAATCCGGTTCGTTCGGGAAAGCACCGAGAGGCAAAATCGACCTGATGTTGGATGAATCGACTCTTGACCCCGGCAGATACACCTTTGAGAAGATGTTTTCAGGTGCCTATCTGGGAGCACTCTGTCTGAAGACCCTCCAGGAAGCAGGCCGAGAGGGTCTTTTTTCAAAAGCTGTGACTGAGGAACTACTTGCCCTAAAGGATTTGGAGACCAAAGACGTAAACAGCTTTATGTACTTTCCTGAAGGTGACAATCCTTTGGCTGTTAGCTGCAGCCGTGGGCACGAACAAGATTGTATCGCGGTATGGTATTTGCTCGACGCCCTTATAGAACGGGCGGCAAAACTGGTCGCCTTTTTGTTGTCTTCTGTCGTGCTTAAAACGGACAAGGGTAAGAATCCCTGCGCTCCGGTTTGTATTACGGCCGAAGGTACAACATTTTATGAGCTGAAGTCACTCAAGGCAAAGATTGATTATTATCTGAAAAGTTATCTGGAGGAAACACATAATCGATTCGTCGAAATCGTGAGAGTGGAAAATGCGACGTTAATCGGCGCCGCTATCGCGGGTCTAACAAATTGATGCGGAACATCCGCTGTACCATTCGGAATAGTCTCTGTGACTTTCCGGGCAATAAGAAAGTGTAACAATTATTATGGAGGTCTGATAATGAAAAGCTACTGCTGCTTTTTGATTGTGTTGTTTGCGGTAACTCCTCTTGCCGCGCAGGTTGGTGAGCCGATTTTTATTCCCGTCAAGATAGACGGCCCGGCACACGAACCCGCGAATCACAGTTATTGGTTTGGTCCGTTTTGTGAGTGCTGCAGCGTTTTGGATGTTGATGGTGACGGTGACCTCGATATTGCCTCCGGCCGGAACTGGTATGAGGCCCCTAATTGGGTCAAGCACGCGGACTATCGGGACGGGGCGGAGACCAACGGGCCGGAGACCGACGACAACAGCGAATTTGCCATGGATGTCAACTTTGACGGGCGGACGGATATCGTCAGCTCGGGGTGGATGTTTTTGAAGGGCGCCTTTTGGTACGAGAACCCGGGCAGGAAAGACGTCGTCTGGAAATCCACGAGGATTCACATGGCTCTGAATATGGAAGGGGTAATCCACGGAGACATCGATGGTGACGGTGACGACGATATCTTATGCAATCACTGGTCACTGGTAAAAGGCCAGGGTATGACGTGGCTTGAGCACATCGACAAAGAGCCTTGGTTTGTAGAGCATGTCGTGGGCACACAGGGTGATGTGCACGGCAATGGTTTAGGCGATATCAACGGCGACGGCCGAGTCGACATTGTCACGCCGGTGGGATGGTATGAGCAGCCGAGGCGCGCGACGGACACGCCGTGGAAGTTTCACGCAGACTACCGATTCGAGCCTGCCAAGGGTAGAGGAGGCGCCGCATCGCACCCCATCCTTGTGCATGATGTCGATGAGGACGGTCTCAATGATATTATCATTGGCTCCTCTCACGCATACGGCCTGGCCTGGCTGCAGCAGAAGGTTGATGTCAGTGGCAAGCGCACCTTCAAAACGCACTGGGTTGACACCGAATTTAGCCAGTTTCATACAATGGCACTGGGAGATTTGAATGGTGACGGCAAGGCTGACCTGGTTACCGGTAAGCGTCTGTTCGCCCATCACGGCGACGACATCGGGGCTTTTGAGCCATTGTATGCATTCTGGTACGATATCAAGGGCGGCGAGTTTGAGCGGCATGTCCTTTCCTTTAACCATCTGCCCCATTACCCGGATGAGGAGGGAATCAATCCGCCGCCTAATTACGTGGTCAGCGTTGGGATGAAACTCAATATTGCAGATATGAACAAGGACGGACGTAACGACGTTGTCATCGCGGGAAAGGGCGGTCTCTATGTGTTTTTCAACCACGGCTTCCCCACGACACCGCCCCGCGCCCACAAGCTGCCGCCGCATGAGACGTATCCAACGTGGAGGGAATGGCCGGGTTATGGCGTCCTGTTTAACGGCAAGGACTTTACCGGCTGGAAAGTGCCGAAAGGTGACAACGGTCATTGGAAAGTCATCGACGGCTTGATTGACTATGACGCAATGTCCGAAGCAAAAGGTAACAAGAGTCTATGGACCGAAGAATCGTTCGGCGATTATGCTCTGCACGTCGAATGGCGGATTAAGCGCACCTCCGGCCTGTATCCGATGCCTACAATCCTGCCTGATGGTTCCCTCAAGACTGATGCCGACGGTAACGTGATTAAGACGCCGACACCAAACGCCGACTCCGGTATATTACTTCGCGGCACAAGTGGAAGCCAGGTAAATCTATGGTGCTGGCCGATAGGCTCGGGCGAGCTCTGGTCGGTTCGAAATAACAAGAAACTGGCTCCGGAGCTCCGCGCTGCGGCCGTACCTAAAGTGCCGGCCGATAACCCGGTGGGTCAGTGGAACTCGATGGATATTACTATGACAGGCGATAAGGTAACGGTAATGCTTAACGGCAAGATTGTAATCGAGAATGCACAAATACCGGATATTGCAAAGGAAGGTCCCATAGGTTTGCAGCACCACGGGGGCATCGACAAAAGAACAGGCAAACATGGCCCGGCTTCCAGCCTAATTCAATTTCGGAATATTTGGATAAAGCGACTCTAAATGAAATAAGGTTTCAGATTGGTAGTATATCACTTATGTATAAAGGGAGAAAATGTTATGCGAAAGAAATTAATGACAATAATGATAGTGGCGCTCTCTGCCGGACTTTCAGGTTGCGCCGGTTCTTTAGAGTCAGTCGAGAAGGGTAAGGGGTATTATAGCCTGGCACCGGACAAACATGGAGTTGTTCTCAAGAGTCCGACCGGAAAGACGGTATTTCGCTACATGACCGTAAAGCCCAGAAAGACAAATCTGGCCGCAAGCAGCGTCTGCTGTTTTCATCCGCTTAACACGCCTTTAGGTGAGCGTTTGACCGATTTGGCCCCGGGCGATCACCATCATCATCGAGGAGTCTTCCTCGCCTGGCACACAATGGACTTTTGGGAGAAAGCCGACTTCTCAAAACTTGGCCCAACAGGCCCGACTTACGGCTGGAACATCAGCCGTGCCGATTTCTGGGGCTGGGGAGAGTTCGCACCCACCCAAGGAAGAATCATCAAGAACCGCGAAGTTGATTTGGTTAAGGCGGATGCCGAAGAAGCAGAATTAAGGATTCAAAACGACTGGGTAACCAACGAACGTGTGATGATGACCGAACATACTTCGGCAAAGGTCCGTGAGCAGGATGGAGTTTATGTCATTGACCTCGATTACCGACTTACTCCGACGCTTGATATGACATTGAATCATACGGCCTTCGGTGGATTCTGCGTGCGTGCCCGAAATGATGGTGACTCCTATTATGCCACCGCCGAGGGAAAAGTGCAACTGCCCGACCCGCACTATTCTGTTCCGGAATTGAACTGGCCCGCCAGGCGATGGTATGATTACACGATAAAGCTCGACAGTGGCCGAACGATCGGTGTTGGCGTAGTGGATCATCCGGACAATCCACCGGCGACCTGGCACAACCCGCGTTATGTCTGGATGGTCAATCCATGCATCGTCGCTGCCGAGCCGATTCAGGTGAATAAGGACAAGACGCTGCGGCTTCGTTACCGTCTCGTTGTTCATGACGGGCCGACACCCGTAGAGCTGCTGGAGGCGCTCTCGAATCGCTGGTAGTCCACTTGCCGTGAAGTCGTTTTGATACTCGCGGTGACCTTCAAGAGCAGGAATATGCAGGAATTCAGTCAATTTTGCATAACTCTATATCAATTTATCTAAAGGAAAGAAGAGGCAACGAAAATGGCAGAAAAGACAAAAAACCAAAAGATTTCACGAAGAAATTTTCTCAAAACTTCAGCGAGCGCGGCATCCTTAGCTGCGCTGAATGTCGGAATACAAGCCAAGCTCTACGCAGCCGGTAGTGACGTCATCCGAATAGGATTAATCGGTTGTGGTGGCCGGGGTGCCGGAGCTGTTGTCAGCGCTTTGACCGTAAATCCCAACGCTAAGCTGACCGCTATGGCTGAGGCATTTGGCGACCGCCTCCAAAATACTCGAAAGTCCCTCAAGAGCAAAATGAAGGGGCAGGTCGCTATGGATGATGACCACTGTTTCACCGGATTCGATGGGTATCGAAAACTCATCGCCAGCGGCATCGACGTAGCTATCTTAGCATCTCCGCCACATTTCCGTCCCATCCATACAGAGGCTTGTGTCAACGCCGGCGTCCACGTCTTTGCCGAGAAACCCATGGCGGTAGATGCTCCGGGGGTGCGCCGAATATTAGCTGCAGGCCAGAAAGCACGCGAAAAGAATCTTAGCTTTGTCAGCGGTTTCGAAACGCGGTATGGCGACACTTCGCGTGAGGCAATGAGGCGTCTGCAAAACGGAGCTATTGGCAAAATCCTTTCTATCGAGGGAATCTACAATATCGGTTATCTTTGGCACCGTGGTCGTCAGCCGGATTGGACCGAAATGGAGTTTCAGTTGCGGAACTGGTATTACTTTACATGGCTTTCCGGTGACCACATCGTTGAGCAGCATGTGCACCAGATGGACATGGTTGGCTGGATCATGCAGGAAGAACCACCGCTGCACGCATGGGGTATGGGTGGCCGGCAGGTTCGTACCGACCCTAAATATGGTGACATCTTCGACCATCATGCTGTTGTTTATGAGTACGCCGATGGTGCGCGTTATTATGCCTTCTGTCGCCAGCAGGAAAATTGCTATGGACAAGTGTCGTTTATGGTCCAGGGCAGTAAGGGCCGGATGACAGGTTGGGGCAGGTATATCATTGAAGGAGAAACTAACTGGGATTCCGGAAGACAGCAAACGCATCCCGAAATCAACACGTTCAAAGAAATGTTCGCCGGCATGCAGGCAGGTAAGCCAATCAACGACAGTGTCGCCATGGCTCGCAGCACGATGCTGGCTATTCTCGGGCGGATGGCTACTCACAGTGGCCAGCGGATTACCTGGGAGCAGGCGCTCCAGTCGAAGAAGGTCCTGGCTCCGGAGCGCTACGCCTGGGATGCAGTGCCGCCGGTTCTTCCTGGTCCGGACGGCAACTACCCGCACCCAATTCCCGGTATAACCAAAGCCTTGTAGAGATATCTAACCTCTGAGCAGAACAGTCAGATACTGTGGATTTAAAGATAGTAGGAAGAGACTTGCCCCACCGATGTGATGTGGGTACTATATGGCTTTATGCTTTATTACATACGTGTCAAGTCATAGCAGAGCGACGGTTGCTGAAATTTATATAAAGGGGTCCTATTATGAGTAGAAAAGGAATCACTCGTCGTCAATTCATTAAGGGCACGGCTGCTTTGGCCGGCGCCACTTTATTGTCATCTTGTAATATTGGTCCTTTAGCCAAAGGACGCAAGCCTACGGCTGTGGATCAGGTCACCCTGGGCAAGACAGGGTTGAAGCTGAGCCGGCTTGGGTTCGGTACCGGCAGCAGGGGCGGCAGCGTTCAGCGAGCTCTGGGAGCTGATGGATTTAACAGGCTGATACGGTATGCGTATGATCAGGGGATTACGTATTTCGACACAGCAGAGAGCTACAGCACCCACACAATGGTCGGCGAGGCGATCAGGGGCCTCCCACGGGATAAGCTGTTCATCCAGTCCAAGATGCCCGGGGTTCCCGAGAAGCCTCTGGAAGTGCTCGATCGCTATCGCAAGGAGCTTGGTGTCGATTACATCGACAGCCTGCTGGTCCACTGTGGATTCACGGCCGACTGGGACGAGGAACGCAAAAGGCTGCTGGATGCCTTCGAAGAAGCCAAGGCCGGGAATATCATACGCGCCCACGGTGTCTCGTGCCATTCTCTGCCTGCCTTGACGAAAGCTGCCCGGTTGGATTGGGTTGACGTCAATCTGGTGCGGATCAATCCGCAGGGCGCCCACATTGATACCACGGTCGAGCAATGGGATGCCGAGAGTGATGCATCTTATTTGCCTTCGGTACTGGAGCAAATCAAGGTCATGCGCCAGAACCGCCATGGTGTCATTGGCATGAAAATCATCGGAAACGGCGATTTCACAAAGCCCGAGGACCGCGAGAAGTCCATACGCTTCACAATGCAGTCAGGTTTGGTGGACGCGGTTGTGATAGGCTTCAAGAGTACCGCGGAAGTCGATGAGGCCATTTTGCGTATCAATAGTGCTCTTGCCCGGACCGCGTAAAACCGCAGTGCAGTAGTAGCCTGTTAAAAGCTTTACTTACGAAATGGCGGGACCAAGAACACTTTTATATAGCCCCCACCCCGCGCGGTGGTGGTTACCCAAATTCGCCTGACTCGCAGGCGAACAAACGCCACGCCCACCCTCGCCTCAATGCCTGTTAGCACCCGCCACTGTCGGGGGTTGCTTGCCCCGCACGAGGGTGGCAGCCTCAAGCGCAGCTTGGGGATGGTTTGCAAACGAAGACTTACTACCTGTTATTTTGTTTTGAAAATTGGAATTTTGGCAATTTGCTCGCACCTGTGGTAACGCGAGTACAGGTGATATTGTTTAGGATTTAGTATTTTGCCGTTCTTTTTCCTTTCCCTTTTCCTTTTTCTTTCCAATTCTCTAATCTCTAATCCGCTAAAATTATGTTTGCCTTTCCTCTTCTTTTGTGTTATTTTCTGTCCCTAAAGGCGTGAGGCGAACATCTTGAAGAGTGCAGCGAATCTAGTTTAGTCCCTCTATATACCACCACGAAAAACGCACATAAACACGGCTCAAATCGACGACCTCAGGTCAACCTATAGTTAGAGGTACTTATTTTTTAAATATTGTGTAGGACAAGCAGTATTTTCTTGCAAATCTTGCTCCTGTCGTGTAGATTCCTCGTAGCGGATATGCGGACAGAGAAACGGCAACAGGATTCTTATACGTTGATTATATGGCCAGTAGTTATACAACAGTCTATTTTACCACGGCCTTCTAATTGAAGAACTTCGGAACAGAAGGATATATTGTAATGGAAACGCAAACTGAAATTACCACGAAAGAGATATCTTTCATCGACGACATCGATTTCAGAAATATTTTGTATGATCGATTGAATGAAATAGATAGAGTTTTTACAGTCAATGCAAACTACAGCACCATTTTTCTATCGATCAGCACCTTAGAAGGCATATTCAAACATCTTGCTGAAATCTTTTGGGACGATATCAAAATATTAATTAGTTATCCCACTTTCCCAAAGGGAAAACGAAAACCATTTAATAAGATTTCAATAGATGAATTTTACATTCTTTTGAGTGAAATTAGCATATTACCTAAAATTGAAGAACTGGAGAAAGTATATAAGCTTTTTAAAGACTATAGGAACTTCATTCACCCCCAAGCACAAAAGAAAAAAGCCTGGGCTATTGATTTAGGCCAAGCCCAAATGGCTCTGGGATTGCTTAACGCAACACTTAGTTGTCTGTCTCAAAACATATTCATAGGTAAAGATATTTACCAAAAGGTCGCCGGTAGTCCTGACTACGATAACGACCATGTTCTCCATCTGAACTTGGATCGTACAAGTTTGCATTCATTTGTTACTACTAAGTCTACCGTAGCAGAGAGATTTTCTTTGTCTTTCGATCTGGAACTACCGGCTAACTCGATATTCAATTTTGTTTTTAATTTCAAAGATGACGGCGATTTCAAGATGTTGCGACTCGATAACAGGCGTCATCCGGATAAACCGAATTGTCTTCTTCGTTGCAACCAGAGATACTTTTGGATACCGATTAAGGTTGCAAAAGACAGATGCCCACCTTTATCCAAGACGATTTTTCCAGTCAAAATAGAGATCGACAAATCAAATAAGCTTTTCCGATTTATGGTTGACGGAAAAGAATATCAGTTTGTAGATAACAAGGGGAAGACTTCAGATTTGTTCGCCGAATTCACCCCTGGTCTAAAGGTAGGCTTCTTTAATGAGAATAGACCTGTTAAACTACGCAATATTGAATCGAAATAATTTCATAACCATTCCTTAAAGCTCATTGCGTTTTCCCTCACACCCCCGCCACCCGACTACCCTCTCAAACTCCAAATAACCACAAATTCTCAAACAGCATACTAATCCCCCTATATACCACCACGAAAAACGCATGTAAACACGGCTCAAATCGAAGAACTCAGGGGAACCAAAAAAGTGCATTTTTGGCCGTTTTTTCGTTGGTTAAATTCGTGTAAATCCGTGTTAATCCGCGTCTAACAAGAACCGTTCTTAGCCAGCTTCTGAAAAAGGCCGTTTCGATGGCCTTGTGGACGAAAGCAAGTCTCTGTGGCGAAAGCCTGCTTTCAGAACAGAGCTTGCCGAGAACACCAAGCTGGCTAAAACATAATCCGTGTAATCTGTGAAACTTGTCCTGAGCGAAGCCTGCCCTGCTTGCCCTCCGAAGCCTCGGCGAAGGTGGGAGCATGTCCGAATGGGTCGAATGGATCTGTTGTTGTGGCCGTTAAGATAGGTAAAATATCAGGTGCAAATCCCCCGCTACTCGCCTTCGCGGGTATGACCAAAAAAATTTGCCTTTTTTTCATTTTTTTGTTGATTATGTTTGATATTATATTATAATACGCTTATGTTAGCTAATAGGCTAACATAAACCGCCAGCAGGCGATAGATATAGCGGAGAACCGCACGTTTTCGTATCAGCAGATACACGCCAAAAAGCATCGTTCGTAAATAACGAAGTCGCAGCAAAGCGAAGATCCGCCGTCTTATGGCGAAACCAAATTAACCATATTAACTAAATTAACCAATTACCAATCGTGAGCATCGAGAAATTAACTTTAGCTCATTTTAGGCACTTTAGCTCACTCTTCACTAAATTACCTGCCTATAAGGCAGCAGATATTTACGTGCCTATAAGGCACTACATCTGTCGAGGACCCTCTACAAATCAGCCCTTTTTATGCAAAACAAACCCAATCTTGTCCGCCGTAGGCGGATTGCAAATGAACGTAAGTTCTATTTTAACAACGGATTATGAAAATAAATTCAATTGGACACTTGGTCAAAACAAACCCAATTCAAACCCAATCAAACCCAATTTCCGTAAATCCCAAATGAATGTAAACCCACTTATAACAAAGGATTACGGAAAAAAAGATGATTTCGTAGTCCGAATAAACAAACCCAATTTCCAAAATGCCAAAAATGAACGTAAACTTATATGTTATAGAGGATTATGAAAATGAAACCGCCTTCCGGCCCAAAAAAACAAACCCAAACAAACCCAATTTCCGATTTGCCAATTCGGCAGGATACATTGTAAAATAGAGGCCGGCAGAGACTACAGCTTCATCCGAACAAGCAGAGCGAAGCCAAAGTATATAATCAGGAGTAAGCGGGGATTGGGAGATTGCAAGCTAAGGTGAAATATGGAAACCAATAGCGGTAAAAAAGCAAAGCTTTGCGTCAGTCAGCAGCATCCCGAGGACGAGCTAAAAGAATATCAGGCGAAATTCAAGGCTCTGTTCGACAATGTTTGCAGCGGAGTGGCAATATACGAAGCGAGAAACGACGGTGAAGATTTTGTTTTTGTGGATTTTAACGCAGCGGCCGAAGAGATAGACCACATCAAAAAAGAAGAGCTGATAGGTAAAAGCGTCACTGAGGTCTTTCCCGGAGTCAAGGAGTTCGGCCTTTTTGAGGTTTTTCAACGAGTGTACAAGACGGGCACGCCGGAACACCACCCTATTTCAGTATACAAGGATGAAAGGATCGCAGGCTGGCGTGAGAACTATGTATATAGATTGCCGTCAGGGCAGATTGTGGCTATATATGACGATGTTAGCGCGCGTAAACGTACCGAATTAATGACTCGGATGACTGACCAGTGCTTCCGCGCTATCGCAGACTATACTTATGATTGGGAGGTCTGGGTCGGTCCGACCAGCCGAGTTCTGTGGACGAATCCGGCGGTAAAGCGTGTCACCGGCTACAGCGTAAAAGAGCTTACGGCTATGTCGGATTACCCAATATGTGTCGTTTACGAGGAAGACCGTGAACGGATAGGCAGAGCTTTTCGGTCGGCCCTGAAAGGCAGTACGGGCAACGATGTCCAGTTCAGGATAGAGCGCAAGGATGGTAAGATAATCTGGGCGGCGATGTCCTGGCAGCCGATATACGACGACAAAGGCAATTCGCTGGGACACCGCGAGAGCATTCGGGACATCACCGCACACAAAGAGGCTGAACAAGCGCTGGAAAAGGCTGGGCAGGAAAAAAAGAAGGAGGTTCCTGAATAATAGTGAGGATGATTGAATAGGGTCTCAGCACCTGAAGGCCGTTGAGCTAACGCTTTAAACTCGGCTCGATAATGAATGTAGATACTCTTCGATGTTGGTGTAACCATCTCCGTCAAGGTCGCCATTCCCATCAGAAGCTTCCCCTGGATCCAGCCCCATCTCCAATTCCCAATCGTCCGGCATACCATCATGATCAGAATCAATTGGCGGACTCCCACTTGCGAGTTTGGGATAGCCACCGACGTCGTCCGGGGAATCGATAATTGAGCCGCTCTCCTTCTTCACATCGTTCACTACGCGACTATCAATCGCATCGCGCTGTGGTGTTGTCGCCCCTGCTCCTGCCAGCACTTTGTCCAGTGACTCGGCGGCACTGTCCGTAGTAACAGGGGCAGTTGTGAATTTGGTGAAGCTGCGATACTTTTCCGGTGCGATGCCTTTCTCTCCCCAGCCGAAGCCGACAAGCGCCCAGTCATCCATGTTCGGGTCGGGACGATGCGGGCCAATATTGTCTTCCACGTAAATCCTGGGATTAGCTTCGGGGAAAAGGATTTCGTACGGGCCTCTCTGAGTCGATGGCCCTGGAATGAAGTAGTTCCCGATGAAGTTCAGGAAAGTATTCGAGTCGTAGTCACTTATCTCGGCCGGCAGCACTCCCCAGTTATAGATGACGTTGTTCACAATGTCGTGGGTGCCTCCCTGGGAGATTAGCGGATTACGGAAATCATTGTGCGCCAGAAGGTTATGGTGCATCGATACGTGGTAGGAGCTGTCCCCGATAAGCACTCCGGCACTATGCGTGCGTTTGCGGTGACGGCTTCTGTTCAGCGCTTCGCTTATGATACACCACGAAATAGTAATATCGTGCGCACCGTACCAGGTGCTGACGGTCTCATCTTCCCCCCAGCTCGCCGAGACGTGGTCCACCACGATGTTATAGGCATCGTCGTTCTGCCCTGCGTACTTGCCCAAGATACTAATCGCATCGTTTATATCGGCATCGACCGGACCTTTATTCCCCGGCCGCACGCGAATATGTTGGATAAGCACATCGTGTGTCATAATCGCAATGCCGGCACCTTTAATGCAGACTCCGCCCCCCGGAGCAGTCTGGCCCGCGATGGTCACAAACGGATAGGGAATTTGCAGCTCCGACTTAAGCTCGATGATTCCTGAAACACGAAAGACGATAATGCGAGGGGAAGGATTATTGATAGCCGCTCGCAGAGTTCCCGGCCCATCGTCCGCCAATGAAGTTACTTCTATCACCTTACCTCCCCGTCCGGCGATGGTTCGGGTGCCAAAACCTTCAGCGCCGGGGAATACAGGCAATCCAACCTGCGGCTCAACAGGTCTCGGTGTGCTTGGGTTCTTTGGAGTTTCCGGCTTCAGTGCGTTGATGACCATGGGGATGCCGATGAGCACGATAAAACCCGCCAGAAGGATTGTACCCATTATTGTAAATACCCAGCCTGATGAGCGATTCTGTTTTTTGTGAGTCATTTTCACACCCAGATAAATAGCCGCCATAGGACACAGGCTCATAGCTGCCCATATAACAAGCGGCCCGGGGAATTTCATCAGATAGGCATCGAAGATGTTGGCGACCCTGAAGTAAAAGAGCAGCAAAAGAATCCAGAGAAGTAACGGAATACTGAGTAGAAATAGACCTGTCTTTATATGTTTTAATGGTGTTTTCATAAAGTTACCCCGGAGCCCTAATGATTGACATTAACATATTCGGCTGCAATCTTATCGTCGGTTCTTTCAACCCAGCCTTGCAAAAGCTGACGATGTGTATCCAGGACATCTTTGTAGCTCTCGACCTCAGCGAGGTTCTTCATTTCACTTGGGTCATTTTTCAGGTCTATTAGTTGTTCGCGGTGTCTACCTGAATCGTAAATACAGTACTTGAAGCGGCCTGTCGTCAGCATTCTTCCGTTCTGACTCTCTGAGACAACGAAATCACGCCATTCTTTATTATCTTTTCCCTGCGCCAAAGCTCGCAGGCTCCTGCCGTGCAGTCCTTCAGGCGTTTCTATGCCTGCGTAATCGCAAAGGGTGGGAAGAAGGTCGAGACCGTTGGAAACCAGATGTTTATCATCAACCATGCCCTGAGGAATCACGCCCTTGTAACTCATTATGAATGGAACGCGCGCGGATTCCTCATAAAGCACCGACTTGTGCTCCATTTTGTGTGCAGAGTCCATGTCACCGTGGTCGCTGGTAAAGACTATCAGGGTGTTGTCTTCCAATCCCGCTTCTCGTAGTGCATTCAGCACTGTCCTTATTTCCTTGTCAACCATTTCGGTCAATCGGCAATACGCCCAGCGGTGCAGACGCCATTGATTCTGAGTCCACTTCTCGCGGGCATGTGCCCGGAAAGACCTTGCATTCACAAACTTTTGTGCTATGCACTCCGGCTCGCCTTCCGGCACTCCATGATTTGCGGGCAGCGGAGGGCAGTTCGCCTCCACAAAAGCGCTGATGTCACCGGTCTTTCGCGCACGATCCAGCACAGCCTCGCAAATTTTTGAATCCATGTTGGCTACCGGGGCTTTTCCCTGTGTGCGGTTGAAATCATTAATAGCCATATAGCAAATATCGTGTGGATTGATGAATGAGGCGAACAGGAAGAATGGTCTTGTGTGCTTTCCCTTGATGAATTTCGCGCAGGCATCGGCCAATCCCTGGCGCCGGTCTCTGGTTAGATTTCGATACCCAAGGTTCTGCACACCTTTCATCTTCTGCGGCAGGTGAACCTTGCCCCCATAGACTGTTTCGTAACCGGCCTTCTTAAAAAGGCGGCCGAGCGACTGTTCTATCATAACATCGGTCACGGCAGCCCGTTTAGAGTCATTGTTCTGACCCATGCCTATGGCGCTGGGCATAAGACCTGTCTGCAGACTGAACCGGCTCGGTACACAAACTGGGTTGCAGGCATAGGCTCTTTCAAACCTGATGCCCGAAGCGGCAAGTCGGTCCATCGCCGGCGTTTTAAGCCATTTATTTGACGTGCAGCTCATCATGCCTGCGTGCTGTTGGTCGGTCATAATGAAAAGGATATTAGGCCTTTTTCCCCTTGGACTATCCTCAGCTGATATTAACCCTCCGAGCATTAGTCCGATTGCACCGGCGGCTGTCGCTGTGATGAATTCTCGTCTTTTCATTCTTTTATCCAAAGTCTAACTCAATTGTCTGCTTTCTGAATTTCGAATATGTTCTGCCGAATTGCCGACGTCACGCCTACCATTCAATGATAATCCTTTCCGTTAAGACTGCGAACGACAGATGCCTGCCAGGATTCGAGTTCGGATTTCATGGAGTTCACCCGGTCAGTATCCCGGGTGACAAGGTCCTTTTGCTCTGCAGGGTCTTCTGCAAGATTATACAGCTGAAGTTTAACGTTTGCCTTCTTGTCCTGGATACGATGAAGCTTCCAGGGCCAGTCGAGCCATGCGGCGTGCCCTGGAAAACTGTCTTCCGGATATAGCCTGCTGATTTCGCCTGCATCTAAGCGCAATCGAAAGGTCTCGCTGCTTTCTTTACCTGCCTTCTGAACCTCGAGCAGCTCAGACATCCACTCCTGGCTCGGCGTTTTGATTCCACGGGTAGGATGATTCCAGAAACCCATCGGTTTCGGCCGAGCGTTCATCTTGCCGTTTATCAGTCGAACCAGACTGATTCCGTCCAGCGGCGGTTGCTTCTCCAGCCGTACACCTGCAATCTCAAGAAGCGTAGGGTAAATGTCCGAGGTATTGCAGGGTACATTCGTGTTCCATGGTTTCGGAATTCGCGCAGGCCATTCAAGAATAGCAGGGACACGAAGGCCGCCTTCGTAGATATTGCCCTTGTTTCCACGCCCGCCTGTCGTTCCTACTTTTGGAAGCCCTCCGTTGTCACTGCAATACCAGAGAATCGTGTTCTTGTGAATACCGAGAGTTCTCAGCCCCTTGCGAAGCTTGCCAAAGGCGCGATCCATACCGGTTATCTCGCCGTAGAAGTGTTGTAGCTTCTTATCCTGGTCGGCATAGACAGCACGGTCCTCTTCGATCGCCTGGTGCGGCCCATGTGGAGAGCCGAACCAGACCACCGCTAAAAATGGTCGCAGCCCCCCAAAATGCTTGCCGATAAATTCCAGGGCGGCGTTCACCGTAACCATTGAGCTTTCGCCTTTGGTCTGAACGGCCACGCCTTCCCGGCTGAGAATAGGGTCATTGTCGAAAAAGTTCGGAGCCGAGAACCATTCATCGAACCCGCTCGCGCCGGGATTGACGGGGCTGCCCTTACGCACCGAGCCAAGATGCCACTTGCCGAAGTGCCCGGTGACATATCCTGCCATCTTGAGGGCTTCGGCGATAGTGATTTCCTGCGGGCGAAGCGTGTGGCCCCATTGGAAGCATCCGAAACGGTTTGGATGACGGCCCGTCATAACACTCCCACGCGTAGGTGAGCAGACCGGCGCGGCGGCGTAGAAGCGGTCGAAACGCAAGGCAGAGGCGGCCATGGCGTCGAAGTTTGGAGTCTTGATGACCGGATGACCGTTGTAGGCCATATCGCCCCAGCCCTGGTCGTCGGCCATGCAGAGGACAATATTGGGTTTTCTGGAAAATCCGGTGCCCGAAGTCGAGATGCATCCCGCCACGGCAAGACAGACGCCCGCACCGGCCGCTTTCAAAAACTCACGACGTTCCATTTGTGGAACGTCCACAATCTCTACTTTCTTCGCAGATGCCCCCGCTTGTTGCCGGCGGGGGTTAAGTTCCTTTTTGAAATCAATCTTTGTCATTAATATCTCCTCTTGAAAGGTCTAACGATGCGGCTCATCGGCGCTGCATTTTATACGGTTCAACTATAATACGGCAGCTATTTTGTCAAGGGAGAAAATGACCTTGGCATGGGCCTGCCCCCGCTTGTTGCTGGCGGGGGATGCCCAGGAACATCCCAAAATATTTATAATTTCCCCTTGATTGTATGGTCAAATGACCATATATTGTAATAAGATTGTTTGAAAGGGCGATTATGGAACCCCTTACAGAAAAACAGCAAAAAGTGTTCGAGTTTGTTGAGAAACGGCTGCAGGATAATAGGCCGCCGAGTCAGAGGGAAGTGGCGGAGCACCTTGGCCTTGCTCAAAATGCAGCTTATCAGCTTATCAACTATCTCAAGAAAAAGGGATATTTGGTGGATTTAGGCGGCCATCGAGGACTCAGACTATCCAGGGAATATCTCGAAAAGAAAAGGCAAACTGACGGCGTTCCTGTTGTGGGCAGAGTGGCTGCGGGCGAGCCGATATTAGCCCAGGAAAATATCGAAGGATACATAGACCTGAAAGATTTGTTCGGCCGGTCTAAGAATAGATTTATTCTAAAGGTCGTCGGTGATAGTATGGCTGATGAAGGTATTATGGATGGTGACTACGTGGTGATACAGCCCCGCCAAAAAATCGAAAATGGCCAAATCGGTGTGGTATTGCTGGATGATGAAGCTACCGTTAAAAGAATATATTTCCAGCGGGGCCGAATAGCACTTGAGCCGGCCAACAAAGCAGCAGGATATAAAACTAAATATATAAGACGGGGCGATAAAAACGTTCGTATAATTGGTAAGGTAACAGGTTGTTTCAGAATGCTGTGAACCCCGCCCATAGGATGGGCGGGGTGAATAGGAGCAATAATGTCTGGTCAGATTTACATAGGCATAGCGGGCTGGTCTTATCCGGATTGGAAGGGAATTGTGTATACAAGCTCAAAGATTGACCAGCTTGAATATGTAAGCAGGTTTGTGGACTGTTTGGAGATTAACAGCACTTTTTACCGGCCGCCGTTTGAAAAAACCACAAAATCATGGCTCCAGAAAACTTCAAAACGCCCGGATTTTTTCTTCACCGCCAAGCTGCACCGAAGCTTCACCCACGAAGGCAAGATCGATGCGGAAATCATAAGGCATTTTCATAAAGGCTTTGAACCTTTCCTCGAAGCGGGCAAGCTTAGGCATCTGCTGATTCAATTCAGATATGACTTTGATGATACTAACCGGAATCGACACCATTTAACTGAAATAATAAAAAGTTTTTCTAAGGCCTTTAGTTTGGCGGTAGAGGTAAGGCACAAATCATGGCAAATGCCGGATGCCCTGGATTTCCTGGAGCAGCTTGGAGTTACAGTCTGCAACCTTGATTATCCAACTACCTGGAACTCGTTTGACATGCAGCAATGCACCGTAGGCAGAAATGGTTATTTCAGGATGCACGGCAGGAATGCGGAAAAATGGTTTAGCAAGGCCGGCAGAGATGAGACTTATGACTACTATTACAATGAAGATGAGCTTACTCAAATAAAACAGAGGGTCGGTGAATTAGCCAAAGCACTTAAAACACTCACTGTTATTGCTAACAATCATTATCGAGGTGCTGAGCTTGCCAACGCCCTTGAGCTAAAGGCCTTAATCACCGGCCAAAAACAACCCGTTCCCGAAGGACTTTTGAGAGCTTATCCGAACCTGACAAGGATTGCTTCAAATAAGCAGCTTTTTTAATATGACCAGTGTAATCAGGATATGAAGACCAAAGCCGAAGTAATCTATATGCCGGATTTGTCGACAAAGTATCGGCAATCTTTGTTTGAGGCGGTGGTGTCGGCGGGATTTCCATCACCGGCTGCTGACTATGAGGAAGACAAGCTCGACTTAAACAGGTATTTGATTAAAAATCCGGCGGCAACATTTTTTGTAAGGGTTACCGGCTATTCTATGATGGGGGCCGGGATTTATTCGGGCGACCTTCTGGTGGTTGACCGCAGTCTTGAACCGAGAGACAAAAGCGTGGTGATTGCGGTCATAGATGGTGAGCTGACCGTCAAAAGAATAAGAATAGGGAAAAAGAAAATAACTTTAGAGCCGGAAAACGAAAACTACTCTGTTCAGCAAATCACCGAAGATACCGACTTTCAGGTCTGGGGAGTAGTTACCAATGTGATACACGCATTATGAAAGGGTTCCCGCCTTGCGGGGTTCCAAAGAGATATTTGGCTTAGTTGATTGTAATAACTTCTATGCCTCCTGTGAGCGGGTATTTAACCCGAGGCTCCAAGGCAGGCCGGTAGTTGTATTATCGAACAACGACGGTTGTGTTGTGGCCCGCTCAAATGAAGCGAAGGCATTGGGTATAGGTATGGGGGTTCCGGCATTTGAAATTGAGGAGATTATAAGAAAAAATGGTGTTGAGGTCTTTTCGTCAAACTACGCCCTTTATGCCGATATGTCCGGTCGTGTTATGGAAACTCTATCGGCCTTTACGCCTGATATGGAGGTATATTCAATTGACGAAGCATTTCTGAACCTTGCCGGTTTTAACTGCTCTTTGACGGATTATGGCCGAAAGATATGGAGAACTGTCAAACAGTGGACAGGCATGCCGGTAACTGTGGGTATAGCCCGAACGAAAACTCTGGCAAAGATAGCTAACAGGGTCGCTAAAAAATCTGCTAAAGCAAACGGAGTATTGGACCTGACCGATTCTCCTTATCTGGACAGGGTTCTGACTGAGACTCCGGTGGAAAAAGTGTGGACGGTAGGTATAAAATCCGCCCTGAAATTAAAAGGCGCAGGTATCAAAACCGCTCTTGCCTTTAGGGATGCGGATATTGGCTGGATTAGACAAAAATTCGGAGTGGTAGGGGTAAGGACTGTTTATGAGTTACGTGGTATTAGCTGTTATCCGTTAGAGCAAAATCCGCCTGTAAAAAAATCGATCGCGGTCTCACGTATGTTTGGAAAGCCGGTAGAATCCGCTGAAGAGTTAAAAGAAGCCATTGCAAGTTACGCATCAAGGGCGGGCCAGAAGTTAAGGGGACAGGGGTTGGCTGCCGGTGTAATGACGGTTTATGTTACAACCAGCCGTTTTATCGAGAATAGATATTTTAATTCTCATACGGTTGAGTTTGCTGCTGCTACCAGCGATACGATAGAGCTGATTCGCAACGCCTGCCGATGTATTGACAGGTTATATCGTAAGGGCTGTGCATTCAAGAAATGTGGGATTATATTCAACGCTCTTGTGCCTGAAAACCAGGCTCAAAAGGCCCTGTTTGATAACGTTGACAGATTAAAGTCTCAGCGGCTGATGCGGGTGATAGATTCCATAAATACCAGGTTAAACAGCCCCTTGCAGTGGGCAGCGGAAGGTTTAGCCCAACCGTGGAAGGTTAAATTCAAAAGACGTTCCTGCCGATATACGACCCGCTGGGATGAGCTTCCTGAAGTAGCTTTTGCCGTAAAGGCATCCTGTGGAGTGCCCATCAACAATTTGACGCAGAGCAATAGCCTAACCATAGTTTCCTAATTTACTAAGTCAAGTTGTCCCCTTTGTTTCGGTTTGCCATCGCCCCCTTCAATGGACCGACTCGTCGAGATTGATTTAAATTAGCCGGGAATTTTCCTCTTCATCCTACGCTAAGTGTCTCGCAGCGTCGCAAACTGTCGCGTATAACCGGCGTTCTGTCGGATTTGGTCGTGATACCGAGGGTACATGCCGACAATCACGCCATCGATCGGCTTGAGATGCTCGAAGGCGAATTTGAACGCCGCCTCGACTTTGTAGTCGTGGTCGCACATCCTGCCGGCCGCCAGGATCTTGAAGCCCAGACAAGGCTGGTCGAGTTGCCGAACCACTTTCGTCATGGCGAGGGGGTCCGAGGCGAAGAACGGGTAGCCGACCTGGACAGTGACCACCGGCGTTTTTTCCAGCTCCTCCGGAGTCCTGGTTAGGTAATAAAAGCACGTCATGAATAGATCGACCTGCCAGCCTTCGTCGGCGATTTGCTTGATGCAATCGGGATTGTGTGCCGAAACGCCCGCCAGCACACCGGCGTCTTGGACACGTTTCACAAAATCGTGGACCTCCCGGCTCTTACCCTCCCGGAACAGCCTGTCGGTGACCCCTCCGTGATGGACAATGGCGATTGGCTGAGTGTCCTGAACCACCTTCTCAATCGAAGTGCGCCCCGATGCGCCGGAGTGAAGGCAGATGAACTTCATCTTCGATCCGCGCTGCCGGAGTGTTTGCAGGACACCGGCCATTTGTTCCGGGCGACTGAACTGGTGGGTATTGATGCCCTCACGTTCGCACGTCCAAAGGAATTCGACTATTCGCTCGGGTGTGAAATACTCTTGCATGTGCCGGTCCATCACGGGGCCCATATATGAGTATCCGTTGATGGGATTCGAGCCGGCGATCAGCCGGGTAACGCGGTGGTCACCCAGACGTATTGTGGGCAGCAGCGGCGCGGGCGAGGTGGCCTCCGCAGATGGAGTATGTTCTGCCCGGCACGTGTTGCCAATAGCCAGCGCCGAGCCGGTTGCAGCCGCCGAAAGCCCCAAGAGAAACTCCCTACGCCCAATCGCTTGTGCTTCATGTATGTCTGAATCCATGTTACTCTCCTAAAACCCTAAATACAGCACTCGGCCGCCATTCAAGGACCTGTCCCGATATAATGTGAGCAGACTCCATTACTCTTGCTTGTTCTCTATTCGAGTGGCAGTTGCTATAAAAAAATCTGACCTGCTTGTCATCGCAGGTTTCACATACAGTTAAAACGCGGTGCCGATTGTACTATCTTACCGCTCTGAGTACCACAAGAAATCTTTGTTGTAGTGAGCAAATACTCATCAGGCGCTAAACTGTTATGTTCTCAAGGTTTTGGCCTTGGTGTTAATATATTGTGTGTAAGTTTTGTTGACGATGGGGAGGTTGTTGTGATAGACTGACTTTGGTTGATACGTATTGTGTGTGCATTGACATGGCCGATAGCGCGAACAAATCTCTTGAGGACTACCCGCGATACCTGGAGCCTGGGTTTACGCCTTTCGATCCGCTTGAATTAGCAAAACAAACTGAAGAGATTGTCTGCAACGGCGACCGCCGCAAGTACACAAAGTTCTCCTGTCCACGTATGTACGGCGGCATCGCGACAGGATATGCTTGCGGATGTTGCCTGCGCTGCATCTTCTGCTGGGTACATTGGAGCAGAGACTTCCCTGAAAAGTACGGGAGCTTCAAGTCCCCGGATGAGGTTTTCGATGAGCTTAGTCGCAGAGCACGCAGGAAGAGGGTAAAGCAGCTCCGCATCTCTGGAGCAGAGCCCACGCTGGGCAAGTCACATCTTCTTAAATTGCTGGAGCTTGTGGAAAAGTCAACGTTCCGGCTCTTTATCCTCGAAACCAACGGCATCCTGCTCGGCGCGGACCAGGACTATGCGCGTCAAATTGCTGCTTTCAAAAAGGTCCACACCCGTGTTGCTCTCAAAGCTGGAACGCCCGAGGCCTTTACGAGAAAGACGGGGGCTAAGCCTGAGTTTTTTGAATTACCATTACAAGGTATAAAGAATTTGCTGAGCGCCGGGGCAAGTTGTCACGTTGCGGCTATGAGCGCCGACCCACGGTTTATGACAAAAGAGGAACGGAAGAGTCTGTTTGAACGGCTTTCGGCGATACACCCAGCCTTGCTGAGCAATCTGGAGGAGGAGATAGTCACTCCCTATCCTGCGGCACGCCAGAGGTTACTATATGCAGGTGTTAAGGTGGATTGCGAGCAATCCCGAACGTAGGGGCGGTTCGCGAACCGCCCTAACCCGAACCATATATACGCTATACGCTTCTGAGTTTACCCTGAGCGCAGGGAGTTTACCCAGAGTTTATCCCCGAGAGCCCCCCCTTGACTCGCAGCATGGGAATGTAAGCTCACTTGCTTTTCTGCAGGGGGCCGGGGGTCTAATTAGTGCGGTATCCAGATTAGCATTTCAGGGTTTTTACTAAAAAGCGGGGAAGGGTAAAAGGTTATATGATACTATACTTTTTTACAAATATTTATCAACATACTGATGTAAGTTAGCGTTGTGAACGTTCAATAGAATCAAAACGGGTTAATCCTGTTCAAATTTAACAATGTTGAATTTCCTCATTATCATCATTCGGATTAAGGCAGTATGTGAAAATATACCGTCTTTGTAATAATCGGATTCTTTTGGCAATTCTTCTTTAACTGCTTCGAGATTTTCATTAATGAAATTCAATAATTCAGAGGTTTTTTTAATCTTACAGTTTGAAAGTTCTTCCAGCAAATCAGAGTATTCTTCGGTAAAATCAGGTCTTGTTATGGGTACGTAATCAGTCATAATCTTTCTTAGTAAATCTACATTTAACGGTTCATCTTGAACGTCTGGTTTTGTTTCTTCAACATACGCATCGCGTTCACTAAGTACTCTTTCAAACTCTAAATCAACCGTTTCGAGAAACGCCGATACACGATAGATTGAACGCCTTACGGTCTTGGGTACATTATCTTCTTGCTTATATTGTAAATTATGAGAAGCAGCAGCCCATATATGTTGAGCTATGGTTTTGACTTGTATTTCAGCTTTGTATTCGGCAAAGTCGCTAAGGGTGGGAGTAGATAGCCATTTCTCTGGTAACATGATAACATAGTGATAGGATTGATAACCAAACTGAGATTCCCCAAGACGTGAGGCAGTATCTTCTTGTTCAATTATTTCAAGGTTTTCTTCAATTAGTTCTCTACATTTTTCGAGGTCACGCTTAAACAGAAAAATCAACCTAATCCCCACCAAATCATTCAATTCAAGGATGTCCTTCAACTTCAGGTTAATTCTTTCTATCTTTCCACTTATAGAAGACCAGCTTTTCACACGGCTTTCAATAGGAACTGCCAATGTGATAAGATTCTTAGCCATAAGCTCCTTGATTTGTTCCACAAGAGCAGATCGAAGCCTTTCTGCAGAAGCCTGCCTGTTTTCATAGTCTATTTGTAATTCGAACTCATCGCTTTTGTCAGTAGTCATTTCAGTTTACAACTCCCGAAAAAAATCGCTCCTATATCATACCATTGGCCTACCAATAAATGCAACAATCAAAGCCCAAGAAATAAAGGTTTTCATTGCAAAAGAAACCATAATTCACGATAATCAAAATACTGGAACTGGCGGTAGATACAATATAGTCGTATAAATATTTTTCCAAGGAAAGAATTTGCATGACTAATATAAAATACCTTGTATCACATTCTATGATTGGTTTGATTCGCCTTTATCAGTCGATGGCACCCTCTTGGATTCGGAATTGTTGTCGTTATACACCAAGCTGTTCACAATATGCTATTATGGTGATTAATGAATATGGCCCTATCAAAGGATTCTTCTTATCCTTGTTTAGAGTGCTAAGGTGCATACCTCCATTTGGAGGAATTGATTGGCCAATTCTAAATAGGAAAGGAAATTATAATGACTTTGATAAGCTGTCCAGAGTGTAAGAATGAGATAAGTTCTCAAGCAGAGGCTTGTCCGAAATGTGGCTACAGTCTAAAGAAACGTAGCGAAAAGAAGTCAAGCTCAGGATGTGCTGTGTCCTGCCTTGTAATGCTTATCCTTTTTATCATCTTGATAGCTTTTGGTTCTTTTTATGATTCCGACTCTGGAAGGTCAAGTTCATCCAGTTCAAATACTACTACCTCACTATTCGATGATGAAGGACTAAATAGACCTTCACGCAGTGAACCTTCACGCAGTGATTTTAAAATTTTGAGTCTCAAGGGAGTTTGGAGAGAATACACAGGACTTGTAGCAATTGGAGAGATTAAGAACGAAGGGGATATAGCTGCTGGGGTAGAAATAGAAGTCATTGCACGCGACAAGAATGGTATTTTGGTTGATTCTTCTCGGTTTTGGCCAAACAGCATTAGTAATATTTTCCCAGGTGAAACTTGTGGAATTGATTTTCCAATAACAGAAGATAGAAGTGCTGAAACAATTGAAGCTAAAGTAATCAGCGTAAATATTTGGCGATAGAGAGAAACACCGTAACTTTCATTGAAAGTGTGATAAATGGAATTTTGGTTAGGGTTGCTAATCCTTTTTTGTATAGCGTTGGTAGCCGAAACGTTGATATGGAATCTCACAAAAATACCTCAAAATTAAGAAAATTATTGAAAAGGTGGAAAATGAAAAAATGATGGCTTTTACTATGGGTCATGGAAATAAGATTGATAGTAATATTGCCCCTTGTCCTTTCTTTCTCACACGAACTATCAAAAACACTCCCTTCACTCTGCTACCATCTCAAACTCCAAATAGCCACAAATTCTCAAACACCACATCTAATCCTCCTATATCCCACCACGAAAAACCGCTCTAAACACGGCTTAAATTGATGAACTAAGCCGGGGCAGGTTTGACTTAATGATTTTGGGTTCAGGTAGTTTGGGGCTTGTTTCGCTTTTCCACGACTTCTAATAAGCAAAGTTATTATCAGTACCAATACAATGAGAAAAATATATTCCATTAGTAAGAATTCTATTTTTCGTATTTTTTTCCTCCAGTTGACCACAGGTAAAGCGTTTCCGAATAACTAAATCTGAAAATTTCTCTTTCCATTATTGGCTCTGCCAGTTTAGCAAGGATTAGACCTCTGCCGAGAAGAGATACGCCGATGCCCGAATCGTCAAGCAATCCGTCAGCGGAGGCAACGAAGGGAATATTTAATCCACTTCGCCAATAGACTATGGTCACACCGTCGGGAATTGCTCCTATCGGCTGAATCACAAAGATACCACAAAACAACCTGAAGAAAAGTGTTAAGCTCCCGAAGCAGCAAACAATAATGACGAAGAGTCGCTTTCTTTTATTCATCCTTCACACCTAAGTCTCATGGATTCATCTCTTTGGTGGTTCACTGTAGTAATTATAGCGAAGGAGTTCAATATGTTCAAGCCTATCAAAAGAATCAAACATCACACCTAATCCCTCTATATCTCACCACGAAAAACCGCTCTAAACACGGATCAAATCGAATAACTCAGGCGGCCCAAAAAAAGTGCATTTTTGTTCATTTTTTTGTTGACTATATTTGAAAATACGTTAAAATACCCTCTTGTTAGCCAGCAGGCTAACATAAACCGCCAGTAGGCGAAGATGACATTTCAGTTTGCATGTCGTAAGTGGCTAAGCCACAAGGACTTAGAGCCAGCCAGCCCATATTCGTGATTCGTCAATAGTAAATAGTAAATCAGGAGGTTCCCCTCATGGTCACCGAACCCCAAATTTTATCCAGCTTCTCCCCAAGAGCTTGTCCCCGGTGTATGCTCACTTGCTTTTCTGCCGGGGATCCTCCCTCGCCCCTCTACATCTGTAGAGGAACCTCTACAAATCAGCTACCTTTTATGCAAAACAAACCCAATGTCAAGGACGCTCAAATTAACGTAAACTCTTATATGAAAAGTAAATATGAAATATTGGACACTTGGCTAAGTGGAAAAAACAAAGCCAATTCAAACCCAAACAAACCCAATTTCCAAAAAGCCAAAATGAACGTAAACTTAACTTTAACAAAGGATTACAGAAAAAACGATGATTTCTTAGTCCGAATAAACAAACCCAATCTCCGAAATGCCAAAAATGAACGTAAACTTATATATTATAGAGGATTATGAAAATGAACCACCTTCCGGCCCAAAAAAACAAACCCAATTCAAACCCAATTTTTTCAAAGGCCAAAATTAACTTAAAATCACTTGCCAGAAAATCTGGCCCACCCGAGCCGGGCACGCTTGACTTAACAAAGGACAAATGTTACCGTCTAATTGTTAATATGATTCATTCTTCGATAAGAAAAGGAGTAAAGACCAATGCATCGGCAATTAAATCGGCGAGATTTCCTGAATGGGCTGGGTAAGGTCTCATTGGGGGCAGTCGCGGCCGGCGGTCTCCCTGTGCGGGTGGGGGGCGCCCAAGAGCAGCAGCAACGGAGGACGTGGAAGCCCGTCTCCGAACGAAAGGTTCGCGTCGGAATCGTTGGCTACGGCGTATGCCGTTTTGGTGCGGCCTTTGGCTTCCAGGACCACCCGAATGTCGAGGTCGTCGCGGTCAGCGATTTGGTTCCCGATCGCCGCAGAGCACTGATGAAGGCGTGCCGGTGTGACCAGTCATACGAGTCGTTAGAGGTGTTGGTGAAAGACACCAGGATAGAGGCGGTGTTCGTCGCGACTGACGCGCCGAACCACGCGCGGCACTGCATGGAGGTGCTCAAGCACGATAAGCATGTGATGTCTGCCGTGCCGGCGGTATTTGGTTCAATCGAACAGGCCGAACAGCTCCTGGAGACAGTACAGAGGACCGGCTTGAAGTATATGATGGCCGAGACGAGCTGCTTTCGGGCCGACTGCTACGGCATGCGGCAGATCTACCAGGCCGGGGGATTCGGTCGGCTCGTCTACTCAGAGGGAGAGTATTATCACTATCATGCAAAGCCGATTGCATCATTCAAGGGCTGGCGGATTGGCATGCCGCCTCTATGGTACCCCACACACTCCACGGCCTACTATGTGGGCGTGACGGGCAAGCGATTCACCTCAGTATCGTGTGTCGGCTTCAACGCAGGATTCCCGGCCTATCAGCCGGGGGCCAACAAGTACAACAACCCGTTCACGGACGAGGTCGCTCTATTCAAGACCAGCGAAGGTGGCTCGTCTCGAATGCTTATGTGTAAGGGTATCCACAATCTCATTGTTGAAAGGGGCCGCGTGTTTGGCGAGCGAGGTTGGATGGACGGCACCGAATATCATGGTGTGACGAAGGAGCTTCCCGACACAGCCCGTCCGCCACTTCCGCCCGGCGTGCCCGCCGGCGGACACGGTGGCTCCCACGGACTTCTGGCCAATGAGTTCATCACGTCGATTCTCGAAGCTCGAGAACCGATGGTGAACATCTATGAGGCAATTGCGATGACTGTGCCGGGCATTGTCGCCCACCAGTCGGCGCTCAAGGACGGCGAGACGCTAAATATCCCGCAGTACGACCTACCTCAAGGTTAGAGGACAGGGCCGACAGGAGGCTGATGGTTACCGTGACGAGCTTGCCTTGACGCAAGCGGCGGGGGGGCTGTGGTAGAGTCGATTAAGGTGTGTTGATGCGAGCATGGCAACCGTACCTGCGGAATATTAAAATAGCCCCTGCTGGACAAAAGAGTGGAAAGCGCTGTTTGCCAATTCGATACACCTGTACCCGCGTTTTCTGTGCGGGCAGCACAGGTGCGGGCAGCACAGGTGCGGGCAGGGGCTGAATTCCTTACACTACGTCTGCGGCTCTATTTTTGTTTGCGGATAAAGGCCGTCTCGGAATAGCATTCTATAGGGTCCATCCTTCCCGGTATTCACGCCGGATGAACACGTCAGCTTCCGGACAGCCGATGGCCTTGAGGTTCCTGGCGTCCCAGGTGAGTTTCTTCCCGGTACGCAGCGCGACATTGCAGAGCAAGGCTGCTTCGGTCAGTGCGCCTGAGTAGTCGAAATTGCACGTAGTAGGCCCGCCCGTCTTGCAGGCCTCGATCCATTCGCGATGGTGGCCGATGGAATCCGGGATGAATGGGTCGGGTCGCTTGAAGTCAGCGAACTTCTCTTCAGGCAAGAGTTGGTGTTGGTTGTAGTCGGCAATCAGCATCCCTTCAGATCCGAGGAAAAGTACTGCGCTTGACCACTGAGGGACATTGTTTTCTTTCACGAACGCCGGATAGCCGCCGCCATTGTACCATGTCAATGTGACCGGAGGCAGTTTGCCACGGGCGGGGTATTCCTGCCGGGCGATTGTCCAGAGGGCGGCACTCTCAGGGTGGACCGGCCCTTCGGCTTCCACGGTGAGCGGATGCCGTAATTTCAACGCCCAGAATGCCAAATCGCAGTAGTGACAGAAAAAGTCACCGAGTTGGCCGTTTGCGAAATTCCACCAGTAGCGCCATCCGAACGGGGCGTAAGCTGAGTTATAAGGCCGGTAGGATGCGGGACCCAGCCACAGGTCCCAATTGAGCGTCTCCGGCACCGGGGGACGGCCGGATGGGGCATCGGGCTGCGACATGTCTGCCGGCTTGGGCGGACCAGCGAAGTTCGCGCCCAGCCATACATGGACCTCACGCACTGTACCGATGGCACCGCTCTGTACAAGCTCCACGACGCGACGGTAGTTGGTGCCGGCGTGAATCTGCGTGCCCATTTGTGTAACGAGCTTTTTCTCGCGCGCTACTTGTGCCATCACCCGAGCTTCGTACACGCTGTGGGTCAGTGGCTTCTCACAATAGCAGTGCTTGCCGAGTTTCATGGCCATCACCCCTGCCGGGGCGTGGGTATGGTCGGGCGTGCCAATGACCACCGCGTCGATCTTGTGGTGCATCTCGTCAAGCATCTTGCGGAAGTCTTTGTATCGTTTGGCCTCGGGGTACAGCTCGAAGGTCTGTGCCGCACGCTTCTCGTCGACATCGCACAAGGCAACGATGTTCTCGCTCGCTGCACCGTTTACGTCCTCAGCGCCGCGACCACCGATACCTATCCCGGCAATGTTCAGTTTCTCGTTGGCCTGGGTGCCGCGTACCAACCGGCTGCTCTGTAGGATGATGAGGCCTGCGCCGCTCCAAGCCACGTTGCGCAGGAAATCACGACGATTTAATTGTCTTTGCATCGGTCTTTACTCCTTTTGTTATCGAAGAATGAATCATATCAACAGTTACACAGTACCATTTGCCCTTTGTTAAGTCAAGCGCGTCCGGCTCTTTTTACTTGTGTATGTCGGTTCGCTTTTTTCTGGGCGAACCCCCAATAGAATGGTTCTGCCGGAGGTACTTAAATGGCGGAATGCAAAGTTGAACCAGACAACTGTGCTGACCTATTCCGGGCGCCAGGGTTGTCGACCATTATCCTTTGGTTGCAGAAACTTCGCATCGACCTCCTTATACCAGGCGTGCAGCTTGCTGCGCATCTGCTCGACGCGTTGTGGGTACTCGGATGCCAGGTCCTTACGTTCTCCGATGTCCAGCTTGAGATTGTACAGATGCACCCGGCCATCTTCGAAACGTTCGATGAGCTTCCAGTCGTCCATCCGAATCGCGCCTCCCGGGAAGCCGCCCTGGTTGGAGTAATGCGGGTAATGCCAATAGATGGCATCCCTCTCAATCCTCGTACGCCCCTTTAGCAGCGGTACCAACGACACGCCGTCCAAATGTTGGACTTTCTTCAAGGGCAAACCGGCCATATCAAGAATGGTCGGGTAGAAGTCGGTACTGACCACCGGAACGTCGCACTGGGAGCCGGGTTTTGTCACACCGGGCCAGCGGATAAGGAAGGGCTCGCGGATACCGCCTTCGTACAACCAGCCCTTGCCTCCACGCAAAGGAAGATTAGATGTAGGCGAGCCTTCACTGGTTGACAATCCACCATTGTCAGACATGAGAACGACGGCCGTATGGTCGGCGATTCCCAGCTCATCGAGCTTGTCCAGTACCCGGCCGATCTGTTCATCCATTGCCTCCACCATGGCCCCATAAACGGCATGACACTGACGAATGCGCACCTGGCGTTCGTTATCCACCGGCCAGACCTGTTCCTCCGGCCCAAATTCCATCTCGTTGGCATCCAGCAGTCTTTCCCGCTTGGCCTTGTATTTTGCTATTAGGTCGTCGCGGCCTTGAAGTGGAGTGTGGACAGAGTAGAAGGCCAGATAGAGCAGGAACGGCTCGTCTCTGTATCTATCCAGGAGTTTCAACGACTCATCGGTCAAGACCTTGGGAAGGTGTGAGCCCTCTGGGTAGTCGCCGAGTCGCGGATTATCGAAGGGGGCAAAATAGCCTCCGCGGGGTGAACCGACCGCCCAGCCGCCAACGTTGACATCAAACCCCTGGTTTTCGGGCCAATATTTCTCCTCGCTGCCCAGATGCCACTTGCCGATGAACACCGTTTTGTAGCCATGCTCCTTCAGGGCCTCGGCTAAGGTATGTTCTTGAAGTGGCATTTTGTCATTGAGCGGGGCGGGATTGAACCGGCCGGAGCGTTTGCCGCTGAACCAGTTGGTCGCATCAACGCGGGAGGGATACTTGCCCGTCATAATGCTATAACGTGTCGGACTGCACACCGGATTGGCGGCGTAGCCATCAGTAAAGTTTGTGCCCGAACGTGCCAGGCAGTCGATGTTGGGCGTCTCATAAAAGCAATGGGGATTGTTGGCACCGAAGTCCATCCATCCAAAGTCATCTATCAGGAAAAATACAAAGTTGAGCGGGCTCTTTTGCATAGATGCGGCCCGTAGGAATGGACATGGTCGCAATAACGCAGTGGTGAGGCCCCCAAACACGGTCCTTAAAAATACACGTCGAGTGGTATTCTCTCTCATTTTTGGTCTCCCTGTTCGAGTTTAATCATCAATTCGGCAAATCGCTTGCCCAACTCTAAAAACAAATTCGAGCTATTGGTTTTATGGTATCACTTGCCTTTTATGAAGTCAATCGCTTACGACTCTATGCATTCACAGCAAGGACGAGAAATGGTCGAGCAGATGCAAGGCACAGAATGGCGGGTGTTTAGAGTTGGCAAAGACCAGGCCAAAGCATCGATGCAGAGACGGTCTCTACAGACCGGAAACGACTGCATGGGTAAAGTATAGTGGACTACTTCAGCCTTATTAGTTGTCCTTGATGATTTGTTGTGATACTATGTCCAGCGAGTTAGGACTGTTGGGAGCAAGCATGGCCGGCATAAGATTCGGTGCCTGCAGCAGGAGAAGATAGGCAGCGGATTGAGGAAAGTGGAAAAAACCATGAGTACAAGTATAGACCCTGCGAAACACTTGCGGGCTGGAGACGCCCAGTGTTTCAGTGTTATGCAGTGGAAGGGCGAAAAATGATGCTCGGCGTAGGGTAAACTTCCCCTTCGCAATTTGGAAAGGAAAACGCCATGACTATCAAAAGGGCTGTTCGGGCTCTTCTGTTTTTTGGGACTCTCTCTGTCCTTGCCTGCAGAAACGTAGAGAGCGAGTCGATGGCTGAAGCAGCTCAACAATTAGCTGCTGCTCCGCAGAAAAAGGCAGCCGAAAGACCCCTTTACGTGGGATGGGCAAGTGCAGATATTACACCGCAACGGGCCGTTGCTCTCGTGGGGCAGTTGAGAAAGCGGATCTCAAAGTCAGTGCTCGATCCCCTCACAGCAACTGTTTTAGCCCTGGAAACCCGGGGACCTAACGGCACGAGAGAGCAAGCCATAATGATTTCCTGTGATGTACTTTTTATCGGAAAGTCAATCCAGGAGAGGCTAAGAAAGCTGATAGAACCTAAATTGCCTGATTTCGATGTGGACAAGCTGTTTATGAATGCAACTCATACGCATACCGCACCTGGTTTCATTGATGGGGCCTTCAAAGATTTGTATGATGTCAGCCAGGATGAAGGGGTCATGAAGGCCTCGGAGTATGCATCATTCTTTCTGGAGCGCATTGCAGAGGCTGTGGTGGAGGCCTGGCGGGCCCGGCAGCCGAGCGGAATGAGCTGGGCCTTGGGGCATGCTGTGGTTGGTCTGAATCGACGAGCCCACTATTTTGATGGGTCGTCTGTCATGTATGGCCCGACCCAGCGGGACAGCTTTTCTCATATCGAGGGTTACGAGGATCATGGTGTGGAGATGCTCTTTTTTTGGGGTGCGGATCGAAAACTTACCGGCATCGTGATAAACTTGGCCTGCCCTTCTCAGGAGACGGAAGGACTGAGCGTCATCTCCGCAGATTTTTGGCACGACACAAGAAAGGAGATACGGAATCGCTTCACCAATAATCTACACATCCTTGCTCAATGTTCCGCTGCAGGTGATATTTCACCTCATCGGATGTTCCGCAAGCGAGCGGAAGACACGATGCGGGAAAGGAGGGGGCTGTCGTGGCGGCAGGAAATCGCACGTCGGATTGCCAACGCAGTTGAGGATGGACTTGCCTGTGCCGAGAGGGAGATTCAAACAAATATAGATTTCAAGCATGTGGTGGCAAGAATTGACCTTCCTCTCCACGAGCCCTCCTCTTTACCTTTCTACGAAACAGACTCTGTGCGGCCGGTCGAGTTCCACGTTATTCGATTGGGAGATGTTGCACTGGCGACGAACCCATTCGAGTTGTATCTTGATTATGGTATCCGCATCGAAGCACGCAGTCGTGCTACATTGACTTTCCTGGTCCAACTGTCATGTCAACACAGCGGCTACTTACCGACAGAAAAAGCGATTCGAGGAGGAGGATATAGCGCCGAGAAGTTTGTCGTTGGGCCCCAAGGCGGCCAGGTGTTGGTGGATGAAACCGTCAGGCGCATCAATGCCCTATGGGACTAATACCAAATTTAGTTAATGATTGCTGATTGCCTGAGTTTGTCATTCCTGCGGAACTTGTCCTGAGCAAAGCCTGCCCTGAGCGTGGCTGAATGGGTTGAAGGGGAGGGAATCCAAGCCCTTTCAGTTAGTATAATTCTATAATTTTTTCGGCAATTTTTAACTACAATTGCTCTCACAGCCGTCCTACAGAAAATCCTGAGCTGGTTTAACCTTTTAGCAGCATATATAGAGTTTGTTCCCTGTTGTCCTTAAACAACCGGGGCTTATTCCAAATCATTCGGTATAAGCCCCGAATTGACGTAAATCTGCTATATCAACCACGCAGTTGCAATTACCAACTAAATCACATGGCTTACGGTGTCGTCTCCGGTGGTGGATATAGACGAATATCGTCAAAGTACATCGTACCTGAACCACCAGCTACCGGATTCTTCTTGTTACCAAGACCAAGGGCAATCGTATTGACATTGGTAAGGTCCACGCCCTGGTCGGCAAACACCTGCAGGTCGATATTCCATTCGGTCCATTTATTTATCTGTGCCGCGTTCGGATTATCGTGATTGACCACCGCAGTGCCATTGAGAGCAACATACAACGTCTCAGCAGCGTTGGCTGCACCGCCCCTGAACCAAATCGTCAGCGTGTCGACACCTTTCTCGGTCCAGTCACGCGGGTAAGTCAACGTCAAAGTTGCCTCAGAGTAACCAACACTGTTGTCGTAGTAAATTGGCAGCGACTGGTTGCCTCCGTGAACGATAGTTTGCTCTGCAAAAGGAGGATTGTCATAACCAACTAAAGAACCGTTTGTCGGGTCGTCATATCCGTCTATCCACACGTTAAATACCCTGTTGCTATCGGGGTCGGCGGGGTCAAGGTCATTGTAGGCCTCAAAATCGTCCACGAGAAGGAAGTTGGCTGTCGTAAAGCTCCAGACAGGGCCTATCCAGGGACTGTCCGAATTGGTGGTATTGACCTCATCAACACGCCAATAGTAGGTGGTATCCCACTCAAGCTTTCCGGGGTCATAGCTCTCAGAACCAAGGTCCCTGGTGCCTTTATACTCCGGCGAACCTGTATCGGCATCGCGCACGACCTCTTTATCCGTGCCGAAGTACACCTCATGCGAAGCGGCTGCCTCTCCCGGCGACCAGCTAAGAATCTGTGTCTGCTTTACATCCACAGAGCCATTAGACGGCTTCAGGCTCACGACGGCGCCCTCAGTAGTAAAGCTCCAGACCTCGCCTTTAAAAGTGTCGATAATATCAAACTCATCGACCCGCCAGTAGTAAGTCTTGCCCGTTTTAAGTGTACCAGGAGGATATGTCGTAGTTCCCTGAGGAATACCTTCAGTGGCATTGCTCACATCGTCAAAATTATCACCGAAAAATACGGTGTGTAATTTTGCACCGAAACCTCCCATCCAGCTAAGCTGCACACCCGTATCTACCAACTCGGCACCATCAGCCGGTTCTGGGTAGTACGCGGTCTTGGGAGGAATACTAAAGCTCCAGACATCGCCCTTCCAGGGACTGTTCGGCTCGGTGTCATTGACCTCATCGATTCGCCAGTAATAGGTTGTGCCGGGAACAAGGCCATCCGGATAAGGAAATCCGGGAAAGCCGGCAACGAAAAACGTATCGGCCTGGTTGCCCCGGAATGTGTCACCGGCACCGTCGTTCACATCGTCAAAATTCTCGCCTAAGTACACATCGTGCGAGACCGCATAATCTCCCGCCCGCCAGCTAAGGTTAACCCATGTATCGGCATGGAGTGCAGTGTCCTTCGGGGCCGGGCCCAAGGCATACGGATATCCTTCACCACCTTCCATAGCAGCCAGGATCTCGACCTCCGTCAGCGCATGGTTATAGATGCGGACCTCGTCGATAATCCCGCTAAAGTAATGGGCGCTGCCGTTCCGATGCCCAATTCGCAGAGGAAGTCCTGGAGGAACGAGCTCTCCGGTCTGGGCTTGTTCAAACACCATCTCTCCGTTTACATAGATTCTTGCGGTAGAACCGTCCCAGGTGCCGCAGGCATGCAGCCATTCATCCGGCTCAATAACATTATTTGGTGCCGACTGCGTGACATGTCCGCCGTCCAAGGAAAGCGTGAAGTAGAGGTAACGCCCATCCCGGTTAACGAACAGCCCATAATTTTCCCATGGACCGTTTTGTTGTCCATTTGCCATGATGGCCAGCCAGGTATCGCCGGCATCAATCCAGTTTATCCAGGCGGCAATTGTCACGTTGGGAGTTATTTCAAGACTGTCTGAAGTGGGTACTTCTACATAGTTGTCTTGCGCATTGAAGAGAAGAGCATTTCCATACTTGCCGGCGTCCCACTTTGCGCCATTGATAGTGCCATTGTTGCCGTTACCGCTTGAGTCGTAGGCAATGTCCCCTGAGCCCTCATCAAACGTCCAGTAAGCCACGAGTTCAGCTGAAGCATTGCCCGCCATGCTGAGCATCAAAACAAAAGAAATTAAATAAATCAATTTTCTGCACATAATAGTCCTCCTTTAAAAATAAATAAAAAATTGTCAATTGAAATGCAAAATTTCATTACTGCAAAGCCCAGAGTCCCCATGCAAACTCTGTACCTTACATAATACACAACTCCTCCTCTATTAGAAAACTGCAATAATTATGCCTGCTGGATGACCTCAAAGCCACAGATGCACGACTGCGCAGACACAAGCTTCACTAATGTTATCTATACCAAATTATCTACCTTCCCGTCAAGTAAAATCTCTTGATTATGAATGGGCATGGTGGTATTTAATATAAGAAGTTAACAAGATTTTTCCAACAAAAATAGAGCCCGACCTGTCCTTAAAGCAGTATCTGTCTGTTTTGCCTTGTTGCACGACACACGCCACTGTTTTCTTGCTATTTATGTCGAATCCAATATACTTGTCAATGATAGCCTCCGGTTATAAACGTTATTGTGGTGTTAGTGAGCATTGTAGCCAGCTTAGGAGGCTCCCGTTACATAGTTTCTCCCAGGTCATATAGTATCAGTATAATTAGAGTGTGCGAGGTTGTGTCCCATCCTCAAAAAAAATTGGAAAGACTACTCTTATCTTTTCAGGAGAAAAAATGAGAATATTCAAACATGCTGTTATCGTTGTCCTTGTCATGATTATTGCCACAAGCACTCTCATTGCCCAAACGGATATTGACAGTAAATGTTTTCAACAGGCCGATGTTTCTTCAAAAATTGCCGGCTATTCGCTAAGTAAAGTCAAACGCTGGCTGCACAAAGCAGCAATCAAGAAGATTGATCCTGATACTGGCTTGTATATCGGTGACGGACGTTGGAACTATCGCGATACCGCCGCGGACTGCTATCCCTTTCTCTGCTGGGCGGCTTATGTTACGGATATTGACGCGCTTAACGGCCCGATTCGTGATGTTCTCGACGCCGAGAGAAAACTCTGTAACCATCTGGATCGAATCCCGGCAAGATTCGATTTGAAAAAGAAAAAAAAGGACGATTCGGTTTCTTATGATACGCTTATCTTCGGGGCTTCGGAATACGTCAAGGACGGTCTGATCGCCATTATCGAAGTTACCGGCAAAGGTGATTGGTTCCATCGCATGAAAGAAATCGAGGATGATGTCTGGAAACATGCACGCGTTGAAACGCCTTACGGCAAAATTCCTTCCACAAACGTCGAGGTCAATGGTGAACAGCTTCAGGCACTTGCCCGACTTTACACAATGACCGGCGACGAGAAGTATCTTAAATGGGCACGTCGCCTGGGCGATTACTATTTCTCGAATGATGACTTTGTGCCGGAGCGCCTGCGTGATCACGGCTGTGAGATAATCGGCGGCCTTGGATTGCTGCTGGCCGTCGAATCTGAGCTAAAAAGCGACAAAGTCGAAGTCTATAAGAAAAAGCTCAAACATATCTTTGACACCATTCTTGAAAAGGGCTGTAATGAAGACGGTATGATGTATAACTATATAACAACCCACAAAAGTTGGAACGACGCACTGAGCGACGGCTGGGGATATAATTATGTCGGCTACATCTGCTTTGACATGATCGCCGGTGAACCTGTTTACAGACCACACATTGAGCAGACTCTGCGAAATCTTTCAAAACCCAAATACAGGAATTATCCATGGGAAGGTTCGTCAATCGACGGTTTTGCCGATTCTGTTGAAGGCGGAATTTATGTACTCAACCGCTATCCAGTAAAAGAAGGTTTTGATTGGGTCAACAGTGAAGTTGCCAACAACATCGCCCGCTCTAACGACCCGCTCGAAACCGCCGAATTGTGGGGCACTATGAAACTCCAGGCAAACGGCGTACGAACAACGATTATGCATGCCCTGATGCACACACAGGGCCTGATCGCCCGTCCCTGGGATATCGGAATGGAATTAGGCGCCTGCCCGACTGCCAACGGTCTGGCCGTTATCATCAAAGCCAAAAGAGACTGGAAAGGCATAATCGTCTTTGATATCCAGCGTCACAAGCATTATATGGGATTTGAAAAGGACTGGCCCCGCATGAACACACTGCCCGAGTGGTTTACCGTCGAACTCGATAAGGTTTACAGAATTACAAGCCTTGAGACCGGCAAAACGGAAACTTATATGGGAAAGCAACTGCATGACGGATTAGAGCTGAAACTCAAAGCCGCCGAACGCATGACTCTGCGAATTGAGCCGATATAGAATATAGATGAGTGAGCTATTTCTACTATCGATATTTGCCGAGTTTTGTTGCTAAGACTGCCAGTCTTTTGAGCCTCTCTGGCTTGACGTGAGGAGCTACACTACAGGCCGAAGAAAGTATGTATCCGCTGTCGGGTTTGCCGATTCTGATTCTTTCCTTCACAGCCTGTTCAAAAGTCTCGTCATCGGCATTCAGCATCTCGTTGACGGCGTCAAGGTTCCCCTTGAAGAAGAACCGCCTGCCATACTTTGACTTTGCATCTTCTAAATATACGGTGCCGAGCGGTGGAGGGTCTAACGTGTCAATTCCATCAACGCAGGTTTGGCTCATAAGGTCTAAACGGTCGCCGATTGCGCCACAGGTGTGAACATACGACTTTGAACCAAGTCCGCGTATCGCTTGGAAAACCTGTTCTTCATAAGGCATTACAAATTCTTCATACATTTGACGGCTGATGAATCCTGCGCCGGCAAAAGCTGAACTTACAAGGACAGCATCAGGTTTACATCGGGTGTATAATTCAACTTGTGCCAGTACCATTCTTGTGAAGACAGCGAGCACCTGATGGCACCTGGGGGGAGCATCGAGAAGAGCAAGAAGGGCCTGTTCGTACCCAAACAACTCCATAAGATGGGTAAAAGGTGAGAATACTTCTGCATGTATTGAGACATCCGGTGCAAGCTGCTGTACTTTCTCCAGCGTGCTTGTGAACCATGCAGGATACGCTGTTGATTCGGTAAGGTCAGTCTTGGAGTCGATATCCCAGAGTTCAGGTGCGTGCCAGGTGTTCCACACATAACCGGGTAATCTGTATGTGGCGGGGTCATTAATGTCAGCCGTACTATAGTTCGCCCGCTCCAGGGGCACTTGCCCTGCCCGATATGTCTGCGGATTATCGTCCGGAGGAAAAACAGTTTCTAATCCTGATTTCCAGTGAAGGTGCTCATTTTTGCCAATTCTCTTATATGACTTAAGATTGTTTTTCCAGTCAGGGGGTCTGCCGGGGATGTTTACCAAGATACCGTCGAAGTTATATTTTTGCTGCAATTCGACTAAAATCTTGGCAAAAGTCTTACTGTTGAACCAAATCTCCGAAGGATTGTAGTTACAGTTTAAGAAGTAGTGCCCGAGAGCAAGCTGGCACATTACCGGAACTCGGTCCGGCTTCTTATGGTCCATCGCTGCTGCTATTCGTTGCTTTGAATTCATGCTTTTGACTTATCCGGAATACAACGAGGATAAAAAGAATCAGGTAATTAGTTCCTGTTGCGGAAGCAGTATTTGTCATTCCCGCCCCGCATCGTGTGCGGGATAAACTCCAGCGGGAATCCAGCTTTTTCGCTCTGGACCCCTGCTTTCGCAGGGGTGACATCGTCGATTTTTGTTTTCCGCAACAGATACTAATTACGAATATTTTTTTAAGTCTATTTAGGAACAAAGGCCATAGAGGTCTGTAAGGGAAAACCACATGTACAACCCGAGCTGCTTTCGGGAATAAGAACAAGCCCACCGGCCGGAATGATGTTGATCCAGCAGCCCGGCCGTGTAACTCTGTTTAGCTGGCGTGGTCCTCCGTTCAGTCCCAGGTCATACATCCAGGGGTTGCCGCCTCGCCAGAACAAACACCGGGCTGAAGCCGAGATACCCCCGCAGCCGTGTCCATGACGGTCGAATTTCCACCCCTCGATTTTTTTGCCTGTCTTGAGGTTGTAAGTATAAGGCCAGGCATAAACTGTGTCGTCGATTATTGTCGGGTGACGATTATATTCACCGTGAGCACCATCTATATTAAGTTCAGTTTTATGGTTTGCCTGCCAGAGGAGCTTGCCGGAGCGCGCATCAAAAGCGTCATAATAATAATGAACGGAACCTTCGAGGAGTCTGGAGCTGCTTAAAAGAAGTATATCTTTGGCATAGTTAATATAGACAGGTTCTTCAAAATTGCTGACATCGATTCTTTCTTTAAATGCGACTTGACCGGTTCGGGCATCAAGAGCGACAAGATATTGGTCACCGCCGTCAAATAATGTTTTCACAGGTATCCGCCCAAGTTTGTCAGCCAGGGCCTTTGGGCTATTAGTCTCAACGAAGTATATTCGTCCACCACCGAGGGAAATAGTAGTGTTCAATATAAGCCCGCCCTGGTATTTCCAAAGCAGCCGGCGTCTTGCCTTTCGCATTGCGAACAGATAATCACTTACCACTACCTTCATATCTCTGTACCACAGTGAATCGTCAGCTTCATAGCTGGTTTCGGTGTAGGAAGCCCCCTGTTTTCGGCCGCTTCCGAAAAGTATATTACCTGAGTATGCAACGTAGCCCCACTCGCGCGGCTCGGACCTGATTAGTTGTGGCATTTTATAAGTAATACGGGGCCGACCTGTCCGAACATCGAAGCCGTAGCATTTGTCTTCCGCGGCCACATACAGGACTTGGTCATCCACTGCCATACTGCCGCAATCCAGGAATGCCCCGAGCCGACGTGAATTGGGAACCTCGATTTTCCACTCGATTGTTCCGTTATAAGCATCGACAGCAAAAACGACATTATCACCCGGAGCAAAAAGACGCCCATTCTTAAAAAGGGGCGGCACATTGCGGTGGTGACGGTCAATCATATACCTCGGCCCAGGGCGACCAAACCACTGGACTGCCATGTCGCCCTTGACGACTTCGTCCCCACTGCAGGCAGTATTGCCAGGCTCTGCGTAAATGTGCGTCCATTCACCTGCACCTTCCAGTTCTTTACGTTTTGTCCAGGCTAAAACAATTTCACCTGTATCGTGCAGTTTCCAGTCTTCAAGAAATGGCCGCTCCCATTTTTCCAGCTCTTTCCGGTTGAAGTTTTTACTTGGCAGGACGAATGCGAGGACACCACCATAAGGTCTGACCATTCTAAAAACATTTTCCACTGAGGAAGGAAGCTTGCCTGTGCGAAGTGTCTGGTCTGAAATGACCAGATTCGCGAAGTATTTTGTATAGGGCTGTGTTGCAGAATCTTTGTGATGAACAACAACCCTGCCGTAGAGTCCTGCCTTGTCGATGGCATCGCGAGCAGCCGCTACTTCATCAGCGTCTTCTTCTACCCCGATGATCTTCAAATCACTCCTGCGTGCAAGTTCATACGCCAATCTTCCCCGGCCACAACCAAGTACAAGGCAATAGCCTTTTGTTATCCCGGTTTGTTCAATTATATACTCTGCAGCCTTGACATATAGCTGCGTTAAATTATCATGTTGAAAAGGATTAGCGTCTTTTTTCGCTGTTATAACTTTCGTACCACCTTTGACATTGCTTTTAAAACAATGTATCTTGCCCTTGTCCGTACTGACATAAAGACCACCATTGACCACGCTCAAACCGAACGCTTTGCCGTCAACAGGAGCAGCCCAAATGGCCCTACCACTATCCGCCTTGAATGCGGCTATTTTGTCCTCTCCCCCTAAGAAAAGAACATCGCCTGCCATAATCATCGAATGTGGATATTCACACTTAACAGTCCATAAGTAACAGTCTTTCATTTTTTCCGACAGCTCACTGATTTGGGTTTTGATACTTTGTAACTCCCTGCCCAGTTGCTCTGCTTCGGCTGTATTTTTGTCCATCTTCTTGAGCTGTTCTTCGAGCTTTTTATACTGGTCGGTTAATTGATTTCGTTTCCTCGACAACTCGAGATACCGGCCCCGATGAAAGGCCGAGAGTTTTTTTTCGGATAGCATGTATGCTGTTTGGCCGTTCACCAACATTCTCAAACCACCGAACGTTGCGATTTTGTACTGCGTGTCAACCTCGGCGGCATTAAGCTCTTTCGAGCCGCGGCCGGGGCCGGTTACAAGAACGTTCTCTGCCAACAGCGCGAACGTTCCACCGGCACTGGGTAACTGTCCGGTTAAATTACCGTCCGCACGTGCGAAAATCGCTGGGTTTGTTCGTCCTGTCGGGACATATAACTGCTTATCCGAGGCTAACATATAGCCCTGCGGTGACACATCCACCTTCTGCTTCCATTTTACCGACCCATTCTCAGCACTGAGCTCGAATAAGAACGTCCCCTGATTAGGGAACAGGCCGGCGGCACTATAAAGATTTCCCTCCTCTACCAATATACCTGTTCGTATCGGCCAGGTCGATATTATTCGCCCATTGCCCGGAATCATACGCTCGGCATCAGCCGCCCTGTACTTCCATATCAGCGAGCCGTTATCGCGTGAGAGGCAATAGACATATCCATCGTCAGAACCCACGTACACTTTGTTGCCCGAGATAGAAGGAGCCAGTCGAACAGGCCCTTCCGTAAAAAACGTCCAACGTTCCCGGCCGGTCTGTGCGTCCAGCGCATAGACTTTATCATCCGCCGATGAGCCAAAGAATACCGTATCGCCGGCACCAACGACATGAAACGCCCTGTCATATGTTACTGTTGCCCTCAGGTTATAGTGGTGATGCCAGAAATCCTGCTTTGCCGGCAGCGGCCATGCAGGCTGTGGCCGATGTGCCGCCTCGGACACCCAGGATTCGCTCAGGGGCAGCTCCAATTGCTCAGAAGTAACACCACTTCTGTGGTTGTCATGCATAAAGGTAGGCCAATCATCAGCTTTGGTGGCTCCGGGATTAAAAAGAATCACAATGTAAAGGGCAAACAAAGAAACGTACTTGTACATCCGTTACTCCTCATTTCAAGACATTTGGAAAACGTGACACAGCTCAATTTTCTAATAGGATCACTACTGTCCGGTTGTTTGATTTGGAAAACATTATAACGATTTTAATAACATTAGGTTACAAGAAAAAATGACTGTAATCGATTTGAAATCACTTTTAGACTCAGGCCATTTCAATTTGAAAAA